>Ga0076930_100007_pt1 | contig 490330 bp, 481 predicted proteins | sample HotLakConsoUCCRE_FD_71149 | JGI IMG/M metagenome (GOLD analysis project Ga0076930, IMG submission 71149) | Hypersaline microbial mat communities from Hot Lake, Washington, USA - Hot Lake Consortium UCC-RE (version 3) (version 3) ... | reverse complement strand
GACTGCGGAACTGTCCTGCCGGTTGTCATGACGCTCGGAAGACAAGGTCTTGACGATCCCGCAAAATCCATCTCCAAATGGTCACGGGATCGTCAAGACCTTGTCTTCCGAGCGTCATGTCGCCGGTGCTATACCCCGCGCCATGACGAGGATCGATCAGGACAACCGGCAGGACAGGGCACCAGAGGCCCTGGAGTGCGCCACCGCCGCCACCGGCGAGGCGTCGCTGGTCGATGCCCTGTTCTCGCTGCCCGAAGATGCCGAGACGGCGCGGGCGGCGCTCGACAACGGGCTTCAGTCGGCGCTGGCGCGCAAGATGCGCTCGGTGCTGCGGCGGCCGCCCGAGGCGGCGTGAGCCGCTACTGCACCACGAAATAGTTCTCGATTTTCGAGGCGGCATCCTTCAGCAGCGGCAGGAATTTCTGCTCCATGTCGGCCACGCTTGTGCGCGCCGACTGGGTGGAGACGTTGATGGCCGCCACGATGCGGCCTGAGAGATCGCGGATCGGCACGGCGATCGAGCGCAGGCCAAGCTCCAGTTCCTCGTCGACGATGGAATAGCCGTCACCGCGCACCCGGCGGATGGTGGCGGTGAGTGCGGCGCGGTCGGTGATGGTCTTCTGGGTCTTGGCCTCGATACCGGCGCTGGCCAGCAGCGCGGCCAGGTCGGCGTCGCCGAGCTCCGACAGGAGCACGCGGCCCATCGAGGTGCAGTAGGCGGGCAGGCGGGTGCCGACATGTAGGCCCACCGAGACGATCCGCGCGCCGGCAACCCGCGCGACATAGACAACGTCATGTCCCGACAGGATGGCGGCGGAGCAGGATTCGCCCAGCGTCCGAGATACCTCACGCATGAAAGGTTCGGCGAAGCTCCAGAGCGAGGCACCAGAGACCCAGTTGCGGGCGAGCGCGATGAGGCGCGGGGAGAGGATGAAGCGCCTGCCGTCCTGGGTGGCATAGCCGGTCGCGACAAGCGTCAGCAGCAGGCGACGCGCCCCGGCCCGCGTCAGGCCGGCTTTGTCGGCGACCTCGGTCAGCGACAGCCCGGCCGGGTGCGCGGCGAGGATTTCCAACACCGACAGCCCCTTGGCCAGCGACCCCACCAGGTCCCGGTTTTCGGCCTCTTCCATTGACTTCTCACCCGCTTTCGACTAGGTCAGTATCGCATATGAAACTTTTGTTCGCAATACGAACTCTTTTGATCGTGGCGCGATCCAAAGGCAACGGGATTTGAACATGAACAAGATTAGCCCCAGCATCGAGGATGCGGTGGCCGGCATCGAGGACGGCATGTCCGTGATGATCGGCGGGTTCGGCGGCGCGGGCGCGCCGATCGAGCTCATCCACGCCCTTGTCGACCGCTTCAAGAAGACCGGCTCGCCGGCCAACCTCACCGTGATCAACAACAATGCCGGCAATGGCGCGGTCGGCATCGCGGCGATGATCTATGCCGGCATGGTGGCCAAGATGGTCTGCTCATTCCCGCGGTCGTCCGATCCAAAAGCCTTTACCGACCGCTATCTGGCGGGCGAGATCGAGCTGGAGCTTGTGCCGCAGGGCACGCTCGCCGAGCGCATCCGCGCCGCCGGCGCAGGCATCCCGGCCTTCTACACCCCGTCGAGCTACGGCACCGAAGTCGCCGAGGGCAAGCCGGTCGAGGAGTTCGACGGCAAGCATTATGTCCGCGAGCGCTGGCTCAAGGCCGACGTGGCGATCATCAAGGCAGAACTGGCCGACCGTAAGGGCAACCTTACCTACCGCAAGGCCGCCCGCAACTTCTCGCCGCTGATGGCCATGGCCGCCGCCAGGACCATCGTCCAGGCAAGCCAGGTCGTCGAGCCCGGCCAGATCGATCCCGAGCAGGTGATCACGCCCGGCATCTTCGTCGACCAGATCGTCGAGGTGCCCAATCCCCAACAGGAAGAAGCCCTGCTGCGCGAGGAGACCAAGTGATGAGTGCCAAGCTGACCAACGCACAGATCGCCTGGCGCGCCGCGCAGGATCTGCCGGATGGCGCCTATGTCAATCTCGGCATCGGCTTTCCCGAGATGATCGCCAAGTTCAAGCCCGAGGGCCGCGAGGTGACCTACCACACCGAAAACGGCATTCTGGATTTCGGCGAGGCCCCGCCCGCCGGCTCCGAGGACTGGGACCTCATCAATGCCGGCAAGAAGGCCGTCACGCTGAACCCCGGCGCGTCCTTCTTCCACCATGCCGATTCCTTCGCGATGGTGCGCGGCGGTCATCTCGATGTCGCCGTGCTCGGCGCCTATGAGATTGCCGAGAATGGCGATCTGGCCAATTGGAGCACCGGTCCGGGCTCGGTCCCGGCCGTCGGCGGCGCGATGGACCTCGTCCATGGCGCCAAACAGGTCTGGGTGGTCACCGACCACATCACCAAGAAGGGCCAGCCCAAGCTCGTGGAGCGCTGCACCCTTCCTCTGACCGGCGTCGGCTGCGTGACCCGCATCTATACGAGCCTCGCCGTGATCGACGTTGTCGACAAGCACTTCGTCCTGCGCGACAAGCTGCCGGGCACGAGCCTGGAGGATCTGCAGGCTGTCACCGGCGCAAAACTGCATATCGACGGCGACATCGCCGAACTGAACGTACCGGAGGTTTGACATGGCCGACGCCTATATCTGCGACTACATCCGCACCCCCATCGGCCGCTTCGCCGGCGCGCTGTCCTCCGTACGCGCGGACGACCTCGGTGCCATCCCGCTGAAGGCGCTCATGGAGCGCAACGCCAATGTCGACTGGGATGCCATCGACGACGTCGTCTTCGGCTGCGCCAACCAGGCGGGCGAGGACAACCGAAACGTGGCACGCATGTCGCTGCTGCTGGCCGGCCTGCCGAAGGAAGTCTCCGGCTCGACGGTCAACCGTCTCTGCGGTTCCGGCATGGACGCGCTCACAATCGCGGCGCGCGCCATCAAGTCGGGCGAGGCCGAGATCATGATCGCCGGCGGCGTCGAATCCATGTCGCGCGCGCCCTTCGTCATGCCCAAGGCCGAGACCGCCTTCTCGCGCAACGCCGAGATCTACGACACCACCATCGGCTGGCGCTTCGTCAATCCGCTGATGAAGAAGCAGTATGGCGTCGATTCCATGCCGGAGACCGGCGAGAACGTCGCCGAAGATTTTTCGATCAGCCGCGCCGACCAGGACGCCTTTGCCGTGCGCAGCCAGGAAAAGGCCGTGGCCGCACAGGAAAATGGGCGTCTCGCCAAGGAGATCGTCCCGGTCTCGATCCCGCAGCGCAAGGCCGATCCGATCATCGTCGACAAGGACGAACATCCGCGCGCCGGCACCACGGTCGAAAAGCTCGGCAGGCTGCCGACGCCCTTCCGCGAGGGCGGTTCGGTCACCGCCGGCAACGCGTCTGGCGTCAATGACGGCGCGGCGGCACTCATCGTGGCCTCGGAAGCAGCCGTCAAGAAATACGGCCTCACCCCCATCGCCCGCGTCCTGGGCGGTGCGGCGACCGGCCTCCTGCCGCGCATCATGGGCTTTGGTCCTGCCCCGGCGACGAAGAAGCTCTGCGAACGGCTCGGCATCAAGCCGAGCGATTTCGACGTGATCGAACTCAACGAGGCTTTTGCCTCGCAGGGCCTCGCGACACTGCGCGATCTCGGCATCGCCGACGACGCGGCGCATGTGAACCCCAATGGCGGCGCCATCGCGCTCGGCCATCCGCTCGGCATGTCGGGCGCCCGCATCGCCGGCACCGCAGCCCTGGAGCTGCGCGAAACCGGCGGCAAGCTGGCGCTCGCCACCATGTGCATCGGCGTCGGCCAGGGCATCGCGCTCGCGATGGAGCGGGCGTAGCGGGCTAGTTCTCGCGCGCCTCGAGATCGGCGATCAGGGCCTTCATTTCGTCGATCTCCCGCACCTGCGCCGCGATGATCTCATCGGCCAGTTCGCGGACGCGCGGATCGTCGATCTGCGCCCTGCGGCTGGTCATAATCGCAATCGAGTGATGCGGGATCATCGCCTTCATGTAGCTCACTTGGTCCACGGTCGTCTGGCTGCGGACCAGCCAGAGCGAGCCCGCGAACACCACGATGGCCACCGCGATGATCGCCAGATTGGCAGATTTTTTCGGGTACATGGTGAACATGAAACCCATCATGACCACGGCCATGGTCGCGCCCATCAGCAGCGCCATCCAGGCGCGGGTCTCGCTGAAGGTGACATGGTCGATCGCATAGGTGTTCAGGTACATGAGCCCGAACATCACGACCGTCGACGTGGCGATCATGGCGGCAAAGCGCGTATAGGTCACAAGCATCTCCCTCCGTCTGTTGGCTTGATCTCAACGCGAGATAGCCCGGAAAGATGCAAGTTCGTGGGCTGCCCGGCTGTTCAGTCGTCTTTCGGCGGGCGCGCCTTCAGCTGTTCCACATAGGTGTTCAGCGCCTCGCCGGCACCCCATCCCTTGCCACCCTGGCTCGCCGCCAGCGCCCGCATGATGGACACCAGATTGTCGTCGCGGATGGTCTCCAGCTCGCGGATCGACAGCCCGGCGGCTTGTTCGTCGGATTGCTCGGCGATGGTGTCGACCAACTCGTGGGTCAGTTCCGGCACATCCGTCAGCTTGGTCCATGGCCATTCCAGGCAGGGCCCGAACTGGGCCATGAAATGGCGCATGCCGGCTTCGCCGCCGGCAATGCGGTAGGTCTGGAACAGGCCCATCTGCGCCCAGCGCAGGCCGAAGGAATAGCGGATGATGTCGTCCAGTTCCTCGACCGTCGTCACCCCGTCCTTGATCAGCCACAAGGCCTCGCGCCACAGCGCCTCCAGCAGGCGGTCGCCGACGAATGCCTCGATCTCCTTGCGGATGACGACCGGCTTCATGCCGATCGACGCGTAGATCGCCTTCGCCTTCTCCACGAATTCCGGCGCCGTCTTCTCGCCGGCCACGATCTCGACCAGCGGCAGCAGGTAGACCGGGTTGAAGGGATGGGCTACGACCAGCCTTTCGGGATGGGTCATCGGCGCCTGCATGTCGGTCGGCTTCAGGCCCGAGGTCGACGAGCCGATCAGCGCTTGTGCGCGCGCATGGGCGTCGATCTCGGCCAGCACCTCGTGTTTCAGGTCGAGCCGTTCCGGCACGCTTTCCTGGATGAAGTCTGCGTCCTTCACCGCGTCCTCGAGGCTTGCGGCGACAGTGAGCCGGCCCTCGGCGGGCAGCGTGTCGGTCATGGAGCCATAGGCACGCCGCGCGCCGGCCATCACCGCCTCGACCTTGCGCGCGGCATCGGGCGCGGGATCGAACAGGGCCACATCGATGCCGTTCAACAGCAGCCGCGCGACCCAGCCCGCACCGATCACCCCGCCGCCGATGCAGGCGGCCTGTCGGATGTTTTCCATCGTTACCACCGCTTCGTCAGCTTGAGTCTTTCGCGCACCTCATCCGGGCCGATGATCCGGCAGCCCATGGCCTCGGCGGTCTGCACAGCGCGCTCGACCAGCTGCGCGTTGGTGGCGAGCTGGCCGTTGCCGAGCCACAGATTGTCCTCGAGCCCCACGCGGATGTTGCCGCCGGCCAGCACGGCGAGCGCCGCATAGGGCAGCTGGTTGCGGCCGATGGAAAAGGCCGAGAAGGTCCAGCCCTGCGGCAGATTGTTGACCAGCGCCATGAAGGTGGCGATGTCGTCGGGCGACCCCCAGGGCACGCCCATGCACAGCTGCAGCATCACCGGATCGTCAATCAGCCCCTGGTCCTTCAGCCACTTCGCCAGCACCAGGTGCCCGCCGTCGAAGATCTCGATCTCGGGGCGCACGCCGAGATCGCGGATCTGTCCGGCCATTGCCTTCAGCATGGCCGGCGAATTGACCATGATGTAGTCGCCCTCGCCGAAATTCATCGTTCCGCAATCGAGCGTGCAGATCTCCGGCAGAAGCTTCGCCACATGTTCGAGCCGCTCGGTCGCGCCGACCATGTCGGTGCCTTTTTCGGAAGGCGGGAGCGGCGCCTCGGGCGATCCGAGCGTCATGTCGCCGCCCATGCCGGCGGTCAGGTTGAGCACCACATCGGTGCCCGAGGCCCGGATCAGCTCGACCACCTCCTCGTAGAGTTCGAGCCGCCGCGCGGGCGCGCCTGTCTCCGGGTCGCGCACATGGATATGCGCGATGGCAGCACCGGCCATCGCCGCCTCGATGGCCGAATCGGCGATCTGGCGCGCGGTGATCGGGACGAGCGGCGAGCGGGCGGTCGTGTCGCCCGCGCCGGTCACGGCACAGGTAATGAAGACGTCGCGGTTGGGCGTGAGCGGCATGAAATCCTCTGGGGCAGGGGTTCGAAAGGGAACCGAGTTGGCAAGCTAGCGGCGGCCGGCCGCCGACGCTTTCCATTTGGCGTCCGGCGATGGCGTTTTCCAGCCAGCCGGGTTTTGGCCGGAGGTGACAGCAGGTTCCACCGCCTTGGACGACCGGCCGCCGATGCTGAAGCCACGCTGTCAGCACGTGGCGGCTATGGAGCCCGTCCCGTGTCGGAGCCGGTCGACGAGGTGCGTTCTATGTCGGCCGCGACCAGCCATCAAGGAAATCCCCATGTCTGCAATCGAAATGCCATCGACCAGCGCTTTCGTGCCCCGGAAGGCGACCCGCAAGGACTGGCTGGGGCTCGCCGTCATCGCGCTGCCCTGCATGCTCTATTCCATGGACCTCACGGTCCTCAACCTCGCCGTGCCGCAGATCGACATCAGCCTGCGGCCGAGCCCGGCCCAGATGCTGTGGATCGTCGATATCTACGGCTTCATGGTCGCCGGCGCGCTCATCACCATGGGCACGCTCGGCGATCGGATCGGCCGCCGGCGTCTCCTGATGATCGGTGCCGTGGCCTTCGGCGCGGCGTCCGTGCTCGCCGCATTTTCGACCAGCGCCACCATGCTGATCGTCGCGCGGGCGCTGTTGGGCCTGGCGGCCGCGACGCTGGCGCCGTCAACGCTTTCGCTGATCAGCAACATGTTTCATGACAGCCGCGAACGCACATTCGCGATCAGCGTGTGGATCGCCAGTTTTTCCGCCGGCGCGGCCATCGGGCCGGTGGTCGGCGGCGTGCTTCTCCACTGGTTCTGGTGGGGCTCGGTGTTCCTGATCGCCGTGCCGGTGATGGTTATGCTGCTGGTGCTGGCACCACTGCTCCTGCCCGAATACCGCAGCCCCGAGGCCGGTCGGCTGGACCTGACCAGCGCGGCGCTTTCCATCCTCGGCGTGCTGGGTGTCATCTACGGCGTGAAGGCGGCAGCCGAAGGCGGGCTCGACGTGCAATCGCTCGCCATCATGGCGGCAGGCCTCACCGCCGGCTGGCTGTTCGTGCGCCGGCAGTCGCGGCTCGACAATCCGCTCATCGACCTCTCGCTCCTGCGCGTGACTGCGTTCAGCGCCTCGCTCGGCGTCAATCTGGTGTCCTTCTTCGTGGCCTTCGGCTCGTTCCTGCTGATCGCCCTGTTCCTGCAACTGGTGCTGGGTCTGTCGCCGCTGATGGCCGGCGTGTGGTCGCTCCCCTCGGCGGTCGGCTTTATCGCAGGCGCCATGACGGCGCCGGCGCTGGTGAGCAAGGCACGACCGGCCTATCTGATGGCGATGGGGCTGACGGTGGCGGTAGGCGGCTTCGCTCTGCTGGCGGTCGCGGCAGATGCGCTCTCGCTGCCGCTCACCGTGACGGCCCTGTTCATCCTGTCGCTGGGCCTCGCCCCCGTCTTCACGCTGGCGACCGACCTGATCATCGGTGCGGCACCCGGCGATCGCGCAGGGGCGGCAGCCGGCATGGCGGAAACGAGTTCGGAACTCGGCGGCGCACTCGGCATCGCCCTTCTCGGCAGTCTCGTCACCGCGCTCTACCGCCTCAATCTGGGTGATCTCATGCCTGTCGATGCCGATCTGGCGTCTGCCGGGACGGTCGGTACCGCGCTGGTGCAGGCCGAGGCGCTGGGCGGATCTGCGGGAGAGGCGCTGGCGGTCGCGGCGCGTCTGGCCTTCGCGCAAGCGCTCGGCATGGCGGCGATGATCTCGGCAGCGATCGCCCTGGCCGCCGCTGCCGTGACAGCCGTGGTGCTGCGCAGGGTGGGGTAGGGGACGGCGGCCTAGTTGCCGCCGCTTTCCATCCGGCGCCCGGCGATGGCTTCTTCCAGCCAGCCGACCTGCATTTCCGGGACCGAGGACAGAAGCAGCTGCGTGTAGTCGTCGAAGGGCGGGGCCAGCACCTCGCTCTTCGTCCCGTAGCGCACCACCTTGCCCTGGTACATCACGGCGATCGAATCGGCGATCGCCCTGACCGTGGCCAGGTCATGGGTGATGAACAGATAGGCGACCTGCTCCTCGCTCTGCAGTTCGAGCAGAAGCTTGAGGATCTCGTTGGCCACCAGCGGGTCGAGCGCGCTCGTCACCTCGTCGCAGATGATCAGTGTCGGCTTGGCCGCAAGCGCTCGGGCGATGCAGACGCGCTGCTTCTGGCCGCCCGACAGTTCCGCCGGATAGCGGTCGGCATAGCCAGTGCCCATCTCGATCTTGTCGAGCAGTTCGGCAACGCGCCGGTCGCGTTCCTTGCCGCGCATGTTGAAATAGAACTCCAGCGGCCGGCCGATGATGGTGGCCACCGTCTGGCGCGGGTTCATGGCCGTGTCGGCCATCTGGTAGATCATCTGCAGTTCGCGCAGATCGTCGCGCGTGCGCTGGGCGAGCTTGGGCGACAGCGTGCGCCCCGCGAACTCGATCTCGCCTTCCCGGGGTGGCAGCAGGCCGGTGATGACGCGCGCCAGCGTCGACTTGCCGGACCCGGATTCGCCCACCACCGCCAGCGTCTGGCCCGGGAAGATGTCGACCGAGACGTCCTTGAGAACGTCGATCTTGCCCCCGCCATAAGCGGCAGTGATGTTCTTGACCGACAGGGCAGGCGAGCCCGTGGGCTTCTGCTCATCATGGTCGATGGCATGCGCCGCGACCAGCGCCTTGGTGTAGTCTTGCTTCGGCGTCTCGATGATCTGCCGCGTCTCGGCCCATTCGACCATCTTGCTGTGGCGCAGCACCATGATCTCGTCGGAGACCTGGGCGACGACGGCGAGGTCGTGGGTGATGTAGAGAGCGGCCACGCCGGTGTCGCGGATCGCCTCCTTGATCGCCGCCAGCACGTCGATCTGGGTGGTCACGTCGAGCGCGGTGGTCGGTTCGTCGAAGACGATGAGGTCCGGTTCTGAGCAGAGCGCCATCGCCGTCATGACGCGCTGGAGCTGTCCGCCCGAGACCTGATGGGGATAGCGGTTGCCGATCCGCTCGGGCTCCGGCAGGCTGAGCTTGCGGAAGAGTGCGACGGCACGCTTTTCGGCTTCCTTGCGCGAGGCGCGGCCATGCTCGACGGTGGCCTCCACCACCTGGTCCATCAGCTTGTGGGCCGGGTTGAAGGCCGCCGCCGCCGATTGCGCGACATAGCAGACCTCGGCGCCGCGCAGGTGCCGCACGCCGCGGGTCTTTTCCTTCATGATGTCCCGGCCATTGAGGATGACCTCGCCACCGGTGATGCGCACGCCGCCGCGCCCATAGGCCATGGCCGACAGGCCGATGGTCGACTTGCCGGCGCCCGATTCCCCGATGAGGCCCAGCACCTTGCCCTTCGCGAGCTTCAGCGAAATGCCGTCGACGATGGTAATGTCGTGCGGGTCCTCGTCAGGCGGATAGACGGTCGCCTCGATTTTCAGATTGCGGATTTCGAGCAGGGCGTCGCCATGCGTCTCGTGCTGCAAAGTCTCAGCCACCGCGGCCTCCCTTCAGGCTGGAGGTGCGGTTCAGGATCCAGTCGGCGACCAGATTGACGGAGATGGCCAGCGCGGCAATCGCAGCCGCCGGGATAAGCGCCGCGCCGATGCCGAACACGATGCCTTCGCGGTTCTCGCGCACCATGCCGCCCCAATCGGCATTCGGCGGCTGGACGCCGAGGCCGAGGAAGGAGAGCGCTGAGAGGAAGAGCACCGCGTAGATGAAGCGCAGGCCGAGCTCGGAGACCAGCGGCGAGAGCGCGTTGGGCAGGATCTCCCGGAAGATGATCCACATGCGCCCTTCGCCGCGCAGCTTGGCCGCTTCGACGAAGTCCATGACGTTGATGTCGGCGGCCACCGCGCGCGACAGGCGATAGACGCGGGTGGAATCCAGGAAGCCCATGACCAGGATCAGGACCGGGATGGTCGAGGGCAGGACCGACAGCACGACCAGCCCGAAGATCAGGGTGGGGATCGACATCAGGAGATCAACGAGGCGCGACATGATGGTGTCGAACCAGCCGCCGATGACTGCCGCCGCAAATCCGAGGATCGAGCCGAGCGAGAAGGCGAGCGCGGTTGCCATCGCCGCGATGAACACCGTCACCTGCGCGCCGTAGATCATGCGCGACAACAGATCGCGGCCGAGATTGTCGGTGCCGAGCCAGTGCCGGGACGAAGAGGATTCCCAGACCCCGCCGATGATGAGCGAACCCGGATAGGGCGCGATCACTTGCGCGAAGATGGCGCAGAACAGGAAGACGACGGTGAAGAAGAGACCGATGGCCGCTCCGATGGGCACGCGTCCGAGCCAGGGCAATGCGATCATTTCGGATGCCTCAGGCGCGGGTTGGCGACGATCGCGGCGATATCGGCAATCAGATTGAGGCCGATATAGACGGCGGCGAAGATCAGGCCGACCGCCTGCACCACCGGCACGTCGCGCTTCGACACGTGGTCGACCAGATATTGCCCCATGCCGGGATAGACGAAGATCACCTCGACGACGACCACGCCGACCACGAGGAAGGCGAGGTTCAGCATGACCACGTTGACCACCGGCGCGATGGCGTTCGGCAGGGCGTGGCGACGGATGATGTCGAACTGCGACAGGCCCTTGAGCTCCGCCGTCTCGATATAGGCCGACTGCATGACGTTGAGGATGGCGGCGCGGGTCATGCGCATCATGTGCGCCAGCACGACCAGTGTCAGCGCAGCCGCAGGCAGGGCGATCGCCTGCATGCGCTGCAGGAACGGCATGCCGTCATAAACGGTCGAGAAGCTTGGTAGCCAGTTGAGCGTCACGGCGAAGATGAAGATGAGCACATAGCCGATGAAGAATTCCGGCAGCGAGGTGGAGGCCAGCGCCAGGCCGGAGATCGTCTTGTCGACGATGCCGTTGCGGTAGCGCACGGCGACCAGGCCGAGCAGGATGGCCAGCGGCACCGAGACGGCGGCCGCCCAGAAGGCGAGAAACAGCGTGTTGGCCAGCCGGGGCGCGATGGAGTCCGCGATGTCGCGGCCATTGGAAAGCGCCACGCCCAGATCGCCCGTCAGCACTCCGCCCAGCCACGTGAAATAGCGCACGATCGCCGGCTCATTGAGGCCGAGTTCACGGCGCAGGTTCTCCAGGGCCTGCGGCGTCGCCGCCTGCCCGAGAATCGAACTGGCGACGTCGCCCGGCAGGATTTCGGTGCCCATGAAGATGAGCACCGAAACCGCCAGAAGGAGAAGGACGCCCAGCGCGATACGCTGGGCGATCAGCTTCAGGATGGAACCCCAGCCCCCCAAGGTCCCGTCCTACGCCTGTTGGAGCCAGACGCGGATCGCGGCCCTCAGATTGGACGTCTCGTGGTTCGGATCGCGGACCCAGCCCTGGACCTCCTCCCGCCGTGCGTCGAGGAAGTCGTTGAACATGGGCAGGATCAGGCCGCCATCGTCACGCACCTTGGTGGCTGCGTCGCGGTAGAGTTCCGCACGACGTGCCTCGTCGAGTTCGGCGCGGGCCGCGAAGATGATTTCGTCGAAGCCTTCGTCGAAGAAGCGCGTGTCGTTCCAGTCGGCGCCCGTGATGTAGGCGGTCGAATACATGGAATCCTGGGTCGGACGACCGCCCCAGTAGGAGGCGCAGAAAGGCTGCGCGTTCCAGACTTCGGTCCAGTAGCCGTCGCCCGGCTCGCGCTGCACCTGGATCTCGATGCCGGCGGCCGATGCCTGCTGGGCAAAGAGCTGGGCTGCGTCGACGGCGCCCGGGAAGGCGACTTCCGAGGTGCGCAGGAGGACGGGGCCTTCATGGCCGGAGCGCTCGAAATAGTGACGTGCCTGGTCCGGATCGTAGGTCCGCTGCTCGATGCCATCGGGGAAGAGCGCGTAGGATTCGTTGATCGGGAAGTCGTTGCCGACCGAGGCATGGCCGAGCAGGATCTGGTTGACCATCTGCTCGCGGTCGATCGCCAGCTTCAGCGCCATTCGGAGATCGGCGTTGTCGAAGGGCGCCGTGTTGCAATGCATGATGAACACGTAGTGGCCCTTGGACGGCACGCTTTCGATGACCACGCCCGGCGCGCGGGCGAGCAGTTCGACGGTGCGCGGCTCGACGCGGTTGATGATGTGGACCTGGCCCGACTGCAGCGCGGAAATACGCGCGGTGGAGTCGTTCATCACGATGATCTCGACGGAATCGACATGGCCGACATCGTCGCGCCAGTAGCCGTCATATTTGGTGCTGACGTGGCGCACGCCGGGCTCGTTGACCTCGACCTGGTAGGGCCCGGTGCCGATGCCGGCGTCCGGCTCGTCCATACCGCCATTCGGCTGGATCACGAGGTGGTAATCGGTCAGGAGCAGCGGCAGATCGGCGTTGCCGCGCGCCAGCTTGAAGACGACCGCATTGCCGTCGACCGAGATGTCCTCGATATCGCGCAGCACGCCGAGTGCCGCGGATTCGGTGTTCTCGTCGGAATGGCGGCGGATGGTCTGGGCGACGTCTTCCGCGGTCAGTTCCTGGCCGTTGTGGAAGGTGACGCCCTGGCGGATGTTGAAGCGCCACTCGCTGGCATCTTCCGAAGGCTCCCAGGATTCCGCCAGCACCGGCTCTGGCGAACCGTCTTCAGGCGACTGGATGACCAGGGTCTCGCCCCAGGTCGAGCCGAAATTCTGCGGCACCTGGGTGAGCCAGGTCGCGGGGTCGAGGCTGTTGGTGGACTCGCCGCCCGTCAGGCCCATGCGCAGGGCGCCGCCCTTTTGCGGCTGCGCCTTGGCAGCCTGCGTCAGCAGCGAGGTCGCGAAGGGGGTGGCGATGCCGAGTGCTGCTGCGCGGCCAAGAAAGTCGCGGCGGTTGAGTTTGCCGGCGGCTACGCGGTGGCTGAGAAACTTGAGTTCTTTGGACATTGTCGTTCCCTTGTTCTGTTGTTCATCAACGGTCGCCAGACCGCCGGGCGCTTTTCCGCAGCCTCTTTGGACGCGATAATGACGTCATCTTGCACGTTGCCGCAAGGTCATCTGCGACATCGGGCGACGCATTTTTCAGGAGCACCCCTTGGCCCGTTCAATAGCCCCCCGGGGGTGATGGATGCAACCGAAGCACCGAATTTTGCGCGAAAATCCGCGTGCATCGGCCACCTGGTGCCCACCCCTGGACCGGCAGCGAACCCTAGTTCCAGCACGTGACAGCGGGATGAATTCGGGCCGCAAGCGGCGTGTCGAGGCTCAGGAAAGCCGGATTTCGAACGGCTCTTCGAAGACGAATTCCTCGAGATTGTTGCCGTCTCCGCCGCGGTCGACGACGAGGAAGTCCTGCGGACCGCCGATCGGTGTGAGAACGGCGTGCCACACGTTCCGGTGGTAATTCACGCCCTGGCCCGGCGCGGTCAGGAACGCTTGCGGCTGGCCCGGGCCGTCGGGTCCATCCGGGCAGACGACAACGAGGAAAGGGGCGGGCGAGAGCGGCATGAAGGCTTGGCTGCCCAAGGGGTGCCGCTCGACCAGTTTCAGCTGCAGCGGGAAAGGATAGGGGTTTCCGCGGAAGATCGAGATGATGACCTTGGCCTGCGGACCGATCGCCTCGACCTTCGCCATGTCGTGGAAGCGCTCGGCCATGCCCGCATTGATGTGGAAGCGCTCTTGCCAGTCCGTGTCGAGCACGTCGCCGAAGGGCGCGAAGGCTTCGCGGGTGAGGGGGGCTGCGGTGAGGATGCGGCTCATCGAAGATCGAGCCTCGGATGCCGGTTCACGTCCTTGTAGAGAAGGTAGCGAAAACGCCCGGGGCCGCCCGCATAGCAGGCCTGCGGGCAGAAGGCGCGCAGCCACATGAAGTCGCCGGCCTCGACCTCGACCCAGTCGCGGTTGAGGCGATAGACGGCCTTGCCTTCGAGCACGTAGAGCCCGTGCTCCATGACGTGGGTTTCGAGAAACGGGATGACGCCGCCGGGCTCGAAGGTGACGATGGTGACGTGCATGTCGTGGCGCAGGTCGTCGGGGTCGACGAAACGCGTCGTCGCCCATCTGCCGTCGGTGCCGGGCATCTGCGTGGGCTCGACCGCGTCATCATGCGACAACAGGGCCTCCGGCGCGTCGAGACCTTCGACCGCCTCGTAACGCTTGCGGATCCAGTGGAACCGGACCGCGACGCTGCCGAGATTGCGCACGGTCCAGCCGGACGATGGCGGCAGATAGGCAAATCCGCCCGGTGTCAGCAAATGGTCGCTGCCGTCGAGGCTCACCGTCAGTTCGCCTTCCATGACGAACAGCACAGCTTGCGCCTTCCCGTCGGGTTCCGGCCGCTCGCTGCCGCCGCCCGGCGCGACCTCCATGATCGATTGCGAAAAGGTCTCGGCAAATCCCGAAAGCGGGCGCGCGATGATCCAGGCGCGGGTGTCGTCCCAGAAGGGCAGGCGGCTCGTCACGATGTCCTGCATCGTGCCGGCCGGCAGGACCGCATAGGCTTCGGTGAAAACCGCGCGGCCGGTCAGGAGCTGGCTCTGCGGCGGGTGCCCTCCCTGCGGGGCGAAATAGGTTCTGTCTGTCATGACGGGTCCTTCAGGCAGGGAGTATGTCTTTCAGCCGCAGATAGGCGATGCGCTCCACCTGCCGGCAGGCGGTTGCAAATTCGGTCTCGCGGTCATTGTCGATGCGTGTCTCGAAAGCCGCGAGGATGCTCGCCTTGGTGTTGTCCTTCACGGCGATGATGAAGGGAAACCCGTGTTTTTCGACATAAGCGTCGTTGAGGCGCTCGAAGGTCGCTCGCTCATCGTCTGTCAGCGCGTCGAGCCCGGCGGAGGCCTGCTCGGCCGTCGATTCAGCCGTCAGGCGTTTGGCGGCGGCAAGTTTGCCGGCAAGATCGGGATGGGCCTTCAGCACGCCCAGGCGCTCCTCCTCGCTTGCAACCCTGAACACCCGCGCCAGCGCATTGTGCAGGCCGCCGGCCGAATCGTGGGCCGGTCCGAGTTCCCCATCGAACGCCCGCTCCGCGATCCAGGCGGAATGCTCGAAGATGCCGCCGAAGTGGGCGACGAACGCTTCGCGAGCCATGCGGCTCGGCCGCAGGGCGGGCGCTTTGTAGGGATGGGTCTTCATCCAGTGTTCGGCGATGTCGATCCGCCGGGAGAGCCACACCTTCTCGTGGCCCTTCACGTAGTCGATGAAGCGCTGCAGCGCTGCCGCCCGCCCCGGCCGTCCGACCAGGCGACAGTGCAGGCCGACGCTCATCATGGCCGGACGTCCGGCCTCGCCCTCCGCGTAAAGCGTGTCGAATGAGTCCTTCAGATAGGCGAAGAACTGGTCGCCGGAGTTGAAGCCCTGCGCGGAGGCAAAACGCATGTCGTTGGCATCGAGCGTGTAGGGGATGACCAGTTGGGGTTCGATGGCATTGCCCTGGCCGTCATGGTCGAGCCAGTAGGGCAGATCGTCGTCATAGGTGTCGGAGAGCCAGGCAAACCCGCCTTCGGCAGCCGCAAGCTTGACGGAATTGACCGAGGTGCGGCCGAGATAGATCCCATGCGGGCGCTCGCCCGTGACTTCCCTGTGCAGCCGGATCGCCTCCACGAGATCGCGCTGTTCGTCGTCTTCCGAATGGTCGCGGTAGTCGATCCAGCGCAGCCCGTGCGTGGCGATCTCCCATCCGGCGCCCTGCATCGCCGCCACCTGGTCGGGCGAGCGCGCGAGCGCGGTGGCGACACCATAGACGGTGACGGGAACTTCGGCCTGCGTGAACATGCGATGCAGGCGCCAGAAGCCGGCGCGCGCGCCATATTCATACATGGATTCGATGTTCCAGTGGCGCTTGCCGGGCCAGGGGGTAGCGCCGACCACTTCCGACAGGAAGGCTTCGGAGGCGGCATCGCCATGCAGGATGCAGTTCTCGCCGCCTTCCTCGTAATTGATCACGAACTGGACGCAGATTCGGGCGCCGCCCGGCCACTGGGGATCGGGCGGGTTGGCCCCGTAACCGCGCATGTCCCTCGGATATCGCATGCCTTGAACAATCCCTCGTGCTTGTCATTCGCAACTGGCCAGCGCAATGATAGACGAAAGGAATGAAGACGCATTCCCCTTTGAAAAATTGAAAGTCTTTCGAGGGGTGTCGCCTCTCATCAAGCGCCGCCTTGCTTTAGGCTGAGTGGCGGAACCAGAACGAGAGTGCCGGTTCACGGCAGCGAGGAGCTAAGATGTCGAACCCTGCGGGCGGACGCCTCACCACACATGTGCTCGATACGGCCTCGGGGCGCCCCGCCGCGGGACTGAAGATCGCCCTCTATGCGGTCAGCGGCAATTCGCATCGCAAGGTCAAGGAGGTGGTGACCAATGCCGACGGTCGGTGCGACGCGCCGATCCTGGAAGGCAGGGACTTCAAGTCCGGCCAGTACGAACTGGTCTTTTATGCCGGCGACTATCTGCGCGGCCTCGGCGCCGATCTGCCCGATCCGCTTTTCCTCGATCAGATTCCGATCCGTTTCGGCATGGCGGAGGCGGCGCACTACCACGTGCCGCTCCTGCTTTCGCCTTTCGGCTATTCCACCTACCGGGGAAGCTAAGTGACCCGTTCCGAAATCCGTTTCATCCTCAATGGCGAGGATGTCGCCCTCTCCGCCGTGCGTCCCGACGAGACGCTGCTCGATTACCTGCGCCTGCGCCGCTCGCTGCGCGGCACCAAGGAAGGCTGCGCCGAAGGCGATTGCGGCGCCTGCACCGTGCTGGTGGGCCGGCTTGCCGGTGGCGGACTGGTCTATGAAGGCGTCAATGCCTGCATCCGGTTCCTGGGGTCGCTCGATGGCTGCCATGTCGTCACGGTCGAGCATCTGAAGCGGGCCGACGGCACGCTTCACCCGGTGCAGCAGGCCATGGTCGATTTTCACGGCTCGCAATGCGGCTTCTGCACGCCGGGCTTCGTCATGTCGCTTTATGCGCTGTGGATGCGCGAGCCGGCACCCAGCGACGCGGCAATCGAGAAGGCGCTGCAGGGAAATCTGTGCCGCTGCACCGGCTATGAGCCGATCGTGAAGGCCGCGCGTGCGTTCGGCGATTATGGCGAGGTCGCCAATGATCCGCGGGCCAGCGAGCGCGCCGAGATGGCAGGCCGGCTGGCCGCGCTCCGCGACGGCTTGCGCGTCGAGATCGGCCAGGGCAAGGACCGGCTGGTCGTGCCCGGCTCGCTCGACGATCTGGCCGAATTTCTCGAAGCCGAGCCGCAGGCGACGATCGTCGCCGGCTCGACGGATGTGGGGCTCTGGGTCACCAAGCACATGCGCGACATCGCGCCGGTGGTCTTCATCGGCGGTGTCGACGAATTGCGTGAGGTCGTCGAAGACGAGACCTCGATCACGCTCGGCGCCAATGTCAGCTACACCGACGCCTACCGCTCGCTCGGCGCCCGCATCCCGGCCTGGCGCGACCTGCTCGACCGCATCGGTGGCGACCAAGTACGCAACATGGGCACCATCGGCGGCAACATCGCCAACGGTTCACCCATCGGCGACTCCCCGCCGCCGCTGATCGCGCTGGGCGCCACGCTGACGCTCCGCAAGGGATCGGAGACCCGCATCCTCCCGCTGAAAGACTTCTTCATCGACTACGGCAAGCAGGACCGGCGGCCCGGAGAATTCGTCCAGTCGGTTACCGTCCCCTTGCCGAATCCGGGCGCGCTCTACCGCGTCTACAAGGTGACCAAGCGCCGGGACGAGGACATCACGGCCGTGCTCGGCGCGTTCCATATCGAGATCGAAAACGGACGCTGCGTCTCTGCGCGCATCGCCTATGGCGGCATGGCCGCGACACCGAAGCGCGCCAAGGCCGTCGAGGCAGTCTTGGTTGGCCGCGACTGGAACGAGGCGGCGATCGAAGAGGCGATGGATGCGCTGGCCAAGGATTTCGCCCCGATTTCCGACATGCGTGCCTCCGCCGAATACCGCATGCTGGCCGCCCGGAACCTTATCCGGCGGCTCCATCTCGAGACGGTCGGCGCCGAACGCGTGACGCTGCAGCGCTACGAGGAGGCGTGATGACCCGCCACCAGCCAGATTTTTCCGCCGAGAAGATCGTCGGCGGCGTCGCGACCGACAGCCGGCACGATTCCGCCCACAAGCATGTCACCGGCGAAGCGGTCTATATCGACGACATGCCGGAGCCGGCCGGCACACTGCATGCCTGCCTCGGACTCTCCACCGTCGCCCATGGCAAAATCCTCGGCATGGACCTCTCCGCCGTTCGCCAGTGCCCCGGCGTCGTGGATGTGCTGACCGGGCACGACGTGCCGGGCGAAAACGACGTCTCGCCGACCGGGCGTCACGACGAACCGCTCCTGGCGACCGAGAAGGTCGAGTTCTTCGGCCAGCCCGTCTTCGCCGTCATCGCCGAGACGCGCGAAGCCGCACGCCGCGCCTGCGGCAAGGCGAAGGTCGATTACGAGGAACTGCCCTTCGTCACCGATGTCGGCGCGCTCGATCCGGCCGGCGACAGGCTCGTCACCGACCCCTTGACGCTGAAGCGCGGCGACGCGGCCGGGGCGATCGCCGCCGCGCCGCGTCGCATCAAGGGCTCGATGCGCATTGGCGGCCAGGACCATTTCTATCTCGAAGGCCACATCGCCATGGCCGTGCCCGGCGAGGACGAGGACGTCACCGTCTATTCCTCGACCCAGCACCCGAGCGAGGTGCAGCACATGGTGGCACACGCGCTGGGGGCCTCCTCCCATTCGGTCACCGTCGAGATCCGGCGCATGGGCGGCGGCTTCGGCGGCAAGGAGACCCAGGGCAACCAGTTCGCAGCCATTGCGGCGATTGCCGCCAAGAAACTCGGCCGCGCGGTCAAGATTCGCCCCGACCGCGACGACGACATGATCGCCACCGGCAAGCGCCACGATTTTCTCGTCGATTACGAGGTCGGGTTCGACGAAGACGGCAACATTCTCGGCGTCGACTACATCTATGCGGCGCGTTGTGGTTTCTCGTCCGACCTTTCCGGTCCGGTCACCGACCGGGCGCTGTTTCACTGCGACAACGCCTATTTCCTGCCGGCCGTGAAGGCTGTCTCCGCACCGCTCTACACCAACACGGTCTCCAATACGGCCTTCCGAGGCTTTGGCGGGCCGCAGGGCATGGTCGGCATGGAACGCGTCATCGACGAGGTGGCGTTTGCCACCGGGCTTGATCCGCTGGAAGTGCGCAAGCGCAACTTCTATGGCACCGACGACCGCAACGTCACGCCCTACCACCAGACCGTCGAAGACAACATTCTCGACCGCATCGTCGGCGAACTGGAAACGAGCGCGGACTATGCGGGACGGCGCAAGGCCATCGCCGCGTTCAATGCTGGCTCGAGTATCATCAAGCGCGGCATCGCGCTGACCCCGGTCAAGTTCGGCATCTCGTTCACCGCCACCCATTTCAACCAGGCCGGCGCGCTGGTGCATGTCTATACCGACGGCTCGGTGCATCTGAACCATGGCGGCACGGAGATGGGGCAGGGGCTCTACGTCAAGGTCGCCCAGATCGTGGCCGAGGAGTTTCAGATCGACGCCTTCAACGTCAAGATCACCGCCACCACCACCGGCAAGGTGCCGAACACCTCCGCCACGGCTGCCTCCTCGGGTACCGATCTCAACGGTATGGCGGCACAGAATGCGGCGCGCCAGATCAAGGAGCGGCTGACGGCATTCGCCGCGGAGAAGCACGAGGTTCCCGCCGAGCAGGTGGTGTTCTTGCCCAACCGGGTGCGCATCGGCAACCAGGAGATCCCCTTCGGCGATCTGGTCAAGCAGGCCTACATGGCGCGCGTCCAGCTTTCGGCGGCGGGTTTCTACAAGACGCCCAAGATTCACTGGGACCGGGATGCCGGCGCCGGTCGGCCCTTCTACTACTTCGCCTATGGCGCGGCCTGCGCCGAGGTCTCCATCGACACGCTGACCGGCGAATATATCGTCGACCGGGTGGACATCCTGCACGAGACGGGCCGCTCGCTGAACCGCGCGATCGACATCGGCCAGATCGAGGGCGGTTTTGTCCAGGGCATGGGCTGGCTGACCACCGAGGAGCTGGTCTGGGACGCGAAGGGCCGCCTGCGCACCCACGCGCCGTCGACCTACAAGATCCCGCTCGCCTCCGACCGCCCGAAAATCTTCAACGTCACGCTCGCCGACTGGGTGGAGAATGGCGAGGAGACCGTGCACAAGTCGAAGGCCGTCGGCGAGCCGCCCTTCATGCTGGGCATGGCCGTGCTGCATGCGCTGTCGGATGCCGTCGCCAGCGTCGCCGACCACCGCATCTGCCCTCGCCTCGACGCCCCGGCGACGCCCGAACGCGTGCTGATGGCGGTGGAACGGCTGAAACGGGAGGTAATCTCATGACTCGAAACGCGGATGATCGGCGACTGTCTGCCGAGGAGAATGTGGCCCGACCAGCCACGGCCCAGGCGATCAAGGAACTTAAGCAGGGCAGGGGCCTGCGCTTCGACACGCCGGACGAACTGTTCGGGGATCTGGGCATCTAGCCGATGCTCGCCGACCTCCACGCCGATCTCTTCAGAGAGTGAAAGCACCGGTTCTGCCCATGACCTCCCTGTCCCGCTCCCTTGGCGACTTCCTGTCATCCACCTCCGCCGTGGCGCTGGTGGAGGTCGTGACCGCAAAGGGCTCGACCCCGCGCGAGGCGGGGGCGTGGATGCTCGTCTCGTCCGCGGCGATCTTCGGCACCATCGGCGGCGGGCAGCTCGAATTCATGGCGATCGACGCCGCTCGCGCCTTGCTGGTAGGAGAGGGCGGGTCCGAAACGCTCGACATCCCCCTCGGTCCCGAGATCGGCCAGTGCTGCGGGGGCCGCGTGGAACTCGCCATTTCTGTCATTGACGCGATCAAGCGGGAGGAACTGCTGCGCGTAGCGCGCGCCGACGACGCGGCCCGCCCGCATGTCTATCTGTTCGGCGGCGGCCATGTCGGGACCGCGCTGGCGGGCTCCTTGTCGCTGCTGCCGCTTCACGTCGTGGTGGTCGAGACGCGCGCCGATGCGCTCGACGACATGCCGCTAGGGGTCGAGACCCGCCTGACGTCCATGCCCGAGGAGGTCGCGCGCGCCGCCCCTGCCGGCTCCGCCTTCATCGTTCTCACTCACGACCACGCGCTCGATTTTCTCATCGTGGCTGAGGCGCTCGGCCGCGCGGACGCGGCCTATGTCGGGATGATCGGATCGAAGACCAAGCGCGAGACGCTCCGCCGCTGGTATCTCGGCGAGGCTGGCGGCACCGAGGAGGCTTTTGCGCGTGTCGTCTGCCCGATCGGCGGCGCGGATGTGAAGGACAAGCGTCCGGCCGTCATTGCGGCTCTGGTGGCGGCGGAGGTGACACGGGCGCTTTCCGCCGCATCAGCCCTCGGATCAACGTGACGAAGAAGAAGATCGCGAAGGCGGGGAGCGCCACGGCCATGCCGATACTCGCCGCCCCCATCTCGCAGCCGCCCGAATCGCCCGGTCCGCAGCCCCCGTCGAGACGAGCGATGAGCAGGATGCCGAAGAAGGCGACGATCGGGATCACGATGAGTCCCACGAGCCCGAAGAGCGTTGAACGCAGAAGCAGCATCGGCATGGTTCACCCTCGCATCGGTCGTTTGCCGAACTATAGATTGGGGCGTGAAAAGGCGCCATGGGCTTCGTGCTGGCGCAGCTTCTGACGCCTACCGGGCCAGAATCTCCCGGATCATGCGCTGGCAGCGATCGGCCATGAAGTCGAGCAGCAGGCGGACTTTCGGGTCCTGGTAGTTCTTGTGCGGATAGACGGCGGCCAGTTGCACGGGCGGCGGCGGAAACGCTGCCAGCACCACCTTCAGCCGGCCGTCGCGGATGAAGGGTTCGATGTCGAAGCGCGGCTTGTTGATGATCCCGTGCCCGGCCAGCGCCCAGCCCGTGACGACGTCGCCATCGTCGGAATCGTAGGGCCCTGAAACCTCGAATTTCTTCAGGCCTTCGGGTGTGTTCAGGACCCAGAAATGTTCGAGCGTGCCGGGGAAGCGCAGCATGAGGCAATCATGGCGCGCGCCGACGAGCTCCTCGGGACGTGTCGGCTCGCCGCGTCGCGCCAGATAGGCGGGGGCTGCCACCAGCACTCGCTCGCATTCCATGATGCCGCGCCGCTTGAGGCTGGAATCCTCGAGCGGGCCGAGGCGGAAGCCGACATCGATGCCCTCGCGCATGATGTCGACATTGTGGTCCGAGAGGCGCAGCCGGACCTCGATCTCGGGATAGCGGTCGCGAAACTCGGGGATGCCGGAGGCGATCAGCCGGCGGCCGAGGCCGAGCGGTGCGGTGACCCGGATCGTGCCGCGCGGCTGGCCGGAGATCGCCGAGATGGCGCCCTCCGCCTCCGCGACTGCATCGAGCACCCGCTTGGCGCCGTCATAGAAGACGCGGCCGTGCTCGGTCGGCATCAATTGCCGCGTCGTGCGGTTGAACAGCCGCACGCCGAGATACTTCTCCAGTTCCTTGATTCGGTTGGAGGCCACCGCCGGCGAAATGCGCATGTCGCGCCCGGCGGCCGACAGATTGCCGAGCTCGACGACGCGAACGAAGACGGCGATGTTGTCCAGATAGGCCATGACGCCGACTTAGCCGCAAAACGATTTCGCCGGCCATCATTTTCCAGATTTTTTTGAAAGTAATGGGGCATCTATCCCCTTTCGCTTGGCGTGCGAAGCCGTAATGTCGGGCGCAACGGCACTCGACGGGCAGGCACATGCAAGACTTCGCGATATTGTGGGAATGGCTGAATTTCGGCGTGCGCTGGCTGCACGTGATCACGGCGATTGCCTGGATCGGCTCGTCCTTCTACTTCATCGCGCTCGACCTCGGCCTCGTGAAGCGCCCGGGCATGCCCGAGGGCGTGCATGGCGAGGAGTGGCAGGTCCATGGCGGCGGCTTCTACCATGTCCAGAAATATCTGGTCGCGCCGGCCCAGATGCCGGAGCATCTGACCTGGTTCAAATGGGAATCCTACGCGACCTGGCTGTCCGGCTTCGCGCTTCTGGCCATCCTCTATTATGGCGGCGCCGACCTCTATCTCATCGACCGCAACGTGCTCGACGTGTCTGCGCCGGTCGGCATCCTGATCTCGCTTGCCACGCTCGGCGTGGGCTGGCTGGTCTATGACCAGCTCTGCAAGTCGCCTTTGGGGCAGAACGACAACCTCCTGATGATCGTGCTGTTCGGCGTGCTGGTCTTCATGGCCTGGGGCTTTACCCAGCTCTTCACGGGCCGCGCCGCCTTCCTGCATCTCGGCGCCTTCACCGCCACCATCATGACGGCCAACGTCTTCCTGATCATCATCCCGAACCAGAAGATCGTGGTCGCGGACCTGAAGGCCGGCCGCGCGCCGGACCCGAAATACGGTCGCATCGCCAAGACGCGTTCGCTGCACAACAACTACCTGACCCTGCCGGTCATCTTCCTCATGTTGTCGAACCATCACCCGCTCGCCTTCGCGACCGAGTTCAACTGGGTGATCGCCTCGCTGATCTTCGTTATAGGGGTGCTGATACGGCACTATTTCAACTCCATGCATGCGCGGAAGGGCAATCCCCACTGGACCTGGGGCGCCTCGGCGGTGCTGTTCCTGATCATCATCTGGCTGTCGACCGCGCCTTCCGTGCTGACCGGCGAACACCGCGCCTCGGTCTCGGCCGAACGCTTCATGGCCTCGACGCATTTTGCCGCCGCGCGCGACACGGTGATGGGGCGCTGCGCCATGTGCCACGCCGCCGAGCCCGCCTGGGAGGGCATTCATGTGGCGCCCAAGGGCGTGCTGCTCGACACGGACGAGATCATCGCCGAGCGCGCGCACGAGATCTACCTGCAAGCCGCCCGCAGCCACGCCATGCCGCCCGGCAACGTCACCTACATGACGGAGGAGGAGAGGGCGCTGCTGGTGGCCTGGTTCGAGGAGGCGAGGAAGTGAGGGGCGTGCGGATCTCCCCCCCTCCGTCTCGGGCTGCGCCCGAGCCACCTCACCCCCACTTCGTGAGGGGGAGGATAGGCCAATCGCCGACGCTGCGTATCCTCTCCTGCCCGGGGGAGTGGACACGCAATGGCAGGCCTGGCGCCCATCCTCCGCCCCACCTCGTGGGGGGGAGGTGGCACGCGAAGCCTGACGGAGGGGGGGCGCCTTACTCCCGGGGAAGGCCCCACCCATGACCCTCCTCCTCCGCGGCCGCACGCTCTCCTTCCACCGCGCGCCGGAAGCCGTCGACGACCACGCTGCCTACGTCTATGACGAAGACGGCGCGGTCCTGATCCAGGACGGCACCATACTTGCCAGCGGCGCCTACGATGCCGTGAAGCCGCACGCCCCTGACGGCGTCGACACTGTCGACCACCGTCCGCATCTCATCCTGCCCGGCTTCATCGACGCCCATGCCCACATGCCGCAGATGCAGATCATCGCCAGTTTCGGCGCCGAACTGCTCGACTGGCTGAACAACTACACCTTTCCCGAGGAGACGCGATTCTCCGATCCAGGGCACGCGGCCCGCATCGCCAGACGTTTTCTCGACGAGCTGATCCGCCACGGCACGACCAGCGTCGCGGCCTATTGTTCGGTTCATCCCGAAAGCGCCGACGCGCTGTTTGCGGAAGCCCTTGCGCGCGACATGCTGGTGCTGGCCGGCAAGGTGATGATGGACCGCAACGCGCCCGACGGCCTGCGCGACACGCCCCAGGCGTCCTATGACGACACGAATGCGCTGATTGCGCGCTGGCATGGCAAGGGGCGCCTGCACTATGCCGTCTCGCCGCGCTTCGCGATCACCTCGAGCCCGGAGCAGATGGAAATGGCCGGCGCGCTGATGCGCCAGCATCCGGGTCTGCACATGCAGACGCATCTGTCGGAGAACCGCGCCGAGATCGACCTGGCCTGCAGCCTCTATCCGGAAGCAAGAGACTATGCCGACATCTATGCCCGTTACGGACTCCTGGGCGACAAGGCGCTGCTCGGCCATTGCATCCATCTCTCCGAGCGCGAGGCCGATGCGTTGTCCGATAGCGGTTCGGTCGCCGTCTTCTGCCCGACCTCGAACCTCTTCCTCGGCTCTGGCCTGTTCGACTGGCAGCGCTACCGCAAGCGCGACAAACCTCTGCGCGTGGCGGCCGCGACCGATGTCGGCGGCGGCACCAACTATTCCATGCTTCGCACCATGGACGAGGGCTACAAGGTGATCGCGCTGCAAGGCGAAAAGACCGACCCGCTCTCCTCCTTCTGGCAGATCACCCGCGGCAATGCCGAGGCGCTGTCGCTCGTCGACCGTATCGGCACGCTGGAGGTGGGCACGAACGCCGATCTCGTCGTGCTGAACTCCGCCGCCACGCCGAACATGGCGCTGCGCATGGAACGCGTCGAGACGCTGGCCGAGGAACTCTTCATGCTGCAGACGCTCGGCGACGACCGCGCGGTGGTGGAGACCTATGTGGCGGGCAGGGCGATGAAGGCGGGGCTGGGGAGTTGAGGATCATGCGACATAGAGCGCCTACCTCCGCAAGGAGACCCTCCCGCGCATGACCCCCGCCCCCCGCCCCCTCTTCACCTCCCTCTTCTCAGCCGCCGTCGCTGCCGCCGATCCCGAACGCACCATCCACAAATTCCTGCCCGAAAAACCCAAAGGCCGCACGATCGTCATCGGCGCCGGCAAGGGCTCAGCCCAGATGGCGCGGGCCTTTGAGAGGGCCTGGGACGGCCCGCTCGAAGGCGTGGTGGTCACGCGCTACGGCTATGCGGTCCCCTGCGAGCGCATAGAGATCCTCGAAGCCGCGCACCCGGTGCCGGACGAAGCGGGGCTGGAAGGTGCACGCCGGCTGTTCGAGTCGGTCAGCGGCCTCACCAAGGACGATCTCGTCGTCGCCCTCATCTCCGGCGGTGGCTCCGCGCTGCTGCCGGCGCCACCCGACGGCATGACGCTTGCCGACGAGATCGCGGTCAACCAGGCATTGCTTTCCTCCGGCGCGCCGATCTCGGCCATGAACACGGTGCGAAAACACCTCTCGACCGTCAAGGGCGGACGCCTGGCGCTGGCGGCCCATCCGGCGCGTGTGGTGTCGCTGATCGTCTCCGACATCCCGGGCGACGACCCCGCCTTCGTCGCCTCCGGCCCGACCGTGCCCGATGCGGCGACGCGCGCGGACGCGCTGGCCATCGTCGAAGCCTACGGCATGAGCCTGCCGGACGCCGCCATGCGGCATCTCCAGTCCGAAGCGGCCGCCGCGCCGATGCCCGACGATCCGCGCTTTGCCGGCAACGCGGTGCACATCGTCGCCTCCGCCGCCGTCTCGCTCGAGGCCGCCGCCAACGAAGCGTGGCGCCAGGGCATCGAGGCCGTTATCCTGTCGGACGCCATCGAGGGCGAGGCGCGCGAGGTGGCCTCCGTCCATGCCGCGATCGTCCGCGAGATCGCCGCCCGCGACCGCCCGTTCCGCAAGCCGGTGCTGCTCCTGTCGGGCGGCGAGACCACCGTCACCCTCCGCGAGAAGGGCGGGAAGGGCGGGCGCAACAGCGAATTCCTGCTGGCCTTCGCGCTGGCGGTCGATGGTATCGACGGCATCCATGCCTTCGCCGCCGACACGGACGGCATCGACGGGTCGGAGGACAATGCCGGCGCCTTCGCCGACGGTACGAGTGCGGCCCGGATGCGCGAAGCCGGTCTCGATCCCCGCGCCCTGCTTGCCCGCCACGACGCCTGGACGGCGTTTTCCGCCATCGGCGACCTGTTCGTGCCGGGGCCGACCGGGACGAATGTCAACGACCTCAGGGCGATTCTTGTCGTCTGAAATCGTCAGCCCTTCATCATCTCCTTCACCATCCGCATGTCGTCCAGGAAGCGCCCGCGCTCGGCGGCCTTCGCGGCCTCGTCGGGAATGCGCAGCAGATAGGAGGGATGCACCGTCACGAAGACGCGCAGCCCGTCGTCGCGCGGTAAGATACGGCCGCGTTCCTTCGTTACCGCCACGGCGCGCCCGAGCAGCGCCTGCGCGGCCGTGGCGCCAAGGGCGACCGCGACGTCCGGGCCGATCAGCCGCAGCTCGTTGCCGAGCCACCAGCTGCAGGCCGTCACCTCGCCGGCATTGGGTTTTGCATGGATGCGCCTCTTGCCGCGCGGCTCGAACTTGAAGTGCTTCACCGCATTGGTCACGTAGGTGAGCCTGCGGTCAACGCCAGCCTCCGCCAGCACCTGGTCGAACAGCCGGCCCGCCGGACCGACAAAAGGTTTTCCCGCCAGATCCTCCTGGTCGCCCGGCTGTTCGCCGACAAAGACGATGCGCGCGTCTCCCGGTCCCTCGCCGAAGACGGTCTGGGTGGCGTCGCGCCAGAGCGGGCAGCGCCGGCAGCCTTCGGCCTGGCGCGCCAGTTCGCTGAGCGTCGCCGCTTCGCCTTCGGTCCCGACCGCTTCTTCCGCCTTCGACCAATAGCGTTCCTGGACCTTGGCGTGGTGCGGGGCAGGGGTGGTCGGCATCCTGTCGATCATCTCCCGGGCGGACTTTTCCGCTCCCTTGATCAGGTCGGGAATGAGCGCGGCCTCGGGCAGATTGCGCCAGTATTTTTTCGGCATCTCGGCCTGCATGGCCTTCACCTTGAGCCGGGCCGGATTGAAGATCGAGGCGAAATAGGTGCGCCAGAGATCGTTCTGCGCGTCTTCGGCGGGCGCGTCCGCGCGGCTTGCCGCCGGCCCGATCAGCAGCTTTTCGCCATCCCAGTCGGCCGAACCCTTCGGCGTCAGGATGGTCCACCGCATCCCGGTAAAACGCCTCATGAAGAAAGGCGCGTTGCGCTCGACGATGAAGTGTTCTGGCTCGAACCAGGCGACAAAGCGTTCGCCCTCACCGCCGCCGACCTGCACGAACCGCACGAAGGCACGCATCTTGTGGCAGTCGCGGCGCACCGCCTTTTCCATGCGGCCGAGCCGGATGACATCGGGATCGGACGCGATCTCCAAGAGCTTCGGTTCCGAGGCCAGCCGCCAGAGCAGCCGATAGAGAAACGAATAGCGGTCTGGATCGGAGTGGCAGGCGACCGTCGCCGCCCGCTCGGGAAAGGCGCGCGGGACATTCAGGCCGGGCGCCTTCTCAGGCACGGGCGGCAGTTCCTGGTCGGCCGCGAGGAGATCACCCGCCCCGTCGACCCGCCAGTCGATATCCTCGGGCGCTACACCGTTCAGCATCAGCCGGCGCGCGGCGTCGCGCCAGCCGTCTACGTCGACCGGGCCCGACAGGCGCACCGCATAGCGGGCCGGAACCGATGCGGCCTTCATGCGGCGAAGAGGTCGAGCTGCGCCGGTCGTGGCGACAGATGTTCACGCAGTGTCTGGCTGTCGAGGCTACCGCCGGGGGTCCACCCTTCCGCCACGATGAAAGGCCGCACCTTGGCGATGGAGGGGCAGATGCGCCCGACATCTTCCAGCCTGAGCGTGCGATGGCGCCGCGACTGGAGGATGCGGTCGACCGTCCTGGTGCCAAACCCCGGCACCCGCAGCAGCATCTCGCGCGATGCCCGGTTGACGTCGAGCGGAAACTGCCCGCGATTGTCGAGCGCCCAGGCGAGTTTCGGGTCGATGGCGAGGTCGAGCATCCCGTCCGGCCTGCCCGCCACGATCTCGCCCCTGTCGAAGCCGTAAAAGCGCATCAGCCAGTCGGCCTGGTAAAGCCGATGCTCGCGCATCAGCGGCGGCTTCATGGCCGGCAGCGCGGCAGACGCATCGGGGATGGGCGAGAAGGCGGAGTAATAGACCCGGCGCAGGCGATAGCTGCCATAAAGCCTTGCGCTCGTGCCGAGGATGTCCGCGTCATTGGTCGCGTCGGCCCCGACGATCATCTGGGTCGACTGGCCGCCCGGCGCAAATTTCTTCTTCCTCTTGGTCCTCAACGTGGGTTCGCCGTTTTCCTCGATCTTCGAGCGCAGACCGGCCATCTGCTTGCGGATGACGGCCGGCCGCTTCTGCGGCGCCAGCTGCTCCACGCCCTCGTCGGTCGGTAGTTCGACATTGATCGACAGGCGGTCGGCATGGGCGCCCGCCTGCTCCAGAAGTTCAGCGGAGGCTTCGGGAATCGTCTTCAGGTGGATGTAGCCCTGGAACCCGTGATCGACACGCAGGCGGCGCGCGATCTCGACCATTTCGCCCATCGTCTCGTCGGGCGAGCGGATGACGCCCGACGACAGGAACAGCCCCTCGATATAGTTGCGCTTGTAGAAATCGAGCGTCAGCTGGACGACTTCGTCAATGGCAAAGCGCGCGCGGCGCACGTTCGAGGAAGACCGGTTGATGCAATAGGCGCAGTCATAGATGCAGAAATTGGTCAGCAGGATCTTCAAAAGCGAGATGCAGCGCCCGTCGGGCGCGTAGGAATGGCAGATGCCGGAACCTTCCGTCGAACCGATCCCCTTCGACTTCAGCGAATTGCGCCCCGCCGCCCCCGACGAGGCGCAGGACGCGTCGTATTTGGCGGCGTCGGCGAGGATGGCGAGTTTTTCACGGAGGGAAATGGCGGACATGAGTTCATGCTATGTTCTTTCCCTGGGGCAGGCATTAAAATTTGATGTGATCGCGCTTTTCCCGAGGCAGACAGGCTGTTCGAGCAACGGGGCGCGTGCGCCCTCCGCATCTTGATGCCCCCCACCCGCACTGGATGAGTTTGCCAGACGCGAGCCGGCAAAATTTCTCGGAACATCTTCCGGCGGGGCTTTGTTGGTGGGACAGGCATCGCCGATCGCGACTAAGCGCGGTCACCCCTTCATCGAAGGCGGGGCGAGTGCCTTTCACGAACAAACGAAATTCCAGAGGAGCAATCCTATGAGACATATTTTGACCGCCACCACCGCCTTGGGCCTTCTGATCGCAGCACCCGCTGCCGCCATTGCCCAGACCTCCACCCCGGAAGCGGCGGAGAAGGTGAAGACGACCGAGAACGCCGGAATGGACAACCGCAACTGGATGGACCAGTCGGCCATCGAGAACCGCCTGGAAGACCGCGGTTTCGAGTCGATCGAGGTCGAGTTCGACGGCGAGAATTACACCGGCACGGCCGACTGGTACGGCGAGGAAGTCGACCTGACGGTGACCGCATCCACCGGCCGCGTCATCGAGCCCAACCAGCTGAGCAGCGACCAGATCAGCACGAAGCTTGAGGACGATGGCTACGAGGACGTTTCCGACGTGCGCGAAGCCGGCGATGAATATACCGCCACGGCAACGCGCTTCGGTGAGGAAATGGATCTGCGCGTCGACGCTTCGACGGGCAACATCGTCGACCCTCGCGAGTTGAAGAAGGACCAGATCGAGACCCTTCTCGACGATGAGGGTTACTCCGAAGTGGTCATCTTCGAGCGCGACGGCGAGTATGGCAACTACTACGCCTCCGCTGAAAAGGACGATGAGGTTCTCCTCCTCGAGGTCAACCCCCTCTCCGGTCGTATCGTGAACGAGCGTACAGAGAGCTGATCCGGAACGTCATCGCTCGACGCCATCCGGCGTCGTGAAGGAGCCCTGCAGCGAATGCGCTGCGGGGCTTTCTTTTTGGGTCGGTCTCGCTTCTTCAGGTCGCTGGCTCAAGCCGAAATGTCGACGATCCCGCAATCGCCCGTCTCGGTGCCGACGGCCAGCCGCTGTCCCGCGCTGACCCAGGCCAGTGCCGTGACCGCGCCCTTGCCGGAGCGGCGCAGGAGCACTTCCTTCTGGTCGGCGAAACGCGCCGCCATCACCATGCCGTCGGCATAGCCGATGGCGACGATGTCGTCGGTGGGATGGCAGGCCACGGTGGTCACCATGGTGTCGCCGCGCGTGCCCAGTTCCAGCGGCGCCTTGCCCATCGGTCCGTCCTTGGCCTGGAATGGCCAGACGATCGCCGCCGGCGCGCCGGAAGAAGCAAGCCATTTTCCCTTGGCGCTCCACGAGATGCTCTTCACCTTGGCCGGGTAGCCCGACATGCGCATGTGCTTGCCGTCGGAAAGCTTCCAGCCGTGCAGGGCGTTCTCCTGCATCGCGGTGACGAGGAAATTGCCGTCGGGCGAAAAGGTCACGGCCGTATGCGCGCCGGCCCATTCGAGCTCGGCCGGTTTCCCGTCGGTGGCCGGAAAATGCAGCGTCGCGCCATTGTAGCGGGCGGCGGCGATGCGCAGGCCCTTCGGCGCGAAGGCGACGTCTTCGACCGAGCGCGGGTGCTCGAACACCTTGCGCTTGCCGTCGGGCAGGATCACGTGCGCGCTCCGTCCCGATGCGAAGGCGACCGCGCCCTGCGGCCCGGCGGCGACGCTGGTCACCCATTTGCGGCCGATCTCGGCCAGCGTTTCCATGGTTCCGTCGGGCAGGAGCCGGCCGACCTTGCCGTCTTCACCGGCCGTCAGCAGCGCCTTGCCGTCGAGCGTGACGGTCGCGGCCAGCAACCCGTCATGGGCGACAACCTGCTTGTGGCCGTTGTCGAGCCGGTGGACCACGCCGTCGGCCAGCGCGAAATGCGGGATGTCGCCCAGCCAGGCCGTGGCGACGCAATGGGTGTCGAGATCGAGAGGGGCGATGGTGGGCATGGTGCGAGCGTCCTCGTTTGCCGCAGCACTTCCCCCGATCGAAGTCCTTCGTCAAGTCGGCATCCGGCGGCAGGCGAGAAAGCTCGCTTCCCTTTCATGGCAACTTGGTTACATTCGATGACCGGTTCGCCGTGTTCGGGAGGTACTCGTGGCACACAAGTTCAAGATCGTCAGCCGCGCCAATGGACAGTTTGGCGCGCAATTCGTCTACAATTCCGAAATCATCTTCTGGTCCGAAAACTACACCAGCAAGACCAGTGCGCAGAATTGCATCGACTCGCTGAAAAAGAACGCTCCTGGCGCCGAGACCGTCGATCTCGACAAGGACGAGCAGGGGAAAGGTTACCGGTTCGAGATCGTCAAGGCGAAGGATGGTCAGAGCTTTGTGCGTTTCGTCGCCTCGAATGGCGAAACCATGGTGCGCACGGAGACCTATGCCTCCAAGTCAGGCGCCAGGAATGCCATCGAATCGCTCAAGAAGAACGGACCCGGTGCAGAGGTGGTCGTGGAGGCCTGATCCGGTCAGGCCTGGCAAGCTGCGAAGGTGCGCTTCAGCCGTTCGGCGTCGAGATCGCGGCCGATCAGCACCAGTCGGCTCTCGCGCTTTTCCCCGCCACGCCATTCGCGCTGGTGGTCGCCTTCGAGGATCATGTGCACGCCCTGGACGACATAACGCTCGCGGTCGTCCTTGATGGCGATGATGCCCTTCAGCCGCAGGATGTTGGGCCCGTCGATCTGGGTGGTCTTCTCGATCCAGGGGAAGAATTTCTTGGGGTCCATTTCGCCGCCGCGCAGCGAGATAGAGGTCACGCCCGTGTCGTGGGCATGGTCATGATCGTGATCATCGTGGGCCTCGAGGAAATGCGGGTCGTTCTGGACGGCCCGCTTGAGGTCGAAGGCGCCGCGGTCGAGCACTTCCGAAAGTGCCACGCCGGACCGCTCGGTCCTGTGGATGCGGGCGGCGGGGTTGATGGCGCGGACCGACGCTTCCACTGCCTGCAGTTCCTCTTCGCTCACGAGGTCGATCTTGTTGAGAACCACCACGTCGGCGAAGGCGATCTGGTCGGCGGCTTCCGGGCTGTCCTTCAGCCGCAGCGGCAGGTGCTTGGCGTCGACCAGTGCCACCACCGCGTCGAGCCTCGTCTTCGAGCGCACATCGTCATCCATGAAGAAGGTCTGTGCCACTGGCGCCGGGTCGGCAAGACCCGTGGTCTCGATGAGGATGGCATCGAATCGGCCCGGCCGGCGCATCAGCCCCTCGACGGTGCGGATCAGATCGCCGCGCACCGTGCAGCAGATGCAGCCATTGTTCATCTCGTAGATTTCCTCGTCGGATTCCACGATGAGGTCGTTGTCGATGCCGATTTCGCCGAACTCGTTGACGATCACCGCATAGCGCTTGCCGTGGTCCTCCGTGAGGATGCGGTTGAGCAGCGTCGTCTTGCCGGAGCCGAGATAGCCGGTAAGGACGGTGACCGGAATTTGCGTCTGAGCGTCGGACATGGGGAAGCCTCGGGTGGTCGATTAGGAGGCCCACATATAGTCATCCGTGGGCCGAATACAGGGGGTCAGGCGGCGCGTGGACCAACCTCGGCGTCGATCCGCGTGCCGACGGCATCGCGGGCCACTTCAAGATCGTAGGTGGCCTGCATGCCGATCCAGAATTCGGCGGAAGTGCCGAAATAGCGGGCGAGGCGAAGCGCAGTATCAGGCGTGACGGCACGCGTGCCCCGCACGATCTCGCTGATCCTGATCTGCGGTACGCCCAGCGCTCTGGCAAGCGCATACTGGCTCATGCCAAGCGGCTTGAGGAAATCCTCAAGAAGAACTTCTCCAGGATGAGCGGGTGCGAAATCAGCCATGAATTCGGTCCTCAATGATAGTCCACGATCTCGACATCATGCGCGTCGCCGTCGCTCCAGCGAAAGCAGATGCGCCACTGGTCGTTGATGCGGACGCTGTGCTGCCCTTTGCGGTTCCCCGACAGCGCTTCCAGCCGGTTTCCCGGCGGCGCGCGCAAGTCTGCCAGTTGGCGGGCACTGTTGATCTGAACAAGCTTCCTGTTGGCAACCTTGATGATGTCGTTCGGGATGCCTTTCGCGAATCGGCGCTCCCAGGCGGCCTCAGCGAACGGGTTGCCGAACGACTTGATCATGTCGAATACTAACGCAACGCGTAAGTAGTTTCAAGCGCGGTCAACGAGCGCCGACACGTCGAACCGATCCACATCCGCGATCAGTTCCGCCAGGCCCTTGACCGCATGCTCCAGCATCCGCTCCCCGGCTTCCGCGCTGGCGGCGGCCGCGTTGCCCACCACGCCCTCGGCCGAAAGATCGCCCATCTTCCAGCCGAAGGCGTGGGGGCCATAGGCGCGCAAATAGGTGAAATCCCGTGCGAATCGGCTTTGGGCGGACGGAAAGTCCTGCGCCTTTCCCATCTCGACGAGGTCCGGCCGCAGCGCCAGCATCACCGAGGTCTCGACAAAACCGCCATGGATGCCGATCGCGCGCTCCTCCTCGGAGACCAGATCCGCCGGGTAGCCAAACCGCGTCCAGCTCGTGGCGACGGCCAGCATGCCGTACCGCACCCGCAATTCGGTTGCCACGACGGTCATCAGCGGCGAATTTCCGCCATGGGCGTTGAGCATCACGAATTTGCGCACGCCATCCTCCGCCGCCTGGCGGCCGATGCCGATCCAGCGCTCGATCGCTTCGTGGTACGACAGGCTCTGGGAACCGGCGAAATCCAGATGCTCGGGCGAGTAGCCGACCTCCTCGACCGGTTCGAACCGCACCTTGGCCGTAGCGGGAAGGGCGGCCCGCAGCCGGCTGGCGATGCCGTCGGCGATGATGGTGTCGGTCTCCAGCGGCAGATGCGGCCCGTGCTGTTCGGTTGCGCCCAGCGGCAGGATGGCAATCTCGGACGAGAGCGTTATTTCGCTGGCTGTCATGTTTCTGAAATGTCGCTTTGCGATATGAACGGTGCGGGATGTCAAGCTACAGCGTCGCGACAGGCAGCGGCAAGCTGTCGAGATGCATCGGATCCCGCAAGGATCGCGCCGGGCAGGGGGACTTGCAATGTCGAAGAATTCGCGTGGAACGACGTTGAACAGGCTGCAGACCGCGGCGCGGCTGACGCGCACCGCCCTTGCCGCGCGGCTGATCGCCCATGGCTTCTATGCCGGGCAGGAACAGGTGATGATCGCGCTGTCGCTCGAAGACGGCCTGACGCCCGGGGCGCTGTCCAACCGCCTGGGCGTTCGCCCGCCGACGGTCACCAAGACCGTCGCCCGCCTGCAGGCTCAGGGGATGGTCGAAAAGCGTGCCTCCACCAGCGACCAGCGCCAGGCCAACATCCATCTGACCGAAAAGGGTGGCGAGGCGATCAAGGCGATCGAGAAGGCATTGCGCAAGACCGAGAAGCAGGCCTTCAAGGGTCTCGACAAGAAGGACCAGAAGCAGATGGCAAAGCTGCTGGCCCGCATCGAGGCCAATCTGTCCGATGTCGACTTCGTGGAAGAGCCGGATGAAGCCCCTGAAGCGGTCAGCGCCTGAGGCGGTCCCCTTGCGTCGGGGCATCCGCGGGTTGTAGTTGACCGATGTCCCGTTGCCCGGATTCCGCTTTGTGAACAAATCATCCAGTCCGCCCGAAGCAGCCGCGCCGCTTTCGGCCATATTGCTGATGCTGGGCGCCGGCTTTCTCTTCACCTGCCTCGACACCACGGCGAAATATCTTGTTCAGTCGGGCCTCGACGTGCAGTTCGTCGTGTGGGTGCGCTACGCCGTGCATCTGGTGCTGGTGCTGATCCTGTTCGGCGCGTGGGCGAATACCGAGCTTTTCCGCACCCGCAGCCTGCCGATGCAGGTGTTGCGAGCAGCCTTCCTGCTCGGCTCCACCTTCTTCAACTTCCTCGCTCTGCAGACGCTGCAACTGGCCGAGTCGGTGTCGATCTTCTTCTTCGCGCCGATGGTGATCACGGCGCTGGCGGGACCGTTGCTGGGCGAGTGGGCCGGCTGGCGCCGCTGGGCGGCCGTCGGCGCCGGCTTCCTGGGCGTGCTGCTCATCACGCGGCCCGGTCTCGGCACGTTCGGTGTCGGCTACGTGTTCGCCCTGTGCTCGATGCTGTCCTACGCCTTCTACGCGATCATGACGCGGAAGTTGGGGGCAACCGAAAGCGCGCAGAGCCTGATCTTCTATTCCGCCCTGGCACCGGTCCTGCTGCTTGCACCCGTGGTGCCGCTTTATGGCGAAATGCCGGGCAGCTGGCTGATCCTGTTCCTTCTTCTGTCGCTGGGCGTCTATGGCGGGCTCGGCCACTGGCTGATCATCAAGGCCTTCAAGCAGGCGACGGCCACGGCTCTGGCGCCCTATCCCTATCTGCAGATGGTGTGGATGATCGGCGCCGGCTTCCTCGTCTTCGGCGACCTGCCCGACGGATGGACGCTGGCAGGCGCCGCCGTCATCGTGATGAGCGGCCTCTACATCGTGCATCGCGAGCATCGTCTGCGGCTGGCCAGCCGGACGTCGCCTAACACCGAGACGGGCGATCTGGCGAAAAAGCTTTGACTCGACGCCGCGCGATGGCTTAATCCCGATTTAAACAGTTTAACCCTGTCGGGAGGGGCGGAGCGCTGGGACAAAAGATCAAGCTGTCGACGATGGCCGAGGCTCTGGGTGTCTCAACCGCAACGGTATCGCTGGCCCTGCGCGACAGCCCACTGGTGGCGGACACGACGCGCGAGCGGATCAAGGAACACGCCCGCGAGATCGGCTACATCTACAACCGCCGCGCCGCCAGCCTGCGTACCTCCCGATCCGGCATCCTGGGTGTCGTGGTGCGCGACATCATCAACCCGTTCTATGCCGAGATTCTGGGCGCCATCGAGGACGAGCTCGACCGCTCGCGCCAGACCTTCCTGTTGTCCAACCACTACGATCAGCTGGAAAAGCAGCGCAATTTCATCGACACGCTGCTGCAATTGGGCGCCGATGGCGTCATCATGTCGCCGGCCATCGGCACCCCGGCCTCGGACATCGCCATGGCCGAGGAAAACGGTCTGCCCGTCGTGCTCGTCGCCCGATCGGTGGAAGGGGCGGACGTCCCGGTCTTTCGCGGCGACGATGCCTATGGCATCGGCCTCGCCACCGCCCATCTCATCTCGCTCGGCCACACGCGCATCGCGATGATCGGCGGCACCGACGAGACGTCGACCGGACGCGATCGCTACCGGGGTTATGTCCGGGCCATGCAGGAGGCCGGGCTGGCGGTGAGACCCGAATGGCGCCTTCCCGGCCCGCGCAGCAAGCAGGCGGGGTTCGAAGCCACCGATGCCTTTCTCGCCATGCCCGACAAGCCGACCGCGGCCGTCTGCTGGAGCGATCTGGTGGCCATCGGCTTCATGAACGGGCTCGCCCGCGCGGGCTTCCGTCCCGGCGTCGACATCTCCGTCACTGGGTACGACGACCTCGAGGAATCGGCGATCGCCACGCCCGCGCTCTCCACCGTGTGGAACGGGCAGCGCGACGTCGGGCACCGCGCCGCGCGCGCGCTTCTCGACCGGCTAACCGGGAAGGACGTGAAGGGCCGGCAGGAGCTGATCCGACCCGAACTGCACATCCGCCAGACGACAGGCGCACCGGTCGAGCGCTGACGCATGCTTGCCCGCAGCCGGCCGGCCTTTTAAACCATCCCTCATGACGCCCATCAGAACTGGAGACGACCCTTGGCCGATTTGAAATCCGTGACCGTCCTGTTGCCGGGCAATGCCCATCCGCAGACACTCGCCCGCCTGGAGCAGACCTTCGACCTGGTGCGGATCGAACGATCGGACCCCGCACTGGTCACCGAGGAACTCGCCGCCAGGGTGAAGGGCGTCTCGGCCATGACGCGGATCGACGCCGCCATGATCGATGCGCTGCCCAATCTCGAGATCATCGCCAATTTCGGTGTCGGTTACGACGGCATCGATGCGCTGCACGCGGGCAAGAGCGGCGTCATGGTGACCAACACCCCCGACGTGCTGACAGACGAGGTTGCCGACACGGCGATCGCGCTTCTCCTCAATGCCGTGCGCGAACTCTACCGGGCGGAAGAGTGGCTGCGCCAGGGGCGCTGGGTGAAGGACGGCCCTTACCGGCTCACTCCCGGCACGCTGCGCGGCCGCAAGGTCGGCATTTTCGGCCTCGGCCGCATCGGCCAGGCGGTCGCCCGCCGCATCGAGGCCTTCGGCCTGCCGATCTCCTATCACAACCGCCGCCAGGTTGAGGGAGTGAGCTACGACTACTACCCGTCGCTGGTCGAGCTCGCCCGCAATGTCGACACGCTGATAGCGGTGGCACCCGGCACGCCGGAGACCGACAAGGTGATCAACGCCGAAGTCCTGCAGGCGCTCGGTCCTGACGGCGTGTTCGTCAATATCGGCCGCGGCACGACGGTCGACGAGCATGCGCTTGCCAGGGCGCTGGCCGACAAGACCATCCTGGCCGCCGGCCTCGACGTGTTCGAAAAGGAACCGAACGTCCCCCAGGCGCTGATCGATGCACCCAACGCCACGCTGCTTCCCCATGTCGGCTCGGCGACCATCCACACCCGCAAGGCGATGGCCGACCTGCAGGTCGATAACCTCGTTTCCTGGTTCTCCAGGGGCGAAGCGGTTACGCCGGTGCCCGAGACGCGCGGTGTCAAACCGGGCGCGCGCAAGGGCTGAGGCCTCCCGCCGGCCGCCATTGTCAAATCGTTAACCATGTCCCGGCACCCTTTGTGCCGGGCAGGAGCGATTTGCGAATGGAGACGGGCTTGTGCGGACAATCATCGCAGCCTGCGTGGCAGGCATCGGACTGGGGGCACTGGCGAGCCTCGCCCAGACCGGAGACCCTGAAGTCACGGCCATGGATTCGACGGTGACCGGGGCAATCCCATCGACTGAGCGTTTCAGCTTCTACGTCAACGGACGATCGTCCGAGTGCGAACTGCAGCGTTTCGGCGATGACCTCATGCGCGCCATCGGGTCGCAGTGCCGTGACCTGCCGCACGAGCTCGCCGACGCCACCGACTGGAACGAGGCGGCGGACGGCGTGGTCGAACTGACGCGCGCCGACGGCGCCGTCCTCGTCAAGCTCGCCGTTTCCGATGGCGCGGCCTACGAATCCTTCCACCCCGCCTCGCCCATGGTGCTCCTCGCGGCGGAGGACTGACGACTGCTGAGGCGCGAGCGCTTCTCCTCGCCCCCATGAAATGGGGGAGAGGCGGATCGGGCGGAGCCCGAGACGGAGAGGGGTTTTTGCCGAGGGCGCTGTTGGCGTTGGCTCTATTCCGCGGCGCGCAGGCGGCTGGTCTCGGCATAACGGCGCGTCGCCTCGCCAAAGGCACGGAAGATGCGGGCCGAGGCGTCATCGCTGCCGGCCCAGTATTCCGGATGCCACTGCACGCCGATGGCAAAGCCCGGCGCGTCGACGACCGAAACCGCCTCCACCGTGCCGTCGCCGGCCACGGCCTCGACCGTAAGCCGCGGAGCAACCTCGCCGATGCCCTGCCGGTGCAGCGAATTGACCACGATCTCGCCGGCGCCGAAGATCCCGGCCAGGCAGCTGCCCGCTTCGATGCGCACCGTCTGGTGGATCGCAAAACGTTCGTCCTGGTCCTCGGAGGGCGCCGCGCGGTGGTCCATGCGGCCCTCGATCTCCTGGATCTCGGTCGCCAGCGACCCGCCCAGCGCCACGTTCAGTTCCTGGATCCCCCGACAGATGGCCAGCAGCGGCACGCCGCGCTCGATGGCCTTGCGAATCAGGGGCAGGGTGGTCGCGTCGCGCCTGTCGTCGTAAGGGCCGTTTCTCTCGACGGTTTCCTCACCGTAACGGGCGGGGTTCACATTCGTCTTGGAGCCGGTCAGCATCACGCCGTCGACGCGCGACAGGAGGCCGTCAATATCGAGCCGCTCGCCGAAGGAGGGGACGAGCACCGGCAGCACGCCGGCAACGGAAATCGCTGCCTCGAGATACTGGTCGGGCGTGGCGTGCCAGGTGTATTTCTCGAAATGACGTGTGTCGGTCGAAACGGCGACCAGAGGCTGCTTCATGGGTTGATTTTCCTCGCGCGTGACCGTGGCGGATGCGCTTCTCACCCCATCTAATCGCCTCGCGCAAGAATTGGAACCGTCTGCCGGCGAGCTGTCGTCTCGGCGGTTAGCCTTAAGCCCCGCAAATGCTGGACTTCGCGGTCTTCGAGTGTATGTTGCGGGCTTCGTGGGGGAGGAGGGAGCGAACCATATCTCCTCCAGCGAGTGCCTTTAGATAGCTCATCCTGTGGGAGGAATTCATATGAATCGTCGTTCATTCCTGAAGAATGCCGGCTTTGCCGGCGCCGGCGCCGCCGCGGCGACCGCGCTTGCCGCACCGGCCATTGCTCAGGGCAATCAGACGTGGCGCATGGTCACGACCTGGCCGCGCAACTTTCCCGGCCTCGGTGTCGGCGCGCAGCGCCTGGCCGACCGCATCACCGCGGCCTCCGGCGGCCGCCTGACCATCCAGGTCTATTCGGCCGGCGAACTCGTGCCGCCGCTGCAGTCGCTCGATGCGGTCATTGAGGGTTCGGCCGAGATGAGCCATGGCGCCGCCTATTACTGGCAGAACAAGAGCCAGGGCCTGAGCTTCTTCACCGGCGTGCCGTTCGGCATGACCTCGCGCGAGCTCACCGCCTGGGTCCGCTTTCTCGGCGGCCAGGAAGTGTGGGACGAGATCTACGACCAGTTCGGCGTGCAGGGCTTCCTGTCGGGCGACACCGGCACCCAGGCGGGCGGCTGGTTCCGCAACGAGCTGACCGGCGTCTCCGACATCCAGGGCCTGCGCTTCCGCACGCCCGGCCTCGGCGGCCAGGTCTGGGAGAAGCTCGGCGCTTCCGTCACCAACATGGCGGCCGGCGAGATTTTCCAGGCGCTCCAGTCGGGCACGCTCGACGCGGCCGAGTTCGTCGGCCCCTACAATGATCTGGCGCTCGGCTTCTACCAGATCGCCAAGAACTACTACTTCCCGAGCTTCATCGAGCCGGGTCTGGCGACCGAACTCGTCGTCGACAAGGCGAAGTATCAGGAACTGCCGACCGATCTGCAGGCCATCATCCGTGATGTCTGCCAGGCCGAGTACGACAATGTCGCCGCCGACTTCGCGGCCAACGATCCGCGCGCCCTGCAGACCCTGATCAACGATCACGACGTCCAGATCCGCCAGTTCCCGGACGAGATCCTCGAGGCCGGCGCCGTGGCGGCCAAGGAGATCATGGAAGGGCTGCTGGACTCCAGCGACGCGCTGACCAAGAAGACAGCCGAAAGCTTTGTCGATGCGCTGAGGATCGTGCGCCAGAAGACCGAGGGCACGGACTCGCTGTTCATCCGGGCGCGCGAGCAGTATTTCGACATCTGACCGGAACGCATCCGCCAGAAAGAGAAAGCCCGGGAGCGATCCCGGGCTTTTTTTCGTTGCGAGCCTTGGCGTGGCGATCAGCTGTAGAGCGCCCTCGGAAGCCAGGTGGCGATCTGGGGGAACATGAACAGCAGCGCCAGCGCGATGATCTGCAGCACCACGAAGGGCAGGACACCCCGGTAGATCATGCCGGTCGACACGATGTTGGGGGCCACCCCGCGCAGATAGAAGAGCGCGAAGCCGAAGGGCGGCGTCAGGAAGCTTGTCTGCAAATTCACGCCCACGATGACGCCGAGCCAGACCGGGTCCACGCCGAGATTGAGCAGGATAGGCGCGGTGATCGGGATGACGATGAAGATGATCTCGAACGTGTCGAGAATGAAGCCCAGCAGGAACATGATCGCCATCACCACGATCACCGCGCCGATTGCGCCGCCGGGAAGATGCGCCAGGAATTCGTGCACCAGATTGTCACCGCCCATCAGGCGGAAGACGATCGCGAAGACCGATGCGCCAAACAGGATGATGAAGACCATCGAGGTGATGGTCGCGGTGGCGATCGTGGCCTCGCGCACCACCTTGAACGACAGCCGCCAGCGCAGCGCCGCCAGCACCATCGCGCCGACCGCGCCGACGGAAGCGGCTTCCGTCGGTGTGGCGATGCCGCCCAGGATGGAGCCGAGCACCGCGCTGATCAGCGCCAGCGGCGGCAGAAGCGCGACCGCGACCTCGCGGGCCAGATCCTTCTTTTCCTCGGGCGGGACGGGCGTTGCCGGGCAGGATTCGGGCGAGAATATCGCCTTGACCACCATCCAGGTCAGATAGAGGCCGACCAGCAGCAGGCCGGGAAAGAGGGCACCTGCGAACAGGTCGCCGACCGAGACCGGCGTCGGGGCGAAATTGCCCTTGGCCATCTGCACCTGCGCGTTGATGCCCGACAGCATGTCGCCCATGAAGATCAGCACGGTCGATGGCGGAATGATCTGGCCGAGCGTGCCCGATGCGCAGATGACGCCGCTGGCGAGCCTCGGATCGTATCCGGCGCGCAGCATGGCGGGCAGCGAGATCAGCCCCATGGTCACCACCGTCGCGCCGACCACCCCGGTCGATGCGGCCAGCAGCGCGCCCACGATGATCACCGAAATGCCGAGCCCGCCCCGCATGTTGCCGAACAGCTTGCCCATGGTGAGAAGCAGCTGCTCGGCGATCTTGGAGCGCTCCAGCATGACGCCCATGAAGATGAAGAGCGGGACGGCGACCAGCACTTCGTTGGTCATGAAGCCGATGTAGCGCGCGGCGAGCGAGCCGAAATTGGACGGGTCGAAAACGCCCAGCCAGATGCCGACAAGGCCGAACATCAGCGAGGCGCCGGCCAGCGTGAAGGCCACAGGGAAGCCCAGCATGAGGAAGCCGATGATCCCGAAGAACATCAGGCCGGCGAGAATCTCGCCGAGAAGGATGGGATCCATCAGACGTTCTCCTGCTGGCTTTCGTAGCGAAGATGTTCAGGCAGCAGGTGTTCGTGCCGTGTCAGAACCAGGATCGACCGCAGCACCATGGCAACGCCCTGGATCGCGATCAGCGCGGCAAAGGCGAGGATGAAGCTCTTCAGGATGAAATAGCCCTGCATGCCGCCGGGGTTCGGCGAGGCCTCGTAGATGCGCCAGGAGCGGATGACGAAACTCAAGCCATAAGTATAGATCACCCAGCAGAACGGCATCAGGAAGATCACCACGCCGATGATGTCGATGATCGCCTTCGTGCGCACCGTGGCGGGCCGGTAGAAGATGTCGACCCGGACGTGGTCGTTGCGCAGGAGCGCGAAGCCGGCCACGGCGGTGAACATGGCCCCGTTCAGCCAGACATAGAGATCCTGCATCCACAGCTGCGTCGTGGAAAAGACATAGCGCTGCACGACGACGGAGAAGCACACCAGCACGATGGCCAGGGCGAGCCAGGAAAACACATTGCCGACGACCCGGTTGATCCCGCTCAGGAAGCGGACGGCAAGGGCGATTAGATGCATGGGAGGCCACCGCTGCTACGACGCACCTGCCGTTGCCGTTCGCCGAAGGCGGAAGCGAGCAGTGCAGCCATGTGCAGGGTATCCGGCGCTGACGCGGCTGGATCCATCGGTCCCCTCATGTTTCCTCCCGATCATGCTCTTTGCCGACTGACGCGGCGATAATCGGTCGCTTGCGATGCGACCTTCCCCGATTGAGCCTGCCACCCTTGTCCGGGCCGTCGTTGCGGCCGGCGGGGAATGCTCGCGGACGTCATTACCAGCTTTGTATCGCGGTCGGAAGCCGGAACCGGCGGGACGAGCCGTCGCTGCAAGCTTTGGCGAATGCCTGTTGGCACGCGGACCGTCGTGCCACCGGCACTGCGCGAAATCGCCTTGAATCGACACAATATTGCGCAGGCCGCATCCCGAGAGACCGCTTCTTCCGTCCCCGTCCACTTGTCTCAAATTTGTTTGACGTTGTGGCTCCATAGGGAAAGACTGCCCTCTTGTCGGTGCGTTCCGTGTGCGCCGTCGGGAGGAATTCGATGACGCTGCATGACGTATCGCTCAACGACAAATTTGACCTGTCGAAGGACCGGATCTTCGTCTCGGGCTCGCAGGCCGTCGTCCGGATGCTTCTGATGCAGCGTGAACTCGATCGCCGCGCGGGCCTCGACACCGCCGGCTTCATCTCCGGCTATCGCGGGTCTCCGCTGGGCGGGCTCGACCAGCAATTGTGGAAGGCCAGGCGTGATCTCGAGCGGTCGAACATCGTCTTCCAGCCCGGCATCAACGAGGAGCTCGCCGCCACCGCCTGCTGGGGTTCTCAGCAGACCGAATTGCTGGGCGAGGGCAGGTACGACGGGGTGTTCTCCGTCTGGTACGGCAAGGGTCCGGGCGTCGACCGCTCGGGCGACGTCTTCCGCCACGCCAATCTCGCCGGCACCTCGCCGCATGGCGGCGTACTGGCCCTCATGGGTGACGACCACACCGCCGAATCGTCGACGAACGCCCATGCGACGGAGTTTCTCTTCGTCGACACCATGATCCCGATCTTCCATCCGGCCGGCGTGCAGGAGCTGATCGACTACGGTCTCTACGGTTATGCGCTGTCGCGTTTCGCCGGCACCTGGTCGGCGATCAAATGCGTCAAGGACAACATCGAATCGACCGCCTCCGTCGACGTCTCGCTCGACAGGCTGAACATCGTCCTGCCGGAATTCGACATGCCGCCCGGCGGGCTCAATATCCGCCACGAGCTCGACCAGATCGGCCAGGAGAGGCGGCTTCACGAATACAAGCGCGCCGCCGCCGCCGCCTTCATCCGCGCCAACGGGCTCAACCGGATCGTCTGGTCCGGCGGGGCGAAGGCCAGGATCGGCATCGTCACGGTCGGCAAGTCCTATCTCGACGTGCGCCAGGCGCTCGAGGATATCGGCATCGACGAGACGCGCGCCGTCCAGCTCGGCATCCGCCTGTTCAAGATCGCCTGCCCTTGGCCGCTCGATCTCGAGCATGTCCGCGACTTCGCCCGGGACCTCGACATGGTCATCGTGGTCGAGGAAAAGCGGTCGCTGATCGAGGTGCAGCTGCGCGAGGATCTCTACGGCACCGCCATGCAGCCGACCATCGTCGGCAAGAAGGACGAGCGCGGCGACTGGCTGTTCCCGGTCCACGGTGCGCTCGATGCCAACGACATCGCGATCGCCATCGGCGAGCGCGTGCTCAGGGTGATCGGCCCGTCGGAAGAGATCGCCGCGCGCGTCGATCGGCTGAAGCAGTTCCAGGCGATGCTTGCCGATACGACCGACGTCGCCGCCCGTACGCCCTATTTCTGCTCGGGCTGCCCGCACAACACCTCGACGCGCGTGCCGGAAGGCTCGCTGGCCGGCGGCGGCATCGGCTGCCATTTCATGGCCTTGTGGATGGACCGCTCGACGGTCGGCTTCACCGCCATGGGCGGCGAGGGAGCCCAATGGGTCGGCCAGGCGCCATTCTCGAAACGTGAGCATTATTTCCAGAATCTCGGCGACGGCACCTACAACCATTCCGGCTCGCTGGCGCTGCGCTTCGCGCTGTCGTCCGATGCCAACGTCACCTACAAGATCCTCTACAATGACGCGGTCGCCATGACCGGCGGCCAGCCGCATGAGGGCGGGCTCACCGTCGACATGATCGCGCGCCAGGTGCGCGCCGAGGGCGTCGACCGCATCGCCATCGTCACCGACGAGCCGGAAAAATACGGCGGCAAGGCCGAGTTCCCGGCCGGCGCCACGATCGACCACCGCGACGATCTCGATGCCGTCCAGCGCGAGCTGCGCGAGGTCAAGGGCGTCTCGGTCCTCCTCTACGACCAGACCTGCGCGGCCGAGAAGCGCAGGCGACGCAAACGCGGCACCTTTCCCGATCCGGACCGGCGCGTCATCATCAACGAGCTGGTGTGCGAAGGCTGCGGCGATTGCGGCGTGAAGTCGAATTGCGTCGCCGTGCAGCCGGTGGAGACCGAGTTCGGCCGAAAGCGGCGCATCGACCAGTCCTCCTGCAACAAGGATTTCTCCTGCCTCAACGGCTTCTGCCCCTCCTTCGTCACCGTCCATGGCGGCAAGCTGAAGAAGGCGACAGGCGTTGCCGGTTCGGCCGATCCGCTGGAAGGCGTGCCGGATGTGACACCGTGGACGCTGGACCAGGGCTGGTCGGGCATCGTCGACGGCATCGGCGGCACGGGCGTCGTCACCATCGGCGCCGTTCTCGGCATGGCCGCCCATCTGGAGGGCAAGGGCTGCGGCATCATCGACATGGCGGGGCTGGCCCAGAAGGGTGGCGCCGTGTTCAGCCACATCCGCATCGCCGAGACGCCTGAAAGGATCAGCGCCATCCGCGTCTCGGCCGGCAAGGCCGATCTGGTGCTCGGCTGCGATCTCGTCGTGTCGGCCAACAAGAAGGTGCTGTCGGCCGTGCGCGAAGGCGAGACGCTGTTCGTCGCCAACACCGCCGAAGTGATGCCCGGCGACTTCGCGCGTTCGGCCGATTTCTCGCTGCCGACGGAACGCATCAAGAAGGCGATCCGCGAGGCGGCGGGCGAGGAGAGGGCGCATTTCTTCGACGCCAGCAAGGCGGCAGCCGCCCTGTTCGGCAATTCGCTCGCCGCCAACATGATGCTGCTGGGCCTGTCCTATCAGCGCGGCGGGCTGCCGCTGACGGCGGAGGCGATCGAGAAGGCGATCGTGCTCAACGGCCAGGCCGTCCAGATGAACATCGCCGCCTTCCGCTGGGGGCGTCGTGCCGGTCACGATCCGGCCGCCATCGAGTCCATGACGAAGCGCGCCGGAACGGGCGCACGCCAGCCACTGGCGGTGTCGCTCGACGAGATCATCGCCACGCGGGCCGAGTTCCTCGCCGGTTACCAGAACGGCGCCTATGCGGAACGTTACCGCGCTCGCATAAAGGCGATCCGCCAGGCCGAGACGGCGGCCGTTCCCGGCTCGACGGCGGTCACGGAGGCAGCCGCGCGCAACCTCTTCAAGCTCATGGCGTTCAAGGATGAGTACGAGGTCGCGCGCCTCTACACGGACGGCGCCTTCATGAAGCAACTGGCGAGCGAGTTCGAGAGTTACGACAAGGTCGAGTTCCACCTGGCGCCGCCGATCCTGGGACGGACGGGCTCGGACGGCAAACCGCGGAAGTCACGCTTCGGGCCGTGGATGATGAGCGGCTTCAAGGTACTCGCCCGCCTCAAGGGGCTGCGCGGCACCGCCCTCGATATCTTCGGCTACAGTGCCGAACGGCGCATGGAGCGCGGGCTGTTGGCGCAGTATGAGCGCGATCTCGACCTGGTTGCCGGAAAGCTTGCGCCAGGGCGCATCGAAGCGGCTGCGGCCCTTCTTTCGGTACCTGCCGTGATCCGCGGTTTCGGACACGTCAAGCAGGCGAACATGGTGAGGGCCGAGGGCGAACGCGAGCGACTTCTCGCCCGTCTGGACGCCCCCCAGATGGAGGTGCTGAGGGCGGCGGAATAGGCCGCCGCAAGCCTCGGAACAGCATAAAGGTTCATTAATGCCAATCTGATAGCGTGCAGTCTCGGATACCAAGGAAGCAATGTGACGACGGCCAAGACCCCAGACCCCGACTACGTCTATGTCGGCTTTGTGCGATCGCTGTTCAACGCGCCGACGATCCTGATTATTGGCGGGGTCATCCACGCGCTGATCACGCTCACGATCTATCATGCGTCGGGGGATCCGGTTTACATCGTCCTGGCGGTCGCGCTGCTGCTGGCGGGTGTCTACCGCTTCTATGGCATTCGGCTGGGCCAGCTCGCCAACAACATCCACGACATGGACACTGCCAGGGATTGGGAGAACCACTACCTGCTCGGCGGCACGCTTCAGGCGTTTCTGCTCGGTCTTTTGTGTTTCGCCACTCTCTACATCGCACCCGTGCCTTTCGGCGAACTGGCGTCGGTTGCCGTCGTCATGGGGTCGACCGTGGCGATCGTCGGCCGCAACTACGGCTCGCGCCGCATGGTCACCATCCAGGCCATCGCCGTGGTCGGTCCGATCGGCGCCGGCCTCATGCTGCAGAACGACGCCCATTATTTCCTGCTCGGTCTCTGCCTCATTCCTTATATCTACGTGCTCATCCGCATGGCCGAGCATGTGCGCTCCGTGCTGTTCAGCGCCCTGGTCGAGGAGCGCAAGGCGCGGAAGCTGGCACAGCGTTTCGACCGTGCCCTGAACACGATGGGTCACGGACTGATCATGCTCGGTGCCGACGGCAGGGTGGCGGTTGCGAATGCCGAGGCAGCCAAGCTTGCCGGTTTCTCCAGCAAGGACAAGATGCTCGGGCGTTCGCTGCGCTCACTGCTGCTGCGCGGTGTCGCCGCCGGACTCTTGAGCCGCGCCGACAGCCGCTTCATCAATTTGCAGATCTTCGGCGCCATCGGGCACATGCAGGACCGCAAGGTCCAGATCGGCCTTGCCGACGGGCGGCACTTCGAACTGACGGCGCGCGAGGGCACCGGCGATCTCGGCGTGCTCACCTTCGAAGAGATCACCCAGCGCGTGGAGGCCGAGCAGCGCATCCGCCATATGGCGCGCTACGACCGCCTGACCGACCTGCCCAACCGCGGCTACTTCCACGAGGTCGTGAGCGAGACTGTCGCCAGCGGCAAGCGGGATCGGCTCTGCGGCATCGCGGTGATGGATCTCGACGACTTCAAGAGCGTCAACGACACGCTCGGGCACCCGGTGGGCGACGGGCTTATCGTTGCCGTCGCGCACAAGCTGGCCAGCTATGCCGACGACAACGTCAAGGTGGGCCGCTTCGGTGGCGACGAATTCACTGTCTTCTTCAACTGCATCGAGAGCGAAGCGGAACTGACGACCAGGCTGGACGCGATGCTGGCCGATCTCAGGGGCGACATCGACGTTGCCGGGCACTGCGTGCGGGTCGTGCTGAGCTGCGGCGCGGTGCTGGGGCGTGCGGGCGAATTCGACGTGGACGCGATGCTGGTGAACGCCGACCTGGCGCTCTACAACGCCAAGGACGCGGGCAAGAACCAGTGGCGTCTGTTCGAAGGCTTCATGGATCAGGCCTTCCGCAACCGTCAGGTCATGAAGGCCGATCTGCGCAGCGCGATCGAGAGCAAGCTGCTGCGGGCCGTCTTCCAGCCGATCATCTCCATGGAGACGATGCGGATCACCAGCTGCGAGGCGCTGTGCCGCTGGGACCATCCCGAAATGGGACCGATCTCACCGGCCATCTTCGTGCCGCTGGCCGAAGAGATGGGCATCGTCGGCGACATCAGCTCCTTCATCCTGGAGGCCGCCTGCGCGCAGTGCGCGACCTGGCCCGAACACGTCTCGGTCTCCGTCAATTTGTCGGCCAAGGATTTCAAGAACGACGAGATCGTCGGCAAGATTGCCCAAGTGCTGCGGAAGAACAAGCTGCGGCCCAACAGGCTTGAAATCGAGGTGACCGAGACGGCGCTGCTCGAGGACAAGGTTTCCACGTTCCGCTACATCAACGAGCTGAAGCAGCTGGGCGTCAGCGTTGCGCTGGACGATTTCGGCACCGGCTATTCCAGCCTGAGCTATCTGCATTCCCTGCCGCTCGACAAGGTCAAGATCGACCGCAGCTTCCTCGCCGACATCACCGAAAGCCAGCGCTCGCTCGACCTGGTGCGGGGCGTGGTGGAACTCTCGCGCACGCTGGGCCTGACCGTGACCGTCGAAGGTGTCGAGACGTTCGAGCAGTTGCGCGTCCTGCACCGGCTGGTCAAGCCGGACCTGGTCCAGGGCTTCCTGTTCGGTTCTCCCCTGAGTGCCGCCGGAATTGCCACCATGTCGAACACGACCTGGCCCTTTGCCAGCCAACTGGTCGATGAACGGAGCAGCCTCTATTCCTGAGCGATCTCTGAGGCAAAAAAGCCTGCAAGCGGGTGAAAGTCGAAATCGTTAAGGTTAACAGTAGGTAAACCGCCCATCTTCGAATTAAGTCTTCATTAATTCAACGGCCTTGGCTACTCTTGTCGTGGCGGACAAGGAGGCATGATGGCGGATGGCGGCTCTCGACGACCACTTTGGCAAGGCTGATGCGGATTTCCCGATCTCGGCATTCGCGCGGAACGTCCTTTCCATGCTTGAAACCGTCGAATACCGGCGGTGCGACACAGGCGAGGACCTCGAAGCCATCTACCGGCTTCGCTACAACTCCTTCCGGGCGCACGGGCTCCTGGCCTCCGAGGCGCCGGATGAGAAGATGGTCGACGAACTCGACGAGGCGCCCAACTGCCTGCGTTTCGGCATCTTCATCAACAATGCGCTGGTCTCGACCGTGCGCCTGCACCACCTGACCGCCGAGACGCCCCATGCGCCCATCATGACGGTCTTCGGTGACCTGCTCGAACGGCGTCTCGACAGGGGAGAGACCTTCATCGAGCCCAGCCGGCTGGCCGTCGACAACGAACTCGCGGCCAACAACCGGGCATTGCCCTATCTGACGCTCAGGCTGGCGGTGATCGCCAATACCTTCTTCGACACCACCAGTTGCCTCTCGATGGTCAGGAGCGAGCACACGGCCTTCTACAGCCGCGTGTTCCGGTCGGTGTCCATGTGCGAGCCCAGGCTCTATCCACCCTTCACCATGCCGATCCATTTCTACGAATCGCGCTGCGACTGGAACATGGAATGGATCCTGCAGCGCTTCCCCTTCTTCCGCTCGACCGCGATGGAGCGGCGGCTGCTCTTCTCGCCGACGCGGCTTGGGGAACCTGCACCCCTCACGGTGCTGCCGACGGCGCGTTACACCGGGATCGCGGCCTGATCCGACCTTCGATCACGGGACGCCTGCCTTGTCACAGGCGCGGCTGGCGTCCATAAGCGGAAGGGTTGGATCGTGCGACGGGCACGCCTTCCCCGGTGAGAAATGGACACGAAACGGGATATTGCGGCCGAGGCGATCTGGGCCGGTGAACTGACCCAGGACGAGCTCGAACGTGCACGGCGTGGCCTGATCGAGAAGAGTTTCGGCAAGGGCGCCTATATCTGCCATCGCGGCGACAGGCTGTCCTACTGGACGGGCGTGCTCTCCGGCCTCGCCAAGATCAGCGCCATCTCCCGCGAAGGCAAGGCGATGACCTTCGCCGGGACGGCTGCCGGCAGCTGGTTCGGCGAGGGCTCGGTGCTGAAGGACGAGCCGCGCAAATACGACATCGTGGCATTGCGCAAGACCAGCCTGGCCATGATGCCGCGCACCACCTTCATGTGGCTGTTCGAAAACAGCGTCGGCTTCAACCGCTTTCTCGTTCGCCAGCTGAACGAGCGCATGGGCCAGTTCATCGCCACCATCGAATATGACCGCATCCTGACGCCGAAGGCGCGGGTGGCGCGCAACCTGTCCTGGTTCTTCAACCCGGTGCTCTACCCCTCGGTCCGGCCGGAAGTGGAGATCAGCCAGGAGGAGCTGGCTTTGCTGGCCGGCCTGTCGCGGCAAGTCGTCAACAAGAGCCTGCAGGCCCTTGAGGAAGAAGGGCTGATCCGCGTCGAGCACGGCCGCATCATCGCGCTCGATCACGCGGCGCTGACGACATACGAAGCCTGACATTTGGGGGGAGGGTGCGCGGCCCGATCGATAGGGCCCGCAGCAAACCAACAATGCGGGCCCGTGTCTGTCAAGTGGCGAGTTGATTGCCGCCCTATTTTCGTGAAAACTCGTGAAACATAATCACAAGGAGCCGGTCAACGGCTTCGCCGGAGGAATGCGGGCCGACTTTTGCCCGCCGGGAGGAAGAGGGTTTGGCGCAAGCGCAGACCGTTCTCGACACGTTTCCGAAGTATCTGGCCCTGAACGCGCGGCGTTTTGCGGATCGCCCGGCGGTGCGCCACAAGGAATACGGCATCTGGCAGAGCTGGAGCTGGGCCGAGCAGCGCGACGAGATTCGCGCCTTTGCGCTCGGCCTGCGCCAGCTGGGCCTGGCGCGGGGCGACAAGGTGGCGGTCATCGGGGCCAACCGGCCGCGGCTCTACTGGGCCTTTGCCGCGGTCCAGTCGCTGGGCGGCGTTCCGGTGCCCGTCTATGCGGACGCGGTGGCCGAGGAAATGGCCTATGTGCTCGATCATGCCGGCGTGCGTTTTGCCGTCGTCCAGGATCAGGAGCAGGTCGACAAGGTCCGCTCCTTTTCGGACAAGATCCCTGGCCTTGAACATGTGGTCTATGACGAGTCGCGCGGCCTGCGCGATTACGACCACACCGGCTTGCATGATTTCGTCGATGTCCAGCAGGCGGGCCGCGCGGCCATGGAGGGCGATCCCTCGCTTGCCGCGCGCTGGGAAGACGAGATTGCAGCCGGCAGCGGCGAAGACGTGTCGGTCATCCTCTATACCTCCGGCACCACCGGACGCTCCAAGGGGGTGATGATCAAGGCCAGGGCGGCCGTCAACGCCGCTCTCGACACGGTCGCCTTCGACAACATCACCGAGCGCGACAGCGTTCTCGCCTACCTGCCGCTGGCCTGGGTCGGCGACCACTACCTCAACTACGCTCAGGGTTATGTCTCGGGCTTCTGCATGAACTGTCCCGAAAGCCAGGAGACGGTCGCCCACGACCTGCGCGAGATCGGGCCGACCTTCTACTTCGCGCCACCCCGCGTCTTCGAGGGGCTGCTGACGATGGTCACCATCCGCATGGAGGATGCCAGCCGCCTCAAGCGCCGCATGTTCGAGTACTACATCGACCTGGCCCGCCGCCATGGCGAGGCGATCCTCGAGAAGCGGCCGGTACCGCTTTTGGCCCGGCTGAACTATGCGCTGGGCGAGTTGCTCGTCTACGGGCCGCTGAAGAACGTGCTCGGCCTGTCGAAAATCCGTGTCGCCTACACCGCCGGCGAGGCGATCGGCGCGGACCTCTTCGCCTTCTTCCGTTCCCTCGGCATCAACCTCAAGCAGCTCTACGGCCAGACGGAGGCCTTCCTTTATGTGACCGTGCAGAAGGACGGGCAGGTGAGGGCGGACACGGTCGGCCCGCCGGCACCGAATGTCGACATCCGCATCGACGAGAATGGCGAGGTGCAGTTCCGCTCGCCGGGCATGTTCTCCGGCTACTACAAGGAAGAAGGCAAGTCCGCCGAGACGCTGACGCCGGACGGCTATGTGAAGACCGGCGACGCCGGCTTCTTCGACACCGACGGCCAGCTCAAGATCATCGACCGCGCCAAGGACGTCGGCAAGCTCGCCGACGGCGCGCTCTTTGCGCCCAAATACATCGAGAACAAGCTCAAATTCTTCCCCAACATCAAGGAGGTGGTGGCCTTCGGCGATGGCCGCGCCTTCTGCGCCGTGTTCCTCAACATCGACCTGCAGGCGGTCGGCAACTGGGCCGAACGCCACAACATCTCCTATGGCTCCTACCAGGAGCTCGCCCAGCATCCGCAGGTCCGCCAGCTGATCGCGGCCGATGTCGACGAGGCCAACCGGCGGCTGTCGGCCGAGCCGATGATGGCTGCCTCCCAGGTTCGCCGCTTCCTGATCCTGCACAAGGAACTCGACGCCGACGATGGCGAGCTCACCCGCACGCAGAAGGTGCGCCGCTCCTTCATCGCCGAGCGTTACGGCGAACTGATCGAGGCGCTTTATGACGGCTCCGCCGAGAAATACGTGTCCACCGAGGTCACCTACGAGGACGGCCGCAAGGGCCAGATCAGCGCGACGGTGAAGATCGTCGATGCGAACACCTTCGGATCGGACAGCGCCGAACCCGTCAGGGAGGCCGCCGAATGAACGCCAGCGCGCAGCCGCTTGCCATCGCAACCCCCGCCGATGACGGCATCGCCAGGGGCGACACCCTGATGGAGGTGAAGAACGTCTCGCTCCGGTTCGGCGGCGTGAAGGCCATCACCGACATCTCCTTCGACGTCAGGAAGGGCGAGATCCGCGCCATCATCGGCCCCAACGGCGCCGGCAAGACGTCGATGCTGAACGTCATCAACGGCTTCTACACGCCCCAGGAAGGCACCATCGTCTTCCGCGGCAAGGAGCGGCGCGGCATGCGCCCGCACCACGCCGTGCGCCAGGGCATCGCCCGCACCTTCCAGAACGTGGCGCTGTTCAAGGGCATGACGACGCTCGAAAACATCATGGCCGGGCGCTCGGTCATGATGCACAAAAACATCTTCTGGCAGATGCTGTGGCACGGGCCGGCGCTCGACGAGGAGATCGCGCATCGCCAGAAGGTCGAGGAGATCATCGACTTCCTGGAGATCGAGCACATCCGCCGCACGCCCGTGGGCAGGCTGCCCTATGGCCTGCAGAAGCGCGTCGAGCTCGGCCGGGCGCTTGCCATGGAGCCGTCGCTGCTTCTGCTCGACGAGCCGATGGCGGGCATGAATCTGGAGGAGAAGGAGGACATGAGCCGCTTCATCCTCGACGTCAACCAGCAGCGCGGGACGACCATCGCGCTGATCGAACACGACATGGGCGTCGTCATGGACCTGTCCGATCGCGTGGTGGTTCTCGACTACGGCAAGAAAATTGCCGATGGAACGCCGGAGGAGGTCAAGCTAAACCAGGACGTCATCGACGCCTATCTGGGCGTAGCGCATTGACCATGAAAAGGAAAAATTATGGCCGACCTGCCACTTACACCCCTGATCGCGCTGATCGCGGGCATCGTCATTCTCGTCGCGCCGCGACTGCTCAACTACATCGTGGCGATCTACCTCATCATCATCGGACTGCTCGGGCTGTTCCCGCAACTGCTCGGCTAGGGGACGACGCGCGCGCAGGAATCCTGCGCAACAGGGAGGCTGCCGGAGCATGGACCTTCTAGGACAAATCTTCGTCGAACCGTTTCAGGACATGGCCTCCGCGCCCGATTTCCTGATCCAAGTCATCTGGGAAGGTCTCGTCTCCGGCACCCTCTACGCGCTCATCGCGCTCGGCTTCGTGTTGATCTACAAATCCTCGCGCATCTTCAATTTCGCGCAAGGCATCATGGTGGTGTTCGCCGCCCTCACGCTGGTCGGGCTGCACGAGATGGGCGTGCCGGCGCTCCTGGCGCTGCCGCTCACGCTCCTGGTCATGTTCGTCCTCGCCGTGGCCATCGAGCGGGTGGTGCTCAGACCGCTGGTCAACCAGCCCGACATCATCCTGTTCATGGCCACCATCGGCATTACGCTGTTTTTGGTCGGTTTCGGCGAGACCATCTTCGGCGGCGAAACCAAGCGCATGATCACCAGCGAACTCCACATTCCCAGCGGCAGCACGATCTTCGAGCCGTTCGGCGGCTTCGTGGCCATCGAGCATCTGGACCTCACCGCGCTGGCGGCGGCCATCCTGCTGGTCACGAGCCTGCTCGTCTTCCTCAACAAGACCCGCATCGGTCGCGCCATCCGGGCGCTCGGCGACGACCACCAGGCGGCCCTCTCGGTCGGCATCTCGCTGTCGATGATCTGGGTCGTCGTCTGGTTCATCGCCGGCATCATCGCGCTGGTCACCGGCATCGCCTGGGGCGCCCGGGCAGGGGTCTCCTTCGCGCTCGAGATCGTCGCGCTCAAGGCGCTGCCGGTCCTGCTCCTCGGCGGCCTGGAATCGGTCGCCGGCGCCATCATCGGCGGGCTGATGATCGGCGTCCTGGAAAAGCTCTTCGAGATCTACTGGGGCCAGCCGTTGATGGGCGGCGGCACCGAAACCTGGTTTGCCTTCGTCTTCGCCCTCGCCGTCCTCCTGTTCCGGCCCCAAGGCCTGTTCGGCGAACGCATCATCGAGCGGGTGTGATCAATGCTCTATCGCGTCGCCGGACAATACAAGACCAGCTACCAGGCAGACTATGCGCTGTTCCCGGTGCGCCAGGACGCGTTTCTGCTGGGCGCCATCCTGATCGTCGCCTTCGTCGTCTTCCCCCTGACCGCCAACGACTTCGTCTTCCGCGCGCTGTTGATCCCGGTGCTGATCTACGCGCTGGCGGCGCTGGGCCTCAATATCCTGACGGGTTATGCCGGCCAGCTGTCGCTCGGCACCGGGGCCTTTATGGGGGTCGGTGCCTACGCCTGCTTCAAGCTCGTGACGATCTTCCCCGAAATGAACATCCTCCTCGCGGTGCTCCTGTCGGGCTTCTTCTCGGCGACCGTCGGCATGGCGTTCGGCTTGCCCTCGCTCAGGATCAAGGGGTTTTACCTCGCCATCGCCACGCTGGCGGCCCAGTTCTTCCTGGTCTGGCTGTTCCAGAAATGGGGCTGGCTTTACAACAACCATACCTCCGGCGCGATCCTCGTCCCCAACATCCAGATGTTCGGGATGACGGTGGCGGGCCCCAACGCCACGGCGATGACGCAGTACTACTTCGTCCTCGGCGTGGTCACGCTGCTCACTCTCATTGCCATCAACATCACGCGCGGCCGCATCGGGCGGATCTGGAAGTCGGTACGCGACATGGACATCGCGGCCGAACTCGTCGGCATCAATCTGATGAAGGCCAAGCTGCTCGCCTTCTTCGTCTCGTCCTACATCGTGGGCGTGTCAGGCGCGCTGTTCGTCTTCATGTGGCGGGGCGCGGCGGAGGCGGAACTCTTCGACGTGCAGCTGTCCTTCCGGGTGCTGTTCATCGCCATCATCGGCGGGCTCGGCTCGATCCTTGGCAACTATCTTGGCGCGATCCTGATCGTCGCCCTGCCGGTCATCCTGAACATCGTGCCGCGCGCGCTCGGCCTGCCGATCAGCTCGTCTATGGTCGAGCATGTCAACACGATGACCATCGGCGCGCTGATCATCTTCTTCCTGATCGTGGAGCCGCACGGGCTTGCCCGTTTCTGGCAGATCATCCGGGAGAAGCTCATCATCTGGCCGTTCCCGCACTGAAGCGGCGGCCGGTGAGGCCTGTTTGGGCCCAACAAGAGGGGGGTCGGTTCGCCCCTTCCGCGACGGAGAAACGGACAAGTGGAGGAAAGAAGATGAAGAGACTGACGAAGGCAGCGGTCGCGACGACCGCGATACTGGCGGCGGCGGCGTTCACCGCGCCGCATCTTCTGGCGCAGGATTCGCTCTACGTACCCAATCTGTCCTACCGCACCGGGCCGTTCGCGGCGACCGGCACGCCGCTCATGAACGGGCAGAAGGACTACATGACGCTGCTCAACGAGCGCGACGGCGGCATCAACGGCGTGCGCATCGACTATGACGAGTGCGAGACCGGCTACAACACCGAACGCGGCATGGAGTGCTACGAGGCGACACGCGCCAACGCGGTCATCACGCAGCCCTGGTCGACCGGCATCACGCTGCAGGTCCTGCCGCGCACCAATGTCGACGAGATCCCGGTGCTGGCGCCGGGCTACGGCTTCTCGCCCATGGCCGACGGGCGGACATTCAAATGGGCCTTCAATCCGCCCTCGTCCTACTGGGACGGTGCCTCGATCCTGCTGAACTACGCCGCGGATGGCGATCTGGCGAGCCTGGAAGGCAAGACGATCGCGCTGCTGCATCTCGATGCGCCCTACGGCCGCGAGCCGATACCGCTGCTCGAGGACTATGCGGAAGAATTCGGCTTCACCCTGCTGCCAATCCCGGTCGGCGTCACGGAAATGCAGAACCAGTCCGCGCAGTGGCTGCAGATCCGCCGCGAGAGCCCGGATTTCGTGTTCATGTGGGGCTGGGGCGCGATGAATGCCGGCGCCATCACCGAGGCCGTGCGCACGCGCTATCCCATGGACCAGTTCTTCGGCATCTGGTGGTCCGGCCATGATGGCGATCTGGCGCAGGCCGGCGAGGCTGCCGCGGGCTACCGCGCCGTCTCGTGGAACGTGCCGGTGCCGGACGCCCCGATCATGCAGGAGATCCGCGAGCACGTCATCGATGCGGGATTGTCGAGCATCGGCGAGAACGAGATCGACTGGGTTTTCTACCAACGCGGCATCACCATGTCGATGATGCTGGCCGAGGCGATCCGCACCGCCCAGGAGGAATTCGACGAAACCGTCGTGACGCCCGAGCAGGTGCGCTGGGGCCTGGAAAACCTCGACATCAGCGAGGCGCGGCTGGAGGAACTCGGCATGTCCGGCATGATCGTTCCCTTCCAGACGAGTTGCGCCAACCACACCGGGCACGGTGGCGGCTGGATCATCGAATGGAACGGCGAGCGCTTCGAGCGCGTGTCCGAGATCCTGCAGGCTGACCGCGAGCGCATCACCCCGCTCGAGGAAGCCGAAGCCGCGACCTACGCGCAAGCCAACGCGCCCTGGCCGATGAACGACGAGTGCGAGCTGTAGGAGTCTTCAGCCCATCGGTGGACCGCATCCGCGGTTCGCCGATTGGCTGCAGGAGGTCTGATGAGCGACGAGCCTGTCGAAAGATTGCGGGGCATCTGCCTGCGCCTGCCCGAGGCCTCCGAGAAGGAGGCCTGGGGCGATCCCACATTCCGCGTGGCAGACAAGATATTCGCCATGGCCAAGTTCGGCGATGGCAGGGTCTCGGTCTGGTTCAAGGCACCGGAAGGCAGTCAGCTTGTGCTGACGGAGGCGGACCCGGACGTCTTTTTCGTCCCACCCTATGTCGGATCGAAAGGATGGGTCGGAATGCGGCTCGACGACAATCCGGACTGGGACGAGACCGAGAGCCTGATGCGGCGCAGCTATTCGATGATCGCGCCGAAGCGATTGGCCGCGCGTCTCGAGGAAGGAACAGGAAACCGAGGATGACCAACCAAGCCGAGATGCCTGCCGCCGATGCCGCCGAACCCATCCTGGCGGTCAACAACATCGAGGTGATCTACGATCACGTCATTCTCGTGCTGAAGGGCGTCTCGCTGTCGGTGCCGCGCGGCGGCGTGGTCGCGATTCTGGGCGCCAACGGGGCCGGCAAGACGACGACGCTCAAGGCGATCTCCAACCTGCTCCGCGCCGAGCGCGGCGAGGTGACGAAGGGCTCGATCGTCTTCGAGGGCGAGCAGGTGCAGTCCATGTCGGCCAACGCGCTGGTGCGGCGCGGCTGCATCCAGGTCATGGAAGGGCGGCGCTGCTTCGCCCACCTGACGGTGGAGGAAAATTTGATGACCGGTGCCTTCACGCGCCGCGATTCGCTTGCCAACATCGCCCGCGACCTGGAGATGGTCTACACCTACTTCCCGCGCCTGCGCGAGCGGCGGTCGAGCCAGGCCGGCTACACCTCGGGCGGAGAGCAGCAGATGACGGCGATCGGCCGCGCGCTGATGAGCCGGCCGAAGATGATCCTTCTCGACGAACCGTCCATGGGGCTGGCGCCGCAGCTCGTCGAGGAGATCTTCGAGATCGTCAAGAAGCTCAACGGCGAGCAGCAGGTGTCCTTCCTGCTGGCCGAGCAGAACACCAATATCGCGCTGCGCTACGCCGAATATGGCTACATCCTCGAATCCGGCCGCATCGTGCTGGACGGCGAAGCCAAGGCATTGCGCGAAAACGAGGACGTGAAGGAATTCTATCTCGGCGTCGGCGGCGAGGGCCGCCGCTCCTTCAAATCCGTCAAGCACTACAAGCGCCGGAAGCGCTGGCTGTCGTAAGACGCCGACCGGATGCGTTTCGCTTTGAGGCCGGTCATTCCGACGACGACAGGAACCGCGCGCCGGGGCCCACCTGGCCTGCCTCGTCGCCGGGATTGCGCAGCGGACAGTCCCGCATCGAGAGGCAGCCGCAGCCGATACATCCGTCCAGCCTGTCGCGGAGTTCCGTCAGCTGCCTGATGCGCTGATTCAGATCGTCGCGCCATGTCCTTGAAAGATCGGCCCAATCCTTCGCGTCCGGGGTCCGCCCCTCAGGCAGGGCCGTCAGCGCTTCACGAATTCTGGCCAGGGGAATGCCGGCTTGCTGGGCGATGCGGATGACCGCGATGCGTCTCAGCACGTCACGTCCATAACGGCGCTGGTTGCCGTCGCTGCGTCCGGCGCGGATCAGCCCCTTGCGCTCATAGAAATGCAGCGCCGAAACGGCGACGCCGGCACGCCGCGCCACTTCGCCCACCGACAGGTCGCGCGCGATCTTGCGTTCCATCCCTCAGCCTCTCAACCGTCCTGACCTAAAGTAACATTGAGGTTCTAAACAGATCGGCGAGGCGCGTGAAGTGGATGGCGGGGATGGTGCGCGGCTCGGTGGCCAGAGGCTATCCGGCGGGTGCGTCGAACCGATCGGCGCGCTCCCGTTCGACGGGTTCGACCAGTCCGGCCGCGCTCATCTCGGAAAACAGCTTTTCCACGTCGGCCAGGATGCGCCGGTCGTCGACGTCGGGAAAGGCGTCGGCGAGCAGCGCGGTGCACAGATCGACGCTCATCGGATTTTCGGCGAGTTTCCACAGCGCGCTCGAAATGGGGTTGAGCCTGTAGACCGCCCCGCTGTCGGGCTGGGTCAGAAACGCTTCGCCGTCGAGCTCGTGATGCTCGATGCCCGGCGCGCGGACAAAGCGTCGTCCGATTTCAAAAACCCGGTCGGCGTCATCCAGTCTGGGGTGGTCTTCGCCGGCTTCCTCGGTCGCTGGCGCCAGCGCTTCCACATCCTCGCCGTCGACAAGGACCGCCTTCAGTCTGGCGACGGCTTCGGCGAGATCATCGTAGCACAGCCGGTAGCAGGGTGTGTTTTCGAGCGCGGCGATGAGGTGGGGCAAGGCGTCCGCCTGAGACAGCGCTGGCGACAGATGCTGCATCATCAGGTGCTGGACCCCATCGCCCGGCAGGAGGGGCGTGAGTGTCGCGGCCTGGCCGTCTGCTCTTTCGAGCAGCACCACGGCACCCAGCGGCGTTGATCGCCCGAAAGCCGGGCCGGAATTGCCGGGCAGTCCGAGATAGGCGTATTTCTCGTCGGCCGCGCGCGAGTGCTCGGCCACGTAGGCGCGCAGTTCGTCGCTTGCCGAGTCGGGCAGGGGCAGGCGCAGCCGCTGATGCATGCCGAGCGACATCGCGCGGTAGAATTCGCCCGGCGACAGCGCCAGGACATCGTCGCCGAGCACGGGAAAACCGGCAGCGCCGAGGGCCGCGGTCAGGGTGCTCTTGCCTGCCCGCGCGGCACCCGGAAACAGGATCGCCTTGTCGCCGAGCACGGCGCAGCCGCCATGGACAGCAAGAAGCTCCGGGTTCTCGTCGAGATATGATTCGAGCAGATCGACGGCGAGATGGGCCGCCGCACGAAACGGATCGCGCTCTTCGACCGGCTCGTCGAGCCACGGGGCGGTCATGCGAAACACGCCGTTCTCCAGCGTGACGACCAGGGGACCTTCTTCCTCAGGCTCCGACACCTCGCGCGACGCCCAGCCGGAGGCAAGGCGTGGAAGCAGCCCCAGCAGCGCTTCGCTCCCGCCGACGAATCGGACCGGCAGGCGCAGGGGCGTGAAGGCGAAGGTTCGCGACGTTTCCGACGTCACTGGCTGGGCCGGCTGACCCGCGTGGGTCTGGTGTTGCGCGTCGGCCGGGTGGCCTGCGACGGGCGCGTGGTCCGGGTGGCGCGTGTCTGGCGGGCCTGGGCGGCGGCCGGCGCGAGGTTGGTGAAGACCGGAGCCGTGTAGGCGACCGCGGCCGACAGGCCCAGCAGCTGGAGCATGCCTCGTCGCTTGATGTCACCGTCAGATTCTTTGGAATCAGTCATTTGCACCCATCCGTGAATTCTCGACATTCGGCTAACCAACTAAGCCCGGACCCTTCGCGGTCAAGTTGAACATGTTCACGATTTCTGTCGGATCGAAACGGAATTGCCGCGATTTCGTTCCAGGGCCGCAATCCCGCGACAATCCTGCCATTGCCCTTGGCGGCCGATTTCGCTATCAGCGCGGGTGATCATGCCGGAGGTTGGTTGACATGGCCGAAACGACGTCGAACGAGCCCATCGAGCTGGGCGAAAAAATGGACTATCAGGAACACGAGAAGACGTATGGTCTCTTCCTCGGCCTCACGAAATATGTGACGCTGGGTGTGGTGGCGCTCCTCGTGTCCATGGCGTTCGGCTTCTTCACGGCCGCGGGCTTCATTTCCGCGACGGTGCTGTTTATCCTGATCTGCGCCGTGGGCGCATTCCTCCTGCGATAGCCCTGTCTGACCGCAAGCCGGGAGGGGAGTGTCCGGCGTCGGGGGAGTGAGCGTGGTCGAAAGGATAGTGGCGGTGGGACAAACGATATTCGTACCGAAGGAAAGCGACGCTGCGGAACCGCGCGTCGCCGCTTCCGCGGACACCGTGAAGCGGCTCGTCGGGCTGGGCTTCACGGTCGTCGTCGAAAAGGGCGCCGGCTTCCTGTCGCGCATCCCCGACGCCGAGTTCGAGAAGGCAGGCGCCACCATCGGCAAGTCGTCCGATGCCGCCGGTGCCGATGTCGTGCTCAAGGTCAAGCGTCCGAGCGAATCCGAACTCAAGGGCTACAGGCGCGGGGCCGTGGTGCTCGCCGCCATGGACCCTTATGGCAACGACAAGGCCGTCGCCGCGATGGCCGCCGCCGGCATCTCCGCTCTCGCCATGGAATTCATGCCGCGCATCACGCGCGCCCAGTCGATGGACGTGCTCTCCAGCCAGGCCAATCTCGCCGGCTACCAGGCGGTGATCGACGCCGCCGCCGAATATGATCGTGCCATGCCGATGATGATGACCGCTGCCGGCACCGTGCCGGCCGCCCGCGTCTTCGTCATGGGTGCAGGCGTTGCCGGCCTGCAGGCCATCGCCACCGCCAGGCGCCTCGGCGCGGTCGTTACCGCCACCGACGTGCGCCCCGCCGCCAAGGAACAGGTCGCCTCGCTCGGCGCGAAATTCATCGCGGTCGAGGACGACGAGTTCAAGGCGGCCGAGACGGCGGGCGGCTACGCCAAGGAGATGTCGAAGGAATACCAGGCCAAGCAGGCCGCGCTGGTGGCCGAGCACATCGCCAAGCAGGACATAGTCATCACCACCGCGCTGATCCCCGGCCGCCCGGCGCCAAGGCTGATTTCGGCCGACATGGTCGCCGCCATGAAGCCCGGCTCGATCGTCGTCGATCTCGCCGTCGAGCGCGGCGGCAATGTCGAGGGTGCGATCGCCGGGCAGGTGGTCACCACCGCAAACGACGTCCGCATCGTCGGCCACAACAACATGCCGGGCCGGATCGCCGCCTCCGCCTCGCTGCTCTACGCCAAGAACCTCTACGCCTTCCTCGAGACCATGGTCGACAAGGAGACCAAGGCGCTGGTGCTCAAACCCGACGACGAGCTGGTCAAGGCGACGCTTCTGACCCATGCCGGCAAGGTCGTTCATCCGGCGTTCGCGGCCAAGACGCCGCCGGACAGCGAAACCGCAAAGGCGGCCGAGGGCACCGAACCCGGCCTCGACGTGGCGCCGAAGAAGCCCGCCCCGCGCAAGGCTGCATCCGGCAAAGCTGCGCCGCGCAAGACTTCGCCGAAATCCAAGCCCGAGGGAGGTGCATGATGGCCGAGCCCCAACTGGAGCAGGCGCTCGAACAGCTCGACGGCGCGACCGAAGCGGTCCGTGCCGCGATCGCCAACATCCGTGCCGAAGACGCGGCCGAAGCCGCGACCGCGCTCGGCTATGCGGCCGGTGTCGATCCCTTCGTGTTCCGCTTCGCCATCTTCGTGCTGGCGATCTTCGTCGGCTACTACGTCGTGTGGTCGGTGACGCCCGCGCTGCACACGCCGCTGATGGCAGTCACCAACGCCATCTCCTCGGTCATCGTGGTCGGCGCGCTGCTCGCCGTCGGCATCTCGGCCTCGGGGCTCGCGACCGGCTTCGGCTTCGTGGCCCTCGTGCTTGCCTCGGTGAACATCTTCGGCGGCTTCCTCGTCACGCATCGCATGCTGGCGATGTACAAGAAAAAAGAGAAGTGAGGCCGGCCCGATGAGCGAGAATTTCGCCTCCTTCCTCTATCTCGTCTCCGGCGTGCTGTTCATCATGGCGCTGCGGGGCCTCTCGCATCCGACGACCAGCCGGCAGGGCAATTTCTACGGCATGATCGGCATGGCGATCGCCGTCATCACCACGCTGGCGCTGACGACGCCCAGCTGGAGCGGCATTCTGCTGATCATCGTCGGCATCGCCATCGGCGGTTCCATCGGCGCCTACATCGCCCGCACCATCGCCATGACGGCGATGCCGCAGCTGGTCGCCGGCTTCCACAGCCTGGTCGGCCTCGCCGCCGTCCTGGTGGCCGCGGCAGCCCTTTACGCGCCCGAAAGTTTCGGCATCGGCGCGATCGGGCATATCCACACACAGGCTATCATCGAGATGTCGATCGGTGCCGCCATCGGCGCGGTCACCTTCACCGGCTCGATCATCGCCTATCTCAAGCTCGACGGGCGCATGTCCGGCAAGCCGATCCTCCTGCCGATGCGGCACTTCCTTAATGCCGGCATCGGCATCGCGATCCTGATCCTGGTGGCCGCCCTCGTCTCGACCCAGAGCCCGACCGTCTTCTGGCTGATCGTCATCCTGTCGCTGGCCATCGGCATCCTGCTCATCATCCCGATCGGCGGCGCCGACATGCCGGTGGTGGTCTCGATGCTGAATTCCTATTCCGGTTGGGCTGCAGCCGGCATCGGCTTCACCGTCGGCAATCTGGCGCTCATCATCACCGGCGCGCTGGTCGGCTCGTCCGGCGCGATCCTGTCCTACATCATGTGCAAGGGCATGAACCGCTCCTTCATCTCGGTCATTCTGGGCGGTTTTGGCGGCGAGACGACGGCGGCCGCCGATGACGGCATCGAGCGCAACGTCAAGCTGGGCTCGGCCGACGATGCAGCCTTCCTGATGCAGAACGCGACCAAGGTCATCATCGTGCCCGGCTACGGCATGGCCGTCGCCCAGGCCCAGCACGCGCTGCGAGAGCTGGCCGACAAGCTCAAGGAAGCGGGCGTCGAGGTCAAATACGCGATCCACCCGGTCGCCGGTCGCATGCCCGGCCACATGAACGTGCTGCTCGCCGAAGCCAACGTTCCCTATGACGAGGTGTTCGAGCTCGAAGACATCAACGCCGAATTCGCCCAGGCCGACATCGCCTATGTCATCGGCGCCAACGAGGTCACCAACCCGTCGGCGCGCGACGACAAGGCCTCGCCCATCTACGGTATGCCGATCCTCGACGTCGACAAGGCCAAGACCTGCCTCTTCGTCAAGCGCTCGCTCGGCTCCGGCTATGCCGGCATCGACAACACGCTGTTCTACAAGGACGGCACCATGATGCTGCTCGGCGACGCCAAGAAGATGACCGAAGACATCGTCAAGGCGATGGGGCACTGACCATCTGATCTTCTACAGGAAGCCCGGCCATTGCCGGGCTTTTTGTTTGTCTGTCGTGACCTAGCCGTAGCTGTTCTTTGCGGATGCCGGCATTCGTGGTAATTTTCCGCCATCCGCGATGGGGGATGCGCAATGGCCAAGGGGGAGTCCACAAGCGCCGCAAAGGCCGCTCGTTCGCCACCGGCGCGCAAGCAGACGACCGCGTCGTCCCCGATGCGCAAGCAGGCTGTCGTCGTCATCCACGGCATGGGCGAGCCGGTGCCGATGGACACGATGCGCAGTTTTGTCGCCGCCGTGTGGGAAGACGCGCCGCTCGTCATGCCCGAGCCCGCCGGACAAAGGGCAGGCACCGGCCGCAGTTCGTGGCTCGTACCCGACACACGCACCGGTTCCTTGGAACTCTACCGCATCACCACGCCGCCCTTCCTGCTCGCGGATGGGACGACACGGTCGCGCGCGGATTTCTACGAGTTCTACTGGTCGGACATCATGGAAGGCACGACCGTCGAGCATCTGCGGGCATGGCTCTTCGGGCTTCTCCTGCGCTGGCCCTATCAGGTCCCGCCAAGGGTAAAGTTCGCCTGGTACCTTCTGTGGCTCTGCACACTTGTGGCGCTGCTGTCCGCAGTGGCAGGCGCCGGCTCGTTGTTGCCGGGTTCCTGGTTGCCGACATGGCAGTTGAACGATGACATTGCCCGTTGGATCGGCGGCGTGCTCTGCGTGATCGGGGCAGCGGCCGGCATCTCCTTGTTGCGGCAGCGATACGCTCAGTCGCTGCGGTCACGGCAGGAATCGCAGGAGGAATTGTGGCGCAGGGGTCTGGCGAACGTGTTTTCCGATCACTCGTCGCTCACCGCCCTGGGTTTGATCTGGATCGGCCCGATCCTGCTGGCGACGTTCCTCTTCTTGCTGGCGCCATGGGCTTCCATCCTCACCCTCCCGGCATTGCTGCTGCTTGTGTCCTTTTTCGTCGGATGGGGCACACAGGCCTTTCTTGTTCCCTATTTCGGGGATGTCGCGCACTATGTGCGCGCTGCCCCCAACACCGTCGCGCGCCGCGCGCTGGTCCGCGAACGCGGCCTGCAATTGCTGCGCGCCCTCCATGGCGGGCCCGATGATGCGGATCGCTACGACCGCATCGTCGTGGTGGCCCACAGCCTGGGCTCGATCGTCGCCTACGACATCCTCAACCATTATTGGGCGGAGTGCGGTCCCAACAGCGCCAATCCACCCGCCGCCAAGGCGCGTGCGGCGCTCGAAGCCCTCGATGCCTACGTCACGAAGCATCGAGGCCAACCCGACTTCGATCTCGACCAATTCCGCTCCCTCCAAGGCGCGGTCTCGCGTGCCCTGGCCGAGGAGAAGGCCGGCTGGCGCATCAGCGACCTGATCACGCTGGGCAGCCCGCTGTCCCATGCGGAATTCCTGCTCGCCAGGGACGATGTCGATCTCGCCAACCGCATCGATGAACGCCAATTGCCGATCTGCCCGCCCGGCCCGGCGGATGACAGTGGAAGCATCTTTGTCGAACGCGACGGCGTGGCGCGCGAAAAATGGCTGCCGCATCATGCCACGGCCTTCGCTGCCACCCGGTGGACCAATATCTATGACCCGCATCCGTGGCGCTGGAACATATATTGCGGCGACATCATTTCCGGCCGGCTCGGAAACCACAGGGATAATGACCTGGCCGGCTCGCCGCCCGGCGCGTTCGGCGAGGGTATCCGAGACATCGCTGTCGAGATGCGCCGCCCGTGTCCCATCCTGGGCGACCGCTGCTTCACCCATACGATCTACTGGTCACAGCAGGCGCAGGCGCGGCGTCTCGACGGGGCCGCAGCCTGTGGTCCGAAAGCGCATATCGAGGTTCTGCGCGAGGCCATCGCGTTCGCCGATTGGGCGTGATCGCGCGCCAAATACCGGTCCATTGACTTGGACCCTTCTCGGGACCATTTTTGACGCATGGAAGTGTCAGTCACCGATGCCAAGGCGCAGCTCACCGACCTCGTCCGTCGTGCGGAAGAGGGCGAGGAAGTCGTGCTGACGCAGGACGGCAAGGCCACAGTCAGGCTGGTCGCGGTGAAGCGGAAGCCTACGCCGGCGGAGAAGCACGCGCTCATGACCAGGATCATGGAGGAAGGCAGCAAGAAGGCGCTGCCGGGTCCGAGCGCCGCGCGAAGCCAAGACTTCCTGTACGGCGATGACGGGCTGCCCGGTTGATCGTCGTCGACACCTCCGCGTTGATAGCGATCATCCTGAAAGAAGCCGATGCAGTTCTCTGCCGCGACGTCCTGCGTGATTCCGACGATAATCTAATCTCGGCCGGCACTCTAGCCGAAGCAATGATCGTGGCGAGCGGCCGTGGAATTTATGACGAAATGGATGAACTCGTCAGCGGCAATGACCTTCAGATCGTGGATGTCACCGCAACCACATCCCGCCTCGTCGCCGACGCCTACCGCCGCTGGGGCAAGGGCTTTCATCCCGCCTCATTGAATTTCGGCGATTGTTTCGCCTACGCGCTCGCTGCCGAGCGGGGCTGGCCCCTGCTCTATGTCGGCAATGATTTCGCCCGGACCGACATCCTTTCCGCGCTCCCGGCATAACACCGCGAGCCGGCTTTTCCCGCCGCCCCGCCAAAATCTATCCACACTTTTTGCACCCACCCTAGAATGGCTCGTCCTGTGGTGCGGAGATGGCAATGGGTTGGGATGTGACGAGGGAGGGAAGGGGGCTGCAGCGGATCGTCGCGCTGCTTGTGGCCCTGGCGCATGTCGCCGACCGCACCGGATCGCTTCCCATCCCTGCCCGAATGATCGTCCTGGCAATCCTGCGCCACGCCGAAACCGTCGCCTGGTCATTCGCTTGCCAGACGAAGCTCCTTCCGCCCGTGCGCGGGCGAAACCGCAAGCCGCAAAGCCTGATCCCGCCCGTCCATGTCGCGGGCGATTTCTCTCCAGCCGAGGCGACCCGTTTGACGCACAGCCTGAGGGCGCTCGCCCTGATCGTGGCCCATTGGGCCATGCAAGCCGTTTCGCCGCCGGTGCCGCGATCGGTCTACGGGTTCAGGGTGCCAGCGTGCGCGCTCGAAGACGGAAGTCGGCGGATTGCCGAAACGTTTGCGGCTCCCGACACCTCTTGAGGGTGCCTGGAGCCGCATGTGCTGGAAATGCCGAACCGCTCAGCGAAATCGCTGCCGGTTAAACCTATTCCTACTGCGCCGAGCGCAGCTGGAATTCGGCGACGCCGAGCGCGATGTTCAGGCCGGTCTGCGCCTGGACGCTGAGCGGCTGCAGGGCAAAGGTCTCCTGCGACCCGCCAACCAGAACGTTGGCGCCGCCGCCGATGGCCGCGGTCACTTGGGCGCTCGCACCGACATAGTCCCCGGCCAGCGCGCCTGGCGCGAAGGGGTCGGTGGTGGGTGCCAGCACCGCCCACTGCATGATCGCTTCGCTGGTCACGCCGACGTCCAGCCCATAGCGGTTGATGACGCCGAAATAGGCCTCCGGCGCTTGCGCCTCGTCGGCGGGGAGGAACGTGCAGTTGACCTCTCGCGAGGACGTCACGATGAGGCCGACGCCGCCTTCCACGATGCAGTCGAGCATGCCGATTTCGGTGCGATCCTGCGCGGTGGCCGCGCCTGCCGAAAGTGCGAGAACGGCGGCGCTGGCGATAAGCGTATGTTTGATCATGATCCACTCCTGTTGTCTGCGTGGCGGGTAAACAGGCAGATGTGCAAGTGGTTCCGGATTCTCTCAGCCTGCCAGCCTGGCCAGGGACGTCCGAATGCGCTTCCGGAACGCTTCGACCTTGCTGGCGTCCGGATTGTCGGCGCCATGAAGGGCCAGATAGGTATAGCTCGCCTTCGGCGCGCAGCCACCGGCGATCGCCAGCTTCAGGATCCGGCGCACCGGCTGCCACATGACCAGCGTGTCCAGCCACCATGGCGAGCCGAGCGTCGTGATGGCGGCAAGATGTTTCAGTCCCGTCAGGCCGGGCTCGATCGGCCCGCCCTTCTCGCTGCCGTGGTGAAAGGCAACGCCCGGGGCGAATGTGCGGTCGATCCAGCCCTTCAGGATCGCGGGCAGGCCATACCACCAGGTGGGAAAGACCAGCACCAGCGCATCGGCGGCCGTCAGCAGGTCGGCGTGTTCGGGCGCCCTGCGGCGCGCATTGTCGGCGTCGTAATGGACCGCGCGTTCGGCGGCCGACAGGCGCGGATCGAAATCGAGCGCGTAGAGATCGAGAAAGGTGACCTGGTGGCCCGCCGCCTCCAGTGCCTCCACCGCCGTGGCCGCGAATGTCCGGTTGAGGCTGTCGGGTAGCGGATGGGCGAAGACGACGAGGCAGTTCATGCCGGATCGGGCCCGGCTCAGCTCGTGCCGCGCGTGCGCTCGAGCCCGCTCTTGGCGGCTTCGAAATTGGGGTCGAGCCGCAGCGCCTCGGAGAAGGAGCGCGCCGCGCGTTCGAGGTCGCCGCGCCGCTCGAGCACCAGCCCTTGATAGGCCCAGCCCTCCGGGTTGGCGCGGTCGAGCTGGATCGCCGTGTTGAAGTCCGCCAGCGCATTGTCCTCGTCGTCTCGCGCCAGGTAGGAGAGCCCGCGACCGTTATACGGGGCGGCATTGCGCGGCTCCAGCGAGATCGCCCTGGCAAAATCCTCGATGGCGTAGTCGTGCTGGCCGCGGCCCTGGTAGAGCAGGCCGCGATTGTGGAAGGCGCGGGCATCGGTGGTGTCGAGCTGGATGGCGCGCTCGAAATCCTGGAAGGCCTCGTTGGTGCGTCCGGCCAGGCGGTAGATGTTGCCGCGACCGATATAGGCCGCGTCGTAGTTCGCATTGATCTGCAGCGCCCGGTTGTAGTCGGCCAGTGCCGCCTGCTGGTCGCCGAGGAAGCGGTGGATCAGGGCGCGGTTGGCATAGGCCTGGTAGAATTGCGGGTTGAGTTCGAGGGCGCGGTTGAAGTCGCTGATCGCGTCCTGGTAGCGGCCGCCACGCCCATAGGCGGTGCCGCGCACATTATAGGCCTCGGGGTCGTTGGGGTCGCGCTGGATGACGGCGGAGAGCGAGGAGATGTTCTGCTCGGACGCCTGTGCGGTATCGATGGCCGCCACCTCGCCGAGCGGGCCAGTCGCCGTCTGGCATCCCGCCAGGAGTGCGAAGGCGACAAGGGCAGCCGGCGTTGCGCCGATGCGGAGCGCGCCGGAGCGGTTGCGGATAATCGTCATGGCGGTTGTAACCCCTGTCATGTGGTGCCCGTCACGGCAGTCGATGCCTGGCAAAGAAAAAGGTGGCGGCGATTCTTCATCGCGCCACCTTATCTACTAATCGAAAAGGACGAAATCGCGGCGCATCAACGCGCCGGCGCGACCCGTCCACCAGCCACCAGACCTTCGCGCTGCGCCCGCTTGCGTGCCAGCTTGCGCGCGCGGCGAACGGCCTCGGCCTTCTCGCGGGCACGCTTTTCGGATGGCTTTTCGTAGTGACCGCGCATCTTCATTTCGCGGAAAATGCCTTCACGCTGCATCTTCTTCTTCAATGCGCGAAGCGCCTGGTCGACATTATTGTCGCGGACGAGTACCTGCACGGGCGTTCCTGTCGTTCCGTTGTGGCGAATGGCCGGGTTGTTGCACATCCGTTTGGCCATCTTGCTGTTGCGATAGCCAAGCGGTTTCCGCTGCGGAAAGCGCGGCGGATTGAACTGGCAATTAGCAGAATCACCTATTCTTGTCCACAAGGAAGATCGGCCCGCGATACAAGTAGTTCGCGCGCCTTTGCACTTGGTCCTATGCCGTCGCCGCCGCGCCGTCCGCCGTCGCTTTCAGGGCAAGGGCCGGGGCGTGATTTCGATAGTGATGACGGAAATTCCCTGGCGTCGCCACGGCTTGGACGAGGCTCGATCATGCGCAAATATTCCGCTTTCGCCATCGCACGCGAAGCCCTTCGCGGCCACAAGGGCTGGCCGGAGCAATGGACGTCGCCCGAGCCGCGCGCCGACTATGACGTGATCATCGTCGGCGGCGGCGGGCACGGCCTCGCGACCGCCTATTACCTCGCCAAGGAGCACGGCATCACCAATGTCGCGGTGCTGGAAAAGGGCTGGCTCGGCGGCGGCAATACCGGCCGCAACACGACGATCATCCGGTCCAACTACCTCTACGACGAATCCGCGGCGATCTACGATCATGCCGTCAAGCTGTGGGACGGGCTCAGCCAGGAGCTTAACTACAACGTCATGTACTCGCCCCGCGGCGTCATGATGCTCGCCCACAACGTTCACGACGTGCAGGTCTTCAAGCGGCACATCCATTCGAACCGGCTGAACGGCATCGACAATGAATGGCTGACACCGGAAGAGGCCAAGGCCTTCTGCCCGCCGCTCAACATCTCGCAGTCGGCGCGTTATCCGGTGATGGGGGCCGCACTGCAGCGGCGCGGCGGCACCGCGCGCCACGACGCGGTCGCCTGGGGCTATGCGCGGGCTGCTTCGGACCGTGGCGTCCACATCATCCAGAATTGCGAGGTCACCGCCATCCGCCGCTCGGCCAACGGCCATGTGACGGGCGTCGACACCACCAGGGGTCCGATCTCGGCGAAGAAGGTCGGGGTCGTCGCGGCCGGGCATTCCTCGGTGCTGATGGCGATGGCCGGCCTGTCCATGCCGCTCGAATCCTACCCGCTCCAGGCGCTGGTGTCGGAGCCGGTCAAGCCGGTCTTCCCCTGCGTTGTCATGTCGAACACGGTGCATGCCTACATCTCGCAGTCCGACAAGGGCGAACTGGTCATCGGCGCTGGCACGGACCAGTATTATTCCTATTCGCAGACCGGCGGGCTGCACATCCTGGAGCACACGCTGGAAGCCATCTGCGAGATGTTCCCGGTCTTCACGCGCATGAAGATGCTGCGTTCCTGGGGCGGCATCGTCGACGTGACGCCCGACCGCTCGCCGATCCTCGCCAGGACACCGGTGCCGGGGCTCTACGTCAATTGCGGCTGGGGGACGGGCGGCTTCAAGGCCACGCCCGGCTCGGGCCACGTCTTTGCCCACACCATCGCCAACGACAATCCCCACCCGATCGCCGCGCCCTACAGGCTGGAGCGCTTCCGCACCGGGCGGCTCATCGACGAAGCGGCCGCCGCCGCCGTCGCGCACTGATGGAGGAACGGATGTCGGAACGCGCCATCAACCTCGCGGACAAACTCGCGCTCGTCGACCAGCACTGGTCGCCCCGGATCGTCGCAGACTACAACGGCAACGACGTACTCGTGGTCAAGGTGAAGGGCGAGTTCGTCTGGCATTCGCATCCCGATACCGACGATTTCTTCCTGGTCCTGAAGGGTCGCCTGACCATCCAGATGCGTGACGGCGACGTGACGCTCGGTCCGGGCGAACTCTATGTCGTGCCAAAGGGCGTCGAGCATTGTCCCGTGGCCGAAGAGGAGACGCATCTCCTCCTCATCGAGCTGGCCGGCACGCCCAATACAGGCGATCCCGCTACGGCGGTCGAGAAGTCAAGGATTTGAGGCGCCACGCATGTTGTTGATCCGCTGTCCCTATTGCGAGGAAGAGCGCCCGGAGCTCGAGTTCCGCCATGCTGGCGAGGCCCATGTCGCGCGGCCCGACCACATCGCCGATATTTCGGACGAGGAATTCGAGGCCTTCTTCTTCCACCGCGCCAATCCCAAGGGCATCACCTATGAGCGCTGGCGCCACACCCATGGCTGCGGCCGTTTCTTCAACGCCGTGCGCGACACGGTGAGCGACCGCTTCCTTTCCACCTACAAGGCCGGCGAGAAGAAGCCGGTCGTGTCGGAGGAAAAGGCATGAACAAATTCCGTCTCGCCCATGCCGGCCGCCTGTCGCCGGCCAGGACCGCGCGCTTCACCTTCGACGGGCAAACGCTTTCGGGCCTCGAAGGCGACACGCTGGCCTCGGCACTGCTTGCCAACGGCATCCATCTCGTCGGCCGGTCGTTCAAGTACCACCGGCCGCGCGGCATCCTGTCGGCCGGCTCGGAGGAGCCCAACGCGCTGGTCGGCATCCATCGCGATGCGGCGCGCAGGACGCCGAACGTGCGCGCCACGGTGCAGGAACTTTATGACGGGCTGAACGCGGTTTCCCAGAACCGCTGGCCGTCGCTCGCCTTCGATGTCGGCGCGGTCAACAATCTCGGCGCGCCGTTCTTTTCGGCCGGCTTCTACTACAAGACCTTCATGTGGCCGAAGGCGGCCTGGAAGCACCTCTACGAGCCCCAGATCCGCAACGCGGCGGGCCTCGGCACAGCACCCGACCAGCCGGATCCCGACCACTACGCCTCGCGCTACGCCCATTGCGAGGTGCTGGTGATCGGCGGCGGCGCGGCCGGTCTGGCGGCAGCCCTTGCCGCCGCCGACAGCGGGAAGCGTGTCATTCTGTGCGACGAGCAGGCCGAATTCGGCGGTGCCCTGCGCTACGAAGGCGGCGCCGAGATCGACGGCAAGCCCGGCTGGGAATGGGCAAGTGCCACGGTAGCCCGGCTCAAGGCCATGGACAATGTGCGCGTTCTGCCGCGCACCACCGCCTTCGGCTATTACGCACAGAACATGGTGGGTCTCGCCGAGCGGGTGACGGAACACTTGGCCGCCCCCGGACCCGATCTGCCGCGCGAGAAGCTGTGGCATGTGCGCGCCGGAAAGGTCGTGATCGCCACAGGCGCGATCGAGCGCCACATGGTGTTTGCCGACAATGATCGACCGGGCATCATGCTCGCCTCGGCCGCGCGCACCTACCTCAATCATTATGGCGTGGCGGTCGGCCGAAATGTCGGCGTCTATACGGCCAATGACGCTGCCTATGCGGCGGCGCTCGACCTCCACAAGGCGGGCGTGAAAATCGCAGCGATCGTCGATTTGCGCGATGATCCGCAAAGCGAGATGGTCGCGGCTGCGCGGGCGGCGGGCATCGAGGTTCTGACCGGTCATGGCGTGACGACGACCGGCGGCCGGCTGCGCGTATCGTCCATGACGGTGGCACCGAAATCCGGCGGCACGAGCCGGAACATCCCCATCGACGCGCTGCTGGTTTCGGCCGGCTGGACGCCTTCCGTCCACATGGTGTCGCAATCGCGCGGGAAGCTCTCCTTCGACGCCGAGCGCCAGATATTTCTGCCGGGTGCGGCCGCGCAGGATTGCGTCTCGGTCGGCGCCTGCAACGGGACCGAGAGCCTCGCCGCGACCATCAAGGAGGCGATCGCCGCCGGCGAGCAGGCGGCCGGGGCCGCAGGTGGGAAGGTCGCCATAGCGGCGCGGACGTCAGAGAGTTGGTCGGGCGGCATGTCGGGTGCCGCACCCGGCGCCGAACCCGGCAAGGTGGTCAAGGCGTTCGTCGACTTCCAGAACGATGTCACCGCCAAGGATATCGGCCAGGCCGTTCGGGAGGGCATGCGTTCGATCGAGCACGTCAAGCGCTTCACCACCAACGGCATGGCGACCGACCAGGGCAAGACGTCCAACATGCATGGGCTCGCCATCGCATCGGCGATCATCGGCAAGCCGATGCCGGAAGTGGGACTCACCACCTTTCGTGCGCCGTTCACCCCCGTCACCTTCGGGGCTATCGTCGGCCACGGGCGCGGCGCGCTGTTCGATGTCACACGGATGACGCCGATCCATTCCTGGGCGGAGGATCAGGGGGCGATCTTCGAGGATGTCGGGCAGTGGAAACGCGCCTGGTATTTCCCGAAGGCCGGCGAGGACATGCACGCCGCCGTGGCGCGCGAGTGCCGCACCGTGCGTCAGTCGGCCGGCATTTTCGACGCCTCCACGCTCGGCAAGATCGAGGTGGTCGGACCGGATGCGGCCGAATTCATGGAACTCGTCTACACCAATCCCTGGAAGAAGCTCGGGGTCGGGCGCTGCCGCTACGGGCTCATGTTGCGCGAGGACGGCTTCCTCATGGATGACGGCGTCGTCGGGCGTCTGGCCGAGGACCGCTTCCACGTCACCACAACGACCGGCGGCGCGGCACGCGTTCTCCACCACATGGAGGATTACCTCCAGACCGAGTTCCCGCATCTCGATGTCTGGCTGACCTCGGTATCCGAACAATGGGCGGTGATCGCCGTTCAGGGACCGAAGGCGCGCGAGATCATTTCGCCGCTGGTCGGCGGCATCGACCTGTCGGATGAAGCGATGCCGCATATGTCGGTGCGCGAGGGCAAGGCGTGCGGGGTACCGACGCGGCTTTTCCGCATGTCGTTCACCGGCGAGCGCGGTTACGAGATCAACGTGCCGGCCGATTACGGGCGCGCCGTCTGGAAGGCGGTCTGGGCGGAAGCCCGCAAGCATGGCGCCTGCGCCTATGGCACCGAGGCGATGCACGTGCTGCGCGCCGAGAAAGGTTTCATCATAGTCGGCCAGGAAACCGACGGGACGGTGACGCCCTACGATCTCGGGCTCGAATGGGCGATCGGCTCGAAGAAGACCGACTTTGTCGGCATTCGCGGGCTGAAGCGGCCCGACCTCGTGGCCGCGGGACGCAAGCAACTGGTCGGTCTCAAGACGAAGGATCCGAAGGTCGTCCTGGAGGAGGGGGCCCAGCTTGTCGTCGATCCGAACCAGCCTGTTCCCATGAACATGATCGGCCACGTCTCCTCGTCCTACTGGTCGGAGAATTGCGGTCGCTCGATCGCCCTTGCCCTGGTCCAGGGTGGTCATTCGCGGATGGGCGAGACGCTGTTCTTGCCGATGCCCGACCAGACCATCGAGGTCGAGGTCGTGAGCCCGGTGTTTTTCGACGAGAAGGGGGAAAGGGTTTATGGTTGAGATTGCCGCCCGCATCCATCCGCTGGAAGGCCGCGTCTTTGGCGCCGGCGGGGTGGACATCCGCCCTGCGCCGCCTGCCGCCCGCATCTCGTTGCGGGCGCCGGCCTCATCCCGCGCGGCCCTGTCCGAGTGTCTCGGGCTTAAGCTGCCCGACCGGCCCAAGACATCAAGCGCCGACAGAGCGCGCCACGCGCTCTGGCTAGGGCCGGACGAATGGCTCGTCATCGATGAGAACCAGGGCGATCTCGTCGGCGCCTGCGGCCGCGTTTCGGCGCGGCACGCGGCGGTCGACATCTCGCATCGCAACACGGCCATCCTGGTGTCGGGCGATGGCGCGGAGGACATCCTGTCGGCAGGCTGCCCCCAGGACCTGTCGCTGGCCGTTTTCCCGATCGGCGCCTGTTCCCGCACGGTGCTGGGCAAGGCCGAGGTGGTCGTCTATCGCACCGGTGGCGACGCGTTCCGCGTCGAGGTCTGGAGGTCGTTTGCCGACTACGCCTTCACGCTGCTGCGGGAAGCCGCGCGCGACCTGCAAGGTTGAAACGGAGAGTCCGCCGGCGGCTGCAACCCATTGCAGCAGAATCGGAAATGCGCTGCCCTGATCTGATCAGGAAGCCTTCTGCCAGCGCCGCGTCTGCATGAACTCGACGAAGTCGGTGCCGGTCATCGGTCGGGCGAATGCATAGCCCTGCAGGGACTGGCATCCGAGCTGCCTGAGGATACGGGCGTGCTCCAGCGTTTCCACGCCTTCCGCCATCACCTCGATACCGAGCGACTTGCCGATCTCGATGATCGAGCCGACGAGCTGGCGCTGGGCGGGCGAGCGCACGACCGGCAGGATGAACTGGCGATCGATCTTGAGCCGCTTGGGCTTGAGCTTGAGCAGGCTGACGATCGAGGCATAGCCGGTGCCGAAATCGTCGATCTCGATGTCGATGCCGAGATCCTTGATCGAGTCCACATTCCAGGACAGGACGTCGTCATGTTCGTCGAGGAAGATGGATTCGACAAGTTCGAAGGAGAGGCGCCCGGGTTCGATCGACATGCCGCGCAGGCTCTCGATCAGGCTCTCGTCATTGAGTCTTCTGGCGGAGACGTTCACCGACGCCTTGGGGATGACGAGTCCTTCTTCCTCCCACCGCGCCAGCCACTCGATGGTCTGTTCGAGCACCATCCGGTCGATGGTGCCGACGACGTTCAGCTCGTCGGCGATCCTCAGGAAGGCGCTTGGCGGGAGCACGCCTTCGGTCGGATGGCGCCAGCGCGCCAACGCTTCCACGCCGACGATCTCGTATGTCGCGGCATCGACCTGCGGCTGGAACCAGGCGGTGAATTCGCCGCGATCGATGCCGGAGAGGATTTCGTCGGCGATGCGCTTGGTCCGCACGATCTCGCTCTGCAGGGAATCGTTGAAGAACTGGTGGCCGTTGCGCCCCTGGGCCTTGGCCCTGTAGAGCGCGATATCCGCATTGACGAGCAGGCGGGTCGGGTCGGCCAGCGTGTCGGTGTCGGCCGCGATCCCGATGGAAGCGCCGCAGCGGCACTCGTGCCCCTCATAGAGAATGGGTTTCTTGATGCCAGCGATGATGTCCGCGGCGAGCTGGCTGAGACGATCGCTCCTGATGTCGGGCGACTCGGCATCGCGGCGGCATACGACGACGAACTCGTCGCCGCCCACGCGCGCCACGAAGTCGCCTGCCCGGGCGGTGCGTCTCAGGACCTCGGCGGCATGGATCAGAACGGCGTCGCCGGCCGGATGGCCCATCGTGTCGTTGATCTGCTTGAACCTGTCCAGATCGACATGGAGCAGGGCAGCGCGTTCGCCGCGCTGGAAGCTGACCGCGTGCTCGGCCAGCACATCGTCCAGATAGCGGCGGTTGGGCAGGCCTGTCAGCGAATCGTGCATGGCCGTGTATTCGACGCGCTTGCGGGCCGCCTCCAGTTCGACGTTGCGCGCCTCGGTCAGCTGGCTTGCCTGGCGCAGCTCCTCGTTGCGGTTGGCGTCTTCCGTCACGTCCCAGTTCACGCCGACGATGCGGGCAGGTTCGCCCGGGTTCTGATAGACCGTCCCGATCGCCCTGATGTGGCGGATTCGGTCCCCGGGCAGCACGAGGCGGTATTCCGAATGATAGCGGCCGCGGGTTCGCAGCGCCCTGTCAAAGTCGGCTTCGGCGCGTTCCTTGTCGTCGGGATGCAGCACGCTGGCCCAATGCGTGTAGTCGCGCGGGCCCATGTCGTCATAGCCGTAGAGCTCGTTCATGCGCGCGTCCCAGAACAGCAAGCCATTGTCGATGTCGAGTTCCCAGACGCCGACCTGCGAGGTTTCCAGTGCAAGCCCGAGCCGGCGCGAGATCTTCCCCAGTTCCACTTCCCGATTCTTGAGTTCGTGGATGTGCTTGCGGCGTTCATCGATCAGGCGGCCGGAGAGCAGCGTGGGGATCATGATCAGCGCCGCCGCCAGCGCAATCCACAGCCACAGCCGCCAGCTGTTTTCGGGAGCCTGGCGCCAGCCGCCGGCCGGCACGGCCCTCAGCTGCCAGATGCCGGCTGGAAGCGAAACCTCGGCCATGACGGGTTGTTGTTCGGACAAAGCCGGGCTGCCGAAAAACGGCAGGCCTTCGTCGCCAAGCCCATCACGGCCGGCGATCGAGACATCAAGGGGCATGTCGGCGTCGAGGAGTCCGCTATGGGCATAGAGCAGCTCCGCGTCGATCACCGCCGAGACGATGCCCCAGAAACGATCGGGGCCGTTGTCGCTTGGAACAAACACGGGAAAGCGGGCGATGAAGCCCAGCCCGCCCTGGACCAGGTCAACCGGTCCGGCAAGGACCATTCCGCCGGTGTCGCGCGCCCTGAGCGTCGCGTCGAGCTGGGCCGGATTGGTGCGGTAGTCGAGCCCGATCACCGCCGCGTTGCCCTCGACCGGATAGGTCATGGTGACCACGAGATCGGGTGCTGCGGCAATGTTCCTGATCTGCGCGTGCTCGCCGAGGATCTGCCGCGACAGGGTGGCGAACCGCTCCTGCGTCATGTCCGGTTCGGTGGCGATGGTGGCGACAAGCCCGCGGACGAGCTGGATGTTGCCGTTGACGGCGCCTTCCAGCCGCGCGCGGATGAGGCTCAGTTCGTGGAGAACCTCCGCCTGCTTGCTCTTGAGATGGATGCCGCGGTTCTGCAGATCCGCAAAGGTGCCGGCCACGATGATGACCAGCAGTGCAAGGGCGGCGGGGATATGGCTCAAGCGGAAGAGCCCGGAGCTGTCGCGGCCGGTTTTCGAAGCACTCTTGCCCTTCTGAGCCATCACCCCACTCGTTCGCTTTTGTAGCAGTCTTGCTGCGAAACTAGGGAGAAGGCATTAAATTACCCTTAGCCGCCAGGGCGCGGTCAGATGCCAGGATGAACGGCTTGCCACATTGATTCCGCGGGCCGCATCAACTGCCTGAACGGACGGACGAAATGGCGTCTCCGCGCTACCCGTCGCGGGATCTCAGGCGGCTTCGACGCGGCCGGCGGTCCAGGTTCCGGCATGGGCGAGGATGCGCTCCGGATTGGCGTATTGGGAGATGAGCAGCTCGCGATAGAGTGCGCCTTCGGCATCCCTGTCGAGCGGCGCGCTGGCGCCGGCGAGCTTCTGCAGCGCTTCCTTCAGCATGTCGACCGTGCCCGAGCCCTCGTCGAACTGCGCCTTCTTGCGCCAGACGAGATCGTGGGGCAGGAGGTCGGCGCAGGCCTTGCGCAGGATCCATTTTTCCGTGGTTTCACCGGTGCTTTCGCGCGCGCCGGGTTCGGTCCGGCACAGTTTCAGGGTGGCGGGAATGGATTGGGCGAAGTCGATGAGGTCGCGGTCGAGGAAGGGCGTGCGCGCCTCGAGGCTCTCGCCCATGGTGATGCGGTCGACGCGCTGCAGATTGATGTTGTGCATGGCGTTGAGCGAGCGGGTCAGCTCTTCGGCCAGCTCGCGCGGGCGGTCGACATAGGCGTGGTGGTAGGTGTAGCCGGCGAAGAGCTCGTCCGCGCCTTCGCCGGTCAGCACCGCCTTGACGTGCCGACGCGCCAGGCGGGCCGCGAAATGGGTCGGGATGGCGCTGCGCACCAGGTCGATATCCGCCGATTCCAGATGGTAGACCACCTTGGGCAGCACCTCGGCCACGTCGTCGGCAGTGAAGGCATGCTCGAAATGGTCCGAGCCGATATGCCTGGCCACGGCACGTGCAGCCACAAGATCGGGACTGCCCTCCGCGCCGACCGAAAAGGTCTTGAGGCGGTAGGGGGCGTGACGGGCGGCAAGCGCGGCGATGATCGAGCTGTCGAGCCCGCCGGACAGAAAGCTGCCCACCTCGACATCGGCGACCATCCATTTTTGGACGGCCTCTTCCATGACTAGGCGGAGTTCCGCGGCGGTCGCCTCGACGCTCAGGCCCGGTTCCGGCAGTGCCGCGCCATGCGGCGTGCGGTACCAGCGCCGCGGCCCGTCGAGGCTGTCGAACAGGCTGCCGGGTGCGATCGCCTCGATGCTGTCGACGTCGATGCCGTCATAGGCCTTCAGCTCGGAGGCGAAGGCCACACCTTCGCCGATCCTCGCCATGTAGAGCGGCTTGATGCCGAGCGGGTCGCGGGCGGCGATGATGCGTTCGGAGGTGGCCAGCACGAAAGCGAACATGCCGTCGAGCCGCGCAATCCAGCGCAACTCGCCCGAGCGGAAGAGGTGCAGGATGGATTCGCTGTCGCTGGCCGTGGTGAAGGCGCTCTCGCCCAGAATCGCGCGCAGGTCGGCGTGGTTGTAGATCTCGCCATTGACGACGAGCAGATCGTCATTCTGGTAGATCGGCTGGGCGCCGTTGTCCGGTCCAATGATGGAAAGCCTGGCATGCGCCATGATGACCGGCGCGTGGCGGGCGCGCACCACCTGGGTGGCATCCGGGCCGCGATGCGCGATGCGCGCGATCATTGCCTGTGCCAGTTCCTCGTCGTCGATGTTCCACAGGCATACGAAGCCGCACATGGATGTCTCCTTGGGGTCGTTCCGTGTTCGCAAAGCAAGCACGAAACGCGTTGTCCTGTCGCGGGCTTTCGGGGAATGAGCCTCAGACGGCGGTGATGCCGCCGTCGCAGGCCAGGGTCTGGCCGGTCATGAAACCGTTCTTCGGATCGGCGGCAAAGAGGATGACCTCGATCACCTCGTCGATCTCGGCCAGCCGCTTCATCGGCACGCCACGCACCATCTCGGCCTCGGCAACCTTCAGCGCCTCGCCTTCGAGATCGCCGAAGGCGGCGAGCGCCATCGGCGTGCGCGCGAAGGAGGGGCAGACGGCGTTCACTGTGATCCCCTTGGTCGCGTATTCGGCCGCCGCCGAGCGGGTGAGGCCGACGACACCGTGCTTGGCCGCGGCATAGATGCCGAGCCGCGGCGCGCCCGCGATGCCGGCCACCGAGGCGACGTTGACGATGCGCCCGCCGCGGCCCGATTGCCGGAACTGGCGCTCCATCTGCGGCAGCTGTTGCTTGAGGGCGTAGAAGACCCCCATCAGATCCACCTCGATGACGCGGCGCGCCTGTTCCGAATCGATGTTGGGCAGCTTGGCGAGGTCCTGGACGATGCCGGCATTGTTGAGGGCGACATCGAGACGGCCGAACTTCTCGACGGCCAGGGCGACCAGGTCGCGCGACAGCTCTTCGTTCGAGACGTCGCCGGCCAGGATCTCCGTTTCCGCCGGCAGGCGATCGGCGAAGGCGGCAAGACGTGATTCGTCGATGTCGGAGAGCACCAGCTTCGCGCCGCCCTCGGCGAAGCGTTCGGCCGATCTGGCGCCAAAACCGCCGGTCGCGCCGGTGATCAGAACCGTGAGGCCCTCGAAACGTCCCATGAAAACTCCTCCCGAAGCGCCGTCAGGCGCGCTTTTCGATGACCTGAACCGCGAGGCCCGACAGCAGCTTCACGGCCGCGCCATAGGTACGTGCCTTCTCCGGATTTGACGCGTTGCCGTCGAGCGCGCGCTTGTAGACGCCCTGGCAGATCGCGGCGAGCCGGAAGAAGGAGAAGGCAAGGTAGTAGGCCCAGTTGTCGATGCTCGAGATGCCGCGACGGCGGCAATAGGCCTCGACATAGGGTTCCTCGCTCGGCACGCCGATCGCCGCACGGTCGAGACCGCCAAGGCCGCGAAAGCCTGAATCATGGGGCAGGCGCCACTGCATGCACTGGTACGAAAGATCGGCATAGGGGTGGCCGAGCGTCGACAGCTCCCAGTCGAGCACGGCGATCACCTCGGGCCGCTCGGCGTGAAAGATCATGTTGTCGAGGCGGTAGTCGCCATGCACCAGCGCGACCACGCCGTCATCGTCGACGCTGTTGGCCTCCAGCCAGGCGAGCAGCGTCTCCATGTCCGCGATCTCATCCGTCTGGGATGCCCGGTACTGCTTGGACCAGCGCGAGAACTGGCGCTCGAAATAACTGCCGGGCTTGCCGAAATCGGCCAGGCCCGCGGCCTCGACATCGACATCGTGCAGCGCTGCCAGCACCCGGTTCATGGAATCGTAGATGGCTGTGCGCTCGTCGTTGCCTGACGCCTCGGGGAGGGCGGGGTCCCAGAAGATGCGCCCCTCGACATGCTCCATGACGTAGAACATGCGGCCGATCGGTGAGGCTTCGTCGGACAGATGCAGGACGCGCGGCACCGGAACGTCGGAGCTTGCGAGCCCCCTGATCACCCGGAATTCCCGGTCGACCTGATGGGCGGATTTCAGGAGTTCGCCCGGCGGCTTGGCGCGCAGCACGTAACGACCGCTCGCGGCCGAGATCGAATAGGTCGGGTTCGATTGCCCGGAAGGAAACTTGCGGATCTCGATCGGCCCGCGAAAGCCTTCGATGTTGGCCTCCAGATAGGCAAGCAGTTCGTCGGCGGGCAGGGCGTTGGCATCGCTCATCCGGTGGCCTGTTCGTCGTCGCGCTTCAAGACGGCAAGGGTCAACCATTGGGCGGTGATGGCGGGCTTCTTTTCGCCCTCGATCTCGATAGCGACGTCGTGCTGGATCTGGACCCAACCCGACGGCCGGACATTGGCGCTGACCAGCTTGAAACGGGTCCGCACCCGGGCGCCGCATCTGACGGGCGAGACGAAGCGCAAGCGGTCGAAGCCGTAATTGATGCCCATCTCCGCGCCTTCCAGGGGAGGGACCGTCTCGTAAGCCATGGCCGACAGCAGAGAGAGTGACAGGAAGCCGTGCGCGATCGTGCCGCCAAACGGCGTTTCGGCCGCGGCCCGCACCGGATCGGTGTGGATGAACTGATGGTCGTCGGTCGCGTCGGCAAATTTGTCGATCATCTCCTGCGTCACCTCGCGCCAGGGCGAGACGCCGACCTCCTGGCCGATCGACGACAGCATGTTTTCGACTGAGACGGGCTTCAAAAGCTCGGCCATGGATGTTGTCACTCCTTGAAAAGTCGCATCCCGTGCTGGACCGACTGGCCACCATCAATGGGCAGGATCGCACCGGTGACATAGCTCCCGGCACGTGCGCAGAGATACAATGTCGCCCCCGCTATGTCATCCGGCGAACCGATCCGGCCCAGCGGCACGCGTTTGCCGACGGTATCCGCCTGCTCCTCCGTGGCGGTGGCAAACGCCGTCATCTTGCTCTGAAAGGGGCCGGGCGCAAAGGCGTTGATCGTGATGCGGTGCTGGGCCAGTTCGTTGGCGAGCGTCCGGGTCAGATGGTGCACCGCCGCCTTGGAGGCGGTGTAGGAATAGGCGCCGTCGGCCATCGGCTGGGTCCCCATGACCGAGCCGAGATTGATGATGCGTGCCGGATCCTCGTGGCTCGCCGCCTTGTCGAGCAGCGGCAGGAGTTCGCGGGTGAGATGGAAAAGCCCGGTGACGTTGACGTCGAGCACCCGGGCCCAGGCCTTGTAGGGGAAGTCGGCCAGTTCCGCCCCCCAGGAGAGGCCGGCATTGTTGATCAGGATATTGAGCCTGTCCGTGCGGCTGCCGACTTCGGCGGCAAGGGCGGCGACGCCTTCCTCGCTGCCGACGTCGCCGGCAAATCCCTCGGCGCTGCCGCTGCCGCCCAGCGCGTTGATCTCCTCGGCCACCGCCTGGCAGGCTTCGCCCTTGCGCGAGGCGATGAAGACGCGGGCGCCGCCCATCACCAGCGCCGTTGCGGCCATGCGGCCGATGCCGCTCGCGGCCCCCGTGACCAGGGCCGTCTTTCCTGTGACCGTAAACAGGTCTTCGATGTAGGACATTGCTTCCTCCGTTGCGTCCGGCCGTTATTGATTTCGGCCGATCCGCGTTGACAACATACCCGGTAGTATGTTCATCTTTCATCGACCCGTAAAGAGCGGATGCGGATCGGTCGCAAGAACCGAACGCCAACTGCCGGATCGGGCGGGAGGAATTGCCGGATGTCGCTGAGCGAGCGCGAGTTGACGCTTGAAAGTTCCCGCGGGGATATCCTCGCGGCGGCGGCCGAGCTGTTCATGGATCGCGGCTATGCGGCCACGTCGCTCGACGAGGTGGCCCGCAGCCTCGGCGCCACCAAGGGCCGGATCTACCACCATTTTCCATCGAAGGCCGTTCTCTTCGCCGAAGTCTTCCGCCACGGCATGGCGATGAATTTTGCGGCCATCGAGCCGCACAGGAACGTGGCCGGTTCGCCGACGGCGCGCTGGCGCGCGATGGCTTTTGCCCATGTGATGCAGATGCTCACGACCAAGCCCTTCCAGATGGCAGTCTGGATGGGCGTCGAGATGCATCTGCGCGGCGCGACCACGCCCGAACAGCGCACGGTCTTCAACGAGTTGACGAAGTACCGGAAGGACTATGGCGACATCTTCCGGCAAATCATCATCGAGGGCCGGGAGGCAGGCGAGTTCGACTTCGAGGATGTGAGCGTCACCAACCAGCTCATGTTCATGACACTGAACTCTCCCATCTTCTGGTATCGGCCAAAGACCGGCGAGACCCAGGCCGTCCGCGAGGATCTGGCGCGGAAAGTCGTCATCTGCGCCCTGCGCGGCCTTGGCGGAAGGGAATAGGAACGCAATGACATCGTCCAATCCAGAGATGAATCTCGGCATGACGGAGCGGCTTAAGCCCCTCCATGAAAAGGTCGCGCAGATGGTGCGCGAGGAGATCGTGCCGCTCGACCACGAGTTCCTCGCCGAAGTCGGCAAGGACGGGGATCGCTGGGCCTATACCGCGCGCCAGACCGAAATCCTCGACGGGCTGAAGGCCAAGGCGCGCGAGCGCGGGCTGTGGAATTTCTGGCTGACGGGCTCGGAGCGCGGCTACGGCCTGACCACGGTCGAATATGCCTATCTCGCCGAGGAGATGGGCAAGGCGCATCTCGGCGCCGAGACCTTCAACTGTTCGGCACCCGATACCGGCAACATGGAAGTCCTTGAGCGCTACGGCACGCAGGAACACAAGGACCGCTGGCTGGCGCCGCTGCTCGACGGCCAGATCCGCTCCGCCTATCTGATGACGGAACCGGACGTCGCCTCGTCGGACGCCACCAACATCGCCATGAGCTGCGTGCGCGACGGCGACGAGTATGTGCTCGACGGCGAGAAATGGTGGTCGTCGGGTGCCGGGGATCCGCGCTGCAAGATCTACATCGTGATGGTGAGTTCGCCGGATGCAAACCGGCCCAAGCACCAGCAGCATTCGATGATCCTGGTCCCGGCCGATACCGCCGGCATCACCAAGCTGCGGGCCATGCAGGTCTATGGCGACGACGATGCCCCGCATGGGCATCTGCACCTCAAGTTCGAGAAGGTGCGCGTCCCGGCCTCCAACCTGCTGGTCGGCGAGGGCAGGGGTTTTGAGATCGCGCAGGGGCGTCTCGGACCCGGCCGCATCCACCATTGCATGCGGGCCATCGGCCAGGCCGAGATGGCCCTGGAGCTGATGTGCACGCGGGCCATGCGTCGCGAGGCCTTCGGCAAGCCGCTGGCCGCGCTCGGCGCCAATTACGACATCATCGCCAATTGCCGCATGGAGATCGAGATGGCCCGTCTCCTCTGCCTGAAGGCGGCATGGATGATGGATCAGGGTGATGCCAAGGCCGCCGCGCCGTGGATCAGCCAGATCAAGGTCGTCGCTCCGCAGGTCGCCCTCAAGGTCACCGACGAAGCAGTACAGATGTTCGGCGGGCAGGGCATTAGCCAGGACACGCCGCTGGCCCGGTCCTGGACGCATCTCCGGACGCTGCGCCTCGCGGACGGCCCGGATGCGGTGCATCGCCGCCAGGTGGCGCGCACGGAACTGCGCAAATACACCCAGGAGAAGGTCTGACATGAAGGCGATCGTCGCCAGGGACTTCGCGCCCCTCGAAAGCCTCGAATATGCCGACTGGCCCGAACCGGTCGCCGGCCCGGGAGAGGTCGTGATCGCCGCCGAGGCGATCGGCGTGAATTTCCCCGATGGCCTTCTGGTCCAGGGTCTCTACCAGATGAAGCCCGAGCCGCCCTTCGTGCCCGGCATGGAAATGGCCGGCCCGGTGGTCGCGGTGGGCGAGGGCGTGACGTCGCCGAAGGTCGGCGACCGCGTCGCCGCGCTCGGCACGCTCGGTGCCTATGCCGAGAAGATGTCGGCTTCGGCCAAATCCGTCTTCCCGCTGCCCGCTGGCGTTTCCTACGAGGATGCCTGCGCGCTGATGTGCGGCTATGGTACCTCCCACTATGCGCTCAAGCAAAGGGGCCAGTTGCAGCCCGGCGAGACGCTGTGCGTGATCGGCGCCTCCGGCCTGACCGGCATCGCAGCGGTCCAGATCGGCAAGGCGATGGGCGCCCGGGTGATCGGTGTCGCCTCCACCGAGGAAAAGCGGGAGATCGCCAAGTCGGCGGGCGCGGACGTCGTCATCGGCTACGAGAACCTCAAGGACGATCTGAAAGAGGCCACGCAAGGCAAGGGCGTCGACGTCGCCTTCGACCCGGTCGGCGGCGATAGTTTCGACATGCTCGCCCGGTCGATGGGCTGGGGCGGCCGGCTGCTGGTCATCGGCTTTGCCTCGGGCACCATCCCCAAGCTGGCGGTCAACCTCACTTTGGTGAAGGGCTTTTCGGTGGTCGGCGTCTTCTGGGGCGCCTTCACCGCCCGCGAGCCCAAAACCTATGTCGACAACATGGCCGAGCTGCTGACCTGGTATGCCGAAGGTAAGGTCAAGCCGGTGATCGAGGGCGTCTATCCGCTCGCCGACGCCCCGGCCATACTCAAACGCGTGCTCAATCGTGGCGCGACAGGAAAACTGGTGTTGAAGCCATGACTTTGCCAACCCGAATGAAAGCCCTGCTGCAGAAGCACGACGGATATGCCAGCGAACCTTCCGGCGCCGTGCTGGAGGCGATGGCGCCCTTTGTCGAGCCGGGCGAGATCGAACTCCCGGAGCCGGCGGAAGGACAGCTGCTGATCAAGGTCAGACTGGCGGGGGTCAATCCGTCCGACGTGATGTTCATCAAGGGCCTTTACGGGCAGCCGCGCCAGATGGGCCGGCCGCCGGGCTTCGAAGGCGTCGGCGAGGTCGTGGCCGCCGGACCCGACAAGGCATCGCAAGGCATGATCGGTAGACGCGTTGCCTTCGCCACCGGCAAGTCCGGCTCGGGTAGCTGGGCCGAATACGCCATCGCGGATGCACGCGCGGCCATTCCGGTCATCGACCAGGTGCGCGACGAAGACGCGGCGGCCTTCATCGTCAACCCGCTTACCGCGCTCGCCATGTTCGACCTGGTGCGCGAGGAGGGCGCGAAGTCCTTCGTGCTTTCGGCCGGCGCCAGCCAGCTCTGCAAGCTCATCATGAGTGCGGCCCGGGACGAGGGCTTTCGGCCGATCGCGCTGGTCAGGCGCGACGATGACGGCCAGCTGGCTGCGGCAGGGGCTGCCCATGTGCTCAACATCACCGCGCCCGATTTCGAGGTGCGGCTTGCCGGCATCCTGAAGGAGGAGAAGCCGCGAATCTTTCTCGACGCCGTGACCGGCAAGCTCGGCGGCACGGTGTTCAACGCCATGGGGCGCGGCGCGCGCTGGGTGATCTATGGCCGCATGGATGCGGGCGAGACGATCATCCCGGAGCCCGGCCAGCTCATCTTCATGCACAAGCACATCGAGGGTTTCTGGCTCAGCGAGTGGATGCGGGTGACGCCCGACGAGCGTAAGGCCGGCGTCGTCATGGAAGCGCAGAAGCGCTTTGCCGACGGACGCTGGAAGACCGACGTCACCGCGATCGTGCCGCTGGCCGAGGCGATGGACCGGTTGCCTGTCGAACTGCAGAAGCCGGACGGAAAGGTATTCATGGCGCCGTAAGCGGCGCCTTTCGCGGCACGGCGAGGAGGTCGCCCGCCGCGAAAGAAAGGAACGCGGGCGCGGCCGAGGCCGCGCACCATAAGGGAGGAGATTGCGTCTTGGACGTGTTGCAACTGCTTGTCAGCGGCCTGGCCAATGGCTGTGTCTACGGCCTCATCGCCATGGGCTTCGTGCTCATCTACAAGGCCACCGAAGGCGTGAATTTCGCCCAGGGCGATTTCATGATGCTCGGCGCCTTCATCTGCGTCGGTCTCACCAACCCGCAATTCATGGGGCTGCCCTTCTGGGTCTCGGTCCCCGTCACCATCGCCATCATGGGCATGTTCGGCTACGCGCTCGACCTCGTCGTCATCCGGCGCATGTTCGGCCAGTCGCAGATCGCCCTGGTCATCCTGACGATCGCGCTGGGTTTCGTGCTGCGCTTCATCGCCGGTGCCATCTGGGGCCACGAACCGGTCTCGCTCGCCTCGCCGATCGCCGGGCGCGATGTCCGCTACGGGGGGCTGGTGCTGGGGCTGGACGAGGTGTTCGTCATCGGCGTGACCGTCCTCTTGACCGTCGTTTTGTGGCTCTACTTCAACCGCACCAAGCTCGGCGTGGCCATGCAGGCCTCCTCGCAGAACCAGCTTGCCGCCTACTACATGGGCATCCCCGTCAAGCGCGTGCATTCGCTGATCTGGGCGCTGTCGGGCATGACGGCGGCGGTGGCCGGCATCCTGTTCGCCTCCAAGGGTTCGATCGATCCGTCGGTCGGCCTGCTCGGCATCAAGGCGTTCGCGGCTGCCGTCATCGGCGGGTTCGGCTCGCTGCCGGGCGCGCTGCTCGGCGGCATCATCATCGGCGTCATCGAGCCGTTTGCCGGCCGCTACATGCCGTCGGGCTACGCGCAGATCATGCCGTATCTGCTCCTGTTCCTGATCCTGGTCTTCCGTCCGCACGGAATCCTGGCCCAGGTCCACGCAAAGAAGGTGTGAGGGCTCGACCATGAGAACCGTCTTCAAGACGAGCTACGACGCCGACATCAACATGTTCCAGCACCGCTACCAGTTTGGCTGGTATGCGTTGCTGCTGGTCATCGCGCTGCTGCTGCCCTTCTATCTGGGCTCCTTCTGGCTGGGCGAAATGACCAGCCTTCTCATCTGGTCGATCGCCTGCATGGGGCTGATGATCCTGGTCGGGCAGACCGGCCAGGCGAGCCTCGGCCACGCCGCCTTCCTGGCCATCGGCGCCTATGCCAACGTGCTGCTGCAGGAGCGGTTGGGCTTCCCCTTCCTGATTTCCTTCCCGCTGGCGGGGTTGATCGCCGGCGTGTGCGGCGCGCTGATTGCGCTGCCCATGACCCGGCTGCACGGCATTTATCTCGCCATCGGCACGCTTGCGGTGACGATCCTGGTGGACGATTTCATCGTCATCGCCGCGCCACTGACCAACGGCGTGCAGGGTCTCTTCGCCCCCGCCATCGAGATCTTCGGCCTGACCATCGACCGCTATCGCACGCCGATGCACTTCTACTACCTGGCGCTGGTCGTCACACTGCTGGTGGTCTTCTTCTACCGAAACCTGCTGCGCTCGCCCCTGGGGCGCGCCTTCGCCGCGATCCGCGATTCCGAGATCTCGGCCCAGGCCATGGGTGTCAACGTCGCGCGCACCAAGGCCGTTTCCTTCGGCATTTCTGCAGGCATCACCGGCCTGTCCGGCGCGCTGCTCGGCCATTATGCCGGCATCTTCAACAACGAGACCTTCAACATCATCATCTCGATCCAGTTGCTGCTGGCCATCGTCATCGGTGGCGTCGGGTCCATCCACGGCGCGTTCTTCGGAGCCGCGGTGATCGCCATGCTGCCGCAGTCGATCGCCATCGCCCGCGACAATCTCAACTGGCTGTCGGGGACCCGCGTCTTCTCAGTGCCTGGGATGGAAACCGCCATGTTCGGCCTGATCCTGGTCGTCTTCATGCTGTTCGAGCCGCGCGGAATCTATGGCCGCTGGGTGAAGATCAGGACCTATTTCGAGCTCTTCCCCTTCTATCGCAAGGACATGTTCAGACGGCAGAAAAGCTACCTCAAGACGGAGCGGATGCGATGAGCCTTCTCGAATTCGACAATGTCACGCTGCGTTTCGGCGGCGTGGTGGCCGTCAACCAGGTGTCCTTCAACGTCGAGGAGGGCGAGGTGTTCGCACTTGTCGGCCCCAACGGGGCGGGCAAGTCCACCGTCTTCAACCTGATCTCGCGCATCTACGATCCGGCCGAGGGCGACATCCGTTTCGACGGCAAGTCCATTCTCGGCCTGAAGCCCCACGACATGGCGCGGCTCGGGATCGCCCGGACCTTCCAGAACATCGAACTCTTCGAGCATGCCACGGTGATGCACAATCTGCTCGTCGGCCGGCACCGGCACCGCAAGAGCAATTTCGTCAACGAACTGCTGTTCTCTCCCTTCGTGCGGTCCGAGGAGCGGCGCCATCGCGAGGCGATCGAGAAGGTCATCGATTTCCTCGACCTGCAGTTCTACCGCGACAAATACATCGCCGGCCTTCCCTACGGCGTGCGCAAGGTCGTGGAGATGGGGCGCGCGCTCGCCATCGAGCCCCGCCTGCTCCTGCTCGACGAGCCGGCTTCGGGCCTTTCGGTCGAGGAGACGCAGGACGTCGCCTTCTGGATCGAGGACATCAAGAAGCAGATGGGCATCACCGTCATCATGGTCGAGCACGACATGCATCTCGTCTCGGCTGTCTCGGACCGGGTGCTGGCACTGGCCGACGGCAAGTCGCTGTCGCTGGGCACGCCGCAGGAGGTGCAGAGCGATCCCAAGGTGATCGAAGCCTATATCGGCACGACCGACGAGAAGCAGGAGGTGCTGGCATGAACATGACGGTGACGGCCGAGAGGCCGGAAGCGGCGGCCAAGGATGTGGTGCTCTCGGTGCGCAATCTCGAAAGCTTCTACGGGCCGATCATGGCCATCCGCGGTTGCTCGCTCGATGTTCGCGAAGGCCAGATCGCGACGGTGCTTGGCGCCAACGGCGCCGGCAAGACGACGCTCCTGAAGACCATCTCAGGCGTCATGGACCCCGAGAAGGGAGAGATCCTCTATCAGGGCAAGAACATCGCAGGCGCGAGCCCCGACAAGGTGGTCCGCATGGGCGTTGTCCACGTCCCGGAAGGGCGCGAGGTATTTCCCCTGCTCACGGTGGCCGAGAACCTGAAGATGGGCGCCTACACCCGTTCGGACACTGCCGGCATCGCCGAGGACGAGGAGATCGTCTACTCCTATTTCCCCATCCTCAAGGAGCGGCGTTCGCAGGCGGCCGGCACGCTGTCAGGTGGACAGCAGCAGATGCTGGCGATCGGCCGCGGGCTGATGGCGCGTCCGAAGCTCATGCTGCTCGACGAGCCGAGCCTCGGCCTCTCCCCGCTTCTGGTGAAGGAGATATTCCAGATCGTGCGCCGCCTGAACAAGGAGCGCGGTGTCACCATGATGCTGGTCGAGCAGAACGCCAGGGTCGCGCTGGACGTGGCCGACTATGGCTATGTCATGGAGCTCGGCCGCATCGTGATGGCCGACACGGCGGATCGATTGCTGGCTTCGAAGGACGTTCAGGAATTCTATCTCGGCGTTCAGGACCATTCACCGCGCGGCAGCAAGCGCTGGAAACAGAAGAAGACCTGGCGCTGACCGCCGGCAGAAGGGAGGAATGAATGACCGTCGTTGAAAAAATCCCCCCGCAGCAGACCGTTCGCGGACACTCCTTCAATCAGGACCTCGCCAAGGGGCCGTTCTATTTCGATGGCTGCGACACGCTGGTGAAACTGTTTCGCCAGCGCTGCGAGGAGATGGGCGACAAGGTCGCGCATCGCGAGAAGGACTACGGCATCTGGCTGTCCTATACGTGGAAGGAATTCTACGAACATGCCCGCCTGATCGGCCTGGGCCTGGTGTCGCTGGGGCTGAAGCGCGGCGAGGTGGTCTCGCTTTTGTCGGAAGACAACAAGGAATGGATCTATGCCGATCTCGGCATCCAGTCGGTGGGCGGGATCGTCTCGGGCGTCTACACCACCGACTCCGCCAGCCAGCTCGAATATCTGGTCAATGATTCCGCCTCGCGCTTCCTGATCGTCGAAGGCGAGGAGCAGCTCGACAAGTACCTGACCATCCGCGATCGCGTCCCGAGCCTCGTCAAGGTCATCGTGCTCGACCGCGAAGGTCTGCATGAATTTTCAGACGATCGGGTCATCTTCCTCGACGATCTCTACCGCATCGGCCGCGACTTCCTGAAGGCCAACCCAGAGCGGTTCGAGGAAGAGATCGCGACGTCCCAACCGGGCGACACCGCGATCCTCGTCTACACGTCGGGCACCACCGGCCCGCCCAAGGGCGCGATGATCAGCCATGAGAACATCATCGTCTCGATCGTCGGTTCGGTGCTGACCCTGCCGGTCGGGGAGGCCGAGGAGCAGGTCTGCTTCCTGCCGCTCTGTCACATCCTTGAGCGGCTCATCTCGGTCTTCACGCCGATCGGCCTGAAATCGACGGTCAATTTCGCCGAAAGCCCCGAGACCGTCTTCGACAATGTGCGCGAGGTCAGCCCGCACGTCTTCACCGCCGTGCCGCGTGTCTGGGAAAAGGTCTACAGCCGCGTGACCATCATGGCCGGGGAGGCCACGATGCTCGGCAAATGGTGCTACCGTCAGGCTGTCCGCACCGGCATGAAGCGTCTGGAGGCGATCGAGAACGGCGATCCGGTGCCGTTTGCCACCCGCATCGCCTATGCATTCTGGGATTTCACGGTGTTCCGGAACCTGCGCCGCATGCTCGGTTTCGACCGGCTGCGCCGTGGCACCACGGGGGCTGCCCCCATTTCGCCCGACCTTCTCAAATGGTACGGCGCCGTCGGCATCACGGTGCTCGAAGGCTACGGCATGACCGAGAGTTCGGGGGTCATTTCCGTCAACCTGCTCGAAAAGCAGAAGCGCGCATCGGTGGGGCCCGCCGTCCCCGGCGGCGAACTGAGGATCGGGCCGGGCGGCGAGATCCAGTATCGCGGCCCCAACGTGTTCAAGGGCTACTGGAACAAGCCCGACAAGACGGCCGAAACCGTCACCGAGGATGGCTGGCTGCTGACCGGCGACGTCGGACGGCTGGACAATGAGGGGTTCCTCTTCGTCACCGGCCGCGTCAAGGACATCATCATCACCGCTGGCGGCAAGAACATCACCCCGGCCGAGATCGAGAACCGGCTGAAGTTCTCGCCCTACATTTCCGACGCGGTCGTCATCGGCGACAAGCGGAAATACCTGACCTGCCTGATCATGATCGACCAGGAAAACGTCGAGAAATTCGCGCAGGACCGCAAGGTACCCTTCAACAATTTCAAATCGCTCTGTGCCGCGCAGGAGGTGCGTGACCTGATCCAGGGCGTCGTCGACGAAACCAATCGCGAGTTCGCTCGCGTCGAACAGATCAAGGACTTTCGCTTGATCGATGTGCTGTTGACCGCCGAGGATGAGGAATTGACAGCCACGATGAAGCTGAAACGCAGCTTCGTTGAAACAAAACACAAGAAGCTGATCGATGACATGTACGGCCAGGGATGAACACCTGCGCCGTATGGGAGAAGAACAACCAAGGAGGAAATGACATGAAGAAAGCTGTTGGCAAGAGCATACTGGCCCTGGGACTGGCGCTTGGCCTGTCGACCAGCGCCATGGCACAGCAGGGCGTGACCGACACCGAGATCCGCATCGGCTCGAATGGCGACCTGTCCGGCGTGTTCGCTGCATTCAATGTCGGCGCGGTCCGTGCCGCGCAGATGGTCTTCGACGAGGTGAACGAGGCCGGCGGCATCCATGGCCGGCAGATCAACTTCATCGTCGAGGATCACGGCTACCAGGTGCCGCGCGCGGTTCAGAACTTCAACAAGCTGGTCAATTCCGACCAGGTCTTCGCGATGATCCTGAACCTCGGCACGCCGCACAACATCGCCGGCTTCCCGATCATGGAGCAGGCGCAGGTCCACAACATCAGCCCGCTGACTGCGGCCCGCCAGATGCTCGAAGGCGACATCAGCCTGAAATGGGCTGGCTTCTCCTCCTATTACGATCAGGTGCGGGCTGGCGTGCGCCATCTCGTGGAAGAACGCGGCGCCACCAAGCTATGCTCGATGTACATCCCCTCCGATTTCGGCCTGGAGGTCTTCGAAGCAACGCGTGACGAGGCCGAAGCGCTCGGCATCGAATATGTCGACGAGACGCAGCACCGTCCCGACGAGCAGGAATTCGTCGGCGCCATCCAGCGCCTGCGCGATTCGGGCTGCGACATCGTCTCGATGGGCATTGCCGTGCGGCCGATCATCATCGCGCTCGGCACCGCCAAGCGTCTCGGCTGGGACGACGTGGCCTTCATCGGTTCCTCGGCGGGCATGAACACCGTCATCGCGAAGGTGCCCGAAGGCGTCACCGAGGGCTATTATGCAGCCGCCGGCTGGGCCGATTTCGAGGCCCGTCTGGACGTGCCGGAAGTGGCCGAATGGGCCCAGGCCTATCAGGAGGCACACGGTGAGCCGGTCGGCACCGCCGCGCAGCTCGGCTACGGTGCGGCCACGACGCTGGTGCGTGCGCTCGAGGAAGCCGGTCAGGATCTCAGCCCGGACACCTTCCGCACGGCCCTGGAAGGCATTGCCTTCTATGACGCCATCAACGATGCCGAACTGAACTACGGCGAGGACCATCAGGGCAGCAACCTGGTCGTCATCTCGCAGATCCGCGACGGCATGTGGCACGAGGTTGCCCGCATCGAGCAGGAGAGCGAAGCCCCGGCCGAGTAATCCCGGTCTCGTTCTGCAAACAGAAAGGCCGCGCGGTGTTCGCCGCGCGGCCTTTTTCGTTGACTTGGGCAGTGCTGCCTATTCGGCCGGCTGAAGCCTTTGCTCGGCATCGGCTGCTGCCGCCAGTTCGCGATCGAGACGCGCTTCTTCTTCGATCTTGGGCGTGATGAAACGGCCGAGCAGCAGATAGGCAACCGGGGTCAGGAACAGCGTCGAGACCGTCGCCAGGCCGAGCCCGCCGACCATCACCCAGCCGAGCGCCACGCGCGCCTCGGCACCGGCGCCCGACGCCAGCACCAGCGGCAGGCCGCCGACGATCGTGCAGATCATGGTCATCACGACCGGGCGCAGGCGGATGTTCGAGGCCTCCTCGATCGCCTCGCGCACGCCCAGGCCCCGGTCGCGAAGCTGGTTGGCGAATTCGACGATCAGAATGCCGTTCTTGGCCATGATGCCGACCAGCATGACAAGCCCGATCTGGCTGTAGACGTTGAGGCTGGTGCCGGTGAGGACCAGCGCGAACACCGCGCAGGCCAGCCCCAGCGGCACGGTCGCCATGATGATGATCGCGCTGACGAAGCTCTCGAACTGGGCGGCCAACACAAGCAGGATGATGACGATGGCGAAGCCGAAGATGGTCAGCATGCCGCCCGAGGTCTCGTCGAGCGTGGCCGCTTCGGCCAGCGGGATGATGCGGCTGCCGGGCGGGAGATGCTCGTCGGCGATCTCGAGCACTGCCTCGTAGGCGTCGCCGAGCGCGAAGTCTCCCGACAGCGCGGAGGTCACGGCGACGGATCGCATCTGCTGTTCGCGATCGAGGGAGGGCGAGACGGCTTCTTCGCGCAGCGTGGCGATGGTCGACATCGGCACGAACCGGCCGTCATCGGCCTCCAGGAAGATGCCTTCCAGATCGGTCGGATCATTGATCGGGTTGGTCGTCGAGACGAGTTTCACCGGGAACGACCGGTCCTCGATGAAGACCGAGGCGATTTCGCGTCCGTCGAGCATCGCCTGCATCGCCTGGGCGAGCCCCGTGATGTCGATGCCCAGATCGGCCGCGCTGCGCCGGTCGATCTCGACGGAAAGCTGAGGCTGCGTGGTCTCGGCCGAAAGCCGCGGCTGGCGGAAGCGGCTGTCCTGCTCGAGATCGGCGACGATCGCCTGCGCGGCCGCGGTCAGGTCGGCATAATTGTTGCCGACCACGGCGAACTGCAGGCCGCTGCCGGCGCCGCGGATACCCAGGCTGTTAGGCTGGAAGGCGAAGGCGCGTACGCCCGGAACCGTTCGCAGGCGCGCCGTCACATCGTCGAGGATCTCCTGCTGCCCGCGCTCGCGCTCGCTCCAGGGCGCTAGCGACATGACCATGAAGCCGCTGCTCGAATCGCCGCCGGAGCCGGCGATGGCGAAGGTGTTCCGGATCTCCCCGCTGTCGCGCAGGGGCTGGATGATGCGCTCCAGTTCGCGCATGCGCTGCGACAGGTAGTCGAGGCTGACGCCTTGCGGTGCCGAAATGCGCACGAAGGCTGCGGAGCGATCCTCGGCCGGGGTGAGTTCGTTGCGGATCGTGCCGAACAGGGCTGCGGCCAGCAGGCCGAAGAGGAGGGCGACAATGACGACCACGAGCGGCGCGTTGAGTGCCATGCGCAGAAGTCGCCTGTACAGCCCCGCGAGCGCACCGCCGACGCTGCCCTTCTTGGGCGCCTCCGAGTCATGCGCGCCAGCGCGCAGCATGCGCGAGGCGAGCATCGGACAGAGCGACAGCGCGACGATCGAGGACAGGAACACCGAGAAGGCCAGCACGAAGCCGAATTCGCGGAACAGCCCGCCGGTCTGGCCCGGCAGGAAGGACAGCGGCACGAACACCGCGACCAGCGTGGCTGTCGTCGCCAGCACCGCGAAGAACACCTCCTGGGTGCCCAGCACGGCCGCCGCACGCGGCCCCATGCCCTCGTTGCGCCGCCGCACGATGTTTTCCAGGACCACGATCGCGTCGTCGACCACGAGTCCGGTGGCCAGCACAAGTGCAAGAAGGGTGAGGATGTTGAGCGAGAAGCCCGCAAGATAGATGGCGGCCAGCGACCCGACCAGTGCCACCGGCATGGCGAGGCCGGGGATGATCGTCGCACGGATATCGCGCAAGAAGAGGAAAATGATGAGCAGTACCACCGAGACGGAGATAGCGAGCGCGATCTCGACTTCGTGAATGGCGCCGTTGATGAACACGGCATCGTCGCTTGTGACGAATATCCGGGTGTCTTCCGGCAATGTCGGCCCGATGGCCTCGACCGCCGCGGCGACGCCTTCGGATATCTCGAGCGTGTTCGACTGCGCCTGACGCAAGATGCCCATGCCGATGCCCGTCTGCCCGTTGGCGCGCAGTTGCGACGTTCCAAGATCGGGTCCGAGCGTGACGGTCGCCACGTCCTGGAGGCGGATGTTGTCGCCCAGGGAGATGTTCTCGAAGTCCTCCGGCGTATTGACGGGGGCGGTCGCTCGCACGATCAGGCTCTGGTCATTGCTGGTCAGCGATCCGGCCGGCGTCGAATACGCCACGGAACCGAGCGCGGTGCCGATATCGCCCACCGTCAGGCCGAGGCTGGCGAGACGCGACGGGTTGATGTCGATCCGGAAGATCTTGCCCCGATCGCCATAGACCTGGACGTCGGCGACGCCGGGGATGGAGGCAAATGCATCGACGATCTGGTCCTCGACGAGAACGGTCATGTCCTCGACGTTCAAGGTCGAGGAGGTGATCGCCAGACGAACCACGGCCTGCGCGTTGGCGTCGGCCTTGATGATGCGCGGCGTCTCGATGTCGTCGGGCAGGTTGCGCTGCATGCGGCTGATGGCATCGCGCATGTCGGAGGCGGCAGTGTCGAGATCGACGTCGTCGCCGAACTCCACGGTGACCCGGCTGTCGCCGAACTGCGAAGACGATGAGATGGATTTGACGCCGGGTACGCGTGCCGCCGCGCTCTCGATATTCGCCGTGATCTCGCGGTCGATCGATTCAGCGGATGCACCGGCATAGTCGGTGCGGATGGTGATTACCGGGCGGTCGACATCCGGCAATTCGCGGATCTCGATGCCGAAGAACGCGGCGAGACCCGCCACGGTGATCAGCGTGTTGATCACGAAGGCCATGACAGGGCGCCGCACGAAGAGCGCCGTGATGCCGGTCTGCGCGGATGCGCCCAATTTCTTCACCGCAAATCTCCTGGCGTCGGGGTGCGTCCGCTCAAGTGCCGGCGGCTCGCTCGCCTTGCGCATTCGCGCCATCGTCGGCGTCGGCCGTGCCGACGGGATTGACCTCGCCGCCCTCGCGGACGGAATGAATACCTTCGGTCACCACGGTCGTACCCACGGCGAGGTCGGCGGAAATCAGAACGCTGTCGGTGTTGCGCTGGATGATGGTCACCGGCACGCGCCGCGCGCGGCCATCGTCGACCGCCCAGATGTAGGCGCCATCGGTGCCCCACTGGATGGCCAGCGGATCAACGGAGGGGTACGTGTCGCCGGGGAACCGCATGGAGACCTGGAACGACATGCCGGCCCGAAGCAGGTCGCCTTCGTTTGCGATGGTGGCCTGGACACGAAGGGTACGGCTGTCCTCGTCGACGCGGTTGTCGATGGCGCTGACCTCTCCCGAAAACTGCTCGCTGGCCCGCGCGACTGCCAGGGCGGAAACCGGCGCACCTACCGATATCATCGTGGCGAAGCGCTCCGGCACCCAGTAATCGATGATGATCCGCGAACGGTCGTCGATGGTGGCGATTTCGGATTGCTGCGTGACGTAGTTGCCCGCCGATACGGGAAGGATGCCGACGACGCCGGAAATCGGCGCGATGATCGAGCGACGCGCCAGCGCGAGTTCGGCATTGCGCACTTCCAGTTCCGCATTGTCGACGGCAAGCTGCGCCTCGTTGACCTGGACGTCGGTGACCGTGTTGGATGTGCGCAGCGCCCGGACACGTTCGAGGCGTCCGCTCGCGTCTTCGCGCGCAATGAGCGCCCGGTCGAGCGCGATCTGCTCGGCTTCCGAATCCAGCGTCGCAATCGGCGTGCCGGCGGCAACCCGTGCGCCCGGTTCGACCAGCACTTCCGTCAGCCTCCCCGAGGCGAACGGCGTCACGGTGACGGAATGAAGCGCCCGGCCGGTGCCGATCGCCGTCAGCCGGTCATTGATGGTTGCCGAGACCGATTGCGCGGTGATCACCAGGGGTGTCCCGCCGCCGAAGCCGCGCCTGCCGGGTCCACCGGCACCGGGTGCACCTTCTGCCGGCTTATCTTCGGAAACCGCGGCGACGGCCCAGTCCAAGCCCCAGTTCGCCAACACCTGATCTGCGCCCGGCACGTAGCGGATCCAGAGCACGGCGGCGACCGCAAGCAGGCCCACGCAGAGCAGAAGCTGTTTCCAAACCGCCATAGCATTCTCCTGGCTGGGCCGATGCCGCATTCTTCAGGCCCAGCGGCCATGCATCGTCAGGGACCGGCCGCGCCTCTCACATGGTGATACGCGGTACATCCCTTCCGGATTGTCTTTATGCCTGCATCACCCACGGCATGCACCTGCTGATTGATTAAATATCGGTAATTTGAAGATGCTAAATTCTTGGGCAGGAATGAGTATTCAGTGCGACATGCGCTGGAGGAGACGCTCGAGCATGTCGACCCCCGCGACGAGTTGCGCCGCCTCGATATACTCGTCAGGCTTGTGGGCCTGCTCGATCGAGCCGGGACCACAGATGACCGTGGAAATGCCGCAGGACTGGAACAGTCCTGCCTCGGTGCCGAACGCCACCACCTCGGCGTCGTCGGCCCCGGTCAGTTCGAACACCAGATCGCGTGCCGCCGAGCGGGGCACGACCTGAAGGCCTTCGACCTCGCCGATCACATGGGTGACGATATCGGCTTCCGGCGACATGCGCCTCATCGTCGGCTTGAGTTCCTCTTCGACGAAGGCGTTGAGGCCGGACTTGATGTGGTCGCCATCTTCGGCGCACACCGTGCGCACTTCCCACTCGACCTCGCAGTGGCCGGCCACGACGTTTCTGGCCATGCCGCCCTGGATGCGGCCGACCTGAACGGTGGTCCAGTTCGGCACGAAGCGGTTCCCCGAGGCCCGCGCCTTCACCTCCTCGCCGAGTTCCAGCAGCCGCGAGATGAACCGTGTTGCGCACTGCACGGCATTGACGCCCAGATCGGGACGCGAGGCATGCCCTTCGAGCCCCGTGAACACGGTCGTGTATTCATAACAGCCCTTGTGCCCCTCGATCGTGCGCATGGCGGACGGCTCGCCGACGATCGCGACGGCCGGCTTGAAGGGGGCGTTTTTCAGTTCACGGACAAGGTCCCGTCCGCCCAGGCAGCCGACCTCCTCGTCATAGGTCAGGGCGAAGTGCAGGGGACGGTTCAGCCTGGCCTCCGCAAAGCGCGGCGCCATTGCCAGGCAGATGGCCAGAAAACCCTTCATGTCGCAGGTGCCGCGTCCGTAGAAACGCCCCTCGCGCTCGGTCAGCTGAAAAGGGTCGCTGGTCCATTCCTGGCCTTCGACGGGCACGACGTCGGTATGGCCGGAGAGGATGATGCCGCCGTCCCTTTCCTCGCCGATCGTGGCGAAGAGGTTGGCCTTGGTTCCCGTCTTGTCGAGCGACAACGACATGCTGGCGCCGAGCGACGACAGAAGGTCGCTCATATAGGCGACCATCTCCAGGTTTCCGTCCGACGATATGGTGGGAAAGGCGACGAGATCCGCAAGGATACGGTGGGTCTCGGCAAGTGTCGTCATGGCCCCTCACTGTCGTCTCAGATCCCGATCCTTTTAGCCGTAAAGCGGTGCGGACAGGGCGTCAAACGGCCAGGGGAATCAAAAAAGGCCCGCCCCGGGGTGGGGCGGGCCTCGTATTTGTCCGGCCCTTCAGGGACCGGGCCGTCCGGGCAGCGTGCCCGTCGGTCTTGCTACTCGGGCAGGCCTTACTCGGCCTTGGCTTCGATCTGCTTGGCGCTGCCGGCCTTGCTGTTGATGGCGATGCTGCGCGGCTTCATCTCGTCGGGGATGTTGCGCTTCAGATCGATGTGCAGCAGTCCGTGGACCAGTTCGGCACCCTTCACCTCGACGTGGTCGGCGAGCTGGAAGCGTCGCTCGAATGAACGCGAGGCAATGCCGCGGTAGAGGAACTCGCCCTCGGACTTCTGCTCTTCGGCCTTCTCGGCCTTGATCGTCAGCACGTTGCGATGGGCCTCGATCGAGATCTCGCTCTCGGTGAAGCCGGCCACCGCCATGGTGATGCGGTAGGCGTCGTCGCCCGTGCGCTCGATGTTGTAGGGCGGGTAGGTCTGGCCGTTATCGGGCTGCGCCAGCGAGTCCAGCATGGTGAACAAGCGGTCGAAACCGACGGTGGAACGGTAAAGGGGGGAAAAATCGACGTGACGCATGGTTGGTTCTCCTTGATCTAGCAAGAACATCGCGTTGTGGAGGTCTTTTCTCGGAGGCCTCTCGAAGGAGCGTCTCCAGACATCCAGCGGCCCCTTTCAGGCGACCGCAGCCATGATTTGGGAAGTCCAAATCATGGTTTCAAGACCTGATCCACACCTGGCGCTTCCGCCTGAACGCCAGATGAACAGCAGCGTCGGGTGGCGTTCAGGCTGGGTCGGCTAGTTTCATTTCAACGAATACGAACCGACGGCAGCTTGAACGGGGCCGCTGTTCGTCACCAAGGCCGAGCTGGGTGTATCGTCCCTTCCTCCCGGCTCGTCCAGGCCGGAAGCGCGTCGTCGCTTCCGGCCTGCTTTCGTTTGGGCCGGTGGCTTCGGCCATCGAAACCCTTTGCTTTTGCGCACGCTGCTTTCTATCAGGGAACGATCGATCCTCGTGCACGGCGCCTCATGCTTGCCCCGACGAACCAACCGACCAGCCTTCTGAAAGTCACGGCCGACAACCCGATGCCGGAGCACGGCGTTGCCGGCATGCTGACGCTTCGCGGCGGCAAGAAGGTGCGCTACGCGCGTTTTGGTGCCACGGGACGGCCGCTGAAGGGCACCGTCATCATCTTCGCCGGGCGCAACGAGTGCATCGAAAAGTATTTCGAGACGATCCGCGACCTGGCGGCGCGCGGGTTAGGGACCGCGATGTTCGACTGGCGCGGGCAGGGCGGGTCGGACCGCATGATCCGCAGAACCGACCGCGGCTACGTGCGCAGCTTCGATGACTATGTGCAGGACATCGAGCCCTTCTTCCAGGATGTCGTCCTGCCGGACTGCCGGGCTCCCTTCTATATTCTGGGCCATTCCACGGGCGCGCTGATCGCGCTTCTGGCGCATCGCCAGCTGGCGATCCGCGTCAAGCGGATGGTCCTGAGCACCCCATTGCTGGAGTTCGAGGACCTGCCGTTCTCGATGGTCGGCACGCGTCGCCTGACGGGCCTTCTCAGAATGGTGGGTCTGGGCGGCATGCTGATGTCCGGCCGTGACAAGGACGGCTGGCCTGCTTCCTTCGCCACCAACAAGCTGACCAGCGATCCCGATCGCTATCGGCGCAATTTGGGCATCTACGAAGCCCATCCCGAACTCGGGACGGGCAAGCCGACGGTCGGCTGGGTGCATGCGGCGTGCCAGGCAGCGCTTAAGGTGCAGGAGCCGGAATTCGCCGACCGGCTGCGGGTGCCGAGCCTGTTTATCGCCGCCGGCGAGGACGAGGTCGTCTCCACCCCGGTGATCGAGGCCTATGGACGCTATCTCCGGGGTGCCTCGGTCGTCACGATCGATGGGGCCAGGCACGAGCTGATGCAGGAACGCGATGTCTATCGCGACCAGTTCTGGGCAGCCTTCGATGCTTTCATTCCCGGCTCGGAAAAGCCGATCGAAGCAGCCCAGCTCAGCGGTTGAGGAGGTCCAGTGTGGCCTCGTGGAGCTGCGGCGTTGCCGCGGCGACGATATCGCCGCCGCCTTCCGGCCGATTGCCCGCCCAGGTGGTGACCACGCCGCCCGCCGCCTCGATCAGCGGCACCAGCGCCACGATGTCGTAGGGCTGCAATCCCACTTCCACGACGAGGTCGACCTGGCCGGCCGCCAGCATCGCATAGCCATAACAATCGGTGCCGTATCGTGCCAGGCGGACCTGGTTTTCGATCCGGTCATAGGCCTGCCGCTTGGGCCCTTCGAAAAGGGCTGGCGTTGTCGTGCACATCAGGGCTTCGGCGAGCGAGACCGTCTGTCGCGTCTGGAGCGCGGCCGTGCCATGCGAATCCTCGCGATGGCCTTCTCCAGCACTGGCGCAGAAAAGTTCGCGGGTGAATGGTTGCGACATCATGCCCGCGACAGCGCGGCCGTCTTCCATCAGGCCGATCAGTGTCCCCCAGAGCGGCAGGCCCGAGATGAAGGCGCGTGTGCCGTCGATCGGATCGATCACCCAGACATGCCGCCGATCGGCACCTTCGGACCCATACTCCTCGCCGACGATCCCGTGGTCGGGGAACGCCTTGCCGATCAGATCGCGAATGGCGCGTTCGGCCGCCCTGTCGGCCTCGGTGACGGGATCGAAGCCGCCTTCCAGCTTGTTGGCGATGGCGCCGTTCTGCCGGAAACGCGGCAGGGTCTCGGCAGCCGCGCAGGCCGCCAGCTCGCGCATGAAGGGTGTCTCGATATGGATGGGATCATTCATGTTTTCCGGCCTTCCAAATCCGGGGCAACGACGCGGCCGGCCCGGCTTGACTTTTGTGCATTGCACCATAAACTCGCGATTGGACAGGCCTTCTGTCCAATGCCCTCCTTGGGCGTTTCCTCCCTAGACTTGGGCCGCATCGTTCACTCGATGCGGTCCTTTTTTTGGGATGAACACACCCTTATTCCGCCGCGAGCGGGAGTCCGCGCAAATGCTCCGGCGGCAGCTGCGTGATCGCCGTTGCAAAGCGCGTCAGGTCCTCGGCAAGTAGCGCAAAGCCCCCCGTGCGGACAAGCGTATGCTCGTCCAGATAGAGGCCGCGATTGATCTCGATCTGGAGTGCATGGTAGCCGCGAGCGGGGCGGCCATAGTGTTCGGTAATATGGCCGCCGGCATAGGGCTTGTTGTGGGCGACGGTGTAGCCCATCGCGGCGAGCGCGCCGATGGCGTGTTCCGTCAGCGCCCCCGAACACGACGTGCCGAACCGATCGCCGATGATGAAATCCGGCCTCAGTCCCGTCTCGCCGATGCGCACGCTGGCCGGCATGGAGTGGCAGTCGATCAGCACAACCAGCCCGAAGCGGGCATGGGTGCGCTCGACCAGGCGCTCCAGCATGCGGTGATAGGGACGGTAGAAGGCATCGATGCGCCCCATCGCCTCGGCCACCGGCAGTTTGCGCGTGTAGATCTCCTGGCCTTCGCCGACCAGGCGCGGCACCGTGCCGAGCCCGCCTGCCACGCGCGGCGAGCGTGCATTGGTGTGCGGGGGCAGGGGGCCGTTGAACATGCGCTGGTCGAGTTCCAGCGCTTCCCGGTTCACGTCGAGATAGGCGCGCGGAAAGTTGGCGGCGAGCAGCGGCGCGCCGAGCCTGGTGACGCCGGCGAACAACTCATCGACATAACAATCCTCCGAGCGGCGGATGGCGTGGCGGTCGAGCCGCGACATGGCCAGGAAGCGCGGCGGGTAGTGGCTGCCGCTGTGGGGGGAGTTGAACACGAAGGGCACGAGCGGGCGCACGGGCGAATGCACGACGAAGGGCGGCGTGGTGGAAAAATCCTCAGCGGGCGTCATGCGGGGGCCAGACTTTCAAACCCTGTCGGTCGATGTTGGAAACTGCCACCCCCCGCAGGTCCTGTCCAGTTGCCGCTTGGGCAGTGGGACAATAGGGCTCGCAAAACGGCAGCTCGGCGACACAAGCCGCGGCGCATTCCCCAGCGTCGGCTTGCGGCGGCCGGCTGGAAGTGGCATGGCGGCAGGCGAGGGACATCTGCCTCGCGGCAGGCAATTCACTTGATGTTTACCCTGTCGGCGGCATAAATCCGATTCGCCGGGGGCGCATACGCGCCGCGGGGACTGGAACTGGACGGGATACATGGCAAGGATTCTTCTGGCGGAAGACGACGACGACATGCGCCGTTTTCTGGTCAAGGCGCTGGAACGCGCCGGCTACGACGTCATCGACTACGACAATGGGGCGAGCGCCTATGAGCGGCTGCGCGAGGAGCCGTTCTCGCTGCTTCTGACCGACATCGTCATGCCGGAGATGGACGGTATCGAACTGGCGCGCCGTGCCACGGAGATCGACCCTGACCTCAAGGTGATGTTCATCACGGGCTTTGCCGCCGTAGCGCTAAACCCGGATTCGCGCGCCCCGAAAGACGCCAAAGTCCTGTCCAAGCCGTTCCACCTGCGCGACCTCGTCAACGAGGTCGAAAAGATGCTCCAGGCCGCCTGAAACCGCACTTGCGGGAGGCTTGGCGAGGCCCGTTCCGGGCTATTGACGGCATCATTCTTCTGTGGTCTATGCCGCGCCACGGATGGGCGTGTAGCTCAGCGGGAGAGCACTACGTTGACATCGTAGGGGTCACAGGTTCAATCCCTGTCACGCCCACCATCCAGGTCAGACCCCCAGATAGATCTGCCCCGGCGGCGCCGAGCCGGCGGCTTTTGCCGCTTGTGTAGCGTGCAAGTTCTCTGGGAGGACTGGCGGTTATCGCGAATAGGCGGAAACAGCCGGGAAGCGCGGACTGGCGTGAACCGGTCCGCCAAATGCCACTCGAACCTCTTGCACGTCACCTGTCGCCGGTCGTGATTTCATCGCCCGACAGCTCCAGCGAGAATCGATCGAGCCCATTTCGAGCGCTCGATCGACACCTTTCCAACAACACCACGCTTTTTGGCTCTATCCGCGCCACGCGCAAAACCCTTGATTTCCATGGCTTTCACGCTCAAGATTCCACCCTGATCGCGCTGGCATAAAACTGCAATCGTTCGCACATAGTTTCGGAACTGCTCGGGGGTGTCTGGCGTTCCGATGCTGGGCCTCAATGCCAAATCTGGCCGGGAGACAAGAGCGATGCGCGTAACAATGGTTGGAGCCGGCTATGTCGGTCTCGTTTCGGGCGCCTGTCTCGCGGAATTCGGGCATGAGGTGATCTGCGTCGATCGCGATGCCAAACGCCTCGCCATGCTCCGCGAGGGGCGGATGCCGATCTATGAGCCACAGCTCGACCGGCTGGTCGCCGCCAATGTGGCGGAGGGTCGGTTGCGCTTTTCCGGCGATCTCGGTGGTGCCGTGGCCGGCGCGGATGTCATCTTCATCGCCGTCGGCACGCCGGCGAACCCGCGCGACGGCCACGCCGATCTGGAACATGTTCATGCGGCCGCGGCCGAAATCGCTGCGGCGCTCACCGGCTATGCGGTCATTGCCAACAAGTCGACCGTGCCCGTCGGGACCGGCGACGAGGTGGAGCGCATTATCCGGACCCACAACCCTTCGGCCATGTTCGATGTCGTGTCCAATCCGGAATTCCTGCGCGAGGGCTCGGCGATCGGCGACTTCATGCGCCCTGACCGGGTGGTCGTCGGCGCCGACAGCGCGCGGGCGCGCGATGTGATGGACGGGGTGTACGCGCCCCTGGCCGAGACCGGCGTGCCGCTGATGCACTGCGAGCGCCGGACGGCCGAGATCACCAAATATGCCGCCAACGCGTTTCTGGCGATGAAGATCTCCTTCATCAACGAAATGGCCGATTTCTGTGAAAAAGTCGGCGCCGACGTCGAGGGCGTGGCCGAGGGCATCGGGCTCGACCGGCGTATCGGGGCGGCGTTCCTCAATGCCGGGCCGGGCTATGGCGGCTCGTGTTTCCCGAAGGACACGCTGGCGCTGGTGAAATCGGCGGAAGAAGCAGGCGCGCGCCTGCGGCTGGTGGAAACCACGATAGCCGCCAATGAGAGCCGCAAGCGCGACATGGGTCGCCGCATCATCCGCGCCTGCGGCGGATCGGTGCGCGGCAAGACGATCTGCCTGCTGGGGCTTACCTTCAAGGCCAATACGGACGACATGCGCGCAGCACCCGCGCTGGCGATTGCGCGCACGTTGCAGGATCACGGCGCGATCGTGCGGGCTTACGACCCCGCCGGCATGGAACATGCGGCAGCGATGCTCGAGGGTGTCGCGCTTGCAGAGACGGCCTACAAGGCTGCCGAAGGGGCCGATGCGGTGGCGGTCGTGACCGAATGGGACGAGTTCCGCACGCTCGATCTCCAGCAGCTTGCTTCAGTCGTGCGCGGCAGGGTGCTGGTCGACCTGCGCAACATCTGCAGCGAGGAGGCAGCCGTGGCGGCCGGCTTCCACCACATTCCCATCGGCCGGTCCGCCACACATGGCGGCATGCCGGAAGCCGTGGTCATCGATGCGGAAGAGGTGTGGCGCGGCCTGCGCAGGGCCTCCTGAGCGGAAGTCTAGCGGCGGCGGCGGAAGAGCCTGCCGTCGATCACAAGCAGGCCCAGCAGAATGAGCCCCATGCCGGCGAGTTCGAAACTCTCCAGCCGTTCGGCGAGGAAGATCGCGCCGAGCAGGATTGCGCTGACGGGTACCAGCAGTGTGACCAGCGAGGTGTTGGTGGCGCCGGCCGAGGCGATCAGCGAGAAAAAGAGAATGTAGGCAAAGGCGGTCGAGACGAGCGCCAGCGCCACCACGGCGGCCCATACCGGTGGACTGCCGACCAGCAGCGCGGTCGGGCCGTAGGCGAACAGGACGAGCGGGACCATGATCACCGACGAGCCGGTCAACTGCCCGGTCGCCACGATCGCCGGCGGCAGCTTGCGGAAACGACGGGCATAGAGCGCAGCGAACGCATAGGAAAGCGCCGTGCCGATCAGGCAGAGCTTCGCCCAGACGGGGCCGCCCAGGCCGGTCAGGAGGCCGGGGCCGATCATCACCGCCGTGCCGAGGAAGCCGAGCAGGATACCCAGCAGCTTGGCGCGGGAGAATTTCTCGTCGTCGGTCAGTGCGTTGGCAAGTATGACCGTCCAGAAGGGCGTGGTGGCGTTGAGGACCGCGGCCAGCCCCGCGCCGATCTCGGTCTGGCCGAGAAACATCAGCGAGAAGGGGATGACATTGTTGATCAGGCCGAGCACCAGAAAACTGCCGGCCAGCGGCAGGGCCAGCGCAAAGGACGGCCCGCGCAGTGCCAGATAGAGGTGGAGCGCGGTCGCCGCCAGGACGACGCGAAACAGCACCAGCACGAGCGGCGGTATCTCGACCACGGCGATGGCCGAGAAGAAGAAGGAGCCGCCCCAGAGGAGACCGAGGGTGAACAGCATCACCCAGTCGCGCAGCGACATCTCAGACCTGGCGGGAGCGGGAGCTGTGGGCGCGGACATGGACACGGCTTGCGAATGAGGGTCGGGTCGTCCTCTATAGGGGGTCACGGTGACAAGCCACCCGAATCCGGATCTGGCACAGCCATTGCCGCGTTGTGGGCAGGGCAGGATACAATCGAGGGAGCTACATGCGACGATACGAAAACGCCCGGCAGGCGGCGCTCGACCTCCGGCCCGACGAGCCCGTCTACGGGTTTCGCCCGGAGGTTCTCAAGGCCGACGCGCTCAACTTCATGGACATGTTCCCGGGCAAGACGGCCTATGCGGTGAAGACCAATGGCGAGCCGATGGTGCTCAAGGCGCTGGCCGAGGCCGGCGTGACGTGTTTCGACGTCGCTTCGCCGCAGGAGATCGCCGACGTGCGTGCCGTCGCGCCGCAGGCCGAGATGCTCTACATGCATCCCGTCAAGGCGCAGTCGCATATCCGTCTGGCGCTCGAGGATTACGGCATCCGCGTGATCGCCATCGACCACGAGGACGAGATCACCAAGCTGACGCGCGTCGTCAAGGCGCTCGACATCGATCCGGGCACCGTCACGGTCTTCGTGCGCATCCAGACCAAGGGCAGTGCCGCCTACGAGCTGTCGAAGAAGTTCGGTGCCGGCCCGGCCGCTGCCGTCGAACTGGCCGACAAGCTCGGCCGGGCCGGCTTCCTGGTGGGCCTGTGCTTCCATGTCGGCAGCCAGATCGAGGATCCCGACACCTATGAGCGCGCGCTGGCCTCCGCCGACTGGGTGCGCAACCGCATGACGCCGGAGCTTGCCGCGCTCGATGTCGGCGGCGGGTTCCCGGCTGAATACGGCCACGACCCGAACCGCAAGAAGCCCGAGATGCCGTCGCTCGGGCAGATCATGTCGCGGCTGCGCGGTGACATGACCGAATGGGGTTTTGGCGACACGCCGCTGGTGGCCGAGCCCGGCCGGGTGATCGTGGCGCGCGCCTTCTCGCTGATCGTGCGTGTGCTGCTTCGGAAGGGCAGGCGGCTCTACATCAATGACGGCATCTGGGCCTCCCTGTCGGATTCCTGGACCGGCAAGATCACGCTGCCGGCCCGCTTCATTCCGGACCCGGCGATCCGCAACCGCAATGGCGATCGCCAGAAAATCGTGCCGTTCAAGGTGTGCGGCGCGACCTGCGACAGCGTCGACATCCTGTCTCGGCCGTTCTGGCTGCCGGAGACGGTGGATACCGGCGACTGGATCGAGATCGGCCATATCGGGGCCTATTCCCTGTCGCTTCGTACCCGGTTCAACGGGTTCTACCCCGACACCTTCGTGGAACTGGCCACGCCGTTCGAGGAAGGCAGCCGACCTGAAGGTTTTGCCAGCCTGGAGACGATGGCGGATTGACGTGGCGAGCGGCGGAGCAGATGGTCCGTGCCCGACCGAGCGTGGCAGGTCAAACCGACATGCCACGATCCTTCTTCCTGCATTTTTCCCCGCTTCGCGCCATCAATCCTCAAAGGACACCCACCGCCATGCGCGCTCTTCTCGCCCTGATCTTTTCCATGACGGCATCCGCAGCCCTGGCGTCTGCCACCTGCGCGCCGGTCAGCACCGATTCCCTTGTGCTGGCCTCCGCCGATGCCGGTGACATCCATCCCGACTGGTCCGACGGCAGCACCATCGGGCTCAGCTGGACGCTCGACCTTCTGGGTGACGAAGTAGGATCGGACGGCGAATATTATCTCTATGGCGATCTGTACGACCCGCGCGGCAATTTCGTGAATGAAGGCGTCTATGCCAATGTCCTCGAGTGGGAGTGCGAACCCAACGAATAGCGCGCCGGCGCGCATTTCATGCCTGGGCGCCCGGAGCGGTCGTGATCCGGGCGTGACTTCAGGCCATTGCAGCGTTTTTTGTCCCGCCGATTGAACCGATCGGTCGTTTCCGGCCACCTTGTATCGAAACCGCAAGGCGACGATGCAGTGGAACGGGCAGGCAGCAGGGCAAAGGAACGGGCGCTCGACGATTATCTCGTCGCATCCGCGCGGCTTGGCGATACCAAGGCCTTCGGGCTGCTGGCAAGGCACTGGAACAGCCGGCTGGTTGCCCATGCCTGGCGGCTTCTCGGCAATCAGGATGATGCCCGGGAAGCCGTGCAGGAGGCCTGGACCGAGATCATGCGTGGGCTATCCGGCCTGCATGACGCGCGGGCCTTTCCGGCATGGGCCTACCGCATCGTCTCGCGTCGCTGTGCCAGGCAGATCGGCCAGGCGCGGGCCAGGCGACGCCTGACCGAGACGATCGCGGCCCAGCCCGATCCGCCGGCGCTGGAGCCTGAATCCGCCACCGACATCGACCGGCTTCGTGCCGCGCTCCGGCAACTGCCGGCCGCGCAGCACGCTGCCGTCGCCCTTTTTCATATCGAGGAAATGAGCGTGGCCGAGGTGGCCGTGGCACTCGGCGTGCCGGCGGGCACGGTCAAGACACGACTGATGCACGCGCGACAGAAGCTGCGTGACGTTCTGCAAGGAGAATGACGATGAGAGACATAGATCGGATGATCGACGAGGCGATCCATCAGGAGGAGAGCCAGATCCTGGCCCAGATCGGCGAGGAGCCGGGCTTCTTTTCCCAGTTCTTCACGGTCTTTGGCGGACGGACGGGGTGGGTCAACGTGCTGCTCATGGTGGTGCAGACGCTGCTCTTCGTGGCCGGTGTGTGGGCAGCCTGGATGTTCTTCCTGGCGGCCGACCCCGTCACCCAGCTGCGCTTCGGGCTGCCGGCGATGGTGCTCCTGCTCATGTCGCTGATTCTGAAGGCCATGCTCTGGCCGGCGTTCCAGACCAACCGGCTGCTGCGCGAGTTGAAGCTGATCCAGCTTCAACTCGCCCGCAGGCACGGCAGCGACGATGCGGCCGGCGGATAGTCCGCTGCGGTGCCTCGCCTCAGAGGCGTGACACCAGTGCCGGGGTCGGCCAGCCGTCGACGGGAAGGCCCAGGCGGATCTGCTCCTGGCGGACTGCCTCGCGGGTCATGGCGCCCAGAATGCCGTCGGCCCCGCCGACGTCGTAGCCCATGGCTTCGAGCCTCTGCTGCAGCCGGATCATCTGATCGCGGTCGAGACCGGTTTCGGGGCTGCGCCGGTCGAAGGCCGGCGCGCCGGCAAGGCGCGTCGCCAGATGACCGGCGGTCAGCGTGTAGATGAAGGACTGGTTCCACTCGAGATAGACGTCGAAATTGGGGTAGAGCAGGAAGGCCGGGCCGCGATGGCCCTGCGGCAGCGCGAGGCCCGCGGCAGGGCGGCTCGCATCGAGCGCACTGCCATCATGCCGGGTCACGCCCCAAGCCGACCATTGCGAGATCGGCAGCTGGTTGGAGCGGCCGGTTTCCTCCCAGGGCAGATCGGCGGGAATGCGCACTTCTTCCATCCACGGCTCGCCGGGGCGCCAGCCGCGATAGCGGATCTTGTTGGCAGTGGTCAGGATGACGTCGGGCACCGAGCGGCGGATGTCGACGCGCCCGTCGCCATCGCCATCGACGCCGAGATTGCGGATGTCGCGCGGCAGCATCTGCGTCTGGCCGATCTCGCCGGCCCAGGCACCCTGAACGTCGGCCGGCAGCGCGCCTTCATCGATGAGCTGCAGCAGGGGGACGACATGGGGCCGGAAGAGCTCCGGCCGACGGCAGTCATGGGCGAGCGTGAACAGCGCGTTGACGGTGTTGAAGTCGCCCTGAACGGCGCCAAAATCGGTTTCCAGTGCCCAGAAGGCGGTGATCACGGCGCCAGGCACACCATATTCGCGCTCGGCGCGCTGGAACAGGTCGGCATGCTGCTGCAGCAACTGCCTGCCGCGCTGCAGGCGGTCGTTGCTGATCATCCGACCGGAAAATTCGGTGAAGGTCTGGGAAAAGACGCGCTGGCCGCGATCGCGCTGCAGGACCCGTTCGTCGACGCGTGCATTGGCCAGCACCTGCATGCCGACCTGCCCGACGCCGGCGGCGCGGGCTTCCTGCTCGATCTGCGATTTCCATTCGGCGAAGCTGCCACCGCATTGCTGAGCAAGGGCAGGGGAAGCAAATGCCAACGCGGCAGCCAATGTCACAAGTCCAGCAGAAAATCTCATCCATGTGCTCCGGTCGTAGGGTTATCCGCCCCTTCTAACGCAATCGATGGCGAAAAACAGGCGTGAATGGCACGCGCGGCCGATGTCGCATTATCGTGTGTGGTTCCGGAGCCATTCCTGCCACTGGGCGGCGCTTCCGTTGAACACGTTGATGTCGGCATCGCCCCGGATGCCCGGAACGATCCCCGTGCCGGTGTACTGCCAGAACCGATACGACTCGCCTGGATAGCGGGCCACCGGGTGGGCGGCAACGGAACGCAGCCAGTAATCGTAGCCCCGGAACCCTTGCAACCGGTTGTCGCGGTAGAAATCGACGGTGGTGTAGATGATGGGCCGCTTGCCATAGTGGCGCTCGAGCGCATCGAGGAAGATCTTCATCTCGCTCTGTACCTCGTCGGCCGGCGGGCGCACGCGGCAGGTCGGCGAGAGGTGGTTCCATTCCATGTCGAGAACGTGCGGCAACGCGCTCGCATCGCGCGGGACGTTCTGGATGAACCAGCGTGCCTGTTCGATGGCCGGACGGCAGAAATAGAAGAAGTGATAGGCCGAGCGCGGGATGCCGGCACGTGCAGCGCCGCGCCAGTGCTGCTGGAACATCGGGTCGAGCATGTCGCCGCCTTCCGTCGCCTTGATGAAGACGAAGGATATGCCGCTGTCGCGGGCTGCGTCCCAGTCGACGTCGGTCTGGTAGCGCGACACGTCGGTTCCGTGGATCTCGTAGTGCCAGGGCGTGCGCGCGGGCCATTCGACGGGCCGCCGGTCCTCGAAGCGCGGGCTGCGCATGGCCGCCGCAAACGGAGCGATGACCGATCCCGTCGTGACCGGCGCCGAGGTCGGCGCGAGGTCGGCGAGATTGTAGCGGCCGCCCGTGCAGGCGGTGAGGGTGACGAGAACCGCGATGAGGATGAGGCTTCTTGGCATGTCTATCCGGCGTCAAGGATGTCGGGAGCGCACAAGCCGACACATCGTTGCGCGGCATCGGCGGTGGATTGAACACTACCAGAGTTGCGCGGGCCTTGCCGACCCGTTGATTTTCACAAGCGCGCCACGCATGTGTGATCGCGAAATCTCTGGTTCAAAGAGGGGGAAGCGACATGCGGATCATCGGATCGATCGTGAAGTGGAGCCTCATGGCTCTGATCGTTGCAGCGATCGGCCTTGCGGGATGGCTCTATGTCGCGCCGCCGGAACTGGTTCGGCTCGGCACGGCCTATTCGGCCAAGATGGTGTGCTCGAACGCCTTCCTTGCCGGGCGCGACGGGCAGGAGGTGCTTAGCGTGGACGTGCAGTCGCCCGGTCATCCGCTGCTCGGCTACATCAGCGTCGATGTCGACGAGGAGGCGGGTTCCGCCACGGCGCACCTGCTCGGACTGTTCGCCCCGGCGGTCGCCAGCCATCGCGAAGGCTTCGGTTGTTCTTCTATGCCGGAGGGCGTGGAGGAAGCGGTCGAACTGCCCGCGCAGCCTGCGCTGCCGGCTCCCAACTTGACGGCGCAGTGGCCTGTCGGCGAACGGGTGCGCGACGAGAATCCCGAAATCGCGGCGATCCTTGCCAATGACGATCTCGCGGGACCGGGCATGCGGGCGGTGGTGGTCGTGCAGGGCGGGCGCATCGTCGCCGAACGTTATGCCGACGGTTTTTCGGCGGAAAGTCCCTTGCTCGGCTGGTCGATGACCAAGACGGTGACGGCGGCCATCGTCGGCACACTGATCCGCGACGGCCGCCTGGCGCTCGACCAGGACGGGCTGCGAGACATCTGGGCAGGTGACGCGCGATCGGAGATCACTCTCGCCGATCTGCTGTCGATGTCGAGCGGTCTCGAATTCAACGAGGATTACGGCGACGTCACCGACGTGACGCGGATGCTCTATTTCGCGCCCGACATGGCGGGCTTTGCAGCGGACAAGGAATTGGCGGCACCGCCCGGCGAACGCTTCAGCTATTCGAGCGGCACTTCCGTGATCGTCTCGCGCATCTGGCAGGATGTGTTCGACGCGCCGGCGGATGCGCTGCGCTGGCCCCGCGAGGCGCTGTTCGGGCCGCTCGGCATGACCAGCGCGATCATGGAGACCGACGCCAACGGGACCTTCGTCGGCTCCTCCTATCTTTATGCGACAGCGCGCGACTGGGCGCGCTTCGGCCTGTTGCTGGCGCGCGACGGGCGCTGGCTCGGCCGGCGGATCCTGCCGGAAGGTTTTGTCGCCTGGATGCGGGAGCCTTCGCCGGCTTCCGGTGGCCAATACGGCAACGGCCATGTCTGGCTGCGCGGACCGGGCAGCGCCGGCGACAATGTCGGTCTGCCGGAGGACACCTTCTGGATGCTCGGACATGACGGCCAGACGACGACGATCATTCCGTCGCTCGACCTGGTGGTGGTGCGCCTGGGCCTGACGCCCTCGCGGCTTGCCTACCGGCCGCAGCCGATGGTGGCGCTGATCGCCGATGTGGTTCGCGATTGAACGTGCCGGTTGGGCACAACGATGAGCCTGCCAGGCTGCGCCAGTACGATGTTTCATCCTGTAACCCCTTGTTACGCAACGAGTGCGCGACAGCCACGTTTTTCCTTCAGCCTCCGACGAGGCATTGAAAATTCAACTCGAGAAGGAGAACGAAGATGAAAAAGTTTGTTGCAGCCTCGCTTTCCGCGTTTGCTTTCCTGGCGCTTGCCGCCTGCACGGATGAGCCCGCGGGTGATCCGAACACGATGCAGGAGCCTGCCCTGCAGGAGCCGACCGCGCCGACGACTGAGCCTGCCCCGGTGCAGTAAGCGCGAGAACCTTGAACGGGAAGCCCTCGTGGTTTCTCGAACGAGAAAAGGTCGGGTCTCCCGGCCTTTTCTTTTGCGTGCGTTGTCAGGGCTTTGGACGGATGTTCTGCCTTGGAGATTCCATCCCGCGGCGAAAGCGGCTAGGGTCGCGCCGAAACATGAGGAAGGGAATCAATGGAATACCGGCGCATTGGCGACAGCGGCCTGAAGGTCTCGAAAATCTGCATGGGATGCATGAGCTTCGGCGGCGCCGGTGGCCCGACGCACCCCTGGGCGATGGAGGAAGACGCGGCCCAGCCTTTCTTTCGCCGTGCCGTGGAAGCCGGGATCACCTTCTTCGATACCGCCAATGCCTACAATCACGGTGCCAGCGAAGAGGTCACGGGTCGTGCGCTGAAAAAGTTCGCGCGCCGCGACGAGGTGGTGATCGCCAGCAAGGTCGGCTTGAGCATGGGCGAGGGGCCGACGCAGCGCGGCCTGTCGCGCAAGCACATCATGGACCAGATCGACGCCACCCTGCAGCGCCTCGGGACCGACCATGTCGATCTCTACTACATCCACCGGCTCGACCCGGACACGCCGTTCGAGGAGACGCTGACGGCGCTCGACGACATCGTGCGGGCCGGAAAGGTGCGCTATCTCGGCGCGTCGTCCATGTGGACGTGGCAGTTCGTGAAGCTGCGGGAAATGCAGCTCGCCAACGGGCTGGCCCCCTTCATTGCCATGCAGAATTTCTACAATCTGGCCTATCGCGAGGAGGAAAGGGAAATGATCCCTTATTGCCTTTCGGAAGGAGTTGGGGTCGTGCCCTGGTCGCCGCTCGCCCGCGGCTTCCTGGCGGGCGCCAAAAAGGATGCCTCGCCGTCCAAGCGGGCCGGTGAGGACAATCTGCGTTCGAAGTTTTTCGGTTCGCCCGCCGATCTGGCGATCCTCAAGCGGGTCGAGTCCGTGGCGGAACGGCAGGGGATCTCGCCTGCGCAGGTGGCGCTTGCCTGGGTGATGGGCCGTGAAGGCGTCAGCGCGCCGATCTTCGGCGCCACCCGGCTGGAGCAACTCGAAGAGGCGATCGAGGCGACCGACGTGGAACTCGACGCCCGAACCGTCAAGTCGCTGGAAGCCGCCTACAAGCCGCGTGCCCCGATGGGACACGCTTAAGGCCAAGAGATTATTGGAGCTTGGGTCGATCCATGTCGATCTGGTCACGCATCGGGGAATTCGTGTCGCGGGTCTCTTCGACGACCCTGGCGGGCGTGATCGAGGCATTGCGCACGACGTTCTCGACCGACCTCCAATTGCAGCGGAACGTCGCCTTTTCCATCGCCATGATCGCGCTCTCGGCCAAGATGGCCAAGGCGGACGGGGTCGTGACTGACAACGAAGTGAAGGCCTTCTACCGGCTCTTCGAGGTGCCTGAGGGTGAGTTCGGCAATGTCCAGCGGCTCTTCAACCTGGCCAAGCAGGATGTGGCCGGTTTCGAGTCCTACGCGGAGCGGCTGGCCGGCCTGTGCGGATCGGGCACGGAAAACTGCGAAATGCTCGGCGACATTCTCGACGGGCTCTTTCACATTGCGACGGCGGACGGGTTCCTGCACGAGCGCGAGCAGGCGTTCCTCGCCCGGGTGGCGGAGATCTTCGACATCGACCAGGAGCATTTCGATGCCATCCTGCGCCGCCACGTCGATGCCGGTTCCGAAGATCCCTATCGCATCCTCGGTGTCTCGCGGGACCAGAGTTTCGACGAGATTCGCCGGCATTATCGACGGCTGGTCGTCGAAAACCATCCCGACCGGCTGATCGCACGCGGCGTGCCGGCCGAATTCGTGGCGATCGCCAATAATCGTCTGGCGTCGCTGAACGGGGCTTTCGAAAGCATTGAGCGCGACATGCGCGTCTCATGACCGGCGACGCCGACCATGACGGGGCCGACTGGCTGGCGTCGCCCAATTTCGGGCCGCGCCGGGACGGGCTTTCACCCGAGATACTGCTGCTTCACTACACCGGGATGGGCACGGGGCAGGCTGCCCAGGACTGGCTCTGCAGCCCGCTGAGCGAGGTATCCTGCCACTACATCGTTCATGAGGACGGCCGGATCGTGCAGATGGTGCGGGAAGTCGATCGTGCCTGGCACGCCGGGCGCGCGTGGTGGCGGGGGAAGGGCGACATCAACTCGCGCTCCATCGGCATCGAGATCGTCAATGTCGGGCACGAAGGCGGATTGCCGCCCTTTCCCGATCGCCAGATCGAGGCGGTGATTGCGCTTTCGCGCGGCATCAAGGCACGCCACGGCATTTCGGATGCGCTGGTGCTTGCCCATTCCGATGTCGCGCCCGGCCGCAAGATCGACCCCGGCGAACGTTTTCCCTGGGCCGATCTGGCGCGCGAAGGGGTGGGGCTTTTTGTGGCGCCCGCGCCGCTGCGGTCGGGCCCGGCACTACGCGAGGGCGATCGCGGGGAAGAAGTCGCGGACCTACAGCGACGGCTTGCAGCCTTCGGGTATCACATTCCGGTCCATGGCCATTTCGACCAGGAGACCCGCAAGGTGGTGGAGGCCTTTCAACGGCATTTCCGCCCGCTTCGTGTCGATGGCGAGGCGGATTTTTCGACCCGCGATACGTTGGCCATGCTGAACGATGCGGCGCGCCCACCGGCCGCCTGAAGGGCAAAACCTTACAGCCGGTCATCGAAAGTGACTGGCCATGACATGTTTGGCGCCAATTCGATTGTCAGACCCCGCCCCAGTTGCCGGGGGCTTCTGTGTGATGCCCGGTAGAGTTCCAACCGACCGCCATGCATTCGCCTGGCGGCTAACAACATTTCGGGTGATCATGAACAACATGACCGTACTTGCCGCGGCATTCGCCGTGGGCGTCTCCAGCCTTTCGCTGACTTCCAATGCCCTTGCCGGCGAAACTCCTGACCAGATCACGAATCTCGAGGCCTACCAGGAGACTGCCATGGGCCAGTTCATGCTCGGCCTGCACGGGCAGCCGGGCGAGGAGACCGCCAACGCTCAGAACGCCGCGCTCGTCGAGGGCGAGAAGGTCGAGGCCTTGCAGGAGACGACAACCGCGCCCCAGCAGCCCTATGCCGCGATCATTTCCCGTCACGCCCAGGAGCTAGGCGTGCCCGAGGCTCTGGCCCATGCGGTGGTCCAGGTGGAAAGCAACTACCGGGCAAATGCTCGCGGCCAGGCTGGCGAGATCGGCCTGATGCAGATCAAGCCTGCCACGGCGCGCGGCATCGGCTTTTCGGGCAGCACGCAGGCCCTCTTCGATCCGGAGACCAACATCCGCTACGGAATGAGGTATCTGGCGCGGGCGCAGCAGCTGGCCGGCGGCGATCTGTGCGGCACGATCCTGCGCTACAATGCGGGCCACGGCGCCAAGCGCATGAACCCCATCTCGTCCAACTACTGCAACCGCGTGCAGCGGATCATGGCAGGCGCCTGATCCATTGACGGCCAGGTCCCGTGGAGAAGGCGGGACCGGCCTTGCGTTTTTTCCTCAAAGCACCTTTATACGCCCACCAGCCGGCCGGGCGGCCGCGCACGCAATCGTCGAAAGGCGGCGTGCGAGGAAAGTCCGGGCTCCGAGGAAACACGGTGCCGGATAACATCCGGCGGGGGCGACCCCAGGGAAAGTGCCACAGAAAGCAAACCGCCCCGCTTCAGCGGGGCAAGGGTGAAAGGGTGGGGTAAGAGCCCACCGCGCGACCGGCAACGGAAGCGGCACGGTAAACCCCACCGGGAGCAAGACCGAATAGGGACGGCGCGAGGGGCAACCTTCGGGCAGTTTCCAGCCCAGTCGTCCGGGTAGGTTGCAGGAGGCGGATGGCAACATCCGTCCCAGAGGAATGGCCGCCACGTCGGGCCGCCCCGCAAGGGGTGTCCCGGCCGTACAGAACCCGGCTTACAGGCCGGCTGGTATTTTTCTTTTTTTCCAACGGGTTGGGCCGGTTTCGCGAGGAGCCGATTCAGGCCGCTGTGAAACTGATTCAACCAACCGACCTGTCGTTCAGCTCGCGGCCTCGTCCAGGGCGGCTTCGATGGCGGCCCACAATTCCTCGCAGGGCTCGCAGCCCACGGACAGGCGCACGAAGCCGGGGTCGACGGCATCGCCCCAGCGCGCTCGCCTCTCGGCCGACGAGTGAACGCCGCCGAACGAGGTCGCGGGCAGGATCAGCGAACAGGATTCGATGAAACGGTCGGCGGCTTCCTGCGAGGCCAAGGTGATTCCGATGAGGAAGCCGAACCGACTCATCTGGCGGGCCGCCAGCGCATGGCCGGGATGCCCGGGCAGGCCCGGATAGACGAGCGACTTGATTGCGGTATGCGCCGCCAGTCGCGGGGCGAGAGTCTCGGCAGTATCGCACATGCGCGCGAAGCGCAGTTCGAGCGTCTCCAGGCCGCGATGCACCAGCCAGGCCTCGAAGGGCCCGGGGATAGAGCCCGACAGCTTGCGCCAGTCCCGCATGGATTGCATCAGCGCTTCGTCGCGCGTGGCGACATGGCCGAAGAGCGCGTCGGAATGCCCATTGGGCGCCTTCGTGTCGGCGGCAACGACGATGTCGGCGCCGAGGTCCAGCGGGCGCTGGCCGAAGGGTGTCATGGTGGTGTTGTCGACCACCAGAAGCGCACCCGCCTGCTTCGCCATCTGTGCGGCTTGCTCGAGGTCGCAGAGATCGAGGCTGGGGTTGGACGGTGTCTCGGCGAATACGAGGCGGTAGCCTTCGAAATCCTTGTCGAGAAACTGCGCCGTGGGGCGCAGATCGAAGGTCACACCGAGGCGTGTCAGGAAGCGCTCGGAGAGAATGCGTGTCGTATAATAGCCGTCCGACGGCAGGAGGATCCGGTCGCCGGCCGCGAGCAGGCCGAACAGCGTCGCTGCGATCGCCCCCATGCCGGATGGAAAGGCAAGGGCCGGTGCGTCTTCCAGATGGCCGAGCAGTTCCTCCGTCGCCTCCCAGGTCGGATTGTCGAAGCGGCCATATTGCGCAAAGCCCGCCGGATCGCCGGGCAGGTTGAACATGCTCGTCGTGGTGATGGGCAGGCTCACCGGCGCGCCCTTGGCAAGGTTGCGGTGGCGCAGGTGCAGGAGTTCGGCGGCGCGCCGGGAATCTTTGTCTGTCATGCTCGATCCATGGTCAAAGTGGGTGCGAAAGCGGGCTCTAACACTTCGTTAGGCTTAATGGAGCATAAAGCAAAGAGGGCCTCCTCAGCCCCGCCTGATGGCGGGGAAGAGGGGCCGAGTGTAGCCTGTTCCCGTTGACGCCCATGCACGCCCATGTTATCCCTTACGGACGTTCAAGACATCGTTTTTCAGCTTCGAATGGCGCGTCATTCGATCCGGCGGCCCGTACGGCCGGCGGCGCGGAGAATCTTGCGCCCGATGTCCGGAGCGTTTGCGCGGTCACAGGGTCGCGCCAGCGAGCGAACAACTCGATCATGGAGAGCAAGCCGCTTGCGGCGCCGGTGATGTATGGAGCGATTTCTCTCAAGCGCGGTGAACAGGATAGATGCCAAGGGCCGCGTCTCGGTGCCCGCGCATTTTCGCGCCGTGCTCGCGAAGAGGGGTTTTTCGGAGCTCTACGCGCTGCGCTGTCTCGACCAGCCGGCGCTGGATGTGGGCGGCATGGATCTTCTGGAGCGCTACGAGGAGCGGATCGCGATGGAAGACCCCTTTCAGCAGGCCACCGACGACATGTCCTATTTCATTCACGGGGACGGGGCCTTTCTGAAGTTCGACCAGGACGGGCGTATCACGGTCAACGAGTTCATTCGCGAGCAGACGGGCATCTCCTCGGAGGTGGCCTTTGTCGGCCGCGGTACATTCTTTCAGATGTGGGAACCCTCGCAGCTGGCTGCGCATGCACGTCAGGTTCGCGAAAGGTTGTTGCGGTTGAGGTCGGTGGGGGACAGCCGACGGAGCGAGGACCCGGAATGATGACGGATTCCGGCGCGGAGGGCGCCGGTGGCGGACTGGTCCGTCACATTCCGGTCCTTCTCCAGGAAGTGTTGGACAAGCTTGCGCCCGGCCCCGGGCAGACAATCATCGACGGCACCTTCGGGGCAGGCGGGTACACGCGGGCAATTCTCGATACCGGCGCGAACGTCGTCGCGCTCGATCGCGATCCGCGTGCCATCGCTGCCGGGCAGCCGATGGTCGATGAATCCGGCGGGCGCCTGCGCCTCGTCGAAAGCGTCTTTTCCGAACTCGACCAGGCCGCCGAACAGCCTGTCGATGGCGTCGTGCTCGACATCGGTGTGTCGTCGATGCAGCTGGACGAGGCCGAGCGCGGCTTCTCCTTCCGCGCCGACGGGCCGCTCGACATGCGCATGGCCTCGACGGGGCCAACCGCCGCCGAAATCGTCAACAGCTTCAAGGTGGGCGATCTCGCCCGCATCATCGGCTTCCTCGGCGAGGAGCGTCAGGCCGGCCGCGTGGCGCGGATGATCGAACGCCGCCGCACCGAGCGCCCGTTCCGCACCACCCGCGAACTGGCAGAGGCGGTGGAAGCCGTGCTGGGCAACAACCCGAAGACAAAGATCCATCCGGCGACCCGGACGTTCCAGGGCCTGCGCATCTTCGTCAATGACGAGCTGGGCGAACTGGCCCGCGCGCTGTTTGCCGCCGAACGCATCCTGAAGCCCGGTGGGCGGCTGGTCGTCGTCAGCTTTCATTCGCTGGAAGACCGCATCGTCAAGCGCTTCATCGCGGACCGCAGCGAGGCGCCTGCCGGCTCGCGCCACATGCCGGTGCTGGCTGCGCCCGACGCGACCTTCGACAAGCTCGGCGGCATCGTGGCCTGTTCCGATGCCGAAGCCGACCGCAATCCGCGCGCCCGGTCCGCCAAGTTGCGGGCCGCGCAACGAACTTCCGTGCCGGCCCGCGCCGGCGACATTTCCATTTTCGGCCTGCCCGAGCTCCCCTATCCGGCTCGGGCCGAGAAAAGGTAGACCCGCGTGTTTCGAACCACGGACCTCCTGTTGATCGCGGTGATGATTTCGGCCGCCGCCTTCACCTACAAGACCAAGCACGACGCGGAGAACCGCTACACGGAGATCCGCAGGCTGGAATCGCAGATCCGTGTGCAGGAAAACGCCGTCGACGTGTTGCGCGCCGACTGGAGCCTCCTGACCCAGCCCTCGCGACTGCAGCGGCTTGCCGAGCGCTACGAGGAAGATTTGGGACTGGTCACGACCGAGGCGAAGCAATTCGGCCGCATCGACGAGGTCCCGATGCGCGAATTCGGCATCGAGGACATTTTGGGCGGATCGGGCGAGAGTTTTGCCGAAAGCGATGCGGGCCAGGCGAGGGTCGTCCAATGATCGGGCGCTGGTTCACGCGTAAACGCTCGGGTGGTGAAGATAAGGCCTCCATCGTCGTCAAGGGCACGAGGCAGAGTTCGGCCGGCGATGCGCGGCTGCGCATCGGCATGACGATGGCGGTGTTCTTTGTCATCTATGCCGCGATCGGCGGTCGGCTTGCCTATCTCGGCATGCAGGAACTCGAAGCCAGCGGCCCGCCGCCGGCACGCGTCACCGCCTCGCGCCCCGACATCGTGGATCGCAATGGCGAGGTGCTGGCCACCGACATCAACACCGCCTCGCTCTTCGCCGAGCCGCGCCGCATCGTCGATGTGGACGAGGCGGTCGAGAAGCTGATGACCGTGCTGCCCGACCTCGATTTCGAGATGGCCTATCGCCGGCTGAGCACGGAGGCAGGCTTCGTGTGGCTGCGCCGCCAGCTGTCGCCGCGCCAGCAGCAGGCGATCATGGATCTGGGCATTCCTGGTATTGGCTTCCGGACCGAGAAGCGGCGCTTCTATCCGGGTGGGCCGACCGCTGCGCATGTGCTCGGCCTCGTCAATGTCGACAATAACGGCATTGCCGGCATGGAGAAGTGGATCGACGACCAGGGGCTCGCCGAATTGCGGGCGCTGGGTCTCGTCGAGGATGGCAACCTCGAACCTGTGCGGCTGTCGCTCGATCTGCGCGTCCAGCACATCGTGCGCGACGAGCTGGTCCAGGCGATGGAGCGCTACAACGCCATCGGCGCCGGTGCCACGGTCATCAATGCGCGCACCGGCGAGGTAGTGGCGATGGTGTCGCTGCCCGACTTCGATCCCAACAATCCCTTCAACGCCCATGAAAAGGATCGGCTGAACCGCATCACCGCCGGCGTCTACGAAATGGGCTCGACGTTCAAGATCTTCGCAACCGCGATGGCGCTCGATTCGGGTCTGTTCAACCTCAATTCCCGCCTAGACGCGAGCCATCCGATCCGCATTGCCGGCCACTGGGTGCGCGATTTTCGCGGACGCGGACGCGTGCTGACCTTTCCCGAGGTCTTCATCTACTCGTCCAACATCGGCACGGCGCGCATGGCCGATGCGGTGGGCATCGAGGGACACCGGGAGTTCCTGGCCCGCCTCGGCCTGCTCGATCGCATGAGGACGGAACTGCCGGAGGTCGCGCATCCGACCGAGCCGGCGACGTGGCGCAAGATCAACTCGATTACCGCCTCCTTCGGCTATGGCGTTTCGACCACCCCCATGCAGACGGCCATCGGTTCTGCCGCATTGCTGAACGGTGGCCATCTCATCAACCCGACCTTCCTACCGCGCACGCAGGAAGAGGCGATGGCCGATGCCCTGCTGGTCGTCGACCAGTCGACGGTCGACGCGATGCGTTACATGTTCCGCGTCACGGTCGAATCGGGCACGGCGACACGCGCCGATGTTCCCGGCTACTCCGTCGGCGGCAAGACGGGCACGGCCGAAAAGGTCGAGAACGGCCGCTATGTCAGCGGCAAGCGCTTCAATGGGTTTGTCGCCACTTTCCCCACGCATGATCCGGAGTATGTGGTGCTGGTCATTCTCGACGAGCCCCAGCCGGAACGGGAGGGAATCGGTGCTACGGCCGGCCTCAATACGGCCCCGGTTGGGGGCAATATCATCCGCCGGTCGGCCGCACTGCTTGGCGTGCAGCCCGATTTCGGTCAAGACAGTGAGGCATTGCTGGTCTCGAACCAGTGATTCTGCCGCGCCAGGAGAGAAGGGCAGCCGTCCGTTGCTGATGATCGGTACACATGAAGCTTGAGGCCTTCGCGCCCATATTGCCCCTCGCCAATGCCCGTGTGGGCGACATCGAGATCGCCGGCATCGCCTCCGATTCACGAAATGTCGCGCCCGGATTCCTGTTCGCCGCGTTGAAGGGCAGCAAGGATGACGGTTTGCGCCATGTGGGCGACGCGATCTCTCGTGGGGCGGCCGCGGTCGTCGTCGCGCGCGGCGGCGAGCATGGCGGCGCCAGCGTGCCGCTGATCGAGGTCGACGACCCGAGGCTCGCGCTGGCACAGCTAGCTGCCATTTTTCACGGTCGCCAGCCGGCCACCATGGTGGCCGTCACGGGTACCAGCGGCAAGACGTCGGTTGCCTCCTTCACGCGCCAAATCTGGGCGCGCGCAGGGCTCGCGGCCGCCAGCATCGGCACCACCGGGGTCAACGCGCCCGGACGTGTCGAATACGGGTCGCTGACGACACCGGACCCGGTCGCGCTGCACGCGCTTCTGGCCGAACTCGCCGACGACGGCGTGACGCACGCGGCGATGGAAGCCTCCAGCCATGGGCTCGACCAGCGCCGCCTCGACGGCGTGCGGCTCGCGGCCGGCGCCTTCACCAATCTCGGCCACGACCACATGGACTATCATCCCTCGATGGACGAGTACCACGCCGCCAAGATGCGCCTCTTCGATGCGCTCCTGCCGAAGGACGCGCCGGCGGTGATCTTCGCCGATGATGTTTGGTCGGATCGTACGATCGCCGCTGCCGCGGCTGCAGGCCTGAACGTGCGTACGGTGGGGCGAAAGGGCGATTTCCTCCAGTTGAAGCGCGTCGAGCACGAACGTTATCGCCAGCGCGCCGAGATCGTGTCGGAGGGCCGAATTCACGAGATCGAGCTGCCGCTGGCCGGCGGCTTTCAGCTGTCCAATGCACTGGTGGCAGCCGGTCTCGCCATCTCGACCGGGCTTTCGCCCGAGACGGCGCTCCAGGCCCTGGCGCACCTGGAAGGCGCATCCGGCCGGCTCGAACTGGTCGGCACCGCCGCCAACGGCGCGCCGGCCTATGTCGATTACGCCCACAAGCCCGAGGCGCTCGAAAACGTGCTGTCCTCCGTGCGGCCCTTCACGACCGGCCGCGTCGTGGTGGTCTTCGGCTGCGGTGGCGACCGCGACCGGCTGAAGCGGCCAATCATGGGCGGGATCGCCGCACGTCTCGCCGACGTGGTGATCGTCACCGACGACAACCCGCGTTCCGAGGAGCCGGCCACCATCCGCGCGGCCATCATGGCCGCGGCCACGGGAGCAACCGAGATCGGCGACCGGCGCGAGGCGATACGCCATGCCGTGGCGCTGCTGCAGCCGGGCGACACGCTGATCGTCGCCGGCAAGGGTCATGAGGTAGGCCAGACCATCGGCGAGGAAACGCATCATTTTTCCGATCACGAGGAGGTCAGGGCGGCCCTTTCCGGGGCGGCGGCATGAGCCTCTTGTGGACCAGCGAAGCGCTCGTCGCGGCCGTTTCCGGGCGCCCGGTCGGCAAGATGCCGGAAGGCGTATCGGGCATTTCCATCGACAGCCGATCGCTGAAGCCGGGCGACGCCTTCTTCGCCATCAAGGGCGACAAGCTCGACGGGCATGATTTTGCGACCGCGGCCATCAAGGCGGGGGCCGGCGTGCTCGTGGTGGCCGAGGGGCGGTTGCCCGCTCTGGGACGGCTCAACGTGCCGATGATCGTCGTGCAGGACGTGCTTGCCGCGTTGCAAAAGGCCGGCATCGCTGCCCGCGCACGATCGCGGGCACGCATCATCGCCGTCACCGGATCGGCGGGCAAGACCACCACGAAGGACATGCTGCGCGAGGTCCTTTCGGCCGCCGGCACGGTGCATGCCGCCGACCGGTCCTTCAACAATCACTGGGGCGTGCCGCTGACGCTGGCGCGCATGCCGGCCGATTGCGACTATGCGGTTTTCGAGATCGGCATGAACCATGCGGGCGAAATCCGGCCGCTGTCGCAGTATGTGCGGCCCCACATCGCCATCGTGACCATGATCGCCGCCGCGCATCTCGGCAATTTTGACAGCCTCGAGGGCATCGCCACGGCAAAGGCGGAGATTTTCGAGGGTGTGGAGAAGGGTGGCCACGCGCTGATCAACCGCGACGACAAGCGCTGGCGCCAGCTTGAAAAGGCAGCGCGCGCGACAGGCGTCGAACATGTCTGGGGTTTCGGCCAGAACGGACGGGCAACCTTCAGGTTGATCGAGTGGCAGCAGGGTGCGGAGGATTCCACGGTCAAGGTGCGGCTGGCGGGCGAGGAGCACACCGCCCGCATCGGCCTGCCCGGCCGCCACATCGTGCAGAACGCGCTGGCGGTCATGGGCGCGGCCTATCTGGCCGGGGCCGACATGGACAAGATCATGCTGGCGCTGTCGGGCGTGCGGGCCGGCGAGGGCCGGGGCCGCCGCCACCGGCTGGCACATCCCAAGGGTGCGTTCACGCTGATCGACGAGAGCTACAACGCCAATCCCGCCTCGATGAAGGCGGCCTTCGACCTGCTCGATTCCACACCCGTCGCAGAAGGTGGCCGGCGCATCGCGGTGCTGGGCGACATGCTGGAACTGGGCAAGCATTCGCAGAAGCTGCATGCCGAGCTGGGTGAACTGGTTGCCGGATCGAAGATAGAACTCGTGCTGTTGGCAGGCGAGGAGATGCGCGCTCTGGCCAAGTCCGCGCCCGAGGGTGTCGAGGTTCGTCATTTCGATGCGATGGCCGATCTGGAACAGGCCGTCGTCAAGAGTGTCGGCCCGGGCGATGCGGTCATGATCAAATCGTCCAACGGACTGGGCTTCTCAAGGCTTGTCGGTGCGATGGTGAAGACGTATCCGGAAGCCAGGACGGCAACACGCGCCAAGACGGCGCAATAGAAGGCATGGTCGGGGGACAGAATCCATGATGCTCATGCTTGTTGGACTGGCCGACCAGTTTTCGGTGTTCAACGTCTTTCGCTACATTACTTTCCGATCGGGTGCGGCGCTGATTACGGCTGCGCTGATCGTCTTCATGTTCGGCCCGACGATCATCAATTCGTTGAGGATCAGACAAGGCAAGGGCCAGCCGATCCGGGCGGACGGACCACAGACCCATTTCAAGAAGGCCGGCACGCCGACCATGGGCGGGCTGATGCTGCTCTCGGGCATTCTCGGCTCCACGCTCCTGTGGGCCAATCTCGGCAGCATGCTGGTTTGGGTGGTGCTGATGGTGACCCTCTGCTTCGGGGCCATCGGCTTCTACGACGACTACATGAAGGTGTCGAAGCAGTCGCATATGGGCATATCCGGCAAGGTGCGGCTGGGGCTGGAGTTTCTTGTCGCCGGCATCGCGGCCTATCTCATCATGCAGTCTGGACCGCAGCCCTTCTCCTCCTCGCTGACCTTTCCGTTCGTCAAGGATTTCCTGCTCAATCTGGGCATCTTCTTCGTGCCCTTTGCCGCCTTCGTGATGGTGGGTGCCGCCAATGCGGTCAACCTGACAGATGGGCTCGACGGGCTCGCCATCGTGCCGGTGATGGTGGCCGCGGGCGCCTTTGCGGTCATCGCCTACCTGGCCGGCAACGTGGTCTTCGCCGACTATCTTCAGGTTCACCACACGCCCGGTACCGGCGAACTGTCGGTGGTGCTGGCATCCGTCATCGGCGCAGGACTGGGTTTTCTATGGTTCAACGCGCCGCCCGCCGCCATTTTTATGGGCGATACCGGGTCGCTTGCGATGGGTGGGCTGATCGGCACGATCGCGGTCGCCGCCAAGCACGAGATCGTGCTGGCGATCATCGGAGGCCTGTTCGTGGTCGAGGCCCTGTCGGTCATCATCCAGGTGACGTGGTTCAAGCTCACCGGCAGGCGCGTCTTCCTGATGGCGCCCATACACCACCATTTCGAGAAGATCGGCTGGACGGAAAGCCAGATCGTGATCCGCTTCTGGATCATCGCGGTGATCCTGGCGCTGATCGGCCTGTCCACGCTCAAGCTGAGATAGGTGTCATGATCCCCGTCAACGGATTTGCCGGCAAGCAGGTCGCCCTGTTCGGGCTTGGCGGCTCGGGCATGGCGACCGCCGTGGCGCTTCTGGCCGGCGGCACGAACGTCGCGGCCTGGGACGACAATCCCGAAACCCGTGAACGGGCCGCAGCACGCGGCATCGGCCTGGTCGATCTGCGTGAGGCCGACTGGACGGCGTTTGGCTGTCTCGTGCTGTCGCCCGGTGTGCCGCTGACCCATCCCAAGCCGCATTGGTGCGTCGAGCTTGCCCGCCAGGCCAAGGTCGAAATCGTCGGCGACATCGAACTCTTTGCCCGCGAGCGGCGCGTGGTGGCGCCAGGTTCACCCTTCATCGCCATCACGGGGACGAACGGCAAATCGACCACCACGGCGCTGATCGCCCATGTGTTGGCTGCCTCCGGACGCGATACGCAGATGGGCGGCAATATCGGACGTGCGGTGCTGACGCTGGAGCCGCCGGCCGCGGATCGCTTCCACGTGGTCGAATGTTCGTCCTACCAGATCGACCTTTCGCCCTCGATCGACCCTTCGGTCGGCATTCTCCTGAACCTGACTCCGGACCACATCGACCGGCATGGCACCTTCGCCCGTTACGCGGCGGTCAAGGAACGGCTCGTGGCCGGTAGCCGGACCGCGATCGTGGCGGTCGACGACGAGCACTGCGCCGCGATCGCTAATCGGGTCGAGAGCCATGGCTCGAAGGTCATCCGGGTTTCGACGACAGAGCGACTGGCCGACGGTTATTTCCTTGAAGGCACTGCGCAGATGCGCGCGGTGGCGGGGGGCGCGGTACGGGTCGCCGATCTTGCCGGCATCGCGACGCTTCGCGGCCGCCACAATGCACAGAACGCGCTTGCAGCCATTGCCGCTCTCGAGGCCGCGGGGCTCGCACCCGAGGAAATCGAAGCCGGGCTCAAGAGCTTCCCCGGCCTGGCGCACCGGATGGAACTGGTCGCGCGCCGGGGCAACGTGCTCTTCGTCAACGATTCCAAGGCGACCAACGCGGAGGCCGCCGCGCCTGCTCTGTCGACCTACGAGCGCATCTACTGGATTGTCGGAGGCCTGCCAAAGGAGGGCGGCATCGAGTCGCTGCGGCCGCTGTTCGGGCGGATCGCCAAGGCCTATCTCATCGGCGAGGCGGCGCCGGCCTTTGCCTCGGTGCTCGGTGCAACCATTCCTTATGAGATTTCCAGCACGATTCGTTCTGCCGTGGAAAATGCCGCCGCTGATTCGGCCGGTGACGCGTCGCTGGAATCCGTGGTGCTTCTTTCTCCCGCCTGCGCGAGCTTCGACCAGTTCCGGAACTTCGAGGTACGGGGCGACGCCTTCCGGGAAGCGGTCGGGGATCTGGACCACGTGGAAACGATTGGAAGGAAAGACTGATGGTTAGCCGCGTTGACCGGAGTCCGATGGCAAACTGGTGGTGGACGGTGGACCGCTGGTTTCTCGCCGCCTTCCTCAGCCTCATGGGCCTGGGCGTCGTGTTGTCGTTTGCGGCGAGCCCCGCCGTTGCCGAACGGATCGGCCTCGACAGCTTCCATTTCGTGATCCGCCAGCTGATCTTCATGGTGCCGGCGGTGCTCGTCCTCATCGGCGTGTCCTTCCTTGATCGCCGCAATGTGAGGCGCCTGGCGCTGGCGATGCTTTTGGGCTCGCTCGTCCTGATGGTCGCCGTGCTGTTCGTCGGAGCCGAGATCAAGGGCGCCCGCCGCTGGATCTATCTGGCCGGCGTCTCCTTCCAGCCGTCGGAATATCTAAAGCCTTCCTTCGTCGTGATCTGCGCCTGGCTGTTTGCCGAAAAGTCCCGCAACGCCGACATCCCCGGCAACCTGCTCGCCCTGCTGCTGCTCGCGGTGGTGGTGGTCCTGCTCGTGGCACAGCCGGATCTCGGCCAGTCGCTGCTGGTGGTGGCCACCTGGGGCACGATGTTCTTCATGGCCGGCATGCCCTGGCTCTGGATCATGCTGCTCGGCGGCGTTGCCCTGGGGGGCGCGGTCATGGCCTATTCGGTCTTCCCGCATGTATCGGGCCGCATCGACCGGTTCATCACCGGCGAGGGCGACACCTACCAGGTCGATATGGGCCGCGAGGCGCTGGTGCGCGGCGGTTGGTTCGGCCAGGGGCCGGGCGAAGGTTCGGTCAAGCGCATCCTGCCCGACAGCCATACCGATTTCATCTTTGCCGTGGCCGGCGAGGAATTCGGCCTCGTCGCCTGCATGATCATTCTTGGCCTGTTCGCCTTCATCGTGCTGCGCGGCCTCGGCGCGGCGCTTCGCGAGCGGGACGATTTCACGCGTTATGCGGTGTCGGGCCTGGTCGTGCTGTTCGGTCTGCAGGCGATCATCAACATGGGGGTCAACGTCCAGCTGCTGCCCGCCAAGGGCATGACGCTTCCCTTCATCTCCTATGGCGGTTCCTCGCTGATCGCCATGGCGATCTCGATGGGCATGGTGCTGGCGCTGACCCGCGTGCGGCCGGACCGGCGCAGCCGCACGGCCTTCGCCGACACCTTCGTGCCGGCGCCTGCACGATAGCCATGTCAAAGGGCATCATCCTGCTTTCGGCTGGCGGGACCGGCGGACATCTCTTTCCGGCGGAGGCGCTGGCGCATGAATTGCGGGCGCGGGGCTACGAGGTCCATCTCGCCACCGACGCACGCGCCGAGCGCTTTGCTGGCGCCTTTCCGGCGGAGGCCGTCCACACCATCCGTTCGGCCACCATCGGCTCGAAGAACCCGATCGCGCTGGCGCGGACCTTCCTGGCGCTGTGGACGGGTTTTCGCGAGGCGTCCGCGCTGATCGGCAAGCTGCAGCCGAAAGCAGTGGTGGGGTTTGGCGGCTATCCGACGCTGCCGCCGGTCTTCGCCGCCGGCCGGCGCGGCGTGCCGACGATCATCCACGAGCAGAACGCGGTGATGGGCCGTGCCAACAAGGCGCTCGCACAGCGCGTCAGCGCCATCGCCGGCGGTTTTCTCGCGGCGACCGGCCCGCATGCGGTCAAGATCATGACGACCGGCAACCCGGTTCGCCCGGCTGTGCTGGAGGCTGCTGAACAAGCCTATGCACCGCCTTCGGCCGACGGGCCTTTCAATCTGCTCGTCTTCGGCGGCAGCCAGGGGGCGCAGTTCTTCTCCGAGGTCATGGCAAAAGCAGTCGCGCTGCTGCCGCAGGAATTGCGGGATCGACTGCGCCTCGTCCAGCAGGCGCGTGCGGAAGACGAGGACAAGGTGCGCTCGGCCTATCGCAATCTCGGCGTGGAGGCAGAGATCGCCCCGTTCTTCACCGATCTGGCGCGACGCATGGCCGAGGCGCATCTCGTCGTGTCTCGGTCCGGGGCCTCGACCGTCTCGGAAATCGCGGTGATCGGCCGGCCCGCGATACTCGTGCCCTATCCCTACGCCCTCGACCATGACCAGGCGGCGAACGCGGCAGCGCTGGCAGCGCAGGGCGGGGCCGAAGTGCATCCCCAGGCCGAACTATCGCCCGAGCGCCTGGCTGAGTTGATCGCCGGCATGGCTGCGGCGCCCGATCGTCTGTCGAAGATGGCGCTGGCTGCGCGCGCGACCGGCAAGCCGCAGGCCGCGGCCTTGCTTGCCGACCTCGTGGAGGCTATTGCCGGCGGCCAGAGCATAGCCGACTACAGCCAGGGAGCCTCCACATGAAGATGCCGCAGAGCATAGGCGTCGTGCATTTCGTCGGCATCGGCGGCATCGGCATGAGCGGTATTGCCGAGGTGCTGCACAATCTCGGCTACACGGTCCAGGGCTCCGATCAGGCCGACAGCGCCAATGTCCAGCGGCTGCGCGACAAGGGCATCGAATGTTTCATCGGCCACAGCGCCGGGAATCTGGGCGAGGCCGAGGTGATTGTGGTCTCCACCGCGATCAAGAAGACCAATCCGGAACTCGTCGCGGCGCGCGAGCGCCTGCTGCCCGTGGTGCGGCGGGCCGAGATGCTGGCCGAGCTGATGCGTTTCCGCCAGGCGATCGCCATTGGCGGCACGCATGGGAAGACGACGACCACCTCGATGGTCGCCACGCTTCTGGAGGCCGGCGGGCTCGACCCCACCGTCATCAATGGCGGCATCATCAACGCCTATGGCACCAATGCCCATATGGGCGAGGGCGAGTGGATGGTGGTGGAGGCCGACGAAAGCGACGGTACCTTCCTCAAACTGCCGGCCGAGATCGCCGTGGTCACCAACATCGATCCCGAGCATCTCGACCATTACGGCTCCTTCGACAAGGTCCGCGAGGCGTTTCGCCAGTTCGTCGAAAACGTGCCCTTTTATGGCTTTGGGGTGATGTGCATCGACCATCCTGAGGTCCAGGCGCTGGTCGGGCGCATCGAAGACCGTCGCCTCGTCACCTATGGCGAGAACCCGCAGGCCGATATTCGCTTTTCCCGTCTGCGGGTCGAAGGCGCCAATTCGACCTTCGACCTGTCGATCCGCGACCGACGCAGCGGCGAGGTCTCCCACATGGAGGACCTCATGCTGCCGATGCCCGGACGGCACAATGTCTCCAACGCGACGGCAGCCATCGCGGTCGCCCACGAACTCGGCCTCGATGCGGCCGCGATCCGCAAGGGGCTTGCCTCCTTCGGCGGTGTGAAGCGGCGCTTCACGCGAACGGGGACCTGGAACGGGGCGGAGATATTCGACGATTACGGGCACCACCCGGTGGAGATCAGGGCCGTGCTGTCGGCCGCCCGCCAGGGCTGCAAGGGACGCATCGTGGCCATCGCCCAGCCGCATCGCTTCACGCGCCTGCGCGATCTTTTCGACGACTTTGCCGCCTGCTTCAACGATGCCGACACGGTGGTCGTGGCGCCGGTCTATGCTGCCGGTGAAGATCCGATCGAAAACATCAGTTCCGAAACGCTGGTCTCCCGGATCCGGGCCGGCGGCCACAAGGATGCGCGCCTGATCGACGGGCCGGAGGCGCTGGCGCCGCTGATCCGCGGCATGGTGAAGGAGAACGATTTCGTCGTGTTCCTGGGAGCCGGCAACATAACCCAATGGGCGTACGCGCTGCCGGGAGAACTTGCCGCGGGGCCGGCGACGTGAGCGAAGGGGTCAGGCTTCTGGAAAGCCTCGGCGAGGCGGTTTCCGACATTCGCGGCAGGCTGACGCCGGATGCCGGCATGGATGCGGTCACCTGGTTTCGCGTCGGCGGGCCGGCGGACCTGCTCTACCAGCCGGCCGACGAGGCCGATCTGGCGGCACTCCTGAAGCTCCTGCCGGACGGCGTGCCGGTAACCATTGTCGGCATCGGCTCCAACCTGCTGGTCCGCGACGGTGGTATTCCCGGCGTGGTGATCCGCCTTTCGGCAAAAGGTTTCGGCCAGATTCAGGTAGAGCCCGGCAACCGGATGCGGGTCGGCGCGGCCGTGCCCGACAAGCGCGTCGCGGCGGCGGCGCTGGAGGCTGGCATCGGCGGATTTCATTTCTACCACGGCATCCCCGGTGGCATCGGCGGCGCGCTGCGCATGAATGCCGGCGCCAATGGTGCGGAAACGCGCGAACGGGTCGTCGAGGTGAGGGCGCTCGACCGCAAGGGCGAGGTGCATGTGCTGTCCAATGCCGAGATGGGCTACGCCTATCGGCACTCCTCGGCACCCGCCGAACTCATCTTCGTGGAGGCGCTGTTCGAGGGCTATGGCCGGTCACAGGACGCGATCAAGGCGGCGATGGACGAGGTGCAGCACCATCGCGAGACGGTGCAGCCGATCCGCGAGAAGACCGGCGGCTCGACCTTCAAGAACCCGCCGGGCAGTTCGGCCTGGAAAGAGGTCGACGCGGCGGGCGGCCGCGGGCTGATGATCGGCGGGGCGCAGATGTCGCCGATGCACTGCAACTTCATGATCAACACCGGCACCGCCACGGCCCACGATCTCGAACTGCTGGGCGAGACGGTGCGGGCGCGCGTGATGGAGAATTCCGGCGTCCGGCTCGAATGGGAGATCAAGCGCCTCGGCCGGTTCAAGCCCGGCCAGGAAGTGCAGGCGTTTCTTGGACAGATGCTTTGAGCCTGCCGCTTGGAGAATTGCCTGTCCTGTGAGAAATTCGCTACATGCAGCAGAGAACGATTATCGAATGCCTGCGCCGCGATCAGCAGCGGCTGCGCGAACTGGGAGTGGAGAGCATTTCGCTCTTCGGCTCGGCTGCTCGCGAGCAGATGTCGGAAGAATCCGACGTCGATCTTGCCGTGAAGCTTTCGGCCCGATTTTCCCAAGGCGGTTTCGACTATTTCGCTCGGATGGAAGCCCTGAGGGGTGAATTGAGCAATCTGCTGGGGCGCGAGGTCGATGTCGTCGAAGAACCGGCGCGACAGGCGTCGATGCAGTCGGCTATCGACAGGGATAGGGTCGTTGCCTTCCCATAAGCCGAAGAGGCGCTTGCAGGATATTTTGGAAAACATCTCGCTCATCCTCGAGGATGTCGAGGGCGTGGATGAAGCCGCCTTTGGACGAGATCGCCTGCTCCAGGATGCGGTTCTGTTTCGGCTGCTTCGCATCAGCGAGGCTGCGGTCAAGTTGGGACCAGAAGCGGAACGCCTCGCGCCTGATCAGCCGTGGCAGCCAATCCGCGCGTTTGGCAACGTTCTTCGGCACGAGTACGACCTTGTCGCCATCGACCAGGTCTGGCTCATCATCACGCGGGACCTGCCTCCCTTGGCGCGCGCCTGCCGCCTAGTGCTCGCAAATATGGACGACATCCCGCCTCAGTGAATGGCCGACTGTGGCCCAATATCCGGTCTTCCCCCTTGCCACGGAATCAACTCTCTGATTCTTTGGGGTGCGGCGTTTATCTGATTTGAGTCGGTTGCGATTGTTCGCGTTTCAACCCGGTGAGGGGTCGCCGGGGCGTGGATGGATTCGGCCCGGCGCGCGGATATCTGCCCGTTGCGAGAGGGGAATTTGCCAAGGATGGCCAAGAAACACGTAGCCGTATTGATGGGGGGATTTTCCTCGGAGCGCCCGGTCTCGCTGGCGACCGGCAATCCTTGCGCGGATGCGTTGGAGGCCGAAGGCTACCGCGTGACGCGGGTCGACGTGGAGCGCAATATCGGCGAGGTGCTCGCCGAACTGCGGCCCGATGTGGCCTTCAACGCGCTGCATGGGCCCTTCGGCGAGGACGGTACCATTCAGGGCGTACTCGAGTTTCTCCAGATTCCCTACACCCATTCTGGCGTGCTCTCTTCGGCACTGGCGATGGACAAGAAGCAGGCCAAGATCATCGCCAAGGCGGCCGGTATCCCGGTCGCGGAATCGCGGGTGATGAACCGCTTCGACATCGGCAATGTGCACCCCATGGCGCCGCCCTATGTCGTCAAACCTGTCGCCGAAGGATCCAGTTTCGGTGTCGTCATCGTCAAGGAAGAACAGGCCCATCCGCCCCAGATGCTGGCCACCTCTGAGTGGCGTTATGGCGACACCGTGATGGTCGAGCGATTCGTTCACGGGCGGGAATTGACCTGTGCCGTGATGGGCGATGTGGCCCTTGGAGTCACCGAGATCGTGCCGGTCGGCCACAGCTTCTACGATTACGATGCGAAATACGTCGAAGGCGGCTCAAAACACGTCTGCCCGGCGGAAATTTCACCAAATATTTACCAAAAGATTCAGACATTGGCGCTCAAGGCACACCAAGCGATCGGCTGCAGGGGCGTGACCCGCTCGGACTTCCGCTACGACGACCGTCATTCCGTAAATGGCGAACTCATCTGGCTCGAAGTCAACACGCAGCCGGGCATGACTCCGACGTCGCTGGTGCCTGAACTGGCCGCCCATGCCGGGCACAGTTTCGGGGAGCTGGTTAGCTGGATGGTGGAGGACGCTTCGTGTCCGCGTTAAGGTCAGTCAGGGTTGGAAGATCGGCAGGGGCGTCATACGTCCTGCCACGCTGGCTGCGGCGCCCGGCGCGCGCGCTGGGGCGGCTCACCTCGGGCGAGGTCGAGATTCCGCGTTTCGCGACCGTCTTCGCATCCGCGCTCCTCATCGGGTCGGCCGGCCTCTACGGCATGGTTCTCGGCGGTCACAGCTCGACCGTGGCGCAGGCCCTGTCGGCCCGCTCCGGTTTCGCCATCGAGGACATCAAGGTCACCGGCAACCGGCAGACGTCCGAACTCGACATATTCGATCGCATCGGCCTCAACGGCTGGACCGCGCTGATCGGCTTCGATGCCGGCGAGGCACGGCATCGCATCGCGAACCTCCCCTGGGTGGAGCAGGTCGCGGTGCGCAAGGTTTATCCGTCGACCCTCGAGGTCGACATCCTTGAGCGTCAGGCATTCGCGGTGTGGCAGAACGGCCAGAGGCTGTCGGTGATCGACGCCGCCGGCCAGCCGATCGCGCCGACATCGGGACGGCGGCACGCCAGCCTGCCGCTGGTCATCGGGCAGGGTGCCGACCAGGCGGGAACCGCGTTCTTGGCGCAGATGCAGGGCTACCCCGAACTCGCCAGCCGCGCCGTGGGCTACATCCGCATCGCCGACCGGCGCTGGGATCTGCGGCTCGACAATGGGGTGACGATCCAGCTGCCGGAAAACGACGTGGAGCGTGCCCTGCAGGAGATCGTCGAGCTCGACCGCCGCCATGCCGTCCTGTCGCGCGACATCGTCTCGGTGGATATGCGGTTTGCCGACCGTCTGGTCCTGCGGCTGACGCCGGAATCGCGCGAAGCGCGCGACGCCGCACTCGAGAACAGAGCCGGATCCGGCACGGGGCGGCGCACATGAAGTGGAATGCGACAGCCGGTCATCCGCGCTCCGGAATCATCACTGTACTCGACGTTGGCTCAAGCAAGGTCTGCTGTATCATCGCCAAGCTGAAGCCGCGCGAGGAAAGCCCGCATCTGCCGGGCCGCACGCATCAGGTCCGCATTCTTGGTATCGGGCACCAGAAGTCGCTCGGCGTGAAGTCCGGCATGGTGGTCGAACTCGATCGTGCCGAGCAGGCTATCCGGCTTGCCGTGGATGCGGCCGAGCGCATGGCGGGCGTGACGGTGGATTCGCTGATCGTCAATCTGAGCGCTGGCCGCATGCGCAGCGAGAAATTCTCGGCCGACATCGAACTGGGCGGCCATGAAGCCAACGAGAATGACGTCAAGCGGGTGCTGACGGCCGGCGGGCGGCAGGCGCTGCGCACAGATCGCCAGATCGTCCATTCGCTGGCGACGGGCTTTTCGCTGGATGGAGAGCGTGGCGTGCGTGATCCGCGCGGCCTTGTCGGCGATCGGCTCGGCGTCGACATGCACATCGTTTCCGCCGATGCCTCCCCCATCCGTAATCTCGAATTCTGCGTCAACCGCTCGCATCTCAGCGTCGAACGGATGGTCGCCACCCCCTATGCCAGTGGATTGGCCGCCCTGGTCGACGATGAATCGGAATTGGGCGCGGCCTGCATCGACATGGGCGGCGGCGCGACGACGTTCTCGATCTTCTCGGAAGGGCGCTTCGTCCATTCCGACGTGCTGCAGATCGGCGGGCATCATGTGACGACCGATCTGGCACGGGGACTTTCCACCAGCCTCGAACAAGCTGAGCGCCTTAAGGTTCTCACAGGGTCGGCCCTCCCAGTCGGGGGCGATGAACGAGAGACAGTGAATGTCCAGCCCATCGGCAATGATGATTCAGCACAGCTCCATCAGATCCCGCGCGCAGTGGTCAACCGGATCGTGCGCGCGCGCATCGAAGAGACGCTCGAGATGATCCGTGACCGCCTCACCGCGTCGGGCTATTCGGCGCTGGTCGGGCGACGGATCGTGCTGACCGGCGGCGCCAGTCAGCTTCCCGGCCTTGCGGAGGCCGCACGACGTATTCTCGGGCGCAATGTCCGGCTTGGCCGTCCGCTCGGCGTCTCGGGTCTTCCTGAGGCCATGAAAGGTCCGGCATTTTCCACCACCGTGGGGCTTTTGATCTACCCGCAGGTGGCTGGCTACGAAAGTCGCGTCAGCGGAGGGGGAATCTTCGGCTGGCGCGGCGTGGCATCCGGCGGTCGTCTGCAAAGGGTGGGCAGGTGGCTCAAGGACAGTTTCTAACGGGGGCGGGACCCTACAAATTCGGCCGTGCGGCGTTGCGGCGAAGTGACAATAAGGACGAGGAACAATGACCATCAATCTTCAGAAGCCGGACATCACTGAGTTGAAGCCGCGCATTACCGTGTTCGGCGTCGGGGGCGGCGGCGGCAACGCCGTCAACAACATGATCACCGCGGGCCTGCGGGGCGTCGATTTCGTCGTCGCCAACACCGACGCCCAGGCGCTGACGATGTCCAAGGCCGAGCGGCTGATCCAGCTCGGCGCCAACGTCACCGAAGGTCTCGGCGCGGGCTCGCAGCCGGAAGTCGGTCGCGCGGCTGCCGAGGAGTGCTTCGACGAGATCGCCGACCACCTGTCCAACACGCATATGTGCTTCGTCACTGCCGGCATGGGCGGCGGCACCGGTACGGGGGCTGCTCCCGTCGTGGCAGCAGCCGCACGCGAGCGTGGCATCCTGACAGTGGGCGTCGTCACCAAGCCGTTCCACTTCGAAGGCCAGCGCCGCATGAAGACGGCGGATCTGGGCATCGAAGAGCTGCAGAAGTGCGTCGACACGCTGATCGTCATTCCCAACCAGAACCTGTTCCGCATTGCCAATGACAAGACCACCTTCGCCGACGCCTTCGCGATGGCCGACCAGGTGCTCTATTCGGGCGTCGCCTGCATCACCGACCTGATGGTCAAGGAAGGCCTCATCAATCTCGACTTTGCCGACGTGCGTTCGGTGATGCGCGAGATGGGCAAGGCGATGATGGGCACCGGCGAAGCGTCGGGTGAAGGCCGCGCCATGGCGGCGGCGGAAGCTGCGATCGCCAATCCGCTGCTGGACGAGTCCTCGATGAAGGGTGCGCGCGGGCTGCTGATCTCGATCACCGGTGGCCGCGACCTGACCCTGTTCGAGGTCGACGAAGCCGCAACCCGTATCCGCGAAGAGGTCGATCCCGAGGCGAACATCATCCTCGGCGCCACCTTCGACGAGGATCTGGAAGGCGTCATCCGCGTCTCCGTCGTGGCAACCGGCATCGACAAGGCCGCCGCCGACATCTCCGCCGTGCCGCAGCAGCAGCGCATGGCCGCGCCCGTGAAGACGGACCGGCCCGCCCAGCCGCAGCAGCGTCCGATCGAACTGCGTCCGGCGGTCGCCGAAGCGGCGCCGCAGCCTCGCCCCCAGCCGGCACCGGCAGCCGATCCTGTCGCCGACGTCATCCGCGAAAGCGAGATGGCCGCCGCGCAGCCGACGCCCGCACCGCGCCCGCAGGGGTCGCCCGAGGCGCCGCGCAATCGGCTCTTCGCCGAGCCGGAGCAGCCGGCCCAGGCCGCGCCGCGTCCGCAGCCTGTCGCTTCGCAGCCGCAGGCCGAAATGCCGCGCATGCCGCGGGTCGAGGATTTCCCGCCGCTGGTTCAGGCCGAAATCGAGGCTCCCGCCCTTCACGGCCATGACGAGGATCGAGGCCCGCTCGGTCTCCTGAAGCGCCTGACCAACGGGTTGTCGCGCCGCGAGGAGGAGCCTGCCCGATTGCAGCCGGCAGCCGCCCAGCCGCGCGAACCGCGTCTGCGCCAGACAGCCCCCGAGGCGCGCCGCGCCCCCGACGAGCAGCTCTATGCCGGACGCCGCGGGCAGCTCGACGATCAGGGCCGTGTCGCAGTCCAGCGCCGGCCGGCCGATGACGAGGATCAGCTCGACATCCCCGCCTTCCTGCGCCGTCAGGCCAATTGACGGATAGCTCCAGTAACGGATTGTAACGTGACGACACTCGACTTGGCCGCATGAGCGGCCAAGTCTCGTTAAAAATCAGATGCTTATTGCTGGGAATGAAAAGGGAATCAGGCGTAACATTGGGTAAGAATCCGTGATTTGGACTATTCGGAGCGGCCCGGTATCTTCCGTCCGCAAACAGGCTGTCGCGAGATTCTAGGGGATGGGATTCCGCCGGGCCGAATAATCCGAGCCGCGCGTCGACGTGGCCGCATACAGCATCGGGACGGGCTTTATGGGGTTTGAATTGAACGACTATCAGACGACGCTTAGGTCGCGCGTGTCGTTATCGGGTGTCGGCGTCCATGGTGGCCAGCCCGTTTCGGTTCATTTCTCCCCGGCAGATGCCGATACCGGCATCGTCTTTTCGGTCATCAGGGATGGCCGCGAGCCGATCGAGCTTCGTGCTCTCGTCTCGGAAATCGGCGGGACGGACCTGTGCACCGTGCTGGGTGATCCGGCCGGCGTGCACGTGGCGACCGTCGAGCATCTGATGGCCGCGATCTTCGGTCTCGGCATCGACAATCTCCTGATCGAGATCGAGGGCTCCGAAGTTCCGATCCTGGACGGCAGCGCCGAAACCTTCGTCGACGCCTTCGAGCGTGCCGGGTTCGAGGCGCAGGGCGTCAAGCGCCGCTACATTCGCGTCCTGAAACCCGTCCGCATCGAGAATGGCGCGTCCTGGGCGGAATTCCTGCCTTATGACGGCACCCGTTTCGAGGTGGAGATCGATTTCGAGAGCCCGGCGATCGGCCGCCAGGCCTTTGCAAGCGACATCAATCCCGGCATCTTCCGCCGCGAGATATCGCGTGCACGGACCTTCGGCTTCATGAAGGACGTCGAGCGGCTGTGGGCGGCAGGCTATGCGCTCGGCTCATCGCTCGAGAATTCGGTGGTGATCGGCGACGACAACCGCGTCATCAATCTTGAAGGCCTGCGCCATCCGGATGAATTCGTGCGTCACAAGATGCTCGATTCGCTCGGCGACCTTGCACTTGCCGGTGCCTGTTTCATCGGCTGCTTCCGCTCCTTCCGTGGCGGGCACAAGCTCAATGCCTCGGCGCTGCGGCGCCTCCTGTCGGATCGCTCGGCCTTCGAAATCGTCGAGACGACGCGGCGCGAACGCGGTCGCATGGCCGAGATGATCGCCGTCAACGCGCCCGTTTACGCGCCCTGGATGCTCTGATCATCCCTGTTGTCTCAATGTTGCCGATGGGGGCGGGTGGCCGCGCGCGTGCCACAAAATCGCGCCATTGCGGGGCGATAGCGTTGCCGAAGAATGGCGGTTGTGTTTAATGACCGCCATTGTGAGTTATCCAGATGCGCTCGAGGGGCGGTGTTACACCATGTCGTTGAACGATTCAGCTAGTGCGCGCAGGCGCCTCGGTATCGGGGTCCTGGGCGCGCCGATCATCGCCATCGCCCTTGCCGTCTCCGGTTGCCAGTCCAATGGCGACGATCTCGACCTCGCCATGCTGGTCGAGAATGTCGAGCCGGCGGACGTCCTTTACAATCAGGGCCTCGCCAATCTGAACGCAGGACGCCTGACCGAGGCTGCCGCGAAGTTCGAGGCCGTCGACCGCCAGCACCCCTATACCGAATATGCCCGTCGCTCGCTCGTGATGCGCGCCTTCACGCAGTACCGCCAGGCGCAGTATGAGGAAGCGATCAATTCCGGGCGCCGTTACCTGCAGCTTTACCCGACCTCCGAAGATGCGGCTTATGCGCAGTACATCATCGGCCTCAGCTACTGGCGCCAGATTCGTGACGTGACCCAGGATCAGGCCGAGTCGCGGCGCACCATCGAGGCGATGCAGGAAGTCGTGCAGCGCTGGCCCGAATCCGAATATGTCGATGACGCGCGGCAAAAGATCCGCTTCGCCCGCGACCAGCTCGCCGGCAAGGAGATGCAGGTCGGACGTTATTATCTCGAGCGGCGCGAGTACATCGCGGCCATCCGGCGTTTCCGCAACGTGGTCGAGGATTTCTCCAACACGCGGCACGTCGAAGAGGCGCTGGCGCGCCTGACCGAGACCTATCTCGCCATGGGCCTGCAGTCGGAGGCACAGACGGCCGCTGCCGTGCTGGGGCATAACTTCCCCGACAGCCAGTGGTACGCCGAGTCCTACCAGCTTCTGCAGTCGGGTGGCCTTGAGCCGCGCGAGAGCCAGGGTTCCTGGATTTCGAGAGCCGGGGCTGCGATTCTGGGTAGCTGACGGTCTGCGCCCGTCATGCTCGCCCATCTGTCCATCCGTGACATCGTCCTGATCGAAAGGCTGGAGATTGATTTCTCCAGCGGCCTCTCGGTCCTGACAGGCGAGACGGGGGCGGGCAAATCCATCCTCTTGGATTCACTGTCGCTGGCGCTTGGTGCCAGGGGCGATGCATCGCTGGTGCGCCATGGTGCGGCCCAGGGTCAGGTTACGGCGCTGTTCGACATCGCGCTCGATCATCCCGCCCGCGAGGTGCTGCGCGCCAACGCCATCGATGACGAGGGCGACCTGATCCTGCGCCGGGTTCAGACCGCCGATGGACGCACCAGGGGTTTCATCAACGACCAGCCTGCTTCCATGGCGCTCCTGCGGGAGCTCGGTGGCCATCTCGTCGAGATCCATGGCCAGCACGACGAGCGCGCGCTCGTCGATGAAAGCACGCACCGAAACCTGCTCGATGCCTTTGGCGGGCACTGGGGCGCGCTGAAGCTGGTGCGCCAGGCCTTCAAGGAATGGCGCCAGGCCGAAAACGAGCTTTCGCGCCACCGCGCGCGGGTCGAGGCGGCGGCGCGCGAGGCGGACTATCTGCGCGCCAGCGTCGAGGAGCTGTCCAAACTCGACCCGGTGCCCGGCGAGGAGGAAGAACTCGCCGAGACGCGTGCGCGCATGATGCGGGCCGAAAAGCTTGCCACCGAGATCGACGATGCACGCGAGGTGCTCTCGGGTCCGTCGTCCGCGGTACCGCAGCTGGCGAGCCTCTTGCGGCGACTGCAGCGAAAGTCGGAAGAGGCGCCCGGTTTGCTGGAGCCGATCATCGAGACGCTCGACCAGGCGCTGCTGTCGCTCGATGCCGCGCAGGGCGCCGTCGAGGAGGCGTTGCGTGCAGCCGAATTCGATCCCGCCGTGCTGGAGCGCGCCGAAGAACGGCTCTTTGCGCTGCGTGCGGCCGCCCGCAAGCATTCGATCCAGGTCGACGATCTCGCCGCGCTCCGAGACCGGATGTCAGACGAACTGGCGGAGCTCGATGCGGGCGAGGAGCGGCTGGGACGACTCGAACAGGCGGCGCGCGAGACCCGCGCGACCTATGACGCGGCTGCCGCCCGCCTTTCCGAAGACCGGGCAGCCACTGCTGCCGGCCTTGCCGGGTCGGTGATGGCGGAACTGCCTGCGCTGAAGCTGGAGCGCGCGGAGTTCATCGTCGAGATGACGAGCGAGCCCGAGGACCGTGGCGAGGACGGCATCGATTCGGTGGAGTTCTGGGTGCGCACCAATCCCGGCACCAGGGCAGGGCCGATCATGAAGATCGCCTCGGGCGGGGAACTCTCGCGTTTCTTGCTGGCGCTAAAAGTTGCGCTGGCAGATCGCGGCTCGGCTCCGACCCTGGTCTTCGACGAGATCGACACCGGCGTCGGCGGTGCGGTGGCCGATGCGATCGGCCAGCGGCTGGCGCGCCTTTCAGAACGCGTTCAGGTACTCTCCGTCACCCACGCGCCGCAGGTCGCGGCAAGGGCCGTCACGCATTATCTCATCTCCAAGTCGGGCGGCAGCGACAGCGTGTCGACCGGCATCCGGTCGCTGGAAATCGCCGCGCGGCGCGAGGAGATCGCGCGAATGCTGGCGGGCGCGACCATCACCGAGGAGGCGCGCGCCGCCGCCGGCCGGCTGCTCCAGGAAAACACGGCAGCAGGCTGACAGTTGTGGTGGCCGGGGGGAACCGTTTGCGGTTTACTTCGTATCGGCATTGAAAAAGAGTGCTCCGCCGCGACGCGCGGATTTTGACCAGTTCCGGACCGACACATGACCGCCACACCCAAGCCAGTCGACCAGCTCACGCAAGAAGAGGCGGCGAGCGAACTGGAGCGGCTGGCCGCCGAGATCACTGAGCACGACCGGCGCTATCATGGCGAGGACGACCCCACCGTTTCCGACGCCGAATATGACGCGCTCAGGCGGCGCAACATGGCGATCGAGCAGACTTTCCCCGATCTGGTGCGGGAAGACTCGCCCTCGAAGCGGGTCGGCGCGCCGGTCTCGGAGAAATTCGCGAAGGTCCGGCACAAGGTGCCGATGCTGTCTCTCGACAACGCCTTCTCCGACGAGGACGCGATCGAATTCGTGGCGCGCATCCGCCGCTTCCTGAAGCTCGACGCAGACGCGCCGGTGGCAATGACGGCGGAGCCGAAGATCGACGGCCTGTCGCTGTCGCTGCGTTACGAGGCGGGCCGGCTCGTTTCGGCCGCCACGCGCGGCGACGGGACGACGGGCGAGAACGTGACGGCAAATGCGCGCGCGGTCGCCGACATCCCCAATGTGCTGGACGGCAAGTTTCCCGACATCATCGAGGTGCGCGGCGAAGTCTACATGACCCATCGCGACTTCCTGGCGCTGAACGAACGCCAGCAAAAGGAAGGCAAGCCCACCTACGTCAACCCGCGCAACACGGCGGCTGGTTCGCTGCGCCAGCTCGATTCGGCGATCACCGCATCGCGGCCGCTGAAATTCTTCGCCTATGCCTGGGGTGAGGTGAGCGAAATGCCGTCTGACACGCAGATGGGCATGGTCGAGGCGCTCGCAGGCTACGGGTTCAGCACCAACGATCTGATGCGGCGCTGCGAGACGGCGGAGGAACTGATCGAGCACTACCGCGCCATCGAGGCCGAGCGTGGCGGCCTGAGCTACGACATCGACGGTGTGGTCTACAAGGTCGATGACCTCGCCCTGCAGCAGCGGCTGGGTTTCATCTCGCGCACGCCGCGCTGGGCGATCGCCCACAAGTTCCCTGCCGAAAAGGCCTCGACCATCCTGCGCGGCATCGACATCCAGGTGGGGCGCACAGGGGCGCTTACGCCCGTTGCGCGGCTCGAGCCGGTGACGGTTGGTGGCGTCGTGGTGACCAATGCCACGCTGCACAATGCCGAGGAGATCGAGCGCCTCGGCGTCAAGATCGGCGACACGGTGACGGTGCAGCGGGCGGGCGACGTGATCCCGCAGATCCTCGGCTACCTGCCGGAGCACCGGCCGAAGGATGCCGAGGAATTTGTCTTTCCGACCGTCTGCCCGTGCGAATTGAAGACGCCAGTCGTGCGCGACGCGAACGCGGGCGGCGGGGAGGGGGTGGCGCGCCGCTGCTCGGGCGAGTTCGCCTGTCCGCATCAGCGCATCGAACATCTGCGCCATTTCGTGTCGCGCCGTGCCTTCGACATCGATGGGTTGGGCGAAAAGCAGATCGAGTTCTTCTTCCACGATCCCGACCTAGCGGTGAAGGCGCCTGGCGACATCTTTACGCTCGCCGAGCGCGACTCGAAAAATCTCCGGAAGCTCAAGGACAAGGAAGGATTTGGCGCCGTTTCGGCCCAAAAACTCTTCGACGCCATCGAGGCGCGCCGCAACGTCTCGCTGGAGCGCATGATCTACGGGCTCGGCATCCGCCATGTCGGCGAGCGCACGGCGGTGACGCTGGCGCGCGGCTACGGCAATTGGCAGGCCTTCCACGACGCGGCCCTTTCGGTTGCGCAAGGCGATGCGGCGGCGCGCGAGGAGATGGACGCGCTCGATGATGTCGGCGATGCCGTCATCGATGCCGTGGCCACCTATTTCGGCGAAGAGCACAACCGCAAGCTGGTCGACGAACTGGCCGGCCGGGTCGATGTCGAAGAGGCCGAGCAGCCAGCCGGCGACTCCCCCGTCGCCGGCAAGACGATCGTCTTCACCGGCGCGCTGGAGCGCATGTCGCGCGACGAGGCCAAGGCCATGGCCGAGCGGCTCGGCGCCAAGGTGTCGGGCTCGGTCTCGAAAAAGACAGACCTGGTCGTCGCCGGTCCCGGCGCCGGCTCGAAGCTGAAGCAGGCAAGCGAACTCGGCATCGAGGTCATCGACGAGGATGCCTGGTTCGACCTGGTGGGGTAAGGGGCATCGCCTGTCGGCATTCATGCCTGGCTCAATTGAATTGACGTGACAGGTCAGAGTGGCTGACCTAAACGGGCGGCATGACTTCCTCTTCAGCGCGATCCGAATTCCTGCTGGGCGCCAAGGCTTCGATCCCGGTCGTCGTGGCGGCTATGCCGTTCGGTCTCTTGTTCGGGGCGCTGGCGGTGGAATATGGGCTGAGCGTGACGGAAGCCGTGCTGTTCAGCGCGCTTGTTTACGCCGGCGCCAGCCAGATGGTCGGCATCGATCTGTTCGGCCAGAATGTCGCGCCGTGGCTCGTTGCGCTGTCCATCTTCGCGGTCAATTTCCGCCACGTGCTCTATTCGGCGGCGATCGGACGGCGGCTCGGTCATTGGTCGACCTTTCGCAAGGCAGTGGGCTTCTTCTTCCTCATCGATCCGCAATATGCCGAAAGCGAGCGCAAGCTGCAGAAGGGCGAGTCGATCAGCTTTGCCTGGTACATGGGCATGGCGATCCCGATCTATGTCGCCTGGGTTTCGGAGGCGGCCATCGGGGCGATCTTCGGCGGGCTGATCGAGGATCCCGAATCGCTCGGCCTCGACTTCCTGCTGCCGATCTACTTCCTCGGTCTCGTCATGAGTTTCCGCAAGAGCCCGGGCTGGCTGCCCGTCGTGGTGATCAGCGCGGTGGCCTCGATCGTGGCCTTCCTGGTGGTGGGCTCGCCCTGGCACGTGTCGATCGGGGCTGCCGCGGGCATCCTCTACGCGGTCATCCTTGTCCCCGGGCAGTCGGAGAAGGTCGCATGAGCGTCAATCTCTGGATCATCCTGGCAGGCGCCGCCCTGACCTATGCCGCACGGGCCGGCGGGCACATCGTCCTGTCGCGCTTCAGGACCATCCATCCGCGTGTCCAGGCCGGCCTCAATGCGGTGCCGGCGGCGGTGCTGACGACACTTGTGGCGCCAGCCGCCTTCGAGGGCGGCCTGCCGGAACTGGCGGCGCTGCTGGTGGCCGGCCTCGTGGCGCTCCGGGGTGGGATGATTCCGATGTTCCTCGCCGGCGCCTTCGTGCTCATCGTGATGCGCCAGCTAGTCTAGCGGCGCGGCCAACTTTTCCAGCCAGCTGCGTTCGTCGGCGTCGAGATGCGGCCCGACCGTCTCGACCACGCGGGCATGATAGGCGTCGAGCCAGTCGCGTTCCCATCGGTCGAGCAAAGCGGGGTCGACGAGGCGGCGGTCGAAGGGCGCCAGCGTCAGCGTCTCAAAACCGTGCATCGGCATATCGCCGCCGGCAATCGCGCGCGCCTCCTCGACGACGATCAGGTTCTCCAGCCGGATGCCATAGGCGCCTTCCTTGTAGTAGCCGGGCTCGTTGGAGACGATCATGCCCGGCAGGAGCTTGTGCTCGCCCATTCGCGAGATGCGCTGCGGGCCCTCATGCACCGACAGGAAGGACCCTACGCCATGGCCGGTGCCGTGGGCGTAGTCGATGCCGGCCTGCCAGTGCGCGCGCCGCGCGAAGGCATCGATGTCGCGGCCGCGCGTGCCTTCCGGAAAGCGCAGCGTCGAGATCGCCATCAGCCCCTTGAGCACGATCGTGTAGCGCTGCCGCATCTCGGTGGTTGGTGTTCCGACAGCGACGGTGCGGGTGATGTCGGTGGTGCCGTCGCGGTACTGGCCGCCTGAATCCACCAGGTAGAGCTCGCCATCGCCGAGCGGCCGGTTGGTGCCGGTCGTCACGCGGTAATGGATGATCGCGCCGTTCGGGCCGGCGCCCGAGATCGTGTCGAAGGAGATGTCGCGCAGCGGCTCCTGAAAAGCCTCGCCGGCAGCCCTCCGGCATGCCTCCAATTGGGTCGCCGCGCCGATTTCGTCGGTACTGCCGGGCTCTTGGCGGTCGAGCCAGCGCAGGAATCGCGTCACCGCCACGCCGTCGCGGAGATGGGCGCGGCGTGTGCCTTCGATCTCGGCCGTGTTCTTGGTCGCCCGCGGCAGTTGTGCCGGATCCGGCATCTCGACGATCGTGCCGCCGGCCTCCTCGACGAGACTGCGCAGCCGGTCGGCGGCGAGCGCGGGGTCGAGGCCGATGGCGACATTGCGGCTGGCGAGTTCGGCCAGCGCAGGTGCCAGCGCGTCCGGCTCGGCGATCGTGGCATGGCGCTCGAGATGCGCACGGCTGTCCGTGTTGAGCTTGGCCGCATCGAGAAAAAGCCGGTGGCGGCCGTCGGCAGCCAGGATGGCGAAACCCAACGCCAAAGGCGTGTGGGCGACGTCGCTGCCACGGATGTTGAAGGCCCAGGCGAGCGAGGAGGGGTCTGTCAGGACGCAGGCGCCCGCGCCGGCTTCCGCGATGGCGTCGGCAAGTTCCGCGAGCTTCGCCGAGACGGGCTGGCCCGCCAGCCTGTCGGGGTGGATCTCGACCTTGCCGAGCGGCGGCGCCGGCTGGTCGTCCCAGGCGCAATCGACCAGATTGCCTTCCACCGGCACGATCGCGGCGCGCTGCTTCTTCGCCGCCTTATCAAGCTTGCGGACCTCGGCGATCGTGTGCAGCCAGGGATCGATGCCGATCCGCCAGCCTGCCGCGGCATCGGCTTCCAGCCATCTCGCCGGCGGGTTGGCGATCAGATCCTCGATCTCGAACAGTTGTGGGTCACACTGGGCGCGCGCCTGCAGCGTGTAGCGACCGTCCACGAACAGGATCGCCCGGTCGGCCAGGATCAGCGCCATGCCGGCCGAGCCCGTGAAGCCGGTCAGCCATTTGAGGCGTTCGGCCCGCGCCGGCACATATTCGCCCTGATGCTCGTCGGCGCGCGGCACCAGAAAGGCGTCGAGCTGCCGCCGCTTCATCCCGTCGCGCAGCCGTTGGAGGCGCGGGGCGGCATGAGAGGGGTCGGTCTGGACGTCGAATGTCTGGAACATGGGCGGGCTTTCGGTGTGGCGATCATCCGATCTAACGCCATGGCCGGCCGGCCGCAACGCAGCCCTTTTGGTCCGTGCCATGGAATTGTGCATGCTGCAGCGCAAAACGGCACTTCGCATATGCACAAAACGCAGGTAAGCCATGCATTGCTGTGGCTGGTAACTGGGTCAGCAATGCTTACCTTCCAACTCGTGGAGGACATGTCTTCCAAGAGAAACAAGGAGAAACATCATGGCTCATTCGAACGTACGTCGCGGCTTCTTCCGCAGTGCCATGGATGCCATCGTCGAGGCTCGCACCCGCCAGGCCGACCGTTACGTCAACGGCGCGCTGCTGATGCTCGACGACGCTACCCTGCGCTCGCACGGCTACAATCCCGAAGAAGTCCGTCAGCGCAGCGGCCGTTCCGGCTACATGTTCTGATCGGCATCGCCAGAAGCATCCGGACAAGGCCCCGCAAAGGGGCCTTTTCTTTTGCTCAGCGCTTCAGCCAGAGCGTGACCCAGCCTTCCCGGTGGAAGGTGCGCAGGTGGCGGAAGGACTGGCCGACATAGGCCGCCAGGACCGCGTTGCGCTGCCGGTCGAGAATTCCCGAGAGAATCAGCGAGCCGTTTGGCGAGACATGGCGTGCCATGTCGGGTGCCAGCTTCATCAGCGGACCGGCCAGGATGTTGGCGACGATCAGGTCGAAGGGCCGTCCGGCCGCGAAAACCGGATGGTGGAAGCCGGTCGCGGTCGCGGTCTCCACGTAGCTGCCGACGCCGTTGAGGTGCACGTTCTCGCGCGCCACTTCGACCGCCACCTTGTCGATGTCGGTCGCCAGCACCGGAATGCGTGTCAGTTTCGCCAGGCCAATGGCCAGAACGGCGCTGCCCGTTCCGAGGTCGAGTGCGTTGCGCGGCCTCTCGCGCGTCACGACGCGGTCGATCATCTCCAGGCATCCCGCCGTGGTGCCGTGATGTCCGGTCCCGAAGGCGAGCCCCGCTTCGATCTCGATGCCGATGTCGGCAATGCGCCTGCGCTCGCGGTCGTGCGACCCGTGCACGAGGAAACGCCCGGCACGGACCGGCTTGAGGCCTTCCAGCGAACGTGCCACCCAATCGACGTCGCCCAGCTCCTCGCGGGCGAGCGCGATCTCGTGCCCCGCCTCGCTGGCGAGGGACCGGATGCGCTCTTCCGTGGCCTCGACATCGTCCTCGACATAGAGCGACACTTCATGGATCAGCTCGTCCGGATCGACCGAGAAGACGGCGAGCGGAAAGCCGTCATCCTCGAAGGCGACTTCCATTAGCGCGTAGAGCTGTTCGGCCACCTTCTTGTCGGCGGCGAAGTGAAGGCGGGTCTGGCTCAATTCGGATCTCAGCTTCCTGCCAGGCGGCGCAGCTTGGCCATGGCGTTGTCGGGATTCTCGCCATAGGCGATGGTGCCGGCAAAGTCACCGCTGCTGTCGATCATGAGGATCGAGGCGGTATGGTCGATCGTGTAGTCGCCATTGTCGAGATCGACTTTGCGCACAAAGATGCCGAAGGACCGCGCCATCTCGGCCACCTTGTCGGGTTCGCCGGTGATGCCGGTGACCCTGTCGGTGACGTTCCCGATATAGCGCCCCAGGATTTCGGGGCTGTCGCGCTCGGGATCGACGGAGACGAAATAGGCGCGGATGTCTTCGCCCTCTGGGCCGAGCTCATTCAGCCACCCATCCATCTCGAACAGGGTGGTGGGGCAGACTTCCGGACAATGGGTGAAGCCGAAGAAGACGGCCGAGGGCTGTCCGCGGAACGCCGCCTCGGTGATCGGGTCGCCATTGTGGTCGACCAGCGTAAACGGCTCCCCGAAGGCGCGCGTCATGTGCTGGGTGCGGTACCAGTCGAAGGTGATCCATCCGACAGCCGCCGTCATGACGACCAGAATGCCGACGAGGATGATGCGCATCATGTGAAAAACTGTCCGATTTGCTGCCGGGGAAATCTCAGGTGTCAGAAGCACCAGCCAAGGCCGGATTGCGCCACCGCCAGAAGGATCTCGGGACCGTGACCCAGCCAGCCCGCGAATGCCACGCCGGTGGCTCCCGCCATGACCATGGCTGCGATCGTCAGGCCCAGATATCGTTCTGCCGTCATGGCCGGCTCCTTCACGTTCGATATAAACCCGATTGGCCCTTCGAGAAAGGGCGCCAGATTGACGCTGCCGTGAACGGTCTTGCGAGGCTGGTCCGCGCCGCGTAAGCCTCCGCGCATGAAGGCGCCCCTTTCCCGCGACGACGAACCGCGCATCCATTCCACCGCCCTCCTGAAGGGCTGCAGGCTCGGCCGTCATGTCTCGGTCGGCGAGCGGGTGATGATGCACGACGTGTCGGTCGGCGATTACAGCTATGTCGAGCGCCATGCCGAGGCCATGTATGCCGAAATCGGCAAGTTCTGCTCCATCGCCGCCGCCACCCGCATCAATGCGGTCGAGCATCCGATGGAACGCATCACCACGCACAAGATCAGCTATCGCCCGAACGAATATTTCCTGCATGCGCCGTTGGCCCAGGCGTTCCGGGAGCACCGGCGCGGTCGCCGGGTCTCGATCGGTCATGATGTGTGGATTGGGCATGGCGCGGTGATCATGCCGGGCGTGAGCATCGGCAATGGCGCCGTCATCGGCGCGAATGCGGTGGTGACTCGCGACGTCGATCCCTACACGGTGGTGGCCGGCGTGCCGGCGCGGGTGTTGCGGCGGCGGTTTGACGAGGGCCTGGCCGCCGAGATCGAGGCGCTTGGCTGGTGGGACTGGGGGGCGACCAAGCTGGAAGCCGCGGTGCTGGACATGGGGCGCCTGTCGCCCGCCGAGTTCGTGGCCAGATGGAAGGATGCCGACCGATGTGCATGATGTGCGGCAATCCCGCGGCCCACCGATATTCGCTGGCCACCCGGCCGGCACACAGGCTGGTCGGCAGACACTGGGAAGGCAGCCACAAGCAGGCGGCCGATGGCGCACTGCATCCGTTGATCGAGGAGATCAAGGAAATCTCGGCGCGTCACGAACGATTCTGGCGCAGCCCCATCGTCGGTCTGAGCTGGAACGACCGTGACGACGGTTTCCGCTACTTCGCTGGTTTCGCGCTGGAGGGCGCGGACTGCCCTGACGGGTGCAGCGCGCTGGAACTCCCCGAGATGGAACTGGCCGATGTCTGGCACGGGCCGGGCGATGGCGAGGTCATCGAGAACTACCGCGCGATGATGGAATGGATGGGCGACAGCGGCCTGCGCCATGACCCCCGGCATTTTCACCAGCGCGAGGAATATTCGCCCGACGTCGATCTTTCCGCCCCGCCCAGTCTCCGGCTGATGCTGCCCGTGCGGCGCTGACGAAACTAGTCCAGCGGGGCGAAGTTTCTGGGGCAGCGCCGTTTTCGGGTGTCCCGAGGCGGCCGAGGCGCTAACAGCCGTCACATGAGCGGACTTCATTTCGCGCCCTTCTTGTCCGGCTTCGGGCTCGGCCTATCGCTGATCGCAGCGATCGGCGCGCAGAATGCGTTCATCCTGCGCCAGGGGCTGATGCGGGCGCATGTCTTCGTGCTCTGTCTGATCTGCGCGCTTGCCGATGCCGTGCTGATCGTGGCCGGCGTGGCCGGGCTGGGGTCGCTGGTGGCGCAATCTCCCGCCCTCATCACCGGCGTCACCGTGGGTGGGGCGATTTTTCTGCTGGGCTATGCGGCACTCGCCTTTCGCCGCGCGCTGCGGCCGGGCATCCTGCAGGCCGCAAGGCACGGCGAGCGCGATCTGGGTCGGGCGGTGATGGCGTGTCTCGCCTTCACCTTCCTCAACCCGCATGTCTATCTCGATACGGTGGTGCTGCTGGGCGGCCTGTCGGCCGGCTTCGAGGGGACGGCCCGCGCCTTCTTTGGTGCGGGCGCCGTGGTCGCGTCCTTCGTCTGGTTCTTCGCGCTCGGCTACGGCGCCAGGCTGTTTGCGCCGTTCTTCGCCAGACCTGGTTCGTGGCGCATGCTCGACACGGCCATCGGCGCGATTATGGTGCTGATCGCGCTGGGGCTGGTTTCCCGCCTATTTTGAAGGCATGGCCTTGGCTGTCTGCAGACGCGGCGTGCAGATGAGCGCGGCCGTGATGGCGGCCGATCCGATCGCGCGGTACTGGCCGGCGAGGCCCGGGGGGCGTGGGCGCTCGGCCTGCTTCTTGGCGGTGGTGGGCTGCATCTTTTGGTCCTCTGGACGCGGTTTCATGATGCTTCGCAAATGGCGGCGGTTTGGGTCCAAATCGTGGCCGGGCCGCCTGACCGGAAACGAATTGAATAAAATCCCACAAACACACTTAACGGCTGATTAACGAAAACTGTCCCGGTACTTCGGGGGGCGATCCACCTGCCTGCTACATTCGGCTTGACCTCGTTTCGCGACGGCGCGATAACGCTGGCCATGAAAACGGCATGCACGATTATCAACATCTGCATTATCGGCTAGCGCCAGCGCTGGTCCGGACGTTTTCGCCTTTCGCCCAACGAGGAAAAACCGCCCGGCCAGCAGGCCAGGAAAGGTTTATGCATGGGCGACGCCTTCAAGGGTTTGCGGCTCCACAACACGCTGACGCGGTCGAAGGAGGACTTTGTCCCCATCGATCCGACAAACGTGCGCATGTATGTGTGCGGGCCGACCGTCTATGATTTTGCCCATATCGGCAATGCGCGGCCGGTCATCGTCTTCGACGTGCTCTACCGGCTGCTGCGCCATCTCTATGGCGAAGACCACGTCACCTATGTGCGCAACATCACCGATGTCGACGACAAGATAAACGAGCGCGCGCTGCGCGATTTCGGGTCCGAGATCGCGGCCGGCTCCATGTCGCTCAATGCGGCGATCGGCAAGGTGACCGAGACCACCGCCAGCCAGTTCCACAAGGATGTCGCGGCGCTTGGTTGCCTCGAGCCGTCGTTCGAACCGCGCGCGACCCAGCACATCGAGGGCATGGTCGCGATGATCCAGACGCTTCTAAACAGGGGGCATGCTTATGTTGCCTCTGGAAAAGAGGGAAGGGAGGCGCTTTTCGATGTCCGATCAATGCCAGCCTATGGGCAGCTCTCGCGGCGAAACCTAGATGAACAGCAGGCCGGTGCTCGCGTTGACGTCAAGGACCACAAGCGAAACCCTGGCGATTTTGTCTTGTGGAAAGAAAGCAGCGCAGAGGAACCCGGGTGGGACGCGACCTTCACAATCTCCACTGAAAATCAGCAGGCTCTGCGGCTGAATTCAAACTCAATCGGAATTCGCGGCCGCCCCGGCTGGCACATCGAATGCTCGGTCATGAGCCGGCATCATCTGGGCGAGGTGTTCGACATCCATGGCGGCGGTCTCGACCTGATCTTCCCCCACCACGAAAACGAACTCGCCCAGTCCAGCTGCGCCCACGGCACCGAGGCGATGGCCAACTACTGGCTCCACAATGGCTATCTGCAGGTCGAGGGGCGCAAGATGTCGAAAAGCGAGGGGAATTTCGTCACGATCCATGACCTCTTGCACACCGACAAGTTCGGCGGACGGAAATGGCCGGGCGCGGCGCTCAAGCTTGCCATGCTGCGAACCCACTATCGCAGTCCGGTGGACTGGACCTTTGATAAATTGAAGGAAGCCGAATCTGAGCTTTCAGGCTGGTCTGAGTATTCCTGGAGCCAGAACGATCTCGCGCGGTATCGTCAGGATTTTTCCGGGCGTGGTTTAAAGCCCGTTCCCGGTGTACTGGATGCGCTTCGCGATGACCTGAACACACCTCTTGCGATTTCACGGATCCATGCGCGGCGGAAAAGGGGAGGCGACGACTACGCATCTCTATCAGAGATTCTTGATAGTTTGGTTCTCCTAGGAATCGTCGATATTGATTATCTTGCGTGCTACTCGCGTACATTTTCTTCAGACACATCAATTACTACTTTGTGGGGTAAAGAAGAGCTTGTCCGTGACTATAGGGTGGCAGTTTCAAATATGGATGAAGATGGTAGGCTAGGTGCAATTTCTGCCCTAGCCGAACTCGGCATCGAGCTCGTCCCGCAGGGAGGCCCCGGTAGTGTCACATTGAAGGACGCTCGAGGAAACGTCGGCGAATCGCCTGTAGTCGCCATGATTTCGCAGCGCCTCTCCTTCCTCCGCGACAAGAACTTCGCCGAGGCCGACCGCATCCGCGACGAACTCGCCCAGCAAGGCATCCAGCTCATGGACTACAAGGACCCCGAGACCGGCGAGCGGAAGACGAAATGGGAGGTGAAGAGGTGAGCAGCGCGCGCGCCGACCGATTTGCCGAGCTTGCCCCCTTCGTCGCGGCGGTTCGGCACGCCTATGGCGCGCGGCTGGCCGGAATCTATCTGTTCGGCAGCCGCGCGCGCGGTGACCACAAGAACGACAGCGACTACGACATCGCTGTCGTACTGGAGGATGAAGACACGGCACTGTGGCGCGAGGTCAACCTGCTGGCCGATCTGGCCCTCGATACGCTGCTTTCCGGCGGGCCCGATATCCAGCCGGTTCCCTTCAGGGCGAGCGACTGGAAGATGCGCGAACCGCAGCGCGATCTCGCACGCGCCGCACGGCGCGATGCCATCGATCTGGTGGCCGCGGAATGAACGGGCTGATCAAGAAGTCGCGCGACGCGGCCGCCTCTGCCCGGCTGCTGTTCGAGTCGAGCCAGTTCGACGGCGCTGTCAGCCGCGCCTACTACGCCATGTTCGATGCGGCGCGCGCATATCTCAAGTTGCGGCACGGCGTGGATGTCGGGCGGGTCAAGACGCATGCCGGCATCCTCACCCTCTTCAGCAAGCACCTCGCCGAGGACGGATGGTCGCCCGACCTCGTGCGAGCGCTCAACCGTGCCATGGCGCAACGCAAGCAGGCCGACTACGACGAATTGGGCGTGGAGCGCGACGCGGGGGCCTTTGTCATCGCGGAGATGGATCGCTTTCTGGCGCAGGTTCTCGATCAACTCGAGCAGGAGGATTAGGGCATGATCGACCATGCAGGCATCACGGTGACGGATCGGGAGAAGCCGGCTGCAGGGCCGCATTGTCGCCCTCGTTGGTGCGGCGCCTTCACGCTCCAACCCGACGGCAACAGTGTCGAGGCAATGTGCCACCATCCGCTGGGGGAGCAGCATCCATGAGCCTCGCCAACATCCCGACCTATTCCGGCGGCTGCCAGTGCGGCGCGGTGCGGTTTCATGTCGAGGGCGCGCTTGAGCGCCCGTCCATCTGCCACTGCCGCATGTGTCAGAAGGCGACGGGCAACTTTTATGCGCCGCTCGTCTCCGTGCGCGATGCCAAGCTCGCCTGGACGCGCGGCGAACCGAAGCGTTTTCAATCGTCGAGCCATGTGCAGCGCGGCTTCTGTGCGAATTGCGGCACGCCGCTGACATTCGAGGCGCCCGACGGCGTGGCGCTGATGATCGGCGCTTTCGACCAGCCGGAGGATCTGGCGCCTATGGTGCAGTGGGGCATCGAGGAAAAGCTGCCCTATGTCGACGGGCTCGCCGGCCTTCCCGGCCACGAAACCATGGACGACACCGACGACGCGCCGTATCTCGACGACCTCGTCTCCTACCAGCATCCCGACCACGACACCGAGACCTGGCCGCCCCAGGGAAAGGCATGAGCCCGTTGCGCACCCTTTATCCCGAGATCGAACCCTTCGACGCCGGCCACCTCGACGTCGGCGACGGCCATACGATCTACTGGGAGCGCGTCGGCACGAAGGGCGCGAAGCCCGCGGTGTTCCTGCATGGCGGCCCGGGCGGCACGATCTCGCCCGACCACCGGCGGCTGTTCGACCCCGCCCTCTACGACGTGCTTTTGTTCGACCAGCGCGGTTGCGGCCGGTCGACGCCGCATGCCGAGCTGGAGGCCAACACGACCTGGCACCTCGTCGCCGACATCGAGCGGCTGCGCGTCCTGATGGGGGTGGAGAAGTGGCTGGTCTTCGGCGGCTCGTGGGGGTCGACGCTGGCGCTGGCCTACAGCGAGACCCATCCCGACCGCGTCAGCGAGCTGGTGGTGCGCGGCGTCTACACGCTGACGAAGGCGGAACTGTCCTGGTACTACCAGTTTGGCGTCTCGGAAATGTTTCCCGACAAGTGGGAGCGGTTCATTGCGCCGATCCCGGCTGACGAGCGCGGCGACATGATGGGCGCCTACCGCAAGCGCCTGACCGGCGAGGACCGGGCAGCCCGGATCGAGGCGGCAAAAGCCTGGAGCGTCTGGGAAGGCGAGACCATCACGCTGATGCCCGAGCCGGACCTCAGCGGCAAGTTCGGCGAGGACGATTTTGCCCTCGCCTTTGCCCGCATCGAGAACCATTTCTTCGTGCATGGCGGCTGGCTGCAGGAGGGCCAGTTGCTGCGCGACGCCCACCGGCTCGGCGGCATCCCCGGCGTGATCGTCCACGGACGCTACGACATGCCGTGCCCGCTGCGCTATGCGTGGGAACTCGCAAGGGCCTGGCCCGATGCGGAATTCTTCATCGTCGAGGGAGCCGGCCACGCCTATTCCGAGCCCGGCATCCTCGACCGACTCATCTATGCGACCGACAGGTTCGCGGGGAAGACATGACCGCCAAAGAACGCATCTACCTCTTCGACACCACGCTCCGCGACGGCGCGCAGACGCCCGGCATCGATTTTTCCGTCGAGGACAAGATCGCCATTGCCGGCATGCTTGACGCCTTCGGCATCGATTATGTCGAGGGCGGCTATCCGGGCGCCAACCCGACCGACACCCAGTTCTTTGAGAAGAAGCGCACGCGGAACGCGTCCTTCGTGGCCTTCGGCATGACCAAGCGGGCAGGGGTCTCGGCTTCCAACGATCCGGGCCTTGCTAGCCTCCTGCAGTCGCACTCCGACGCGATCTGCTTCGTGGCCAAGAGCTGGGATTATCACGTGCGCCTGGCGCTCGGCTGCACCAACGAGGAAAACCTCGACTCCATCTCGGCTTCCGTCGAGGCGACACTTGCCGCCGGCAAGGAGGCGATGGTCGATTGCGAGCACTTCTTCGACGGCTACAAGGCCAACCCCGCCTATGCGCTGGCCTGCGCCAAGGCGGCCTTCGATGCTGGCGCGCGCTGGGTGGTGCTGTGCGACACCAATGGCGGCACGCAGCCCGACGAGGTGCGGGCCATCGTGCGCGCCGTGATTGCGTCGGGCATCCCCGGCGCACGGCTCGGCATCCATGCCCATGACGACACCGGCCAGGCGGTCGCCAATTCGCTGGCCGCTGTGGACGCCGGCGTGCGCCAGGTGCAGGGCACGCTCAACGGCATTGGCGAGCGCTGCGGCAACGCCAATCTCGTCTCGATCATCCCCACCCTGATGCTGAAGCCGGCATTCGCCCACCGCTTCCAGTTGTCGTTGGCCAAGGACGCGCTGGCCGGCATCACGCGGCTCAGCCGCGGCTTCGACGAGCTGATCAACCGCGCGCCCGACCACCAGGCGCCCTATGTCGGGGCCTCGGCCTTCGCCACCAAGGCCGGCATCCATGCCTCGGCGCTGATCAAGGAACCGCAGACCTACGAGCACGTGCCGCCGGAGACGGTCGGCAATCAGCGCAAGGTCATGGTGTCCGATCAGGGCGGCAAGTCGAACTTCATCGCCGAGCTGAAGCGCCGCGGCATAACCGTCGACAAGTCGGATCCGCGCCTCGATACGCTGATCTCGAAGGTCAAGGAGCGCGAGGCGCAGGGCTATGCCTATGAGGGCGCGGATGCGAGTTTCGAGATGCTGGCGAGGCGCACGCTCGGCCGGGTGCCCGATTTCTTCAAGGTCGAGAGCTTCCGCTGCATGGTCGAGCGTCGCTTCGACGCCATGGGGTCGCTGAAAACCGTATCGGAGGCCATCGTCAAGGTGACCGTCGACGGCGAGGAGAGAATGTCGGTCGCCGAGGGCCATGGCCCCATAAACGCGCTCGACATCGCGCTGCGCAAGGATCTGGGCAAGTTCCAGGCCGAGATCGACGATCTCGAACTGGTCGACTACAAGGTGCGCATCCTCAATGGCGGCACCGAGGCGATCACCCGTGTGCTGATAGAATCCGAGGATTCGTCGGGCGAACGATGGTGGACGGTGGGCGTTTCCGACAACATCATCGACGCCTCCTTCCAGGCTCTGATGGATTCCATCGTCTACAAGCTGGTGAAAAACCGCGAAGGCGCGGCGGTGGCTGCCGAATAGACACTTCAAGACGCCTGATCCCAGCCATCAGCGATTCTCGCTGGTGATGCTCTGGCGGGCAGTGCATGACGTGTCCCCCATTCAGGCGGACACCCGCGGACAAGAACAAGATGGCCATCGACCAGACCACGACCACCACTGACACCACCGAGACCGGCGACACGCTGGCGGGATTCGTGTTCGCCATTTCGGCCTACGGGCTCTGGGGCCTGATGCCGCTCTACATGAAGCTTGTGGGACATATCCCGGCGTTCGAGGTGGTGGCGCACCGCGCGCTCTGGTCGGTGCCGGTGGCCGGCGCCGTGCTGCTGGTCCTGCGGCGCACGGCCGACATCACGGCGGCGTTGCGTTCGCCGCGCACCATGGCCATGGCGGCGCTGACAGCGGGGCTGATCTCGGTCAATTGGGGGATTTATGTCTGGGCGATCGCGGTCGACCGGGCGGTCGAGACCGCGCTCGGCTATTACATCAACCCGCTGGTGACGGTGGTCATGGGCGCGGTGCTGCTCGGCGAGAAGCTGAGCCGCGCCCAGCTGGCGGCCGTCCTGCTCGCCTGCGTGGCGGTCATCATCCTGACCGTCGATGCCGGCGGCCTGCCCTGGGTGTCGCTGGCGCTGGCCTTTTCGTTCGCCTGCTACGGCTTCCTGCGCAAGACGCTGCCGATCGGGCCAAGCCAGGGATTCTTCCTGGAGGTGATGATCCTGTCCGTTCCCGCGCTCGGCTTTGTCACCTGGCTGACGATGTCGGGCCAATCGCACTTCACGACCGACCAGCCGGTCGACATGCTGCTGCTTGTCCTGTGCGGTCCGGTGACGGCGGTTCCGCTCATCCTGTTTGCTTTCGGGGCAAAGCTCCTGCGTTACTCGTCGATCGGCATCATGCAGTATGTCGCGCCGACCATGATCGCCTTCATCGCCGTCTTCGTCTTTCAGGAGCCTTTCGGTCCGGCACGCATCGCTGCCTTTGCGCTGATCTGGATCGCGCTGGCGATCTTCACGTGGTCGATGCTCAAGCAAAGCCGGGACGCTTCAGCGGCCAAGGCGCCGGCCGCGCACTGAACCGCAAGGCTCAGCCTTCGCCGTCGTCTTCGTAGCGGTGGTCGACGGGAAAGGGCGGCAGCCAGGCCTGGCGGCGCACGGTCCAGCTTTCGTAAGTCGGCGTCAGCTGGTCGGGCGCATCCAGCGCGCCCAGATGCACCTCGACCTCGTCGCCGGAACGGGCGAAGACGGACGAACCGCAGTTCGGACAGAAATGCCGGCCCTGGTAGTCGCGGGTCTCGCCTTCGATCGCGACCGATTCACGAGGAAAGATCGCCGCGGCATAGAACAGGGCGCCGTGATGCTTGCGGCAGTCGAGGCAGTGGCAGATTCCGACCCGGGAAGGTGCCCCTGAAGCGATCAGCCGGACCTCGCCGCACAGACAGCCGCCGGTGAACCGATCCATGCTCTCACTCCTCGCCATCACGCGACGCAGGCTTTCCCCGTGCTAGACTGCCGAAGCTACAGCCGGTCGATGACCTGGCGGTCGCCTGCCTCGGGCTCTTCGGCGGCGGCTGCCTCCAGGATTGCTGGCACGATCTGGTCTGCCTGGTCCACCACGAGCGGACGGACGCGCTGGAGGGAGTGCAGGAAGCCTTCCTGCTTCATGTGGTCAAGCAATGCCAGGACGGGATCCCAGAATCCGCCAATATTGGCAAAGACGATCGGCTTGGAATGCTGGCCGAGCTGTGCCCAGGTCATGATCTCGATGACTTCCTCGAGCGTTCCGATACCCCCCGGCAGAGCCACGAATGCGTCTGATTCCTCGAACATCTTGTGCTTGCGCACATGCATGTCGTCGGTCAGCACCAATTCGAGATTGGGGATCTGGACCGGACCGGATGTCTCCTTGCCGATCAGGAACCGCGGTATGATACCGAGAATCCTCCCGCCGGCCTCCGAGGTGCCGAGCGCCACGGCCCCCATGATGCCCTTGGTGCCGCCGCCATAGACGAGGCGCAGGTCGTTTTCCGCCAGGCTTCGGCCCAGTTCACGCCCCGCTCGCAGATAGATTTCGCCGCGGCCGTCGGAAGAACCGCAATAGACGCAGATGGATCGAATCGAAGTCATGAACATATTGGTCTGCGTCGATGCGATGGAGGTCAAGAAGCATCAGCCCTTTTTCTTGTGGCAGTGCGAAAAACAGGCTATGGCCCGACGAACCGGCTAAGAATCGAGAATCATCATGGCGAATTGGCTCAGGATCCTGCTGTTCGGGGGAGGCGTGGCGATTGCCGGCGTCGGGGCCGCCTACCTGACCGGCTCTCTCGATCCATGGCTCGAACCAGATCGGCCGGTGCTTGCCGCCCTGCCGGACGCCGAAACGCTTCCCGAAACCGCGGCAGTGCAGATCGAGGGCGTCGAAGAGACGGAGACGCCTGTCATTGGCGAGGAGGAAGAAGAGGCAACCTCCGAGACCACGGATATCGATGAGCTTGTCATCCCCGCCTTCGATCTGGTTCGCGTCGAGCCGGATGGCTCGGTGGTCATCGCCGGGCGCGCCGCCTCCAATTCCATGGTCGAGATACTGACCGGCAGCCGTGTGATTGCGACGATACAGGCCGGCCCGGACGGGGACTTTGCCGCCGTTCTCGACGAGCCGCTTGAACCGGGCGACTATCAGATCGTGCTGCGTTCCACGACGGACGAGAATGTCGTCGTGACGTCGGTCGAGACGGCCATCGTCTCGGTTCCCGAAACGCCCGACGGGCAGGTGCTCGCGCTCGTCGAGCAGCCTGGCAGCCCCTCGCGCCTGATCACCGTGCCGGATGCGACCGGCGCCCGACCCATTGAACAGGAAGGGTCCGAGGCCGCCGATGTGCCGGAGGCCGCGCCCGGCGGGGAAGAGACCGAACGGGCCGCGGCGCCCGAATCGCAGCCCTCCGAAGACGAGGAAGCGACCGCCGAAACGCCTGAAGCGCAGGACGAAGCCGTCGCCGGTGTACCTGAAGAAGAGGCCGCCGCGACCGAAGCTGCCGCTGCAGCCGAGGGCGAGGGCGGTTCCGAAGCCGCCGAGACCGACATGGTCGAAGCGGAGGCGGCTGCCGCGACCGAGGACGATGTCGCCGAACTGGCTCCGGCGGCGGAGGAACCCGTCGCAGAGCGCGAAGAAGCAACCGCCGACGCCGCTGTTTCAGATCAGGATCAGGCCGAGGCATCGAGCGGGCAAGAGCAGGCGCTGGCGCCTGCCGCTTCGGACGAGCCGACCGAGGTCGACGCGTCCCGCGAGGATCTGGCCGACACGGCGCGTGCGGCGGATGACACGACTGCGTCTGACGGTTCGAACGAACCGAACGAGGCCGATGCCGCCGAAGCCCCCTCAGACGCCGCCGAGCAGGTGGCTGAAGCCGAAACCGCGCAGATCGAAGAACCGGCCCTGCCTGGCGACGAGGCGGCCGGCACAAGCAACCGGGTGGAGGCCGAACAGGATGTCGCGGCCCTCCAGCAGGAAGAATCCTTCGAGCCCGAGGCGCCGGAGCCCGCCCCGCAGACGCGTGTGTTCGTCGAGGCGGTCGAGATCGACGGGGACACGGTATTCGTCGCGGGGCAGGCCGAACCGGGACGTTTCATTCGTGTCTATGCCAACGAGATACTGCTGGGCGAGGCTTTGGTTTCCGAAGGCGGCAGGTTCCTGATCGAAGCGCGGGTCGATCTTCCCGTTGGCGACTACATCATTCGCGCGGATCTCCTGGGCAGTGACGGGAGCGTGGTCGCGCGGGCAGCGGTGCCCTTCGAGCGTGAACCGGGCGAGATGATCGCGGCAGTCGCGCCGCGCATGTCTGCGCCCAGCGAAGATGCCGGAGTGGAAGCCGCCGGCGAGCCGGATCAGCACACCGTGGAGGGGGAAGACCAGCAGGCCGCGAACGAAGAAGAATCGCCCGTGGCCGTGACGCCTGTCGAGCAGGACGAAAGCGAAACTGCGCCTTCCGGCGAAGTTGCGGTAATGCCAGCCGAGAAAGATGCTGAAGCGGGCGAAATGTCGGCCGGCGAGGTCTCAGTACCTGCAATCGATCCGATCCGTGAGGATCGGCCGCAAGCCGACATCGTCGCGGTCGAACCGCAGCCTTCGACCGACGGCGAGCCTGCGGAGACGGCCGAGGCCGCCGGGGGCGATGTCCAGCTTGCCCCGTCTTCGGAAACGGCCCAGCCTGAGCCCGAGATGGCCAGCGAAGGACAGATGGCGGCTACGCAGGAGCCGGAGGCTCCGGCCAGTGTCGGCCAGGCGGACCAGGCCGCTGAGCTGGATGTGGACGCCGCGGACGACCGGATGGCCGCAGCCGAACCGTCCGACGAAACCCTGTCGCCCGCCCTTGAGCGCGCCAATGGCGCCGTCATCATCCGTCGGGGCGACAATCTCTGGCGCATCTCGCGCCGCGTCTATGGTCAGGGCATCCGCTTCTCCACCATCTATCTGGCGAACCAGGGCCAGATCAGCGATCCCAATCGCATCTGGCCGGGCCAGGTCTTTGCCGTCCCCGCCGAAACGGTGGAGGGTGAAGCCGCCGACCTCGAAGCGCTGGGCGAGCAGGCTGTCGATCCCTCGCAGGTGCCCGGCGCGATCGTCCGTTAGCCGGGCAAATCCCATCGGGTGGTTGTCGGCGGGCAATTCATCGTATATCGTCGATATACGATGAATTTTTTGGAAACCACTCCCGAAGGCGGCGCTGGTGAAACACGCGGCCGCATCGCCGCGCAGCTGGGGGCGCTCTCGCACCCAGCGCGCATCCATATCCTGCAGCACATTTCGGGCTGCGGCGCCTGCTGCTGCAAGGATGTTGTGGAGCGTCTGGATCTCGCGCAATCGACCGTGTCGCAGCATCTCAAGGTGCTGGTAAGGGCGGGGCTGGTGAAGATGGGAGCCGAAGGTCAGCGGTCGCGCTACGAGGCGGACCGCGAGGCCATCGCCGAACTCTCGCAGGCAGTCGGCGGGTTGCTGGCGACCTGCTGCGCGCCCCGGCGACACGATTAGGACAGGACCCTTGGCCGAACAGACACGCGTATCAGCCGAATCCGGCTCCGTCTTCCAGACGCTGGTCAATCTGTGGCCCTATATGTGGCCGGACGACCGTCCCGATCTGAAGGGCCGCGTCTTCTGGGCGACCGTCTTCCTGGTTATCGCCAAGCTCATCCTGGTCTTGGTGCCCTATTTCTTCAAATGGGCGACCGAGGCGCTGACCGGCGAACTCGTTCCGCCGGATTGGGCGCCTGCGCTGCTGGTGGCACCCGTCATGCTGGTGATCGCCTATAACGTCGTCCGCATCGTCCAGCTGGGCTTCAACCAGCTGCGCGATGCGCTTTTTGCCCGCGTCGGCCAGCATGCCGTCAGGCAACTGGCCTTCAAGACCTTCAAGCACATGCACGAATTGTCGCTGCGGTTTCATCTCGAGCGGCGCACCGGCGGGCTGTCACGCGTCATCGAGCGCGGCGTGAAGGGGATCGAATCCATCGTCCGCTTCACGATTCTCAACACGGTCCCGACCATCCTGGAGTTCGCGCTGGTCGCGGTAATCTTCGCCTTCGCCTATGGCTGGATCTACGTGACCATCATTGCCGCGACGCTGTGGCTCTACACCTGGTTCACCGTCAAGGCGAGCGACTGGCGCATCGCCATCCGCCGCCAGATGAACGACAGCGATACCGAGGCCAACACCAAGGCGATCGACTCGCTGCTCAACTACGAAACCGTCAAATATTTCAACAACGAGGAGATGGAGGCAGCCCGCTACGACCGCTCGATGGAGCACTACGAGGCCGCCGCCACCAAGACCTGGACCTCGCTCGGCTGGCTCAATTTCGGCCAGGGGCTGATCTTCGGCGTCGGCATGGCGGCCGTCATGGGCCTGTCGGCCTGGGAGGTCACGCGCGGCACCCAGACCATCGGCGACTTCGTGTTCATCAACGCCATGCTGATGCAGCTCTCGGTGCCACTCAATTTCATCGGCTTCATCTATCGCGAGATACGCCAGGGCATCACCGACATCGAGAACATGTTCGAGCTCCTGAACGTGCCCCCGGAGGTGCGCGACCGTCCAGGCGCCAAGCCGCTCGAGGTGCGCGAAGGAACCGTCCGCTTCGAGGACGTGCAATTTTCCTACGATCCGAACCGGCGCATCCTCAAGGGCATCAGTTTCGAGGTGCCGGCCGGCAAGACGGTGGCCATCGTCGGACCATCCGGAGCGGGCAAGTCGACCATCTCGCGACTCTTGTTCCGCTTCTACGAGCCGCAATCGGGTTCGATCTCCATCGACGGACAGAACATCGCCGACGTGACACAGAAATCGCTGCGCGAGGTGATCGGCATGGTGCCGCAGGACACGGTCCTGTTCAACGACACCATCGCCTACAACGTTCGCTACGGCCGCATCGGCGCCAGCGAGGAAGATCTCGACCAGGCCGCCGAGATGGCCCAGATCGCCGGCTTCATCAAGCGGCTGCCCGACGGCTACCGCACGATGGTGGGCGAACGCGGCCTCAAACTCTCCGGCGGCGAAAAACAGCGCGTGGCGATCGCCCGCACCATTTTGAAGGCCCCGCCCATCCTCATCCTCGACGAGGCGACATCGGCTCTCGACACGCAGACCGAGCAGGAGATCCAGTCGGCGCTCGACACCGTCAGCCGCGGGCGTACCACCATCGTGATTGCCCACCGGCTGTCGACCGTCGTGAGTGCCGACGAGATCATCGTCCTGAAGGACGGCGAGATCGCCGAGCGCGGGCGCCATGGCGAGCTGCTTGCAAAGGGCGAGCTCTACGCCGCCATGTGGGATCGCCAGCGCGAGGCGACCGAGGCCGAGGCGCGGCTGCGCAAGGCGCATGAGGAAGACGAAATGGGCGTGGTGGTGCGCAGGCGGCCAGCCGAGATCTGAGCAATCGGGCAGGTTTCGTTGCGGGCAGGGCGGCTTTCGGCTAAGCAGGCCACGCATCAACCCCCGAGGCAGCCCGTTTCATGAGCCTGGTCGACACGATCAAGAACACCTTCGTTCCCATCAACCGGGAAGGCTGGCCCTTCATTGCCGGCTTTGCCGGCGTGACACTGATCTTCGCGCTGTTTTCCACGACGCTGTTCTGGCTCGGCCTCATCCTGACGGCCTGGTGCACCTATTTCTTCCGCGATCCCGAGCGGATCACACCCGTCGACGACCGGCTGGTGATCAGTCCGGCCGACGGTTTCGTCAGTGCCGTTGGACCGGCCGTTCCCCCGCGCGAGCTCGATCTCGGCGCCGAAGAGATGACGCGCATATCGGTCTTCATGAACGTCTTTTCGGTGCATGTGAATCGCGCGCCGGTGCGCGGACGGATATCGCGCATCGAATATCGGGCCGGCAAGTTCCTGAATGCAGACCTCGACAAGGCCAGCATCGAGAACGAGCGGAACGGCTTGGTGATCGAAAGCGCCCATGGCGCGGTCGGTGTCGTCCAGGTCGCCGGCCTCGTGGCGCGCCGCATCGTGTGCTGGGTCGATGCCGGTAGCGACATTCCCGTGGGCGAGCGTATCGGCATCATCCGCTTCGGCTCGCGGCTCGATGTCTACCTGCCGACCGAGGCCGTGCCGCGCGTGGCCGTGGGCCAGACGGCGATCGCCGGCGAGACGGTCATCGCCGAGTTCGGTCAGGCCTCTGCCCTGCCGCTCGTGCGGATTTCCTGAGCATGGATGGTCCCCAAGACCGAAGGCTGAAACGGCGCCGCCGGCTGCAGGCCATCCCGTTCAAGCTGGTCGTGCCGAACCTGATAACCGTCCTGTCGATCTGCGCCGGCCTGTCCGGCGTACGCATGGCGCTGGAGGGCCGGATCGATATCGCCGTCATGCTGGTGCTGGTCGCAGCCCTGCTCGACGCGGTGGATGGCAAGGTGGCGCGCATGATGAAGGCCACGTCGCCCTTCGGCGCCCAGATGGACTCTCTGGCCGACATCATCAATTTCGGCGTCGCACCGGCGCTGGTTCTCTACATCTTCATCCTGGAAAAGGCCGGCGCGATCGGCTGGTCGGCAGCCCTCATCTACGCGATCGCCTGCGGGCTGCGCCTGGCGCGCTTCAACATCATGCTCGACGATCCGGACCGCCCTGTCTGGAAGAACGATTATTTCCTCGGGGTTCCGGCACCCGCCGGCGCCGTTCTCGTCATGCTTCCCATCTATCTGGGACTACTGGGCGTGAAGTTCGACACCGGCCTGGCGGTGTTTGCCGGCGTCTATGTGGTGTTCGTCGCGGCGCTGCTGATCAGCCAGCTGCCGGTCTATTCCGGCAAGGCGAGCGGTCCGCGCGTGAGAAGCGATCTGGTGATGCCGGTGATGCTGGTGATCGTGTTCTATGTCGCTCTGCTGGCGAGCTTCACCTGGCTGACGATGACCGCCTCGGCTCTCGCCGTCCTGGGCTTTCTTCCCTTCAGCTACCGGGCCTACCGGCGGCGCGAAGCCAGGGCGGCCGCGCCCAAGAACAAGTAGAGCTCGCTGCGTCTCAGGCCGCGCGCGAGCGCGATCGGGCGGCAGCTTCGACTGCGATCTCGCGGGCCCGCATGTCGTCGAAGGCACCATCGGCATCGACCGGCAGCGCATCGACGCGAACGATATCGGCAGGCAGCAGCAAATCTCCGAGGCCAAGCGCACGCGCCAGCTTCTTCAGGGCAGGCTTGCCTGGCTCGTCATGCGTGGTGAAGAGGACGATGCGCTCGCCCTTGCGCCGGTCCTCCAGGCCGATCGCCCGGTGTTGCGCCAGCGGCCAGAGCCGCGCCGCCACGACCTCGCAGGGCGCGAGCGGGACCTCGGCGCCGTCGATCGTCGCAAATCGTCGCGCCTCTCCGAGCCAGGAGACGAACCCTTCCCGGTCGAGACTGACGAGAGCTCCGGTGTCGATCCAGTCCACCGCACCCGTATCGGAACGTTCGGCATCGTTTGCGCCCACTGCGCGGCCACCGGCCCCAAGGGGCGCGACGAGGAGACGTCCTCCGCGCTCAACGCCCTCGACGGCCACCAGCCGCACGCGCTGCGCCGGCAGGAACCGACCGAGCGTCGTGGCGCGGTTATGGCTTGCACTGGACAGGGTGACGAGCCCGGTCGCCCCGGCAGGCATGAAGGCTTGCAGGATCTCGATGCCATACTGGCCGAGATCGGCACCGGGGGTCTCGCCGGTCCCATTGCTGCAAAGCACCAGGCGCAGATGCGTGGCGGAGTTCTGCCGAGCGGCCAGAATGGCTTCGGCCTGTGAGGGCGCGGCAAACAACAGGACGCTCTCCCCGGTATCGAGGACCGACGGGGCGGCGCTGTCCTCTGCCACGAGCTGCACTGGCAGACCGCCCGCCAGCGGCAGCAGCAGGCCGACGACGAGGCCGACCGGCCGGGAGGGCGGCAAGGCGCTGACCAGCGCGCCCGCGTCGCGCAGCCGCAGACGGGCGGCGATCTGTGCAACGGAGGTCAAAAGGCGGCGGTGCGACAGCGCTTGCAGGCCCTCGTCGGTTCCGTCGGATGCCAGGAAGATCGCGGCGATCGCCTCCCGCGAGCTTCGGGCCACGGCCCGGTGCCGCATCAGCCGCGCCGACATCCGCTGCCATGCGTTCGCGCCTTCGACAACGTCCTCGGCATACTGAATCCGAGCGCCGCCCGCCTCGAGGTCCTCGATGACTTTCGCTGCGTCCCGATCGGCAAGGTGACGGCTCGTCAGGACCCTGCGGATGGCAGACAGTCTGGTGGCACTGGCGACCAGATCGGCGGCGTGGGCGTCATCTATCAACACCGCCGCGACGCCGGCCGACTGCGTGGCCAGAAAGGCAGCGGGGAGGTGCACCGAGCCCGGGAGATACAGGCCGACCATGTCGCCTTCCTGGGTCTCGCGAGCCAGTCGGTCGGCGATGAGCCGCGCGTCGCGCAGGAGGTCCCCATAGTTGCGCGACTGTCCGGGCCCCGCCAGATCGATCTCATGGGCGTCGCCGAACCGGGCAGCGGCCCGGGCGACGGCCTCGAAGGTCGAGCCCACCCGCTCCATGTCGCAGATGCGCGTCTGTGCCACCCGGTCGAAAAGCGCGTTCGAGGGGGTGATCATGCTTTCGCCGGGGCGCTGGCGCAGTTCGGCGATGGTGATCGGGGCGACGACGCTCAGCGTCAGGCCCGGCGGCGGCCAATCCGTGATCCCGCCACGCACCGAACGGTCGGAAACCGCGCTGCCGGGTGCCCCCACGCGAATCGGCACGATGGCAGCGTCGGCCTTCAGCGCGATGCGGCCAACGGCGCGGAACAGGCGGAATGCGCGCGTGTCGGGTTCGGCGTCATCGGGCAGGTAGACCGCAATGGAGCCGTTGCCGCGCAGGAGGCGCACCAGCCTGCGGCTGACGAAAACATGGGTCGCATTGAAGGGAATGGTGCGCGCCAGTTCGCGAAAGGGTTCCATCCACCAGACGGTGGCGGTGTCGCGGTCGAGGATGTGCAGCGTCTCGGTGGGCAGCAGGCACAGCATCAGCGCCGGATCGAGCCGCGTGCGATGGGAGACGACGTAGATGGTGCCGCGGCCCTTGGCGGCAGCGGGGAGCCGGTCGCCGCGAATCAGGAAGGCCATCTTCAACGGCGCGTAGAGCAGCGCCTGGCGAAAGGCTATTCTGCGCGTGACGCTGAGATAGCCGGCCGCGGCCGCCCACAGGCACAACAGTCCAGCGACGCCAGTCAGGGCCCAAATCATGTCGACCTCCGGCAGCCTTCCGCCTCGGCTCTTGCCGACCGTTGCCTCAACGTAGCGGATGGCGTGCGGAGGTCAACGCGTTTCACATCGCTCCCGATGCTCCCGTCAAACGTCTTCGATGAGGCCAAGTTCCGGTCGACGATGACCGCCGGCTGGCCAGGCACAGGCGTCAATCGGACCGCCAATTGCCGCTCATGCCTTGCAAAGCAGGGGAAACCCTGTATATCCGCGCCTTCTGCCGGTCTCGATTGGGGGCTGAACGGAAGGCCGTGGGTTCGCCCATGTCGAGGACAATGAAGTCCTCAGCTTCCCGTGTCTCCGCTCTCGACCGTCTCGATTGCGCCTTTCTTTTCGCCCCAGGGCGAAGGAGAAGTCGCGGAGGCTTAGCCGTCGGGGCCGGACAGAGTGAAAGAAAGGCAAGACACGAATGACACTTTACGAGCATGTGTTCCTTGCCCGGCAGGATCTGTCGCAGCAGCAGGTTGATGCCCTTGTCGAGCAGTACAGGGGTATCATCGAAGCTGACGGCGGTTCTATCGGCAGGGTCGAGAATTGGGGCCTCAAGTCCCTGGCTTTCCGGGTCAAGAAGAACCGCAAGGCCTATTATACGCTGATGGACATCACCGCGCCCGCCTCGGCAGTTGCCGAGATGGAGCGTCAGATGGGCCTGTCGGAAGACATTCTGCGCTTCATGACCGTCAAGGTCGAGGCACACGAGGAAGGCCCTTCGGCCATGATGCAGAAGCGGGACGATCGCGGCGATCGCGGTCCCCGTGGTGATCGCGGCGATCGTGGCCCGCGTGGCGACAGGGATCGTGGCGACCGCGGAGATCGCGGTGACCGTGGTCCTCGTCCCCCCCGTGAAGGCTTTGGCGAAGGAGCTAGCGCATAATGGTCGACATCAACCAGATCCCGACGCGCCGGCCGTTCCATCGCCGCCGCAAGACCTGCCCGTTCTCCGGCGCCAATGCACCGAAGATCGACTACAAGGACGTGCGTCTTCTGCAGCGCTACATTTCCGAGCGTGGCAAGATCGTGCCGTCGCGCATCACCGCCGTCAGCCAGAAGAAGCAGCGTGAACTCGCCAAGGCGATCAAGCGCGCCCGCTTCCTGGGTCTTCTGCCCTACGTGGTGAAGTGATCTCGATGCGGGCGGTCCACCGCCCGCATCCACCCCTCCGCGACGGGCGCGGAACGGGTCTGACAAATCCCGGGTTGGGGCGCCTTGCGCGTCCCTAACTGCCCCGACGGGCAGGACAGCGACCGAAAAGCCATTGCGCTTTCAATCCGTCCTTGCCCGTCCTCATGATTTTTGCCGTCCCAGACGGCGCAGACAAAGGACAAGGACAATGCAAGTCATCCTTCTCGAACGAATGGGCAAGCTTGGCCAGATGGGCGAAGAGGTGAAGGTGCGCGACGGTTTCGCCCGCAACTTCCTTCTGCCGCAGGGAAAGGCGCTTCGTGCCAACGAGGCCAACCGCAAGCGCTTCGAATCCCAGCGGTCGCAGCATGAAGCCCGCGATCTCGAGCGCAAGAGCGATGCCGAGAAAGTGGCCGCAAAGATCGATGGAAGCACCTTCGTGGTGGTTCGCTCGGCTGGCGAAACCGGCCAGCTCTACGGTTCGGTCTCGACGCGCGACATCGCGGATCTCCTGGCCGCCGAAGGCTTCAACGTCCACCGCAACCAGGTGGAGTTGAACAACCCGATCAAGGCGATCGGCCTGACCACCATCTCGCTGGCGCTTCACCCGGAAGTCGATGTCAGCATCACGCTCAACATTGCCCGCTCCGCCGATGAGGCCGAGCGCCAGTCGCGTGGCGAGACGCTCGACTCCGCAGAAGCGATCTACGGCGCCGACTATGACGAAGCCTCCAAGCCGGAAGAGTTCTTCGACGAAGACTCCGACGATTTCGACGACGAGGAAGGCGGCGAGGCAGCGGCCGAAGCTGCCGACGAAGACACCGACAAGCAGGACTGAGCTCAGTCAGCCCTTGCTGGAATGCGAACGCCCGGGCCCTGGCCCGGGCGTTCTTCGTTTGTGGCCGAATTTGCTTTGCTGGCTTTGTGCGCTATCGTGCTTTCGTCTGACATAGTCTGGCGAGGCTGGTTTCATGAATTGGCTGTTCAGGCGGTTGTGTGAACATGTGTGTCGCACGGGAAATCTGCACGTGACCGACCCCCAGGGCGCCGTCCATGCCTTTGGCGATGGCTCGGGCGAGCGGGTTCACCTGCACATCAAGTCGGCAGCCGCCGAGCGCGCCATCATCCGTAGTCCAGATCTCGGCCTGCCCGAAATGTTCATGGCGGAGGAAGTCGACTTCCTTGAGGGCGACGTACTCGGCTTCATGAGGATCGCCTACACCAATTTGAGCCCCGCTGGGGGGCGGCCACCCTGGGTCAATGGCCTCGCCAATGTGGCGCGATACGCCACGCGCCGCTTCCAGCAGATCAACACGACCGCGCGCTCGCGTTCGAATGTCCAGCATCACTACGATCTGTCGGGCGCGTTCTACCGTCTCTTCCTCGACGAAGACATGCAGTATTCCTGCGCCTATTTCGGGCGGCCGGAGATGACGCTGGAGGAGGCGCAGCGCGCGAAGAAACGTCACCTGGCCGCAAAGCTGCGGCTGGAGCCTGGGCAGAACGTGCTCGACATCGGCTGCGGCTGGGGAGGCCTCGGTCTCTATCTCGCGCGTTCTTTCGACATCAACGTGCTCGGCGTTACCCTGTCGGACGAGCAGCATGCCATTGCCACCGAGCGGGCCCAGGCCGCGGGCCTCGACGGCCAGGTGCATTTCGAGATCCGCGACTACCGCAGCCTTCAGGAGCGGTTCGACCGCATCGTCTCGGTGGGCATGTTCGAGCATGTCGGCGTCAACCACTACCGCAGCTTCTTCAACCAGGCAGCCCGGCTGCTGAAGCCCGACGGCGTGATGGTCCTGCACGCGATCGGCCGTTCAGGCCCGCCGAGTTCGACAGCGCCCTTCATCCGCAAATACATCTTTCCCGGCGGGTACATTCCGGCACTGTCGGAAGTCCTGCCGGCCATCGAGAAGGCCGGGCTCGTCGTCTCGGACGTGGAAATCCTGCAGCTGCACTATGCCGACACGCTGAAGGCCTGGCGCGAGCGGTTCCTGGCCAATCGAGACCAGGCCAAGGCGATCTACGACGAGCGGTTCTGTCGAATGTGGGAGTTCTACCTGTCGGCGTCGGAGGCGGCTTTCCGCTGGTCGGAGCTGATGGTGTTCCAGATCCAGATCACGCGTGCCAACGACACCACCCCGATGACCCGCGACTACATGGTCGACATGGAGCGCAGTCTGGCGATCAGCGAGGCCGCCCCGGCAAGGCGCAAGGCCAGTACAAGAGCAAAGACCAGTCCGCGCCACAAGCGTCAGGACAGCTGAGCCTGCCGCTCGCGGCGCATTTCCGATAGACTGATGGCAACCACCGATTCGCAGTCGATGTCGAGCCATTGCCCGCCATCGAGACTGTGTATGCGTGTGGATATCGTTGACGCCGGCAATCCGGGCTTTCGCGCCGCCTCGCGCGCGTCTAGGACAGATGCGGATCGGGGGCCGGACAGATCGTTGGTGATGTTCCGGCGGGAAATTTGACAAGGCGATATGATGGCTGAAGCGCTCCGCAAGCAACCTGCGGCGGAAACACCGCTGTTTCGTGAGGCACCGCACAATCTCGAGGCGGAGCAGGCGCTGCTCGGCGCCATTCTCGTCAACAACGACGCCTTCTACCGGGTCTCAGACTTCCTGAAGTCCTCGCATTTCCACGAGCCGCTGCACCGCAAGATCTACGAAGTGGCCACCGACATGGTCCGGATGGGCAAGATCGCCAATCCGGTGACCATGAAGACCTTCCTGCCGGCCGAAGAGAAGGTCGGCGAGATGACGGTCTCGCAATATCTGGCCCGCCTGGCGGCGGAAGCCGTCAACGTCATCAACGCCTCCGATTATGGCCGGGCGATCTACGATCTGGCGACGCGGCGCGCGCTGATCACGGTCGGCGAGGACATGGTCAACATCGCGTTCGACGCGCCTGTCGACATGTCGCCCTCGGCGCAGATCGAGGATGCCGAGCGCCGCCTGTTCGAGCTGGCCGAGACCGGCCGCTACGATGGCGGGTTCGAAACTTTCTCGGAAGCCGTCAACCTGGCCATCGACATGGCGGGCGCCGCCTATCAGCGCGACGGGCACCTGTCGGGCGTGTCGACCGGCATGCGCGATCTCGACCGCCGCATGGGCGGGCTGCAGGCCTCGGATCTGATCATCCTGGCGGGGCGTCCCGGCATGGGCAAGACGTCGCTCGCCACCAACATCGCCTTCAACATCGCCCAGGCCTACGAGCCGGTGCAGCAGGCCGACGGCACGTTCAGTGCCAAGAACGGCGGCGTGGTGGGCTTCTTCTCGCTGGAAATGTCGTCGGAGCAGCTCGCCACCCGTATCATTTCCGAGCAGACGGAAATCCCCTCGTCGAAGATCAGGCGCGGCGAGATCTCCGAGGGAGAGTTCGAACGTCTCGTCGCCTGCTCGCAGGTGATGCAGAAAATTCCGCTCTTCATCGACCAGACGGGCGGCATCTCGATCGCTCAGCTGACGGCGCGCGCGCGCCGGCTCAAGCGCCAGCGCGGGCTCGACGTCATCGTGGTCGACTATTTGCAGCTGATGCAGGGCTCGAGCGCCAAATCGTCCCAGAACCGCGTCCAGGAGATCACCGAGATCACCACCGGGCTCAAGGCGCTGGCCAAGGAACTCAACGTGCCGATCATCGCGCTCTCGCAGCTCTCGCGACAGGTCGAAAGCCGCGAGGACAAGCGGCCGCAGCTCTCCGATCTGCGTGAATCGGGCTCGATCGAGCAGGATGCCGACGTGGTGCTGTTCGTCTTCCGCGAGGAATATTACGTCGCCAATCGCGAGCCTGATCCGGGCACGCAGGATCATCTCGACTGGCAGACCAAGCTCGAAGCGGCACGGGGGCGGGCCGAGGTCATCATCGCCAAGCAGCGGCACGGCCCGACGGGTTCGGTCAGCCTCGCCTTCCAGGCCGAGTTCACGCGCTTCTCGGATCTGGCGGACGATGCCCGGCTGCCGGACCATTTCGAGTAGCCGGTGAGCATCATTTCTTCATATGGCGCCGGGTTGCCGGATCCGCGCGTGGCCGGCGGCCGGCTGACCGTCGATCTGGCGGCGCTGAGAGCCAATTACCGGATTCTGCAGGAGCGGGCGGGCGGGGCCCAGGTGGCAGGCGTGGTCAAGGCCAACGCCTATGGTCTGGGCGTCGAGCCGGTCGCAAGGGCGCTTTGGGCCGAAGGCTGCCGCGTCTTTTTCGTCGCGCTGCCGGCGGAAGGGGCTGCCTTGCGGGCGGTGCTGCCCGAGGCCTACATCTACATCCTGGCCGGCCTGTTCGAGACCGGTTCGGCCGACATCTATCATGAATGGGGCCTGCTGCCGGTGCTGAACTCGCGCACCGAGATCGCCATCTGGGAAGCCCATGGCTGGGACGGGGACGTGCCACGCCCCTGCGCCATCCATGTCGATACCGGCATGAACCGGCTCGGCCTGAGCGCCGAGGAGGCCGTCGCCTTTGCCAGCGACAATGCGCTGACCGGTGCTGTCACGCCTCTGCTCGTGATGAGCCATCTGGCCTGCGCGGACGAGCCGGCCCATCCGCTCAATGGCCGGCAAAGAGAGTCGTTTCAGGCGGTTAGGGGCGCTTTCCCTCAGGCTGATTCAAGTCTCTCAAACTCCGCTGGAACTCTGCTCGGGCCCGACTTCGCGTTCGATCTGGTCCGGCCGGGCATCGCGCTTTATGGTGGCAATCCGGTGGCGGGCGCAAAACCGATGCATCCGGTCGCCACCGCCGAGGCCCGCATCATCCAGCTTCGGACAGCCAGGGCCGGTGAGACCGTCAGCTACGGCGCACCTGTCCCGCTCGCGTGCGATACCCGGATCGCGGTTGCCGCCGTCGGTTATGGCGATGGCTACCACCGCGCCTCCTCGGGTGCCGGCGTGCCGCTTCGCAGGACGCTGGCGCCAGGCGGCACGGGCTTCATCCATGGCCGCCGCGTGCCGGTCCTGGGTCGCGTGACCATGGACCTGACCATGTTCGACGTCACGGGTCTCGGCGACGAGATCACGCATGGTGACTGGATCGAACTGTTCGGTTCAAACGTCCCGATCGACGAGGCCGCTGCAGCCGCCGGTACCATCGCCTATGAAATGCTGACGTCGCTCGGCAGCCGCTATGACCGGCACTATCTCGGGGGAGAACCGGCCGATGGCTAAGTCGCGGGTTCAGTTCGTCTGCCAGAATTGCGGCACGGTGCACACGCGCTGGGCCGGCAAGTGCGACGGCTGCGGCGAATGGAACACGCTGGTCGAGGAAGGCTCCACCGGCGGCATCGGCTCGGGGCCGGGTTCGATGCGGTCGGCGCGCAAGGGGAGGGCGGTCGCGCTCACCTCGCTGTCCGGCGAGATCGAGGAGGCGCCGCGCATCGTCTCGGGCATCAACGAGCTGGACCGCGCCACCGGTGGCGGCTTCGTGCGCGGCTCGGCCCTTTTGGTCGGTGGCGATCCCGGCATCGGCAAGTCGACCCTTCTGACCCAGGCGGCAGCCGCGCTCGCATCGGCTGGCCACCGCGTGGTCTATGTCTCGGGCGAGGAGGCCGTGGCGCAGATCCGGCTCCGGGCGCAACGCGTCGGCGTCGCATCCGCGCCCGTGGAACTGGCCGCCGAGACCAATGTCGAGGACATCCTGGCGACCATCGCCGACGGCCGACGCCCTGATCTGGTCATCCTCGATTCCATTCAGACGCTGTGGACGGATGGGGCCGATTCGGCGCCTGGGACGGTGACCCAGGTGCGGGCGTCGGCCCAGGCGATGATCCGTTATGCCAAGTCGACGGGGGCCGCCGTGGTGCTGGTCGGGCATGTCACCAAGGAAGGCCAGATCGCCGGCCCGCGCGTCGTCGAGCACATGGTCGATGGCGTTCTCTATTTCGAGGGCGAGGGCGGGCACCACTATCGGATCCTGCGGGCGGTCAAGAACCGCTTTGGGCCGACCGACGAGATCGGCGTCTTCGAGATGTCGGACAAGGGACTGCGCGAGGTCGCGAACCCCTCCGAACTGTTCCTCGGCGAGCGCGCGACGAAGGCGCCGGGGGCGGCGGTCTTTGCCGGCATGGAAGGCACCCGCCCGGTGCTGGTCGAAATCCAGGCGCTGGTCGCGCCGTCGCCGCTGGGGACGCCGCGCCGTGCGGTCATCGGCTGGGATGGCGCACGTCTTTCGATGGTGCTGGCGGTGCTCGAGGCGCATTGTGGCGTCCGCTTCGGTTCCCACGATGTCTATCTCAACGTGGCGGGCGGCTACCGCATCTCGGAACCGGCCGCCGATCTCGCGGTGGCGGCAGCACTCGTTTCATCTCTCACCGGCCTTGCCCTGCCTGCCGATTGCGTCTATTTCGGCGAAATCAGCCTGTCGGGGGCTGTCCGGCCTGTAGCGCATGCTCCGCAGCGCTTGAAGGAGGCCGAGAAGTTGGGGTTCGGCCAGGCGGTGACGCCGTCTGGAAGCGAGGAGACGGTGGCGCCTCAGGCCATAAGAACTTTTCAGCCGGCCATCCTGGCCGATCTCGTCGTCCGCATTGCAGGCAGCAAGCCCGAATAGTACGAAGCAGCCAAGGCGCGGCGCCAGTCTCTTGGAGTGGAACAGGGAATGCCGATTACTCTTCTGGACGGAATTCTGATCGGATTCACGCTCGTCTCCGCGATTCTGGCGATGGTGCGCGGTTTCTCGCGCGAATTCCTGTCGATCGTTTCCTGGGTCGCGGCGGCGTTCGGCGCGTTCTACCTGTACCCGCTCCTGCTGCCCTATGTGCAGCCGCACATCGACAACCAGACGCTGGCGCTGGCGGTGGCAGCCGGCATCATCTTCCTGATCGTGCTGATCATCGTGACCGTGCTGACGATGAAGGTAGCCGACTTCATCATCGATTCGCGGATCGGCGCGCTCGATCGCACCTTGGGGTTCCTCTACGGCGCGGCGCGTGGCGTTTTGGTCGTCGCGGTGGCATTCCTGTTCTTTTCCTGGCTGGTCGGGTCCAATCCGCCCGTCTGGGTGAGCGAGGCCAAATCTCGGCCGCTTTTGGAAGGTATCGGAAGCTGGCTTGAAGGCGCGTTGCCGGACGACCCGGAACGCTCGATCTTCGATCGCATCCAACCGCCGGGTGATGAACCGACCGGCGAATAGGGATCGCCCCGAGGCGGTTTCCCACACTGGCGAGGTAGACTGCCATGGCGGATATGGACGACACCCCCTTTGCGGGAGAAGATGACCGCTTCCATGACGAATGTGGCGTCTTCGGCATCTTCGGGCGCCTCGATGCGGCGGCCATCGTCACGCTCGGCCTGCATGCGCTGCAGCACCGCGGCCAGGAAGCAGCCGGCATCGTGTCGTATGACGGCAAGCAATTCCACGTCGAGCGCCATGTCGGGCTGATCGGCGATACCTTCACCAAGCAGGCGGTCATCGACCGTCTGTCCGGCACCCGCGCCATCGGTCACACGCGCTACGCGACCACCGGCGGATCCGGCCTGCGCAACGTCCAGCCTCTCTTCGCCGAACTGGCCGAAGGCGGCATCGCGATCGCCCACAATGGCAACATCACCAATGCCATGACGGTGCAGCGCAATTTGCAGAAGCAGGGCGCGATCTTCTCGTCGACCTCCGACACCGAAACCATCCTCCATCTGGTGGCCACCTCCCGCGAGCGCGGGCTGAATGCCCGCTTCATCGAGGCGGTGCAGCAGCTGGAAGGCGCCTTTTCGCTGGTGGCGCTGACGTCCAAGAAGATGATCGGCTGCCGCGACCCGCTCGGCATCCGGCCGCTGGTGCTCGGCGATCTCGACGGCGCCTGGATCTTCGCCTCTGAAACCTGCGCGCTCGACATCATCGGCGCGCGTTTCGTGCGCGACCTGAAACCCGGCGAGATGGTGGTGGTGACCGAAAACGGCATCGAGAGCCATTTCCCGTTCGAGCCACAGAAGTCGCGCTTCTGCATCTTCGAATATGTCTATTTTGCCCGGCCGGATTCTTCGGTCGAAGGTCGCAATGTCTACGACGTGCGCAAGGCGATCGGCGCGGAGCTGGCGCGCGAGAACCCCGTAGAAGCCGATATCGTGGTGCCCGTGCCCGACTCAGGCACGCCGTCGGCGATCGGCTTTGCGCAGGCCGCCAACATTCCCTTCGAGCTCGGCATCATCCGCAACCACTATGTCGGGCGTACCTTCATCCAGCCGACGGATGCCATTCGTCACATGGGCGTGCGGCTCAAGCACAATGCCAACCGCAAGATGCTCGAGGGCAAGAGGGTCGTCCTGGTCGACGATTCCATCGTGCGCGGGACGACCAGCCAGAAGATCGTGCAGATGGTTCGAGACGCCGGCGCCAGCGAAGTCCACATGCGCATCGCCTCGCCGCCGACGCGCGCCTCCTGCTTCTATGGCGTCGACACGCCCGAGACGGCAAAGCTGCTGGCCAGCCGCATGACGATCGAGGAAATGGCGAAATTCATTCGCGTCGATTCGCTGGGCTTCCTGACCATTGACGGGCTCTACCGCGCCGTGGGCGAAGCCGCGCGCGACAATGACAGCCCGCAATATTGCGATGCCTGCTTCACCCGCGACTATCCGACCCGGCTGACCGACTTCGACGGCGCGGACAATGTGCGCACCCTGTCGGTGCTGGCGGGCAGCGGCTGAGGCAGGCAGTCACGACAAGAGCTTCAGCCCGCCGATACCGGCCACGATCAGCATGACGCAGCCAAGACGCGCCGCGCTGGCGGGCTCGCCCAGGATCAGGATGCCGAACATCACGGTGCCCACCGTGCCGATGCCCGTCCACACCGCGTAGGCGGTGCCGAGCGGCAGCGATTTCAGGGCAAGACCGAGGAAGCCGAGGCTGACGGCCATGGCAGTCACCGTGGCCAGGGTGGGAATCACGCGGGTGAAGCCATGGGTGTATTTCAGCCCGACGGCCCAGCCGATTTCGAACATTCCCGCGAGTGCCAGATAAAGCCACGCCATTGCTCATCTCCAATTTGGTGGCGATGAGGTCGTCCTCAACAATAGGGGATGCTTGGCGCGGGTCGTCCCGAGCAGCTCGGATATAGGATTTGAGGACGTGTGCGGCAAGTCGGTCCCGGCGCTTCCGTATGCCGCGCAAACGGTTTATCAGCCTCTGCGATCATCCATATGCAGGGACACGCCATGACCGCTCCAGATCTATCCGGCCGCATCGCACTCGTCACAGGCGCCTCGCGCGGCATAGGCTACCAGCTGGCAAAGCAGCTCGCGGCGGCGGGCGCGCATGTGCTCGCCGTGGCGCGCACCGTGGGCGGGCTCGAGGAACTGGACGACGAGATCAAGCAGGCCGGCGGCGAGGCGACGCTGGTCCCGCTCGACCTGTCCGACATGGCCGGCATCGACCGGCTCGGCGGGGCGATCAACGAACGCTGGGGCAAGCTCGACATCATGGTGGCCAATGCCGCCATTCTCGGCGTGATCGGCCCCGTCGGACACATCCAGGCCAAGACCTTCGACAAGGTCATGATGCTCAATGTCACCGCCACCTGGCGGCTGATCCGGTCGTTGGACCCGCTGCTGCGCAAATCCGATGCGGGGCGCGCCGTGTTGATGTCGTCAGGGGTGGCGCACAGCGCGCGCGCCTTCTGGGCGCCCTACGCGGCGTCGAAGGCGGCGGTCGAGGTGCTCGCACGCTCCTGGGCGGACGAGACGAAGAACAGCGCGCTCCGGATCAATTCGGTCAATCCGGGCGCCACGCGGACCGCCATGCGGGCCCAGGCCATGCCGGGCGAAGATCCCGAGACCCTGCCGACCGCCGCGGAGGTCGCCTCCCGCATGCTGCCGCTGGTCGGCCCCGACCTTAAAGAGACCGGCCAGCTTTTCGACGTGCGGTCCAACCGGTTCCTGACCTACCACATGCCGGATTGAGGCCCGCTCAAGGCCGCAGCTTGTAGCCGGTCTTGAAGATCCACCAGAGCAGCGTGATGCAGACCGCCAGGAAGAAGGCGACCATGGCGAGGCTGACATAGATGCTGACGTCGGAGGTTTCGTAGAAGCTCCAGCGGAAGCCGCTGATCAGGTAGACCACCGGATTGAACAGCGAGACGGAGTGCCAGAAGGGCGGCAGCATGTCGATCGAATAGAAACTGCCGCCGAGGAAGACGAGCGGCGTGATGATCAGCAGCGGGATGAACTGCAGCTTCTCGAAATTGTCCGCCCATATGCCGATGATGAAGCCGAACAGGCTGAAGGTGAGCGCGGTGAGCACCAGGAACAGTACCATCATCAGCGGATGGGCAACCCGCAGGTCCACGAACGCGCTCGCCGTGACCAGAATGATGACGCCGAGGATCAGCGACTTGGTCGCCGCCGCGCCGACATAGCCCAGCAGGATCTCCACATAGGAGATCGGCGCCGAGAGTATCTCGTAGATGGTGCCGACGAATTTCGGGAAATAGATGCCGAAGGCGGCGTTGGAAACGCTCTGGGTGAGCAGCATCAGCATCACCAGTCCCGGCACGATGAAGGCGCCATAGGAGACGCCGTCGATTTCCTCGATACGCTGGCCGATCGCGGCACCGAACACGATGAAATAAAGCGAAGTGGTCAGGATGGGTGCAACCACGCTCTGGAACATGGTTCGGCGCCAGCGCGCCATTTCATAGAAGTAGATTGCCTTGACGGCGTGAATGTTCACGAGCGGTCCCTCACGAGGCTTACAAAAATGTCTTCCAGCGAGCTGCTCCTGGTCTCCAGATCGCGCACCGCGATGCCGGACCGGTTCAGATCGGCCAGAAGAGAGGTGATACCGGTGCGCGCGGCACTGGTGTCGTAGGTGTAGATCAGCGTCTGGCCGTTGTTGGCCACTTCCAGATCGTATCGGCCGAGCGCCTCGGGCAGCGTGTCGACCGGCTCGCGCAGTTCGAGCGTCAGCTGCTTTCGGCCGAGCTTGCGCATCAGCTCCGACTTTTCCTCGATCAGCAGCATCTCGCCATTGTTGATGACGCCGATCCGGTCGGCCATCTCCTCGGCCTCCTCGATGTAGTGCGTCGTCAGGATGACGGTGACGCCCGTCTCGCGCAGCTTGTGAATGAGCTGCCACATGTCCTTGCGCAGTTCGACGTCGACGCCGGCCGTCGGCTCGTCGAGGAACAGGATGCGCGGCTCGTGGCTTAGCGCCTTTGCGATCATCAGGCGACGCTTCATGCCGCCGGAAAGCTCGAAGACCTTGCTGTCCTTCTTCTCCCACAGTGTCAGGTCACGCAGGATCTGCTCGACGAGTTTTGCGTTAGGGGGCTTGCCGAAGAGGCCTCTGCTGAAGTTCACAGTGGCCCAGACGCTTTCGAAGGATTCTGTGTGGAGTTCCTGGGGCACGAGGCCGATCAGCGAGCGCGCGGCCCGGAAATCGCGCTTGATGTCGTGGCCGCCGACGGTCACCGAGCCGGTGGTCGGGTTGGCCAGTCCGCAGATGATGGAGATCATGGTCGTCTTGCCGGCGCCGTTCGGCCCGAGCAGCGCCAGGATCTCGCTCTCGCGGATTTCGAGATCGACCGACTTCAGGGCCTGAAAGCCGTTCTCGTAGGTCTTTGACAATCCGGAAACGGATATGATCGGCGAAGTGGAGGATTTTTGGAGCATGGGCTTTTCAGAATTTTCGGCGCGGAAATTCGCGCGGCCATCGGGAGGGCACGACCCGATATAGGGACGGGTGGCCATGCTTCCAATGGCCCAGCCAAGGGGTGGACGATGCTCCTGCCACTCGCCTGCCAGGGCAAAGCGCGCCCGAGGCGGGCCCCGTCAGCCTTGACTTGCGCGCTCGGCGTGCCAAACACCATGACTGAAAACAATGCAGGGAGCAGGCGATGGCCATCGCATTCACCTTTCCGGGCCAGGGCAGCCAGACCGTCGGCATGGGCAAGGACCTTGCCGACGCGTTTCCCGAAGCGCGCGCCGTCTTCGCGGAAGTCGACGAGGCGTTGGGCGAGAAGCTGACGACCACCATGTGGGAAGGACCGGAGGAGACGCTGACGCTGACGGCCAACGCGCAGCCGGCTTTGATGACGGTCTCGATGGCGATCATGCGCACGCTGGAGGCCCGTGGCTTCCAGCTGCAGGGCAGGGTCGACTACGTCGCCGGGCACTCGCTGGGTGAATATTCGGCGCTCTGCGCGGCCGGCATGTTCACCATCGCCGACACGGCGCGTCTCCTTCGCATTCGCGGCAAGGCCATGCAGCAGGCGGTGCCGGTGGGCGAGGGGGCGATGGCGGCCATCATCGGGCTCGACCATGAATCTGTCGAAGCCGCCTGCCAGGCAGCAGCCCAGGGAGGTGTGTGCCAGATCGCCAACGACAATGGCGGCGGGCAGATCGTGATCTCGGGATCTAAGGAGGCCGTGGAAGCCGCGGCCCGCGACTGCACCGAAAAGGGTGCCAAGCGCGCGATCCTCCTGCCGGTCTCGGCACCGTTCCATTCCTCGCTGATGATGCCGGCCGCCGATGCGATGCGCGTCGCGCTTCAGGAGGCGACCAAGAAACCACCGGTGGTGCCGGTGGTGTCCAACGTCGTGGTCGAACCCTTGTCCGATCCGGATCTTATTGCCGAGAAGCTGGTCGAGCAGGTCACCGGGCGGGTGCGCTGGCGCGAGACGGTGGAGTGGTTTTCCGCCAACGGCGTCACCACTCTCTTCGAAGTCGGCTCGGGCAAAGTCCTGTCCGGCCTGGCCAGGCGGATCAACCGGGAGATCATGACGGTTCCGGTCAACGCGCCTGGCGACATCGACACCGTCATGGCAGCGCTGGGCTGAGGCCGAAGGCGCGATCAATTGTTCAAGGAAGGTTCAAGCATGTTCGATCTGACCGGGCGGAAGGCCCTCGTGACAGGGGCCACCGGCGGCATTGGCGAGGCCGTGGCACGGATGCTGCACCAGGCCGGCGCCACTGTCGGCCTGCACGGCACGCGCGTCGAGAAGCTGGAGGCGCTGGCCGCCGATCTGGGCGAGCGCACGAAGATGTTCCCCGCCAACCTGTCGGACCGCGACGAGGTCAAGGCTCTCGGCCAGAAGGCCGAGAGCGAACTCGAGGGCGTCGACATCCTGGTCAACAATGCCGGCATCACCCGCGACGGCCTCTTCGTGCGCATGAGCGACGATGACTGGGATGCCGTGCTCGAGGTCAATCTGACCTCGGCCTTCCGGCTGACCCGTGAACTCACCCATCCCATGATGCGTCGCCGCTACGGGCGAATCGTCAACATCACGTCGGTGGTCGGCACGACGGGCAATCCGGGGCAGGCCAATTACTGCGCCTCGAAGGCCGGCCTGGTCGGTCTCACCAAGTCGCTGGCCCAGGAAATCGCCTCCCGCAACGTCACCGTCAACTGCGTTTCGCCCGGCTTCATCGAATCGGCCATGACCGACAAGCTCAACGACAAGCAGAAGGACGCCATCATGGGCGCCATTCCCATGCGCCGCATGGGCAGCGGCGGCGACATTGCCGCGGCGGTTCTCTACCTCGCATCCGAACAGGCCGGCTACGTGACCGGGCAGACCCTGCACGTGAATGGCGGCATGGCCATGATCTAGGGACAGGGGTTTGTCCTTGGAAGGCCGGACTTTTTCGTGTAATGCGGCGCACAACATGGCCCGGCGTGGCCGATACGGGGTTTTCCCTCAGCGGAAATCCTCAAAAGCAGGCGAGCGGCGAGGGCCCGACGAGGCCCGGCCCGCATGCCGGTATCTTTCAACTTGATTAGCGGCGGGCCTGTCGCTAACGAAGGCATCACAACACCAAGTCGAGGGTTTCCGAAATGAGCGATACCGCAGAACGGGTTAAGAAGATCGTTGTCGAGCATCTGGGCGTCGATGCCGACAAGGTTACTGAGGGTGCGAGCTTCATCGACGACCTCGGTGCGGACAGCCTCGACACCGTCGAGCTCGTGATGGCGTTTGAAGAAGAATTCGGCGTTGAAATCCCGGACGATGCGGCCGAGACCATCCTGACCGTCGGCGACGCGGTCAAGTACATCGACAAGTCCACCGCCTGAGGGGGACGCGTCGCAATTCGTTCGTCCCGGAGTCAAGCCATGAGACGCGTCGTAGTGACGGGCCTGGGCCTGTTGTCGCCATTTGGCGTCGGCGCAGAGCATAGTTGGAAACAGATCCTGGCCGGACGCAGTTCGACTCGACGGATCGAACGGTTCGAGGTTGACGATCTTCCCTGCAAGATCGCCAGCCCGATCCCGCGGGAAGGCGAAGGCGCCTACAATCCAGACGACTTTCTGGAGCCCAAGGACCAGCGCAAGATCGGCGAGTTCATCGTCTACGGCATGGTCGCAGCCGATCTTGCTCTTGCCGATTCAGGCTGGAAACCCCAGACCGAGGACGAGCGTTGCGCCGCCGGCGTGATGATCGGCTCGGGCATAGGCGGCATCGAAGGCATCGCGGAGAACACGCTGACGCTGGAGCAGCGCGGCCCGCGGCGCATCAGCCCGTTCTTCATCCCCGGCAACATCATCAATCTCGTCTCGGGCCAGGTCTCGATCCGGCACGGGCTCAAGGGTCCCAACCACGCGGTGGTCACCGCCTGCTCGACAGGCGCCCACGCCATTGGCGACGCCGCGCGGCTGATCATGTTCGGCGATGCCGACGTGATGCTGGCCGGCGGTGCCGAGGCGCCGATCACGCGTCTGTCCATTGCCGGCTTCGCGGCATGCAAGGCGCTTTCCACGAGCTACAACGACACGCCCGAACGCGCCTCGCGCCCCTATGACAACGACCGCGACGGTTTCGTCATGGGCGAAGGCGCCGGGGTGGTCGTGCTGGAGGAACTCGAACACGCCAAGGCGCGCGGCGCCAAGATCTATGCCGAAGTCGTCGGCTACGGCATGTCGGGCGATGCGTTTCACATCACCGCCCCCGCGGAAGACGGCGACGGCGCCTATCGCTGCATGAAGGCAGCGTTGAAGCGGGCGAACCTCACGCCCGACGATGTCGACTACATCAATGCCCATGGCACATCGACCATGGCCGACACCATCGAACTTGGCGCGGTGGAGCGCCTGGTGGGCGATGCGGCTTCGAAAATCTCCATGTCGTCCACGAAATCCTCGATCGGCCACCTCCTGGGGGCGGCGGGTTCGGCCGAGGCGATCTTCTCGGTTCTGGCCATTCGCGACAACATCGCACCTCCGACCATCAATCTCGACAACCCGGCCCGCGAAACGGCGATCGACCTTGTGCCTCACAAGGCCCGCGAACGCCGCATTGATGTGGCGTTGTCAAATTCGTTCGGTTTTGGCGGCACCAATGCCTCTCTGGTTTTTCAGCGCTACAATGGCTGATCGCTCTTGCGGGAGCCGGACCAGCCAGCATTTTAGCCACATTCGCGATTAGGTTCGCGATCCAAGCGAATCGAGAAGAGCAGCCACCGGGATGACGATTCAGCCTCAAGAGCACGATGGTTCACAGCCGCCTCGCGAGCAGCCCCGTCGGCTTGTGCCGAAATCAGCCAGCGAAGCACTCAGGCCGCAGGCCGGCACCCCGCCGCCGCGGCGTTCGCGCCAGTCGCGCAACCAGTTCGTGGTGTTCATGAACTTCCTCATGTCGCTGGTGGTGCTGGTGGTCGTCGTCGGCGGCCTCGGCTTCTTCCTCGGCAAGCAGGCGTTTGATGGCCCCGGCCCGCTGGAATCGACGGAGACCGTGCTCATCCGGCCCAATACGGGCGTCGCGGAAATTGCCAGCATCCTCGAGCGCCGCGGGATGATCTCGGATGCGAGGCTATTCCGGCTCGGCCTGCGCGCCTATGGCCATGATGCCTCCCTGAGAGCCGGTGAATACGAGATCACGGCCGGCGCCTCCATGCACGAGATCATGGAGCTCTTGCGCAGCGGGCGTTCCGTCCAGCATGCCCTGACGATCCCGGAGGGCTTTACCGTCCACCAGGCGCTCGAGCGGATCGCCAACATGGAAGAGCTCGAAGGCGACATGCCCGACGAACTGCCGCCGGAGGGCAGCCTGGCTGCTGATACGCTGCGCTTCACGCGCGGCATGGACCGCCGGGAACTCATCCAGCGTCTCATGAACGACCAGAAAAGACTGGTCGAGTCGATCTGGGAGCGCCGGGTCGACGGGCTGCCGATCAACGACATCAACGAATTCGTCACGCTGGCTTCCATCGTTGAGAGGGAGACCGGCCGTGCGGACGAGCGCTCGCGCGTCGCGTCGGTGTTCATCAACCGGCTGAACCGCGGAATGCGGCTGCAGTCGGACCCGACCATCATCTACGGTATCTTCGGTGGCGAGGGGCTGCCGCCCGGCCGGGCGATCTATCGCTCCGACATCGATACGCCGACGGAGTACAACACCTACACGATCGACGGCCTTCCTCCGGGCCCGATCGCCATTCCGGGCCGCGCCTCGCTGGAAGCTGTCGCCAATCCGTCTCAGACCGAAGACCTCTATTTCGTCGCGGATGGATCGGGCGGCCATGCCTTTGCGCGGACGCTGGACGAGCACAATGCAAATGTCGCCCGTTGGCGCGCCATCGATCGCCAGCGCACGGAGGAAGCGGCGCAAGGCGAGGCAGAAGAGGAAGCCGCGGATTGATCGTCGCCTGCCTCCTGCGGGGAACGGGCGGATCGGGCATGGCATCGGGGGGATGGCCAGGATGAGTCTGCAGAGCATGACGGGTTTTGCGCGCGCCACGGTCGAGCGCGCCGGCATCGTGGCGACCTGGGAACTGCGCTCCCTGAACGGCAAGGGGCTCGATCTGCGCCTGAAGATGCCGCCGGGTCTCGACCGCGTCGAGCAGAGCATCCGCCAGGCGGCGCAGAAACGTTTTGCCCGCGGCAACATCCAGGCGGTGCTGGCGGTCTCCGGCACATCGTCCCAGCCGCAGCCCGTGGTCAACGAGGTCTTCCTGCAGGACGTCGCCGAACTGGCGCGCCGGCTGCAGGACCAGTACGGGGTGAGGGCGCCCAGTGCCGACGGTCTGCTGGCGCTGCGCGGCGTACTGGAATTTCCCGAACAGACCAGCGACGAAGACAGCCGCAGCGCGCTCGAGGCGGCGATTGTCGATGCGTTCCAGGCCGCGATGGCGGAGTTGGAAAAGGTGCGCCGGCAGGAAGGCGCCGCGATGGGCGAATTGCTGCTCGGCCATCTGACCCGCATAGAGGAACTGACAGCCCGGGCGGAAGCCGATCCGTCGCGCGAGGTGGAGGCGATCCGCAAGCGGCTCGGCGACCAGGTGCGCCTGTTGATGGAGACGGGCGCGGCGATGGACGAGGCACGGCTCCACCAGGAGGCGGCGTTCCTGGCCGCCAAGGCGGATATCCGCGAGGAGATCGACCGGCTGCGAACCCATGTCGAGGCGGCGCGCACGCTGCTCGCCGGCGGCGGGGCCGTGGGGCGCAAGCTCGATTTCCTCTCCCAGGAATTTATCCGCGAAGCCAACACGCTTTGCTCGAAATCCAATGCGGCGACGGTGACCGCCATCGGCCTCGATCTGAAGGCCGTGGTCGACCAGTTCCGCGAACAGGTTCAGAATCTGGAGTAGGGTTTTATGGCGGGCGAGGGCATTTCCACCAAGATCAGGCGGCGCGGGCTGATGCTCGTGCTGTCCTCGCCGTCGGGCGCGGGCAAGTCGACCATCGCGCGCAATTTGCTCGAGAGCGATCCGGCGCTGGAGCTGTCGGTCAGCGTGACGACGCGGCCGCGGCGCGGCAGCGAGATCGACGGCGTGCACTACCATTTCGTCTCGCAGCGCGATTTTGACCGGCTGCGCGATACCGATGCGCTGCTCGAATGGGCCGAGGTGCACGGCAATTGCTACGGCACGCCGCGCGAGGCGGCCGAGCAGGCCATGTCGGATGGCCGCGACATGCTGTTCGACATCGACTGGCAGGGGGCCAACCAGCTGGGCGAAAAGATGCCGACCGACATCGTGTCGATCTTCATCCTGCCGCCCTCGATGGAAGAGCTCAAGTCGCGACTGCAGCGCCGCGCCGAGGATACGGCCGAGGCGATCGACAAGCGGCTGGCCAATGCGCGCGAGGAAATCGCCCACTGGCAGGAATATGACTATGTCGTCGTCAATGACGATCTCGACCGGGCCTATGGCGCGGTGCGGGCGATCGTGACGGCCGAGCGGCTGCGGCGCAACCGGCGGCCGGGCCTGTTCGATTTCGTCAGCGGGCTGCTCGACACAAAAACCCCCCGCTCATAGAGCGTTCGCCAGCCGCACGAACTCCTCCACCGACAGGGTCTCGGCGCGCCGCGTCGGGTCGATGCCGGTTGCTTCCAGAAGTTTTTCCCCACCGAGCGATTTCACGCTCTGGCGCAGCATCTTGCGGCGCTGGCCGAAGGCTGCCTGTGTGACGCGCGACAGGGTGGCGGCATCGCAGGCAAAAGGTGTTTCGCGCGGCTCGATGTGGATGACGGATGAGGTTACTTTCGGTGGCGGGGTGAAGGCCTGGGGCGGCACGTCGAACATGATGCGCGAGACGGTGCGCCAGCCGGCGAGCACGCCAAGCCGGCCGTAATGATTGTCGCCGGGGGTGGCGACGATGCGCTCGGCCACCTCTCGCTGGAACATCAAAGTGAGCGACTTCCAGTAGGGCGGCCAGGGCTCGGCGGTGAGCCAGCGGATCAAAAGCTCGGTGCCGATATTGTAAGGCAAATTGGCGACGATGCGGATTCGTTCGCCACCCGCGAGTGCCGCAAAATCGGTCTCCAGCGCATCGCCCGAGACGATCTCCAGCCGGCCGGGATAATGCGCGGCGATTTCCTCCAGCGCGCTCATGGCGCGCTCGTCGCGCTCGATGGCGATGACCCGTGCCGCCCCCGCCAGAAGCAGCGCGCGGGTGAGCCCGCCCGGGCCGGGACCGACCTCAATCACCGTCTCGCCGGCCAGATCGCCGGCGGCGCGAGCGACCTTGCCGGTCAGATTGAGGTCGAGCAGAAAATTCTGGCCAAGCGATTTCTTCGGCGCAAGGCCGTGGCGCTCGATCACATCGGCGAGTTTCGGCAGGCCGTCGAGGCTCATCGCTGCGCCTCCGCATCGGCCATCCGGCGCGCCAGCTTCAGCGCCGCGATGAGGCTGTCGGGCCGCGCCAGACCCTGGCCGGCGATGTCGAAGGCGGTGCCGTGATCGGGCGAGGTGCGGATGAAGGGCAGGCCGAGCGTGACGTTGACCGCCTCGTCGAAGGCCAGCGTCTTGGCCGGGATCAGCGCCTGGTCGTGATACATGCAGATGGCAACGTCATAGGCGGTGCGCGCGCGGGCGTGGAACATGGTATCGGCGGGCAGGGGCCCAGTGGCGTCGATGCCGAGGGCGCGCAGGCGCTCGACCGCCGGGCGCACCACCGCCTGGTCCTCCCCGCCCATCGACCCGCCTTCGCCGGCATGCGGGTTGAGGCCCGCAATGGCCAGCCGCGGTTTCTTCAGCCCGAAGCGGGCGGCGAGATCGCTGGCGACGATGGTCGCGGTGTCGACGATCAGGTCCGTGGTCAGGCGGGCGGGCACTTGCGCCAACGGGATGTGGATGGTGACGGGCACGGTGCGCAGGTCAGGCCCGGCAATCATCATCACCGCGCGGGCGGGGCTGCCCCAATGTCGCTCCGCCAGTTCGGCCAGGAATTCCGTGTGGCCGGGATGGGCAAAGCCCGCCTCATAGAGCGGTTTCTTGGCGATCGGCAGGGTGACAATGGCGGCGGCCGCGCCTGAACGGATGTCGGCCACGCCGCGCTCGATCGCCTCGATGGTGCCGGCGGCATTTTCCGCCTGCGGCGCGCCGGGCGCGTCGACGAGGCGGTTTTTCAACGCGACCACGGGCAGGGCGTTGGCGAAGGCTTTTGGCGATTCCGCTGAACTGACTTCGGCGAGAGTCACGTCGAGCCCGAGCGAGCGGGCGCGCGCTGCGAGAAGCGCCGGGTCGCCGAGCAGGTAGAAGGCCGGCAGGGCGTCGGCCTTGCGGCGTTGCCAGGCGGCGAGCGCGATGTCAGGCCCGATGCCGGAGGGATCGCCGATCGACAGCGCGAGGGGGAGGGTGGTCACGGGGCAGTCCTTTCGTGGCCCGCCAGAAAGCGCGGATCGGGGCGCATGTCCAGCCTGTTCGGGCAGGTCGGCGAAAGTGGGCGTCCCGCCACGAAATGACCGCGTGTGTGGCAGGAACGGACATGTCGCCCACGGGTTGGGGGAGCACGGATTCAACAATACGAGGTAGACACCCATGAAACGTATGCTTGCCCTCACCACCGCCGCCCTCATGTCGACCGGCATTGCCGGCACCGCGCTCGCCCAGGACGCAGAACGCAAGATGGACACGGGCGTCGAGGCCGATGCGGCCACCGAAGTTCCGGATAGTGTCGACAACACCAAGACGGGCGCCACCAGTGCCGCCGCCACCAGTGCGGCGGCCGACAAGCAGGGCGATGCCGGAACCGGCGCCGATGCCGGCAAGCATGCCAATGTCGGCACGATCGTCTCGTCCCTGAACACCGGCCTGTTCGGCACGGCCGAGGTGGAGGGCGCTTCCGAGGTTTCGTCGGTGAAGATCATCCGCATCGACGAACTGCCGGGCGGCGACGAACAGTCCGCCATCGACGAGGCGCTCGACCGCCACCAGGACGAGGCCGACGATCTGCGCGCCGCCATCGAGGACAATGACGGTTTTGCAAGCCAGCTCGACAGCGAGGACGTGTCGGTCGACGACGTCGTCTCCGTGCAGGGCAATGGCGAGGGCAACTTCATCGTCTACGTGCGCTGATCGTTTCTCACCACCACAAGCGGAAAAATGCCGGCGGCCACGCCGGCATTTTTTTGCTCACGGCCGCTTCATGACGTGTCCGGTTTCTCCAGCGCGTGGAGCGCCAACGCATGGGCGTGGGCGAGGATCTCGTCTATTTCGCGAATACGCGGCGGGTGCGCTGCATTGGGATCATGGCGGAAAAGCCGGCCGCCGGGCGGGCGGGTGCGTCGGATCGGGAAGATGGTGCGGGCAAGCTGCGCTTCGCGCGCGGCTCTCAGCCGGGCGAAGCGGCGGGCCTGGCCGGCAAGATCGTCGAGGGCCTTGCCGAGGGCCGCGAGGCGGCGGGTGAGATGGGCCGCGCTGACGAGATCTTCGGGGGTGGGCCGCGGCGGCAGACGTGCGGGTTCGGTGAGGCCGGGCACGCAGATGCGCGGCGCGGCATGGGCGGGCACGTGGCGGGTGTGGGGTCCGAGCTGGCGGGGTGGGTCAAAGAGGGGGAAGGTCGGGATGCGGCGGGCGCCCCCTCCATCCGCCTTCGCCCGTTGGGCCACGGCGGACAGGCCGCCAGGCGGCATCATGACGGCGATGCCGAGACGGCGCAGCAGCGGTTCCATGGTTTGCGGCTTCGGCGGGCGCGGGGTGGGTGGTGGCACGACGAGGCCGCGGGCGGTGGCGATGATGCGCCGGCGGGCAGCGGATTCGGCCGGGCGCAACAGGCGCAAAATGGCGCGCCAGAGGAGGCGGGGAAGGGTCCTTCGCGGCCCGCCTTTGAGGGGGAGAGGTGCCGAGCGCAGCGAGGCGGTGAGGGGGCTATCCGGGAACTCTGCGAGTTTGATGCCGTCGGGTGCGGGCTCGGCCAGACCGGCCATGTCGACCAGCATCGCGACGATGCGCTTCAGCGCCTGGCGGTTCGCCTCGATTGCCGCACTCCCGTCCATCGCCGTCTCCTTCGGTTGGGCGCGGGGATTATCGGGGAGGTCTGCGGGGGTGGGGATAGATCGGGGGGGAATTTGTTGGCAGTGTTCAAGGTGGCCTGCTCGCCACAGGACGGCGAAGGTGGATCAATTGCCAAAGCGATATGTATTGAATATATACTACATAGATGGATGTGACCATTGAGTGGAGCCTGGAGAAGAACGCGGAGCTGCAGGCCCGCTATGGCTTCGGTTTTGAGCGGGTGCTGGTGGCGCTGGAGCAGGGTGGGCTGCTTGATGAAAGGGCACATCCAAATGCCGACCGATATGCGCACCAACGGCAACTCGTGTGCATGATCGATGGCTATATCTGGGTCGTCCCTTGCGTGACGGATGGCCGGACAATGTTTCTGAAGACCATGTTTCCCAGCCGGAAGGCGACCCGCGACTATCTCGGAGGCTGAAATGGACAGGAAGAAGTTCGAGATCACGCCTGAAGAAGAGCGCGATCTGATCGACTCGACCGAGCGCGGCGAGTGGGTCTCCGTGGGCGACATCGAGGAGCGCCGCGCCTTCTGGCAGGCGGCGGCACGACGCACCCTGGATGGCGAGCGCCAGCGCATCTCGATCTCCATCCCCAAGCGCGACCTTGCACGGCTGAAGACGGGGGCGGCCGAGGAGGGCATGCCCTATCAGACGCTGATCAACTCGATCCTGCACAAATATGTGGAGAAGGGGTGAGGGGGGACTCCCTCCCGCTTCGTCATCCTCGGGCCTGACCCGAGGATCCATGCCGGAACGGGGGAGGGATGGCGCCTTCGTCCGATGGCTCGGGCGACATGTGCCGTTCAGACATGGATCCTATGGTCTCCGCGACGGCCTTGCGGCCTGCTTCGCCATAGGATGACGAAGGCGGGGGGGCGGGCGGCTAGGCTTTCCGGCGGAAAAAGCAAACTGTCTCTGGGAGGTGCGGCTTCGCTCTAGCCCTCGTCTTCTGATCTAAGTACACGGTCGTAAAAGGACTTTTGGCTGTCATGAAAAGCGACAGAGAGAGGTTCTCCAAGAGTGGTCGCGTTTTCCCAGTTGTCTTTAATTACATCAGGAATGTTGGGTGAACGGCCTAACGCATATCTGAAACTCGCGTAGGCAAAGGTCCATATCGATATCAGATCGCTCATAATTCTCCGAAAATGCACTGCTCTAAGCAACCGTCTCTCGTCGGCCGGACGAGCAATTTCATCAACTACTAAGTCTATGGCTTTTTGATCGGCATGAATCAAATGGCTCATCATTCCATACATATGTAATAGAGATTTCAGTTCTACTATACAAAGTTCATTGCTTCGCCCCAATGAATCCAATATTGAGTAGAAAGACCATCTAGATTCTATTTCTTTACGTTCTTTTCTATTGTATTCGCCAAAAATGAATATTTTCTCGTTCTGAAGCGCATCAAATATTCTTGACTCATCAGCGTTCTTATGAATGCGTGATAAGCTGTTAGCGTAAGCTGCTTTCTGAGCAGCTTTTCGGTTGTGCGAGTAATCCAATTCCGTGAGGAATTCTTTCGCCAATTTCTCGCGTTCTGCTGCTGGCTGAAATCCCAGGAACCAGACTCGCGCCGCGCATTCATAGAACGAGCGGAGAACTATTTCTGCGTCCCAGAGGTAATCTTGCTGTGCCAGCGCACTTACCGCCTGGCTCCGATCTGACATATAAAGCGTCAGATTCTTCATTGTAGCGGTGCCGTCGGAATAGTTTCCTTCACAGGCGGCAAATTCTTGCTGAAACGCATTTCGAACAACCGTGATGGCTCGGAGCGTGCCTTCCCACGTTTCTGAAAGATGTCGCTCGATCTCTTCGCTATCCAAGGTGTCTCACACCCCCTTCACAAACCCGTCCAGCACCCGCTTCTGCCCGGCCTTGTCGAAATCGATGGTCAGCTTGTTGCCATCGATGGAGGCGACGTTGCCGTTGCCGAATTTCTGATGAAACACCCGGTCGCCGATCGAGAAGGCAGAGGGGGTGTCGGGGACGGAGCGGGCGACGAGTTCGCCTTCGATGGTGCGGGCCTTGACGGAGCCTGCGCCGGCGCCGAAGCCGGAATCGGTTTCGCCGTAGCCGATGCGCTCCACCGCGTGGCCGGAGCGCGAGCCCCAGTTGCGGTCGGTGGCCTCGGTGCGGTTGGCCTGCGCGCGGGCCCAGCCGGGGGTGGCGTAGGTGTTGGAGAAGGTGCCGGACCCGACATCGTCGAAACGCGAGGCGCCATAGGGGTTGCGGCGGGATTCGCCGAAACCGCCGCCGCGGCCGTAGCCGCCATAGGAGGTGTCGGCCTCGGCGACCTCGACATGGGCTTCTGGCAGCTCGTCGAGGAAGCGCGAGGGGATGGTCGACTGCCACATGCCGTGGATGCGGCGATTGCTGGTGAACCAGATGTGGAGGTGCTGCTTGGCGCGGGTGAGACCGACATAGGCGAGGCGCCGTTCTTCCTCCAGCCCTGAGCGGCCGCCCTCGTCGAGGGCGCGCTGGTGCGGGAAGAGGCCTTCCTCCCAGCCGGGCAGGAAGACGGTCTGGAATTCCAGCCCCTTGGCCGAATGCAGCGTCATGATGGAGACGGCGTCCATCTCGGCGTTCTGCTCGGTGTCCATGACGAGCGCCACATGCTCGAGGAAGGAGCGCAGCGATTCGTAATCCTCCATGGAGCGGATCAGCTCCTTGAGGTTGTCGAGCCGGCCGGGGGCTTCCGCCGAGCGGTCGTTCTTCCACATCTCGGTGTAGCCGGACTCTTCCAGCACGATCTCGGCCAGCTCGGTGTGGGGCGTGTTGTCGAGAAGCTCCGACCAGCGGGCGAAATTGGCCGCGACCTGACGAAGGGCCGCGCGCGGCTTGGGCTTTATCTCGTCGGATTCAGCGAGTTTGGCGGCGGCCTCCAGCATCGGCACGCCCAGCGCGCGCGAGGCGTCGTGGATCTGGCGGATGGCCGCTTCGCCCAGGCCGCGCTTCGGCACGTTGACGATGCGCTCGAAGGCGAGGTCGTCGGCCGGCTGGCAGATGATGCGGAAATAGGCCATGGCGTCGCGGATCTCCGCGCGCTCGTAGAAGCGCGGGCCGCCGATGACGCGATAGTTGAGGCCGAGCGTGACAAAACGGTCCTCGAATTCGCGCATCTGGAAGGAGGCGCGCACCAGGATCGCCATGTCGTTGAGGTTATGGCCCTTGCGCTGGGCGGCCTCGATCTCCTCGCCGACGGCGCGCGCCTCTTCCTCCGAATCCCAGGCGGCGTGGACATTGACTTTTGCGTCGTCGGGGTCAGCTGCGTCGGTGAACAGCGTCTTGCCGAGGCGGCCCTCATTGTGGGCGATGAGGTGGGAGGCCGCACCCAGGATGTGGGCGGTGGAGCGGTAGTTGCGCTCCAGCTTGATGACGGCGGCGCCGGGAAAATCCTTCTCGAAACGCAGGATGTTGTCGACCTCGGCGCCGCGCCAGCCATAGATCGACTGGTCGTCGTCGCCGACGCAACAAATGTTAACGCTCACGCTGTCGCCGCTTCGCGGCTCGCTCCGCCCCCTTGTTCCTTGCGCGCCTGCGGCGTCGCGGGGAGCCGCGCCATCAGGCGCGACGGCCGGTCGGCCTTGCGGACCTGCGGTCCGTTCTTCGGCGGAAGGGCGCTCACCCTCCCCTTGATGGGGAGGGTCGTCGCGCAGCGACGGGGTGGGGCGCGCAGGCCGTTGCGCGAGGAGGCGCAGCCACATGTACTGCGCCGTGTTGGTGTCCTGGTACTCGTCGACGAGGATGTATCTGAAGCGGCGGTGGTAGTCGGCAAGCACGTCGGGGTTGTCGCGCAGGATGCGGATGGGGTGGCACAGCAGGTCGCCGAAATCGCAGGCGTTGAGCGTCCTCAGGCGCTCCTGGTAGGCGGCGTAGAGTTCGCGGCCCTTGCCATTGGCGAAGGCGCGGGCGTCGCCTTCGGGGATTTCCTTCGGGGCCAGGCCCTTGTTCTTCCAGCCGTCGATCAGCTGCGCGAACTGGCGCGGCGGCCAGCGCTTGTCATCGAGCCCCTCGGCCTGGATGAGCTGCTTGAGCAGCCGGATCTGGTCGTCGGTGTCGAGGATGGTGAAGCTGGACTTGAGCCCGGCGAGCTCGGCATGGCGGCGCAGGATCTTGACGCCGATCGAATGGAAGGTGCCGAGCCAGGGCATGCCCTCGACGGCTTCGCCGACGAGCACGCCGATGCGCGCCTTCATCTCGCGCGCGGCCTTGTTGGTGAAGGTGACGGCGAGGATCTGGGAGGGCCAGGCGCGGCCGGTGGCGAGGATATGGGCGATGCGGGTGGTGAGCACGCGCGTCTTGCCGGTGCCGGCACCCGCCAGCACGAGGACGGGGCCCTCGGTGGTCTCGACGGCCAGACGCTGCTCGGGGTTCAGGCCTGCGAGATAATCCGGTGGGCGGGGGCCCTGCCGGGCCGCCATGGCGCGGGCGGCAATGCCGGAGATCGGCGGCGGGCTGCCTTCGCCGGGGAAGGGCTGGTCGTCAGGAAAATCGGACATCCGCCCGAATGTAGTGATTCGGGGGCCAAAGGCCAGACGCGGAACGAAAAGTGAAGGCCTCAGCCCTCGAGGCGGGAGATGCGCCGGTCGGTGAAGTTCTGGCGGTTGGCGACGATCGGCTCCATGAGCCGGGCAAGGGCGGCGTCGTCGCCGATCTGGGCGGCGAGCTCGGCCGTCTGGTTCATGGCGACGCGGTCGAGGAGGTCGAGGCGGGGCCGCCCCTGCGCGTCGCGCGGCAGGATGACGACGTCCTGGACGATGTCGGCGCTGGTCTCGATGCGCGGCAGCGGGCGGGCGGTCTCGACGAAGGCGTAGAGGCCGACCCCCTTGCGCGGCAGGGGATAGGTGGTGATGGCGACGTCGGAAACGCCGTCGAGCGCCAGATAGGCGGCGCGGACCGCCGGGCCTTCGGCATCCAGCCGGTCATGCGTGCCTTCGCCATCGGACCAGCGGAAGATGCCGCGCGTGACGAAATTGTAGAGCTTCTTGCCCGACGCCATCCAGATGCGGCTCGGCAGCGATCGGCGGGCGAGGATGCGCTTCGCGGTGGGCGTCATCAGTTCCGGCGCGAAGGCGCGCATCTGCTTCAGGAGGTGGCGGAAATCCTCATAGGCCATGACGCGGTAGAGGCGGCCGCGGCGGCGGTGGCTGGAGGCGAGCTGGAAGTCGATGATGGCGGCGCGCCCGTCCGGCGTCATCAGCCAGTTCTGGGGCTTGGCGAGGTCGTTGTGGGTGATGCCGGCGCGGCGCAACGCGCGCAGGAGCAGGAAGGCGTCGGCATACCAGGCGGGATCGGCGGGGCGGGCGAGATGCAGCGGCGCGCCCTCGGTCCAGGTGCGCAGCAGGCCGTCGGCATCAACGGAGATCAGATGCGGGGTGCCGGGCACGCCGTCGAGCGCGCGCATGGTGGCGATCTCGCGGCGCGCGAGCAGCCAGCCGAAGGGCCGCGACCAGGCAGGCGCCGCGGAAACGTCGCGGCGGATCATTGGCCGGTCAGGCGCCGAGGCGAGGTGGCCCTTGCGGGTCTCGGAGAAAAGATCGCGCTTGAGCACGAGCTGGGTGTGGAAGTCGTTCATCAGGTGACGCCGCATGGAAAGGCCGCTTCCTAGACCCCCGGGCCCGGTTGCGCAATCGCGCAGCGGCGACCGGCACTTGACATATAGCTTAGTGCTCAACTATATAGTTTAGTGTTAAACTAAATAGGGAAGGGCGATGACGGCGATCAAGGACGGTCAGGAGAGGGTCGCAGGAGCGTTCGCGCTGATGACGGAGATCGGCATCATTGCGCAACTGGCGACCCACGCATTCGAGAGCCGGATGCCCGAGGGGCTGACCATGGCCCAGTTCTCCGTACTCAATCATCTGGCGCGCTTGGGCGGCGCGCCGACCCCGGTCGAACTGGCCGGTGCCATGCAGGTGACCAAGGGAGCGATGACCAACACGGTTCATCACCTGGAACGGCGTGGGCTGGCGAAGGTCGCTCCGCATGAAAGCGACGGGCGTTCCAAGCGCGTCAGCCTAACCGATGCGGGGCGCCAAGAGCGCGAGGCGGCCATCGTCGCGCTGGCGCCTGAACTCGGCGCGCTGGCACAGCTGCTGGGCGACGACCGCCTGGCCCGGGTGTTGCCGGTGCTGGCCGATGTCAGGCGCTTCCTCGACGAGCGGCGGGGCTGAACCCGTCAACCGATCAAAAGATCAGAGATGGAGAAAGATCATGACACTTGCAGCACGGGGTTGGACTTACACGGTGCGGACCTTCGCGGTTTTGGGCGGGGTGTTGATGATACTACTTGTTGCGGGGATCGTGCAGGATGCCGGGAGTTTCGACCGCACACGGGGTGGCTACGAACCGCCCTATGTCGGCTACACGGGGGAGCCGACGGACTGGTCGAGGCTCGATCGGACAGCGACCGGCATGGCCTTTCGGGGCAGGGTGGTGAACCTGCTGGTCGACTGCACCAGCGGCATGATGCATTTCGAACTTTACGGGATGGCGATCCCGTTTCGGGCGTTTTCGCCCCGCGCCATCGCCGTCCACAAGCCACGTGAGGCGTGCGTGGAGCGGGGCTTTGTCCCGCAATTCTGAGATCCGGATGGATCAGCTGATCTGCGGCGCCCAGGCGGTCTTGTAGGCCGGCGCAAGGGTGAAGCCGGACGGGCGCTGCGACACCGGCGGCGGCTTCCTGATGCCTTCGTGTAGGTAACGAAGGGCGCCGAGCACGCCGTTCATGGTGTAGGGCTTGGACATCACCCCGACGGCGCCGAGAAAATCATCGGGGAGCCAGCCGGGATTGGCGGTCATGAAGACCACCACCGAACTGTGGTTGGCGTTGATGAAGCGGGCGATGTCCATGCCCGTGTGTCCGTCGGCGAGCTGGAGATCGACAAAGGCCACGTCGGGCCTGGTCTTTACGATGAGCTCCTTGGCTTCGCTCAGCGTCGTGGCCCAGCCGGCGACCTCGTGCCCGGCGTCCTCGACCAGACCCTCCAGTTCCATCGCGATGAGTGCCTCGTCCTCCACAATCAGGACCTTGAAGGGATCCGGCATGTTCATGGCTCCTGCTTGTTGCTTTTCTGGCCGGCCGAATTCGCGTCGCCAGATGTCCCAACTCCTTCACCGGCAAATTCGATCCGAACTTTTGTGCCGGGTGCGTTGTCGAGCCATTCGATTTCAGCCTGGAGCTGCCGGGCGAGCGAGGAAACGAGGCGCAATCCGAAGGAGGAGGAGTCGGGCGAGCGCTCCATGCCCTTGCCGTCGTCGCTGACCTCGATGCGCAGCTTTCCGTTGGGCTTGTAGACCCGGATTCCGAGCTTGCCACCTGCGCGATCGGCGAAGGCATGCTTGAGGGCGTTGGTCACGAGTTCGTTGACGATGAGGGCCAGGGGAGCGGCCTTGTCGGCCGCCATGTTCTGATGGTCGAGATCCAGATGCAGGTCGAGCTGGCCATCGCCGAAGGCCGAAACCAGATCGCCGACGAGGTCGCGAATGAAATCGGCGAGGTCGAAGCTCGTCGTGTCCTTGGTCTGGTAGAGGCGGCGGTGGGCCATGCTCAGCGCCTCGACACGCGCCAGCATGGCTTTCATGGAATTGCGTGCTTCGGGATCGCTGATGGACCTGGCCTGCATGACGACCAGCGACGCGATCATCTGCAGATTGTTCTTCACGCGGTGATCGATCTCGTGGGCGAGTACGGTCTGCCGATTCAGCGCTTCCTCGAGCTCGGAGGTGCGATCCTTGACGGCCTGCTCGAACCGCTCCTTCTCGGCGCGAACCTGGATTTCGCTGTCCTTGCGATCCGTCACGTCGAGCTGGGAGGCGAAATAGAACTGCAGCTCGCCCGTCTCGTCGATGACGGGGCTGATGTAGAGCGCATTCCAGAACGTCGTCCCGTCCTTGCGGTAATTCAGGATGTCGACCGAGATGTCGGTGCGGGTCTCCAGCGCCGTGCGAATGGCGTCCACCGATTTGGCGTCGGTATCCGGACCCTGAAGGAACCGGCAGTTGCGCCCCATCACGTCGTCGCGCTCATAGCCCGTCATCTTGAGAAACGAGTTGTTGCAGTAGACGATCGGGTTGTCGGGCTGACGGGGATCGGTGATGATCATGGACATGCGCGTGGCACGCATGGCAGCGGCGAAGGGATCGCCCTTGCCGTGCTGCGCGTGCAGCCGGTCCGTCATCCGCCAATCGTCGGCACCATCCTTTGGTCGCCTGTCGCTCATTCCGTTGAACCCCAGCTGTCTTCAATCTCCGGGACAAATAACGGAGGAAGGTGCGATTTGGTTCACGGAGAGTCGGATGAAGCGTGGCGCTTTTTGCGCGAATCACCCGGGCCGCGGGCGATTGCGGTGACCCGGGTATCGGCGCGCCAGCGGGGTTTCAGTCGATTGTTTCGCGGTTGCGCTTGGCGAGTTCGAGCGTCTTGCGGGCATAAAGCAGCCGGATGGGAATGGGGCTTCCCTCGCGATCGAGGCGATAGATTTCGTCGCGCACGGATCTCAGCGTGCGCCATACGTCATAGTCCGTGACATCGGGATCAAGAGACATGGCGCGTGCTCTTCGCGAAACCTGATCAGGCATGCTCCAGCTTCCGAATTTGGTTTGACCGAATCGCCCCCCGACACGCGCATTTTGAACGGCTGGACGCATGAAGCAATGCGCCCCTCACCGGAACGTTCCGAAAATTCGAAGAAATATCAATTAGTTAATTGGTAAAATTTGAGTCAATTGTGATGCTTGTGGCGGATGCCGATGGACCGACCTGCCCTTTCGGGGCGTGGCAGGGCGGCATGAGAGGCCGCCATGTCGTCGAGGTGGGTCATGATGTCTGGCGGGAAGGGGGCGACCTTCGGTCCCGTCATGTCGACATGCAAGGTCAGGACCTCGGAAGTGGCGGCCAGCCAGCCGTCTTCGTGGTGCAGTTCCTGGTAGAAATGGAACCGCTTTTCGTCGTGGTCGAGAAGCTGGAACGAGCAGCGCACCTTGTGCCCGAGATGCAGCTCGCGGACGTAGCAGACATGGATCTCGGCGGTGTAGCTGGTCAGTTTCCGGTCGCGGGCATAGTCCGGCCCCATGCCGAGTAGGGCGAAGGCCTCGTCGGCACCCCGGTCGAACAGCACGTTGTAATAGGCCATGTTGAGGTGGCCATTGTAGTCGATCCAGTCCTCGATCACTTCCATCGGGCTGGAGACGAAGGGGGCCTGAATGGCCATGGAGGTCCTCCCGGTTCGGATTGCGGCGGCGCGTGTGCCGCAAGGTTTTGCCGATTTGCGGGGCTATTGCAATCGACCCCATGGCGAGGGATAGGAAGGACAAAGACGCAGGAGGATACCGATGGGCTTGGCGCAACTTCAGCCGGTGGAACGCAATGAAAGCGGCATCGCGGCGGTACTCGGTATCCTGAAGCAGCGGCTGGGCGACAGACTGCAGACCGGGCAGGCCGTTCGCGAGCAGCACGCCCACACCACCAGCTACATCCCCCTGCAGGCACCCGACGGCGTGGTGTTCGCGGAGACGGTGGAAGACGTCCAGGACGTGGTTCGCGTGTGTCATGACCATCAGGTGCCGGTCATCGCCTTCGGCACCGGCACGTCGCTCGAAGGCCATGTGAACGCGCCCGGCGGCGGCATCTCGCTCGACCTGTCGCGCATGGACCGCGTGCTTTCCGTCAATGCCGACGATCTCGACTGCACGGTGGAGCCCGGCGTGACACGCGAGGCGTTGAACGCGCATCTGCGCGACACGGGGCTGTTCTTCCCGATCGATCCGGGTGCCAATGCGAGCCTCGGCGGCATGGCCGCGACGCGGGCTTCCGGCACCAATGCGGTGCGTTACGGCACGATGCGCGAGAACGTGATCTCGCTGACGGCGGTGATGGCCGACGGGCGGCTGGTGAAGACCGCCAACCGCGCGCGCAAATCGTCGGCCGGCTACGATCTGACCCGGCTGCTGGTGGGTTCCGAAGGCACGCTTGGCATCATCACCTCGCTGACGCTGAAGCTGCAGGGCATCCCGCCGGCCATTTCGGGCGGCGTGTGCCCGTTCCCGAGCGTCGAGGCGGCCTGCCAGGCGGTCATCATGACCATCCAGATGGGCGTGCCGGTGGCGCGCATCGAGCTGATCAACGGCATCGGCATGCGCTCGATCAACGCCTATTCCAACCTCTCCTATCCCGAGGGTCCGTGCCTGTTCCTGGAATTCCACGGCACGGAAGCCGGCGTGAAGGAACAGGCCGAGACGTTTGGCGAGGTGGCGGACGAGTTCGGGGGCGGACCGTTCCACTGGACGGAAGTCGCCGAGGAACGCGCCAAGCTGTGGAAGGCGCGCCACGACGCCTATTGGGCCGGGCTCGGCCTCAGGCCCGGCGCCAAGGCGATCACCACCGATGTGTGCGTGCCGATCTCGAAACTGTCGGACTGCATCGTCGAGACGGAGGCCGACATCAAAGAGGCCGGGCTGATCGCGCCGATCGTCGGCCATGTCGGGGACGGCAACTTCCATGTGATGATCCTGGTCGATACCGAAAGTGCTGCGGAGATCGAGGCTGCGGAGGCGTTCGTGGCGCGACTCAACATGCGGGCGATCGCCATGGAAGGCACCTGCACCGGCGAGCATGGCATCGGACAGGGCAAGATGGCGTTTCTGGATATCGAGGCAGGCGCCGGCATCGACTACATGCGGGCGATCAAGCAGGCGCTGGACCCCAAGGGTATCCTCAATCCCGGCAAGCTGGCAGGTGCGGGACGTGCGCTCGACTGAAGACAGCTGTGCGCGGTAGAAATCGCCACTTTATCGACATGCTGATGTGGATAGAATGGCTTTCGTACCAAGGGGTTGAAGCGGGAGAAGGCATCTGGCCCGACTATTCGTCGCCATTGGCGGGCTCATCGTACTGGCGCTGACAGCGGCGCTGGTCGTTCCGCATTTCATCGACTGGACGAATTACCGCGCCGCGTTCGAGCGCGAGGCGAGCAGCATACTCGGACGCCATGTCGAAGTGCGGGGCAATGCTTCCGCGCGGCTGCTGCCCTTTCCCTCCGTGACCTTTCACGACGTACTGGTGACCGACCAGGACGGCGAGACCGCGATGACCATCGAACGGTTCTCCATGGACGCGGAACTGGCGCCCTTTCTCAGCGGCGAGATACTGATCTTCGACATGCGACTGGAACGGCCGCAGGTCTCGGTGACCATCGACGAGGACGGCACGCTGGACTGGGCGGTGCGGCCGCAATCGCAGATCGACCCGCGCAGCGTCACGGTCGAGAACATGTCGGTGACGGAGGGACGGATCCTGGTGCGCCACATGGCCGGCGGCCGCGAGCATGTACTGGCCGACATCAATGCCGAACTGAGCGCGCGGACCCTGGCCGGCCCGTGGCGGGCGAGCGGCGACATGACGGTCGATGGCGTGGCCACCGCGGTGGCGGTCAATACCGGTACCGCCGAGCCCGGCGCACCGCTGCGGGTCCGGCTGCGGGCGGAACCCGAGGCCTATCCGCTGACGCTGGAGATGGAGGGGCAGGCGGCGACCGGCGAGGAAGGCGGGCTGACCTATGAAGGCGAATTCCGCCTCGCCGCCCTGGCCGACATGACATTGAGAGACGGGGCAGAGGGGGCGGAAACCGACGGGCCGAGTCATCGCGTCTCGGGCAGTTTCAGCGTCGACCACCAGGCCTTGAGATCGGACGATTTCCGCCTCGAGACGGGGCCGCTCGACGATCCCTATACGGCGGAAGGCAGCGCCATGGTGTCACTCGGCGAAGCGCCCCGCTTCCGCATCATGGCGGAAGGCGTGCAGCTGCGCGTCGACGAGGCAGCGGGCGGAGCGGTGAGCCTCGAGGACAGACTGGCGGCGGTGCGGCGCTTCCTCGACCAGGTGCCCAAGCCGACCATTCCCGGCACGGTCGAACTCGATCTGCCGGCGGTGATCGCCGGCGACACGACGATCCGCGAGGTGCGGCTGCGGGCCGAGCCTTCGGAGGCCGGCTGGCGCATCGCCGCGCTCAACGCGACGCTGCCCGGCCGCACGGCACTCGAAGCCAGCGGCGAGCTGAGCGTGGGCGAGGAACTCGGCTTTTCGGGCTCGCTGCTTCTGGCGATCAACCAGCCCTCGGGCTTTGCGACCTGGCTTTCGCGTGACGTCGACGAGGCGATCCGGCGGCTGCCGGCCGCCGGTTTCAGCGCCGAGGTCGAGCTCGGCGAGCGGCACCAGGTGTTTTCCGACATGGAGCTGGTGCTGGGCGATTCCGTCTTCCGCGGCGAGATCGACAACCGCCAGCCGGAAGGCGCACGGCGCTCGATGGCGCTCAGCCTCGAAGGCGAGGGGCTGGACGTCGACGGCATGAGCGCCTTTGCCTCGCTCTTCATCAGCGGGCAGGGCGAGACGCGGCTCGACGATCACGATCTCGATTTCGACATCCGCGCCGATGCCGTGCACATGGCCGGCGTGACCGCAAGGGCGGTGGACACGGCGTTTCGCCTGCGCGAGGGGCTGATCGAGATCGACCATCTCCAGATCACCGGCCTCGAGGGCGCCGACATCGAGGCCTCCGGCCAGGTGCGCGATTGGACGGGCACGCCGCGCGGCGCGCTGGAGGCAAAGATTTCGGCCGGCGATCTCTCGGACCTGCTGCGGCTCGCGGCAGACAGGCTGCCCGGCAACCGGCCGATCGACGAGATGCTGCGGCGGGTCGAGAATTATCCCGGGCTGGCGCGCGACGCGGAGCTGACCGTTGCAGCCAGCACCAGCGCCGGCGACAGTGGCGCGCTGGCGCTGTCGGCGAGCATGGCAGGCCAGATCGGCGGCAACACGATCGACATGCGGGCCTCCTCGCCGGACTGGAACGGCACGCTGGCGACGTCGGCGCTGCGGGCAAGCCTTAGCGCATCGGCCGCGGATGCGGTCGATCTGTTCGCGCTGGTCGGGCTGCCGGGCGAATTGCCGGGATTTGCCGGACCGGCCGAGGCCGAGCTCTCGCTCGACGGCAGGCTGGATATGGGTGCCGCGGCGCGGCTGGTCATGACGGGCGAGGAAACGCGGGCGAGTTTCGATGGCGAGATGCGGCTCGAGGACGAGCGTTTCGCGACCAAGGGTAGGGGCCGGCTGCATTCGGCCAATCTCGGTCCGTGGCTGATGACGGCGGCGGTGCCGATGCCGGGTCTCGACCTCTTCCTGCCGACCGAACTCGAGGCGGAACTCGACTACAGGGACGGGCTGCTGGTGCTGACCGAGCTCGACGGCGAATTCGCGGGGACGCGGCTGAGCGGCGAGCTCAACGCCGAAACCCGCGACGGCGTCCCGCATCTGACGGGCGAGGCGCATCTTTCGGCCTTCGATGCGACGCTGCTGACGGAGATGCTGTTCGGGGCGCAGGACTATCAGACCCTGGATGCCGTGTGGCCCGACACACCGTTCCAGCAGCGGGTGAGCGTACCGTTCACGGCGGATGTCGACCTGTCGGCCGAACAGCTGTCGTTCGGCGGCGCGGCGCCGATGCAGGCGGTGCTCATGGGCGTGCGGCTCGGGCGCGACGGCATCGCCATCGCCGATCTCGACGCTGAGGCCTATGGCGGACGGCTCACCGGGCTGGGCGAATTGCGCAACGATGCGGGCGAGGGGCTGTTTTCGGCGCAGCTGCGGCTGGAAGAAGCCGATGCCGGTCTGCTGCTGCCACAAGGTGCGATCGCCGGCCAGGCGGACATCTCGGCCAGCCTGAGCAGCACAGGCAAATCCTTCGACGCGATGGTCTCGGCACTGGCGGGGTCGGGCACCATGCAGGTCAGTCAGCTGAGCATCGAGGGCCTGGCGCCGGGTGCGCTGCCCGCGCTGCTGGCGGTTGGCGACGCGCTCGGCCAGGACGTCAACGAAGAGGTCGTGGCCGATTTCGCGCCGCGCATCCTCCAGGACGGGCGGCTCGAAACAGGCGACATCGAGTTCGCCTTCTCGGTGGCCGGCGGGGTGCTGCGGGTGCCGCCGGTCCCGATCGAGGCGGACGGTATCCGCATCAGCGCCGAACTCGGGCTGGACCTGGCCGAAGGCGTGGCCCATGCAGACGCCGATGTGCGGTACGAGGCGGGCGAGGATACGCTGGTCGGCTCCGACCCGTCGGTGCGGCTGGTCGCGCGGGGGCCGCTCGAGGCCATGGAGGTCAGCGTCGACACCGACCCGCTGTCGCGCTTCCTGACGCAACGGGCGCTGGAACGCGAGCAGCAGCGCGTCGAAGACATGCAGGCCGGCCTTCTCGAACAGCAGCGGATCCGCCGCGAGGTGCGCTATTTCGCGGCGCTGCGCCAGGACCGGCTCGACCGCGAGGTAGCGCGCCGGCAGGCCGAGGAAGAAGCCCAGCGGCAGCTGGAAGACGAAGTCCGGCGACGGGCGGAGGCCGAGGAACGGCGGCGCGTCGACACCGAGCGGCGGCAGGCCGAGGAAGAGGCATGGCGTCTCGAGCAGGAGGAGGCGCGCCGCCGCGCGCAGCAGGAGGCGGAGATCCGCCTCGAGCAAGAGCGCCAGCGCGTCGAGGAAGCCCGCCGGCGGGCCGAAGAGGCGGCGCAAGCCGAAGAAGAGCGGCGGCGCCAGCTGGAGACCGACATCGAGAGCATTCTGGAACTGCAGGGCCGGGTCGGCGATTTCGTGCTGCCGACGCCCAGTGCCTCACGGGCGCCGATCTTCCGGCCCGAGACCCTGTCAGGGCAGGGGCTGTCGGGCGGGAATTAAGGGCGCTGTCTGGCGCGAAAGTCTTCGAGAACGAAGAGCCTGATGGCCGATGAGAGGTTGGTGCCTTCGGCACGGCCTTCATCGATCTCGGCCACCAGGGCCGCGACCGCCAGGCCGCGCTCGCCCGCGATCCGCTCGAATTCCTCGTAGAACGGTTTTTCCAGCGAGATGCTGGTGCGGTGGCCCCTGATCGCCACCGATCGCTTGACGATGGCGCTCATTCCGAGGGGTCTGTGCGATCGCGGCGATGGCCTTCGACCAGCTGCCGGTCGCGCTCTGCCTGGAGCCGTCGGGCGGCAAGGTCGGCGGGCTTTTCACCGTGGAGGATGCGGTTTTGTTCGGCCAGCGCCGATTTCCGCTCCCGCGCCACGCGCTTGCGGGCCGTGCGGAGATTGACGATCTCAGCCATCGGGCCGGCTCTTACTTCTTGCGGAAGGAATCGAGGGAGACGACCTGTGCACCGGCCTTTTCGCCTTCGTCCTCGGCCGCCTTCTCCTTGTCGGCGTCCGCAGACGGCTTGCCGTCCCTGGGCGGCGGCACGACGCTGACCGGCGAGGCCTCGACTTCCTCGACAGGGTCCTCTTCGGCCATGGCGGCGACATCGTCGGGCTTGACGTCGAATTCGAGCTCGAAATTCACCGACGGGTCATAGAAGCCGCGAACGGCCGTGAACGGGATTTCGAGCTTTTCGGGAATGTCGGAGAAGGACAGACCGATTTCGAAGCCGGTATCGGTGACCTTCAGATCCCAATATTGAAACTGGACGACAATCGTCATCTGCTCGGGATAACGTTCACGCAGACGGCTGGAGACCCGGACGCCGGGCGCGCCGGTGAGAAAGGTGATGAAGAAGTGGTGGTTGCCGGGAAGCCCGGTGCGCGCGACCTCGCCCAGGACCTTGCGCATGACGCCACGCAATGCCTCCTGGGCCAGGATGTCGTAGCGGATGTGGTCCTCGGGCATCGCAGCCGGCTTTCCTGAATCGAACTGAACCTGATGTAATCAAGCTTTGCGGCCGCGTAAACCGCGGAATGGCGGTCGGCGCAAGCGATGTGGCGATCGAGGGAGAAGGGCAGGGAGAATAAGTGGAGGTTTCTGTTGCCAGGTACCTCCGAACCCCGCCTAGAAGTGCGAACCGCTAGGACTTGAATTGAAGCTGTCGCGCTGCTTACGCGGCGAGACGTGCTTCCGCATAGTTGTCGTTTGCAACTACAAGTTTGGCCCGATAACGGTGGCTACCATGCCGAGCGAAAGTTCGTTCTTTACGCCCTCGTCGATCCTGTTTCGCCCCCATCACCAGCCGCCGGGCGGGCGGTTCGTGGTGGAGGCGCCGGGCACTGCCCCCGGGTCCGATAGGTTTATTACAACGTCCGTTTATCGCCATAGTCAGCAGAACTGACAGGTCTGATATAGTGGCTGGCGCCGCTTCTGCAAAGCCCCCCCTCTTGATCTGTGCACGGGATGTGGCGTTTAGAAAGGGTGACGTGGGGGAGAACGCGAGGGAGCCAATGAGCAGCCATCTGGACGATGTCCGGCGCTACGACGCGCTGGCGGAGGCGGAGGTGGTCGAGCGGATCGTCAAGCATCTGGGTGTCGCCCTGCACAATCCGTCCTCGGCGACGGTCAGCTGCGCGGCGGATGATGAACTGGACCGCGTGGCGATCAACTGGTGCCGCAACAAGCTCCGCGTCGGCGATTTCGGCGAGGCGAGGGCCGCGGTCGAACGGGTCGCCTCGACCCTGTCGCGCGACGGCCAGGCCGACCGGGTGACCTTCTACTACCTCTGCGCCAAACATCTGGGTCGGCTCGACGCGGTCTGAGCGGTCCGGTGGACAGCGAGCCCCACGCAATCTTGTCGCCGGGCGACTGGCGACCGGCTCGCCGTTTTCCAGGCAGCGCGTTATGCTGAACTCGCCGATTTCGAGGAAAGAACCCATGAACCGCCGTGAATTTGCTGCAAGTATCCTGGCTGCGGCGGTCATGCCGCTGGCACTCGTCCATCCGGTCCTGGCCGGGACGGAAGCGGTTTATACGGGCACGGTGCCTGGCACCGGTGCGGGCGGCTACGATGTCGTGGCGTATTTCAGCGAAGGCAAAGCGCGGCCGGGTGAAGCGGGGATCACCGCCATTCACGAGGGCATCACCTACCGCTTCGCAAGTGAAGCGAACCGCGCGGTCTTCCTCGGCGAGCCGGCGCGCTACCTGCCGCAATATGGCGGCTACTGCGCCTGGGCGGTGGCGAATGGCTATACGGCGCACGGTGACCCGGAACAGTGGACCGTCCACGACGGCAGGCTCTACCTCAACTATTCGCGCGCAGTGCGCTGGCGCTGGGAACGCGACATTCCCGGCCATGTGACGAGTGGCGATGCCAACTGGCCGAGGGTGCTCGACGAGTAGCCGAGCCACCAAAGGCAGAGGTGGACAGTGGGTCGAAGCCGATGCGCCGGCGGATGAGTTGGGTTATGATCCGCTCCAGCGATTCATCAGCGTCGGAACAGACATGCGGCAATATCTCGACCTTCTCGACCATGTGATGAAGAACGGCACCGACCGGGGCGACCGGACGGGCACGGGCACGCGCTCGGTGTTCGGCCATCAGATGCGGTTCGACCTCGCCGAGGGCTTTCCGCTGGTGACCACCAAGAAGCTGCATGTGAAATCGATCGTCCACGAGCTCTTATGGTTCCTGAAAGGCGAGACCAACATCGCCTATCTGAAGGAAAACGGCGTCTCCATCTGGGACGACTGGGCCGACGAGAAGGGCGAGCTCGGCCCGGTCTACGGCGCGCAGTGGCGCTCCTGGCCGGCGCCGGACGGCCGCCAGATCGACCAGATCGCCTGGCTGCTGGAGGAAATCCGCACCAATCCGAACTCACGCCGGCTGATCGTCACGGCGTGGAACCCGGCCGAGATCGACCGCATGGCGCTGCCGCCGTGCCACTGCCTGTTCCAGTTCAACGTCACCAATGGCCGCCTGTCCTGCCAGCTCTACCAGCGCTCCGCCGACATCTTCCTGGGCGTGCCGTTCAATATCGCCTCCTACGCGCTTTTGACCATGATGGTGGCGCAGGTGAGCGGGCTTGAGCCCGGCGATTTCATCCACACGCTGGGCGACGCGCACATCTATTCCAACCATTTCGAGCAGGCCCGTCTGCAATTGCAGCGCACACCCAAGCCGCTGCCCGAAATGCGGATCAACAGCGACGTGCGCGATCTCTTCGCGTTCCGCTACGAGGATTTCGAGCTGGTCGGCTACGAGGCGGACGCGCATATCAAGGCACCGGTCGCGGTCTAGGCCGGGCTTTCTCAGGGTGGAGGCGGATTCATGGCGGGCAGGTCAATCGTCGCGGCGGGTATTGCCGCGGCCCTTTGTTGGTGCCTGGGTGCCCCGGGCGCATTCGCCAACGACACGTCGGCGGAATTGAGGACCGGCGGGCTGGTCTTCGTGCGCAGTGACGCGATCGAGATGGAACAAGAGGATCTCTTCATCTCTATGGAGGAGATCAGGGTCGACTACGTGTTCCGCAACCGGACCGAGGAGCACGTTCGCTCCATCGTCGCCTTCCCGATGCCCGACATTCCCTCCAACCCCTATACTATGGTCTCGGTGCCGTGGTTCGGTGAGGACGGTCCGCAAGGCGACAACATCTTCGGTTTCTCGGTGGAGATCGACGGGGTTGCGGTCGAGCCAGAGCTGGAAATGCGGGCCGTCGCCGCCAGCCTGGACGTGACGGAGGATCTGATCGCCGCCGACATCCCGGTCAACCATCTTGCGCACGGCATCGAGGACCGGCTTGCCGCGCTGGACGACGACATCAAGGCCGACTGGGTCGCGCGCGGCATCCTGCATCACGAGTTCTACGAGGATGGCGATACGCGCATCGAAAGTTACTGGCCGCTGTGGAGCCTGCGCGCCACCTACTGGTGGTGGTCGGATTTCGCGGCCAATGAGCGCATGCGGGTGTCGCATCGCTATACGCCGAGCGTGGGCGGAACCGCCGGCGTGAGTTTTCTGGAGAGTGACGGGAGCCCGGGCGGCTACGATTTCGAGGGCTACCAGCGCCGCTACTGCATGGACGGCTCCTTCCTCCGCGCGCTGGAAAACGCCACGCGTGAGAGCGGCGCGGAGTATCCGCCTTTCTCGGAAAGCTGGATTTCCTATGTGCTGACCACGGGCGGCAACTGGTCCGGCCCGATCAGCCGCTTCACGCTGACTGTCGACAAGGGCGCGCCGGAAAACTTCATCAGCTTCTGCGCGGAAGGGGTCGAGAAGATAGGGCCGACGACCTTCCGGATGGTCAAGGAGGATTTCTATCCGGAGCGGGACCTGGATTTCCTGATCATGCGGCGGCTCGACCCGCAATAAGCCGGCCGGCGAGCGCGAAGCCCACCCAGCCGGCGGCAAGCCAGACGGCAAGCGACAGGCCGACATAGAGGATCGCCGCGGCGGGCTCCTCCCTGGCCAGGAACAGCGTCTCGAGGCTGAAGATCGAGAAGGTGGTGAAGCCGCCGCAGAAGCCCGGCACCACGAAAAGGTCCAGTTGGACGGGCCGTGCGGGCGCACTTGGCGGCGGGGCGGTGCCGACATAAAGGCAGATCAGGAACGAACCGACGGCATTGGCGGCAAGGGTGCCCCAGGCGAAGGCTGGCCCGAGCATCGCAAGCGCGGTCATGGCGACCAGCAGACGCGCCACGGCACCCAACCCGGCACCGAGGCCGACCACCGCACAGGCCAGCAACCCGGCGCGCATCAGAGGATCCCCGTGCCGATGACGAAGCCGCAGACCGTGGCGGCGAGGCACAGGACGAGCGACGCCACGACGTTGGCAGAAGCGGCTGCGATCCGGCCGGACCGCGCGAGGGCGAGGGTCTGCAGCGAGAAGGAGGACACGGTCGTGTAGCTGCCCACGATGCCGATGGCGAGAAGCGTCCAGCGCAGGCCTTCCGTCCCGGCATCTGCCTCCCGAAGCAAGAGCGCGGCGAACAGGCCGATCAGCGCCGACCCGCTGACATTCACGCCGAGCGTACCCCACGGAAAGGTGCCTGCCGACACGCGGTCAATGAACGACGCGACGGCGAAGCGTGCCATGCCGCCGATCGCGCCGCCGACAAAGACGACCAGTAGGTGAAGGATGCCCGGATCGTTCATCAGTCCTGCCTCGGCCGCGGCATGCGCGCCATAGGGTTAACGGGCGCTTCCGACAAAAGCAAAAATCGTCGCAAGCCGCCAAACCGAATGTTGAAACAGCCTGGATATCATGGTCGCGAAGATGAAGGGAGCAGGCGGGTGATCAAGCGGTTTCTGCAATGCCACCGGGGCAACATGGCGGTCATTTTCGGCGTCGGGCTGATCCCGATCCTCGGCGCGGTCGGCCTGGCGGTCGACTACAGCCGTGCCCTCAATGCCAAGAACCTGATCCAGGCCGAAGGCGACGCGCTTGCCCTGTCGGCGGTTCAGCTGGGTAGTGACGGCAATTACGACCATCTGGTGCAGCATTTTCGCGCGGCCACGGCGCAGCGCTGGGGCGATGGCGACTGGCTCGACACCCTCGCGCTCGACGCGCGCTGGCTCAACGCGGTGGACTTTCAGGTCGACGTGCGCGCGCGTGTCCCGACCACGATCCTCGGCGCCTTGCCGGGATATGGCGACGCGGTGGATGTCGTGACGGTGTCGACCGCGCGTATCGCGGAGCCGAAATGGATCTACACCGAGCCGGAGGTCACCGACCTCGACCCAGAAGCCGCCGACTACAACCGCATCTATGTCTACTGCTTCAACGAGGACGAGAAGGACGATCCGGAGACCCGGGGCCGCACGCAGATGCGCCCGATGGCCGACAATGCCGGGACCAGCTATCCCCAGTTCACGATGCCGCAATGCGAGGCCGGCGAAGGGCTGAGCTACAGGCTGGTGAACGTGCGCAATGCGCGCCTCCAGCCGCATCTCTGGGACCGCCAGACCGGCGTCGAACGCTACCAGTTTCATACCGATACGGTCGAGCGGCAGGGGCTGCCCGACTATGATCTCGGCGGCTTCCAGATCCTCGAGACGGTGCTCTGCAACACGCTTGCCGAATGCAGACCGGTCAGCCAGGGCGGGATCATCCCCGAGGGCAAGGAACGCATCCCGCAGCGCGCGAGCAAGCCCTGCGAGACCGGCAAGTACATGTATTATGGCTGGGAGGATCGCCCGCCGGGGCTCGGCTGGACGGACCGCGACTATGACGACATCCGCGTGATCGTCGAGTGCCCTAGCATGGAGCAGGTGGGACAGCGCTCGGTGCGGCTGATCCGCTGATCGCTCAGTCGACGGTGATCGAGTAGCCGGCGCCGCGCACGGTGCGGATGAGGTCCGCGGAGCGGCCGGTGTTGATGGCCTTGCGCAGGCGCCCGATATGGACATCGACCGTGCGCTCGTCGACATAGACGTTGTTGCCCCAGACATTGTCGAGCAGCTGTTCGCGCGAGAAGACGCGGCCGGGCGACAGCATGAGGAATTCGAGCAGACGGTATTCGGTGGGTCCGATGCTGATCGCCTTGCCCTTGCGGAACACCCGGTGCTGTTCGCGATCGAGGACGAGGTCCTTGACGGTCAGCAAATTGGCGACCGATTCGGGCTTTGCCCGGCGCAGGAGCGCGCGGACGCGGGCGATGAATTCCGGCATCGAGAACGGCTTGACGAGATAGTCGTCGGCACCGATGGCGAGCCCGCGCACGCGGTCGCTTTCCTCGCCGCGCGCCGTCAGCATGATGATCGGCAGCCGTTCGGTCTCGGGCCGGGCGCGCAGGCGGCGGCAGAGCTCGATGCCGGAGACCGCCGGCAGCATCCAGTCGAGGACGAGCAGGTCGGGCACGGATTCGCGCAGGCGCAGCTCCGCCTCGTCGCCGCGCATCACCGTCTCGACGTGATAGCCCTCGGCTTCGAGATTGTAGCGCAGGAGCACGCAGAGCGGCTCTTCGTCCTCCACGACCATGACCTTCGGCGCGAACATCGCCTGCTCGGAACGGCCGCCCAGCGCGTCTCGGACCGGCGCGGCGCCCGTGGGAGCCGATTGGGATGCGAGCCGGGCGGCGGGGCTGGAAAAGTCGATTCCGTTCAAGCTCATGGGGGGCAAGGCTCGCGTTTCGATTCACCTGCACCATAACACGCGGCGCTGAGTGTGCCTTGGCGGGATAGGACAGTGCGATGACAGTTTGATGACATGCGGGGTGGGTGGCGCCGGCAAAGGGTCGGGTCTTGCGGCAGACCGCCTCGCCGCTATCGTGGGCCAGCGAATCGGGCAAGGTGGCATCAGGCAGTGCGGATCGGGATCTATGTGGCGGTGGCCAGGAACGGGGTGATCGGAAACCAGGGCGGTATGCCCTGGCGGCTGTCGACCGACCTCAAGCGGTTCAAGGCCATCACCATGGGCAAGCCGGTGGTGATGGGCCGCAAGACCTGGGAGAGCATCGGTAAGCCGTTGCCGGGGCGGCGTAATATCGTCGTCACACGCAATCGTGACTACCCGGCCGAGGGTGCGGACGTCGTGGCTTCGCTGCCCGCGGCACTCGACATGGCGCAAGGAGATCAGGCGGCCGAAGTGGCGGTGATCGGGGGCGGTGAAATATACCGCCAGGCGATCGATCTGGCGGATACGCTGCATGTGACGCATGTGGAAGCGGAGCTTGAAGGGGACACACGCTTTCCCGACATCGATCCCGCGATCTGGAAGCCGGTGACGCGGGAGGCCGTGGCTGCTGGCGACCGGGACAGTTTCGCAACGGAATATGTGGTATACGAGCGACAGCGCGGGTGAGGGGGCCGGTGATGGCCAAGTGCGGCCTCGTGCCACGCATCGTCCGGAATCGGACGTGCGTGCGTTGAAAGCGCCTCATTGCACCATTATAACCTGTGGAAACGGTTGGAGGCGGCGGCTTGTTCCGGCGTTCCGAGAATAATCCACAAATCGAGAGGAAGTCATGCCCTGGAACAATCAAAATGGCGGCGGCGGCCCGTGGGGCGGCGGCGGCCAGGGTGGCGGAGGTCCCTGGGGTCAGGGGCCGCGCGGACCCGTAGGTGGCGGCGGAGGCCCTCAGGGCTCGCCCCCCGACCTGGAAGACATCATCCGGCGTGGACAGGATCGCCTGAAGCAGGCGATGCCGGGCGGCGGCAAGACCAGCCCGGCCTTCATCGGCCTCATCGCGCTGGCGGTCGCAGCCTTCTGGCTGTTCCAGTCGATCTACACGGTGCAGCCGGACGAGCTCGCCATCGAGCTTCGCTTCGGCCAGCCGAAGGATGAAGTCTCGCAGCCAGGCCTGCACTTCCACTGGTGGCCGGTCGAGACCGTCGAAAAGGCCAATGTGGCCGAAAAGCTGGTCAATATCGGCGAGCTTCGCGGCGGCAGTTCTTCGGGGCTGATGCTTTCCGGCGACCAGAACATCGTCGACATCAAGTTTTCCGTCGCCTACCAGACCGTCGATCCGGAAGCCTATCTGTTCCGCGTCGCGACGCCGGACGAGATGGTACGCCAGATCGCCGAAAGCGCGATGCGTGAGGTCGTCGGCCGCAGGCCGGCACAGGACGTCTTCCGTGATGACCGTGAGGGCATCGCCGAAGAGGTGCGGGAGATCGTGGCCACGACACTCGAGGAATACGGTACCGGACTGGGCGTCAACGCGATCTCGATCGAGGACGCCGCCCCGCCCGTCGAAGTGGCCGACGCCTTCGAAGAAGTGCAGAGAGCCGAGCAGGACGAAGACCGTTTCGTCGAAGAGTCCAACCAGTATTCCAACCAGCAGCTCGGTGCAGCCCGCGGTGAAGCGGCGCAGATCCGGGAAGAGGCGGCCGGTTACAAGGCCCGCGTCGTGCAGGAAGCCAACGGTGAGGCGCAGCGCTTCATCCTGGTCTATGACGAATACGCCAAGGCTCCCGACGTGACGCGTACGCGTCTGTTCCTCGAAACCATGGAAAACGTGCTGGGTGGTTCCAACAAGGTGATCGTCGAAACCGGTGCCAACGGGCAGGGGGTCGTCCCTTACCTGCCGCTGCCGGAGCTTGACGCACGCCGTACCCAGCCGGTCTCGCAGGGAGGGTCCAACTGATGGCCAAACGTCTTCCCATCATCGCCGTCATCGCCGTCATCGTCCTCTTCCTGGCCTGGTCGTCGGTCTTCGTGGTCAACGAACGCCAGCAGGCGATCGTGCTGCGCTTCGGTGAAATCGTCGAGGTCAGGACGGAGCCGGGGCTCTACTTCAAGCTGCCCTTCTCCTTCGTCGAGGCCGACAACGTCCAGTTCATCGAAGACCGCGTTCTGCGCTTCGATCTTGAGGACATGCGTGTCCAGGTGTCGGGTGGCAGGTTCTACGAGGTCGATGCCTATGTGGCCTATCGCATCTCCGATGCCCGCCGGTTCCGATCCGCTGTATCGGGCAGCATCCAGCTTGCCGAGCAGCGGTTGAGGACCCGTCTCGACGCTTCCTTGCGTCGGGTCTACGGTCTTCGCGGCTTCGAGGCGGCACTCTCGGAAGAGCGCTCCGCCATGATGCGCGAAGTGCGCGACCAGCTGCGTCCCGACGCGACGTCGCTCGGACTGGAAGTGGTCGATGTGCGTATTCGCCGGACGGATCTGACGCGTGAAGTCTCGCAGCAGACCTATGAGCGTATGCGTGCCGAGCGTCTGGCCGAAGCCGAGAGGCTGCGGGCACGTGGCCGCGAAGCCGCCCAGCGCATCCGCGCCCGGGCCGACCGTGAAGTGGTGGAGATCGTCGCCGATGCCCGCCGCGAATCGGAAATCCTTCGCGGTGAGGGCGAGGCCGAGCGCAACGCGATCTTCGCCAATGCGTTCACCCGCGACAGCGAGTTCTTCGAGTTCTATCGCTCGATGGCTGCCTACAGCCGGGCGCTGGAGGGCGATGGCACGACCATGGTCCTGTCGCCCGACTCGGAGTTCTTCCGCTTCTTCGGCGATTCGAGCGGTCGGGTGATGAGCGCGCCGCAGTTGCCCGAGGGTCAGCAACCCCCGGCCGAAGTAGACGCACGGGTTGCTCCGTCGGTCGGCGGCACGATCACCGCCACCGGCGCGGCCCAGTAGGGTCGTGACCTGGTGAGCGATCTGATCGTTGCGCTGGGTCTCGTCCTGGTGATCGAGGGCATCATTTATGGCGGCCTGCCGCATATGGCAAAACGGCTGGCCGCCGAAGTCCTCACCATCCCGGATTCGACCCTGCGAATTGCAGGTATCGGCGCGGCCCTTCTGGGCCTCGTCATCGTCTGGGCCGTGCGCGGCTGATCCGCCGCGGCCACGACGCAGACGCGCCTCATTTGTTTGAAGAATGCCAGTTGCGGCCCTGCGTCGCCGGCGAGAAACGGGAGACGATACGCATGACGTCCGATGCCATGAGCACGAAGAGCGGTTGGGCAATGGCGGCGGCGGCAGCGCTTGCGCTCGGTGCCGCCAGCCTTTCACCGATCCCGGCCATGGCCCAGGTGCAGCCGCAGATGATGCAGGGGCCGAACTCGGTGGCTGACCTGGCCGAAGGCCTGCTCGATGCGGTCGTCAACATCTCCACGTCGCAGGCAGCCACCGGCCGCTCGCGCAGCGCCCCGACCCGGCCACAACTGCCCGAAGGTTCTCCCTTCGAGGACTTTTTCGAAGAATTCTTCCGCGATCGCGGCGAGGGCGGGCCGGCGCTCGGCCGCCCCATGCAGTCGCTCGGATCAGGCTTCGTGATCGATGCGGAGCAGGGCATCGTGATCACCAACAACCACGTGGTGGCCGATGCCGATGTCATCGAGGTGAATTTCTCAGACGGTTCGTCGCTGCCCGCGGAACTGGTCGGCGCCGATCCGCAGACGGATCTTGCGGTGCTTCGCGTCGATCCCGGAATCCGTGAACTGGCGGCGGTGGAATTCGGCGATTCCGAGGAAATGCGGATCGGTGACTGGGTCATGGCGATCGGCAACCCCTTCGGACTTGGCGGATCGGTGTCGATCGGCATCGTCTCGGCGCGCGGGCGCGACATTCGCTCCGGTCCCTATGACGATTTCATCCAGACGGATGCGGCGATCAACCGGGGTAATTCCGGCGGACCGCTCTTCGACATGAACGGGCGGGTGATCGGTATCAACACGGCGATCATTTCACCGACGGGCGGGTCGATCGGCATCGGTTTCGCCATTCCCTCCGCGCTGGCGACCACGGTGATCGACCAGCTCGTGGAGTTCGGCGAAACGCGGCGCGGCTGGCTCGGCGTCCGCATCCAGCCGGTGACCGACGAGATTGCCGAAAGCCTCGGCATGGACAGCGCGCGCGGCGCGCTGGTCGCCGGCATCGTCCAGGGCGGTCCGGCCGACAATGGCGTGATCCAGCCGGGCGACGTCATCATCTCCTTCAACGGCCGCGCCATCCTCCAGATGCGCGATCTGCCGCGCGTCGTGGCCGAAAGCCCCGTCGGCGAGACCGTGGACGTGGAACTGGTGCGCGGCGGCGAGGAGGAGACCGTGCAGATCACGCTCGGACGCCTCGAGGATGCCGATGATCTGGCGATGGGGCCGGGCGACGACGAGCAGGACATGGCTCCCGCGCCGAAAGCCGAGGAGACGGCGAGCTTGCTGGGCATGACCTTTGCCGAGCTGAGCGGCGATCTCAGGAGCCGCTTCGACATTGCCGATGACGTCAGCGGCGTGGTGATCACGGAAGTCGAGGAAGGTTCGCCCGCAGAAGAGCGCGGCATCCAGCCCGGCGAGGTCATCACCGAGATCGCACAGGAATCCGTGTCGAAGCCGGCAGAAGTGACCGAGCGTATCGCGTCCCTGCGCAGCCAGGGGCGGCGCAATGCGCTGCTGATGCTGTCGAGCGGGAACGGCGAACTGCGTTTCGTGACCCTGCGGATGGACTGAAGCAGCCCGGATCAAGGGTTGGAAAAGGCGGGCTCAGCCCGCCTTTTTTCGTGCGCGCCAGGCGTCGGCATCGAGCCGAAAAAGCACGTGCGGTTTCAGGTGGGCATGCGTGTCGGGCACGTCAAGCATGTCGAAGTCGCCCGCGGGATCGGCAACGAGGCCGATGCGGCGCATGACGGCCGTCGAGGGATGGTTGTTCCAGACGGCAAAGGACACGATCTCGGGGAGCGCCAGTTCCTCGAAGCCGAATGCCAGGAGGCGTTCGGCGGCTTCCGTCGCATAGCCGTGGCCCCAGAATCGCTGCGCCAGGCGCCAGCCGATCTCCACGCAGCCCTCGGGCCGCGACGGAACGATCCGGGTCGGCATCAGCCCGGCGAAACCGATTGTCTCGCCGGTCTGCTTCAGTTCGAGCGCCGTGAAGCCGAAGCCGCGGGTCTCGATCTCCCCGCGGATGCGGTCCAAAAACGCATCCGACTGCGCGCGGTCGCGGCGGAACGGGAAGAAGGCCATGACGCGGTCGTCGGAATTGATCTCGAAGAAGAGATCGCGGTCGCGATCGGACCAATTGCGGATGATCAGCCGTTCGGTCTCGATCGGTTTCATGGCGCGAATTCCCGCTGCCGGTAGCCCTGCATGTAGAGAAGCGCGGTCAGATCGCCGTGGTCGATGCGGTGCGGCGCGTCGGCGGCGACGGTGGGTTTGGCGTGGAGCGCCACGCCCGTGCCGGCCATCTGCACCATGTCGAGATCGTTGGCGCCGTCGCCGACCGCGATTGCGTCGGCAGGGGCGAGCTCCAGGCGCGCGGCCAGTGCCTCAAGTGCGTGAGCCTTGGCGGCGCGGCCCAGAATGGGTTCGGCGACCTTGCCGGTGAGGCGCCCATCCTCTTCGAGCAGCGTGTTGGCCTGGTGCTCGCGAAAGCCGAGCATAGCCGCGATCCGGGTGGTGAAGACGGTGAAGCCGCCGGAGACCAGAAGCGTAAAGGCGCCGGCCGCGTTCATGGTCGCGACGAGCTGGCGGGCGCCGGCGGCCAGCGTGATGCGTTCGGCGATCACTTTTTCCACGACGGAAGCCTCGAGCCCGGCCAGCAGCGCCATCCGTTCGCGTAGCGCGCTCTCGAACTCGATCTCGCCGTTCATGGCACGGGCCGTGATGGCGGCGACGTGCTCCTTCAGGCCAACCATGTCGGCCAGCTCGTCGATGCACTCCTGGTCGATCATGGTGGAATCCATGTCGGCAATCAGAATGGATCGGCGGCGATCGCCGGCGTCCTGAACGACGCAATCGACCGGGGCGTCGTCGAGTGCCGCGCGCAGGGCGTCAAGCGCCTCGCCGGGCGACATGCCCGGGGCCAGCGCCAGGTCACAGGCGATGTCGGCCGCCAGCCAGTCGGCTTGGGTTGCGCCGACCACCTGCGCGGCCTTATCAACGAGCGGCTGGTGGAGCGCGCGACCGGCCGGGTTGGCAATGAGCGTGGCAACGAGTGGCATGGATGAAACGGTCCGACGGAATGCTTGAAAACGCGATCCTGATAGCCGGGCCGACGGCCAGCGGCAAGTCGCGGCTGGCGCTCGACCTGGTGCGGCGGTCGAGCGGCACGATCATCAATGCCGATTCCATGCAGGTCTATTCGATCCTGCGGCTGTTGACGGCGCGGCCGAGCCAGGCGGAGATGGATGCGGTTGCGCACGTGCTTTACGGGCATGTGGATCCGCGCGAGGCCTATTCGACCGGACGGTGGCTGGGCGAAGTCGAGGCGCTTGCAGCCGGGGGCGCGCTTGATGCCGGGCCGGCGATCTTCGTCGGCGGCACGGGCCTTTATTTCAAGGCGCTGCTGGAGGGGCTTTCGCCCATGCCCAGCATTCCGGCGGCGATCCGCGAGACCTGGCGGGCAAGGCTCGAGGCGGAGGGTGCCAGAGCGCTGCATGCGGTCCTGGCCGGGCGCGACCCCGTTGCCGCCGACACCCTCCAGCCCAATGACGGGCAGCGCATCGTGCGGGCGCTCGAAATCTTCGATGCGTCGGGCCGTTCCATCCTCGACTGGCAGGCATCGCGGGGCCGACCCCTGGTCAACGCCAACAGCGCCCGGCTGATGGTGCTCGAGCCCGACCGGGCGGAGGTCGTGGCCCGCATCGAGCGGCGTTTCGATGCGATGGTCGAGCAAGGCGCGATGGAGGAGGTTCGCGCGCTCGTTGGGCTCGACCTGCCGCCGCTCATGCCGGCGATGAAGGCCATTGGCGTGCGCGAACTGGCGACCGTGATGGCGGGCACGGCGACGCTGCCGGAAGCCGTGGCGAAGGCGAAGGCGGCGACGCGCCAATATGCCAAGCGCCAGTCGACATGGTTTCGCAACCAGCTGGGTGCGAACTGGCGAAGGGTACAACCTGAAGAAGCGACCGATCTCTCATTTTGCTACTAATCGTTTAACCAGCCCGAAAGGGCGTCAATGCTCTACTGCGCCATGCGTCGAGCGGGGGATTCAATGAGGTTTCACAAGGCCGAAACGGCCTTCTTCGTCTTCATCGGGGTGGTCTTCCTTGCCGGGCTCGTGGTTCTGCACGCCTACAGTCTGCATGCGGCTGCCGCGCGGGCGGGGACAGCGGCCACGCTCGACCAGCATCTGTTCTTCGCGGCCGTGCTGATCGCCACCGCGATCGTGTTCGGCACGTTCTTCATCTACCCGATCATCCGGACGCAGGTGCGCGAGGAGGGCAAGCTGCGGGCGATGACGGCGGCGCTCAGCCACCGCTCGGAAACGCTCCAGCACGCGGCGCTGACCGATCCTTTGACCGGCATGCAGAACCGTCGCTATTTCGACGAGGCGCTGCGGGAATATCTCGATGCGTTTGCCACCGTCCAGAAGCCGCTCGGGCTCCTGATCGTCGACCTCGATCACTTCAAGCTGATCAACGACACGCACGGGCATGATGTCGGCGACAAGGTGCTGCGCGAGGTCGGGACGGGACTGCGCGCGATCACCCGCTACCACGACGTGCTGGCCAGGCTGGGCGGCGAGGAATTCGCGATCGTGGTGCCGAACATGGAAGAAATGCAGCTGGTGGAGTTCGCCGACCGCATTCGCGGTGCCGTGTCGGAGATCGTCGTGCCGACGGCCCGCGGGCGCATCCGGGTGACAGCCAGCGTCGGGGCGGCGGTGTGGGACGCCAAGGAAAGCGCCGAGGAGTTCTTCCGGCGCGCCGATACGCGGCTCTACGAGGCAAAGCGCGGCGGGCGCAATCGCGTCTCCGCCTGAGACCTATCTCAGCAAGAACAATGATCAGAAGGCGGCTGCGAGCCTATTCGTAGAGCCTGCGGAAGGTGTGGTCGTCTTCGCGACGCCCCGGCGACGGGCGGTAGCTTTCGGGCCGTGCCGACACGGCGCGCGCGACCTCGGCGGCGACATCGCTGAGTGGAGCGGGCATCGGATCCGGCTCGACCACGCGCCCGGTGGTGCGCAGGCGCGAGACGATCGAGAAGAGATCCACATCATTGCCGTCCGACAGCACTTCGGTGCTCTCCCTCTTGAGGGAGGAGCCGGGCAGCAGTGCCGGATCCATCTGCTCGAAGCGCAGGCGCATGGTCGTGGCCACGCCCTCGCCGAAGGCGATGGCCTCGCGCTGACCCATGGCCGACAGGAACGAGAGCGTGGAGGCCGAGGAGTCGGCGATGGCCGAGCGGATGATCTCCTGATCGCGCTCGTTGGCCAGTCGCATGGCGAAGATGGTCGAGCACTGCGACAGGACGGTGGGGTCCAGTTCGCCGGGGCGCTGGGTGATAACACCCAGATAGCAGCCGTATTTGCGGCCTTCCTTGGCGATCCGCGACAGCGCATGGCGCGTCGGCGCAAAGCCGAGCGAGGGGTCGGCGGGCATGTAACGGTGCGCTTCCTCGCACAGGACGAGGAGTTTCAGTCGACCGTTGCTGCCCCGGGCGATGTCGAAGGCCAGGCGCGACAGTACCGAGCAGATGGAGTTGACGACTTCCGACGGCAGGCCGGCCAGTTCGAAGCAGGTGATCGGCCGGTTTTCATGGGGGACCCGGAAGATCTTGCCGATGGTCTGATGGATGTTGTCCTCGATCAGCCGCGAGGCGAACATGAAGCGGTAGCGCGGGTCCGACAGCGCGCCTTCGATCCGGGTCCGCAAAGAGCGCAGCGCCGGCCGTTCGCCCTTGGCGTCGAGCAGGCCGATGCGCTCGTCGAGCAGCCGGATGACGTCGGCGATGCGGTAGGGGACCGGCGTGTCGGCGGTCAGAGTGCTGGGGCCGCTGGTCCGCTTGATGACCGGGTTGGCGGCGGACGCCCCATACATCTGCTTGGCCACAGGAATGAAGTCGCGCAGGAGATCGACTTCCTCCGGCACCGCTTCGCGGCCCCTGAAGAGTACTTCGACGAATTCCTCGAGCCGGAAGAGCCAGAAGGGCAGTTCCAGCGTCGAGGTGTCCATGCGGACGGAGTTGTCCGGAAAGGCGGAGGAAAACTCGTTGTGGGGATCGAGAATGAGGACTCGCAGATCGGGCCGGGCTTCCACGGCCTTGCGCACGAAGAGCGAGACGGCGGTCGACTTGCCCACGCCGGTGGTGCCGACAATGGCGAAATGGCGGCTCATGGTCTCGTCGATGGCGATGCGGGCCTCGATGGAGCCATCCTGCGACAGGCTGCCGATGGTGACGGCCTTGCGGCCGCCCAGTTCATAGACGGCGGCAAGGTCCCGGGAGCGGATACGATGCGAGATGGCGCCGACGAAGGGATATTGGGTGATGCCGCGGTCGAAGAAGGGCTTGCCCTCCGGCGTGTCGCGCACTTCGCCGATGAGTTCGACGTCGACGATGATGGGATTGTGGTCGCCTTCGTCCCAGGTGCCGGTGGGCGACTGGATCTGATAGACGAGGCCGACCGTGCGGATGTCGCCGAGATTGATCGAGACGAGGCGGCCGACCGTCCAGAGACCGGCTTCGCCGGCCTTTTCGGAATGAGCGAATGCCGCCAGGCGTGCCCGCGCGCCATCGCACTGGACGACGCGGCCGAGCACCCGCGAGCTGGGCTGCTTGGCATCGCGGCGTTCCTGGCTGGTGTCCTCGCCGAGGCTTCCCGCGCGCTCTACAAACATGCACTGTCCCCTTCACTTTTCCCCCGTGATGCCAAGAGTAGCCAAACGAAGTTAAGTGGAGGTTCGGAGACGTGGTTGAGACGTTGTTAAGCCGCTCGGCGCAATTCGACGGGAGGCTGGCGGCCGATTTGGCGTTGACAGTGCCGCGCAAGGGCACTTAAGTTGCCGCGCTATGAACACGACCATCATTCTCGTAGTAGGAAAGCGCATGGGCAAGGCGGCGTAGCCGCCGGCGACAGCACCCCATGCGCGTAAAGCAGGCTCCTTCGGGGGCCTTTTTTGTTGCCCGAACGAAAATTACGGATCACAAGACGCCGCAGGCGCAGGAAAGACGGGAAGAGACCGATGAAAAGCGGGAATAACGAGGCCGGCCGACGCGAGATGACGGGGGCCGAGATGGTGCTCCAGGCGCTGAGGGACAACGGCGTACGCCACGTGTTCGGTTATCCCGGCGGTGCGGTTCTTCCCATCTATGACGAGATCTTCCAGCAGGAGGATGTCGAGCACATCCTCGTGCGCCACGAGCAGGGGGCCGGCCACGCCGCCGAGGGGTACGCCCGCTCGACCGGCAAGCCGGGCGTCATGCTGGTGACATCGGGGCCGGGCGCGACCAATGCGGTGACCGCGCTGCAGGACGCGCTGATGGATTCGATCCCGCTGGTCTGCATCACCGGCCAGGTGCCGACCTCGCTGATCGGCTCGGATGCCTTCCAGGAATGCGACACGGTCGGCATCACGCGCCCCTGCACCAAGCACAACTGGCTGGTGAAGGACGTCAACGATCTGGCGGCGGTCATGCACGAGGCCTTCCATGTCGCCACGACCGGGCGTCCGGGACCGGTGGTCGTCGACATCCCGAAGGACATCCAGTTCGCGACGGGCATGTACACGCCGCCGCAGACGGCGCCACGGACCAGCTATCAGCCGAAGACGCATGGCGATCTGGAGCAGATCAAGGCCGCGGTCGAACTGATGTCCAAGGCGCGCAAGCCGGTCATCTATTCCGGCGGCGGGGTGATCAATTCCGGTCGCGAAGCCAGCCACCTGCTGCGCGAGCTGGTGGAACTGACGGGCTTTCCGATCACCTCCACGCTGATGGGGCTCGGCGCCTATCCGGCGTCCGGCAAGAACTGGCTCGGCATGCTGGGCATGCACGGCACCTTTGAGGCCAACATGGCCATGCATGATTGCGACGTGATGGTGTGTATCGGCGCGCGCTTCGACGACCGCATCACCGGGCGGCTCGATGCCTTTGCGCCGCATTCGCGCAAGATCCACATCGACATCGATCCGTCCTCGATCAACAAGAACGTGCCCGTCGAGGTGCCGATCCTGGGCGATGTCGGGCTGGTGCTGGAAGACATGGTTCGCCTGTGGCGGGCCACCGCCCGGGCCGACAAGAAGGCGCTCGCGCCGTGGTGGGAGCAGATCGACAGATGGCGGGCCCGCGACTCGCTCGCCTATGCGCCCAACAACGATGTCATCATGCCGCAATATGCCGTGCAGCGGCTTTACGAACTGACCAGGCACCGCGACGTCTACGTGACCACCGAAGTGGGCCAGCACCAGATGTGGGCAGCCCAGCATTTCGGCTTCGAGGAGCCCAACCGCTGGATGACCAGCGGCGGCCTCGGCACGATGGGCTACGGGCTGCCGGCCGCATTGGGCGTGCAGATCGCCCATCCCGACGCGCTGGTGATCGACATTGCGGGCGATGCCTCGGTCCAGATGACGATCCAGGAGATGTCGACCGCGGTGCAGTACCGTGCGCCGATCAAGATATTCATCCTCAACAACCAGCACATGGGCATGGTGCGGCAGTGGCAGCAATTGCTGCACGGCAACCGGCTGTCGCATTCCTATACGGAGGCAATGCCCGATTTCGTGCTCATGGCGCAGGCCTATGGCTGCCACGGCATTCGCTGCGACAAGCCGGGCGAGCTGGACGACGCCATCAACGAGATGATCGAGATCGACAAGCCGGTGCTGTTCGACTGCCGCGTGGCGGCGCTGGCCAACTGCTTCCCGATGATCCCTTCCGGCAAGGCCCACAACGAGATGCTGCTGCCGGACGAGGCGACCGACGAGGCCGTGGCCAACGCCATCGACGCGAAGGGCAGGGCGCTGGTGTAGCTGTCCAGCGAGCAATTCGAGCAGGACAGCCAGGACCTTATCGCAACATTTTCGAGAAGTGACTCAACCATGAACGCCCAGCACCAGCCGACCGGCTCCGCCTATTTCATCGCCAAGGATCTCGCGAAACCCGAGCAGCACACCTTGTCCGTGCTGGTCGACAACGAGCCGGGCGTGCTGGCGCGGGTGATCGGGCTGTTTTCGGGCCGCGGCTACAACATCGACAGCCTGACGGTTTCGGAAACCGAGCACGAAAAACATCTCTCGCGCATCACCATCGTGACGAGCGGCACGCCGCATGTGCTCGACCAGATCCGCCACCAGTTGGAGCGGATCGTACCGGTGCATCGCGTGGTCGACATGACCAAGACGGCAGCCGAATACGGCCATGATCGGCCGCTGGAGCGGGAACTGGCGCTGGTCAAGGTGGCGGGCACAGGCGATGCCCGGGTCGAGGCGCTGCGGCTGGCCGAAGCCTTCCGCGCCAATGTGATCGACGCCAATACCGGGCATTTCGTCTTCGAACTGACGGGGCGGGTTTCCAAGATCGAGCAGTTCATTGCGATCATGAAGCCGCTGGGGCTGGTCGAGGTCTGCCGCACCGGCGTGGCGGCGGTCAACCGCGGACCGGAGGGGATGTAGGCGCGCCCTCATTTCACGCCAAAAAGACCGCCTGCGACTGGACCGGCCTTTCGATCCGGCTGGTCGGTCCCCGTTTCCGGCAAACAGGTCATTATCCTTGACCTGAACAGGACCACCCCATGTCCGCCGACATCTTCGCAGCCCTGGTCGCCTTTGCCTTCGTCTCTTCGGTGACGCCGGGACCGAACAATTTCATGCTGCTGGCGTCCGGCGTGAATTTCGGCTTCCGCCGCACCGTGCCGCACATGTTCGGCATTGCCGGTGGCTTTGTCTCGCTGCTCCTGGCGGTGGGCTTTGGACTGGGTGCCCTTCTCGCCGCGTTCCCGACGCTGCATCTGGTGCTCAAGATCGCCGGCGCGGCCTATCTTCTCTATCTCGCCTGGCGGATCGCCATGTCGCGGTCGCTCGACACCAAGCAGGGGCAGGAAGCCCGCCCGATGACCTTCATGGAGGCGGCGGCGTTCCAGTGGGTCAATCCGAAGGCGTGGATGATGGCGGTCACGGCGATGGCCATCTATACCAGCCCGCAGGCGCCCGTCGTCTCGGTACTCCTGGTCGCGCTTGCCTTCACGCTGGTCAATTTCCCCAGCGTTTCCATCTGGGCCGGATTCGGCACGGCCATGCGCGGCTTCCTCGCCGACCCGGTTCGCCTCAAATGGTTCAACATCGCCATGGGGCTGTTGCTGGCGGCCAGCCTGTGGCCGATGCTGAGATGATTGTCTGCCGCTTCTACGTCCAGGCTCAAGCCGCTCGGGCCGGTCGCGGTAGCGCCCCGACATGTCAGCCGTATAGGCCGGAGCAGGATCGCTTGATACGCACGAGCGGTGGCGTATATACTCGGGATATACGTTTCCACGGACGCACAATGACTGAACTTCGCATTTCCAAATGGGGCAACAGTTCGGGACTCCGCCTGCCGAAGGCGGTGATGGACGAACTCGGCCTGAAGCCCGGCGAGACGGTGAACCTCACCGTGAAGGACGGCAAAGGCGTGATCGAGCCAAAAAAGCCGAAGAAGATCACGCTCGAATGGATCATTGCGGAGACCAAGAGGCTGGGTCGCGAGAATGCGCCTGAGACGGTGACATGGGGGGCCGACAGGCCGGGCGAACGCATAGACGATGCCTACTCAAGGGGCGAAATCACCGAGAATGACCCCGAGGGCAGGTGACTTAGGCTTGATCGATCTGGACCCCGTGCGCGGTACGGAACAGGCCGGGCGTCGTCCCGTGATCATCCTCACCGATGAGGCATTCAACGAACTGGACCAGCGCTCGATCGTCTGTCCCATCACGAGCAACACGAGTCCCTGGCCCACCAAGGTGTTGCTGCCGGCGGGATTGAAAACCCGTGGCGCCATCCTTGCCGACCAGCCGCGATCGGTACATCGGGCGGAGCGGGGTTTTCGCTTCATCGAGCGCGTGCCCGACAGCGTCCTGGCGGATGCGCGCGCAATCCTGGCAGCGATCCTGGGCATCAAGGGCTGAAAATCGGGCTGCCGCGCGCTTGGATCTCCCACCGATTCACGGTCAGTCTTCGTTCTTCTTGTGTTCCCTCGTGCGGGGCGCTAGCTTTCCGCGGGCCGAATCTGGTCCAGGCAAGGATTGATCGGAACCGGATGAAATTCTCCCCGCAACAGGACGAGGCGCTCAAGGCCGTTTCACGATGGCTGAAGGCGCCTGACCGGCAGCTCTTCCGGCTGTTCGGTTATGCCGGCACGGGCAAGACGACGCTGGCGCGCCATTTCGCGGATGATGTCGACGGCCATGTGCAGTTCGCCGCCTTTACCGGCAAGGCGGCACAGGTGCTGCGTGCGCGCGGTGCCAGCAATGCCCGCACCATCCACTCGCTGATCTACCGGCCGAAGGGCGAGGAATCTGTCGAGGACGAGACGACCGGCAAGACCTCGATGGCGCCGACCTTTTCGCTCAACCGCCAGAGCCCGATCTCCAAGGCCAAGCTGGTGGTGGTCGACGAATGCTCGATGGTCGACGAGGCGCTGGGGCGCGATCTGTTGAGCTTCGGCACGCCAATCCTTGTGCTGGGTGATCCGGCCCAGTTGCCGCCGATTTCCGGTGGGGGTTTCTTCACCGAGCACGAGCCCGACTGCCTTTTGACCGAGATCCACCGCCAGGCGCGCGACAATCCGATCATCCGGCTGGCGCAGGACGTGCGCGAGGGCAGGGAGTTCATGAAGGGCGACTACGGCACCGCCCGCGTGATCGGGCGCGAGGACGTCGACAGCGACCTGGTGCTGTCGGCCGACCAGGTGCTGGTGGGGACCAACCGGACGCGGCGGCGCTACAACCAGCGCTTGCGCGAACTGAAGGGTTTCGAGGGCAAGCTGCCGCAGGCCGGCGACAAGCTGGTCTGCCTGCGCAACGACCCTTCCAAGGGCCTCCTGAACGGTTCGCTGTGGAAGGTGATGACGGCGTCGCGCGAGACGGTGAAGCCGGGCATCAATCTGCTGGTCTCGCCCGAGGAGGACGATCCCGATCGCGGCGTCTCCAAGATCAAGCTGATGAAGGCCGCCTTCGAGGACCCGGATTCGGACGTGCCCTGGCAGCAGAAGAAGCGCTACGACGATTTCGATTTCGGCTATGCGCTGACCGTGCACAAGGCGCAGGGCTCGCAATGGGACGAGGTCGTCCTGTTCGACGAGAGTTTCGCCTTCCGCGAGACGCGCCAGCGCTGGCTCTACACGGCGGTGACGCGCGCGTCCGAGCGGCTGACGGTGGTGCGCTGACACAATTTATGGTAGAATAGTTATCTTATGTTTCGCGTGCAGTCCTTGGGGAGAGGCTCACAATGAAGCGAATAGATGCATCTGAACAGGCATTTGGGCAGGCAAACCGTTACTACTTGCTGATGTGGGTCCTTGTGACGTTGGTGGCGGCAACCGCTTATGTCGAGAATCGTTCTCAGGTGCGCGACCGAGAGGCATCCCTGGCAGTTGTCGACAACTACACGCCCATCGCCCAAGAGTCGCGGAAGGTGGCGATAGCTCTCCGATCCAAACTCTATGCGCTGCCCGGCTTCGCCGGCGAAGAGGAAGCCCTTGTGGCATTGCGCAATCAGTATGTTGCTGCCCGGCGCCAATTGGGTAGGCTTGGCCGCCTTCAATTCGCCCGGGACGTGACAGTGGTTGACCGGGTCTCCGTTAACCAGAACCTTAACAGCCTCACTCGGCTCATCTACTGCAATGACCCGACGGCTGCGACGCATCTTGCAGCTTCCGGGGGGCAGCCATCGTTGGCCCTTGTCGAGCACGAGTTCGGCACCTTGTTGACGGCGACGAACGTGGCTCAATTGCGTATTGAGGATGCTTCGCGTTTTCTTTGGCTGGCAAGTCTGGGTCTTGATCGCTGGATTACTTCGCTCTCAAATCTCCAGAGTTCCGTTTCGCAGTCAAACGCTGCCACCGTCGCCCGTGAACTGGCCACTCTCGTGCAGGTGGCGAGTGACGAGGGCTCCCGCCGACTTGCAGCGGACCTTTGGCGGGCATGGCTCCGGCCGGGCATCATGAGCGCCGACGAGCGTGAAAGGAGACAGCATCTCGCATTGACACTGGATGACCCAAGCCGCCTGATTCTAGCCGCTCATCAACAATTGGCAGAGTTGCGTGCCAAGGCCTCAGGTGAAGCCTCAGAAGTCACTCTGCCCGTTCTCTCGGTACCAATCAGATTGGCTGACGCCATAGTGGTCCTACCAGCAGTGCTTGCATTTTGTTCGCTCGCGATGCTGATCTATACAAGCCGCGGATTGAGATACGCGCCTCGCAAGCGCAGCGACACAGAATTGGTCGGCAACATGCCGGTCTATTATACGCCCCATGGCGCAGCTCCACGCCTGCTGGCGCTGCTGGCCTGCTTGATAATGTTGCTGATGCCCTTAGCTGTGGCGGCGATAATACCTCTGCTGCTTGAGGTTCCCAGACTGGCGTTGACCATCGCGAGTGTCGCATATTGGGGTTTCTCAGCTCTCGCAACTGGCCTGATCCTGATGGTCTTTTTTCAAACCTGGAAAGTACTGGGTTTGATCGACCGCGACATCGCCCTGCGTTCCGAGCTAAACGATATTCACTCCACAAGCGGCTAGCCTCAGACGACCGGGGTGGCCCCGATCCAGGCCCACGCCTCGTCTTCCTGCTCGAGCGGGAAGTGGCGCAGCTCGACGGGTAGCGCGGGGTCGAAGAAGCCGGCCACCTGCCCGGTCCAGTCGGGATCGCCGACGGCGGCGCAGCGGTTCACGTGCTGGAGCGCGTGGTTGCGACCTTCCTCGGTGGTGTGGCTGTCGACATGCGCCCATTCCGCGCCTTCATAGTCGACAAGCCGGACGAGCACGTCGATCTTGTCGTGCAGCGCGTATGCGCCTTCCAGAAGCCCGTAGAGATTTTCCACGTCGGCCGAGGTCGCATAGCCGGAAATCTCGACGGCAAAGACGTTGCTGCGGTCGGTGTCGATGCGGCGGATGGCGGGAACGCGGTCGAGCCGGTGAATGGACATTGAATAAACCTCTTGCTGCCAGTGGACCAAGACTAACCCTGTCGTGAACCCGGGAAAACCCTGTTCGTTCCGCGTGGCCGGCGCTAGAACGCAAGGCCAAACCGGTTCCCGCGCAGAAAGAGGCTGGAATGACCGCCAAGCTTTCCGTCAATCTCAATGCCATCGCGCTTTTGCGCAACCGCCGCGACCTGCCATGGCCGAGCGTGACCGGGCTCGGGCGGATCGCGCTCAAGGCCGGTGCGCAGGGGCTGACGGTGCATCCGAGGCCCGACCAGCGGCACACGCGCTTTTCCGACCTGCCGGAGATCCGCGCGCTGATCGACGATGAATTCCCGCAGGCCGAGTTCAACATCGAAGGCTACCCGACCGGCGACTTCCTGGCGCTGGTCGAGACGGCCGAGCCCGAGCAGATCACGCTCGTACCGGACGATCCCGAACAGCCGACCTCGGACCATGGCTGGGATTTTGTCGCCAACCGCGACATGCTGAAGGCCATCGTGGCGCGGCTGAAGAAGACGGGCGCGCGGATCTCGCTGTTCTGCGATCCGGATGCTTCCGAGGCGCAGCTGCAGGCCGCTCAGGCCACGGGCGCGGACCGGGTGGAACTCTACACCGGACCTTATGGCGCCTGCCACGATGATTCCGAAAAGGCCGCCAGGGAGCTGGAAAGACTGAAGAAAACGGCCGCAATGGCGACAGCCATGGGGCTCGGAATCAATGCCGGCCATGATCTGACGGTGGCCAATCTGCCGCCGCTGGCGCGCGCCATTCCGGATCTGGCCGAGGTGTCGATCGGCCATGGGCTGACGGCCGACGCGCTCGAACACGGCATGGCGGGTTCGGTCGGGCGGTTCGTGAAGGCGCTGCGATAGGGCAGGGCATGGCCGCGTCATGGTTAATGCCGGCCTTGGTCAATCCTTAGGATTTTAGCGTTATCGATCAGCGCATGCGTCAATCGTATTGCGTCATCGCTATCTGCGCCGTGTTCCTGGCGCTTGCCGGCTGCGCCACCAAGCCCAGCCAGATCAACAATGTCTGTTCCGTCTTTGCGCAGAACAATGGCTGGATCGGCAACTGGCACAGCGCGGCGCGCAGCGCGGAGCGCCGTTACGGCGTGCCGGTGCATGTGCTGATGGCGACGATCCGCATCGAATCGGGGTTCGAACAACGGGCGCGTCCGCCGCGCCGCAAGCTTCTGGGGTTCATCCCCTGGACGCGGGCCTCGACGGCCTATGGCTATTCGCAGGCGCTGGACGGGACCTGGGACGAGTACCGCGCCACTACGGGCAACCGCGGGGCACGGCGCACAAACTTCTCGGACGCGGTCGACTTCGTCGGCTGGTATCACCGCCGCAGCCACGAGCAGAACGGCATCGCCCTGAACGACGCCTACAATCTCTATCTCTCCTACTATGCCGGCCATGCTGGCTACCGGCGCGGGGTCTGGCGCAGCAACCCCGGCATGCAGGCGTCGGCGCGGCGTGCGGCCAACATGGCCCAGAGCTACGCCCAGCAACTGCGCGGCTGCCGGCTCTAAAGCGGTTCCTCTGTTTCGTTTCATGAAGCCTCTTGCGGGGCGATAGCCGATCGGCTAGAAGCCGAACCGTAACGTACGGTACGGACCAGCCAGCGCGCATGAACGCCATCGAACAGCAGCAGGAAGAGGGGTTTTCGACCCGGCAAAGCGAGGTGCTCGACGCCGTGCTGGTCCTGCTTGTGGAGGGACGCGAGGCGCTGACCATGTCAGCGGTGGCGCGACGGGCGAGCTGCTCGAAGGAGACGCTCTACAAATGGTTCGGCGACCGCGACGGGCTGTTGACGGCGACCGTGCAGTGGCAGGCATCAAAAGTGCGGGCCGGCAACTGGGACCGGCAGAAGCTCGATGCCTCGTCGCTGGAGGAAAGCCTCGGCGCCTTCTGGGCGAACTGGCTCAGCGTGATCGCCAGCCGCACGTCGATTGCGCTGAACCGGGTGGCGGTGAGTCATGCCGGGACGGCCAAGAGCAATCTCGGCGCCATCGTGCTCGCCAATGGGCGCTTTGCCATCGGGGAACGGCTGAAGCCGCTTCTCGAGGCGGGCAGGGAAGCCGGGCTTCTCGCCTTCGACGATTCGGAAGAGGCCTTTCGCACCTATTTCGGCCTGGTCGGCCGGGACCTGCAGATCCGCCTTCTCTTGGGCGATCGCATCGACCTGACCGAGGCCGAACGGCGGCGCGAGGCAGCGCACGCCACAAAACAGTTCTTCGCGCTCTACGGGGCGCGGGATGACCATCCACAAAGCTGACATTCAACCAAGGGAAGGAAGCACCATGCGTGTTTATTACGATCGCGACGCCGATCTCAATCTCATCAAGGGCAAGAAGGTCGCCATCATCGGCTACGGCTCCCAGGGGCGGGCGCATGCGCTCAACCTGAAGGAATCCGGCGTCAAGAACATGGCGGTCGGGCTGAAGGCCGGCTCGGCGACCGCCAAGAAGGTCGAGGCCGATGGTCTCAAGGTGATGACTGTTGCCGAGGCGGCCGCGTGGTCCGATCTGATGATGATGGCGACGCCCGACGAGCTGCAGGCCGACATCTACAAGGACGAGATCGCGCCGAACATCCGCGACGGCGCGGCCATCGCTTTTGCCCACGGCCTCAACGTGCATTTCGGCCTGATCGAGCCCAAGGCTTCCGTCGACGTGCTGATGGTCGCGCCGAAGGGCCCCGGCCATACCGTGCGCGGCGAATATGTGAAGGGCGGCGGTGTGCCGTGCCTGGTCGCCGTCCATCAGGACGCGTCCGGCAACGCGCTCGACCTCGGCCTCTCCTATGCCTGCGGCGTCGGCGGCGGACGCTCGGGCATCATCGAGACCAATTTCAAGGAAGAGTGCGAGACCGATCTGTTCGGCGAGCAGGTCGTGCTGTGCGGCGGCCTGGTCGAGCTCATCCGCGCCGGTTTCGAGACGCTGGTGGAAGCCGGCTACGCGCCCGAAATGGCGTATTTCGAGTGCCTGCACGAGGTGAAGCTGATCGTCGACCTGATCTATGAGGGCGGCATCGCCAACATGAACTACTCGATCTCCAACACCGCCGAGTGGGGCGAATACGTGTCCGGCCCGCGCATCATCACGGCAGATACCAAGGCCGAGATGAAGCGCGTCCTGAAGGACATCCAGACCGGCAAGTTCACGTCGGAATGGATGCAGGAGTACCGTTCCGGTTCGGCACGCTTCAAGGGCATCCGCCGCATGAACGACAGCCACCAGATCGAGGAAGTCGGCGAGAAGCTGCGCGGCATGATGCCGTGGATCGCCAAGAACCAGCTGGTGGACAAGGCACGTAACTGATCTGCGCTCCACGATCCCTGTCTCGCGCGCTGACGCGTCGCGGGGCTTGCTAAAATTGCTGCAGGCCGGGGGAGACCCCGGCCTGTTTCATTTCGGCACGGAATTGGTTGGCACGGATCTCGCATCGCTGGTCATGTGGCCAGATGGAGGCTGAGATGAGTCCGATTACGGAAAAGTCGATTGCGATCGATGGCGAGCTGTTTGCGGATCGTCGCGGGGAGACGCGGCGGCGTGTGCTGAAAGGCGCGCGGCTGGCGTTCAACAAGGGTTATGGCGCCATGGAATGCGTGGTCCGCAACCAGTCCGAGCGCGGGGCGCGGCTGGTGCTGGGCGACACGATGGGCGTGCCGGCGAAGTTCGCCCTGGAGATCAGCGGGGAAGATGACCTTCGACCCGCAACGGTGCGCTGGCGGACCGGCGAGGCCGTGGGCATAGCCTTCGAATAGAGGTGGGGCCCGGGGGAAGGGCGGCGGCCGCTTGGGGGCCGCCGCCCATTTTATCCGTTCCGCCTACAGGTAGGGCGACCGGCACTGCCGGCGTGGGCCGTTATAGGGCTGGAAGCTGTTGTCCGATGCCCGGTAGGAGCGGTAGCGGTTGTCGCACCAGCGCACATGCGCGACCGGCAGCCTGTAGGCCTGGCGCGGCGGCGGGCCATAGCGGCGCGGCGGCGGCCCGAACTGGAACGAGAAGCCCGACCGCGGGCGGTAGTGGCGCCGCGGGTTGTGGTGGCGCGGGCCGCGCCAGTGGCGCTGGCGCCAGTGGCGCTGGCGCCAGTTGCGCTGCCCGTAGCGACGGCCATGACCGCGGTCCTGAACCTCGACGACATTTGCAGAACTCACGGCCGGCACGACTGCCGCGCGCGCGCTGTTCATGCTGGCCGCCGGTCCCGCGGCATGTGCCGGCGCGGCGGCTGCCAGTCCCATTGCAACGCCTGCGGCGCAGACCAGTGTCGTGATTGTCGATTTCAAACGTCTCATCTTTCGCGAACCTCCGCGTTTTCATGTCTTCGTCTGGATCGCCCCTGTGTCCCAAGTCTGGCGGCACCCAGATGAACAACGCCTGAACGCCGGGAAGGTGTCGTTCATCTAGGGGCCGCGCTTGCCATGCGGCGACGGAGCGTTCAAAGCTGCGGCCATGCCCTTCCGCATCGCCACCTTCAATGTCGAGAACCTGATGAATCGCTTCGATTTCTCGGGCTTTCGCAACCAGTTGCTGCAGGACCGCGCGCTGTCGCTGTTCGAGATCCGCGACGAAGCGGACTACCGGCAGCTCGAGATGGCGCGCGCCATCGCCCATGCCGACGACACCAGGCAGCTTTCGGCGCTCGCCATCGCGGCAACACGGGCCGACATCATCTGCCTGCAGGAGGTCGACAATCTGGCGGCGCTCCAAGCGTTCGAATATGGCTACCTCTACAAAATGGTCGGCTCCGGCTATCGGCATAAATTCACCACCCCCGGCAATGACGGACGCGGCATCGATGTCGCCATCATGCTGCGCGAAGAGACGCGCGACGGCCAGCCGATCGAGGTCGAGGAGATGGTCAGCCACGCGCATGTGACCTTCGAGGAATTCGGGCTGTTCACGCCGGCGCTGGCCGAGATGGGGGTCGATCCCGCCTCGCGCATCTTCAGGCGCGACTGTCTCGAGCTCCGGGTAAGGATAGGCGGCATGCCGCTGACGGTCTATTGCGTGCACTTCAAGTCGATGGGACCACCGAGAGGGGGCATTCCCGGCCGCGAAGCGACGATGCCCATGCGCATCGCGGAAGCCTCCGCCGTCCGGCGCATCATCGAAGAGCGCTACGGCGTCGAGCGGGCCGGCCACGAGCGCTGGATCGTCGCAGGAGACTTCAACGACTATCGCGAGCGGGTCGTGATATCGGAGGACGAGGCGGGCGACTATGCGTTCGAGGTGAGGCGGGAGACCGGCACGAGCGTCGACGTTCTGGCTGCTGAAGGGTTTGGCGAGAATATGGTCGAACGGCGCCCCGATCTCGACCGCTGGACGCTGTTTCACTCGCGCGGGCCCCAGGAGCGGCATCTCTGCCAGCTCGACTATCTGATCGCCTCGCAGGCGCTGGCCGATGCAAATCGCGGCGCGATGCCCGACATCTTTCGCAACGGCCAGCCCCACCGGACGATCTTCCCGCCCGGCCAGGATGTCGAGCGGTACCCACGCACCGGCTGGGACAGGCCCAAGGCCTCCGACCATTGTCCGGTCGCGGTCTCCCTGTCATTGGCCTGAGACGAACCGTCTTCACATTGGGATCATGATGAGATTCGACCTGCCCAGAGACCAGATCTTCGAGATTGAGGAGATCGACGTTCGCCTCGATCCCGGCCCGCACCCGTTCCTGGTCGGTGCCGATGAGGCCGTGGGGGCACAATGGCTTGAGGAGAAGGCGGCCAAGCCGGCACTGTTCGACGGCGAGGTGGTGCTGCTTTCGGAACTGCAGTTCTCGCAGGGACGGCTTTCAGGGCTGTGCCATACGGTGCGCTATTCGCAGTTCCTCTATTGGCGCAGTCGCCGCCCGGTCGATTCCGCCGAGCATGCCTATGCCCATCCGATCCTGGTGGCGGCCGACAATGCGCTGGTGGCGATCCGGATGGCGGCGCATACCTTTAATGCCGGCCAGGTCTATTTCGCGTCAGGCTCCTTCGAGCCCGTCGACTTTCCGGGTGGACGCGTCGATGTCGACCTCAACATGCGCCGCGAGGCGCTGGAGGAGATCGGGATCGACCTTAACGATTGCGTGGCCGAGCCCCGGCTGTTTGGCCTTTCGCGCAAAGAGGGGACGGTCGTCTTCCGCCGCTATTTCTCAAGCCTCACGGCAGACAGGCTGGTGGAAGCCATCCACCACCATTCCGAAAATGGCGGCGACGACGAGATCGAGGGCGCATTGATCCTGCGTTCGCCCGCGGATCTGTCGGCCAATGCCGCGCGACAGATGCCGCCGCTGGTCGAGTGGCATTTTTCGCTGCCGAGACGGCACCCGGCCTGAGAGGCCTCAATTCGAGGCCGGAAGCCGCAGTCTCGCGCGCTTCAGCGTCTCGATGCGGGCGGCCGATTGGGCGATGCGGGCGCGCAGGCTCTCGTCATCCATGGCGGCGACGCCGATGCTGCGGACAAGCGCTTCGGGCAGGTCCGGGTCGCTGCGAGAAAAGTTGGACACGATCATCAGGTCGACTCCGGCCCGGATGGCGGCGATGAGCGCTTCCTCGAGGCCGTGCCCGTCGGTTATCGCCCCCATGTCCATGTCGTCCGTGACGATCACGCCGTCATAACCGAGGTCTTGCCGCAGGAGGCCGGTGACGATTTCCGGCGAGAGCGTGGCGGGGAGGCCGCTGGCACCTTCGCGATCGAGCACCAGATGGCCGACCATGACCATGTCGGCGAGGTCTTCGGCCAGAAGCGCGCGGTAGGGTTCCAGTTCCGCCTCCGACCAGGTGAGCGTGATGTCGGGCAGCACCCGGTGGCTGTCGAGGACAGTCGAGCCGTGGCCGGGGAAGTGTTTTGGCGCGGTGAGGATGCCGGCCGCGCGGTGCGGCTCGATGAAGGCGCGGGCGAAGGCGGTCACGGTCGGGGCGTCCTCGGCATAGGCGCGCTGGAGCTGGGAGATGATCGGATTGGCAGGCTCGACGTCGAGATCGACGACAGGACCAAAATTGACGTTGAAGCCGAGTCCGGCCAGTGCCTCGGCCATGGTGGCATAGAGGCCCCGCGCGGTATCGGGATCGGCGTAGCGGCCGAGCATCGCGGCGGAAGGCGTTTCCGGGAAACCGTGAAGGCTGCGCAGTCGCTGAATGCGTCCGCCTTCCTGGTCGATGGCGATAAGTGGCGGATTGTCGGGGGCCGCCTCGAGAAAGGCGCGGTTCATGGCGCGCAGATCATCCAGCCGCTCGACATTGCGGCCGAGGATGAGGACGCCGCCGACACTTCCCTCCTCGATCTGTTCGACGATTCGGCGCGGCCAGGGCTCGTCGAGGCTCGTACCGACGAAGCCAACCATCAGCAGCTGGCCGATCTGGCGGGCCAGTTCGTCGCCGATCTCGGGCTCGGGCTCGCGCTGCCACTGGATGACAGCCACTGTTGCGACAACCACGAGCAGGAAGGCGGCCGCGACCGGCAACAGGCGGCGCAATGGGGGCAGGGCAGGCAGCAGCTAGTCCATCACAGAGTAGATGTATTCCAGAATATCGGCGATTTGCTGGGGCGAAGCCAGGAAGACCGGCATGCCGGGATGACCCGTATCGATACTCTCGATGAAGGCCTCTTCGAGCGCGTCGATGGGATAGAATTGCGACAGGTCCCGGAAGGGCGGGGCCTGCGGGTGGGCGCTTTCGTCGGCATGGCTGATGGCATGGCAGCCGGAGCAGTTTTCCACCACCAGCGCACGGCCGCGCAAGATCATCTCGTTGTCGGTGTCCTCCCAATGCTCTGCCGCGGCGGAAACGGTCAGGGCAAAGAGGGCGGGAAGGACCAGGCTTGCTGATCGGATGGGCCGCATGGCGTTGTCTCCTTCGGAGTATGATGTGATGCTACGCTGCGAGGCGCGCACGTCAATTGCATCATTCGTGCCGCAGCGCGTCGATCGGATCGAGCCTCGCGCCGCGAAGCGCCGGGAAGAAGCCAAACACCATGCCGATCAGGGCCGAAAAGCCGACGGCCAACGCGATCACGGCGACGCTGGGCGCAAAGGGAATGGCCAGTGCCATCGAGGCCGCACCGGCAAGCCCGAGCCCCAGAATGACGCCAATGATGCCGCCGAGTGCGGACAGAACCGTGGCTTCGACCAGGAACTGCCAGAGGATGTCGCGCTCCTGGGCGCCGATGGCCAGCCGGATGCCGATCTCGCGGGTACGTTCGGTGACGGAGACGAGCATGATGTTCATGATGCCGATGCCGCCGACCAGCAGGCTGACGCCAGCCAGCGCGCTCAGCATGCCCGTCATCACGCCGGTGGCGCTGGCCATGGTGTCGGCGATCTGCGTCATGTCGCGCACGGCGAAATTGTCTTCCTGATCGAAACCGATGCGGCGTGTCTGGCGCATGATGTCCTCGATCTGGGCCGCCACGCGTTCGGTGGCAACGCCGTCGCGTGCCGAGACATAGATCGAGCCGATGTCGCGATCGCCGGCGATGCGCCGCTGAAAAGTGGAAAGCGGGATGAGGACGGTCGCATCCTGGTCCTGCCCGAAGCCGGTCGTACCCTTGGCCTCCAGCACGCCGACGACCTCGCAGCTCATCCGGTTGACGCGCAAGGTCTGGCCGAGCGGGTCGCCGTCGCCGAACAGCTGCTGGCGCACGGTCTGGCCGATGATGCAGACATTGCCGCCGGCGCCGCCCTCGGCTTCGCCAAAGGCACGGCCTTCGGCCACATCCCAGTCGCGGGCGATGAAATATTGCGAATCCGTGCCGGTGACTTCGGCCGCCATGTTCTGCGGCCCGAAGACGATGCGCTGCTGCGTCTGTGCCGTCGCCGATACGGCGGTGACGTCTGTCAGGCCACTGCGTAGGCCGTCGAGGTCGCGGCCGTCGAGGCGGCGCGGCGTGAAGGACGCGCCGCCGCCGCGCGGCGGGCGGGCGGCCGACACGACGAGGAGGTTGGAGCCGAGCTTGGCGATATCGTCCTTGACGCGCTCGGTGGTGCCCGAGCCGATGGTGATCATGGCGATCACCGCGGCCACGCCGATGACGATGCCGAGCAGCGTCAGAAAGGAGCGCAGCGGGTTGCGCAGCACCGAGCGCAGGGCGAGCCTCACCGTCTCAAGCCACATGGACCGGCTCCGTGTTGACGCGGTCATAGGCGATGTTGCCGTCGAGGAAGCCGATGGTGCGCTCGGCATGGGCGGCGATGTCCGCCTCATGAGTGACCATCACCACGGTCAGATCGTGTTTGCGGTTCAGACCCACCAGGAGTCCCATGATCTCGTGGCTGCGCTGGGTGTCGAGATTGCCGGTCGGTTCGTCGGCGACAAGCAGAGTGGGGCGGGTGACGATGGCGCGGGCGATGGCCACGCGCTGCTGCTGGCCGCCCGACAGCTCAGCTGGCGTGTGGTGTTCGCGACCCTGAAGGCCGACCTGGGCGAGCGCTTCCATGGCCAGTTCGCGTCGCTGGCGCGCCGGCACGCCGCGATAGATCAGCGGCAGTTCGACATTTTCGGCCGCCGTGGTGCGGGCCAGCAGATTGTAGCCCTGGAAGACGAAGCCGATGTAGCGGTTGCGCAGGATGGCGCGGCGCGAGCGGTCGAGCGTGCCGGCATCGACGCCGAGAAAGCCGTAGCGGCCGGCGCTCGGCGTATCGAGGCAGCCGATGATGTTCATGGCCGTCGACTTGCCGGAGCCGGAGGGGCCCATGATGGCGACGAATTCGCCGCGCGCGATGGAAAGATCGACGCCGGCCAGCGCGTGGACGCTGGCCTCGCCATGGCCGTAGGTCTTCCAGACGTCACGGAAGGACAGAAGCGGGATGTCGGCGATCATGTTCATCGGGCGGGTCTCACGGCTGGACCAGGCCGGTGATGACGCGGTCGCCGGGATTGAGGCCGGAGAGCACCTCGATCTGATCGCCCGATGTGGCGCCGGTGGTGACGCGCGCGGGGCGGGCCTGGCCGTCCTGCAACAGCCAAAGGGTGCGGGTGCCCTCCGCGCCGCCGCGCGGGCCGCCGCCACCGCCGCCGGGTCCGCGACCGCCGCCGCGCATGCCCGACATGCGCTGGGGGGAGAACAGGTTGGAGAAGCCGAAGCCTGAGCGTCCCGCGCCCGTTTCGGGCGGGCTGAAACGAAGGGCAGCGGCCGGGACCATCAGCACGTCTTCGGCCTCGCGGGTGACGATGTCGACGGTCGCCGTCATGCCGGGGCGCAGGACAAGATCGGCATTGTCGACCGCGAGCCGCGCCTCGTAGGTGACCACGCCTTCGGTGACCAGCGACGCGAAGCTGATGTCGCGGATTTCGGCATCGAAGCGGCGCGAGGGGAAGGCATCGACGGCGAAACGCGCGGTCTGGCCGGCCTGCACGTCGCCGATATCGGCCTCGTCGATGGCGGCCTTCAGTTCCATGCGTTCGAGGTTCTCCGCGATCACGAATAGGATCGGCGCCGACATTGAAGCGGCGACGGTCTGGCCGGGATTGACGGCGCGTTCGAGCACGATGCCGTCGATCGGCGAGTAGATCGCGGCATTGGCGAGGTCGGCCTCCTGCAGCCGCAGATCGGCACGTGCGATGGCCAGATTGGCCTCGGCGATCTCGACGCCACTCTCGGCGCGTTCGCTGGCAGCCAGGGCGACGTCGAGCGCCTGTTCGGTGACCATGCCGCGCTCGGACAATTGCTCGGCACGCGTCAGCGCGCGCTCGGTCTCGTTCAAGGTGGCGCGGGCTTCGGACACGCGCGCGGCGGCGACCGCGACACCGGCCTCTGCGCGTTCCACCTGTGCCTCGATGCGGGTCGTGTCGAGCTGGGCCAGCAATTGCCCGGCCTCGACGCGCTGGTTTTCGGCAACGGCCACGGAGCGCACCACGCCGGAAAGTTCGCTGGAGATCTCGACCCGGGTGAGCGGTTCGAGCGTGCCGGTCGCGGAGACCGTGACGGTCATGGCGCTGGAGCCGATCTCGACGGTCTCGTAGGCGGGAGCGGCCTCCGGCTGCGTGTACCATGAATAGGCGCCGACGGCGGCGGCGAGCCCCATCACGAGAAGGATGAGGACGAGCGGCCAGCGGCGACGCTTGCGGCCCGTTGGGCCCAGCGAGAGTACTTCGTCGATGGATTGCCGGCCGGGATCGGAACGTCTCGTCGGCCGTTCCACGATCTGATCCATGAGAACGCCTGCCTGTCTTCGAAATGTCCCAGCGGTAGAGATCGGGTTTTTCGCGACGGAACACAAATTAAACTTGTGTCATGTTGGTTCGGTCGAGTTGTGGGGCTGGCATGATGCGGTGGCCATGCTTGGCTGCCACATTGCGGGGAAACCTGTTGGGAGAGCCGATGATGACCGAACGCCGCTATCTGATCTACGACGTCTTCACCGATGTGGCGCTGAGCGGCAACCCGCTGGCCGTGGTGCTGGATGCGGAAGGGCTGGACACCGAGCGCATGCAGGTGATCGCCGGCGAGTTCAACCTGTCGGAAACCGTGTTCGTCCTGCCGCCCGAAAATCCGCTGCACACGGCGCGCCTGCGAATCTTCACGCCGAAGCTGGAACTGCCCTTTGCCGGCCATCCGACTGTCGGCACGGCGATCGCGCTGGCCGAGGACCCCGGGCGGCTCGCGGGCGACGACGGAACGCTGATCATGCTCGAGGAGAAGGTCGGCGACGTGCGCTGCGTGGTAAGCCAGGGAGAGGGGGCGAGCTTCGCCGAATTCGATCTGCCCAGGCTTTCGCAATCACTGGAATTCGACGTGCCGCAGGAGATGATCGCGGCAGCGCTAGGCCTCGGGCCGCATGAGATCGGCTTCGAAAACCATCGCCCGGCACTGCGCAGCGCCGGCGTGCCCTATGTGACCGTTCCGGTCGCCACGCTCGCCGCCGCCGGCAAGGCCAGGCTCGACCAGAAGCTCTGGAGCGCATTCGCGCCGACGATCGATGGCGTGCCGGCCGACGCCTATGTCTACTGCCGCGAGACGGTGAACCACGATTGCCACTTCCACGCCCGCATGTTCGCGCCGAAATCGGGCATCCCCGAGGACCCGGCCACCGGTTCAGCGGCGGCGGCATTTTCCGGCGCCGTCGTGGCCTTCGACGCGCCGCCGGACGGTCCCCATGTCGTGTGGATCGAGCAGGGGATCGAGATGGGCAGGCCGTCACGTATCCGGCTCGAGATGGAGATCGCGGGCGGCGTGGCCGTCTCCGCACGCATCGGCGGGCACGCGGTCAAGGTCGCCGAGGGGCGGCTGTCGATCGACTGAGCCCACGCCGCTGAGAGGGCGATCGTGCACCGCAGCGTCAATCTGGTGACGTATCCGCCGATCGCGGGCTCACAAAGGGGGCATGCGCAGCTTGCGCTCCTCGGACGTCCATGGAACGATCCGATGGCTGCAACATTGTGAAAGAATTGCGTGAAAAACCAGCCAGTGGGGTCATCATGGGTCTGCGCGACTTGAGACGCGACCAAATCACCAAGCCAATCTTCAAATGGGCCAAGGGCGTTATGCCTCCCATTTCAGAGACCGAAAGATCGGCGATCGACGCCGGGTCGGTCTGGTGGGACGGTGAAATCTTCACCGGCAACCCCGATTGGAAAACACTTCTTGCCATGAAGCCCGCCAGCCTGTCGGCGGAGGAAAGGGCCTTCCTCGACGGCCCGACGCGCGAACTCTGCGCGATGGTGGACGACTGGAAGGTCAACTGGAAGGACCGCGACCTGCCGCCCGAGGCCTGGGACTTCATGCGCAGCCAGAAGTTCTTCGGCATGATCATTCCCAAGAAGTATGGCGGGCGGGGTTTTTCGAATACCGCCCATTCGGAGGTCGTGCGGCTGCTCTCCACGGTCAGCGTCGTTGCCGGCGTGACCGTCATGGTGCCCAATTCGCTCGGACCGGGCGAGCTGCTGGTCGAGTTCGGGACGCAGGAGCAGCGCGATCACTGGCTGCCGCGCCTGGCCGACGGTCGCGAGATCCCCTGTTTCGGGCTCACCTCGGCGGATGCCGGCTCGGACGCCGCTGCCATGAAGGACGAGGGCGTCGTCGGATATGGCGAGTTCGAGGGCAAGAAGGTTCTCGGCATCCGGCTCAACTTCGAGAAGCGCTACATCACGCTCGGACCTGTCGCGACGGTGATGGGGCTGGCGTTCAAGCTGCGCGACCCCGAAAACCTGCTCGGCGGCGGGGTCGAGCGCGGCATCACGGTGGCGCTTTTGCCCACGAGCACGCCGGGCGTCAGCCATGGCGACCGCCACATACCGCTGTTCACGCATTTCCAGAACGGTCCGCTCTACGGCAACGATGTCTTCATCCCGCTGGACTGGATCCTTGGCGGGCCCGAGCGGGTCGGCCAGGGCTGGATGATGCTGATGACCGCGCTTGCCGCCGGACGCGGGATCTCGCTGCCGTCGCAATCGGCGGCGTCGGCTGCCGCCTGCGCGCGTTCGACCGGCGCCTATGCGCGGGTTCGCAAGCAGTTCAACGTGCCGATCGGCAAGTTCGAGGGCGTGCAGGTGCCGCTCGCGGAAATCTGCGCCAACGCCTATCTCATCGATGCCGCACGACGCCTCACGGTGTCGGCGCTCGACGAGGGACACAAGCCGTCCGTGATCTCGGCGATCATGAAATACCACGCGACCGAGCGCATGCGGGTATCCCTGCAGCATGCCATGGACATCCATGGCGGCAAGGGCATCATCGAAGGACCGAGGAACTATCTCGCCTCCGCCTATCGCTCGGTGCCCATCGGCATCACGGTTGAAGGCGCCAACATCCTGACGCGCAACCTGATGATCTTCGGCCAGGGCGCGATCCGCTCGCACCCGCACATGCTGGACGAGTTGCTGGCGCTGTCGGAGGAGGACAAGGAGACGGGGTTGCGGGAATTCGACCGCAGCTTCTGGTCGCATGTGGGCCACTCGCTCAAGAACAGCGGCCGTGCCTTCCTGCGGGGCTGGTCAGGCGGACTGCTCGCTCCGGCGCCCGTCGACAGCGCGATGGCGCCGCACTGGCGGCAACTCTCGCGCTACTCGGCAGCCTTCGCGCTGCTGGCCGACCTGTCGCTGCTGACACTGGGCGGCTCGCTGAAGCGCAAGGAGATGATCTCGGCCCGCCTCGGCGACATCCTGGCGGAGATCTATCTGCTGTCTGCCGCGCTGAAGCGGTTCGAGGACGAGGGGCGCCACGAGGAAGACCGGCCCATCGTCGATTATCTGATGATCACCGGCAGCGAGCGCATTGCGCATGCCTTCGAGGGCGTGCTGCAGAACCTGCCGGCACGCTGGGCGGCAATCATCGTCCGCGTGGTGGCCTTCCCCGTCGGCTTCGCGCGCCGTGAACCGGCCGACCGGCTGGTGAGCCGGTTGGCCGAGATCCTGATGGTGCCCGGAGCGCAGCGCGACCGGCTGACCGTCGACGTCTATCTCGGCGCCGGACACGAGGAGCATCCGATGCGCGATCTGGAGGAAGCCTTCGAACTCACCGTCGCTGCGGAGCCCGCCGAGAAGAAGATGCGCGAGGCCAAGATTCGCGATCCGAAGGAAGCCCTTGCCAAGGGCGTCATCACCAAGGCGGAGGCCGATCTCCTGAAGCGGGCGCTTGCCGCGCATGACAGGGTGGTCGCCGTGGATGCGTTTCCGATGGAAGAGGTGTCACCGATCGCCAGCCAGCACCGCAAGCCCCCCGCCAAGCGCAAGGCGAGCGCCAAAGCAAGTGCGCGGTCGCGGCGCGCCGAGACCAGGGAGGCCGCAGAATAATGGCCAAGACCACTTCCACCACGCGGAGCAAGGCCACGACGGCAACGAAGAAGGCGTCAAGCCCGCGGGCGGTGGCGGCCAAGACGCCGAAGGCGGCAGCCCGGAAGACGACCTCCCGGCGGGTCTCCGGAACCCCCACCAGCGGACGCCCGGTCTACATCGTCGACGGCGCGCGCACGCCGTTCCTGCGGGCGCGCGGCAAGCCGGGACCGTTCACGCCCGTCGATCTGGCGGTGCAGTGCGGACGCCCGCTGCTGATGCGCCAGCCCTTCGGCCCCGACGCCTTCGACAGGGTTGTGCTCGGCTGCGTCAACGTCATCGCCGACGAGATGAACCCGGCGCGCGTGGCCGCGCTCAGGCTGGGCATGGGCGCTTCGATGCCGGCCTGGACAGTCCAGATCAATTGCGGCACCGGCATGCTGGCCATCGACGATGCCTTCCGCGCGATCGAGGGGGGCAGGGCGGATTTGATCCTGGCCGGCGGCACCGAATCGCTCTCGCACGCGCCGCTGGTGCTGAGCCGCGAGGCGACCGAGTGGTTCGCCTCCTTCGCAACGGCCAAGGGGCCGTTGGACAGCGCCAGCGCGCTGACCGGCTTGCGGGCGCGTTTCGCACGGCCGGTGATCGGGCTGGAGCGTGGGCTGACCGACCCCATCACAGATCTGAACATGGGCCAGACGGCCGAGCTGGTCGGCCATCTCTTCAAGATCTCGCGCCAACAGGCGGATGCCTATGCGCTGGAGAGCCACCAGCGGCTGACCAAGGCCCAGAACGAAGGCTATCTGGCGGGCGAAGTCGTGCCGGCCATCGACCGCGAGGGCGGGCTGTATGAGAAGGATGATGGCGTCAGGCCCGAATCCTCGATGGACAAGCTCGCCAAGCTCGAGCCCGTTTTCGAAAAGCCCTTCGGTAAGGTGACGCCCGGCAATTCCTCGCAGATCACCGATGGCGCGTCATGGGTGATCCTGGCCTCCGAGGAGGCCGTGAAAAAGCACAAGCTCAAGCCACTCGCCCGGCTGGTCGACTCCGAATGGTCGGCGCTCGATCCGGCGATCATGGGGCTTGGACCGACGCTGTCCTCGACGGCGCTGATGCAGCGTCACGAACTGGTGCGCGACGACATCGATCTCTGGGAACTCAACGAGGCCTTTGCCGCGCAGGTGCTCGGCTGCCTCGCCGCCTGGGAGGACGAGACCTATTGCCGGAAGGTGCTGAAGCTCGACGGACCTTTCGGGGCCATCGAGCGCAAGAAGCTCAATGTCGATGGCGGCGCGATCAGCCTCGGCCATCCGGTCGGCACCAGCGGCAATCGGATCGTGCTGCATCTGGTCAATGCGATGCAGCGGCTGGGCCAGAAACGAGGCATCGCCACCGAATGTATCGGCGGGGGTCTGGGCGGTGCCATGCTGATCGAGGCGGTCTGAGATGAAGATGATGGATACACCTGTTCGCGACGTGCTGGCGGACCACGAAATGGCGCTGGGCCCGGACGGCAGGCCCGACAAGGCGCTGAAGCACTGGACGCTCCGCATCGACGGCGACAAGGTCGCGTGGCTGATCCTCGACCGGAAAGGCGAGAGCGCCAACACCCTGTCGGGCGAGGTGCTGGAGGAACTCGACAAGATGCTGGCGGCGGTCGACGGCAAGGGCGCGCGCGGCCTCGTCATCCGCTCCGCCAAGAAGGCCGGGTTCGCGGCGGGCGCCGATATCCGCGAATTCGCCGATCTCGGCATGCCGGATCAGGCGGGCGAGCAGCTGAAGCGCGCCCATGCGGTGATCGACCGGCTCGACCGGCTGGATATCCCGACGATTGCCGTCATTCACGGCCATTGCCTGGGCGGCGGGCTCGAACTGGCGCTCGCATGCGACTACAGGCTGGCGGTCAACGGGGCGAAGCTCGGCTTTCCCGAAGTCATGCTGGGCCTCCATCCGGGGCTCGGCGGAACCTTCCGCCTGACGGGACTCATCGACCCGGTCGAAGCCATGACCATGATGCTGACGGGCAAGACGGCGCATGCCAAGAAGGCCGAGAAGCTCGGGCTTGTCGATGCGGTGATCGAGGAGCGGCACGTGGACAACGCGGTGCGCGCGGTGCTCGCCGGCAAGGTCGAGGCGACCGAGCGGACGTGGAAGGGCACGGCCTTTTCGCTGAAGCCCGCCCGTGCCGTCGCCGCCCGGCGCATGCGCAGCAAGACCGCGGAGCGGGCGCGCGAGGAGCACTATCCCGCCCCTTACCGGCTGATCGATCTCTGGGAGGATCATGGCGGCGATCCCAAGGCCATGCAGGAAGCCGAGATCGCCTCTTTCTCGCGGCTGCTCGTCGCGCGCGCGTCGCAGAATTTGGTGCGGGCGTTCTTCCTGCGCGAGAAGCTGCGCGGCATCTCCAAGGTCAAGGCGGATATCCATCATGTGCATGTGATCGGCGCCGGGGCGATGGGCGGCGACATCGCCGCATGGTGCGCGCGCCAGGGCCTGACGGTGACGCTGAGCGACCTCGACCCCAAGGCGATCGCCAAGGCCATCGGCCGCGCGGGCGATCTGTTCGAGAAGTCGCTTCATTCCGGCATCGAGCGCCGCGATGCGTTCGACCGGCTGGTTCCCGACTTCTCCGGCGCCGGCATGGAAAAGGCCGACGTGATCATCGAGGCGGTGGCCGAAAAGACCGAGATCAAGCACAAGGTGCTGGAAGAGATCGCCAACCGCGCCCGCAAGGACGCGCTGATCGGCACCAACACGTCGAGCATTCCTCTCGAGGTGCTGGGCAAGAAGCTGCCGGACGCCTCGCGGCTTGTCGGGCTGCACTTCTTCAACCCCGTCAACCGGATGGAACTGGTCGAGGTGGTGGAGCACCCGAAGGTGTCCAAAGCCATGCTGGAGAAGGCCTTCGCCTTTTGTGGAGCGATCTCGCGGCTGCCGGCGCCGGTCAAGAGCGCGCCGGGCTTCCTCGTCAACCGCGCGCTGACCCCTTACCTGGCGGAGGCCTTCATCCTGCTGGACGAAGGCGTCTCGAAGGAGACCATCGATCGGGCGGCCGAGGAATTCGGCATGCCGATGGGGCCGATCGAACTGGCCGACCGTGTCGGGCTCGACATCGGCCTGTCTGTGGCGACGATGCTGAAGGAAAAGCTCGACCAGCCCATGCCGGACATTCCCGAGTGGCTTAGCGAAAAGGTCAAGAAGGGCGAACTCGGCAAGAAGACCGGCAAGGGGCTCTACGAATACGATTCGGACGGCAAGCCCAAGAAGGCCAACCACACGAATTCTCCCGATACCGAGATGACCGATCGCCTGATCCTGCCGATGATCAATGCCTGCATGGCGTGCCTGCGCGAGGGCGTTGTCGGCGACGAGGATGTGCTCGACGCGGCGATGATCTTCGGCACGGGCTTCGCGCCGTTCCGTGGCGGGCCGATGCGCTATGCCGCCGAGCGCGGCCATGACGACATCGCAAAAACGCTCGCGCGGCTGGCCGACAAAAATGGCGATCGGTTCGCTCCCGATCCCGGCTGGAAGGCGGACAAGAAGAGCAAAGCTGCCTGAACCGATGAGCCTCGAGCGTCACGACAGGGCAGAGGCCGTTGCGCGGCGCATCGTCGAGCGACTCGACGGCAGAATAGTGCTCGGTCTGCCGCTGGGGCTCGGCAAGGCCAACCATGTCGCCAATGCGCTCTATAGACTGGCTCAGCAGGACCGGGGCATCGATCTCCATATCTCGACGGCCCTGACGCTGGAGCCGCCGAGCGGCTCGTCCGAACTGGAAAGCCGGTTCGTCGACCCATTGCGCGAGCGCTTGTTTGCGGGCGTGACCGAGCTCGATTACGCGCGCGACCTGCGGGCCGGCGATCTGCCGCCCAATGTCACGGTCAGCGAGTTCTTCTTCCTTGCCGGGCGCTGGCTGTCGGTGCCGGCCGCGCAGCAGGCCTATGTGTCGGCCAACTATACGCATGCGGCGGGCTACATGGTGGCGCGCGGCATCAACGTGATCGCGCAGATGGTGGCCGCGCGGGGCGAGGGGGCGTCGCAAGAATTCAGCCTGTCCTGCAACACCGACATCACGCTCGATCTCCTGCCGATGGTCAAGGCTGCCGGCAAGGAGTGCCTGCTGGTGGGCGAAGTGAACGATAACCTGCCCTTCATGACCGGCCCTGCCGTCTTGCCGGCCTCGGAGTTCGATCTGGTGCTGGATGGGGAAGGGCGCGATGCACGGCTCTTTGCCACGCCCAAGCAGCCGGTTTCCGATGCCGATCATGCCATCGGGCTCAATGCTGCAGGACTCGTGCCCGATGGCGGAACGCTGCAGATCGGCATCGGCTCGATCGGCGATGCCTTCACCGCGGCGCTGGTCCTGCGCCAGGAGGACCCCAAACTCTTCGAGAGGGGACTGACACGGCTGAATGGCGGCGCCCGGCCTGACGGCCCGCATGTCGGCCGCTTCGAGACAGGGCTTTATGCGGCGAGCGAGATGTTCGTCGACGGCTTCATGGAGCTCTACCGCGCGGGCATATTGAAACGCCGGGCGTCCGACGGCGCGGTGCTGCATGGCGGGTTCTTCCTCGGCACCGAAGGCTTCTATGCCTTCCTGCGCGAACTTCCCGAGGATGAGCGCGACCTCTTCCACATGTGCGGGATCTCCTTCGTCAACGAGCTTTACGGCGAGGAGAAGCGCAAGCGCGAGGACCGGGTGGATGCGCGTTTCGTCAACAGCGCCATGATGGCCACTTTCATGGGCGAGGCGATTTCGGACGGGCTCGAGGACGGGCGCATCGTCTCCGGCGTGGGCGGGCAGTACAATTTCATCGCCCAGGCCTTTGCGCTTGACGGTGCGCGCTCGGTGATGACGCTCAACGCCACGCGGCAGAGCAAGGGCAAAGCCCATTCGCGCATCCTCACACGCTACGCGCACACCACGATCCCACGGCATCTGCGCGACATCTTCGTCACCGAATATGGCGTGGCCGATTTGAGAGGCCGGAGCGACCGCGACTGCATCGCCGCCATGGTAGGGATCAGCGACAGCCGTTTCCAGGACGAGCTGGTGCGGGCGGCGAAGGAGGCGGGCAAGCTGGAAAAGGGTTTCCGGATCCCGGGGCGCCAGCGCGAGAACACGCCCGCGCGCATCGCCGAGGCGCTGAAACCCCTCAAGCAAGAGAGGGCGTGCGCCGCTTTCCCCTTCGGCTCCGCATTCACCGAGGACGAGAAGAGGCTGCTGCCCGCCCTTGCGCTGCTGAGGGACAAGACGGCGACCACGACCGGCATGGCTTCGGCTGTGCTGGGGGCGTTGAGTTCGGGCGGTCCGGATGCTGGACACCTGCCGCTGATCAGGCGCATGGGCCTCGAGGAGCCCAAGGGCGCGCGCCAGCACCTCTATCGCCGCCTGCTTGGCTGGGCGCTGAAGCAAAAGGAAAGCTAAGGCGGATCAAAACCGCAGACCGCGCGTTGTGGAGGCAAGCGTGGCTCGTCGCCGCGCGCAAGAATGACGGAGTTCAACAATGGACGGATTTTCCTGGTCGTTTCTAACCGTGCTGGGCCCTGTGGTCCTTGCGGCGGCTATCGGCTACGTCCTGCTGCGACGCCGCAAGCTGACGCCACGAGAGCAAGTGGCCAGCCGAGACGCAACGCGCGCACTCTACAATGAACCAGAGGATACCGACGAAATGACTACCAAGCCCAATGCCGATCCGAAGAGCGATGCCGCTGCCAGTTTCGAGGCCGAGCGTCGCCGGCGCGAGAACCAGGAGGAGGAACTCGACGAGGGTCTGGAAGACACGTTTCCGGCCAGCGATCCCGTTTCGGTGACCAGCTCCAGCACCACCGGTGCGCCGTCCAAGGACGACAAGAATTCCCGCCGCGCCTGATCGGCGCGCCGGACATCAGTAGTCACGCTCGAAGAAGATGCCGAGACTTGAATCTCCATCTGTGCCGAGCGACCCGCGCGCGCGGACCTCGTCTGTAATATCCAGATTGATGGTCGCGCGCGCGGTTCCTTGTGCGCCTGCCTCGACGCCCAGATAGACATTCTCCTGAATGTAGCGACCGGCGCGGACCGCGACACTGCCCTGGCTGTCGGTCACGATGTCGATGTCGTCGAGGCCCGTGGCTTCGCGCAGGCTGCCGAGCAACGACGTGTTGCCGCCACCAGCGAGTTCCGCTGCCGCAGCGGCCAGTTGCGCGATCTGCAAGGGTGACAGATCGGCGATGCCGCGGTTGAAGATCAGGCGGGCCAGAACCTCGTCCTCCGGCAATTCCGGCTGCGAGGAGAACTGGATGTCGAGATCGGAGACACGACCCGTCACGGTGACGATGACCGTGATCTCCTGACCACTGGTGCGTGCGACCAGATTGACGAAGGGATCGAGATCGCCGACCAGCGTCAGCGTGCCCTCGTCGAAATCGATGCGCTGGCCGAGAATGCCAAGCCGGCCGCGAATGAGCTCGAAACTGCCGACCGGCTGCACGCTGGTGATCGGCCCGGTGATGCGGACGCTGCCGCCGAGTTCGGCGTCCAGCCCGCGACCGCGTACGAAGATGCGGTTGGGTGCGTTGATCTGGATGTCGAGGCGGGCAACCGACGGGCGATCGGCGGGCACGGGGGTGCCGTCGCTGGCGCGGGCACGCTCGAGCGTGGCCTGGACAGGGGGTGGCGGCGCACGGTGGATGACGTCGATGTCGGCGGCACCACCGCCGAGGTTTTCCGGCGCGGAAAGTTCAGCCCGTTCGACGGCGATCTGTCCGGCGATCAGGGGATCGCGGGCCAGGGGGCCGGTCACGGTGAGATTGCCGCTCGCCGTGGCGGTGACAAAATCCCCATCGGTGTAGCGCGCCTGCTGCAGGGCAAGCCGCAGGTCGGCCGGGAAGCCCTGTGCCGCGTCGAGCGAGATCGAGCCGGAGGCCGTGGCGCTGCCGCCGCCGGCGATGGCTGCCGAGAGGCTGGAGATCGACACCGTCTGCCCGGAAATCGAGGCGGCGAGATTGATGTTGTTGAGGCCGATATTGGCGATCGGATCGATCAGCTGGGCGCCGGACGTCGTCAGATTGGCCTGGATGGTCGGATCCTGCAGGCTTCCGGTCAGCGTGCCCTGCGCCTGCACCGTGCCGGAAAGCTGCGTGCCGCGGTCGATCAGGAAGCGGTTGGCAAGGGCGAGGGGGGCGGTTGCCGAAAAGTTCAGATTGGCACCGTTGCCGGAAATCGGGAGGCGGCCGCTGGCCGAGGCGGTGAGCCCCAGCGGACCGTCGGCGCGGGCCTGTGTCAGCGTCACGACATTGTCGGCGAAGGAGCCGTCGGCCGAAACATTGAGCGCGCCGATGCCCAGTTCCTGCAGCGGAGCGGCCGAGATGCTGGAGCCTGCGATGTTGAAGCTGGCGCGCGGCGCCTCCAGCGTGCCCGTCACGCGCGCGGTGCCTGTCAACTGGCCGCCCAGATCCTGGCCGGGTGCGGCGCGGTTGACGATGGCGAGCGGGAAGGCGTTGAGCTGGATGTCGAGTGCCAGCTGGCCGTCGGGGAGGGGAACGGCGCCGCGGGCCGTGGCGCGCAGGCCTTCGGGGCTGGCGACCGTTGCGTCGATGTTCAGGCGGCCGTTCGAGGTCGTGCCGGACGCATCGACTGTCAGCGCCGAGATGCCGGTGGCGCTGAGGGCGGCGGCCTCGATCCGGCGGCCTTCGAGGTTGAAGGCGACGTCCGGGTTGCTGCGCGGACCCGTGATGCGCGCATTGCCGTCGATGGTGCCGCCCAGCCCTAGATCGGGGCGCACCAGATTGGCGATGACCAGCGGGAAGCCCGCAATGTCGACGGACAGGTCGATGGCCTCGGCGACCGTGCCGGCCGCTTCCACGCGACCGCCGGCGACGTCGAGAACGAGCGAGTCGAGCGTGATCTCGTCGCCGATGACGAGCAGGCTGGCGGGTTCCGACAGGTTCGCTGCGACCTGGCCTCGGCCGAGGCGGGCAGTGTCGAGAATGACGCGGTAGCCGCCGGCTTCCGGTGCAAGCGAACCCGCGGCATTGGCGGTGACGTCGTCGGCCAGTCGGGCCTCTGCCGTGAAGTCGGTCGCCTCGCCGTCGCTGGCAGCGGTCAGGTCAAGCGTCTCGATGCCGACACCGGCAATTTCCGCACCGCGGGCGGCAAGCGTGCCTTCGATGGCGGGGACGTCGAACAGGTCGCGGATCGTGGCGTCGAGCCGTGCTTCGTCGACGCTCGTGTCGTCGAGGCGGAAGCTGGCGAGATCGGCCTCGACGGCCAAATCCTGACGGCCCTCCTGCGCGGACAGCGTGACGTCGGCATTGACCGCACCGGCGGCCTCGACGAGGAACAGGGCGGCGGCGGTCGAGATGTCGGGTGCGGCGATCCGGATGGAGCCGTCGAGAAGGCCGCTGTCGATATCCTGCACCACATCGCCGGTCGCCTGCGCGCCGCCGGCAGACAGGCGGAAGCTGGAAAGGCGGCGCTCTTCGTCATCGAGCCGGACGTCGCCGGCCAGTTCGGCGCGCACGCCGTCCAGGAAGGCGGAGCCGCTGAGGCGTCCGTCGAGGGTGCCGTTCTCGAGGTCGCCTTCAAAGCCGAAGGCCGCTTCCGTCAGCCGCTGGCCGGCGAGCGTGCCAGAGGCGACCGCTACCGAGGTGTCGAGATTGATCACGCCGTCGTCGCCGAGTGCCCGGCCGCGCGCGACCAGACGTCCGGAGGCCTGCGGCGAGACAAGCGCCAGATCGGCCAGCGCGAACTCGAAACCGAAATCGGCGGCCCCGGTCGCGAATGTGCCATTGGCATCCAGTTCGAACTGCTCGTTGGCGATGCGGAAATCGTCGGTCGACAGGCCTTCCTCGCCGCGCCCGAGCACGCCGGTGATCCGGGTCTGGCCGCCCATCAGATTGTCGACGGCATCATTGTCGATGCGAAGCTCGTCGATGGTGCCGTCGAGGGCAAGCCGGAAGCCGCCGCTGAGCGGCAGGATGTCGCCATTGGCGCGCAGTTCCAGCGCGCCACCCAGCTCTCTGTCGGCAAGGGCCGAGAAGGGCGCAATGTTGGCCGTCTCGACGCCGATCTCGCCCTGGAATTCGAGTTCCTCGAAGACGCCTGTGAGCGAAATCTGCAGGGCCTGCGCTGAAAGGCGCGCGTCTTCGATCACGAGCGCTTCGCCGGCGTTCCACTCGCCAGCGATGTCCAGGGAAATGCGGTCGCCGAGGGCTTCGCCGACTTCGGGGCTGGCTGGCGTGATGCCTTCGAGCGCGCCCTGGATGGCATAGGTGAGGCGACGCTGCAGCGGGTCGTTGATGTTCTGGACCACGCCGCCCAGCGTCAGCTGCGCCTCCTCGGCTTCGAAATCGGGTGCGCTCAGGCCCTCCACCACGAGCGCGCCGCTCCATTCCTCGCCAACGGCTTCGCCATAGGCCAGCGACAGCCGCGCGCGCTCCACGGTGGTGTCGCCGCCCGGTACGGGCAGCACCACCGGTTCGTTGGTGCCATCATCGACCACAGCATTCATCTCGAGGCGGCTCAGGAACCAGTCCGAGGTGGTTTCGGCAACCGCCTCCAGCGTCAGGGCGGCGCTTTCGATTTCCAGCGTGTCGAGCCTGATGCCGCCTTCCTCGCGCAGCAGGCCGCGCGCGGTGAGGGCGGTTTCCTCGCCGAAGAAGCCACGGAACTGCTGCGGGATGAGACGCGCGATCGGTCCGCCAAGCTCGGTGCCGAAAAACAGGCCTTCTGATTGCTGGCGCAGGGTGGCCAGGCCGGTCAGCACGCGTTCGGCGTCGGCGTCCAGCGTCAGGTCGATGTCAAGTTCCGAGATGGGACCGGCGCCGGCAATGGTGAGCTCGATGGGCGGGCGGCCGTCGATGTCGAGCACGCTGGCGACCACGCCATCGGCAGGCTCCGAAAGGGCCAGGTCGAGATCGAGGATCTGGGTGTCGTTGGCGTATTGCGCGACAAGCGACAACTGGCCGCCCGGTCCATCAAGACGCTCGATCTCAAGTGCCGTATCAAGAGACCCGTCCTCGAGCCGCAGCCGGCCCTGCAGGGCGAGCTCCGATTCAAGCCCGAACACGGTCGGGCCGAAGCGCGCCAGCGCGACTTCGAGATTGTCCAGATTGATGGCCAGCGGTATTTCGGGAACCGTGAAGCCGGTGGCTTCCGGCGCCGGCAGGCTTTCATCGGCGACCGGCTGTCGCATGACCTCGATCAACTCTGCCGAAAGTGTCTCTATCTGCAGCCGGCGCTGCAACAGAAGCGCGCTGCGGCTCCAGACGATGGACGCGTTGACGATGCGCAGCCACACGCCTTCATTGTCGGCAACCGTGATCAGGCCGATGGTCGCGTTGGAGGAGAGCACACCCTGGATGTTCGAGATCCGGATGTCGCGGTTGGGGCCGGACAGCTGGTCTTCGACAAAGCCGAGGAAGAGCGAGCGCTCCTCGTCGGGCGTCTCGTCCTGGGCCAGGGCGGGAACCAGAAGCGCGAAAAGCAGGGCGAGTGCTGCGAGCAATCTCATCAAAATGCCTGTCCAATGCCGACATAGATTGCGGCGCGGGGATCGCTCGGCCGGCGGTTGATCGGCACCGCGACGTCGAGGCGAATCGGCCCCAGACCCGTCTGGTAGCGCAAACCGACGCCTGCGCCGAGCTTGAACCCTTCCGAGAAATCGGGGATCGGGTCGGCGCCGACATGGCCGACATCGACAAAACCGACCAGGCCGATGGTGTCGGTCACCTGGGCGCGCACCTCCGCCGAGGCCTCGACGAGCGAGCGGCCGCCGATGATCTGGTTGCCCTGCTCGATGCCGATGCTGCGGAAGGGATAGCCGCGCACCGATCCGCCGCCGCCGGCCAGGAACAGCTTGTCGGGCGGCGTTTCGGCGGCCGGGGCGCCGGCCAGCGTGCCGACGCGCGCGCGGCCGGCCAGGACCAGCCCGTCGTCGCCGGTCAGCGAAAAATAGGCACGGCCTTCGGCTGTTGCGCGGATGGCGGTATTGGAGAACACGAATTCGTGGAACGGCTCCAGCGACGCTTCGGCGAAGAAGCCGCGCGTGGCATTGGCCGAGTCGTCGCGGCTGTCATAGGTGAAGGCGCCGAGCAGGCCGGCGGTGACGAATTCGCGCCGGGGATAAACGTAACGAAGACCATCCTCGAAGCGTGCCGCGCTGACATTGGCAAAGAGCCGCGCGGAGAGTTGGTCGTCGAAGATGTGGGTGACGCCGGCCTCGGCGTCCACGCCGGTGCGGGTATAGGCGTTCAGCACCTCGCGCTCTCCGGCGATGCCGGCATTGAAGTCCGTGTCGGGCGTGTAGATGCCGGGCTTGATGAAGCGGGCGCCCACCCGATAGGTCCAGTCGAGGGGCTGCCAGCTGCGGCCGATGCCGCCGACCTTCGCGTCGAGCCGCAGTCGCTCGGCACGGCCGAACAGATTGCGATGCAGCCAGAAGGTCTCGGCGCCGAGTCCATCGAGCGTGGAGAAGGAGGCGCCGACGCCGATGCGGCGCGGCAGGCGCTCCTGGACGATCAGATCGATCGGCAGCAGGCCGTCGGCGCCGACCGTGTCGGCTTCGGCGAAACGTTGCGAGCGGAACACGTCGAGGCGGGCCAGCCGCGTGCCGGCGCGTTCGATATCGCGCGGATCGTAGATCTGGCCGGGCATCAGGCCGGTCATCCAGGCGAGCCATTCGGGATCGAGCCGCTCGGTGCCGGTCACGTCGACCTGGCCGTAGCGGGCGAGCGGTCCGGGCACGACGGTGATGGTTGCCTCGACTAGGGTGGTGGCGTGAACCGCCTCGATCCGCCGGTCGGCGATTTCGGCCGTGGCGTGGCCGTGGTGGCGCCAGGCTTCGACCGACAGCCGCTCGGCCCGCACGATGGCACCGGAACGGGCGTCCTCGCCAACGGCAAAACCGCGCTCGCGCGGGTCGTCGACCTCGTCGCGGCGGTCGGCGGGGAGCGGCGGCGCTTCGTTGACGATGTCGGCGCGGCCGAAGCGGAAGAGCGGGCCAGTGTCGACCGTGACCAGCACGGTCGCGGTTTCGGGCAGGGTGGCGTCCGGCGCCAGTTCGGCGGCCTCGCGGCCCTCGATGCGGATGGAAATCGCGCCGCCATAATGGGCTTCGCCGTAGAGCGCCGACAGGATGCGGCGATAGTCGCCGCGCGCCTTTGTGACGAGCCCCGCGACGCCGGAAGCCGCATCGTCGCGGTCGGCCCACAGGCTGGAAGCCTGCTGCAACCGGTCGGACAAATCCTCGTCGCCGGTGACGACGAATTCGACCTCGTAGAATTGCGGTTCGCCGATGAAGTCGTCGAGTTCGTCTGCCGGATCCGCGCCGAAAAGGCGGAACCCGAAGATCTCGAAGGCGTGGGCGGGCGCGCCCGTCAGGCTCAGCGCGGCACAAAGAAAACCGGCCGCTACCAGGCGGCGCACGCCCCGGAAAGGGTTTGGACGCTTCAACTTGTCACTCACCAAATCACTGCCGCCCGTCGTCAACCCTGCGCCAGGGGCGAGCACCTGTCCAGACGGCGCTGTTCCCTGAGGCAAATTCATAAGGAAATTCAATGGCCAGATTTTGTTTCCTGCCAGTTTTCGGACCTTAGTGTCGGCTCAATGCATTGTCCAATCGTGAACGGCGCCGGAAAGGATTTGCGCGGGCAGCGTGTGGTTTGGGCGACAGTGGCGGCTGTTCCGTGTAACGGATGACATTGCGTGCCAGGGCCCGTCCGGCCAGTATGGCGTGCAAATGCAGGTAAGGGAGTAAGGTCGCATGTCGACGTTGAGGGAGGAAGAGCCGTTGCTCGGCGTGCGCGCGGCGGCCGACAGCTCGGACTGGCTGCGCCAGGCGGCGATCTATCACGTTTACGTGCGATCCTTCCAGGACAGCACCGGCAGCGGGGCGGGCGACCTGGCGGGCGTGCTCGAGCGGCTGCCGCATATCGTGTCGCTCGGCGCCGACGCTCTCTGGCTGTCGCCCTTCTACGTCTCGCCCATGGACGATCTGGGCTACGACATCGCCGATCATTGCGACGTCGATCCGCTGTTCGGCACGCTGGACGATTTCGACGCACTCGTCTCGGCCGCGCATGGGGCGGGTCTGAAGATCATGATCGACCTCGTCTTCTCGCACACCTCCGACCGGCATCCCTGGTTCGAGGAGAGCCGTGCCGACCGAACCAACCCCAAGGCCGACTGGTATGTCTGGGCGGACCCCAAGCCCGACGGAACGCCGCCCAACAACTGGCTGACGGCCTTTGGCGGCTCGGCCTGGACCTGGAACCGGCAGCGCCAGCAATATTACCTGCACGACTTCCTGCCGTCGCAGCCGAGCCTCGACTTCGCCAATCTCGAACTGCGCAAGGCGCTGCTCGACATCGCGGAGTTCTGGGTGGTTCGCGGTGTCGATGCCTTCCGCATCGACACGATGAATTCCTATTTCCACGACCGGGATCTGCGCGACAACCCGCCGGCACCGGTGGACCAGGGTGCCCAGCGGCCCCGAGCCAACCCGTTCGCCCACCAGCTGCATCTTTACGACCGCGCCCAGCGCGGCGACATCGCGCCGCTGGAAAGTTTCGTGGCGGCGATCGAGCTGCTGGGGGCCTCGACGGTGGTGGGCGAGATCGGCAACCGGCTCAAGGCAAGCAATGATCAGGCGCTGTCGCGCTGCTACACCTACTGCCTGCCTAAGGCCCTGCTGAATGCCGAGGAGATGGCTGCGCGCATCGCCGAAGCGATCGAACAGTCGCCCGACGGGCGCATTGCGTGGGCATTGTCCAACCACGACCATACCCGCCACGTCACCCGTTTCGGGGCACATGGCGAGGAAGTCGAGCCGGTCGCGCGCCTGACGGCCGCTTTGCTCGCCAGCCTGCCGGGCGCCCTCAGCATCTACCAGGGCGAGGAGATGGGTTTCGAGGAAGGCGAGGTTCCCCATGACCTGCTGCGCGATCCCCTGGGGCTGCGCTTCTGGCCGGAACTGAAGGGCCGCGACGGGTGCCGCACGCCCATGGCATGGGACGCCAATGCAGACAATGGCGGCTTCTCCACCGGCAATTGCTGGCTGCCGGTGCAGACAGGCCACCTCAGGCGCTGTGTCGCCGCCCAGGCCGACGATCCCTCGAGCCTCCTGGCCTTCTATCGCGATGCCCTGGCTTTCCGGCGGGGACTGGTGGCGGCAGGCGAGGGGGGAGAGGTCACGGTGGAAGCCGAGGGCCCGATCCTCGCCCTGAGACGCGACGTCGGCGACACCCGCCTGTCGGCTGTCTTCAACATGTCGCGGGAAACGACGGTTCATTCGCCGACAGATCTGCCGGCGGCGTTCGAGCCGGGAGACGTGTTGTATGGGTCGACGATGCCGGCCGATGGCCGCTTGACCCTGCCGTCCTTCGGCTATTTCGTCGCCAAGAGCCCGCGATAGGCGAGGTCAGGACAGATCAGGCCGCGTCGGCGTCCTGGCTGCCGAGACTTTCGAGCGTCGACAGGAAACTTCTCTGCCAGGCCAGCGCGTCGCGGCGCTTGATGCGGTCGAAAAGCGCGGCCTGACGCCTGCGTCGTTCTTCCAGCGGCATCGTCAGCGCCTGGTGCACGGCTTCGGCCATGGCGTCGATGTCGTAGGGATTGACGATGAGGGCCTCGGTCAGTTCCTCGGCCGCGCCGGCGAATTTCGACAGGACGAGGACGCCCGGATCATCCGGGTTCTGGGCCGCGACATATTCCTTGGCGACGAGGTTCATGCCGTCGCGCAAGGGCGTGACGAAACCGACCCGGCTGACCCTGTACAGGGCCGCGAGCTTGTCGCGGGGGACCGAGCGGTGGATGTAGCGGATCGGTGTCCAGTTGAAATCGGCGAAGCGTCCGTTGATGGCGCCTGACAGCGATTCCAGCTCCTCGCGGATATCGGCATAGGCTTCGACATCTTCGCGCGTCGGCGGGGCGATCTGCAGGAAGCTGACGCGCTTCATGTGTTCGGGATAAAGCTCGAGAAGGCGCGAAAAGGCCTTCATCCGATCGGGAAGCCCTTTCGAATAGTCGAGGCGGTCGACGCCGATGATCTGCTGGCGGTCGAGCAGCGCGCGGCGCATGGCGTCGATCTGGACTTCGTCGGTGTGCTGCGACGCAATTTCGGCGAAGGCATCGGTGTCGATGCCGATGGAAAAGGCGTCCGCGCGCACCATGCGGTTACGGAACCGGAGGCTTCCGTCGGGGTGCAGATGGATGCCGACATGCTCTTCCGCATAACGCTGGAAATTGCCGAGATCGGTCTGGGTCTGGAAGCCGACGAGATCGTAACTCAGGAGGCCTTCGGCCAGCCATTTGTGGTCGGGCACCGCCGACAGGATATCGGGGGGAGGAAAGGGGATGTGCAGGAAATAACCGATGCGGTTCTTGCAGCCCCGCTTGCGCAACTCGGTTGCCAGCGGAATCAGGTGGTAGTCGTGGACCCAGATGATGTCGTCGGGCTCGATGAAATCCATCAGGACGTCGGCGAAGCGCTTGTTGACGCGCCGATATCCCTCAAGGAAGGCGCTTTCGAATTTCACCAGATCGAGCCGGTAGTGGAAGAGCGGCCACAGCACGCTGTTGGAAAAGCCGAGATAGTATTCCTCGTAGTCGCGCTGCGTGAGGGGGATGGTGACCGTCGTCACCTCGCCGATCTCGGTCAGCGTCGGCGCCTGTTCGGCGGCGTCTTCGCGTGTGTTTCCATCCCAACCCATCCAGATGCCACCGCGCTTGCGCAGTGAATCCGCCAGGGCAACGGCAAGGCCGCCCGACTGGACGTTCTTGGTCAGGTCGGCAACGCGGTTCGAAATGACGACAAGCCTGCTCACGCGATGGCCCTCCGTGTACGAAAAGCTCTCGCCAACGGTCTTGCGGGTGCCGCAGCCGAGCCGCGCTCCTCCCGGGGCATATGCATGATCCTCTCCAGTGTTGCGGTTCGCTCTGCCGGCGACGCCGCTATCGGTGAAAGTATCTTGTCTAACCCTTCGAATATAGTCACGGTTCCGTCTCCGGCCAACGAAACCGCCTCCCTCAGTCCGCTAGCTCCGCCAGATCGGCAAGCCAGGCGCGAAAATCGTCGGTGTGTTTTGCCCGGTAGTGGGCGATGGTCTCTCCCTCGCCAACCTTGATCGAGATGCCACCCATTTCATTGACAGTGCGGAAGGCGTCCTCGTCGGTCACATCGTCGCCAGCGAATACCGGTGTGCGACCGCCAAAAGGCTGTTCTTGCATGAATGCCTCCACGGCGTCGCCCTTCGACGCGCGACCGGCCTTGATCTCCAGCACCATCTTTCCGCGAACGAGGTGCAGCGCCGGCAGATCGGCAAGCGCTTCCTCCACGAATTTCAGGCAGTCGTTCTCGGATTGGGGTGCGCCGCGATAGTGCACGGCGACCGATCCATGCTTGGGCTCGATGAAAGTGCCCGGCAGCCTCTGGGAAAGCTGGTGCAATCTCTCGGTCATGTCCCTGAGACCGGCATCGTCCAGTTCAGCCCGGACAAGGTCGCCATTATGGGCGCGGCGGATCAGGCCGTGGACGCCGGCGATCGGCACGCGCAGGGGTGCGAAGTGTCGGTCGATGTCGTCGATCCCCCGTCCCGTGACGATGGCGACGGCGCCATTAAACGCCGGGATCAGGCGGCCGAGTGCGGCGCGCGTCGCGGGCAGGAGCATGACATCGTCGGGATGGGAAACGAGGTCGGCCAGCGTGCCGTCGAAATCGAGGAACAGCGCCGCATGCGCGTGGTCGATGGCCGGGGGGCTGGTCGCGAGGTCGAAGGGATCGTTCACTTCTCGATTACCTCGCGACGAGTCAGCCACGGAAGAGGAACCAGCCTGTAAAGCCATGCGTTGCCTGTCTGATAACGAATGATAAAGTCGAACCAGGCGCCTCGAGACGCCGAGGCGGAGAGTCGATGCTGGACCAGGTGAAGATCGTCGATATGGCGGAGAAGAGCAAGTCGGGGGGACCGGTCGTGGCAATCAGTCCTGAAACGGATCACACGGTCGACATCGTCGACCGGGCCCGACCCATGCAGCCGCACGGCGGCAGCCATTTTCCCTGGCGATGGGTGCTTATCCCGTCGGTGATCATCGTCGGTCTCATCTGGGTCGTCTCTGTTTTCTGACAAGACATCCCTCTTTTTTCAGACGAACGGCCTGACCGGCTCGAAACGCCGGGGCAGGAGCCGGTCGAAATAGTCGAAGGCCGCCTGATCGAGCCTGTTCTCCTGCGGGTGCAGGAAATCGTTCGGCATGGTGCGGGTCTTGGCGGCGACGTCCGACAGCGGCACGAGACGGATCGCCGTCTTGCCCTCGGCCCATTGCAGCGCGACGGAGCCGCCGCCTTGCTCGATGGCCCGCACGGCGATCGTTCCCGCCTCAAACGCCTCGCGCGCATCCGTTTCGTTGACGGTCGCGATGTTGCCGCGCGGCAGATAGCCGAAGGTGTCGACGCGGGCGCGCTGTCCCGGCAAATCTTCCGCCAGAATACGTTCGATGGCCTGCCCGAGATCGGTGCCCGATAGACGCAGATTGCCGTGGGCGTCGCGCTCCTGCATTTCGGCCGGCACCAGTTCCTCGACCAGCGAGCGGCCGGTGGGCGAGGCGATGCCTTCCGAAATCGCAACGATGCAGCGGCCGTGGGCGGAGATGGTGGCCTTGACGTCATCCACGAACCGCGCGCGCTCAAAGGCCCGTTCGGGCACGTAGACAAGATGCGGACCGCTCTCCTCGTCGAGCCTCCACGCGGCCGAGGCGGCGGTGAGGAAACCGGCGTGACGCCCCATGACGATGCCGCAATAGACACCCGGCAGCGACTGGAAGTCGAGATCGACGCTCAGAAATGCGCCGGCCACGAATTCGGCGGCGGAGAGGAAGCCCGGCGTGTGGTCGTTTTCCATCAGATCATTGTCGATGGTCTTCGGCGCGTGGACGAAGGTCATGCGCCCATCTCCCGCCGCATCCTTCAGGATCTGCTGGGTGCCAGACGTGTCGTTCCCGCCAATGTTGATGAAGGCATCGGCGCCGACCGCCTCGAGTCCCGACAGGATCCGCTCGCAATAGGCGGCGTCCGGCTTGTCGCGCGTCGAGCCGAGGGCCGCGCTGGGCGTGGCCGCGATCGCCATCACGAGATCGTCCGGCAACTCGGACAGATCGACGAAGTCGCCCTTGACGATCCCGCGGACGCCGAAGCGCGCGCCCAGAACCTGCGAGCCCGGGTAGCGCCGCCTTGCTTCGATCGCGATGCCTGCCAAGGTCTGGTTGATGACGGCGGTCGGTCCGCCGCCTTGCGCGACGACGATGGTCATGGCCATGCTGGATTCTGCTCCTGAGCGTCGAATATGTCCGGGGTTGATGCCATGGATAGCGCGTTCGTGAAAGTCCGTAGCGGATTCGTTGAACGAATTGCGCTTTACCGGATTGTTAATGGCACTAGATGCTTTTCGCTCGGCGAGCGGCAATCGACTGGTCAACGGCCGCTTCCGGAAGGCGGCACAGGGAGAGACAGATGAACAAGATCTTGCAGGTTGGCGCAGCGGCGCTCGTGTTCGCGGTCGCGTTGTCGGTGTCGGCCAGCGCCCAGCGTCCCGACGCGCGCACCATGACATGCCACCAGGTCAACAACCTGATCGCAGCCACGGGGGCGGTGGTCCTGACGACGGGCCAGTACACCTACGACCGCTATGTCGCAGGGTCGAACTACTGCTCGTATCCCTATACAACGCGGCCCGAAAGCATCAGCACCCGAGACGGCGCCTGCACGGTACTGCGCTGCGGCGAGCCGCTGTTCAGGTCGTTCCGCGACGACGACTGAGGTCGGTCAGCCGGCGATTCGGCCGGTTACCATCGCGCCGATTCGGCGTGCCGCATCCGCCAGACGCTCTTCCGTCTGGCACAGGCTGACGCGGATGTGGCCGCGTGCGGCCTCGCCGAAACTGGCGCCCGGCATGACGGCGATGTTTTCCTTTTCCAGGAGCCGCCAGGCAAAGGCCTCGCATTCCGGCGTGGCCGCCGTGATGTCGAGCATCGCATAGATGCCGCCCTGTGAACCGCGCACGACGATCTCCGGAAAGGCGGCGATCGCGTCGAGGAAGGCGCGGCGGCGCGAGTCGTAGGTGGTGGCGATCATTTCGAGGCCGAAATCACCCTCCAGCGCGTCGATGGCTGCGCGCGACACAAAATCGGCAAGGCCGTAGGTGGTGACGAGGTTGAGGCTGATCATCAACCGGATGTGGTCGGCGGGGCCGGTCAGCCAGCCGATCCGCCAGCCCGTCATGCCGTGGCTTTTGGACATGGAATTGACCACCAGCGTGCGCTCGGCCATGCCGGGCAGGGCGCGCGGCGACAGATGCGTGGCGGTGCCTGTCAGAGACCAGTAGACCTCGTCGGAGACGAGCCACAGATCTTGGCGGCGGCAGATCTCGGCCAGCCCTTCGAGGCTCTCGCGGCTGTAGACGGCGCCGGTGGGGTTGTTCGGCGAATTGATCAGGATGACGCGCGTGCCGGGTTCGACAGCGGCAGCTATCGCGTCGAGATCGGGCTGGAAGCCGTGCTCGGGCCGGGCCTCGACTTCCGTGAAGCGGGCGCCGGCGGCACGGAAGGTGCCGGGGTAGGTGGCGTAGTAGGGCGCAACGACGATGCCGTGATCGTCGGGGTCGAGCACGCCCTGAAGCGCGGCGAACAGGGCAAGCTGGCCGCCGGGCGTGGCGATTACCTCGACTTCCGACGTTTCGACGCCCGTACAACGTGTGGAGATGGCTGCCATGGCCTTTCGCAAGCGCGGGAAGCCGAGCAGCGGCGTGTAATGGTGGCGCCCTTCGCGCAGATGGCGGATGCAGGCGTCGACGGTCTCCTCGGGCGTATCGAAATCATGGTCGCCGGCCGACAGCATGAGAATGTCCTCGCCGGCCTGACGCCTTTGCCAGGCCGCGAAATGGACCTCCCAGCCGTCCTTTCCGGACGGGATGATGCCTGAAATGCGGCGGCTCGGCTGCGGCATGAGGATGGTTCCCCGTATGGTCGACGGAAGTTGGATGGCGGGCGGAATGTGTCTTTGGACACGGCGCCAAAATCAAGAGGTGAACACTTTTGTGCCAAACGAATTGCTTGCGTGGCCGATGAACGATGTGCCAAGCACGTCAGTGTGCGGTGGGCGGCGCACCCACGAGGACCGACTGGAAAGGGAAGCCATGCTGGCGCCGGACAACAGGAAACGGCAGGACGAAGAGCAGGCAATCGTCGACGAGGCGATCCTGTCGCGCCGTTCCGTGCGCGCTTTCCTGCCCACGCCGGTGCCGGAGGCCACGATCCGCGACATACTCGAGGTTGCCTCGCGCGCGCCATCGGGCACCAACATGCAGCCCTGGAAGGTCTATGTGACACAAGGGGCGGTCAAGCAGCGGCTTTCGGATGCGATCCTCAATTCGGGCGTGCGCGCCGAAAAGGCCCAGTGGGAAGAGTATCGCTATTATCCCGAGCAGTTCTTCGAGCCTTATCTGACGCGCCGACGCGCGGTAGGCTTCGGGCTGTACGGCCTGCTCGGCATCGGTCGTCGCGAGGTGGAGCGCATGCGCGCCCAGCACGACCGCAACTTCACCTTCTTCGACGCACCGGTGGGGATGATCTTCACCATCGACCGGCGCCTTGAGATCGGCTCGTGGCTCGATCACGGCATGTTCCTGCAGTCGATCATGATCGCGGCGCGGGCCCGCGGTCTCGATACCTGCCCGCAAGCGGCATTCGCACCCTATCACAAGCAGATCCGGCAAGTGCTGGGGATCGCGGAAGAGGAAATCGTCGTGTGCGGCATGGCGCTCGGCTACGAGGATGCCTCGAAGCCCGAAAACCAGCTGCGCACCGAACGAGCTTCGGTCGACGAGTTCGCTACCTTTCTGAAATAGGCCGCTGGCGGGCCAGCGCCTCGACAGCCCGCGCGAAGCTGCGCAGGTCCACAAAGCGCGGCGCCTCCCGGCAGTAGCGGGCGAAAGCCTCGCCATACTGGCCGAGCAGCCAGCGCTCCTCGTTGAGCGCGAACAAGGCGTAGAGCAGGAAGAGGCCGACCGCGAGGGCCAGGGCGAGCGGTGAGGCAAAGACCAGCGCCCAGCCGAAGCCTGCCGCGACCGACGCCACATATTGCGGGTTTCGCGAATAGGCGTAGATGCCGCCGGTGACCAGGCCTTCGGCGCGGCCATAGGTGTTGGCCAGTCCCAGAAAACCGTAGCCGTAGAGCATCGTGCCCGTGCCGAGCACCAGAAGCGGGATGCCGACGGCAAGTCTGCTCCAGTGCTCCCAGCCGAGCACGCCGGTATCGAGCGGGGCGGCCAGGATGAGCGCGCCGCAGTAGATGCGGAACAGGGCCCAGAAGAGTTTTTCCTGCCAGCTGCCCGCAGCCGGCGGTGGCCAGAACTGAAAATCCCGCTGCAGCAAGGCTGCAACCAGGAGGGCCGTGAGAACGATGGCGGCGGTGACGCCGATGGCCGTGACGATAAGAGCCGGCATTTCGCGAATCCCTGCATCCGACGGAGGATGCCGAAGACTAGCCATGTCGGATGACGAAGAAGCGACGGTAGCCGGCTGAAGATCTCGCCATGCGCGGCCTCGGGAAGCTGGCCGCTTACAAAACGCCTTGCCGCCGGGTGCCGGGTGGCGCAGTGTCACTGCCATGTTCATGGCGATGATCATGATGTTGCCTATCGCGGTGCTGACGGGTGTCGGCGGCTGGGTGGCGGCGTTCTGGCTGTTGAACAGGGGAAAGAGCCTGCGCCGGCCCATCACATGGATGGCCATCCTGCTCATCGTCGCCCTCGGCGGGCTGCTTCTTTTCGACTGCCTGGCGTCGGGTGCCTGCCGCGCCCCCGAGGGTTCGCACGAACTGGCGATGCGTTCGGCGATGATCGTCGCTTACGCGGGATCTCCGCTGGTCCCGTATGTCGGCGGGTTCCTGGCGGGAATGCTGATGGGCTGGCAGGTCTGGCGCATGACCGACGGGCGCAAGGCCTGACGGTTCAGCCTCCTCACACCACCTCATAGCCCACTTCTTCCGCCGCATGGCACAAAGAATGCCAGAAGGAGCGGGCGAAGGAGCGGAAGACGTAGAGGTCGAATGCGTCCTCGCGCGTGCGCTGGAGCTGGACGAAGATGTCGTGGTGGGCGGTCGCGCGCCCGGCTTCCACGGGAAAGGCGTCAGGCGCAAAATCCAGCGCGAAGAGCTTGGACAGCACCCACTCGGCCCGCGGTCCCGCGATCCGCAGGGCAATGCGGCCATGCGAGAGATCGGTGACCGTGCCGTCCTGCGGCCCGATGGCGCCCAGGAGCCGTTCGCCCAGATCCTCGACCTGATCGCTTGCCAGCCAGAGGCCCGGCCCGATGCCGAAGATCGCGCGGTGGCCGGAAACAGCGCCGGCCCGCGGCAGATTGGCCAGCGGAACGCCCAGAACGCCGGTCGCCGCGGCAAGGACGGCGGCCTGGCGGCCTGGCCAGGCCCCGATCTGGACGATTGAGCCAGGGCGGGTTTCCGTCAGTGTCACGCCCGGCAAACCTTCAGCGTTACCGTGCCGACCGTGAAGATAGACCGGCGCCAGGGGGGAAATCTGCTCAGCCATTCATCCGGCTCCCATCGGCGTCGAAGAAGTGATGGCTGACGATCTCGACGGGACCGAAGCGGTTGCGCAGCGGATCGGAAACATAGGCGCGGGTCCCGTGCCGCTTCCTGCCGCCCTGGACGAGGGCAAGCGCGATGTACTTGCCGAGCGCGGGGGAATAGCAGGCGGCGGTGACGTGGCCGATGGAGCCGCGCGGGTTGTCGGGATCGGCCTTGTCGACGATGTGCGCGCCGCCGGCCAGCGCCCGATTGTCGAGCGCGACGATGCCGACAAGCTTCAGGCGATCCTTGGCGATGAGGCCGTCGCGGTCCATCGTGGCGGAGCCGATGAAGGGCTTCTTCTTGGACAGCATCCAGTCGAGATAGAGATCGCGCGGGCCGGTGCGACCGTCGATTTCGGCGCTGGTGACATGGCCCTTCTCGATGCGCAGCGTGCCGAGGGCTTCGAGCCCGTAGGGCACGATGCCAAAGGGTTCGCCGGCCGCCAGCAGCTCCTTCCAGACGAACAGACCGTGGCCGGCACCGCAATAGACCTCATAGGCGAGTTCGCCCGAAAAGGAGAGGCGGCAGATGGTGACGGGCGCGCCGGCCACCTCGCCGCGCACGATGCCCATCGGCGGAAGCGCGGAATGGTCAAGCGAGGTTGCCTGGACGCAGCGTTCCAGCACCTCCCGCGCATGAGGCCCGGCGACTGCCGCGCCCGCCCACTGGTCGGTGACCGAAGTCACGCGGACCTTCAGATCGGGCCAGACGGTATCGATATAATATTCGAGGTGCTGCATGACCTTGCCGGCATTGGCGGTCGTCGTGGTCATCAGGAAATCGTGCTCGCCGAGCCGCCAGGTCGTGCCATCGTCGAAGGCGATGCCTTCTTCGCGCAGCATCAGGCCGTAGCGTGCCCGGTTCACGGGCAATGTGGAAAAGGTGTTGGTGTAGACGCGGTCCAGGAACTCGGCCGCGTCCGGGCCCTGGATTGCGATCTTGCCGAGCGTCGACACGTCGACGATGCCGACGCGGGCCCGCACGGCGCCCGCCTCGCGCACATAGGCCTGCTCGACGGTCTCGCCGGGCAGCGCATAGACCATGGGGCGCTGCCAGAGGCCGGCGGCATACATCCGGGCGTCGTTCTCGACATGCCAGTCATGCATCGGCGTCAGACGGTGCGGTTTCAGTTCGCCATAGCGTTCGGCCGCGAGCGCGCCGAGCGAGACAGGCGAAAAGGGCGGGCGGAACCGCGTGGTGCCGACCTGCGGGATCGAGAGCCCGCGCGCGGCGGCCATGATGGCGAGGCCCGGCACGTTCGACGTGCGGCCCTGATCCGTGGCCATGCCGAGCGTGGTGTAGCGCTTCATGTGCTCGACGGAGACGAACCCTTCGCGGTGGGCGAGGCGAAGATCGTCGGCCGTTACGTCATGCTGGAGATCGACGAAGGCCTTGCCTGGCGCCTCTATTTCGAAGATCGGCGCCGGTGACACGTCGAGATCGGGCGCGTCGACCTGGGGCGGTTCCTCCCGGGGCGGCGTCAGATTGGCGGCGGCGGAGCTCGCCGCAATGCCTTCGACGATGGCTTCCCGGGTGGTGAACGCACCGGTGAATGCGCCCGCGCCATGCCAGCTTTGTGTCGGTGGGGGCGGCAGGAATGCCTGGAGGCCTGCGTCCCACTGCGGCGTCGCGCCGGCCTGGCTCGCCAGGTGAATGGCGGGCGACCAGCCGCCCGACACGATGAGACAGTCGACGTCGATGGTGCGCGTCGCGCCGGTGCGTTCTGCATTGCCTGCATCGAAGGACTGGACGGTGACCTGGCTGACCGAGGGGCGTCCCTTGGTGGCGACCACCGCATGTCCGGTCAGAAGCTCGGCGCCGGCCCTTTCGGCGAGCGCCCGGGCCGCGCCGGACACTTGACTGCGGACGTCGACGATGGCGGCGATGTCGGCGCCGGCCCTCTCCAGCGCCACGGCTGCCCGGTAGGCGCTGTCATTGTTGGTGAACAGGGCGATGCGGTCGCCCGGCAGCACCCCGTATTCGGCCGCGTAGCGTTCGGCGGCTCCCGCCAGCATGATGCCGGGCCGGTCGTTGCCGGGAAAGACCAGGGGACGCTCGGTTGCACCGGTCGCCAGAACGACGGATTGGGCGCGGATGACCCAGTGGCGGTGGCGCGGCTGGCCCGGCCGTGTCGTGGCCACATGGTCCCCGACGCGCTCGAGGGCGGCCAGTGTGTTGCCGTCATAATAGCCCCAGACCGAGGTGCGCGGCAGGAGGCGCACATTGGGGAGGTCCGCGAGTTCGGACGCGATCTCATCGGCCCAGTCGCTGGCGAGGCGGGTGCCGATGGTCTCGCCGCTCCAGCGGGTGGAACCGCCGAATTCGGGCTCCTGTTCGGCCACGATGACGCGCTTGCCGGCTTCGGCCGCGGTTTGGGCCGCCATCAGCCCCGCCGGACCAGTGCCGACGACAAGCACGTCGCAATAGGCGTTCATGCGCTCATAACGCGCCGGGTCGGGCGCGTAGCCGGCCCTACCGAGACCTGCGGCGCGGCGGATGAACCACTCGCAGAACTTCCAGAAGCGCGTGCCCTGGAGCGGGCCGATCACCGGGCCCATGAAGGTCTTGTAGTAGAAGCCGGCCGACAGCGCTGGGCTGGCAAGGCCGGCGGCGGCGCCGAGATCGAAGGCGAGCGAGGGAAAGCGGTTCTGGCTTTCGGCGACCAGCCCGTCGAAGATCTCGACGGTGGTGGCCGGAATGTTGGGTTCGCGTACCCCGTCGCGCAACAGGGTCACCAGCGCATTCGGCTCTTCCATGCCTGCCGAGAAGATGCCGCGGGGCCGATGATACTTGAAGGAGCGGCCGACGACCTTGACCCCGCTGGCCATCAGCGCGGAGGCCAGCGTGTCGCCGGGGTGGCCGACAAAGCGCCGGCCGTCGAAGGTGAAGCGGATCTGGCGCGCGCGGTCGACGCGCCCGCCCATCGGTGCACGGCGAGGGCTCATTTTGGCGCTCCCTTGCGGCGGGTCGCACCGCTGGCGCGGGTCCTGGCCGAGGGCGCGGCGGGCTTTGGCGTCCGCTTGACAGGCTTTGCCGGCGCGGGAGCAGCCTCGACCCCGGCGGCGGCAGGTGCCTCAACGCCAGCTTGGGCGTGGCGGGTAAGATGGACCTCGCCGATCTCGTGGGTGAGCGTGTTGCGGCGAAGGACCAGATGCGCCCGGCAGCCGCCGGAATGCTGCCAGTATTCGCGGTGCCAGCCGGCCGGGTTCGACCGGACATAGATCCAGGCGTGCCATGCCGCCTCGTCGGTGGAGGTCGGGTCGGGCCGGGTGCGCGTGGCATCGCCCTGATAGGTGAATTCCGACAGGTCGCGCGGGCCGCAATAGGGGCAGGGGATGATCATGATCTCAGTGCCATTTCGGTGTCGCGCCCTGGCCCTTCTCGTCGATGAGAATGCCCTGCTGGAAGCGGTCGAGCGTGAAGGGGGCATTGAGGGGATGCGGTTCGTCGCGCGAGATCGTCCAGGCGAAACACCTGCCGGAGCCGGGCGTCGCCTTGAAGCCGCCGTAGCACCAGCCGCAATTGAGATACATGCCGGGCAGCGGGCCGGTGGCGATGATGGGGCTGCCATCCATCGACATGTCCGCGACCCCGCCCCAGGAACGCAGCAGGCGCACGCGGGCGAGCGAGGGGAACATGGCGACCATCTCGCTCATCACCTCTTCCACCAGCGGCAGGTTTCCGCGCTGGGCGTAGGTGTTGTAGCCGTCGAGGTCGCCGCCGAAGACCAGGCCGCCCTTGTCGGACTGCGACATATAGAGGTGGCCGGCACCGAAGGTGACGACCTGATGCACGAAGGGTTTCAGCGATTCCGACACGAAGGCCTGCAGCACATGGCTCTCGATGGGCAGGTCGTCGATGCCGGCAAGCTGCATGACGCGGCTGGTCGAGCCGGCAACGGCGACCGCGACCTTGGCCGCGCGGATGTCGCCGCGCGTCGAGGTGACGCCGACGACCTTCTCCCCTTCGCGCAGGAAGCCGGTGACCTCGCAGTTTTCCAGGATGTCGACGCCGAGCCGGTCGGCCGCGCGGGCATATCCCCAGGCGACGGCGTCGTGGCGGGCGGTGCCGGCGCGCGGCTGCAAAAGGCCCCCGACAACGGGAAAGCGGGCCGAGCCGGAGACGTCCAGTCCCGGCACCATACGCGCCACCTCCTCGCGGCCGAGCAGCACCGCATCACCCCCCTCATGGCGCATGGCGTTGCCGCGCCGCGCATGCTCGTCGAGCTGGGCCGGCGTGTGGGCGAGGTTGAGCACGCCGCGCTGCGAGAACATGACGTTGTAGTTGAGCTCGTGGGACAGGCCTTCCCACAATTTCATCGAGTGTTCGTAGAAGCGGATGTTTTCCCGCAGCAGATAGTTGGAGCGCACGATCGTGGTGTTGCGACCGACATTGCCGGAGCCGATCCAGCCCTTTTCCAGGACCGCGACATTGGTGATGCCGTGTTCGCGGGCGAGGTAATAGGCCGTTGCCAGGCCGTGGCCGCCGCCGCCGATGACGATCACGTCGTAGGAGGGGCGCGGGTCGGGCTTGCGCCAGGCGGGCTTCCAGCCCTGGTTGCCGCGCAACGCGTTGCTGACGAGCGAAAAGACCGAATATTCAGCCATGAGGGCAAAGCACCGCGTCCGAGGTCATGGCCAAGCTATAGGACAGCGGGGGCGCGGGACGCAATCGTTGGAACGCGTCTTTCGGTCTCGACGGGGGCGGCGGGATACCTGCCGCGAGATACGCGTCGCGGGCCGTTTTTCGCGTGTCGCAAACAGGCGCAGCGGCCATGACATGCCGACATATTGTCCCGGTCAAAGAGGCGATCCGAGCCGGATGGACAGGGTCGCCATAAATTTGTTGGGCGATTGGAGACGGCATGAAGACCGAGGCACGCGCGGTAGTGATCGGAGGCGGGGTGGTCGGAGTGTCGACGCTCTACCACCTGGCGAGGAAAGGCTGGTCGGATGCCGTGCTCATCGAGCGCAAGGAGCTGACGTCGGGCTCGACCTGGCATGCGGCGGGGCTCCTGCCGCTGTTCAACATGAGCTACTCGGTCGGCCAGATCCACAAATATTCGGTGCGCTTCTACCAGGAGCTTCAGGAGGAGACCGGCATGAATGTCGGCTTCACCAACTGCACCAATATCCGGCTGGCGCGCACCAAGGACCGCTGGGACGAGTTCATGTACTACGCCGGCGTGGCCGAGACGATCGGCGTTCCGGTAAAGCTGCTGACGCCCGACGAGCTCAAGGAAATCTGGCCGCTCTGCGAGACCGACGGGATCCTGGGCGCCATCCAGCATCTCGACGACGGCTACATCCAGCCGGCCGACCTTACCCAGGCGCTGGCCAAGGGCGCCCGCGACCGCGGCGCCACGATCTACCGCAACACCAGCGTGCGGGCGATCGAGAGCCAGGATGACGGTCGCTGGCTGGTCTCGACCGACAAGGGCGACATCCTGGCCGAGCACGTGATCTCGGCGACGGGCAATTTTGCGAGGCGGACCGGCGCGATGGTCGGGCTCGACGTGCCGGTGATCCCGGTCGAACACCAGTATATCGTCACCGAGCCGCATCCGGCGATCGTCGAGCGCAAGAAGCAGGGACTGCCCGAGATGGGCGTGCTGCGCGAGAGCGATTCGTCCTGGTACATGCGCGAGGAGAATGGCGGGCTGCTGCTCGGCCCCTACGAGCATGGCGCGCCGGTCTGCTATGTGGACGGGCCTTCCGACGATAGCGAATACGAGCTGTTCCAGGAGGATCTGGAACGGCTGATGCCGCATATCGAGACGGCGATCACCCGAGTGCCGGCCTTCGGCGAGGTTGGCATCAAGAAGGTCTACAACGGCGCCATCGCCTATACGCCGGACGGCTCGCCGATCATCGGACCGGCGCCGGGGCTGAAGAATTTCTGGCTCAACGAGGGCCATTCCTTCGGCGTGACGGCGGCGGGCGGCGCCGGCTGGCAGCTCGCCGAATGGATCGTCGACGGCGAGCCGACCATCGACATGATGGGCGTCGACCCGCGCCGTTTCGGCCCCTATGCGACAGAAGGATATCTGATCGAGAAGAACGAGGAGGCCTATGCCAACGTCTTCACCATGCATTATCCCGACGAGGAACGGGCGGCTGCCCGGCCGCTGAAGACGACGCCGGTCTATGATCGGCTGAAAAAGCATGGCGCGGTGTTCGGCTCGGTCTATGGCTGGGAGCGGGCCAACTGGTTCGCGCCGGAAGGTTACGAGGTGCCGGCCGGCGAGATCGGCGTCGGCGCCGACGTGCTGACCAACGAGAACCACGCGCCGCCGCTCGAAGACGGGCGGATCGTGGAACGCTGGTCGTTCCGGCGTTCCAACTATTTCGAGCATGTCGGCGCGGAAGTGAAGAACGTCCACGAGAATGTCGGCGTGCTCGACATGTCGGCCTTCGCGAAGATGGAGGTCTCGGGTCCGGGCGCTCGGGCATGGCTCGATTCGATCCTCGCCAATGCGATCCCGAAGAAGCGCGGGCGTATCGCGCTTGCCCATCTGATGACGAAGCATGGCGGCGTGAAGAGCGAGTTCACCGTCTATGAGTGGAAGCCCGGCCGCTTCTATCTGGTGTCTGCCGGCGCCTTTGAGGCGCATGACCATGACGTGCTGGGCAAGCTGGCGCCGACGGACGGTTCCGTCACGCTGACGCCGATCACGTCCCGCTGGGGCGTGCTGGTGCTGGCCGGGCGGAAGAGCCGCGATGTCTTGAAGAAACTCACCCGCACGAAACTTTCGAATGCCGACTTCCCCTGGCTTTCGGGCAAGGAAATCTCGGTGGGGACAGCCACCGCGCATGCGCTGCGCGTCAATTTCGTGGGCGAGCTGGGCTGGGAGCTGCACCACCCGATCGAGCAACAGAACGTGATCTTCGACGCGCTGATGGAGGCCGGCGCCGAATTCGGCATCAAGCCCTTCGGCATCCGCGCGATGACGGCGATGGCGGTGGAGAAGAGCTACCGCCTCATCCCGCGCGAGATGTCGATCGAATATTCGGCCTGGGAAAGCGGGCTCGACCGTTTTGTCCGGCTCGACAAGGGCGAGTTCCTCGGCCGCGAGGCGCTGGCGCGACTCAAGGAGGAGGGGCCGCGCTGGTCTTTCGTGACGCTCGAGGTGCACGGCGTCAGCGATGCGGACGCGCGCGGCAACGAGGCGATCCACAAGGACGGCACGCTGGTTGGCCGCGCCACGCATGGCACCTATGGCTGGCGAGTGGGCAAGAGCCTGGCACTCGCGATGGTCAAGCCGGAGGTCTCGGCCGCCGGAACGGATCTCGACATTACCATTCTTGGCAAGCCGCACAAGGCGACGGTGATCGCGGAAAGCCCGTATGACCCGGAGAACGCGGCCCTGCGTTTGGATGCGTGAGCAGGTTGTGATCGCGCATATGTGATGGGGTTGTAACCGGAATTGTTCCCCAACGGCAGGTCGCTCGGGGAGACTCGCTCTATGTTGGCTGGATGATAGCACTTGGTCACCCAGCGGCGGCGCTGGTCCTTGGTGCCGCCTATGCCCTCTCCGCCGGCTGGTCCGCGCCGGCGGCCAGGGCTGAACCCGTCGATGTCGAACTGATCATCGCCACCGACGTCTCCCTTTCCATGTCGTTCGATGAATTGCGCATCCAGCGCGAGGGCTACGTCTCCGCGCTGACGCATGAGTCCGTGCTCCGTGCCATCGAGGATGGGATTCACGGCCGCATCGCGATCTCGATCTTCGAATGGGCGGGAGATGGCGCGCAGTTCCTCATCGTGCCGTGGACGGTGGTCGCAACGCGCGAGGATGCCGAGCGCGTGGCGGCGCAGATGTCGGAAAGCCCGCCGCGCAGCGTGCGCCGGACGTCGATCTCGGGTGCGATCCTCTATGCGGGCGACCTGTTTGCGGAAAGCCACTTCGCCGGCATGCGCCGCGTGCTGGACGTGTCAGGCGACGGCCCCAACAACAGCGGTCGGCCGGTTGCACCGGCGCGTGATGCGCTGGTCGCCCAAGGGGTGACCATCAACGGCCTGCCGCTGATGACGAACATGGCCCCGGTCGGCCGCTTCGATATCGACGATCTCGACGAGTATTACGCAAATTGCGTCATTGGCGGGCCGGGGTCGTTCCTGATCCCGGTCACCGACTGGGCTAATTTTCCAGAGGCCATCCGCCGCAAGCTCGTGCTGGAACTGGCCGGACCGTGGTCGCCGACATGGCAGCGCTATGCGGCGGAGGAGGCGGGGGTGCTGAAGGTCTCGGCTCTCGGGGCTTATGACTGTCTCATCGGCGAACGGCGCTGGGGCGGCAGCTGGGCACCGTAGAGGCGGCGTGAGCGCCGCCTCTAGGTCGTCATGCTGCAGCAGACTGCGTGCGCTGGGCACGTCGGCGCTCGACCTTGAAGAGCAGGACGAGGCTGGCAGCCAGCAGCAGGGCCCCGTTGGCGGAATGGAGCGACATCGGCAGCGGATTGCCACCCGCCGCAAGGGCGACCTGGACGAGGTAGAGCAGGAAAACCACGCCTGCCCACCAGCCGAAGCCGCGCAGCCTGCGCACCATCAGCGACCCGGCGAGCAGCCCCAAAGGCGGCAGCGCCAGAACGAAGCCAAGCGTCATGTGCAGGCCGATCAGCTGGGCATCGAAGAACAGGCCGAGGCCGGCGGTGACGAACTGCGCGAACAGCAAGACCGGCAGCAGTCGGGCGAGGAAGGTGAACCAGAGCGGGGTTCCGAGATGCAGGTCGACGAAGGTGTCGTGTTGCTTTTCCATGGGACAAGACCTTTCGGGTGTGAGCAGGGGAGGGTGCGGACCTGCCCTTGTTCAGGCGGAGGCGGGGAGAAGGGCGGGCGCATGCGCCGTCGGCAGGCAGCCCATATCGATGAGGCTCGTCCGCAGCGCCTGCTCCAGGGGGGTGCGCGGCTCGGAGCCGATCAGTTCGACGAGGCGGGCATTGTCCAGGAGGACGGGGTGGCGCCAATAGGGCGCGATCTCGGCTGCCTCGCGCATGAAACCGCTGAAGGGTGCTGCCAGGCGGACCATCCACCAAGGGAAGGCGCGCACCGGTACCTCGCGTCCTGTGACCGAACGAATGGCGTCGGTCATGCGGCTGCCGGTGGAGTCGTAAAGGCCTTCGAACTGCAGCCTTTCGAAGGGACGAAGACGGTCGGGCTCGTCCAGCAGCAGGGCGAAGGTCTCGGCCAGGTCCGGCAGGTACGCCCAGCTGTGGCCGCCGCCCACGGCCGGGTTCATGATGCGGCGGACGGGCTTTCCGGGGGTTATCATCGCCTGGGAGAACCAGCTTGAGCGTGCGCCTGGCCCGAAAAAATCGCCCGCCCGCAGGATCAGCGACGGGATTTCAGGCGCGGCCTGCTCGAGTCGTTTTTCCAGTTGCACCCGAATATTACCCTTCATGCCCTTCGGGCGCTGCGGACTGTCCGGGCCGATGACCGGCGTGGTGGCGGGGTCGAAATTGTAGATCGTGCCGGGTAGCACGATACGAGCCCCACCGGCTGCGCGGGCGGCGGCAATCGTGTTGTCGATCATTGGCAGGACGAGCTTGTCCCAGTTCTGGTAGTCGGGCGGATTGACCGCGTGGACGATGACCGAGACGCCTCTGGCAGCATCCACAACATCGGCGCGGTTGGAAGCGTCGCCGGTGATCCATTCGATCTGCCCACTGGCTGAATTGGGCTTGCGGGCCATGCCGCGTACCGTCCAGCCGTGGCGCAGCAGCGCGGCGGCGATGGCGCCGCCGACGCCGCCGGTGGCGCCCAGAACCAGTGCTTTTCTATCGGTGCTCATGAAACCTGCTCCTTGGCAAGATTGCGATGGGACAAGGATGAGCCGGATCCGCATGAAAGAGAATTGCAAACATTCCTGCATCTGCTAGTCATAATCTTATGAGCAAGTGGGCTGTGGAATGGGACGACCAGCGCGTCTTCCTCGCCGTGATCGAGGAGGGCAGCCTGGCCGGCGCGGCGCGCCGACTGGGCCTCTCTCACCCTACGGTGCGCGCGCGCATCGAGGGGCTGGAGAAGGCGCTCGGCACGGTCCTCTTCACGCGCTCTTCCAATGGGCTGACGCCGACGGAGACAGCCGAGGAACTGCGCGAGCCCGCCCGCGCCATGGCCATGGCGTCGGATTTGTTCGTGCGCCAGGCCTCGGCCGCGGGTGGCGAGATCGCGGGCACGGTTCGGATCAGCGTGCCGGAATTCATAGGCGTCGAGGTCATGCCGGCGATGCTCTCACGCCTGCGCGAAGACCATCCCGCCATCAGCATCGAACTGTCGCTGAGTAACCTGCCGGCCGATTTGCTGGCTCAGGAGGTCGACATTGCGGTGCGCACGGTCGCGCCCAGGCAGGGGGCCCTTGTGGCGCGCAAGGTCGCCTCGATACCGCTGGGGTTCTTCGCCTCGCACGCCTATGTCGAAAGGCGCGGGCGGCCAGACAGTCTCGCCGCCCTGGCCGAGCACGACATCATCGGTCCGGACCGCAACCGGAGCGACCTGGGGCTGGCCGAGCGGCTGGGGCTGGGTACCGCGCGCAACCGACTTGTGCTGCGAACCGACAGCCATCCGGCACAGCTTGCCGCGGCGCGCGCCGGCATCGGCATCGCGGTCGCCCAGGTGCCGGTCGGCGAGCGGGATCCGGGGCTGGTGCGGCTGCTGGCCGATGTCGACACCGCAACGCTCGACACCTTTATCGTGACGCATGAGAATCTGGCCCGCGTCGGCCGCGTGCGCGCGGTCTTCGACAGCCTGGTCGGCTCGTTCACGGAGATGATGCGCCCGGCGTAAGCCTGTTGCCCGGAACGTCGGGGCACCGGCACGTCATTGCGGATCGCGGCAGATGCGCAGGCCCGGATTCTCGCCGTTTTCGCTGGTCCAGTCGCTCAGGGCGATGGTGCTGGCGGGAAAGCTGATGGCCCTGTCGTTAACGACGCCGCGTCCGGTCAGGAGGTTGAGGTCGCAGTTCAGCGGCTCGTCTTCCTGCAGCGTGTCGAAGGAATTGTAGGTGTAGCCGGCAACAATGAAGCGTTCGCCGCGCCAGGCGATGGTGGCGGTCGAGGACCACCGTTCGCGGCCGACCGCCCAATTCTGCTCGGTGATGGCAAGCGAGCCATTGTCGAGAGCCTTGAGCGAGGGTTCCTGGCCATAAAACCGGCGCGAGCCGCCGCTGCCCCACAACATTCCTTCGGCCGAGAATTGGAGCGTCAATACACCGTCCTCGGCATCCTCGCGGAAATAGATGTAGAGGCTGGTGTCGCCATTGTCCGTATCGGACTGGGCGAGCACCGCCAGATCGGGCCTGCCGTCGCGGTTGAAGTCGCCGATGGCGGCGTCGAACAGTTCCTCGGGCGCGAGCGCCTGGGCGGAGGCGCCATGTATGCCTGTCGTGGCGATCAATGCGGCCAGTGCCATGGCGGCGTGTCGCATGCGGATTGTCATTCCGTGTTCCTCAAGCGGCCAGCATCTGCTTGCGGTCGGCGCGCTCCTGTTGCGGCGAGCGGGCATAGAGTTCGCGATAACATTTGGAGAAATGGGAGGCCGAGACAAAGCCGCAGGCAACAGCAACCTCGACCACCGGCATGGAGGACTGGAGCAGGAGATGGCGGGCCCGGTCAAGCCGGATCTCCAGGTAATAGCGGGCGGGCGAGCGGCCCATCTCGTGGCGGAAGAGGCGCTCGATCTGGCGTCGCGACAGACCGACATGGCCGGCGATCTCGACCAGCGACAGCGGTTCGGCCAGATTGGCCTCCATCAGTTCGATGATCGACAGGACCTTCGAGTTCTGAACGCCGAGGCGCGCGCGCAGGGGCAGGCGCTGGCGGTCGGTGGGGCTGCGCACCCGGTCGGTCAGCATCTGCTCGCAGACGCTGTTGACGACGTGGTCGCCGAAATCGTCGCCGATCAGCTTCAGCATCATGTCCATGGCGGCCGTGCCGCCGGCGCAGGTGTAGATGTTCTGGTCGACCTCGAAGAGATCGGCAAAGACATGGGCTTTTGGGAATTTTTCGGCAAAACCCGGCAGGTTCTCCCAATGGATCGCGCAGCGGCGGTTGGCCAGAAGGCCGGCCTGGGCCAGCACATAGGCGCCGGTGCAGAGGCCGCCGATCGCGACGCCGCGATTGTATTCCTCGCGCAGCCAGGCAAGCACGGTACGGGGCGCGTAATCCTCGATGTTGAGGCCGGCGCAGACGATGACCATGGAGGGGCGCTCGACGCCCGTCATCTTGCGACGTTCGTCCTCAAGGGAGGTATCGACGGCACATTCCACCCAGTTGGAAGCGCGCACGGGCCGGCCGTCGGTCGAGGCAAGCCGCCAGCTATAGGCTTCGAAGCCGAGCATGCGGTTGGCCGAGCGCAGCGGCTCGAGCGCCGTCGCAAAGGCGACCATGGTGAAATCGGGCACCAGGAAAAAGACGATCGATCGCCTTACGGGCTGTCTGCCAACCATGCTGCCTCCCGATCACGGGCAAATCACCCGCGCACAGGTCGTGTCGCGATCAGCAAAGGCTCAACAGGAAAGCGCTTGTCTGTCAATGCTATGCGACGCCGCGGAAAGGCTATTTTCCACATGCCCAAGGAGCCGCCGCGCCAATTGCAGCAAGGCTCAGACGAAGATGCCGTGACGCGAGGCGGCGAGGGCGCCGGTCTGGCCGGGCATGGTGGCGGCGAGGCGCTGGCGCTCGCGCACGGTGGTCGGGTTGAGGACGCGGACCGTCTTCAGAAAGCGAAGGAATTTCATGACATACTCCATGCAAATCGAGGTACCACACGGAGCGGCCTTCTTGGCGAAGTAGGCTGCCGTAGATGGCGCACATATATGCGCGGCATTCTGGCGCGAAAGAGACAAATGCGAAGTGCGCAGCGCCAAATGCGACATGGCGTCAGCGCGCCATCTGGCAGCCTGGCGAAAGCGCTCTGCCGCGGGGCGGCGCGGCGTCGAACTCGTCCTCCTCGTGGCGGAGGATGTCCTTCTGTATCTCGGCCGGCAGCCCCAGGATTTCGAGGTTTTCGGCGTAGCGCCGGCGGCGTTGCCGGCGTTCAGCGAGGAGATGCATGAGCTGGTCGAAAACGGACATTTCAGGTCTCCCTTCAGGGATCAGGTCGTCTGTTGATTTGGCCTTTTCGGGCCGGGGTGCGACACCCGAAAGCAGTCCGGCGTGACAGGGCCTACCAACTCTCATGACAGGCCCTGTCACGACCCCGGACGGTCATCCGGGCGGTACAGCGGTCCGGATGGCTGATATCCCGGCGCAACTCGGGTGGGAGACGGCGGATTGCGTCTGTCTCGGCGCGCGGCCGCCGCCCGGTTCGGCCATGTTCCATCCCCTCGTCGAACTCGACGAGGAAGCGGCGGATGGCTGAAAGCAGGGACTTCATCGTCTCGCCCTCAGCGGCGTCCGCGGCGCAGGATCGGCGGAAGCTCCTCCAGGCCGATGTCGTGGCGGATGTGGCCGGGCAGCTCGCGGAGCACGCGCTCGGTCTGCTGCCTGCGGTGGATGGTCTTCATGCCCGTGACGAAGTGCGTGAAAGCGTCGAGGGTGAACATGTCGAGAGTCCTCTCTTTCCGTGTCTGGCGGGCACCACGCCCGTCTTCAGGACTTGACTATGGGGTAGGTTTGAAGTTCAATCCAACGAAATGAAATGATGTCTTCATTCAATGAAATTGATGGAGTTCCGATGAACGCCCCGCTCAATCATCCCCTGCCGCTGCTCGATCTCGACCTCTTGCGCACCTTCGTCGCGATTGCCGAGACGGGCAGCTTCACGACGGCCGCCAGCGCGGTGTTCCGCACGCCATCGGCGGTCTCGATGCAGATCAAGCGGCTGGAGGAATTGCTGGGTCGTCCGGTGTTCATGCGTGACGCGCGTTCGGTCTCTCTGACCATCGATGGCGAGATGCTGCTCGGCTATGCGCGGCGCCTGCTGGCGCTCAACCGCGAGGCGGTGTCGAAATTCATCATGCCCGACATTTCCGGCGTTGTGCGGCTCGGCTCGCCTGACGATTTCGGCGAGCGCGTGCTGCCGCATGTGCTCAAGCGGTTCGCGCAGTCACACCCCTCGGTCGCTGTCGACGTGGTGATCGACCAGAGTTCCAACCTCAAGCGGCGGCTGGCCGATCGCACGCTCGACATGGCGATCCTGACCTGCCCGGGCAGTTCGCCACCGCAAGGCGTCGAAATCCTGCTGACGGAACCGATCGTGTGGGCCGGCGCAAAGGGCGGCTGCGCCCATCTGAGGGAACCGTTGCCGGTCTCGATCTGGGAGGAGGGGTGTGCCTGGCGCGAGGGCGCCCTGGCCGCGCTCGGGGGCGAGGGCAGAAACTACCGGGTGGCGTATATGAGCGCGCATACGGCGGGCCAGCGCGCGGCCATCCTCGCCGACCTCGCCATCGCGCCGCTGCCCAAGACCTTCATGGGCGAAGAACTGGTCGAGCTGGGTCCGAAGGACGGATTGCCGGAGATCGGGGTCTACAGCCTGGGCATGGTGGTGGCCTCGGAGCCGTCGGCGCCGGTGCGCGCCGCCGCCGACCACATGCGTGCCGCCTTCGAGGCCTTCAAGGAAACCGGCAGCTTCTAGGGGCCGAGCCGGAACCTTCCGTTGCGCCGGTACTTTCTGGCGCATGGGTTCTGAGTCGATTCGGGAGTGTTCCATCATGCCTTTCCGTCCAGCCGGGAGGGGACTGCTGCATACCCCTCCGGGGAGCGCACCGTGAGCAAGGCCGACACGCTGCTCGACGAATATCGCGGCAAGCGCGACTTTTCGCTGACGCCCGAGCCGCAGGCCGAGCGCGCGGAGAGAGCAAAGGGCGAGAAGCTGTCCTTCGTGGTGCAGAAGCACGATGCGACCCGCCTGCATTTCGACTTCCGGCTCGAATGGAATGGGGTACTGCTCAGCTGGGCGGTCACGCGCGGCCCGAGCCTCGACACATCCGAAAAGCGTCTCGCGGTCAGAACCGAGGACCACCCGCTGGCCTATGGCGAATTCGAGGGGGTCATTCCGCCGAAGCAATATGGCGGGGGGACGGTCATGCTGTGGGATCGTGGCCATTGGGAGCCGGAGAACGATCCCGAAGAGGGGCTCAGACAAGGCAAGCTCGGCTTCACGCTGCATGGCGAGCGCATGAAGGGCAGCTGGGCGCTGGTGCGCATGAAGCCCCGCAAGGGCGAGAAGCGCGAAAACTGGCTGATGATCAAGCACAAGGATGAGGTCGCGACGGCACGCGGCGACATCACGCGCAAGTTCATGAAATCCGTTGCCTCGGACCGCACGATGAATCAGATCGCCAAGGTCGGGCGCGAACTCGCCGCCAGCGACCTCGAGGGCAAGCCGAAAGAGAGCACGCGCAAGAAGGCGGCCGCGCCGCCCAAGAAGGTGGCGGCGCAGAAAGCGCCCAAAGCGAAGATGCCCGCCTGGCGCGAGCCGCAGCTGGCGACGCTGGTCTCGGAGGCGCCGGAAGGCAAGGAATGGCTGTCGGAACTCAAATATGACGGCTACCGCACGCTGATCGCCATCGCCGGCGGCAAGGCGCACATCTTCACCCGCAACGGCAAGGACTGGACGGACAAGTTCCCCGGCATCGCGGAGGCGGCTGCCGCGCTCGATACCGACGGCACGCTGATCGATGGCGAGATCGTCGCCTTCGACAGCAAGGGCGGGACCGATTTTTCCACGCTCCAGGCAGCCATCAAGCAGGGCGGCGACATGTCGTGCTTCGTCTTCGACCTGCTGATGGAGGGCGGCGAGGAGGTGACCGGCCTGCCGCTCACCGAGCGCAAGGAGCGGCTGGAGAAGATCGTCGGGCGCGGGCAGGGCGCGCTGGTCTATTCCGACCATGTGCAGGGCAGCGCGGAAACGGTGTTTTCCGAGATCTGCCGGGCCGGGCATGAAGGCATCATCGCCAAGCGTGCCGATGCGCCATACCGGTCGGGTCGCGGCCGGGACTGGCTCAAGGTCAAATGCACGCGGCGCCAGGAGTTCGTGATCGGCGGCATTTCGCCTTCGGACAAGACGGGGCGGCCCTTCTCTTCCATCCTGATCGGCGTCCAGGAGGAGGGCAAGTTTGTCTACAAGGGCCGCGTCGGCAGCTTTGCGGCAGACACGCTGGAAGAACTGGCCGAGGCACTGGCGGGCCGCGAGCGCAAGACGTCGCCCTTCGCGGGTCTGCCCCGGGAAGCGTCGAGAGGCGCGCGGTTCGTGACGCCGGATCTGGTGGTGGAGGTCGACTTCGCGGAGTTCACCTCGGAAGGCTATGTCCGGCACGGGGTCGTCAAGGGCATCCGAGCCGACAAGGAGTCGTCCGAAGTGGTGCTGGAGGATGCAGGAGCGCAGTCCATGACCGAGCACGAGACACGCGACCGGATCGCCGGCGTCAAGCTGTCGAGCCCCGACAAGGTGCTGTTCGAGGGACAGGGCCTGACCAAGGCCGATCTCGCCGCCCATTACGAGCGCGTGGCCGAGCGCATGCTGCCGCTGGTCGAAGGGCGCCTCGTCAGCCTGGTGCGCTGCCCGGAAGGCGAGGGCGGCCAGTGCTTCTTCCAGCGCCACGACAACAAGGGCATGCCCGCTGCCATGAAACGGCAGGAGATCGCCGAGAAGGATGGCGGCAAGGCGAGCTATCTCCGGCTCGACACGCTGTCCTCGCTGATTGCGGGCGTGCAGATGGGCACGCTGGAGTTCCACATCTGGGGCTCGCGCGGCGACAAGCTCGAAAAACCCGACCGGCTGGTGTTCGATCTCGATCCGGACGAGGGGCTCGACTTCGAAGATCTCAAGCAGGCGGCTTTCGATATCCGCGACAGTCTGTCGAAGCTCGGCCTGGAGACGGTGCCGCTGGTGACCGGCGGCAAGGGCGTGCATGTCATCGCCCCGCTGACGCGACGGGCGGAATGGCCCGAGGTCAAGGGATTTTCGCGCGCCTTTGCGCAGCTGCTCTCGCGAGAGGAGCCCGACCGCTACGTCGCGCAGGCATCCAAAGCCAAGCGCAAGGGGCGTATCTTCGTCGACTGGCTGCGCAACGAGCGCGGGGCGACCGCGGTCGCGCCCTATTCGACGAGATCGCGCGAAGGGGCGCCGGTGGCCGTGCCCGTTTCATGGGGCGAACTGAAGACCCTGAAGGCCGCCAATCAGTTTCGCATCGGCGACATGGAGAAGCGGCTGAAGGCTGCCGACCCCTGGGCGGAGTCGACCAAATGGCGCCAATCCATCACCGCCAAGATGCTGCAAGCGGTCGACGCCGAAATCGACTGAGACTCAGTTGCGGGCGCGGCGTGCGTCGCGTTCCTCGCGCGAACGGCGGCGCGGGGCAGATTCGCCATTGGCGGTCGCCATGCGGCGTTCCGGCAGGGTCACCTCGGCGGCAAGATTGGGAAAGGGGTCGATGCGGTTGGGAATCGCCATGGCATCCACGAACAGCTGCTGGAAGCGCGGCTCCAGCGCCGTCTCGATCTTCTCGATCCACTTCACCGTGTTCTCGATCTCGCGGCGATATTCGCGGTTCAGGATGGCCATCAGGGCGCCGGTACCGGCGGCGTTGCCGACGGCCTTCACTTCCGGCAGTGCGCAATCGGGGATGAGCCCCAGTACCATGGCGTATTTGGGGTCGATGAAGGAGCCGAAGGCACCCGCAAAGCAGATCGTGTCGACGGTCTCCACGCCCTGCTTTTCCATCAGCAGCCGGATGCCGGCGTAGAGTGCTGCCTTGGCCAGCTGGATGGCGCGGACGTCGTTCTGGGTGACCATCAGCTTCTGCTTGCCCTCGTGCAGCAGATAGGCCCAGGTACGCCCGGTGGGAACGATGCGCGTGCTCCGGCCCGCCATCTCGCCATCGATCACGCCATCCTCGGAAATCAGGCCGGCGAGATACATCTCCGCCACCACCTCGATGATCGCTGAGCCGCAGATGCCGGTGATGCCGAGGCTCTCCACGGCTTCCAAAAAGCCCGGCTCGTCGGACCAGAGGTCGGAGCCGATGACCTTGAAGCGCGGCTCCAGCGTTGCGGGATCGATGCGGACACGCTCGATGGCGCCGGGGGCGGCGCGCTGGCCAGACGAGATCTCGGCGCCCTCGAAGGCCGGGCCGGTGGGCGAGGAGGCCGCAACCAGGCGCTTGGAGTTGCCGAGCACGATCTCGGCGTTGGTGCCGACATCGACCAGAAGCATCATTCGGTCCTGGCGGTGCGGGCCTTCGGACAGCACGGCGCCGGCGGCATCCGCACCGACATGGCCGGCGATGCAGGGCAGCACATAGACGCGCGCGCCGACATTGATGGCCAGGCCGAGTTCGCTGGCCCAGCTGTGGATCTCACCCGAGACGGCCAGTGCGAAGGGCGCCTGGCCGAGCTCGGTCGGATCGATGCCTAGGAAGAGGTGGTGCATGATCGGGTTGCCGACAAAAACGGCGTCGAGGATGGACTCGGGCTCGACCTCGCCCTCGCGGCAAGCCTTGGCGACGAGGTCGTTGATCGCGGTGCGCACGGCCCTGGTCATGGCCTCGCGCCCCTCGGGATTCATCATCACGTAGGAGACGCGGCTCATCAGATCCTCGCCGAAGCGGATCTGCGGGTTCTGGGCACCGACGGAAGCCGCGATGCGGCCGGACAGCAGCGAGACGAGATGCATGGCGACGGTGGTCGAGCCGATGTCGCAGGCGATGCCGTAGGCCTCATTCTTGAGCCCCGGCCACAGCGCGATGATCGAGGGCCGGGAGGACCCCAAATCGCGGTGGATGGCGGCGGTGACGCCCCAATTGCCCTGGCGAAGGATGGACTGGACCTTTGGCAGCAGATGCTGGGAGACGAGCAGGTCCTCCCAGCCCCATTCGGTCTCCAGCCGCAGTTTCAGGCGATCGAGATCGCCGAGCGGCTTGTGCATGTCCGGCTCGTCGACCTCGACATAACAGAGCTGGACGGCCGGGTTGCGCTCGATAACCCGCTCGATCGGCGATTTGCGCACGATCTGTGCGTTGATCTGGACGTCCTGCGGGATGTCCACGACGAGGTCGCCCTCGATGGTGGCCGAGCAGGAGAGCCGGCGGCCGGGCGCCAGTTCGCGGATGTCGGCATAGCGGCGCTCCTTGGCGCCGACGGGCGAGATGTGGTCGAGAGTGGAGTTGATCTTGTGCTTGGCGAAGATGCCTTCCTGCACCTCGATCTGGCAGCGGCCGCAGGTGGCGCGGCCGCCGCATACGCTCTCGACATAGACGCCGAGCTCGCGCGCCGCCTCCAGGACAGTGGTGCCGACCGGAAAGCGCCCGCGCTTGCCGGACGGCATGAAGAGGACGAGGGGGTCGAGGGTCTGGGGAGGAGTCAATTCCGATCAGCCTGTATCAACGAATTCATCTATCCGCGCGCCAGCCGGGCCTCGCGGCCGCCGCGGCGGCGGCCCGCATCGCCGGCCGCCGGTGCAGCCGCGGCGGGTGAGGCGCCGCCTTCGGTCGGCTTGTGGTCCTTGTAGCTGCGGATCCAGTTCATGCAGTCGCGGTCCATGCCCGACAGCACGTTGGCGCCGCGCACCATTTCCATCTCCTGCGGGCGGCAGGGGTTCATGATGGCCGAGGTCATGCCGGCACCGATCACCATGGGGATGAAGGCGGCGTTGATGGCGTGGCGGTGGGGCAGGCCGAACGAGATGTTGGAGAGGCCGCAGGTGGTGTTGACCTTCAGCTCGTTGCGGAGCCGATAGAGCAGGGCGAAGACCTGGCGGCCGGCATCGCCGAGCGCGCCGATCGGCATGACGAGCGGATCGACGATGATGTCATGCGGCTTGATGCCGTAATCCATGGCGCGTTCGACGATCTTCTTGGCGACGGCGAAGCGCACGTCGGGGTCCATGGAAATGCCGGTCTCGTCGTTGGAGATGGCGACCACGGGCACGTCGTATTTCTTGATCAGCGGCAGGATGGCCTCGAGCTTCTCCTCCTCGCCGGTGACCGAATTGACCAAGGGGCGGCCGCGCGCGACCTTGAGCACTGCCTCGATGGCGGCGGAGACGGAGGAGTCGATCGACAGCGGCACGTCGACCAGGCTCTGGACGATCTCCAGCGTCTGCACGAGCAGCGCCGGTTCGGTGGCGTTCGGATCGACGGCGGTGACGCCTGCATTGACGTCGAGGATGTCGGCGCCGGCGGCGACCTGCTCCAGCGCATCCTTGCGCACCGTGTCAAAATTACCTTCGGACATCTCGGCGGCGAGCTTCTTGCGCCCCGTGGGGTTGATGCGTTCGCCGATGACGCGGAAGGGCTGGTCGAAGCCGATGACGACTTCCTTCCGGGCCGAGGCGACGATGGTGCGGGTCATTCAGGTGTGCTCCGTCAATTGAGTGATTGCGCGATTCGCGGGTTCTGTCAGTCGGTTTGGTGAAGCAGGCGGCCGAGGCGTTCGGCGACCAGCACGTCGTCGGGTCGGGCCTCGCGTTTCCAGGGCTGGCGGCCCTTGAGAACGCCGGATTCAGCGACGATCTCGGCCACGAATTCTTCCTGGCGGTAGGCCATGACGTGAATGCCGCAGACGCCCTCGATTTCCTTGACCTCGTTGATGATGTCGATGCAGAGGCGCTTGCCCTCCGCCTTCTGGTCGGCCGCGCCCTCGAGGCGCTCGATGACCGCATCGGGGATGTGGACGCCCGGCACATTGGCGCGCATCCATCTGGCGGTACGGGCGGATGCCAGCGGGCCGACGCCGATCAGGATGAAGCACTGCTTGTCGAGACCCAGATCGCGTACGCGCTTCATGTATTCGACGAGCATGGGCACGTCGTAGCAATACTGGCTCTGCACGAACTGGGCGCCGGCGGCGATCTTCTTTGCCAGTCGCAGCGGGCGGAATTCGTAAGGCGGGGCGAACGGATTGATGGCCGCTCCGAGGAAGACGCGCGGCGGGGAGGTGAGCTTGCGGCCGGACAGGAATTTCTGCTCGTCGCGCATGGTGCGCACGGTCTCGAGCAGCGACATGCAGTCAAGGTCGAAGACCGGCTTGGCACCGGGCTGGTCGCCGGCCTGCACGCCGTCGCCGGTCAGGCAGAGGACGTTGGCCACGCCCATCGCGGCCGCGCCCAGCACGTCGCCCTGGATGGCGATGCGGTTCCGGTCGCGGCAGGCGATCTGCATGATCGGCGTGTAGCCCATGCGGGTGAGCAGCGCGCAGATGCCGACCGAGGACATGTGACAATTGGCGCCCGAGGCATCGACGGCGTTGATGCCGTCCACCCAGCCATCGAAGATGGCGGCGCGCTGGTAGACGTCGCTGGGGTCGGCGCTGTCCGGCGGATTGAGCTCGGCCGTGACGGCGAATTCGCCACGCCGAAGGATGCGTTCGAGGCGGCCGTGCGAGGAATGGCCCTCCTGGGGAGGGGCCTGCGTGCTGGCGGTGGGCTGGACGGCCGACATCATGGCGTTCCCGCGGGGCTGCGACGTGCGGCCTCGGCGGTGGCGCGCAGCCAGGCGGAGGTCTCGCGCAGCGACTGGTCGACCGGTTTCTGGACGGCGAGGATGGCGTCGCCCTGCTTCATGTTGCGCGAGCCCTCCCACGCCTTGACCCAAACGCAGGGCATGTCGGGCTCGACCTCGCAATTGCCGTTGGCGCGCACCCCGCCGCAGGGGCCGTTGCGCAGCTGCTTGGGGCAGTTCATCGGGCACGACATGCCGGTCGACGACAGGATGCACTGGCCGCACATGCGGCAGTCGAACATCAGGCCCTTGACCCGCTTTTCCACGAACTTCACCGGCTTTTCGACGCGCCGGTAGCCGATGCCGTTCCAGACCGGGTGAAGCAGCAGGAAGAAGTCGGCGAAGCGGGCGTAGAACCATTCGAGGAAGCGCGAATGGCGCACCGACCATAGCCGCATGGTGTAGCGGCGCTGCACGCGGCGCTGGGGCGAGGTGTCCGCCGGCTTGTAGGCGGACTTGTCCTGCGCCTGGCGCACCAGCGTGGCCTGGGTGACATGTCGGGCGGGGTCAGCCATCGTCGCGGCCATCGGCCTTGACCAGGGCGACGAGACGGTCGTGATCGTATTCGGCCTCGATTGCCGAGAGCGCCTTGTCGGCCTCCGCTTCGAGTTCGTCCGAGACAGGCAGCGGATCGCCGCGGCGCCATTCGGCAAGATAGGCATCGGAATCGCGCGCGCCGACCTTCATGGCGCACATGTCGACGGCCTCGATGAAGCGCAGGGGCAGTTCCCGCCTGGCACTTGTGCGGCCCTTTTTCACGATGATCTGGGCGGGGATGTCGCGCCAGTAGACTATGGTGAGATCGGCCATGACAAAACACCTGGGAGATGGACTGACCGACCATTGCCGAACCGGCCGTGCGCCCGCGTGCTGGCCCACGACGCAGGCCCATTCAAAAGCGACGCCGGGTGAGCGCGCCTGGCTTCAGGAGAAGAACATGCCCGCGAGCACCGCACCCGCACCGACTACGGCGCCGATGATGGCCAGGGCCACGAGGCCGATGGTGCAACCGACGGCAAGGAATATCCCGTCGCGTTCGCCGAGCGCCAGGCCGATCACCGCGACCGACAACGAGGGCAACCAGTTGCCAAGCGGGATGGGCAGTGTCACGGCAATCGCCATGACGAGCGCGATCATGCCGATGGGCCTGTCGGCGGTGCCGGGCGCGAAAGGCCAGGAGCGGGGACGCACGAAACGTTCGAGCCGCTCGAGGAGCGGGATCAGCCGTTTGGCCGCCTGGACGAAACGCGTGGTGGAGAAGCTCTTGGCCGTCAGCCATTGCGGAAGCCACGGGGCGTCGTAGCCCAGCACCATCTGCAGGGCGACAAGAACCATCGGCGGGCCCAGGATCAGTGTCGAACCGATGGGCAGCGGCAGCAGGTTGAGCACGGCGAAGAGCAGGAGGAGGGCTGCGAAACTGCGGTCGCCGAGCGCGTCGCGGATCTCCCCGATGCTGATCTTCTCTTCTTCGCGCGCGGAAAGCTGACGAAAAATGACCGAAAGCCGCCGGGGGGGCGGCATCTGCTTTTCAAAGAGGGTTGGCAGCGTCTGGTCCATGGTCGTCAATTTACATTGCATGCTGTTAGACGAACGTGAAAATCAAGAGAATTATCGGAGCGGTCCGTACGCTGCAGGAGGGGAACGCTCCAAACACGGCAAAAGTTCGAGCGAGCGACAGGCGCCTTCGCTTCAAGCCGGCCGTTGGCCGATGGCAGCAAGCGTGGTGGCGAGATCGCCATAGCCGGTGGCGCGGCGCTCATAGGCAAGGCCGAGCATGGCAGCCGCATCTTCCGCCACCCTGTCGAGTGCCGAATCATCCGTCTGCGCCAGATAGACCAGCTTCTCGTAATTGCCGAAATAATCGGCCGCAAGTTCGGGATGCCGGTCGAGGCCCAGCGGGCGGATAAAGAAGGCGTTGAAATGCCGGCACAGGAAGTCGGTCATGTAGAAGGCCGTCATGTCGCCATCGGCCAGTTGCTCGAAACGGCCGATCCCCTGGTAGAATGCGAAGCAATGCGGCCCGGCAAGGCGCTCCACGCCGTGCTTTTCGCACACTCTGTCCAGCATCCCGCCGGTGCCGCAATCGGCATAGCCGACTAAGATGTGGTCGTAGCCGTCCGCGCGCGCCGTGGCGATGGCTTCATCCATGGCCGATGGGATGCGGTCGGGGTGGAAATGGTAGTCGGCTGGAAGGCAGGTCAGTTCCAGATGATCGAGGCCGAGCGAGGCCGTGATTGCCAGGATTTCGCGCGCGAGCATGCCGCAGGCGATGACCAGAACCTTTTCGGTATTGGCGCGTTTACGGTGTGTCACGACCCATCGCTTTGCCGGCGCGTTCCGGCGCTCCAGGAGAAGTCACCATGTTCAATTCACTGACACGTATCGTCGCAATTGTCGCCGTGGTCGGCTTCGTGGCCGGTTGTGCCAACACTATCCGCGGCGTCGGCCAGGACACGGCCCAGACCGTGGACGCCACGCAGCAGGCCGGTCGCAACGTAGCGCGGTCCGCCGACTAATAATGATGACGTTCCCCGCCGCTAGGACGCGGCGGCATGGACGTTGTGCTTGCGCTTCATGTATTCCTTGGCCGTTTCCACGGTAACGGCGGCGTCGCGGCAATAGGCATCGGCGCCGACGGCCTTGCCGAACTCCTCGTTGAGCGGTGCGCCGCCGACCAGGACGACATAGTCGTCGCGAATGCCCTTTTCCTTCATCGTGTCGATGACGACCTTCATGTAGGGCATGGTCGTGGTCAGCAGAGCCGACATGCCGACGATGTCGGGCTGGTGCTCCTCTATGGCCGCGAGATAGTTCTCGACCGGATTGTTGATGCCGAGGTCGATGACGTCGAAGCCAGCCCCTTCCATCATCATGCCGACAAGGTTCTTGCCGATGTCGTGGATGTCGCCTTTGACGGTGCCGATCACCATCTTGCCCTGCTTGGGCGCGCCGGTGGCGATCAGGAGCGGGCGCAGGATGAACATGCCCGCCTTCATGGCATTGGCCGACAGCAGCACCTCCGGCACGAACAGGATGCCGTCGCGAAAGTCCTCGCCGACGATGCGCATGCCCTCCACCAGCGCCTTGGTCAGCACCGCGTAAGGGGTCCAGCCGCGGTCGAGCAGGATGCGCGTGCCTTCCTCGATCTCCTCCTTGAGCCCGTCATAAAGATCGTCGTGCATCTGCTGCACGAGGTCGTCGTCGGAGAGTTCGGAAAGAATGATTTCATCGTCAGACATTGCGGGCTCCTGATGTCCGCGAAGCGGAATTAACATCGATTCATAGTCCGGCGCCACCTTTCGCCATGGCCGGAATGCGACGCCGGCCAAGACGAAAACGACCGACGCGTAGCACCTTGTTTCCGTGTCGATTTTGCGACATGCGCTGGCGTTGGCAAGCCGTTTCGCCCAAGGCTGTCGACTACGATCCGGCAACTGCCCGCCCATGCGGGCTCGAGACGATTCAGGGATGGATGCGATGGACGATACAGCGGCACCCGAACAGCAGGCCGGCGGTCGGCGCGGGCGTGGCGCAGCGGGTGGCGCAGCCGCCCGGCGGGCGGCGCGCGGGGGCGGTGGGCCTGGCGAGTCGCTCACCTACATCCGGCGGCTGATCAAGCCCTACGAGATCCTCGACGAGGAGGGGCTGGCGCTCATCGAGGCCAATGCCGACCGCGTGCTGGAAGAGATCGGCATCGAGTTCCGCGACGATGCCGAGGCGCTTGCGCTCTGGAAGGATGCAGGTGCCGAGGTGAAGGGCGAGCGGGTGCATTTCCCCAAGGGGCTGTGCCGCGAATTGCTGAAGACCGCGCCGGCCCAGTTCACGCAGCATGCGCGCAACCCGGCCAAATCGGTCGAGATCGGCGGCAACAACACCGTCTTCGCGCCGGTCTATGGCCCGCCCTTCGTACGCGACCTCGACGGCAACCGGCGCTATGCGACGTTGGAGGATTTCCGCAATTTCGTGAAGCTTTCGTATATGGCGCCGTCGATCCATCATTCCGGCGGCACGGTGTGCGAGCCGGTCGACGTGCCGGTCAACAAGCGCCATCTCGACATGGTCTATTCCCACATCCGTTATTCCGACAAGCCGTTCATGGGCTCGGTGACCGCACCGGAACGCGCGGAAGACACGGTGGAGATGTGCCGGATTCTCTTTGGCGCCGATTTCGTCGACAACAACACGGTGGTCATCAACCTGATCAACGCCAATTCGCCGATGGTCTTCGACGAGACCATGCTGGGCGCAGCCAAGGTCTATGCGCGCGCCAACCAGGCGACGATCATCACGCCCTTCATCCTGGCCGGCGCGATGAGCCCGGTCACGGTGGCCGGCACGCTGACGCAGGTGCTGGCCGAGGTGCTGGCAGGGGCGGCGTTCACGCAGCTCGTGCGGCCCGGCGCGCCGGTGGTGTTCGGCACCTTCGCCTCTTCGATCTCGATGCAGTCGGGCGCGCCGACCTTCGGCACGCCGGAGCCGTCGCTGGTCTCCTATGGCGCAGCCCAGCTGGCGCGTCGGCTGAACCTGCCGTTCCGCACCGGCGGCTCGCTCTGCGCCTCGAAGATCCCCGACGCGCAGGCGGCCTATGAAAGCGCCAACACGCTCAACACGACGGTGCTCGCCGGCACCAATTTCGTGCTGCATGCGGCGGGCTGGCTCGAGGGTGGGCTGGCCTCCTGCTACGAGAAATTCATGATGGACATCGACCAGCTCGGCATGCACCAGAAGCTCGCGCAGGGCGTCGATCTGTCGGAAAACGGGCAGGCGATGGACGCCATCGCCGAAGTCGGGCCGGGCAGCCACTATCTTGGCTGCAACCACACCCAGGCGAATTTCCAGACCGCCTTCTTCCGCTCCTCCATCGCCGACAACAACTCGTTCGAGCAGTGGCAGGCGGAAGGCGAGAAGCGCGCCGAAGAACGCGCCAATCTCCTGGCGCGCAAATGGCTCGAGACCTACGAGCAGCCCGATCTCGATCACGGCATCCATGACGGGCTGCGGGACTTCATGGCGAAGAAGAAGGAATCCATGCCCGACGCCTTCACGTGAAGAGGGCCCGAAAACGGCCGGGCTAAAGTGGCCGATATCATTCACAAGGAAGTCTGGCGCTCCGCATTCCGGGACCCAGACGCCGGGAAATGATGGCGCGCGCCGGGCTACTGGCGGATATACAGGCGGCCTTGTCGCCGAGCGGGCTTGCTGTTCGCGGCGGATTCAATTTCGCGGCCGGCGACGATGCGCCAGCGGGGCCGGACGGGCATCCTGCGAAAGCGGTGCTTCTTGTCGGCAATGCCGGCGGCGCGTTCTGGCCGCAATTCGAGGCGTGGCGGGCGACGCAACCTACCAATCTCGCCGATCCGTTCGACACATGGTCGCGGGTGGTACTGGAGGAGGTCGCCGCGACGTGCGGCGCGCGCGTGATCATGCCGAACGACAAGCCTTTCGCGCCGTTCCAGCAATGGGCAATGCGGGCCGAAGGCTTGAAGGCTTCGCCGCTCGGCATCCTGATGCATCCCGAATACGGTCTCTGGCATGCCTATCGCGGGGCACTGCTGTTCGACGAGGCGCTGGCCGCTGAGGATCTGAATCAAGAGCCGGAGAATCCGATTCACCTTTGCGCCCTATGTGACAGAAAACCCTGCCTGAATGCCTGTCCGGTGGGGGCGTTCGGGAGCCGGTTCGATCACGTCGCGTGTGGATCACATATCGGCTCGGCAAGTGGGCGCATGTGCATGGAAGGCGGCTGTCTGGCGCGCAATGCGTGTCCGCATGGTGCGTGGCGCTACCCCGTGCCGATGCGGGCTTTCCTGATGCGGGCGTTTCGCGGGGCGATCACGGGCGGCGACTGACGGAACAAGGGTCCGGTGCTTGCGTTTGCCCCCAAAGGCCAAGGGGAAGCATGTCCGATACCACAGACCGCGCGGCGCGGGCCGCACTTGTCGAACTCGCAGAGCGGGAAGGAGACGAACCCGTCACGATCACGAGAGGGGCGCCCGACGTGCCGCTCGTCTTCGATTCCCCACATAGCGGGCGGTACTACCCGGAAGATTTCAGTTCCGTCGTCAGCCCGAGACTGCTGCGCGAATATGAGGACCGGTTCGTCGATCTGCTGATCGCGGAGGCGGCGGATAACGGCATCACGATGATCTCGGCGCATTTCCCGCGCGCCTATATCGACCCGAACCGGGCGCCGGACGATCTCGATGAGGAGATGCTGGAGGCCGTCTGGCCCGAGCCGATTTCGCCGACGCGGCATTCCCGGCAGGGCACGGGCCTGATCTTCCGGCGCATGCACGACAAATCCGCGATCTACGAACGGCAGCTGACAGTCGAAGAAGTACGTCGCAGGTTGGATGGCTGCTGGCTTCCCTATCACGCGGCACTGGAAGCGGCGCTGGATGCGCAGCGGGAACCGGGCGGCAGCGTGTGGCACTTGAACTGGCATTCGATGCGGCCGGTGGGCGACGCGATGACGCCCGATCCCGGCAAGAGCCGCGCCGATTTCGTGCTGGGCGACCTCAAGGGCACAAGCTGCGAGCCGGCCTTCACCGCCTTCGTGGCCGAGCGGCTGCGGGCGATGGGCTATTCGGTGGCCGTTAACGATCCGTATCAGGGCGCCTATATCGTGCAGCGCTACGGCCAGCCGGAAGAGGGCCGGCACAGCCTGCAGATCGAGATCAATCGCGGGCTCTACATGGATCTCGGCACGCTGGAAAAGATCGACCGGTTCGAGGAGGTCAGGCGCGACATCGGACGGCTGGCGGGCGAGCTTGCCCGGTGGACCAAGGCGCGCCAGGCCGGTTGACCGCTCAGTGGCTGAGCGCGCCGAAAACCGACCAGTCCATCTCCTGCGACAGCCGTGCCAGCGCCTCTGTGCCGAGCAGCGAGTTGCCGTCTTCATCGAGGCCCGGCGCCCAGACGCAGATCGAGGCGATGTTCGGCACCACCGCCAGGATGCCGCCGCCGACGCCGCTCTTGGCCGGCAGGCCGACGCGGTAGGCGAACTCCCCCGAGCCGTCATATTGCCCGCAGGTCAGCATCAGTGCGTTCACGCGTCGCACCCGGCGGGCACGGCGCAGGGCCTTTTCGTCGTCTGAATCCGCGCGTTCGACCATGAGATAGCGCCCGGCGCGCGCCAGCTGACGGCTTGACATCGTGATGGCGCACTGGTCGACATATTCCTTCAGCACCGGCTCGATGTCGTTTTCGAAATTCTCGAAATGCTTGGAGAGATTGGCCATCGCGCGGTTGGCGAAGTTGGACCCACCCTCGGAACCGGCAACCTCGTCGTCGATGCCGACTTCCTCGCCGTCGAGCAGCGAGTTCATGAGATCGCGGACGTTGGTGTGGCCATCGTCATCGCGGCTGGCCTTGTGCAGCATGTCGTTGATGACGAGCGCGCCTGGGTTGATCAGCGGGTTGCGGGGAATGCCCTTCTGGCGTTCCAGGTCGACGATGGAATTGTAGGGGTCCCCGGAAGGCTCCTTGCCGACCCGGTCCCACACCTTGTCGCTGAAGATTTCGAGCGCCAGCGTCAATGAGAAGATTTTGGAGATCGACTGGATGGTGAAGGTCGCGTCGGCCTTGCCGGCCAACACCGTCTCGCCCTCGGCCGTATGGATGGCGATGCCGAACTGGTGCGTGTCGATGCCCTGCATCTTCGGCGACAGCGAGGAGGGCTTTCCCCATTCTCTGGTCTTCATGAGGTCGCGCGTGACATCTTCCGCGATGGCGGTCAGCTTCGCGATGTCGGTCTTGCCGGTGTGATCAGTCAACAAATGTCCCCTGGGGCTGGTGCGGAAAGGCAGGCCCGGACGTCGGGATCGCGCTGGAATGTCCGGGCCTGCCGGCGGGTCCGGGTAGCGCAGGTCGCCAATAGCTTCCCGTGCAGGCTCCAGGTCCGCCGCTTCTGATAACCCACGGGCAGGCGGTGGGTTCCCGCGTTTGGCGACTAGCGTGCGCGGCGTGACCGGCGCGTCTCGCGCGTCCCGTCGCCACCGCTCTGGAAGGCCTGCTTGTTGCGCAGCGGGCCGATGCGGGCCACGATCTCGTCGACGGCGGGGCGTTCGCCGGGCTGATTATCGTCAAGTGCGGCGCGCATGGCCGCCAGATGGTCGCAGGTGGTGCCGCAGCAGCCGCCGACGATACGGGCGCCGGCGTCAACCGCGAGGCGGGCATAATCGGCCATCAGTTCGGGCGTGCCGGAGTAGTGGATCTCGGTGCCGCGGAATTCTGGGATGCCGCAATTGCCCTTGACGACCATGATGGCATCCGGCCGCGCCTCGGCCATGTCGAGTAGCGAAGCCAGGATGTCCGAGGCGCCGACGCCGCAATTGGCGCCAACGGCGACCGGCGGCTCAGACAGCGTGTCGGCGACGCCATGGATGTCGGCTGGCGAGAGCCCCATCATGGTGCGCCCCGCGGTATCGAAGGAGCCGGTATAGACATAGGGAAGGCCTGCGGCGATGGCGGCCTCCGCGGCTGCGCGGATCTCGTCGGGCGCGGACATGGTCTCGATCCAGGCGATGTCGGCGCCGCCCGCCTTCAGGCCCTCGATCTGCTCGCGGAACGCCTCGACGGCCTCGTCATAGGTCATGGCGCCGAGCGGCTGCAGCAACTCGCCGGTCGGGCCGACCGATCCGCCCACGATCACCTTGCGGCCGGCAGCATCGGCGACGCTGCGCGCGATTTCGGCGGCCGCCCGGTTGAGTTCGTGGACGCGGTCCTGGGCGTTGTGGAGCTTCATGCGGTGACGCGTGCCGCCGAAGGAATTGGTCAGGATGATGTCGGCGCCGGCCTCGACGAAACCCCGATGCAGGGCGGCGATGCGATCCGGGTGATCGACGTTCCAGAGTTCGGGGGCATCGCCCGATTCCAGCCCCATGGAAAAGAGGGTGGTGCCGGTTGCGCCATCGGCCAGGAGCACGCCCTTCTCGGCAAGAAGATCGGAGAGCGGGTTCGACATGGCGTGGCCTTTCGGAGAAGCTGATGGGCGCAGATAGAGACGGCCTCGGGGGTCGTCAATCGGCACTCTGCGGCATCGTGTCGGCCAGCGTGCGCGCATGGGCGGCAGCCTCGTGCGCATTGACGACGGCGGCGCGGATCAGATTGTCGAAATGGCGCGTCAGGGTGCGGACCGGCTCGGTGGCGTTGAGGACCAGATACATCTCGCCGACATAGATGGCGGCGCGGATCTGGCCGAAGATCGTGTAGGGGATCGAGTAACGCGCGCGCCCGTCATAAAGATAGAGCCTGAAGGATGGGTAGAGGTCGTCGAGGAGGCGCGCCATGTGCTCCAGCTGGCGCCGCCGCGCGCCGTCGGGCAGGCCCGACCAGACACCGTTGCCCCTGGCGAAGATTTCCAGCGTGTGCACCGGCAGGCAGACCTCCATGTCGGTCTCCGGGCGCCGGTTGTAGTCGATGCGGTACTGCGTCTCGTCGAGCTCGGTGTCGCGGTCGCGGTTGGTGATGCCGGCCTCGTATTCGATCACTTCGTTCGTGCGCAGGAGATCGGGGATGCCGGCCGGGACATAGCGGATCTTGGTGCCGGCAGCTTCCGCGTGCCAGCGGGCGAGCAGCGTGCCGCCGGCGACGCCCGAGCTTTCCTCCAGCTCGAGGGTACGGCGGATTTCGGCGCTGAGGCCCTCATCCTGGCTGAGCCCCATCAGCCAGTCGAGCGAGATTTTGTGGCGTTCGGCGATGGCCAGGAGCGTCTCGGCGCGGGGCAGGCGGGTGCTGGAGCCCGACAGGAGCTGCGACAGGGCCGAACGGTCGATGCCCACGCTGGCCGCGAAGGCCGACTGGTTCTGCCCGGATCGCGATAAAATGGTCTTCAGCCGTTCGCGGAAGAGATCGGAAAGGTCGCGCTTGTCCATATTCCCCGCTGGTGACAATTATAAACAGATGTCTATTTCGGTTTTCAGTATAAACATTTCCGGCACATTGTCGCGTTGAATGGCCAGCCCGACTCCTGACAACGTCATGTCAGGAACGGGGGTTCATGGCGCAGATGATGATGGAGCATGAGACCGACGGACGGCGACGTGCGCGAATGGTGGAATGGCCGACACTGGCGATGATCGCGGGGTGTTACGGTGCCTGGCTCGCGGCCGGTGTTTTTCTGTGGCCGAGCTATCCGATGCTAGCGCTTACGGTCATGACCTTGATGGTGGCACTGCAATCTTCGCTGATGCACGAGGCAAGCCATGGGCATCCGACGCGGAACGCGGGTCTCAACGAGGCGCTTGTCGGCCTGCCGATCGGGCTCGTCTGGCCCTACCGGCGCTTCAGGACGCTGCATCTGCGCCATCACGCCGACGACCGGCTGACCGATCCCTTCGACGATCCAGAAAGCTATTACCGCGCTATGTGGCAGTACCGTTCGTTGCCGGCCTGGCTGCAGGCCCTGCTGCGCTTCAACAACACGATGGTCGGGCGGCTGGTGATCGGCCCCCTGATGGCCAATGCCGGCTTTCTGGCGGGGGAGCTGCGGCTGATCCGAGCGGGCGACCGCCAGGTGGTGCGCGCCTGGATCAACCATCTCGCTGGCCTCGCCGTGGTCGTGCCGGTCATCGTGTTCCTGTTCGAGATGCCGCTCTGGCTTTATGTGCTGGTGCCGGCCTGGCTCGGCCAGTCGTTGATCGCCATCCGCACCTTTGCCGAGCACCAATGGTCGGAACGGCCGGACGGGCGCACGATCATCGTGGAGCATTCGCCGCTCTCGCTGCTGTTTCTCAACAACAATCTCCATCTGGTCCACCACAAGCTGCCCAATGCCGCCTGGTACGATCTGCCGGCGCTGTTCAGGGCGCGGCGCGAGGAATGGCTGAAAATGAACGCGGGCTACGCCTATCCGGGCTATCTGGCGCTGCTCAGGGACCATGCCTTCCGCGCCAAGGAACCGGTGACACACCCCGTGCTCAGGCGCGAGCCGGAACCGGGCCGCGCGTTCCGTCCACGGGTGCGCGGCCGTTCCGTCCATGGCGGGGGCACCGTGCCGGTGCCAGCCGAGCCGCCGAAGGAGTGACCGGCTTGCAACCAGAAGCGTGCGGCCCGCATAAGGCGCCATGAGCGCGTTCATTGCCGCCTTGCCGATGTATGACTGGCCCGAGGTTCGGGCCGAGGTCGATGCCCAGTGGGCGGAGATGCGTGAGCGCCTCCGTGCCGTCGGTATCGATGCGCCGGAGAAGCTCACCCGCCGCAACGCCGACATACCGCCGGTGCCGGGCGGGATCCGCGACGGGCAGGGTGTTGTGATCGCGCCCGATCCCGCCTCGTTGCCGCCGGACGGGCTCGATCTCTTCACGCTGTGGCGACACCCGAAGCTGCTCCTGTCGCAGACCTGCTGGGGGCCGATGGAGGTGACGGGGCTGTCGGACCATGTACGGGTCGTCGGCCAGCCGGATTATTCCGACGTCGAGGGCGGGGACGGGGAGTTCTATTCGAGCGCGATCGTGATGCGGCGGGAGGGGCGAGATGGGGTTGGAGCCCCACCCCGATCCGCCATGCGGATCGACCCTCCCCACAAGGGGGAGGGTAGGCGCGCTGCGCAACTACCGCTCGACCTCTTTCGCGGCAGTCGGCTAGCATTCAACGGGCCGGATTCCATGTCGGGTTTTCTGGCGCTGCGGCGGGATCTCGAGGCGGTGGGCGAGAGTATCGCGGTCTTTGCCGGGGCGGTGGAGACCGGCTCGCACCGGGGATCGGCGCTGGCCGTGGCCGAGGGCAGGGCGGATGTTGCGGCGCTCGATTGCCGAAGCTGGAGTCTTTTCAGGCGTTTCCATAGGCAAGCGGAGAATCTGATTCCGGTCGGCTGGACGTCGAAGCGCAAGGGGCTCCCCTACATCTGCGCGGCGGCGCTGCCGGCCGCCATCGGGGCCGAACTTCAGCGGGTCCTGGCCGGATTCTGACGGCCGCTCGGCGGTCTGAACGCTACTTCTTGGGACCGCGCCGGCGCGCTGTTTCCTTGCGACGGATGCGGGGGGATTCGCCTTCGGGGTGGTCGATCTCGAAAGCACCGGTCTTGCGCACCAGATCGCTCAGCTTGCGGAAACCGAAGGTGCGGGGGTCGAAATCCGGGGCGAGATTGGCAAGCTGCGTGCCGACCAGTCCAAGCTTCACCCAGCCATCATCGGCTTCGACCTGTTCGAGGACCTTGTTGAGCATCGGAACTGCCGCACTCGGCGGCTCAAGCGATTTCGTCGGAGCGGCGGCGTCATCGTTGTTGGCGGCGGCGCCGGGCAGCAGGTTCTCGGTGTAGATGAACCGCCGGCAGGCATGGCGGAAACTCTCGGGCGTCTTCTTCTCGCCGAAACCATAGACGTCGACGCCCTGCTCGCGGATGCGGGCGGCAAGGCGCGTGAAGTCGCTGTCGGAGGAGACCAGGCAGAAACCGTCGAAACGGCCGCTGTGGAGCAGGTCCATGGCGTCGATGACCAGCGTGATGTCGGAGGCGTTCTTGCCGGTGGTGTAGGCGAATTGCTGCTGCGGAATGATGGCGTGGCGCGCCAGAAGGTCTGCCCACCCTTTCGAGCGGGCGGTTGAGAAGTCGCCATAGATGCGCCGCACGCTGGCCTCGCCGAGCTTGGCGACTTCCTGGAACAGGCCGTCCGCGATCTTCGACGATGCGTTATCGGCATCGATCAGGATGGCGAGCCTTGGAGAGCGGTTTTCAACTGACATGAGTTCCTTCTGTCACGGCACGCTGCGATGCGCCAGCCCGCCGACAGCCGAGCGGTCAATCGACGTTGGAGGCGTCCTTGTACATCACGCGGTGGCGGCGGTTCTGGATCCAGTCTTCGAGCTGCGCGTCGTCCATGTGGTGGGCGGGATCGAAGCGGTTCCAGTTGGTGATATCGGCAAGAGACTTGCGCCAGCGCTTGTAGGGCTTCTTGGCGGGCGGTCCGAAAGCCATGATATCGAGCACGGAAAGTTCTTCGGGGATGCCGAGCCGTGGTTTCATGGCGTCCTGCGCGGCTTCCTGGCCGATGGCGGTCACCCACCAGACATTGTAGCCAAGTGCTGCGGCGGCCAGATGCGCCGACATGGTGGCGGCGGCGACGGATTGCAGGAGGATGCGCTCGGCATTCTCTTTGTACATGCGGTTGAGATCGCTCTCGTCGTCCTTGAGCACAGGGAAGGCGCTGACCCAGCGGAAATCCGTGGCCACCACGATGAAGCCGGGGGCCGTTGCGAGACCGCGGTAGTCGGGCGTCGGAAACTTCATCTTCAGCTTGGCGCGGCGGCGCTGCTCATCGACGAAATAGCTCGATATCTCCTTCTTCAGTTCCGGCTCGGTGACGACGATGAAATGCCAGGGCTGGGCATTGGCACCGGAGGGTCCGTGACGGGCGGCTTCCAGGATCATCTCGAAATGCTCGCGCGGCACCTCGAATTCGGGATCAAAGGCGCGCACGGTGACGCGGTTCTCGATGACCTTCATCAGCGCGTCATAACGCTCGCGCGAGCCGATCTCCGGCAGATCGACCTGCGCCTCGGCCTCATCCAGATTGACGGCTGGCTCCGCATTGGTGTGTTCGTTCATGATGTCCTCCCTGACAATCCGACGACAGTGAACCTGTTAATGAGCGCGATCAAGCCCGCATGCGCGCGCCCGACGGATCGAAGAGCGGATCGACATTGATGCGGGCCGGGCGGCGCTGGCCGAGAATTTCAATCTCGAAGAGGCCCGCGCTTTCGTCGGTCGCCAGTTCGGCCGGCACGTAGCCCTGGGCCATGGATTGCTCGACGAAATGGGCATAGCCGCCGGAGGTGACCCAGCCGACGACCGCCCACGCGCCGTCGCGGATGCCGCGGATGCGGGAGGAGTCGGGTGAGGCTGAACCAATCCCCTCAGCCCGCGCAAGGGGGGAGGAGGGCGCGTGGGCGATCTCGGCGCCATCAGTGCCAAAACGCGGCGCGCCGTATCCGTGCGGGTTTTCGACCGTGCCGAAATCCCGGTCCCCGACGCGGGCCCAGATCGGCTCGTCGCCCATCACGTCGGCATCGAGCGCGTCGACGATGAAGGAGACACGGCGGAGTTTCGGGCCGTCGGCGTGTTCCGAAGCGGCGGCTTCGCGGCCGATGAAGTGGTTCTTCTCGAGCTTCACGAAGCGCTCCATGCCACCTTCGAAGGGGCCGTAGATGGGGCGCAGCTCGCGAAACCAGGTGGGAAAGTTCTTTTCGAGCCGCATGGAGAGCAGCGCGCGCATGCCGAAATCGACGATGCCGTACTTTTCACCTGCCGCCTTGATGGCCGCATAGACGAGCCGCTCATAGGCGGGCTGCATCCATATCTCGTAGCCGAGATCGCCGGTGTAGGAGATGCGGTTGACGATGGCCGGCGCGCCGCCGACCGCCATTTCGTGCACGTCCATGAAGCGGAAGGCGCCCCTCGAGACGTCGATGTCGCAGAGTTCGGCCAGCAGCGCCTGGCTCTTCGGGCCGGCGATGGAGAGGCCGACAAGCGTCTGGTCGAAGCGGTGGAGCCTGACCGAGCCGTCCCCCGGCAGGTGCTTTTCGAACCAGCGCATGTGGTATTTCTGGGCCGCCGAGGAGCCCCAGATCATGAAGCGGTCCTCACCCAGATTAGGGGCAAGATTGCCAATCGTGAAATCGCCGATCAGTTTGCCGGCCTCGTTGAGCATCGGGGTCAGCACGAGGCGGCCGGGTTTCGGCATGCGGTTGGTCATCAGCCGGTCGAGGAAGCCATGCGCGCCGGGGCCCGACACCTCGTATTTGGCGAAATTGGCGATCTCGGTGACGCCGACGCGCTCGCGCGTGGCGCGGACCTCATTGCCGACATGCTCGAAATCGTTGGAGCGGTGGAAGGAGACCACGTCTTTGGGCTCCGTGCCCTTGGGCGCGAACCAGAGCGGGGTCTCGAGCCCCCACGAGTCGCCCATGACCGCGCCCTGGGCAAGCATCGTGTCGTAGAGCGGCGTGGTCTGGGCGGGCCGCGCGGCCGGCAGTTCCTCGTTGGGGAAGCGGATCGAGAAGCGGCGCGAGTAGTTCTCGCGCACCTTGGCGTTGGTGTAGCGCAGCGATGCCCATTCGCCGAAGCGGGCCACGTCCATGCCCCAGACGTCGAAGCCTGGATCGCCATTGACCATCCAGTTCGACAGCGCGAGACCCACGCCGCCGCCCTGGGAGAAGCCCGCCATGACGGCGCAGGCGCACCAGAAATTGGTCAGCCCCTGCACCGGGCCAACCAGCGGGTTGCCGTCGGGGGCGAAGGTGAAGGGGCCGTTGATCACCTGCTTGATGCCGGCATTGGCGATGCCCGGGAAATGCTCGAAGCCGATTTCGAGCGAGGGCGTGATGCGTTCGAGGTCGGGGGCGAGCAGCTCGTGGCCGAAATCCCACGGCGTGTCGACGGGCGACCAGGGCTTGCAGGCCTTCTCATAGGTGCCGAGAAGCACGCCATTGCGTTCCTGGCGGGTGTAGATCTCGCCCTTGAAGTCGAGCACGCCGACCATCTCGCGCCCCGTGCGGGCGTTGAATTCCTCGACGGCGGGCATCGGCTCGGTCAAGAGATACATGTGTTCCATGGCCAGAAGCGGCAGTTCGAGGCCGACCATGCGCCCCACCTCGCGCGCCCACAGCCCGCCGCAATTGACGACGTGCTCGGCCTGCACCGTGCCCTGTTCGGTGACCACGTTCCAGGTGCCGTCGGGCTTCTGGGTCAGCTCCGTGACGCGGTTGCGGAGCACGATCTCGGCGCCCAGCGTGCGCGCGGCTTTGGCGTAGGCATGGGTGGTGCCGGACGGGTCGAGATGGCCTTCGACCGGGTCCCACATGGCGCCGACGAACTTCGTCTCGTCCATCAGCGGGAACATGGCCTTGGCTTCGGACGGCGTGATCAGTTCGGTGTCCATGCCGAGATAGCGGCCCTTGGCGTGGGCTAGGCGCAAAAAATCCATGCGCTCGGGTGAGTCGGCGAGCATCACGCCGCCCGTCAGGTGCAGCGAGCAGGACTGGCCGGAGATTTCCTCCAGCTCCTTGTAGAGCGAGACCGTGTAGGCCTGCAGCCTGGCGACGTTCGGGTCGCCGTTCAGCGTGTGGAAACCGCCGGCGGCATGCCAGGACGAGCCCGAGGTCAGCTCGGAACGCTCTATGAGGAGCACGTCCGACCAGCCGGCCTTGGCCAGGTGGTAAAGCACCGAACAGCCGACGACACCGCCGCCAATGACGATCGCGCGATAGTGGGATTTCATGGGGTTGAGTCCGTTTGGTGGAGCAAGGAAGTGGGTTTGGCCGCTGAGGGGCCAGCAACGGGACGCCTGCATGGATCGCGGTCAGGCGTCAGGGTGCGGCGGTTCCCCCCCTCCGTCACGCTTCGCGTGCCACCTCCCCCCCGCTTCGCAGGGTGGAGGATGGGGGTGTGGGCGTGTGACGGCGTATCCTCCACCCCACGCAGTGGGGGGGAGGTGTCGCGGGCGCCAGCCCGTGACGGAGGGGGGGCGTCTTGGCGCAAAAGTTCAATCATGTCGGGCCGCGGCAAAGCGCAGATCGCCTTTGTCCGTCTCTACAGGGAGATTGCCGCTCAACGTGGCCAGGATGCTTTCGCAGACCGCGGTGCGCTGTTTCAGGACCTCGCCGTTCCAGAAGCGCAGGATCGAGTAGCCCTTCGATCGAATGAAGAAATCGCGGCGCTTGTCATGCGGGCTGTCGGCGTGTTGGGAGCCGTCGATCTCGACGACGAGTTTTTGTTTCCTGCAGCAGAAATCGGCGAAATACGGGCCGATCGGAAACTGGCGGGTGAACTGGAACCCGCCGAGTTTTCGGCCTTTGAGTTCCTGCCAGAGGAGGCCTTCGGCGGTGTTTTCCTGCCAGCGGAGCGTGCGGGCTCGTTCGGTGGTGCCGGGTTTGCGGCGGCTGCGGGAGGGCCTGGGTGGCGTCCCCCCCTCCGTCACGCTTCGCGTGCCACCTCCCCCCCACTGCGTGGGGTGGAGGATGGGAGGCTGGGCCGATGACAGCTGATCCTCAACCCCACGTAGCGGGTCGTGGAGGATGGGCGCTGAGGGGCGTGACGGCGTATCCTCCACCCCACGCAGTGGGGGGGAGGTGTCGCGGGCATCAGCCCGTGACGGAGGGGGGGTCTTGTTCATCGATGCACCGAAGCGATGAAGAGCACTGTTCGAACCCCCTTCTCAAAAATCCGTCGGGGCGCCGCCTTCGGCGGTGCGGCGGGTGACGAAGGCGTCGATTTCTTCGGCGATGGCCGGGTCCATGGGTGGTTTTTCGTAAGCCGCGAGGCGTTCCTTCCAGAGGCGGTTGGCGCCCTCCAGGGCGGTCGGGGAGCCGGCGAGCTGCCAGGTCTCGAAATTGCGCCAGTCGGAGATGATGGGGGCGTAGAAGGCGTTCTTGTAGCGGGCCTGGGTGTGGGCGGCGCCGAAAAAGTGGCCGCCGGGGCCGACCTCGCGCATGGCATCGAGGCCCAGCGCGTCCTCCGACAGATCCAGCGGCGTCAGGAACTCGGCCACCATCTGGAGGAGGTCGATGTCGAGCATCATCTTCTCGTAGGAGCAGCGCAGGCCACCCTCGAGCCAGCCCGCCGAATGCAGGATGAAGTTGGCGCCGCCCTGGATCGCGCCCCAGAGCGAGAACACGCTTTCATAGGCGGCCTGGGCGTCGACCGTGTTGGCGGCGCAGACATTGGAGGTACGGTAGGGGATGCCGTAGCGACGTGCGAGCTGGCCGCCGATCAGCTGCGCCTTCATGTATTCGGGCGTGCCGAAGGCGGGCGCGCCGGACTTCATGTCGACATTCGAGGTGAAGCCGCCATACCCGACGGGCGCGCCCTTCCTCACCATCTGCGCAAAGGCGATGGCGGCCAGCGCCTCGGCATTCTGCAGCACCAGCGCGCCGGCGATGGTGACGGGCGCCATGGCGCCGGCCAGCGTGAAGGGCGTGACGATGACGATCTGGCCTCGCGAGGACATCTGGAGAATGCCTTCCATCATCGGGATGTCGAGCTTGAGCGGTGAATTGGTGTTGATGATCGAATAGACCGACGGCTCGCGCGAAAACTGCTCTTCCGAGATGCCGCGCGCGATGCGGGCGATCTCCATGCCGTCGAGATTGCGCTCGCGGCCGAGCGAATAGATGTGGAAGGGCTTGTCGGTCAGGGTGGCCAGATCGCGGATGCATTCGAGATGGCGGATCGAGGCGTGCAGATCGATCGGCTCGACCGGATAGCCGCCGGTGCACTCGATGATGTTGTGGGTCTGGGCGAGTTTCACGAAATTGCGGAAATCGGCCTGGTTGCCGGGTCGGCGGCCATTGTCGAGATCCGAGCAGGTGGGGGCGGACGCCATCTGGGCGAAGATCAGATTGTTGCCGCCGAAATGCAGATCATGCGCCGGGTTGCGGGCATGCAGCGTGAACTCGGACGGGCAGTGGGCGATCCACTCCATGATCATGGCCGGATCTAAACGCACACGATGGCTGCCCGGTGTTACATCGGCCCCGGCCGCCCGCATCATCTCGCGGGCTTCGTCATGGAGCACGTCGATGCCGATTTCAGCCAGCATGCGCAGCGAGGCGAGGTGAATCTGCTCCAGCTCGTCCTCGGAGACGGCACGGGTGGGCTCGAAGGGGATGCGCAGCTTGCGCGTCGGCGGCTGATCGAAGCCCGCCTCGCGCGCCTCGCGCTTGCCGGCCCGTCCGCCGCGCCGGCCACGTTCGGCCGGCGCGCCCGCAAGGCTGTCATCGGTCATGGTGGCCTCCGGCGCCGACGGGTACAACCCGTGTTGTGTTCCCCAGGGGCAGTCGAATAGGGATGGCATCATTTGTCGAGTCAAATCGGCTGAGCGGGCGGGGAAAAATGAAAGTAGACGTGGCGGTGGTCGGGCTGGGTGCGATGGGGGCGGCGGCGCTGTTCCATCTGGCCCGGAGGGGTCTCAAGGTCATCGGTCTCGAACGTTTCCACGAGGGCCATGATCGCGGCTCTTCCCATGGGGAAAGCCGGGCCATTCGGCTCGGTTATTTCGAACATCCCTCCTATGTGCCGCTGGCGCGCCGGGCCTATCGGAATTGGGCCGAGCTGCAGCAGCTGTCCGGCGAGAACGTGCTGACGAAGACGGGGGTGCTGGAAATCGGCAAGCCCGGCAGCGTCATCTTCAACGGATCGCTGGAGGCGAGCCGGCTGCATGGGCTGGCACACGAGGTGCTGGACGCCGCGGCGGTGCGCGGTCGCCATCCGCAGTTCGTGCTGCCGGAGGGCTACATGGCCGTCTGGCAGCCGGATGGCGGGTTCCTGCGGCCGGAACTGGCCAACCGGCTGCATCTCGATCTGGCGCGCGGGCTGGGCGCGGAGACGCGCTTCGAGACCGAGGTGCTGGCGATCGAGCCGACAGGCCAAGGCGTGCGGCTGCGGACTTCAGCCGGCGAGATCGCAGCCGATCGGGTGATCGTGGCGGCAGGCGGCTGGATCAGCGACCTCGTGCCCGAGCTCAAGCCGCATCTGACGCTCGCCCGACAGGTGCTGTGCTGGTTTGCCCCGCGAGAGCCGGGAGCCGTGACGCTCGGCAGGCTGCCGGTCTTCATCATCGATGGCGAGGAAGACATCGCCTATGGCTTTCCCGACATCGGGGCGGGCTTCAAATGCGCGTCCCACCTTACGAGCGGCGCGCTCGCCCATGCCGACGATGCGTGCCAGGATGCGGGACCCGGGGACGAGAAGCGCATGCGCGCGTTTCTCGAAGCCTATCTGCCGGTGGCGGCAGGGACGCTCAAGAGCATGAAGACCTGCTTTTACACCAAAACTGCCGACGAGGATTTCGTCATCGATCAGCATCCGGCCGACGGTCGCATCGTGATCGCCTCGCCCTGTTCCGGCCATGGCTACAAATTCGCCAGCGTGATCGGCGAGGTCCTGGCCGATCTGGCGATGGAGGGCGGGACGGCTCACGACATCTCGCGCTTTGCGATGGCGCGCCTGGCGACGACGTCTGGAGCCACGAGCAAAGGTTGAACCTCGGCACCCCACGCGGCTAGAATGGTGTCATGAATTTTTCCGCCGCCTCTTTCGATATCGGCAATGCCGTGACGCCGTCGCCGCGCACGCTGCACACCGAGCTTCTGCGGCTGTGCGCGCGGATCGGCTATTCGCCGCCCCGGCTGCCCGCCTGAACAATGCCGGCACTTGCCGGACCGATTCAACGGGAGACCGCAAGCCTATGACTTATCAGAACCTTTCCCTGAAGCAGCTTCAGGATATCGACGCCGCGCATCACCTTCATCCCTTCACCGACCACAAGGATCTGCGCGAGGCGGGCAGCCGCATGATCGTCGGCGCCAACGGGCCCTTCGTCTATGACAGCGAGGGCAACGAGCTGCTCGACGGCATGGCGGGGCTGTGGTGCGTGAATATCGGCTATGGCCGCCACGAGCTGGCGGAAGCCGCCTATGAGCAGATGAAGGAACTTCCCTACTACAATTCCTTCTTCCGCTGCACGACGCCGACGCCGGTGCTGCTGGCCGAGCGCCTGGCGCGGATCGCGCCCGACAACATGAACCAGGTGTTTTTCGGCTCGTCGGGATCGGAGGCCAATGACACGGCGCTCCGGCTCGTGCGCCATTATTGGGCGCTGGAAGGCAAGCCGGAGAAGAACCGCATCATCGCGCGCAAGTGGGCCTATCACGGTTCGACCATCGCCGGGACATCGCTCGGGGGAATGCCGGCGATGCACAGCCAGCTCTACGGGGCGGTGCCCAATATCGATCATGTCATGCCGCCCTATGCTTTCGAACTGGCGGAGCCCGGCGAGAGCGAGCACGATTTCGGCCTGCGCGCGGCGCGTGCGGCCGAGGAGGCGATCCTGGCGGCCGGCGCCGATAAGGTCGCGGCCTTCATCGGCGAGCCGATCCAGGGCGCGGGTGGCGTGAAGATACCGCCGGAAAGCTACTGGCCCGAAATCCAGCGCATCTGCCGCAAATACGACGTGCTCTTGATGCTCGACGAGGTGATCACCGGCTACGGGCGCACGGGCGAATGGTTCGCCGCCCAGACCATGGGCATCGAGGCCGACACGATCACCACCGCCAAGGCGCTGACGTCCGGCTACCAGCCGCTGTCGGCGCTTCTGGTCGGCGACCGGATCGCCGCGACGCTGGTCGACAAGGGCGGCGAGTTCTACCATGGCTACACCTATTCGGGCCATCCGGTCGCCTGCGCGGTGGCTCTCGCCAATCTCGACATCATCGAGAAGGAGGGCATGATCGAACGCGTGCGCGAGGAGACCGGGCCCTATCTGCGCAAGGCGCTGAGCGAAGCTCTTTCGTGTCATGGTATCGTCGGCGAGGTGCGCACCTTCGGGCTTTTGGCTGCCATCGAGATCGTCAAGGACAAGGAGAGCCGCGAGCGCTTTCCGGGCGATGGGGCAGCGGCCTCCGTCATCCGCGACCATGCCATCGCCAACGGCATCATGATGCGCGCCGTGGGTGACACGATGATCATGTCGCCGCCGCTGATCTGGACCAAGGAGACGATCGACATGGCGGCCGAGCGGATTGCGAAAGCGCTCGACCTGGCGGAAGCCGATTTGCGGAAATAGGCCGGATCAGGAGGCCTGCCGCGACATGTCGAACGGCCTGATGGCGGAATAGTCGTTCTCCGCCCGGGCCTTCGTGGCATCGTGGCCGGCCTGCACCCGCAGCCAGAAATCCGCGGGCATCCCGAAGAGGTGCTCAAGCCGGATTGCCGTGTCGGCGGTCATGGATCGCCGGCCGGCCCCCATTTCGCTGACCCGGTTTGCCGGCACGCCCATCCTGTCGGCGAGCGCCCGCGAACTGAGGCCCAGCGGCTCCATGAATTCCAGATAGAGCATCCGGCCGGGGTGGGTGAGGATTCGAGTCTTGTCAACACGATCAGTCGTGGGGGACAGTCTCGTCATCGATTGCGTCCTCCATCTTCGCCGCCGAAACAGATCATATTCCGGTTAGGTCGCACGTCGATATACTTGTGACGCGCACTTTGGAGAAGACAATGACCAGTTCAAGCATCGTCCCGCTGATCGAGATCGAGGATGCCTCGCCGGAGGTCCGTGCCGTCTATGACGATATCATGAAGACGCGGGGGACGGACTGGATCAACAATTTCTGGAAGGTGCTGGCGCATGATCCGAAGCTTTTGAAGCGCACCTGGGCGAGCATCCGCGAGGTGATGGCGCCGGGCGCGCTCGACCCGCTGACCAAGGAGATGATCTACATCGCGGTCTCGGCCACCAACAATTGCGAATACTGCACCTTCTCGCACACGGCAGCAGCGCGCGCGAAAGGCATGAGCGAGGCGCAACTGATGGAGCTTCTAGCCGTTGTGGGAATGGCCAACGAGACCAACCGTCTCGCCAACGGCCTGCGGCCCCCCGTCGATCCGCAATTTCTCCCGTGAATGGACCGGCCGCGGGCGCCCGGTCGGAGCAGAGAACATGGCGAGAAAACTCTCCCGCAGCGCCAGGCGCAGCGCCGGTCAGCTGATGCTGGCGCCGGCCGTGGTGGCCATGCGCATGCCGTTGCTGATTGCGGAGGCGCAGAGCCATTCATCCCTGCGCAAGGAAACTGCCCTGGCCGGCAGCGAAAAGGCCACGGCCTTCGTGGAAGGCATGGCAGCGGCCCAGACCAGCCTGATGGGATCGATGTTCAGCTTCTGGCCCGAGGTCATGTCAGGGCGGACGCCGTCGCTCCTCAACGGCAACGCCGTCCAGCAGGCGATGGACGCAGCCATGGTGCCTTCGGGCAAGGCCGTGCGGGCCAACTTCCGGCGACTGGGCAAGACCAGATAGTCTAAAACGGCAAAAGCCGCGTGCTCCGACTGGGAGGACGCGGCCTTGCCGTCAATACGCACGGCACTCGCTTACTCGAAACACTGCGAAACTGTCGGCTCCGGTACGCAATACCTTTTCCGGAGCGGGGGCGGCTTTGCTGGCCGCCTCGTGATCTGTTCTAGTGGGACATCGTTACCGTGCGGTTATCAGGTGCTTAAGCAAACCTAAATCCGGCATTTTTTTGCGCGACTTCCGATGACGCTGGGGAAGGGGGCGAATTCAGCCCGCCTTGCCGCGCAGGAAGTTGATGATGCCGGAAAAATCCGTGCCGCCATGGCCCATGGCCTCGAAGAGCGCGTAGAGCTGGGCCGCTTCGGCGCCGAGCGGCGTGACGGCACCGGCCGATTGCGCGGCCTCCTGGGCGAGCTTCAAATCCTTGAGCATGAGGGCTGCGGCAAAGCCCGGTTTGTAGTCGCGGTTGGCCGGCGAACTGGGCACGGGGCCGGGCACCGGGCAGTAGGTGGTCAGCGACCAGCACTGGCCTGACGAGGTGGAGGCCACGTCGAACAGCGCCTGGTGGGAGAGCCCCAGCTTTTCGGCCAGCACGAAGGCTTCGCCGACCCCGATCATCGAAATGCCGAGGATCATGTTGTTGCAGATCTTGGCGGCCTGGCCGGCGCCCGCCTCGCCGCAATGGACGACGCGGCCGGCCATCGGTTCAAGCACGGTCTCGGCCCTGGCGAAGGACTCGGCCGATCCGCCGGCCATGAAGGTGAGGGTTCCCGCCTCCGCGCCGCCGACCCCGCCGGAGACCGGCGCGTCGATCGACAGCATGCCGGCGCCCGTGGCGATGGCATGCGCCTGCCGCGCGGATCCGACGTCGATGGTGGAGGAATCGATGAATAGCGTGCCCTTGGCCGCCGCCGGTACGATGTCGTCATAGACCGCCAGCACATGCTTGCCGGCGGGCAGCATGGTGACGACGACCTCGGCGCCCTCGACCGCCGCGCTTGCATCGGCAGCGATGGCGACCCCGTTGCCCTTGGCGATGTCCAGATTGGCAGCGACCAGATCGAAGCCGCGCACGACATGCCCCGCCTTGACGAGGTTGGCGGCCATGGGATTGCCCATGTTGCCGAGGCCGATGAATGCGATGGTGGTCATGTTTCCTCCCGGACGTGGCTCGCGCCGTGGACCGCCTATTTCCCGATCAGGTGCCTGGCGATGATGACGCGCATGATCTCGTTGGTGCCTTCGAGGATCTGGTGGACGCGCAGATCGCGGACCAGCTTCTCGATGCCGTATTCATGCAGATAGCCATAACCGCCGTGGATCTGCAGCGCGTCATTGGCGACGTCGAAACAGGCATCGGTGACGAAGCGCTTGGCCATGGCTGACCATTTGCTGGCGTCGTGGGTTTTCGCATCCAGGCGTGCGGCGGCGGTGTAGAGCAGCACGCGCGCGGCCTGGAGATCGGTCTCCATGTCGGCCAGCTTGAACTGCAGCGCCTGGAAACGGTCGATGGTCTGGCCGAAGGCCTGGCGCTCGCCGGCATAAGAGAGTGCCTTGTCGAAGGCTGAGCGGCCGCCGCCCAGCGAACAGGCGGCGATGTTGAGCCGGCCGCCATCGAGCCCCGCCATGGCGATGCGAAAGCCCGATCCTTCGCCCGACAGGACGTTTTCGGCCGGCACCTTGCAGTCTTCGAAGATGAGCTGGCGGGTGGACTGCATGTGCCAGCCCATCTTGTTCTCCAGCGAGCCGAAGGAGAGGCCGGGCGCGTCCTTCGGCACGACCATGGTGGAGATGCCTTTCGGCCCGTCCTCGCCGGTCCTGACCATGGTGACGTAGACATCGGAATCGCCGGCACCCGAGATGAACTGTTTTGCGCCGTTCAGCACATAGTCGCTGCCATTGCCGGCCGACCGCCGCGCGCGTGTCTTGAGGGCGGCAGCATCCGAGCCCGAGCCCGGCTCGGTCAGCGCATAGCACGCCAGCCATTCCATGGAGGTTAGTTTCGGCAACAGGCGCTGGCGCTGGGCCTCGTCGCCAAAGGTGTCGATCATCCAGGCGGCCATGTTGTGGATCGAGATGAAGGAGGAGAAGGCCGGGCAGGCGGCGGCGAGTTCCTCGAAGATCAGCACCGCGTCGAGACGGCCGAGCCCCGAGCCGCCGACATCCTCGGCGACATAGATGCCGCCGAAGCCGAGCGGGCCGGTCTCGCGGATCACATCGGCCGGGAAATGCCGCTCCCGGTCCCAGTCGAGCGCGAAGGGGGCGACGCGCTCGGCCGCGAAGGCAGCGGTCATGTCGCGGATGGCGCGCTGGTCCTCGTTGAGATCGAACTGGCCCTCGGTCCTTTCGGCGATGGCATCCATGGCGTCCTCCCTGGCAAGCCCCGCGCCTGTCGATCGTGCGGTGGCCCGAGAGGCAATCTAGAACATTGGGCGTGGCACGCAATGGCAGGGGATGGCTGGGTCAGCCCACGGGATTGTCCTCGTACCATTTGACGATTGCAGGCATCTGCGCCTCGAAGCCGCCCGGCACATAGACATTGAGCAGACCCGCCTCGGCATCGCCCCGGTTCTCGAAATCATGAATCGTGCCAGCGGGAATGATGACGAGTGTCCCGGCCGCGGCCTCGATCCAGCGGTCGCCGACCAACACGTGAACCGTGCCGGCGAGGACGTGAAAGATCTCGTCATTGGCGTCGTGGCTGTGCGGTCCGGGGCGGCTGCCATGCGGCTTCAGCCACCATTCCGAGACCGTGTAGCGATCGGCGGTTTCCGCGCCGTCGGCCTTGAAGACGGCGCGCATTGTCGGCATCGCATAGCTGCGGCCTTCGCCACTCGCCAGCACGATCGGCTGCCGGGGAGGTGGCCCAGCGGTCATGATTTCTCGCCAGCCTTGGGCCAGTAGGTCCCGAAGCACCACACCTTGCCCTCGGGATCGCGGCAGATGAATTCACGGCTGCCATAGTCACGCACGGTCAGACCCTCATCAATCGTCGCGCCGGCCTTGGCTGCGCGCTCGAAAATCGCGTCGACGTCGTCGACGGCGATGTAGAGCGATGTGCCACCCTGATCCGACGGGCCACCGACGATGGCGCCGTAGGCATCGTCGCTGACCTGGCCGAGCATGATCATTGAAGAACCGAAGGCCAGTTCGGCGTGGGCGACCGAGCCGTCCTCATTGTCGTAGCGGGCGTTGACGGAAAAACCGAAGGCCTCGACCAGCCAGTCGATCATGCGCACGGCATCGCGGTAGCGGAAGGTCGGGTAGAGCCTCGGCGGCTCGATCGCGTTCACTGTGGTCATGGCAATCTCCTTTGAGCATGAAGACATGCATCATGAACGCGGCATGGCCTGGCCGATTGAAGAAATGTTACCTCGGCATCAGGCGGCCGCCAGCCAGGCTGAAGGACTCTGGCCCGAGAATTCCCGGAACTCGCGGATAAGATGGGCCTGGTCGGCATAGCCGCAGGCGGCCGCGATGTCCGCCCAACCGGTCGCGGCGCGCCCGGCGGCCATTTCCTGCGCGCCCATGAAGCGGGCAATGCGCGAGACTGCCTTGGGCCCAAGGCCGATTTCCTCCAGGAACCGCGCAGACAGGTGCTTGCGGCTCCAGCCGAGGCGTTCGGCTATCCGTTCCACGGGGACGCGGCCGCCATGGGTGGTGATGGCCGAATAGGCCCAGGCAATTGAGGGCGAGGGTGGCTCTCCACCGAGAATGCGGCGGCTGACGAAAGCCTCCGCGATGGCGAGCCGCCGGGTCCAGTCGCGTTCATTGCCGAGTTGCTGGCGAAGACGGTTCAGCGATCGGTCCTCCAGATCGTCGAGCCGGATCATGCGGTCGGTCAGTTCACGCATCGGCAGGCCGAAGAACCGGCGCGCGCCGAGCGGGGTCATGTTGGCCTGGAAACAGGACGATCCGCCGGCCGAGCGGATCATCACGGGCGCCATGCAGAGGCCGGCGGCAAAACTCTGGAAACCCTCATCGGGGCGCGGTTCGCGGCCGAGCGCCATGTCGAACGGGTCGGCAAAGCCGATCAGCAGGGGCACCACGAGGGAGGCTGTCTCGGTCTGGCGGATGGGCGTGGGCGAAAACTCGCGGTAGAGGGCGAAATCATGGACCAGGCCGGCAAGGGCGGCCGGCGCCGGCGTCTTGAGAAGCCGGAAGCGTTCGTTGGCGATGTCGATCGTGCCAGGCCGGGGTAGCGCGGCGGGCAGGTCCGGTTCACTCCGCATGAGGACAAGATACAGCGAATCCGCTCAACGTCGCCAGTGGTGGAATGCGGGCGGGACGGCCAGCAGACATGCAGGTAAAAACCTGCGCTTGACATGCAGGTGTATGCCTGCATATTATACGTCACATAACGAGTGAGAAGATGGACGAAGACAAGGTTTTCAAGGCGCTGGCCGACCCGACGCGGCGAAAGCTGCTCGATCTCCTGAGTGAAAGGAACGGCCAGACGCTCGGCCAGCTTTGCGAGAATCTGGACATGGCCCGGCAATCGGCGACGCAGCATCTCGGCATCCTGGAGGCAGCCAATCTGGTGAGCGCCGTCAAGCGGGGCCGGGAAAAGCGGCACTTCATCAATCCGGTACCTCTGTATGAGGTCTACGAGCGGTGGGTGCGGAAGTTCGAACACCAGCGTCTCGGCCTGTTGCATGATCTGAAGAACGAGCTCGAAGGAGAGCAATGATGGCAAGAGAGACCACCAGCTTCGTGTATGTGACCTATATTTCCTCGACGCCGGAGAAGGTGTTCGAGGCGATTACCAAGCCGGAACTCGCGAGGCGCTACTGGGGCCACGAGAACGTCTCTGACTGGCGACCCGGCTCGACGTGGGAGCACGTTCGCGCCAACGACGAACGCACCGTCCAGCTCGTCGGCAAGGTGATCGAGGCATCCCCGCCTTCGCGCCTCGTCATCAGCTGGGCGAACGCGTCGCAGGCCGAGGATCCGGCCGCGCAGAGCCGGGTAACGTTCGATATCGTCGAATATGACGACATGGTTCGCCTGACCGTCAGCCATGACGAGCTGGAGGCCGGCAGCGGCATGTTCAACGGCGTCAGCAAGGGCTGGCCGGCGGTGCTGTCGAGCCTGAAATCTTTCCTGGAAACGGGCCAGGGTCTCGACATCTTCGCCAAGCCGAAGGCGGCCTGAGCCGGCGTCAAACGGGGCGTATTCCGAGGACCACCATCATGACCAGAACTTATAGCGGCGGATGCGCGTGTGGCGCGATCCGTTACGAGACCAGCCGTGCGCCAATTTTTCAGAACCACTGCCAGTGCCTGGACTGCCAGAAACGCAGCGGCACCGGGCACGGGTCCTATCTGACCTTCGCGCAGCGCGCCGACATGAGGATCGAGGGCGAGGCGCGTTCATGGCGGGTCGTGGGCGACAGCGGCACCGACAAGTTCCACGCCTTCTGCCCGAATTGCGGCACGCCGGTCTTCCTGACTTTTGCTGCCATGCCGGAGCTGATCGTGGTCCATGCGACCAGCCTCGACGATCCGGGCCAGTTCGAGCCGCAGGCGCTGACCTACAGCTTTCGCGGCCATGGCTGGGACCTGATCGATCCGTCCCTGCAGGCCTTCGAACGGATGCCGGGCTGACCTTCGCCGCAGTCGGAATTCTGCGAACCCGTTCGCAGGGGCATGCCGGCGCGCGTCGCGCTGCCGGAACATTCACCGGAAAGGACAGTGACATGACCGACGACACGAATTTCACGACCCGCTTCACGGTTTCTCAAAGCCCGGAGACGGTCTTTGCCGCCATCAATGACCCGCGCGCCTGGTGGAGCGGCGAATTCGAGGGCAGCACAAGCCAGCTCGGCGACATCTTCACCTATCGCTACAAGGATCTGCATCTGTCGAAACAGCAGGTGACCGAACTGGTTCCGGGCAGGCGGGTTGCCTGGCTGGTGCTCGAAAGCAGGCTGAACCACATCGAAGACGTGACGGAATGGGATGGCACCACCATCACTTTTGACGTCGCGTCCCAGGGCGACAAGACCGAACTGCTGTTCACCCATGTCGGGTTGAGGCCCGCGGTCGAGTGTTACGATACCTGCTCGGATGCCTGGACCGCCCTTATCCAGGGCAGCCTCCGGCAGCTGATCGAAACCGGCAGCACCGAGTTGCTCGTGCTCGACGGCGCCATCGCCTGATCCGGTCCAGCGGCCCGCGCCGGGCGACCATGCCCGGCGCAGGTCGATCGATCTCCGCTACAGCCCGACGAGAATGCGCAAGGGATGGTCGGGCTCCCAGAGCAGCCGGACGGCAAGTGCGATGCAGGTCACGACCAGCAGCGGCTTGATGATGGCCGCGCCCTTCTTCATGGCGAGGGCCGCGCCGACCCGAGCGCCGACAAACTGGGCCGCGCCCATCAGAAGTCCGATCTTCCAGGCGACCGCGCCGACGGCGGCAAAGAGCAGGAAGCCACCGACATTGGAGCTGAAATTGAGAAGCTTGGTGTGGGCGGTTGCCTTGAGCACGCCGTAGCCGGCGAGGGCGACGAAGGCCAGCATGAAGAAGGATCCGGTGCCGGGGCCGAACACGCCGTCATAAAAGCCGATGACGGGCACCACGGTGAGGCCGAACAGGAACGGCGTCATGCGCTCGGTGCGGTCGACATCGTCGAGCCGGGGCTTGAGCGCGAAATAGAGCGCGATCGCGACCAGCAGCGGGGGAAGTGCGAGGCGAAGGATGTCGGCCGGCAGGACGGTGGCCAGGAGCGCACCCAAAACAGCCCCCAGGAAGGAGAGCAGTGCCGAGGGCAATTGCCGCCTGAGGTCGACATGGCCGTTCATGGCGTAGGAAAGCGTGGCGGAGCCCGAGCCAAAAAGGCCCTGGAGCTTGTTGGTCCCCAGCGCAACAACCGGTGGATAACCGGCAAGCAGCAGGGCCGGCACCGTAATGAGGCCACCGCCGCCGGCTATGGAATCGATGAAGCCGGCGAGAAAGGCCGCCATCGCCAGCAGAAGGACGATTTCGAGGGTGAGGTCGGGCATATGGCGCATCCGCGAGGGTGTGGCGCTTCGACCATGCCGGCTCTGTTTGCGCAAGTGCGATTTGGGCGTAGGCTTCATGCATTGAGCGGCAGGCCGTCACGGGTGCCAGCCGCCGATGCCCGATCAACCGAGGGACCACGGCTTGAAGAACGTTGCCGAAGATCGGGCCATCGTGGCCGAGCTTCTTTTGCTGTTGCGCCTGATCCTCACGGACGGGGAGGTGCGCGACGCCGAACTCGCCATGCTGCAGCGCATCTGCCGGGAGTCCCTCGACGTGGAGGAGGCCGCCCTGCCGGGCCTCATGTACGTGGTCCAGGAGATGGGCGGGGCGAGTGAGTTCCAGACCGTGCGGGTGTTTCGCAGCTTTGATCACCCGCGCCGCGTGGCGCTTGCGCGGCGCATGGCGGCAATCGCCCAGGCCGATGCCGAGCTGAGCCGCCGCGAAGAGCGGTTCCTGGTGCGTCTGCTCGATATTCTCGATCTCCAGCCGGCCGACCTAGCGGGCAAGGCCAGCTAGGCGGACGCTGCGCGGCGGGCCAGCGCGCGCTCGAGATCGGGCGCCGCATCGACCAGCGCTCGACCAGCCTCGGATTGCGGGTCGTCCAGAACCGCGCCGGTGCGGCCACGTTCCACGATCTTTCCGTCATGCATGACCATGACGTCATCGGTGATGGCGCGGGCCACGGTGAGGTCGTGCGTGATGAAGAGATAGGCGACGCCCAGCCGTTGGTTGAGATCGGCGAAGAGATCGAGGATCTGGGCACGGATCGAGACGTCGAGCGCCGATACCGGCTCATCGGCAATGATCAGCTTCGGACGGGTGATAAGGGCACGCGCGATCGACAGGCGCTGGCGCTGGCCGCCGGAAAATTCGTGCGGGTATTTGTCCATGTCGGCGGCGTGCAGTCCGACCTCTGTCAGGGCGCTCGCCACGCGCTCGCGCCGCTCCGCGCGGTCGGGCTGCTTCTCGAGCAGATGCAGCGGCTCGGAGACGAGGCGTTCGACCTTGTGGCGCGGGTTGAAGGAGCCGAAGGGATCCTGGAACACCACCTGCATGTTGCGGCGGAGGGGCCGCAGAAGCGGCTCGCTCTTGTCGGAGAGCTCGTCGCCGAGAAGGCGTATCGATCCGGATGTCGGGCGATCGAGCGCCAGGATCATGCGGGCCAGCGTCGATTTTCCGCAGCCCGAGCGGCCGACCAGCGCGACCGACTGGCCCTCCCTGAGGTCGAAGGACACGCCGTCGACGGCGCGGAACGGTTCGGCCTTGCGGAACAGCGAGGTGCGGCGGCCGGGATAGTCCTTCACCACGTCTGTGATGGAGAGGAGAGGGGTCCCTGATCGGCCCTCGGAGGGTTCACCCCCCTTCCGCGCCTGCGGCGCGACCTCCCCCACAAGGGGGGAGGCAAGGGTTCGGCGGACCTCCGGCACATGGGTCGAGGCGTGGGCCAGTTGCTTCGTATAGGGGTGCGACTGCTCTGTAAAGATCGTGGCGGCGGGACCTGCCTCCAGCACCTCGCCATGGCGCATGATCGTCAGCCGGTCCGCCATCTCGGCGACCACCGCCAGATCATGCGAAATCAGCATCAGGCCCATGCGCCGCTCGCTGACCAGATCGCGCAGGAGGTCTAGGATCTGTGCCTGGAGCACCACGTCGAGCGCCGTTGTCGGTTCGTCGGCGACGAGCAGTTTCGGGGACAGCGCGCAGGCGATGGCGATGACCACGCGCTGGCGCTGGCCGCCCGACAGTTCGTGCGGGTAGCGCGAGAGCGGGAACTGCTTTTCGGGCAGACCGACCCGGTCGAGCATGGCACGCGCACGGTCCTCGGCATTGGCCCGGCTGGCACCGGTGTGCCAGCGAATGCCCTCGGCGACCTGCTCGCCGATGGTCTTGACCGGGTTGAGCGCGGTCATCGGCTCCTGGAAGACCATGCCGATATCGTCGCCGCGCAACTTGTTCATCGCGGCTTCGGGGGCGGCCAGGATGTCGATGCCGTCGAAGGTGACGCGGCCCTGCGTGGTTGTGCCTTCAGGCAAAAGCTTCATCAGGGTCAGCGCCGTCATCGACTTGCCGGAGCCGGATTCGCCGACGATGCCCATGACCTCGCCCTGGGCGATCGACAGGTCGATGCCTTTCAGGATCGGCGTGCCGGCGATGTCGAGCCGCAAATTCTCGATTTCGAGCAGGCTCATCGCCGCTGCCTCAGTCTGGGGTCGAGCAGATCGCGCAGGCCGTCGCCGAGAAGATTTAGCCCCAGAACGGTGATCACGATGGCCATGCCGGGGAAGAGGGCGAGATGCGGGGCGACCATCATGCGCGTCTGGGCGTCGAACAGCATGCGCCCCCAGGACGGCATGGGCGGCTGGGCGCCGAGCCCGAGATAGGAGAGGCCGGCTTCCGCCAGGATGCCGAGCGCGAACTGGATCGTGCCCTGAACCAGCAGGATCGAGGCGATGTTGGGCAGGATGTGCTCGACAGTGATGAGGGTGGGACCCTTGCCGGCGGCGCGGGCGGCGAGGATGTACTCGCGCGGCCAGATGGACAGGGCGCCGGCGCGCGCGACACGGGCGAAGACGGGGATGTTGAAGATGCCGATGGCGATGATGGCGTTGCCGGCACCGGGGCCGAAGATGGCGGTGATCATGATCGCCGAGAGCAGGGCGGGAAAGGCAAAGACCAGATCGTTGAAGCGCATCAGCGCCTCGTCGATCCAGCCGCCGCGGGCCGCCGCCCAGCAGCCGAGCGGCACGCCGATGGCAATGCCGATACCCACCGCCACGACAGCAACGGCGATCGAGTTGCGCGCGCCGACCATGATCATCGACAGGATGTCGCGGCCGAAATGATCGGTGCCGAACCAGTGTTCGGCGGACGGGGTCTGCATGCGGCTCGCAACGACGAGATCGGTGACGTCGTAGGGCGACCAGACGAAGGAAAGAAGCGCCATGCCGGCGATCAGCGCGGTGATCACGAAGCCGATCAGGAAAGACCGGTTGGTGAAGGCATTGCGCGCCAGGGCGCCGATGCCTTCAGGCGGTATCTCGGCCGGCTCGACGCTCATCGGGCCGACCTCAGCCGGGGATCGACGACCGCGTAGAAGAGATCGACCAGGAGGTTGATGAGGATGACGCTGGCGACCAAAAGCATGACGACGCCCTCGACCACGATCAGATCGCGCTGCGAGATCGCCTGGAAGACGAGGCGGCCGAGGCCCGGCAGGTAGAAGACGTTCTCGATGATGATGGTGCCAGCCAGGAGGAAGGCGAATTGCAGGCCGAGAATCGTAAGCACCGGGATCATGGCGTTGCGCAGCGCGTGGCGCCACAAGACGTAGCGGCGCGGCATACCCTTGGCGCGCGCGGTACGGATGTAGTCCTCGCCCAGCACTTCCAGCATGGCCGAGCGCGTGACGCGCGCCAGGATGGCTGCCTGGGGAAGCGCGAGTGCGACCGCCGGCAGGACCAGCGCCTTGAGACCGGGCCAGATGCCGCCGCCCCAGCCGGGAAAGCCGCCGGCCGGCACCAGTTGCAGCCAGACGGCGAAGACATAGACCAGCATGAGTGCGAACCAGAAATTGGGCACCGCGACGCCGACCTGGGCGGCACCCATGGAGACCGTGTCGCCGACCCGACCGCGGCGCGCGGCCGCGAAGATGCCGACGGGAATGGCGATGGCGGTGGATAGGAAGAGCGCGATCAGCGCCAGGGGAAGGGAAACCACCGCGCGTTCGGCGATCAGGTCGATGACGGCCGCGGAATAGGTGAAGGAACGTCCGAAATCGCCCACCAGCATGCCGCCCGCCCAGTTGAGGTAGCGGATGAGGATCGGGTAGTCGAGGCCCATTTGGGTGCGCAGGGCGGCGACGGATTCCGCTGTCGCGTTCATGCCGAGCATGAGGCGGGCCGGATCGCCGGGCAGAAGCTCCATGACGGCGAACACCACCATGGAAGCCACCGCGAGCGTCAGGAAGCCGATGACGAGGCGCTTGAGGAGGAAAACGGTCATTTCACCTGGACGAGCCGCTAGGCGTCACTTGCAAACGCCCTCCGGCCGGCGGCCGAAGGGCGGTCCTGGAATGGCCTGGCTGTGGCCTATTCGGTCCAGCGGACCTGGCTGAGATCGGCAACGGCCAGCGGCCAGTTCTCCCACATGCCCTCGATGCGAGCATCCCAGACGCCGATCTTGGGCAACTGGAAGAGGAAGCCGACCGCGGCGTCCTCAGCGAGCATACGCTGCAGATCCCCGAAGATCGCGTTGCGGCGCGCCTCGTCGGTCGTCACGGAGAGTTCTTCGTAGAGTGTGTTGAACTCTTCGTTCTGGTACTGCAAGTAGTAGTCGTCGCGGGCATAGATGCCGATATCCACCGGCTCGACATGGCTGATGATGGTCATGTCGAAATCCTTGTCGGTAAAGACCTGGGACAGCCATTCCGGCCATTCCACGGGGATGATCTCGAGGTCGATACCGACCTCGCGCAACTGCGCCGCGATCACCTGTCCGCCGTCACGGGCATAGGTTGGGGGTGGGAGGCGCAGGGTGGCAGAGAAGCCATCCTCGAAACCGGCCTCGGCCAGCAACTCGCGGGCGCGTTCCACGTCATGCGGGTAGGTGTCGGTCAGATCGACATAAGCTGGGTTGTGGGGGGCAAAATGCGAGCCGATCGGAACGCCCAGGCCGGAAGAGGCGGCCATGATGACCTCGTCGCGGTTGATGGCATGCGAGATCGCCTGGCGGACGAGCAGATTGTCGAACGGCTCGCGCTGGTTGTTGATGGACAGGATGGTCTCGCCCTCGGTCGAGCCGATGACTACTTCGAAGCGCGGATCGGCTTCGATCTGTGACAGCGCATCGCCGGCCGGCATGTTCGACATGGCGTGGACGTCGCCCGACAGCAAGGCGGGAATAGCGGCGGCGGCATCAGGCACGAAGCGGAACTCGGCGCGGTCGAGATAGACGTCCTCGCCCCAATAATCTTCGTAGCGGGTCAGCGTGACGGCCGAGCCGCGCGCCCAGTTGTCGAACTTGAACGGACCGGTGCCGACGGGGTTTTCCTGATTGGTCTCTGCCGAGGCCTCGGAAACGATCGCTGCCTCACCCCAGGCCAGGTTAAACAGGAAATTGCCCTGCGGACCCGAAAGCGTCACCTCCACGGTGGTGTCGTCGATCACCTCGACGTTCTCGATAGCTGCGAAGAGAGCTTTCTGCGGGTTGGTGGAGTCCTCGGCGCGGGCGCGATCGAGGGAGAACTTGACGTCCTCGGCCGAGAAGGATGCGCCGTCATGGAAGGTGACGCCTTCGGCCAGATGGAAGGTGTAGACCGTGCCGTCTTCGGAGATGTCCCAGGAGCGCGCGAGGCCGGGCAGGACCTCGCCGCTGTCGTTCATGCGGGTGAGGCCCTCGAAGATGTTCTGGTAGCCAATTTCCTTGATCGCGGCGGCGGCACCCGCTGTCGGGTCGAGATGCGGCGGCTCCAGCACCATGCCAATGACGATGTCGGTTCGCTGGGCGTTGGCCGCGGTGCCCATGGCGAGCGTCAGCGCCGTCGCCACGACGATGGATTTCAAGATTCTCATTATGCGAAACTCCCGTCTGGATTCTGATTGAGGCGATCAAAGCGCGAATTGGAGCTGGAGTAAATCGGGATTGTTCCGCGTTGATGAGATATAGCGGATGCGCTATATAACTCGCGTGGATTGGTCGGTCGAAATCCTTGAGGCTGCAGAAGCCGAGATCGAGGCACTGCAGCCTGGGCTTCAGGCACGGCTTGTCCGGTTGCTGGAGATGATCGAGAGGATCGGTCTCGACAATCTGCGCGAGCCGCATGTCAAGCAGATCGATGGAAAGCTCTGGGAACTGCGGGCCAAGGCGGCTGAGGGCATTGCCCGAGGCATGTATGTGACGGCGAGTGGTCGGCGCGTGATCGTACTCCATGTCTTCGTCAAGAAGTCCCAAAAGACGCCGTCAAAGGCGATAGCGATCGCCAAGAAGAGAATGAAGGAGGTCATGCCATGAAGCGGCTGAATGCACTGAAAAAGCGCTTGATGGAAAATCCCGAGTTCCGCTCCGAATATGCGAAGGCCGATGCCGAGTATGCCGTCATCGAGGCGCTCATTCGCTCTCGCGTCGATGCCAATCTTTCCCAGGCGGAACTGGCCAGCAAGCTTGGCACCACCCAATCCTCCATCGCCCGGCTGGAAGGCGGCGGCGTTTCGCCGAGCCTAGCCACGCTGCGCCGCTATGCTGCCGCCACTGGCAGCCGCCTCAAGGTCTCACTGGTACGCGAAGAAGAAGGCGCCTCATAAGCCGCCCCTACGCCTGCACACCACGCAGCAGCGCGTCCATGCCGATTGCCATGACCTTTGCGGATTCCACCATGTCGTCGATGCCGACCCATTCGTCGGGACGGTGGGCGAGATCGAGGATGCCCGGCCCGTAGGCGATGCAGTCATGCAGATGGCCGATGCGGGCAACGTGCTTCTGGTCGTAGGTGCCGGGCGAGATGACATAGTCGGGCTCGCGGCCGAAGATCTCGCGGATGCCCTCGGCAATGGCGGTCACGACGGGGGCGTTGCGCTCGGTCATGGTCGGCAGCACTTCCATGACGTCGCGAATGTCGTAGCGGAATTTGTCGCGGTCGCGCGTCAGGCGGTCCAGGATGGAGACGACCTCGTTCTTCACCTCGTCCAGCGACTCTTCCAGCAGGAAGCGGCGGTCGATGGTCATGCGGCAGGAATCCGGTACGTTGGGCGAGGGCAGGCCCGGCCGGTAATCCTCGGTCTGGCCGCCATGGACGGAATTGATGTTCATGGTCGAGCGGCGGGCGCCCTCAGGCACCACCGGCATCTCGGTCTGCTTGCTGTCGAGCAGGGGAAAGAGTTCCTCCTCGAAGGCATGCATCACGGCGCCCATGTGCCGCACCGCGCAGTCGCCGAGGAACGGCATGGAGCCATGGGCGATCTCGCCCTTGGTCTCGATCTCCGCCCACCAGACGCCGCGATGGCCAAGGCAGATGCGGTCCTTGTTGAGTGGTTCGGGGATGATGACGTGGTCGACGCGGGGTTTTGAGAAAAACCCCTGCTTCGCCAGGTAGGCCACGCCGCCAAAGCCGCCCGATTCCTCGTCGACTGTGCCCGAGATCTCGATGGCGCCGGGGAAATCGGGGTAGACGGCCATGAAGGCGTCGACCGCGATGATGGAGGCGGCCATTCCGCCCTTCATGTCGCAGGCGCCGCGCCCATAGACCCTGCCGTCCTTCACCAGGCCGGCGAACGGGTCGACCGTCCAGCCATGGCCCTCCTCGACGACGTCGATATGCGAATTGAAGTGGACGGTCGGGCCGGGGGAGCGCCCCTCGCGCCGCGCCACCACATTGGTGCGCGGAAAGCGATCGGTATCGCCCGGTGCGCCTTCGCCACGGATGAGGCGGGTCTCGAAGCCGAGTGCCTGAAGATAGCGCGCGATGTACTCGGCGCAGGGCGTGTAGGCCTCGCCCGGCGGGTTCACTGTCGGAAAGCGGATCAGGTCCTGGGTAAGCGAAACGACCGCCTGGCGGCGGTCTTCGACGGCGCGGAAAAGAGACTCATTCATGAGCGCAATCAACAGGCTTTGGCGCCGGCTGGCAAGCGGATGATGGTTCGTGCGACGCGCCTCGGACGAGGAGGGGAGGAGCTTCTGCAAAGAAGGTTAGCGCGCGTTAATATTAGCCGTTCAGCAAACGTTCAAAACTTTCACCTAGCATCATCGTGTATTGCCGGTGAACGCCTGGCGCGTTTAACTGAATGTGGTGGGACTTGTCTGTGTTGGGGGTAAGGGCTGATGTGGAGATGGGCGCTGGCGGCCGGTGTGGCCGTATTTCTGGCCGCGGGCAGTGCACAGGGGGCAAGCCTGGTCGCCACGATCGACGTGCCAAACCAGACCATGACCGTGAAGCGCCACGGCGAAGTCATCCATCACTGGCGGGTTTCGACCGCACGCGCCGGCTACATCACGCCGCGCGGCGAATTCCGACCCTATCGCGTCCATCGCATGTGGCACTCGCGCACCTACGGCAATGCGCCGATGCCCTATGCCGTGTTCTACGATCGCGGCTGGGCCGTGCACGGCACGTCGGCGGTCAGCCGCCTCGGCCAGCCGGCCTCGCATGGCTGCGTGCGGCTGGAAACCGCCAATGCCCGAATCTTCCATGATCTGGTGCGGGAGATCGGACCGGGCAACACGAGGATCATCGTCACCGACGAGCCGGCCTCCTCGCTTTCGGCCGAACTGCGGCGCTAGCGATCACGAAAGCGGGGTATCGACCCCAAAGCCGGTTTCCTTCCTGCCGCGTCTTGGCTACCAGTTGGGCGCAGGAGGAACGTTCCATCCATGAATGCGCGACCACGGGTCAACCTCTCCAAGCCGGTCTCGGACGAAATCCGCAAGACCACCTGCTACATGTGCGCCTGCCGGTGCGGGATCGACGTTCACCTCAAGGACGGCAAGCTCCGCTATATCGAGGGCAACCGAGACCATCCGGTCAATCGCGGCGTGTTGTGCGCCAAGGGATCGGCCGGCATCATGCAGCACCATGCGCCGGCGCGCCTGAGGTCACCACTCAAGCGGGTCGGCCCGCGGGGTTCGGGGCAGTTCGAGGAGATCTCCTGGGACGAGGCGCTGGCGATCGCCGGCGACTGGCTTGGCGAGGTGCGCCGGACGGACCCCAAGAAGCTTGCCTTCTTCACCGGACGCGACCAGTCGCAGTCGCTAACGGGGTTCTGGGCGCAGCAATTCGGCACGCCCAACTATTCCGCGCATGGCGGCTTCTGTTCGGTGAACATGGCGGCCGGCGGTATCATGACCATCGGCGGCGCGTTCTGGGAGTTCGGCTCGCCGGACTGGGACCGCACCAAGCTGTTCGTGATGTTCGGAGTCGCGGAAGACCATGATTCCAATCCCATCAAGATGGGCCTGTCGAAACTGAAGGGCAGGGGGGCGCGCTTCGTCTCGGTCAATCCGGTGCGCACGGGCTATTCGTCCATCGCCGATGACTGGATCGGGATCAGGCCGGGGACGGACGGGCTGCTCATCCTGTCGCTGGTCCACGAGTTGCTGAAGGCACGGCGCATCGATGTCGACTATCTCATGCGCTATTCCAACGCGGCATGGCTGGTGGTGGACCAGCCGGGCACGGCGGAGCATGGCCTTTTCGCGCGCGACAAGGACGGCAAGCCGCTGGTCTTCGAGACGGTGACCGAAAGAGTGGTCCAGTTCGGGACCAAGGGCGGGCGCGCAGCCTTGTCCGGGCGCGCCCAGCTGGAAGATGGCCGATCTGCCGTTCCCGTCTTCGAGCTGATGGCGAACGAATATCTCGATCCGAAATACGCGCCCGAAGCCGTAGAGCAGGAAACGGGCGTTGCGGCCGACACGATCCGGGGGCTGGCGGCCGAGATCGGGCGCGTGGCGTTCGAGGAGACGATCGAGATCGACCAGCCCTGGACCGACATGAATGGCGAACGCCATCCGAGCTTTGTCGGGCGGCCGGTCTCCTTCCACGCCATGCGTGGCATTTCGGCCCATTCCAACGGGTTCCAGACCGCCCGCGCCCTTCACATGCTGCAGGTGCTGATCGGCGCGGTCGACTGTCCGGGCGGTTTCCGTTTCGAGCCGCCCTACCCAAAACCGCTTGCCGCCCATCCGCGCCCACACGGCAGGGCGGAGCACTTCGGATCCAACCAGCCGCTGTCGGGTCCGCATCTGGGGTTCCCGCTGGGGCCGGAGGACCTGCTGATCGACGAGGAAGGCCGGCCGGCCCGGCTCGACAAGGCCTTTTCCTGGGAGGCGCCGATTGCCGCCCATGGGCTGATGCACATGGTAATCGCCAACGCCCATGCCGGCGATCCGTATCCGATCGACGTGCTGTTCCTCTACATGGCCAACATGGCCTGGAACTCGTCCATGAACACGGCCGGGACCATTGCCATGCTGGAGGCCAGGGACGAGGTCACGGGCGAATACCGCATCCCGAAGATCATCGTCGCCGATGCCTATGCCTCCGAGACGGTCGCCTATGCCGATCTGGTGCTGCCCGACACGACCTATCTGGAGCGCCACGACTGCATCTCGCTGCTCGACCGGCCGATATCGGAGCCGGATTCGGTGAATGATGCGATCCGCTGGCCGGTGGTCGAACCCGATCGCCAGGTCCGGCCGTTCCAGTCGATGCTGATCGATCTGGGGTCGCGGCTGGCGCTGCCGGGTTTCGTCGACAGCCGCGGCAAGGCGCTTTATGCCGATTATGCCGACTACATCGTCAATCATGAGCGCCGACCGGGCATCGGGCCGCTGGCGGGTTTTCGCGGGCGGGATGGGTCGCGCGCGGGCAGGGGGGCGGCCAATCCCGAACAGCTCGAGCGCTATATCGAGAACGGGTCGTTCTTCTCCGCCGAAATTCCCGAGGAAGCGCGCTTTTTCAAGCACGCCAATGCGGCCTATCAGGATTTCGCGGTGCGCATGGGCTTCTTCGACACGCCGCAGCCGGTGACGTTCCAGCTCTATTCGGAGGAATTGCAGAAATTTCGTCTCTCCGCCGAAGGGCTGCGCGAGCCGGTAGCGCCCGAGGTCCATCGCTCGCGCATCCTGTCGGCCTTCACGCCGCTGCCCTCGTGGTACCGGCCGCTGGAGGAAGCGGCGGTCGACCGGGGCGAATTCCCGCTCCACGCCATCACCCAGCGCCCGATGGCGATGTACCATTCCTGGGGATCGATGAATGCCTGGCTGCGCCAGATCCACACCGCCAACCGGATGTTCGTGCCGGGAGCCGTGTGCGACGAACACGGCCTGACCGACGGGGACTGGGCCTGGATCATCTCGCATCACGGCCGGATCAAGGTGCAGGTAGCCCGCACCGAAACCGCCAATCGCGACACGCTGTGGACCTGGAACGCGATCGGCAAGCGCAAGGGCGCGTGGGGGCTCAAAGACGGCGTTCCCGAGAACCAAAAAGGCTTTCTTCTGAATCACCTGATCCACGAACTTCTGCCCCCGCGCGAAGACGGCATGCGGTGGTCGAATTCGGACCCGGTGACCGGCCAGGCGGCGTGGTACGACCTGCGGGTGCGCATCGAGGCGGCCGAGCCAGGCGAGGCAAGCGAGCCCGACTTCGCGCCCGCGCGGGTGCCAACGGGCGAGGGCACGCAAGAACTGCGCTACGGGCAGGAGTGGAACGAATGACCTCGCTTCCGACGGCTCCGACACCCAAGAAGCTCTGCCTCGTCATCGATCTCGACGTATGCGTGGGCTGCCATGCCTGCGTGATCTCCTGCAAGGAGTGGAACACCGGTGGCTATGGCGCAGCCCTTTCGGACCAGGATCCATATGGGCGCGACGTCTCCGGGACCTTTCTCAACCGCGTCCACAGCTACGAGGTGGTACCGGAGGGGGGCGAGGTGGTCGGGGAACGGGGCGAGGCGCGGATCGTGCACTTCCCCAAATCCTGCCTGCATTGCGAGGACGCCCCTTGCGTGACGGTGTGCCCCACCGGCGCCTCCTACAAGCGGGACGAGGACGGCATCGTGCTGGTCGAGGAGGATATGTGCATCGGCTGCGGCCTTTGCGCCTGGGCCTGCCCGTATGGCGCGCGCGAGATGGATCTGGCGGCCGGCGTGATGAAGAAATGCACGCTGTGCATCGACCGCATCTACAACGAGACGATCCCCGAGATCGACCGCGTGCCATCCTGCGTGCGGACCTGCCCGACCAATGCGCGCCATTACGGCGATCTGGCCGACCCCGGTTCCGATGTCTCGAAGATGGTTGCCGCACGCGGCGGTTTTGACCTGATGCCGGAGCAGGGGACAAGGCCGGTCAACAAGTACCTGCCGCCGCGTCCGCGCCAGAACCTGGCATCAAGCGCCCCGGCGCGCGTCGAGGATACGAGCGGCGCCAAGGGGCTGCTCGCCTGGGTCGATTCCATGCTGGACCGGATCTGAGAATGCATCCCGCGCTGTCGCTCATCTTCTTCACCACGGCGTCCGGCCTGGGCTATGGGCTGGCGGGGGTGCTGGGGCTGGGCCTTCTCGATCCGCTTTCCTGGGCGACCAAGATCGCGCATGTTCTGGCGCTGGTGCTGATCGGCGCGGGTCTGATCTCGTCCACGCTGCATCTCGGCAATCCGCAGCGCGCCTGGCGTGCGCTCAGCCAATGGCGTTCGAGCTGGCTGTCCCGGGAAGGGGTGATGGCGCTCGCCACCTTCGTGCCGCTGGCGCTCAATGCGGGCGCGGTGGTCTTCCTCGACTGGCATATCGTCTGGGCGGGGTGGCTTGGTACGGTCATGGCCGCAGTCACGGTCTATTGCACGGCGATGATCTATGCATCGATCAAGGCAATAGACGCCTGGCACACCAAGCTGACGCCGGCCAGCTACCTGCTGTTTTCCGCGGCGGGCGGGACGCTTGCCGCCAGCTTCTTTGCGGCGGCGGGCGCGGGGCCCTGGGCGGCACTGGCCGTGGCCGGAATCCTGCTTCTTGCCGCTGCCTGGGCGGCCAAGCTCGCCTGGCGCAACCGGTTGAGCCGACGGCCGCGCTCGACGCCAGAGACCGCGACTGGGCTCGGCGCCATCGGCAAGGTGCGGCTTTTCGAACCGCCGCACACCAACGACAATTACCTGACGCGCGAGATGGGGTTTCGCATTGCGCGCAAGCATGCGTCAAAACTGTTCCGGATCGCCTTCGGTGCGGGCTTGCTGGTGCCGCTGGTGCTGGCGGTGGTGGCGCTGTTGCTGCCGGCCGGAGGTGCGACAGTGCTGCTTGGGCTGGCCGTTCTCGCGTATGGCGCCGGCGTGCTGGTCGAGCGCTGGCTGTTCTTCGCCGAGGCGCGGCACTCGGTCATGAACTACTATTGAGGCTGGTTCAGATCGACCAGCGCTTGTGGAACCACATCCACTGGGCCGGATCCTCGCGCACCCAGCGTTCGACGACGTCGTTGAGGAGCTGGGCGCTGGCCTTGACGTCGACCACGCCTTCGGGCGTGCGGGGCAGTTCCAGCCGGTCCTCGATGACAAGGCGGTAGCGGTTGCCGGGCAGCCGGATGGAGCGAGCGGGATAGACGTCGCAGTCATATTGCCGCGCGAGCTTGGGCAGCAGCGGGCTGGTCAGGCAGGGCCGGCCATAGAAGGTCGTCTTGACGCCACGCAGGAATTTCTGGTCGACCAGCACCCCGATATTGCCGCCGCGTTCCAGGATGCGGGCCAGCGCGAAGGAGACGCCAGCGCGGGAGGCGAGCAACTCACCCATGGAAGAGCGGCGGGTCTTCAGGATGTAGTCGGCCAGATAGGGGTTGTTGGGGGCGCGGAAGAGGGCTGTGACGGGCAGGCCGAAACTGGCTGCGGCGATCGGCAGAAGCTCGAAATTGCCCATATGCGCGGTGAAGATGATATGCGGCTTCTCCTCCTCGCGCAGCTTGAGAAACGTCTCCTCGCCGACGACCTCGATGCGGCTCGCCCCGCGATTGTCGGGATCGAAGTCGAAGAGTTCCGCCAGATTGATGTACTCGACCGCCAGGCGCGCCATGTGGGCCCACATGTCGGAGGCGATCCGCTGGATTTCCTCTTCCGGTTTTTCAGGATAGGCGGCGCGGAGATTGGCGAGCGCGACGCGGTTGCGGCCGAAGAGGGGGCCGATGCGGCGGGCGACCCATTCGCCCAGCGACAGTGCCTTTTCGGCCGGTAGCAGCCTGCAGATCCACAGAGCCCCCATGGCGAGCCGTGCGACGAGCCAGTATTCCAGCTTCTTGAGACCGCGCGCCGCCTTGAAGAGAAACGGCCTCAGCACGGGCTTGCCCGTGGCCATCACTCGATCCTGAGCACGATCTTGCCGAAGACCTGGCGGCTTTCCATGCGTTCCAGCGCCTCGCCGATGCCGTCGAAACCGATCTCGCGGTCGATTACCGGGTGAACCAGGCCGGCCGCCATCTTGAGCATGGCGTTTTCCATGTTCTCCTTGCGGCAGCCGAAGGAGCCAAAAATCCTGATCTGCTGCTGGAAGAGCTGCATCAGATTGATGCTGGTCGAGACGCCCGAGGTCGAGCCGCAGGTGACGATGCGCCCGCCGCGCTTGAGTACGAGCATGGAGCCCGCCCAGGTGTCGGCGCCGACATGCTCGAAGACGACGTCGACGCCCTTCTTCTTCGTCAGCTTGCGCGTCACGCCTTCGAAGCGGTCTTCGCGGTAGTTGATGACGTGATCGGCGCCAAGCGCCATGGCCTTCTCGATCTTGTCGTTCGAGCCGACCGTGGTGATGACGGTACAGCCCATGCGGCGGGCCAGCTGCAGGGCGGCCGAGCCGATGCCCGAGCCGCCGGCATGGATGAGGATGGTTTCACCCGGTTGCAGCTTCGCATTGTCGAACAGCATGTGCTCGACCGTGCCGAAAGTGATCGGGGCCACGGCCGCGCCGATCACGTCGACGCCAGGCGGGGCGGGCACGAGTTGGCGGGCCGGCAGGTTCATCTTTTCCTGGGCAAAGCCGTCGAGATGGAAGCCGTGCACGCCCTCGACATGCTCGCACAGATTGTCGCGGCCTTCGCGGCAGTTGCGGCAGTGGCCGCAGATGCGGGCGCCGAAGATGGAGACGAGTTGCCCCGGCACCAGGCCCGCCACGCCCGGCCCGATCGCCTCGACATGGCCGCAGGCCTCGGCGCCGACGGTCAGCGGCATCTTGCGCTTGGCAAACGCCATGCCGCGCCAGCCCCAGACGTCGATGTGGTTGAGCGCGACCGCGGCGATGCGAACCGTCACTTCGCCGAAACCGGGGGCGTCCGGCTCGGGGAGGTCGACGATCTCGAGCTTTCGCTCCTCGACAAGCTGCAATGCGCGCATGTTTTTTCCTGATATCCGGTCTTGCGAGGCGGGTTAGACCGGTTCGCGCGCCATGACAAGGCAGGTGTTCTGTCCGCCGAAGCCGAAGGAATTGGACAGGACCGAGCTGACGGAGGCCTGTCTCGCCACATTCGGCACGACGTCGAGTTGGATAGCGGGATCGGGATTGTCGTGATTGATCGTCGGCGGGATGATCCCCTCACGCATGGTGAGGATGGAGAAGACCGCCTCGACGGCGCCTGCGGCCGACAGCGTGTGGCCGATCATCGACTTGTTGGAGGAGACCGGTATGTCGCAGATCCGCTCGCCGAAGACGGCCGAGAGCGACATGTGCTCCATCTTGTCGTTTTCGGGGGTGGAGGTGCCGTGGGCATTGACGTAGCCGATCTCGTCGGGACGCATGCCGGCATCCTCGATCGCCGCGCTGACGGCGGCGATCGCCGGCGAGCCGTCCGGCTTGGAGCGGGTGCGGTGGAAATCGTCGGCGCGTTCGCCGCAGCCCCGGATGATGCCGAGGATTTCGGCGCCGCGCGCAAGTGCGCTGTCGAGCGATTCCAGCACCAGCGCCGCGCCGCCCTCTGCCAGCACAAAGCCGTCGCGATCCTTCGAGAACGGCTTGGAGGCCTTTTCGGGACGCTCGTTCTGGGTCGACAGGGCCGAGAGCAGCGAGAAGCGGATCAGCGCCTCGGCGGTGGCCGAACCGTCAGCACCGATGGCGAGTGCGCGCTCGCATTCGCCGCGGCGGATGGCCTCGGTGGCGAGCTGGATTGCGGTGGCGCCGGAGGCGCAGGCGGTCGACAGGGTGATCGGCAGGCCGCGCACGCCGTGCTTGCGGGACAGGCGCTCGGCGATGGTGCCGAACTGCGAGGCATCGAAGGAATCATGCGTCTCGCTGCGCCGGGCCGCATCAAGCAGCCGGTCGTAGCCTTCGCCTTCCTGGCCTGCCGCGTGAAGCGCGAAGCGCGTGGTCCAGTCGATCTCGACGGGCGGCGAGGCCAGGAACAGAGGCGCGTCCATCCTCTCGAGTCCGGCCTGCGCCATGGCCTCGCTCGCGGCGAGGTCGGCCAGCTGGAAGGTGAGGGCGGTGGCGCCCTGATTGCTGGACTCGAGGAAATCGACCGTGCCGGCGATGGTGGTCGCCAGATGGTCGATCGGGAAACGGGTAATGGAATGGATGCCCGAACGCCCGGCGGTAAGGGCTGCCCAGTTTTCCTGCTCGCCGGTGCCGAGCGACGTCACGATGCCGACGCCCGTCACCGCGACTTGCGGCCTGCCCTTGTGATCGGTGTTGGTCATGGCGTCCGTCTCCCGGGCGATCAGGCGGGTTCGAGGAGGGCCATGCCCTCGGCGCGGTGATAGCCTATGGTGGTGGCCAGCACGCGCTCGGGCACGCCCGCGAAGGCCGCCTCGGCGTCCGCATCGATCGGCGGGAAGCCCGCACGGTTCGACAGGCAGAGCGCGGCCAGCGCCACAGCAAGCAGGAACTCCGCCTCCTTCACATGGCCGAAGAGGCCGGAAATGCCGCGCAGCGCCGTCCCGTCGCGCGCCGACAGCACATCCTTTTCGGCAGTGGTGGCCTTATGCGCCCCGGATGCGCCGGAAACCGTCAGCAGCGGTCCGGGCGCCAGCTTGAGTTCATCGAGCATGTGCGCGACGCCGTCGCGCAGCTCGCCTGCGGGCCGGTCGGCGAAACCAGACACGACTTGGCGGATGTCGGCATAGGCCTTTCGGCCGCGCGCCTCGGCATGGGCGCGTGACTCAAGCACGAGGAAGATGCCGGCCGAGCCGGTCACCACGCCGCCGCCCTTGCCGCCAGCGCGGCTCCACAGCGGCTTCCAGTCGTCGCGCTCGAGATAGCCGCCGAGGTCGTAGCCGAGCAGCATGTCGGGATGTTCCGTCTGGAACGAGGCACCGACCAGTACGTGGGTCGACTGGCCCGCGCGGATGCGGGCAGCCGCGTTCTGGATCGCGGCGATGCTGGAGCCTTCCTCGCCCATGAATGTGTGGGAGGCGCCGGTGACCTTGTGCACGATCGAGATGTTGCCGGCGAGGAGATTGGAAAGCTGCGCGAGGAAGAGCGTGGGGCGTAGTTCGGTGGTGAGCTTTTCGTTCAAGAGCACGCCCCGATCTTCGCGCGTCCGGGCGGCTTCCAGGATCGAGGTGTCGACCACGACGTCGCGCTCGCCACCGCCAGCGGCGACGATCATGTCCATGCGGGCGCAGGCTTCCTCGTCGCCCTTGAAGCCCGCATCGTCGAGCGCCATGCCGGCGGCATAGGTGCCCAGACGCTGCCAGGTTTCCATCTGGCGCAGGTCGCCACGTTTGGGGATCTGCTGTCCCCAATCGATCACGGGCAAAGGATGAATGGTGTAAGGCGCGAAGCGGGTCGCGTCGAGCGGCGGCCTGGGGCCGCCGCTGGCGATCGCGGTCCAGTGGGCCTCGGCTCCTTCGCCCAGGCATGTGACCATGCCGAGGCCGGTTATCAGGACGTCCCGTTCGCTCATCAGCGCTGCGCGCCCCTTTGCCGGATCAGACCGAAGCAGCCTTTTCCGCGACCAGCTCGTCGATCCTGGCGCAGAGGTTCTCCATCACGAAGTACTCTTCGGTCGAGGCTTCGCCTTCATTGACCCTCTGCGTCCACTTCTCGAGCGGAATCTTGATGCCGAATTCCCGGTCGATCGCAAAAACGATGTCGAGGAAGTCGAGGCTGTCGATGCCCAGATCGTCGATGGTGTGGCTCTTGGGCGTAATTGTGTCGCGGTCGATCTCGCTCGTATCGGCGATGATGTCGGCGACCCTGTCAAATGTGGATGTCACGGATGCTTCCCTCAGTGGAAGTTCGGTATCAGGCAGGTTGCCCGTCTAGAACCTTTTGGGTGGCAGGAAAAGTCCGTCGCCCGAAAAAAGCCTGCGGGATTGAAATGGAGGCCGCTGGAGGCCGCCGACTTCAGTTGAGCACGACCCGCCCCAGAACGCGCAATCCCTCGCCATCGGGTTGAACGATGACCGCTTCGCCGGCACGCGAGCGAATACCCAGCCATACGGCGAGATTTTCAGGATGTGTCACCATAAACATGTTTCCGGAGCCGCTGTAGTCCGTAATCAGCTCCAGGACCGTGCGGAAGTCCTCCGCGTCGCTCTCAGCGTCGACTTCGGGAAGATCGAGCGCGTCCAGCAATTCGACAGCCGATTCGCCGAAAACGAGATTTGCCGTCTCGACCGTGCGGCAAAAGCGGCTGGCGTAGACCTGGCCTGCGGGCGCCGAGCGCGCCGCCAGGAGTGCGCCGATGCGCCGCGCCTGCTGGCGACCCCTGTCCGACAGGTTGCGCTGCGTGCGGCAGTTCTCGAAGTCGAAATTCGCGGGCTCCCCCGATCCGGGCGCGTCGGCGTGATTGAGGAGAACGGTCTGCCCGCCATTGCGCAGGAGCGCCCATCCGGCCTCGGTAGCATGTGCGGGAAGCGCGAGTAGCGCGGCCAGCACGACGATTGTCACCTTGAGCATGAAGTGTCCCGAAGTCCTTTTCCTTCAATATAGGGACCGGATGGCCCTGCAAAAGGCAAGCCAGTGCGGGTAGTGCCCTGCGCAATCGTCATGGCAGGCCTGCAGATGCGGTGTTTGATTGCGCCGCAAGGCGTGCCAATGAGGCAATATGTCCTCGCTCGCCAGCACGCTGATCTTCATTTTCGGACTCGTTGCCCTCGGATATCTCTTCGGTCGAGCAAAGCTCCTCGGTCCACGCGTGGGCGATGCGCTGACCGAATTCGTGGTCACCGTCGCCCTGCCGCTGCTGTTGTTCAGGACCCTGGTCGAGGCCGATTTTTCGGGCATGCGGCCCTGGCTGTTCTGGGTCAGCTATTTCTGCGCGGTGCTGATCTCCTGGATCGCCGGACAATTCATCGTGAGCCGGGTCTTCGGCCGCGATTCGCGCGCCGCCGTCGTTGGCGGCGTGGCGGCCTCCTTCTCCAATCTGGTCCTGCTCGGCCTGCCGCTGGTGATCGGCGTTTATGGCCAGGCAGGCGTCGAAGTCCTCTCGCTGCTGATAATGGTGCATTTGCCGATCATGATCGCGGCGACCATCGTCTTGTTTGCCCGCCTCGACACGGCGCCCGGGGCCTCATCGCCCGGCACCATCGCGCTGCAGTTCTTCAGGATCTTTCTGAGCAACCCGCTGATCATCGGCATATTGGCGGGCATTTTCTGGCGGCTGACCGGCTGGCCGATACCCGGCCTCGCGCGGCCGATCGTCGACGCGCTGGCCAGCGTTGCCGGTCCGGTGGCACTCTTTGCGGTCGGGTTGGGGCTCGTCCAGTTCGGCATCAAGGGAGCGATCGGTCCGGCGTTGGCGCTCGCGCCGCTCAAGCTGGTGGTGATGCCGACCGTGGTGCTGGGCCTTGCCCTGCTGTTCGACCTGCCGCCCCTGATCGCCAAGATCGCGGTGATCGGTGCGGCGATGCCGACTGGCGTCAACCCGTATCTGATCGCCACGCGCTTCGGCACCGGTCAGGCCCTGGCGTCCAACGTCATGACCCTGACCACGGCGGCCGGCGCGCTGACGGCGGCTTTCTGGCTGGTCGTGGTGGAGGCCGTGTTCGGCTGAGCCGCCCAGGAACGCATGGCGGGCATTGCCGTTGAGCAGGGTGAACGATATTCCACCAATGCAGACGGGCGATGCCGTCCTCACGGACAGGTGCCGCGGCCGCACAGGGAGACAATGATGTTACAGAAGACCAGCCATTTCATGCGCGAGGCCAATCTGATCGGCGGCGAATGGGTGCAGGCCGATTCGGGCGAGACGATCGACGTCACCAATCCAGCCACGGGCCTGAAGCTCGGCACGGTGCCGAAATCGGGCAAGGCGGAGACGACCCGCGCCATCGAGGCGGCCCAGAAGGCCTTCGAGAGCTTCAAGAAGACGACCGCTTCCGAGCGTTCCAAAATGCTGCGGGCGTTGCACGACGCGATCATGGACAACCAGCAGCCGCTGGCCGAACTGCTGACCATGGAGCAGGGCAAGTCGCTGACGGAATCGAAGGGCGAGGTCGCCTCCTCGGCCGGCTACATCCTCTGGTTCGCGGAAGAGGCAAGGCGCGTCTATGGTGACTTGGTTCCATCGCCCTGGGGCGACCGCCGCATCTTGGTCACCAAGGCGCCAACGGGCGTGGTGGCGGCCATCACGCCGTGGAATTTCCCGTCCTCGATGCTGGCGCGCAAGATCGGCCCGGCGATTGCCGCCGGTTGTACGGCCGTCGTCAAGCCGGCCAGCCAGACACCCTATTCGGGTCTCGCCTGGGGCGCGCTCTGCGAGGAAGTCGGCATTCCGGCGGGCGTGGTCAACATCGTCACCGGGTCGGCCTCCGAGATCGGCAAGGAACTGACGACCCATCCGCTGGTCAAGAAGATCACCTTCACCGGCTCGACCGAGGTCGGCAAGATGCTGATCGAGCAATCGGCCTCCACGGTGAAGAAGGTCTCGATGGAACTGGGCGGCAACGCGCCGTTCCTGGTCTTCGACGACGCCGATCTCGAGCGCGCGGTGGAAGGTGCCGTCATGGCCAAATACCGCAATTCCGGCCAGACCTGCGTGTGTACAAATCGCTTTTTCGTGCAGGCCGGCATCTATGACCGGTTCGTCGCGAAATTCGCCGAAGCCTCCGCCGCGCTCAAGGTCGGTCCCGGGCTCGACGATGGCGTGCAGCAGGGGCCGCTGATCGACGACAAGGCGGTCGAGAAAGTCGAGGAATTCATCGCCGACGCCCAGTCGAAGGGCGGCAAGGTCGTCACCGGCGGCAAGCGGCATGAACTCGGCGGCACGTTCTTCCAGCCGACGGTGATTGCCGAGGCGACGCCGGAGATGAATTTCATGAAGGACGAGATCTTCGGCCCCGTGGCCCCGATCTTCCGCTTCGAGAAGGAGGAGGACGCCGTGGCAATGGCCAACGATACCGAGTTCGGCCTGGCGTCCTATTTCTACACCAGCGATCTCGGCCGCGCCTTCCGGGTGATGGAAGGCCTGAAATATGGCATGGTCGGAGTCAACGAGGGCATCATCACGACCCCGGAGGCGCCGTTCGGCGGCGTGAAGGAGTCGGGTATCGGCCGGGAAGGCGGGCATCAGGGCATCGAGGATTATCTCGACACCAAATATGTCTGCATCGGCGGCCTCGGGCTGTAGGAGATATCGTGACGGCGGGCGATCATTTCGGACAGATGCGGGATGGTCGGCCCGTCACGCGGTATCGGATCGAGGGCGGAGGGCTTTCGGCCAATATCCTGGATTTCGGGGCGATCATCCAGGATCTGCGCCTGAAGGAGCACGATGCGCCCCTGGTGCTGGGCTTCGAACGGGTCGATGACTATCTCGACCATTCGCTGTTCTTCGGCGCCATGGTCGGCCGCCATGCCAATCGCATCCGCAACGGGCACTTCGCGCTCGACGGGGAGCATTACCAGATCGACGCGGACGAGGGCCGGCATGCATTGCATGGCGGCTCGTTCGGGCTGCATGAACGGCTCTGGGAGATCGTCGAGGTGGGGCCGGCCCATTGCACGCTCTCGCTCAAGGATCCGCACCGCGAGGACGGTTTTCCCGGCGATCTCGACATCATCTGCACCTACCGGCTGAAGCCGCCGGCAACGCTTTGTATCGAGGTCGAGGCCCGGACCAACCGGCCGACGCTCTGCAATCTGGCGCATCACTCCTATTTCAACCTGGACGATGGCGGGGAGGGCGACATTCTCGACCATCGCATCATGATCGCAGCTTCGGCCTATCTCCCGGTCGACGACGAGCTCATCCCCACCGGCCATGTGGTGCCCGTCGAGGGAACCGCATTCGACTTCGCCTTGCCAAGGCCGATCCGCCTGGAATGGGAGGCCGAGACGATGGATTACGATCACAATTTCTGCCTGACTTCCCAGCGCGGGCCGTTGCGTCAGGCGGCCTGGCTGCAGGGCGGGCGCGCGGGCGTGGAGATGGAGGTCTGGACCACCGAGCCCGGGCTGCAGTTCTTCGATGGAAACTTCCCGCCGCGCGAGGTTCCGGGGCTCGGCGGCCGCGTCTATGGCGCCCGGGCGGGGCTGTGCCTGGAGCCTCAGATCTGGCCGGATTCGCCCAACAACCCGCATTTCCCGCAAGCGGTGCTGAGGCCGGGAGAGGTCTACCGCCAGATCACCGAGTACCGCTTCCAGCTTCCCACCGAGCCCTGAGGCTTGTGCTCGATCAGCCCTTGACCTTCCCGTGGCTGGAAGGCCCACTGGAAGGAGGAAACGGGGTAACGAGCATGCTGAGATGGATACTGGGCGGCGCCGTGCTGCTCATCGTGGTGATCGTGGGTTTTGTGGCCTGGCGCATGATGACGCCGCCGCCCGACGATCTCGACCTGGGCCGTGAGAAGGCAACGGAAGCCGCCATCTACAATGTGCAGATCGCGCCACAGATCGGCCCGGTCGTTCAAGGCGCGCTGCACAGCTGGGTGGCGACGCTGCGGCTGGCCGATGGCAGTCCGGTGGAGGACGCACAGGTCACTGTCGGGGGCGGCATGCCCCAGCACGGCCACGGCCTGCCCACCGCGCCCCAGGCGACAGGCCATCAGGGCGAGGGGCGATACCTCATCGAAGGCGTGCGGTTCAACATGGCCGGCTGGTGGGAGCTGACGCTCGACATCGCCTCGCCGGCCGGCGACGACACGGTCACCTTCAACCTGGTCATCGAATAGCATGACTGTCGGGCGGCGACTGGCGGCACTGCTTTGCCTTGGATCGGCGCTTTTCGCCCTGTCTGCCTGCGGCGAGGCGGATTTTTCGGAAGAGGAAAGGCGGGTCATCGCGACCCTGTCGCTTTCGGCGCTCGGTGAATTGCCGCCCGATCCCTCGAACCGGTTTTCCGACGACCCGCAGGCCGCAGCTTTCGGCGAGGCATTGTTCTTCGATACCGGCATGAGTGCCAATGGCGAGGTCGCCTGTGCCACCTGCCATTTGCCGGAACGGCAATTCCAGGACGATCTGGCGCTGTCGCAAGGGATCGGCACGACCCACCGGCGCTCCATGCCGCTCGCCAATGTCGCCTACAGCCCCTGGCAGTTCTGGGATGGTCGCAAGGACAGCCTGTGGAGCCAGGCGCTCGATCCGATCGAGGATGCGGCGGAACATGGCTTCGACAGGGTGGCGGTCGCCCACCGGGTCGCGTCCGTTCACAGCGAGGGATACGAGGCGCTGTTCGGGCCGCTGCCCGCGCTCGACGAACTGCCGGGCCGTGCCGGCCCGCGGGGCGACGCGGCGGCGCGGTCTGCCTGGGAAGCGCTCTCCGACGGGGAGCGCCGATCGGTGGATGTCCTCTATGTCAATGTCGGCAAGTCGCTCGACGCCTTTCTGCGCACCATCCGCCACCAGCCGACCCGCTTCGACCGTTTTGCCGACCAGGTCGCCGCAGGTCGAGGGCCGGGAGAAGACGTCGCCCTGACGCCGCTGGAGATCGAAGGGCTTCGTCTGTTCATCGGCAAGGCCAATTGCATCGACTGCCACAACGGCCCGCGCTTCACCGACGACCACTTCCACAATACGGGCGTTCCGCCGTTGCCGGGCCTGCCGGATGACAGGGGACGAGCGGGTATCATCGAACGGTTGCTGGACGATCCGTTCAACTGCCTCGGCGAATTCAGCGATGCCGGCGAAGGCGATTGCGCCGAACTGCGCTTCATGGTGACGGACAGCCCGGAGCTGGAGCGCGCCTTCAAGACACCCTCGCTGCGCGGCGCGGCCTCGCGCCCGCCCTACATGCATTCCGGGCAGATCGCCACGCTGGACGAGGTCATTGACCATTACAGCGCGGCGCCCGAGCCGGTGTCGGGGATCGGCCAGATATCGCCCGTCATCTTCACCGATCGCGGCCGGCAAGCGCTCATCGCGTTCCTTCAGACGCTGGACGAGGAAGTCAGCGATCCCTGACCGTTTCCATCGCCACGAAGGTCGAGGTCTGGGCGACATGGGGGAGGGCGGAGATTCGTTCGCCGAGCACACGGCGATAGGCGGCGATGTCCTTTGTCCGGACCTTCAGGAGATAGTCGAAGCTCGCCGCGATCATGTGGCACTGCTCGATCTCGGGGATCTTGAGCACCGCCAGATTGAAGGCGTCGAGCGCGGCGGAGCGGGTGTCATCGAGCTTGACCTGAACGAAGGCGACATGGCCTTCGCCGGTCTTCTCGCGGTCGATGATGGCGGCGTAGCCGCGGATGTAACCTTCGTTCTCGAGCCGGCGGACGCGCGCCTGGACCGGCGTCTTGGAGAGACCGACCTGGTCGGCTAGCGCGCTCATGGAAAGCCGCCCCTCGCGCGAAAGCGCTGAGAGGATGTTGCGGTCGATGCGATCCAATCGATCTGCCATGAGGGCCAGGATAGACCGAATGCGCTTCAGATGGAAGTATCTGCAGGAGTTTCGGCTTGTCTGGTGGCATCGATTGGACCGCTTTGCGCGGCTGGCCCATGCTATTTTGCCGACGATCGACCGTCCTGATGGAGAACCCGATGAGCCGTGACGTCCTCGCCACCCACCGCAAGACGATCCGCGCGCACTATCTGGCGGACGAAGCGGAAGCGCTGACGGCCCTGATCGAGGCGGCTAGATTATCGCCGGCCGAGCGGGAAAAGATCGGGGCGGCGGCGGCCGAGCTGGTGCGCAAGGTGCGCGGCTCGTCGGAGCCGAAGCTGATGGAAGCCTTTCTCGGCGAATATGGCCTGTCGAGCGAGGAAGGCGTGGCGCTGATGTGTCTTGCCGAAGCGCTGCTGCGCGTGCCGGACGCCGAGACGGTTGACGATCTGATCCGCGACAAGATCGCGCCGCATGACTGGTCGGCGCATTCGGGCGAATCGAGCTCGATCTTCGTCAATGCCTCGACATGGGCGCTGGCGCTGACCGGACGGGTGCTCGACGAGGGCGAGCAGGGTGTCGCGCAGACACTTCGCGCGCTGGTGCGCCGGCTGGGCGAACCGGTCATCCGCAAGGCCGTGGCCGCAGCGATGCGCGAGATGGGCGACCAGTTCGTGCTTGGTCGCACGATCGCGGAAGCCGTGAAGCGCGGCCGCGACGCTGCCAAGAAGGGCTATCTCTATTCCTACGACATGCTGGGCGAGGCGGCCCGCACCGAGGCCGATGCGCTGCGCTATCACAAGGCGTATGCGGATGCGATCGCCGCGCTGGCCTCCCATGCCAAGGGCGCCGACATCCGCACCAATCCCGGCATATCGGTGAAGCTTTCGGCCATTCATCCGCGCTACGAGGCGGTGAAGGCCGAGGCCATGCTGCCGGTCATGGTCGAGAGGCTGTCGTCGCTTGTCCATGCGGCACGGGCCGCCGGCATGGGGCTCAATGTGGATGCCGAAGAGGCCGACCGGCTCGACATCTCGCTGGACGTGATCGAGCAGGTGCTGGCCGACCCCGCTCTGGCGGGCTGGGACGGGTTCGGCGTGGTCGTGCAGGCCTATGGGCCGCGTGCGCCCTTCGTCATCGACTGGCTCAACGCGCTGGCCGAAAAGCTCGACCGACGGATCATGGTGCGGCTCGTCAAGGGCGCCTACTGGGATACCGAGATCAAGCGGGCGCAGGTGATGGGGCTGGCCGGCTATCCGGTGTTCACCCGCAAGGCCAATACGGATGTCTCCTACATCGCCTGCGCCAAGAAGCTGCTCGGCATGACCGACCGGCTCTATCCGCAATTTGCCACCCACAACGCCCATACGGTTGCAACCATCCTCGCGATGGCAGAGGGCCGCGACCGTTTCGAGTTCCAGCGCCTGCACGGCATGGGCGAGGCACTGCACGAGGTGGTGCGCAAAGCCGAGGGAACCCGCTGCCGCATCTATGCGCCAGTCGGCGCGCATGAGGATCTGCTGGCCTATCTGGTGCGCCGTCTCCTGGAAAACGGCGCGAATTCCTCCTTCGTGCACCAGATCATCGATGAGGACGTGCCGGCCGAAGAGATCGCCCGCGATCCGTTCGACGTGGTTGCCCGCCAGGGGCCGGCGCACAATTGGGCCATTCCCTTCCCGCGCGAGATCTTCGGGGCCGATCGCCTCAATGCCAAGGGCTGGGACCTGACGGACCCGGTCGAGCGCGCGGCGATCGAGACGGCGCGTGCGCCCTTCGCCGCCCCGCATCGCTGGCAAGCGGGCGGCAAGGCCACCAAGGCCAGGCCCGGGCGCGAGGTGGCCAATCCGGCCGTTCCGGAAGAAATCGTCGGCACGGTGGTGGAGGCGGATGCAGATGCGGTCGAGAAGGCTGTCGGCGCGGCGGTGAAGGCGCAGGCGGCATGGGCGGCAAGGCCCGTGGCCGAGCGCGGCGACATCCTGCGACGGATCGCCGGTCTCTATGAGGAAAACGCCATCGAGTTCTTCACGCTGGCAACGCGCGAGGCCGGCAAGACGCTGTTCGACGGCATTGCCGAGGTCCGCGAGGCGGTCGACTTCCTGCGCTACTATGCCAACGAGGCTGCACGCGTGGAGAGCACCGGTGCGGCGCGCGGCGTCATCGCCTGCATCTCGCCCTGGAATTTTCCGCTGGCGATCTTCACCGGGCAGGTGGCGGCAGCACTTGTCACCGGCAATGCGGTGGTGGCCAAGCCGGCGGAACAGACACCGCTGATCGCGGCGCGCGCTGTCGAGCTGATGTGGCTGGCGGGCGTGCCTCGGGAGGTGCTGCAGCTGGTGCCGGGCGATGGGCCATCGGTCGGCGCGCCGCTGACGGCCGATCCGCGCATCGCCGGCGTCAGCTTTACAGGATCGACGGAGGTGGCGCGTACAATAGAGCGGCAGCTTGCCGAGACGGCCGCGCCGGACGCCATGCTGATCGCCGAGACGGGCGGGCTCAACGCGATGATCGTCGATTCCACCGCCCTTCCGGAACAGGCGGTGCGCGACATCCTCGCTTCCGCTTTCCAGAGTGCGGGACAGCGCTGCTCGGCGCTGCGCATGCTCTATGTCCAGAAGGACGTCGAGGCGAGGATGCTCGACATGCTGAAGGGGGCGATGGCCGCGCTCGAAATCGGCGACCCGTGGGCGGTCTCGACCGATGTCGGACCGGTGATCGACGCGGAGGCGCGCGACGGCATTGCCGCCTATTGCGCCGAGATGGAAGACAAGGGGCGGCTGGTCGCGCGTATAGAGGCGCCGCGGAACGGCCTGTTCGTGGCCCCGCATGTGTTCCGGGTGAAGGGCATCGAGGATCTGGAGCGCGAGGTGTTCGGGCCCGTGCTGCATGTCGCGACCTACGAGGCGGAAGATCTCGACAGGATCGTCCGCGCCGTCAACGGCCGTGGCTACGGCCTGACATTCGGGCTGCATACCCGCATCGAGGAACGCGTGCAGCGCATCGTCGACGGGGTCCATGCGGGCAACATCTACGTCAACCGCAACCAGATCGGCGCCGTGGTCGGGTCGCAGCCCTTTGGAGGCGAAGGGCTGTCGGGGACAGGACCGAAGGCCGGCGGGCCGCATTATCTGCGGCGCTTCCGGCGCGCAGCAGCTACGGCCGGGGCTCAGGCTGGCGGCGAGCTGGTCGCGCTGCGAACGCTTTCCGAACACATGCCGGATGCCAGCCGCGGCAACTGGGCAGGGCGGGGCGACCGGGTGGCAATCCTGCGCAAGCATTTGCGCGGCAAGGCAGCCGAGGCGATCGCCGCGGTCGCCGGGCTCGATTTCGGGCCGGTGGATCTGCCGGGGCCGACGGGCGAGACCAACACGGTCACTCTGTTCCCGCGCGGGCGGGTTCTCTGCCTCGGGCCGGATGCCGCGACGCTCATGTGGCAGGTGGTTCAGGCGCTGGGGGCAGGCAATGCGGTGCTGGCGGTGGCGCCAGATGCAACGACCGCCCTCAAGCCGCTGCTGGGCAAGGGCCTGCCGCTGGCCGTGCTGGACGGGCGGGTCGATCCGGGCGCGCTCGAGCCGCTGGCGGTCGATCTCGTGGCATATTCAGGGGAGGGAGAGGCTCAGCGCGCGCTTCGCAAAGCCCTGGCTACCCGCCAGGGCGCTATCGTTCCGCTGGTGTCTGAAGTCGTCTATCCGGCAGCCTATACGCATGAGCGCGCGGTCTGCGTCGACACGACGGCGGCAGGCGGCAATGCCAGTCTTCTCGCCGCGAGCTGAGGGGCCTTACGCCCCTTCGACGACGCTGAAGCCCTCGAAGACCGGGTGCCCGAGATAGGCCGGCTTGTGATCGCCGGCATTCTTGTGGGCATCGCGGAAGTTCTGCGACTTCGTCCAGGCGACGAAATCGTCATGGCTCTGCCAGATCGTGTGGGAGGCGTAGAGCGTGTAGCCCTCCTCCTCGTTGACGGGGCCTTTCAGGAGGTGGAACGACTTGAAGCCGTCCATCTGATCGAGCGAGGAATTGCGGTTCTTCCACACCGTCTCGAAAGCCTCTTCCGAACCACGGACCACCTTGAAACGGTTCATCGCAAAGAACATGGGTCATCAACCTCTTGTGACTTGAAGAAATGGTGGCGGGAAGGGCCGCTCAGTTGGCCCGGATCGCCGCCGGGCCGTCCTCGATTTTGAGCAGATGGCGCAGATTCGGTCTGTTTCGGGCGAGGTCTTCGATCGTGTAGCTTTCGAGTACCTCGAAGAAGGCGCCCAGCGCCTTGCGCAACGCTTCGTTCAGCGCGCAGGAATCGACAAGCGGGCACTCGGCGGAATCGTTTTCAAAACACTCCGCCATGGCAAAGTTCTCTTCCGTGGCGCGCACCACTTCGAAGAGCGTGATATCGGACGCCGCGCGGGCGAGACGGATGCCGCCATTGCGGCCCCGCACGGTCTCGATCATCCGGTTTTCCACGAGCGGCTGGAGAATCTTGAACAGGAACAGCTCGGACACCGAATAGGCGGCTGCGATCTCCGGCACGCGGCTCAATCGCCCCTGATTTGCCGCGCAATACATGAGAATCCGTACGGCGTAGTTGGTCTGGCGGGTCAGCCGCATGGGCCTGATTCTCCTGTTTGCTTCAAGGCGTTGTACTCCTAGATTAGAACAATTCCAGGGAATTGCAAGGAAAGTGGAACATTGCGCTCAAGTTTATGAGGGGCGACAGTGGCACATTTGCGCTTGAATTTCATGTTGCGCTGCACAATATTCCGGGTTGGCGAGTTGCGACGACTCGGGGAGGACCTCTCGAGGAGCGCGCCATGGCAAAGATCGCATCACCATTTACCGATTCCATCGATGGACGGATCAGGCAATTGAGGCCGTCCGACCTGTTGCAGTTCCGCGACCATCTTTTGCGGCTCGACCGCGACAGCCGGCGCGACCGGTTCAACGGCACTGCCAGCGACGGCTTCTTGTGTTCCTACGCGGAACGCTGCTTTCATGACGGCACCACGGTGGTCGGCTATCTGAGCCGCGAGGGCCTCGTGCTGGGCGCGGCCGAACTGCATGAAAGACCTGAACTCGCCGATACGGGCGAGATCGCCTTTTCCGTGGAGCCCGGCCAGCAGAAACGCGGCATCGGCCGGCGGCTGTTTCGACGGCTCATCCTGCATGCCCATGCGCTCGACTACACACGCCTGCTGGTGACGACCCATCCGAACAACGAGGCCATGAAACGTCTGGCGCGGACCTTCGAGGCACGGCTGAGTTTTTCGGACGGGTCGACGATGGGCGAAATCGAGTTGCATCGCGCCGATCTTGACGGCGTGGGCGAGATGCGGCTTTCGGCCTGAAGCCAGGGCTCTTCGATTGAACGGCGCCGCGATCGGGCTTATGGTCTGATCGTTGACGCCGTAGGAGGAGATCATGGCCCGCAAACCGCAATCTGACTCGATCATGGACATGTTTGCCAATTTCGGCGAGCAGATGAAGATGCCCGCCCCCGACATCGAAAAGGTGCTGGAAAGCCACCGCAAGAACCTGGAAGCCTTTCAACAGAGCGCGCAAGCGGCAGGCGAGGGCACGTCGAAGATCATGGCCCGCCAGCGTGAGATGCTTGGCGAAACGCTGGAAGATTTCAGCGCCATGACCAAGGGGATGCAGGCAGGTTCCGACCCTCAGGAACTGATGCGCAAGCAGACCGAGTTCGCGCGAAAGAGCTTCGAGATCGCTGTTCGCAACACCGGCGAGATGGCTGACCTGATCCGCCGCTCAAACGAGGAATCGATCGAGATCCTGCGTCGGCGTATTCGCGACAGCATGGAAGAGATGCGCGCCAGCGTCGAACGCAAGTAGTTGGCCTCGTTCCGATAAACGTCGGAACCAATGCGGCTTTTGCGGCTTTCATCTGCGAAGGGTCGAGCGCCGGAGGATATCCATATCCACAGTGCGCGACAGCAAATGCAGAGTCGTTTCACATGTTCGAGAAAATGTTTGCCTTGGCGGCCATGATCGCCGTGGTCGCTACCGTCTTTCACCTTTTCGGGGCAGCAGACGCAGGTCCGCAAGCCGTTCTCGCGCCCGCTCCCATAGTTGCCACTGCCGAAATGCCGACGCCTGAGGCCGACATCATCGAGGGCCGCTAAGGCTACTCCGCGTCGGGCTGACGATGAGGTGCGGCGTCGGCGAAAGCCGGGATTTCCAGACACGCATCGCGAATGCGCGAGATGACCGGATAAGGGGTCATGTCGACGTTGAAGCGCGCATTGTTGGCGACCTGGGCGACGAGGCAGATATCGGCCATGCCGGGCGAATCGCCATGGCAGAATTGGCCGGTATCGGCAGATTCTTCCAGAATCTTCTCAAGGGGCTGGAAGGTTTCGTTGACCCAATGCCTGAACCAGTCGGCAATTTCCGCCCCGTCGGCGCCGTAGCGCGAGCGCAGCGCATTCAGGACGCGCAGATTGTTGACCGGGTGGATCTCGCAGCCGATCATCTGGGCCAGCATCCTGACCCGGGCCCGGCCGAGGGGATCGGCAGGCAGCAGCGGCGGCTCGGGCCTCACTTCTTCCAGAAACTCCATGATGGCGAGCGACTGCGACAGGACCGTCCCGTCCTCCCAGACGAGCGCCGGCACCAGCCCTTGCGGGTTGATCGCCAGGAAATCGGGCTTCCGGTTCTCCCCGTGCCGGAGATGGTGTGCCACGTAGTCGTATTCGATCCCCTTGAGGGCAAGCGCGATGCGTACCCGGTAGGAGGTGGAGGAACGAAAGTAGTTGTGCAGGACAGGGCGGTTCATGGCGCCCGCTCTCGATCGTGGGCCGCGGGCTCGAAGTCAGCCAGATCATTGAGCATGTCGATGAGAATCTCCATTCTTTCCGCCCCGTAGCGGCTGCGGATGGCGTCGTGGATATCGAGGGCGGCCGGAACCAGCATCTCGATGAAGGCGAGGCCTTCGGGCGTGATCGACAGCATGCTGCGTCGCGCATCGCCACTGTCGCGCATGCGCTCGACGAAGCGCCGGTCGCGCAAGGTCTTGATCATGCGCGTCAGGCTTGGCGCCAGCACGCAGGCGCGGGCGGCCACGCAACTGGCATCGAGCGGGCTCTGCTCCTGAAGCACACGCATGACGCGCCATTGCTGCTCCGTCATGCCGTGTTCGGCGAGCAGCGGCCGGAAGCGTGTCATGATCGCTTCGCGCGCCCGAAGGAGCGCGATCGGCAGCGACCTGTCCAGCTGGCCTGGTGGGCGCGGCTGCGCGGAATATTCCGGCACGGCCTGCCGGTCGAACGCATTCATCGTTTCGTCGTCCCCCTTCGCATGGGCTTCAGTCGCCGTAGGGCACCCAGACGTTCTTGACCTCGACGCCGCGCCGCAAGAAGGCGCCCAGATTGGCTGCCGGACCATTCCAGTCGACAATTCTTCCACCGCTCGTCCAGACCCGCTTGAGATTGCCAGCTGATTCAAATTCGGCCGCACGGCAGGTATCGGCATCCGCGACGCACCACAACCCGTCGAGGTCGTCATGTTTGGCCAGCACCGCGGCCAGTTCGGACGGCTTTCCGGTTACGATGTTGACCGCGCCGGCGGGCAGGTCCGAGGTCTCGAAGACCTGGTAGAGGTCGGTGGCGACCAGCGCGTGGCGCGGCGAGGGAATGGCCACGACCGCATTGCCCATGGCAAGCGCCGGCGCCAGCATCGCCACGAGGCCCAGCAAGGGCTGGTCGTCGGGCGCGACGATCCCGAGCGTGCCGACTGGCTCATGCAGGGCAAGGGCAATCGCCCGCAAAGGTGGCTGGTGGACCGAACCCTCGAACTTGTCGGCCATGCCGGCGGCCGCGAAGATGCGCTCGATGGCGGCCTCGACCTCGGCGCGGGCGGCCTTGGCCGAGGCGCCGGTGAGCGAGGCGATGCGGGCGGAAAACTCGTCAGTGCGGATGGCGAGATTTTCGGCCAGGAAGAACAACACCTGGGCGCGGTTGTGGGCGGCGGTGGATGCCCAGCCGCATTTGCGCGCGGCGGAGACGGCGTCCCGAATGTCCTTGCGGCTGCCCAGCCCGGCCTCGCCGGCAAGCTTACCCTTCGCATCGTGGATCGGATAGGAATAGGCGCCGTCGGGCCGCACCTGCTTGCCGCCGATGAACAGTTTGGGGGTGCGGTCGATGAAGGAATCGTCGCCGGTCTCCCGTGTTCCGGCGCCGCCGGGGAAGTGCCACGGGTCGATCGCGACAGCCTTTTTCGCCGCTTCCGGTGCCAGATATTCGAGCATGCCCTCGCGGCCGCCCTCGCGCCCAAAACCGCTTTCGCGATAGCCGCCGAAGCCGCAGGCTGCGTCGAAGAGGTTGGTGCCGTTGACCCAGACCACGCCGGCCTTCAGCTGCGGCGCGACATGGAGGGCGAGGTTGACGTTCTCCGACCACACCGAAGCGGCGAGCCCGTAGCGGGTGTTGTTGGCGAGCTCGACCGCCTCGTCGGTGGTCCGGAAGCTGATGGCGGCCAGCACCGGGCCGAACACCTCTTCCTGGGCCAGGACGTTGGAGGTGCCGACATCGGTGGCGAGCACGGGCAGGTGGAAATATCCGGTTTCGGGCAGGGGACAGTCCGGCCGCCAGAGCGTGGCACCCTGGGCCTCGCCCTCGGCCAGCATGGAGCGCACACGCTCGAGCTGCTCGGTCGCGACCAGCGGGCCGATATCGGTGTTCTTGTCGAGCGGATCGCCAAGCCGCAGCTGGCCCATGCGATGACGCACCTTGTCGAGGAAACGGTCGACGATGCTTTCCTGCACGAGGAGGCGGGAGCCGGCACAACAGACCTGGCCCTGGTTGAACCAGATGCCATCAACGAGACCTTCGACGGCGGAATCGAGATCGGCGTCCTCGAAGACGATGAAGGCCGACTTGCCGCCGAGTTCGAGCGACAGCTTCTTGCCCGAGCCGGCGGTGGCGCGGCGGATGATCTTGCCGACCTCCGACGAGCCCGTGAAGGCGATCTTGTTGACGCCGTCATGCTCGACGATGGCAGCACCCGCTTCCGGGCCGCCCTGCACGATATTGACGACGCCCTTCGGCACGCCGGCGCGCTCGCAGATCTCGGCAAAGAGGATCGCGGTGAGCGGCGTGAATTCGGCGGCCTTGAGCACCACTGTGCAGCCGGCGGCGAGGGCGGGGGCGATCTTCCAGGACAGCATCAGCAGCGGGAAATTCCACGGGATGATCTGCCCTGCCACGCCTGCGCCCTGCATACCGGGATATTCGTCCGCAAGGGCCTGCGCCCACCCGGCGTGATGCAGGAAATGGCGGATGGCGAGCGGCACGTCGATGTCGCGGCTCTCGCGGATCGGCTTGCCGTTGTCGAGTGATTCCAGCACCGCGAAGAGCCGGGAATGGCGCTGCATGGCCCGCGCGATCGCATAAAGCACGCGGGCGCGCTCGTAACCCGACGCCTTGCGCCAGGTGGGCAGCGCCTTGCGCGCGGCGGCGACCGCGGCGTCGATGTCGGCGGTGCCGGCCTCGCCGATCGTCGCCAGTGCCTTGCCGGTGGCGGGGTTGAGGGTCTCGAAGCTCTTGCCGCCGGCCGGCTTCTTCCACTTGCCGTCGATGAAGAGGGAGGCGGAGAAATCGCGGCCCGCCAGCCAGGCATCGGCCTCTGCGCGCGATTCGGGAGCGGGGCCGTAATCCATGTCGTGATATCGCTGAAGGATGTTCATGGTCGCGTGCTCAGCCCATGGCATGGCGGTGGGCGGCCGAATAGCGGCCGGTGAGATGGTGTTCGAGCTGGCGCTCGATGTCGGTCAACAGGCTGGAGGCGCCGAAGCGGAAGAGATCGGGCTCCAGCCAGCGCCGGCCGAGTTCCTCGCGCATCAGCACCAGCCAGTCGAGCGACGCCTTGGCGGTAGAGATGCCGCCTGCCGGCTTGAAGCCGATCAGATAGCCGGTGCGTTCCTGGTAGGCGCGGATGCAGCGTGTCATGGCCAGCCCGACGGGCAAAGTGGCGTTGACGTTTTCCTTACCGGTCGAGGTCTTGATGAAGTCGGCGCCGGCCATCATCGCCACCATGGAGGCCAGCGTGACGTTGCGCAGCGTCGACAAGTCGCCGGTGCCCAAGATGACCTTCAGATGCGCCTCGCCGCAGGCTTCGCGGAAGGCGGCGACCTCGTCATAGAGCTCCTGCCAGTGCCCGCCGAGCACCAGGCCGCGCGGGATCACGACGTCGATCTCGTCGGCGCCGTCACCAACCGAGGCGATGATCTCGGCGAGCCGCGTCTGCAGCGGCGCCAGCCCGTGCGGGAAGGCGGTCGAGACCGCGGCGACATGGATGCCGGTGCCTTCGAGGGCCGCGACGGCGGTCGCCACAAAGGGATGATAGACGCAGATGGCGGCGGGGCGGATCTTCGTGTCGCCCAGACCCAGCCCCTCGACGAGGTCGCGCCGCAGCGGGTTCTTCGCCTTGGCGCAGAGCCGGCGCACGCGCTCGGGCGTGTCGTCGCTCGACAGGGTGGTGAGATCCATCAGCGAGATGGCGCGCAGCAGCCAGGCGGCCTGGTTGTCGGCCTTGATGGAGCGCCGCTTGGTCAGCGTGCCCACGCGCCGTTCCAACGCAGATCGGTTGACGTGGCGCATCTCTTCCAGCCAGCCGAAATCGAGCGGCATGCCGGGATTGCGGGGCAGGGTGTTGGAGGCCGCGTCGCGACCGGTGGGCTGGAGCCGGTGAAGGCTTGCTCCGCTCGCCTTGATGGGGTCGCTTGCCTGCGAAGCCATGGTTTCAACTCACATTGCGTCACCAAACGCCGCGCCGAAGGGCCCGGAAGGCTTCCTATGGCACGAAACGGCGCCAAAACAAACGGCTGGCGGGGGCAGGCGGGGCGCTATTGTCTGCTTGCTGGCTGTCGGATACGCCTTTGCATCCACGTCCTTGCGAACATGAAAGGCTTCGTCATGCTCTACGCCATCCTCTGCTACCACAAGGAAGATGTGGTGGGTGCCTGGACGCGGGAAGAAGAGGATGCCTGCATGGCGCGGCTCGCCGTCGTGCAGGAGGACCTCGCCAGGCAAGGCCGCCTGGGTCCGGTGGCGCGGCTTCTGCCGACGACGGCGGCCGCCACTGTGCGCATGAAAGGCGACGAGCCGCTGGTGGTGGATGGTCCGTTCGCGGAGACCAAGGAGCAGCTTCTCGGCTTCTATCTGATCGAATGCCAGGATCTCGACGAGGCGATCGAGGTCGCGCGCCAGCTGGAGATCGCCAACCCCGGCGGCACGCACGAGGTGCGGCCGGTGGGGCTCTATTCGCCCGTAGCTGCAACGTTATGAGCGAGCTTGCCTGGATCGACGCGGCGTTGACGTCGGCCCGTCCCCAGGCGCTCTCCGCGCTGCTGCGCTATTTTCGCGATTTCGACACGGCAGAGGAGGCGTTCCAGAACGCCTGCCTGCGGGCGTTGAGGAACTGGCCGAAAAACGGGCCGCCACGCGATCCGGTCGCCTGGCTGGTGCTGGTCGGCCGCAATGCCGGCATCGACGAGAAGCGCAAGACCGGCCGGCTGACCGAACTGCCGCCGGAGGAGACGATCTCGGACGATGGCGACCGCGAGAGCGAACTGGCGCAAAGCCTCGATGAGGCAGACTACCGCGATGACGTTCTGCGGTTGCTGTTCGTGTGCTGTCATCCCGACCTTCAGCCAACGCGGCAGATCGCACTGGCGCTGAGGATCGTTTCGGGCATGTCGGTCGAGCGGATCGCACGGGCCTTCCTGATTAGCGAAGCCGCAATGGAGCAGCGCATCACGCGTGCCAAGGCGAAGATTGCCTCTGCAGGGGTACCTTATGGCGCACCGGACGCAGTCGAGCGCGCGCAGCGGCTGGGCGCCGTGGCGGCGATGATCTACCTCCTTTTCAACGAGGGTTATTCGGCGACCGGCGAACACGTGGCCGAACGCGCCGGGCTGTGCGACGAAGCGATCCGGCTGGCGCGGCTCCTGCTGCGCATGTATCCGACGGAGCCGGAGGTGATGGGGCTGACGGCGCTGATGCTCCTGCAGCATGCGCGCCAGGCGGCCCGGCACGACGCGGCCGGCGAGATCGTGCTGCTGGAAGACCAGGACCGCTCGCTCTGGAAGCGCGGCATGATCACGGAAGGCCTGGCCCTGGTCGACAAGGCGGTGCGGCATCGCCGGCCCGGTCCCTACCAGGCGCAGGCGGCGATCGCCGCACTGCACGCACGGGCCGGAAGAGCGGAGGACACCGACTGGGCCCAGATCGATCTTCTCTACATGGCGCTGGAGCGCATGCAGCCTTCGCCCGTTGTCACGCTCAACCGCGCGGTGGCGGTCGCCAAGGCGCATGGCGCGCAGGCGGCGCTGGAACTGGTCGACCCGCTCGCCGACCGGCTACGCTCCTATTTTCACTTCCACGGCGTGCGCGGCTGGCTGCTGAAGCAGCTGGGGCGAAAGGCGGAGGCCAGGGACGCCTTCGACCGCGCCATTTCGCTGGCCGGCTCGGCGGCGGAGGCCAACCAGATCCGTCTGCAACTCGACCAGTTGGAGCGCGATGCGGCGGACAGGCAGGACGCCAAGAGGGCTTGAGCCGGACGGACCGGCGGGTCAGGATGGGGCGACAGCAACGCAACAAGGCAGATCCCGTATGGCTCACAGCTGCGACCATTCCTTGCACAAGACGATCCACCATTATGGCTGGGATCGTGAGAACATTCCTGCACTGACGGTTGCGCCTGGCGAAACGGTCGAATTCGACACTGTCGATGCATCGGGCGGCCAGTTATCGCCCAATTCCAGCGCCGAGGACATTGCGCGCCTGGATTTCGGCAAGGTGAACCCGGTGACGGGACCCGTCTTCATTGACGGGGCGGAGCCTGGCGACGCGATCAAGGTGACGATCCTTGCCCTCGGACCCAGCGGGTGGGGCTGGACGGCCAACATTCCAGGGTTCGGTCTGCTGGCCGACCAGTTTCCCGAGCCGGCGCTGCATGTCTGGCGGTACGAGCAGAACCCGCTGAGCGCCGCAGCCTACGGTCCGGGCGGGCGGGTGCCGCTCAAGCCGTTCTGCGGCACGATCGGGCTCGCGCCGGCGGAGGCGGGAACGCACAGCGTCGTGCCGCCGCGCCGGGTGGGCGGGAACATGGACATCCGCGACCTGGGCGCAGGCACCGAGCTCTGGCTGCCGGTCGAGGTCGCGGGCGGCCTGCTCTCGGTCGGCGACACCCATGCCGCCCAGGGCGATGGCGAAGTGTGCGGTACCGCGATCGAAAGCCCGATGTCGGTGGCGCTGAAATTCGAGCTGGAGAAGGGGGCGGCACCAAACTTTCCGCGCTTCCGCACGGCCGGACCGGTGACGCGCCATCTCGACGGCGCCGGCTACGACGTGACCACCGGGATCGGCCCCGATCTGATGGAGGCCGCGCGTTGGGCGGTGAGCGACATGGTGGAACTCTTGTCGCGGCGCACCGGAATGGCAGCGGTCGAGGCCTACATGCTGGCGAGCGTCGCCGGCGATCTCAGGATCAGCGAGATCGTCGACGCGCCGAACTGGGTGGTTTCGTTCTATTTTCCGCGGATCGTGCTGGAATAGCGTGGGGTCAACGGGCCGTACGACGCCCGGCCTGTTGAGCTTCCTCTACCGCGAATCGCTTCCGTCTGGTCGTACCGCGCCATCGGATGGCGAGCGTGACGGACCCTGAAACTAAGCCACCTTTCGCCCGGGCGCCTTGTTGCCGAGCGGCAGGTCGACGATCGGTTCGAAGCCGCCATAGACCATGCGTGCGGCATCGAAGGGCGTTTCGCCCTGGGACCCCATGCCGGTGTCTTCCATCATTCGCTTCCAGCCGTTCATGCGGACCTCGCGAGACGGCCATTCGACCCAGGAAAACACCACCGCCTCATCTGGCTTCGCCAGGACCGCGCGGCTGAAATCGGTGATCTTGCCCTCCGGCACGTCGTCGCCCCATGCCTCAACGACGCGAAGTGCGCCGAGATCCAGGAAATACGGTGCCATGCGTGCCGCCAGCGCGTGGTAGGCTTCGCGATTGGCGGCGGGTACGGCGACAAGATAGCCGTCCGCATATCCCATGGCGCCGCTTCGTCCTTCATCGACAAATACGTCGAAACCGCCAAAGATCATGCGCTTGCCGTCGAAGGGCATGGAGGCGCCCATCTGCTTCATCCGGGGATCGGCGAACATGGCGCGGTTTGCCTCGTCGCGGATCTTCCTCGACGGGTATTCGAACCAGGAGAAGACGACGGTCTCGTCCGCTCCGGCCTTCACCGCTCCCTTAAAATCGTTGAGCTTGCCGTCCGGGACGTCGTCCCCCCAGGCCTCGACCATCCGAGTCACCCCGAATTCGCCTAGGAAGGAGGCGGATTCAGTGGCGTGATCGCGATAAGCCTGCCGGTTTGCGGTCGGGACGGCGACCACGAATCCTTCAACATAAGCCATCCTGATTCTCCTCCTTGGCACCACATGGGGCGCGGCTGATGCAAGATGGATTGATATCAACGTAAAGAGGCGGCGGAAAGGCATCGGAGATCACTCCTGCCACACCTTGCCATTTGTGCAGGCCACCGCTGGGCGGGCGAATGAAGGGACGATCCGTCATGCTGCAATGCAGCGCAAAATTTGCAATGATGCAGAAAAGCGCTAAAACAGAGGCTGTGTCATATCAGAACGACTGGTTGGCTGGCTCTGATCAATGCGTTGCGCGCCATGTTGCGCTGCGGCGCATCAAGTGGGCCGGGTCGGCAGTCTGTGTCCTCGATCCAGAACAGGCAGGTCATCGTCATCAGGCATCCGCATCTTCAGAAATCGCCCGCCCCCTACGACCGCTTCGCCGTCATCGGCGCAGGCGCGTGGGGCACCGCCCTCGCCACCGTCATTGCGCGCAGGGGACGTCCCGTCTCGCTGTGGGCCCGCCGGAAGGACCTCGCGGACGCCATCAATGCGGCCGGCGAGAATGCGGCCTATCTCCCAGGCGTCCCGCTTCCCCACGGCATCTCCGCCACCTCTGATCTCGCCACCGCGCTGTCGGGTGCCGAAGCCGTGCTCATGGTCACGCCGTCGACGTCGCTGCGCGAGATGTCACGCGCCATGCGGCCGCATCTGAAACCCGGCGCGGCGATCGCGATCTGCTGCAAGGGCATCGAACGCGGCACGGGACTTCTGCTTTCCGAGGTCGTCGCCGAGGAACTGCCCGGCCATCCGATGGGCGCCATTTCGGGGCCGACCTTTGCCCGGGAGACGGCGCTCGACCATCCGACGGCTGCGACCGTCGCGTTCCCCTTCAACTACGGCCACCGTCTCGAACCGGGCTCCGCCCCGGCGGTGCGGCTGGCGGTGTCGATGTCCGGCGGCGGTTTCCGCCCTTACGTGTCGGACGATCTTGTCGGCGTCGAAGTGGGCGGTGCGGTCAAAAACGTCATCGCCATTGCCTGCGGCATGATGTCGGGCGCCGGGTTCGCCGAAAACACCCGCGCCGCGCTGATTGCGCGGGGCATCGACGAGATGAAACTACTGGCCGAGGCCCTTGGCGGCCGGCGCGAGACGGTGACGGGGCTGGCGGGCGCGGGCGATTTGACCCTGACCTGCTCGTCGACCACGTCGCGCAACATGTCGCTCGGCCTGCAACTGGGGCAGGGCATCCCGCGCGCCGATTGCTTCGACGGCCAGCCCGTCGTCGTGGAGGGCGAGGCCAATGCGCGCTCGGTGATCGATCTGGCCCGCCGGATCGGGGTGGTGATGCCGATCAGCCAGACGGTTCACGCGGTGCTGCATGAGGGGGCGGATCTCGCGCAGACCTTCTCGGCGCTGTGGTCTCGTCCCATCGAGGCGGAGCCGCGCGCCCTGGAGCTGCCCTTTGCGGATGCAGGTCCGATCGATCCCTTCAACTTCAAGGTCCAAGCAGTATGAACGCCCGAACCGAAACTGCCTTGCCGCCCCTGTCCGCGCGCCGCTTCACGCTTGCCACGGACCTCGACGGCACCTTCCTCGGCGGAACGGACCGGGAGAGGGCAACGCTCTATGACTGGATCGAGTCCAACCGGGAGAGCATAGGCCTCATCTTTGTGACGGGCCGCGATCCGGAGTTCATCCTCAACATGTGCGCGGAGAAGGGGCTTCCCTGGCCAGAGCTCGTCGTGGGCGATGTGGGCACCACGATTGCCACGGTTCACCGCGAAGACCGTCGTGTCGAACCCATCGACGAGCTGGAACAGGACATTGCCGCGCGCTGGCAGGACAGTGGCGAGCGGGTGCGCGAGACGCTGCACGGCCATCCGGGCCTGAAGCTTCAGCCGACGCCCTTCCGCTATCGCGTCAGCTATTATCTCGATCTCAAGGCGTATGACGCCAGTGCCGTCGACAAGGTCGAGGAACTGGGGCTCGACAGCCTGGTGTCCGACAATCGCTTCTTCGATGTCCTGCCGCGCGGCGTTTCCAAGGGGCCATCGTTGCGGCGGCTCATCGCGCATCTCGACATCCCAGAGGACCGCGTGCTTGCCGCCGGCGACACGCTCAACGACCTCTCGATGCTGGTGTGCGGATTGAAGGCCGTCGCCGTCGGGAATTCCGAGGGCGAGCTGATCCGACACGTGGCCGGCATGCCCCAGGTCCACAAGGCCCGCGCTCATGGAGCAGCGGGCATCATGGAGGCGATTGCCGCCTTCGAACTCCACGACATTCCGGAAAGAAGCGCTCATGCCCTCTAATCTCGTCATCGTCTATCACCGTCAGCCCTATGAAGAGGTTGTCGAAGACGGCAAGGTCGTCTTCAAGGAGAACAAGAGCCCGAACGGCATCGTACCGACCCTGAAGAGCTTCTTCGGCCGGTTCGACAGCGGCGCCTGGGTTGCCTGGAAGGAAGCCGAGGATGTCTCGAACCCCGATTTCGAGCGGGTCGTCGAGATCGACGACGCCTATGGAAGCTATACCGTCTCGCGGCTGCCTCTGACTTCGGCTCAGATCCAGAGCTTCTACCATGTTAGCTCGAAGGAGGCCTTCTGGCCGATCCTGCACGGCTTCAAGGAGCGCTACAACTACGATCCCGTCGACTGGCCGACCTTTCGCGAGGTGAACTGGGCCTTTGCTGAAGCCGCCGCAGCGGAGGCGGCCGACGGCGCGGTGGTATGGATCCACGATTACAACCTGTGGCTCGTGCCGGGCTATCTGCGCCAGCTGCGCCCGGACGTCAAAATCACCTTCTTCCACCACACGCCGTTTCCCGGCGCCGACATCTTCAACGTGCTGCCGTGGCGCGAGGAGATCCTGAAGAGCCTGCTGTCCTGCGACGTGGTGGGCTTCCACATTCCGCGCTACGTCAACAATTTCGTGTCGGCGGCCCGAAGCCTGCTGGAAACGAGTGTCGTGCAACGCGAAAAGGTCAGGGAAGGCATGTCCTCACGTGCCACCGCGCTGTCGGAACAGACGGTGCCGACCATGCTGGAATTCGAGGGTCGCACGATCGCCCTGCAGGCCTCGCCCGTGGGCGTGGATGTCGACTACATCAAGGCGATCGCGGAAAATCCGGAGACGGCCGCGCGCGCGGCCGACATCCGCGTCGAACTGGGCGATGCCAAGCTGCTCCTGTCGGTCGGACGCACGGACTACACCAAGGGCGGGATCGAGCAGCTCGAAAGCTACGAGCGCCTGATCGAGGGCAATCCCGAGCTTCGCGGCACGGTTCGACTGATGCACGTGTCGGTGCCCGCCAACCGCAACATGACGGTCTATGAGAACATCCAGAACGATCTCGAGCAGATTGCCGGACGTATCAACGGCCGTTTCGGGCGGCTGGACTGGCAGCCGGTGACGCTGATCTCCCGACCGCTGCCGTTCGAGAGCCTCGTGGCCTACTATCAGGCCGCCGACATTGCCTGGATCACGCCTCTGGCCGACGGCATGAATCTTGTCGCCAAGGAATTCTGCGCCGCGCGCGTCGATGGCGATGGCGTGCTGGTGCTGTCCGAGTTTGCCGGGGCCGCGGTGCAGCTCGATTCCGCGATCCTGACCAATCCCTTCTCCAACAAGTCGATGGATCACGCCGTCCTGCAGGCGCTTTCGATGGGCGAGGACGAGCGCCGCCACCGGATGAGCGCGCTGCGCGAGATGGTGGCAAGCCAGGACGTCCGCTTCTGGGCCGAGGACCAGATGAAGGCGCTGGCGCGCGAGTATGACCGTACAATCCCGCTCGCGGCCGCAAGCTGAGCGCCAGATGGCGTCGCCAGCGCTGGGCAATGGGCGCGCCCGGGTGACTGGGCGGCATGCGGCTGACGTCAGGGCGTGGGGTTCACGGAGCGGTTTCCGTATTGCGAGTGGAGCGTTCCCGACAGTTGATCGATGAATTTCGATGCCGCCACCGATAGGGAGCGCCCGCGCAGCTGCCCCAGTACAAGCTGTGTAGGGGGTATGTCGCGCTGGTCGATTTCGCGTACGACGAGATTGTCGCTTGCCTTCGGGAGACCGGCTCTGATCTGGAAGGTGATGACATCGTCCCGGCCGGCATAGCTGCGCAGCACTTCGAATGAATCGGACTCGACCACGGTGTTCACCGGCAGGGACGAGCGGACGATGGCAGCCTGCAGCAGAAAGCGGATGGCCAGCGACGTGCCCGGCATGGCGACGGGGAATCGGAGGCATTCCCTGAGTCGCACGGTGCTCGCGGCCGTCAGGGGATGGTTCCTGTTCATCAGCGCACAGAGCGGCTGATGCAGGACAAGCAGCGGCTGGAACTCGGGCACCGCGGGCGGCTGCAGCACAAGCGCGACATCGGCCTCGAACGAGGTGACGGCCGTCACGGCATGAATATGATCGCGGGCGAGAACCGTGAAGGAAACCAGCGGATGCTGTGATCGGTAGTTCTCGATGGCATCCGGGATCAGCCCATGGGCAAAAGCCTGGCTCGCGGCGATCGCCACATGGCCGCGCCGAACACCCGACAGATCGGCGATCTGCGAGCGCAAGCGCTGGAAGTCGGACAGCTGATCGCGAATGTGACGCAGCACCAGTTCGCCCGCCGCATTGAGGCGCATGCCCTGCGGCATGCGCTCGAAGATCGTGGTGCCCAACTCATCCTCGAAATCCTGGATCTTGCGCGTCAGCGCGGACGGCGTGATGGCCAGCCGCTCTGCGCTTTTGCGAATGGATCCGCTCTTGGCCACGTCGGCGATGCTGTGAAGGGTCTTGAGATGCTTCATCGCGCGCTCCAGCCGAGGTGTTGCCGAATGATCAACACATCGGTCCAAAACAAGCAATAGACATCAACACCTGCCGGGATAGGCTTTCCGTATCGAACCCCAAAAGCGGTGCAGGCCTTGCTTTCTGTTGCTCCATCAGTCGCCACCGTACCAACAGGCATCGCGGCCCGTGTCGCCGCCTATCGCGACGGACGCGACGCCTTTGCGGACCTCGATACGGTCTTCGACGCCATCGAAGCCGAGGGCGGAAAGGCGGTCTGGATTTCGGTGATGCCGCGTGCGGCGGCACATGTGCTGTTGGCCGCGGCAAAGGAACGGCTCGAGGCCGGCGCCGACCTGCCGCTGTTCGGCATTCCCTTTGCCGTCAAGGACAATATCGACATCGCCGGGCTCGAGACGACGGCCGGCTGTCCGGACTTCGCTTTCGCGCCAAAGCAGTCGGCCTTCGTGGTCGAACGGCTGATCGACGCGGGCGCCATTCCGATCGGCAAGACCAATCTCGACCAGTTCGCGACGGGGCTCAATGGCACGCGCTCGCCCTATGGCATTCCCGCCAGTGCCTTCGACAAAACGCGGGTTTCCGGCGGCTCCAGTTCCGGCTCGGCAGTCGCCGTCGCCAAGGGCCTGGTGGCTTTCGCGCTCGGCACCGACACCGCAGGGTCGGGGCGGGTGCCGGCCGGCTTCAATAATGTCGTGGGGCTGAAGCCGACCCGGGGCCTGATCAGCACGCGAGGTGTGCTGCCCGCTTGCCGGACGCTCGACTGCGTCTCGATATTCGCTCCAACGGTGGGCGACGCGTTCGCGGTGCTGCAGGCGTGCGCCCAACCCGATCCGCTGGAGCCCTATTCGCGCGCGGCGCCGCAGCCTGCAGAGCAGGCCGCCGGCGACAAACGCCATTTCGGCGTCGTTTCGGATGCGGTCCTGGCGCGCTGTGCGCGGGACGTGGTCGTTCGATACCGGGCGAGTGTTGCTGCCTTGCAGGCAAAAGGCCTGGCGCCTGTCGAGATCGACTACGCACCGCTGGAGGAGGTGGCGTCGCAGCTCTACGCGGGACCTTGGGTGGCCGAGCGGCTTGCCGCGATCCGGGGCTTCGCCGAGACCATGCCGGACGCCATCCACCCTGTCGTCCGCGACATCATCCTCTCCGGCGCGAATTATTCGGCCGTCGACGCCTTCGAGGCGCAATACCGCGTGGCGGAGATCGCGCTGGAAGCGCGGGCCATCTGGCAAGAATGCGATTTCCTGCTGCTGCCGACGGCGCCGGACCATCCGACCATCGATGCCATGCTCGAAGCGCCGGTCGAACTGAATTCGATGCTCGGTCTCTTCACCAATTTCGTCAATCTGCTGGACATGGCGGCGCTTTCGGTCCCGGCGGGATTTGGCGAGAGCGGGCTGCCGATCGGCGTGACGCTGATCGGGCCGGCATTCAGCGACGCGCGGCTGGCAGCGATCGGCGACGCGCTGCATCGCCTGGACGATCAGGCAACGCTGGGCGCGACATCGGACCGCCTCGCCTGGTCTCGTCCGTTCGAGCTCCCGGCCGACCGGTCGACCATCGAGGTCGCCGTTGTCGGTGCGCATCTGAGCGGCCAGCCGCTGAACCATCAGCTGACGGGCAGGGGCGGGAAGCTCGTGAAATCCACACGCACGGCAACCGGCTACAGCCTTTATGCCCTTCCGGACACCACGCCGGCAAAGCCCGGTCTCGCCCGCGATGGTGGCGGCGGACACATCGAGATCGAACTGTGGGCGATGCCGCTCGCGGCCTTCGGATCCTTTGTCGCCGAGATTCCCGCACCCCTCGGCATCGGCTCGCTCGAGACCGAGGAGGGCAGGTGGGTGAAGGGCTTCATCTGCGAAGGTCACGCCCTGAAATCTGCCGAAGACATCACCGCCTTCGGTGGGTGGCGCAGCTATCTCAACTCGAAAACCACCCAAAGCATGCCGACAAGTTGACCCCCTTCCAAGGAGAACTGGCCATGATTACCCGTCGCAAATTTCTCGCCACCTCGGCAGCCGCGGCTGCCGCCACGTCCCTCTTGCCGATGCCTTATGTGCGTGCCCAGTCGACAACGGTCATCACAATGGGTGCGCTGAAGCTGATCCATTCGATCGCCCCGCATTTCTACGAGCAGTTCACCCCAGCTGGTTATGCCGTCGAAGTCATCCCGTTTGAGAGCCCGACCGAGGGCAAGAACGCCGTCGTCACCAAATCCGTCGATTTCGGCATGTTCGGCATCGCTGCCGCCACACTTGGAGCTGCCGCCGGCGAACCCATCGTGGTCATCGGCGGCGCCTGCAACAAGGGCATGGGCGTGGTCTCAAGAGCGGATGGCGATATCAATGCCATCGCCGATCTGCGCGGCAAGCGCGTCGCGATCTGGCCGGGTTCGACGCAGGAAGTCTTCATTCTCGAACGTCTGCGCATGGAAGGCATGTCGATTGCCGACATCTCGCCAATCCGGATCTCCTTCAGCGAGATGCACCTTGCGCTCGCACGCGGCGATATCGACGCCTATGTCGGCGCGGAGCCGGCGCCGGGCGTGAGCCTCGCTTCTGGGGTCGGCAAGATCGTCGAATATCCCTACGGAACCGAGATGGGCGCGCTGAACATGATCTTCGGGGCGCACCGCGATACGCTGGCCGAACGCCCTGAAGTGACAAGCGTCATCCTCGACATCCACCGCCAGGCGACGGAATTCGCCATGGCGAACCCCAACGCGATGGTGGAGATGGCCGTCATGAAGCTCGGCCAGCAGCGCGAGGCGATCGAGCTCTCCGCACCGAATGTCGAGCTCACCTGGTATTTCGGCGAGACCGAACTGACCCAGTCCAAGACCTATGCGCGACACATGCTGGAACTGAACCAGATCCAGGCGCTGCCCGACTTCGACACCTTGTTCGATACCCGCTTCGTTGAAGAGCTCAAGCAACGGGCATGACCATGCTGGCCGGACGCTCGACCACGAACGAGGCCGTTGCCGCCACTCGGAGCCCCGCAGGCTTCGAGTGGAGCCGCCTCCGCGAGCCCGCGCTTGCGCTCGCCCTGCCGCTGGCCTTGCTGGTGGCCTGGCATTTCGCCACCAGCGGCCAGGCCTACAGCCTCATACCGCCACCCTACCAGGTGGCGCTCGCGCTCTACGACCTGGCGTTCGGCGGCATCCGCAACGACTTTTTCAGCGGGACTCTGCTGAACCACGTCATAGCGTCCGTCAGCCGGGTCTATGGCGGCTTCGGCCTCGCCCTGATCGTTGCCCTGCCGCTCGGCCTGATGATCGGGCGCATCGAGATCGTGCGCCAGATGTTCGATCCGATGCTGCAGATCCTGCGACCGATCCCCGTCACGGCCTGGTTGCCGCTCGCGATGATCATCTTCGGCATCGGTCCGAAGTCGGCGATCTTCCTGGTCTTTCTCGGTGCGTTCTACCCGATCCTCATCAACACGGTCTTCGGTGTACGTGCCGTCGAGCCGCGTCTGTTCGAGGCGGCCAGCATGCTCGGCTGCAAGGGATCGGCCCAGTTTACCAAGGTGGTGCTTCCGGCGGCCCTGCCGGCGATCTTCACCGGCCTGCGTCTCGGCCTGGGTTTTGCCTGGATGATCATCGTTATCGGTGAAATGACCGGCGTTGCAACCGGGTTGGGCGCCATCATCATGGAAGCGCGCCAGCTCTCGCGCACGGAAATCGTCATCTGCGGCATGATCACCATCGGTGTGGCCGGCTTCATCTCCGACCGCATCATCCTCATGGTTGGCCGCCGCCTGCTATCCTGGAACCCGAACAATGTCTGAGACCGCAAGACCGATCCTGTCGCTGCACAATGTCGGCAAGATCTACGAATCCAAGGGTGGCAGCATCGAGGCCCTGCGCGGCGCCCGGATGGAGGTCGCCAAGGGCGAGTTCGTCTGCCTGCTGGGCGCCTCGGGCTGCGGAAAATCGACGCTGCTGCGCATCGTCGCCGGTTTTGAGACGGCGACATCCGGCGAGGCCCTGATGTGGGGGGTGCCGATCACCGGGCCCGACCCTTCGCGCGGCATGGTGTTCCAGGACTACGGTCTCTTCCCCTGGCTGACGGTGCGCCAGAATATCGGCTTCGGCCCGGCTTCCCGCGGGCGCCCTGCCAGGGAAATCAAGGAAACCGTCGACCATTTCATGGATCTCGTCGGGCTTGGCCGCTTCGCCGACGTCTACCCGCATCAGCTTTCCGGCGGCATGAAGCAGCGTGTCGCCATCGCCCGCGTCCTGGCCAATGAGGCGGAAGTGGTGCTGATGGACGAGCCGTTCGGGGCACTGGATGCCTTGACGCGGGAACGCCTGCAGGACGAGTTGCTGGAACTTTGGGAGCGGACCCGGCTGACGGTGCTCTTCGTCACCCACGCCATCGAGGAAGCCATCGTTCTGTCGGGCCGGGTCATCGTGATGTCGCCCGGACCGGGTCGCATCGACACCGACCTGACCGTCGGTCTGCAGCGACCACGCGACGTCTCGGCACCCGACTTCAACGATCTGCGACGTGAACTGGCAGCCAAGCTTCACAGCCATCATGCCAAGGTCGCCGCGTGACCGAGCCGCAGAGACCTGAACAACGGCTGCCCTACGCGGCTTCCATCGATCGCCCGCGTATCGAATTGCCGGACGGCAAGAAGGTCGCCGTCTGGCCGATTGTCAATGTCGAGAACTGGCTGATCGACAATCCGATGCCGCGCCAGGTGCTGGTGGCACCGACCGGTGCCGTGCTTGTTCCCGATGTCGCGAACTGGGCCTGGCACGAATACGGGATGCGAACCGGTTTCTGGCGGATCCTCGATGCGTTCGAAAGACGCGGTATCCGGCCCACGCTGTCGATCAACGGTTCCGTCTGCAGCGCCTATCCGCGTGTCGCCGGCGCGGCACGGGACGCCGGCTGGGAGTTCATGGCGCACGGTCACGTGCAGGTGCCGATCCACAAGGTGGCCGACCAGGCTGGCATGATCGCGAAGACCATGGGGGAAATCGCGGCATTCACGGGAAGCGCGCCGGCCGGCTGGCTGGGCCCGGGTCTCACGGAAACGCTCGAGACGCCGGACCTGCTGGCAAGCGCGGGGATCCGCTACATCGCCGACTGGGTCGTCGACGATCTGCCTTGCCGCATTGCCACAACCAGCGGTCCGGTGCTCACCATGCCCTACACCGTCGAGATCAACGACATACCGCTGATCATGATCCAGCATCATCGCGGATCGGAGTTCGAGGACCGGGCAATGGCGCAGCTCGATCGGCTTGCCCGTGAGGCAGCAGCAGACGGTCCCATGGGCGGCGCCAAGATCATGAGTTTCGCCATCCACCCCTTCATCAGCGGCGTGCCGCACCGCATCGACGTCCTGGAGCGAATGCTGGACCGGATGCTCGAACGACCGGATGTTTTGTTCTGGCAGGGAATTCAGATACATGACTGGTATCTTACGACAGGCGACCCCAGCTGAAGAGATCGTCTGGCAGGGCATGAGCCGGGCCGAACTCGACGTCGCCTATGACAACACCAGCGCGGTGGCGGAGAGCGGCGCCTTTCTTGCCGACTGGACACGTCGCAGCCTGATGTTGCGCGCCAGCCAACCCGAACTGATCGATCTGGCCTACGGTCCACGCGAACGCAACCGTATCGACGTCTTCCGCAGCGGCGTCGAAAACGCGCCGCTCTTCGTCTTCATTCATGGCGGCTACTGGCAGCGGAATTCGAGGCAAGTGTTCTCCTGCATGGCCGAAGGCCTGCTGCCGCACGGCATCGACGTGGCCTGCCTCGGCTATACGCTTGCGCCGGAGGCCCGGCTTGGCGAGATCGTCGACGAAATCGGTGAAGCGCTGCGCTGGCTCCGGCGGATGGGACCGGCATTCGGCATCGCACAGAACAGGCTGATCGTTTCCGGCTGGTCGGCGGGCGGACACCTTGCCGCCAATGCCATGGCCATGACCGAGGTCGATGCCGGCCTGGCGATATCGGGCGTCTTCGACCTGGAGCCGATCCGGCTGGGCGTCCTCAATGACAAGCTGAAGCTGCAGCCTGGCGAAGTTGCGCGTCTGAGCCCCTTGTCGACGCTGCCGGAAGCGGCCGGACCGCTGGTCGTGGCCTATGGCACGGCAGAACTGCCCGAGCTCCAGCGACAGTCGAGCGTTTACGGGAAAGCCTGGCGTTCGAACGGGCTGGCGGGGACACTGTTGCCGGTTGAAGGCGCAAACCACTTCTCCATCCTCGAGCAGTTGCGCAATCAGGATGGTGTTCTTGCGGTTGCGGCACGCACGCTGTCGGGGCGTCAGGTCCCGGCACCCTGACGCGCTCGCGCGGCTGGTAGGGTGTGCCCGCTTCGATCTCCGTCGATACCAAAAACGTTTCCCAGGGTCGTGGAATGGCGATCGGGTCGTGCAATCGCGCCTCGTTCCGCCCAATCACGCCGTCATCCAAGCCCCTTCAGAGCGGGCAACATTCCGTCTTGAAATCGATTTCATTTTCGTTCTAATGTCGGTCGATTGGCTTTACTAAGGGAGGAATTCTGTGAAAAAGTTTGCACTTGTTGCGCTCGCCAGCGTCGCCGCCGCCGCCATCTCCACTTCGTCGGTTCTCGCCGACGACTTCAAGATCGGCCTGTCCAACGGCTGGGTCGGCTCCGAGTGGCGCACCCAGATGATCGACGAGGCGCAGGCCGCCGCTGCGGCCTGGACCGAGAGAGGCCACAATGTCGAAGTCGTGGTGCAGAGCGCCAATGTCGACGTGCCCGGCCAGATTGCCCATATTCGCAACTTCATCAGCGAGGGCGTCGACGCCATCATCATCAACCCCAACAGCCCGACAGCCTTCGATCCGGTGTTCGCGCAGGCCAAGGAAGCCGGGATCCTGGTGATCTCGACTGACGCCGAAGTGTCGTCGCCCGACGCGATCTATGTCGGCATAGACCAGACCGCATGGGGTGCTGCCGGCGCCGAATGGCTGGTTGAGGCCCTCGACGGTGAAGGCAAGGTCGTCGCCATCAACGGCGTGGCCGGTCACCCGGCCAACGAGATGCGCGTGGCGGGCTACCGCTCGGTGTTCGAGCAGCATCCCGGCATCGAGGTCGTGAACGAGGTCAACGCCAACTGGGATCAGGCGCAGGGCCAGCAGGCCATGCAGAACATCCTGGCGACCAACGCCGACATCAACGGCGTGTGGGTGCAGGACGGCATGGCCGCCGGCGCCTGGCGCTCGATCATGGACGCGGGCAGGGCCGACGAGATCGCTGCGACCGGCGAAATCCGCAAGGACTTCATCGATCTGTGGACCTCGGAGAACCTCAACTCCGGCGCCACCGTTAATCCTCCCGGCGTCATGGCTTCGGCACTCAATGTCGCGGTGTTCATGCTCGAGGGCAGGGAACTGAAGGAGCCGGCAACGGCGGGCCAGTACGGCAACGCCATGTACCTGCCGATTCCGTTCATCAGCTCCGAGAACCTGGCCGAGGCGGCGGCTCAGGTCGAAGGCCAGCCCGGACATTACTCCTACACGAGCACGCTTTCGATCGACGAGGCCGAGGCGCTCTTCGAGTAGACTGTTCCTCCCGGACTGGAGGCGGGGCGTCGTCCCCGCCTCCGGACCACGTTTTGGGGAATATTCCCGACATGGCGAAGCTCAAGATCGGCGGCGTGAGCAAGGCTTACGGCGCAACGGTGGCGCTCAGTCACGGCGACCTCGACCTCGAAGCGGGCGAGGTGCACGTGCTCATTGGCTCGAACGGATCGGGCAAGAGCACCCTGTGCAAGATCGTGGCCGGTTCGGTGAAACCCGACAAGGGCGAAGTGGTGCTGGATGGCGCGCCGGTTTCGGTGAGCGGACCGCGTGCGGCCAAGGCACTGGGCATCGGCATCTTCTACCAGGAACTGAGCATGGCCGCGCGCCGCACGGTCGAGGAAAACATCTGCCTGCCTGACCTGCCGATGTCCGGGCCATTCGTCGACCGCAAGGCCTTGTCGGCGCGGGCGGCGCGCTACATCGCCCTGTTTGACGGGGTAACCGGGGAGGATTTCGCTGCGGATTCGACGGTCGATGTGCTGCGCGCCGACCAGCGCCAGCTGGTCGAGATCATGAAGACGCTGGCGACGGAAGCCTCCGTGCTCATCTTCGACGAGCCCACCTCGGCGCTTGACCGGACCCAGGTCGATCGCTTCTTCGAGATCCTGCGCCGACTCAAGGCCGAGGGCCGCGCCATCGTCTTCATTTCGCACCGCATGGACGAGATCTTCGCCATCGGCGACCAGGTCACGGTCCTGCGCGACGGACGCACCGTCGGGACCACCCGCATCGCCGATACCAGCCCGCCGGAAGTGGTTCGCATGATGGTGGGCGAAGAGAGCTCGCTGGTCGCGCCCGCGCAGGTCGATGCCGCCGTATCGAACGGGACCGTGGCGCTGTCCGTGCGCGGCGTCTCGGGCAAGGGTTTTTCGGACGTGTCGTTCGACCTGCGGCACGGCGAGATTCTGGGTCTCGGCGGCCTGCACGGCCAGGGACAGTCAGCCGTGCTGCGCGCCCTTTTCGGCGCGGCGCCGGCGGAGGCGGGCGAGATATCGCTCGATGGCCAGCCCTTCGTGCCGGCAAACCCGCGTGTGGCTATCCGCGCCGGCGTCGCCTATGTCTCGGGCGACCGCGGCCGCGACGGTGTCATCCAGGGCCGGACGATTCTCGAAAACGTGACGCCGATCCATTTCCTGCGCAACCGGCTGAAGCTCGCCAGCGCCAGCGCCCTGCGCGCCAGGGCGACACCGGCGCTCGAGGCGCTGAACACCAAGTTTGCCGGCTTCTCGCATCCGATCGGATCGCTCTCGGGCGGCAACCAGCAGAAGATCGTCATCGCTCGCTGGCTGATCGACCGGCCAAATGTGCTGCTGCTCGATGACCCGACCAAGGGCATCGACCTGTCGGCTAAGGCAGACCTCTTCGCGCTGGTGCGCAAGCTTGCCGGGGAGGGGATGGCGATCATTCTTTATTCGTCCGAAGACGTCGAACTGCTGGCCAATGCCGACCGCATCCTCGTTTTCAACGCCGGTCGCGTCACGCGCGAGCTGACGGGGGCCGAGCGCACGCGTTTCCACCTCTACGAAGCCGCATACGAGGCCGCCTGATGGTCGACGCCGTCGCAAAGCCGCCGCGCAATCCAGGTTCGATCAAGCGCTTCATCGAGCGCTACCCCTTTATGCCGGCGCTCGTCATCATGCTGGTGCTGCTGGCGCTCAACGGCATATGGCAGCCGCGCAGCGTCGGCCTCGTGGGTCTCACCGGGCTGGTGAAGACCTATCTGGCGCTGATGCTGCTCGCCGTCGCGCAGACCTATGTCATCTACGCCGGCGACATCGACCTGTCGGTCGGCGCGATCGTCTCGCTGGTCAACGTCGTCATCGTCGCCTTCATGTCGGCGATGGGCGGGGACACCATCACCGTCCTGGGGGCGATGGTGATCGGGCTGGGTGTCGGGCTGGCGTGCGGCATCGTCAACGGCGTCGTCGTGGCCGTCTTCCGCCTGCAGGCGATCGTCGCCACCTTTGCCACCTCGATCTTCTTCACCGGCCTCGCGCTCTGGGTCATGCCGGTGGCCGGCACGCCGGCACCTGCCGCCTTCTGGCGCACCTATGGCGGGCGCATCCTCGAGATTCCCTTCGTCTTCTGGGCGGCGGTCGTGCTTGCCGTCGTGCTCTACCTGCTTGCCCGCACGCGCCTGGCCATCCAGCTTCTGGCCGTCGGCGACGATGCGCAGGGTGCCTATCAGAGCGGCCTGCCGGTCACGGCGATCCGCATGCGCGGCTATGCGCTCTGCGGCCTGTTCGCCGCGCTGGCCGCGTTCTGCATCACCGGCGACACGGCCAGCGGCGATCCGCTGGTGGGCGGCAAGATGACCTTGTTCTCGGTGGCCGCGGTGGTGCTCGGCGGCTCGGCGCTCGCCGGTGGCCACGGCACGGTGGTCGGTTCGGTGTTCGGTGCGCTGATCATCGGCCTGATCAACTCGCTGGTCTATTTCGTCGGCACGCCCTCGGAATGGCAGAACTTGGTGCAGGGGCTGGCCATCCTGGTTGCGCTTGTCGCCGGCATCCTGATCGGGCGGAGGGCGCGCTCATGAGTTTGATCGCCAACCTTGCCAAGCGGCCGCTCGTCGTCGCGCTGGTGCTGATCGTCCTGCTGCTGGCTGTCGGTGAAATGCTGTCGCCCGGTTTCGCCTCGCCGACGCAGATCATGCGCCTGCTGATCGTGGCCGCACTGCTCGGCATCGTGGCGGCCGGACAGAACCTGGTCATACTGGGCGGCCGCGAGGGCATCGATCTCTCGGTCGGCGGCGTCGTTTCCCTGTCGGCCATCGTCGCCGGCAATCTGATGAACGGTGCCGACAGCGGCATCGCGCTGGCCATCCTCGGCTGCGTCGCAACGGGGGCCTTCTTCGGCCTGCTCAATGGTCTGGGCGTCACGCTGCTGCGCATTCCGCCGCTGGTGATGACGCTGGGCATGCTGGGCGTGCTGCAGGGGCTGCTGGTCGTGATCCGCCAGGGCATTCCCTCCGGCCGCGCTGCGCCGAGCCTCTCGCAGTTCGTCACCCAGCCCTTCCTCTTCGGCCTGCCGGGCATCATCTGGCTTTGGGTGGCGATCGGATTGCTGCTGGCATTCCTGCTGTCGCGCACGGTCTATGGCTATCGCATCTATGCGATCGGCTCCAACGAGCAGGCGGCGCGGATGGCCGGCGTGCCGGTGGCAACGATCCGCGTCTCGCTGTTCGTGCTGTCGGGCGTCTTCGCGGCCATCGCCGGCATGTGCCTGCTCGGCTATTCCGGCTCCTCCTTTGCCAATGTCGGCGAGCAGTACATGCTGCCCTCGATCATCGCGGTCGTCTTTGGCGGCACGTCGCTGGCCGGCGGCAAGGGCGGCTACACGGGCACCATGGCCGGGGCGATGATGCTGACGGTGCTGACCGGTATCCTGACGACGATCAACATCGACGAATCCGGTCGCCAGATGATCTTCGGCGCCACGCTTCTGCTGCTGATGCTCTTCTACGGCCGCGGCCAGGCGATGAGGGCATGAACGAGCGGCCGAGGATCAAGGACCTTGCCCAGCGGCTGGGTGTTTCGCCCGCGACCGTGTCGCGCGCTTTGTCGGGCACCGGGCTCGTCGCCGAGCCGACGCTGTCGCGCATCCGCGATGCCGCGCGCGAACTGAACTACCGCCCCAATGTCAGCGCCCGCAATCTGCGCACCCAGCGGTCGATGTCGGTGCTGATGGTCGTGCGCGACATCGGCAACCCGTTCTATCTCGAGGTCATGAAGGGTGTGGAGCAGGCAGCCCGCAAGGCCGGCTACTCGGTGCTGATGGGCAACACCGAGAACGACCCCGATCGAGAGAGCGAGTATTTCGACATGCTGCGCGACGGCCATGCCGACGGCATGATCCTGATGACCGGCAAGCTGCCGGCGAATGGGGTGATCGGCTCGGGACTGCCGGTGGTCGTGGCGCTGGAGACGATCGAGGGCTGCGGCCTGCCTCACGTCCAGATCGACAATTTCGCCGCCGCACGCGGGGCGGTCGACCACCTGATCGAGCTCGGCCACCGGCGCATTGCCCACATCACCGGCCCTTTGCCGGAAGTGATGTCGACCTTGCGCCGCGACGGCTGGCGCGCGGCACTGGCGGATGCGAACCTGGCGGTGGCGGATGAGTACGAGCAGCGTGGCGACTACCAGCTTCACACGGGGCAGGTGCTGTGTGGCGTGTTGCTCGATCTGCCGGAGCCGCCGACGGCGATCTTCTGCGCCAATGATGAATCGGCCTTTGGCGCGGTCCACGAACTGCACCGTCGCGGTCGCGACGTGCCGGGCGACGTCTCCGTCGTGGGCTTCGACGACATCTATCTGAGCGAGGCGATCTTTCCGCCGCTGACGACGGTCAGCCAGCCGCGCGCTGATATCGGCCGCGAGTCGATGTCGCTGCTCCTGGAACTCATCGCCGGCGCCCAGGTGGCGCTCGATCCGATCGTCTTGCCGACGGAGCTGAAAATTCGCGGGACGACCGGTCCCGCCGCAAAGCCAAACTAGGGAGAAGCAGTATGATCGAAACGAGGGAGCGCTTGCGCGTGGGCTTCGTGGGGTCGGGGTTCATTGCGCATTTCCATCTGAAATCGATGGTCGGCGTGCGCAATGTCGACGTCACCGGCGTCTTCAGCCGCAGCGCGGAGAAGCGGCAGCGTTTCGCCGATGCCGTGACCGAGCAAGGGCTCGGCGCCTGCCGGACCCACGAGACGCTGGAGTCCCTGCTCGAGGCCGACGATGTCGACGCCATCTGGATCCTGTCGCCCAACGACACGCGTCTCGACGTGATGAAGGCGCTGCACGCGGCCAAGAAGGCCGGCCGCAGCAAGGTTTTTGCCGTCGCCTGCGAGAAGCCGCTGGCGCGCACCGTGGCCGAGGCACGCGAGATGGTGCGTCTCGTCGAGGAGGCCGGGCTCAATCACGGCTATCTGGAAAACCAGGTGTTCTGCACGCCCGTCCTGCGCGGCAAGGAGATCATCTGGCGGCGCGCCGCCTCCACCACGGGCCGGCCCTATCTGGCACGTGCAGCCGAGGAGCATTCCGGCCCGCACGAGCCGTGGTTCTGGCAGGGCGAGAGGCAGGGCGGCGGCGTGCTGTCCGACATGATGTGCCACTCCGTGGAGGTCGCGCGGCACCTCCTGACGGCCCCCGGCGCGCCGCGCAATTCGCTCAAGGTCAAGGCGGTCAACGGCACCGTCGCGAACCTGAAGTGGACAAGGCCCACTTATGCCGACGATTTGAAGTCGCGGTTTGGGGCGGAAGTGGACTACCGCAACCGCCCGTCGGAGGATTTCGCGCGCGGCACGATCGAACTGGAAGACGAAGACGGCAACGCACTGATGATCGAGGCGACCACGTCCTGGGCCTATGTCGGCGCCGGCCTGCGCATCCAGCTCGAATTGCTGGGGCCGGAATATTCGATGGAATTCAATTCGCTCGCGACAGGCCTGAAGGTCTTCATGTCGCGCGCAGTCACCGGCTCGGAAGGCGAGGACCTCGTCGAGAAGCAGAATGCCGAGCAGGGCCTGATGCCGGTGCTCGAAGACGAGGCCGGTGTCTATGGCTACACCGACGAGAACCGCCACATGGTGGAATGCTTCCGAAAGGGCGAGACGCCGATAGAGACGTTCCACGATGGGCTAGCGGTCGTCGAGATGCTGATGGGCCTCTACATGTCGTCGGAACTCGGACGCACCATCCGCTTCCCCGAGCCCGAGCTGGAAGACTATGTCCCCGTCGTCGCCCGCCCGCGTTGAGCGTTTGCTGCCGTTCGGGCAGGCGAGCGAGGGGCAGGGAACCTCTGAGCTGACCGGTAGGGCGGCCGCATGACCGTTCCCATTCTGGTTCTGGGCAACGTCAATGTCGACCTCGTGATGGGGCCGGTCGACGGCTGGCCGGCAATCGGCACCGAGATCGAGGTCGAGCGCGCCGAAATGCGCGCCGGCGGCTCGGCTGGCAACACCGCGCTGGCGCTCACCGGGCTCGGCGAGCCGCATCTGCTCATCGCCTCGACGGGCGATGATCCGAACGGCACCTGGCTGCGCGGCGAGTTCGATCGCGATTGCTGTGACTGGATCGACGACCCCGGCATGACCACGATCACCGTCGGCATCGTCCACAAGGGCGGCGACCGCGCCTTCTTCACGACGCCCGGCCATCTGCAGCGGGCGACGCCGGAGGCGCTGATGGCCCGCGTGCCGGCGGCACCCCGGCCGGGATCCGTCGCCATCCTTTCCGGCAATCTGCTGATGCCGGCGATCCGCGATGCGACGTCGACGATCCTGGCCGAGCTGAAGGCGCAAGGCTGGCAGACGGCGATCGATCCCGGCTGGCCGCCGCAGGGCTGCACGGCTTCGCTGCACGACATGTTCGCCGAGTGGCTGTCGCTGACGGACCATGCGCTCTTCAACGAAGAGGAAGTTGCCGCGCTCTCGCGGGGCGCCGGCATGGACGCGCTGGCGGAGGGCCTGCCGTCGGACGCCACCCTGGTGGTCAAGCTTGGACCTGCGGGCGCGATGGCCATCCGCGACGGCGTTCGGCACGCGGTACCGGCGCCGCAGGTCGAGGTGATCGATACGGTCGGCGCGGGCGACAGCTTCAATGCCGCCTATCTTGCGGCAAGCGTGTCAGGCGCGCCGCTGGCCATAGCGCTCGCACGCAGCGTGGAAGTGGCATCCTATGCTGTCTCGACCTTTCCGAGACGCTATTCGGCTTGACTTGCGGGGGGGCCGAACGCGACAGCGCCTCGGATGAAGGTTGCGAACGAACCGGAAACAGCGTTCATTCCGGCGCATGATCCAAGCCCTTCGCGATTCGACCGAAATCATGTCCCCAGAGAAGGACGATTATCTCGCCGCGCTCAATGCCGAGCAGCGCGCGGCCGTGGAACATGGCGATGGCCAGGTCGCCGGGCCGCTGCTGGTGATTGCGGGCGCAGGTTCCGGCAAGACCAACACGCTGGCGCATCGCGTGGCGCATCTGATCCTCGCTGGCGCCGACCCGCGCCGCATCCTGCTGATGACGTTTTCGCGCCGTGCGGCATCGGAAATGAAGAGCCGCGTCGAGCGTATCGCCGCGCGCGTGATGGGGGACAAGGCGGCGACCCTGACGGAGGGCCTCAACTGGGCCGGCACGTTCCACGCCGTGGGCGCACGGCTCCTGCGCGACTATGCGCTGGAGATCGGGCTCGATCCCGCCTTCACCATCCATGACCGCGAAGATTCCGCCGACCTGATGAATCTGGTGCGCCACGAACTCGGCCTGTCGAAGACGGAAAGCCGTTTCCCGGCCAAGGGCACATGCCTTGCCATCTACTCGCGCGCCGTCAACGCGCAGTCGGAACTCGAGCCGGTGCTGGCCAAGAGCTTTCCCTGGTGCATCGGCTGGGCGGAAGAGCTGAAGCAACTGTTTGCGGCCTATGTCGACACCAAGCAGGCGCAGAACGTGCTCGACTATGACGACCTTCTTTTGTGGTGGGCGCAGATGTGTGGCGAGCCGGCGATCGCCGAGCATCTCGGCAGCCGCTTCGACCATATCCTCGTCGACGAGTACCAGGACACCAACCGCCTGCAGGCCTCGATCCTCTTAGCGCTGAAGCCGGATGGGCGCGGGGTGACGGTGGTCGGCGACGACGCCCAGTCGATATATTCCTTCCGCGCGGCGGAAGTGCGCAACATCCTCGACTTCCCCGGACATTTCGCCGAACCCGCCCGGGTCGTGACGCTCGACCGCAACTACCGCTCCACCGATACCATCCTGTCGGCAGCAAATGCGGTGATCGGCGAGGCGTCCGAGCGTTTCACCAAGAACCTCTGGACCGACCGGGCCTCGCGGGACCTGCCGCGCCTCGTCACCGTCCGCGACGAGGCCGAGCAGGCGAACTATGTCGCCGACGAAGTGCTAGAAGCGCGGGAAGAGGGCGTGGCGCTGAAGGCTCAAGCTGTGCTCTTCCGCGCGGCGCATCATTCGGGGCCGCTGGAGATCGAGCTCACCCGCCGCAACATTCCCTTCGTGAAGTTCGGTGGGCTGAAGTTCCTGGATTCTGCCCATGTGAAGGATGTCCTGGCCCTGCTGCGGTTTGCCGAAAACCCCAAGGATCGCGTGGCGGCCTTCCGCGTGATGCAGCTCATCCGCGGCATCGGGCCGTCGGCCGCGGCTAACGCCATGGAAGCGATGCAGCGCGCGCTCGATCCGTCCCTGGGGCTCCAGTTCTTCCGCGCGCCGGCGCGGGCCGATGCGGACTGGCCGGGCTTTGTCGAGCTCTTCGCCGGATTGCGGGCCAAATCGAGCTGGCCTGCCGATCTTGAACAGGTGCGGCTGTGGTACGAGCCACATCTCGAGCGCCTGCACGAGGACGCGACCACCCGCCGCGCTGACCTCCTGCAGCTCGAGCAGATCGCGGCCGGCTATCCGTCGCGCGAGCGTTTTCTCACCGATCTGACACTTGATCCGCCGGACGCCACCAGCGACGAGGCCGGTCCGCCGCATCTCGACGAGGATTATCTGATCCTGTCGACGATCCATTCGGCCAAGGGCCAGGAATGGACGAAGGTGTTCGTGCTTAATGCCGTCGATGGCTGCATCCCGAGCGACCTTGCGGTCGGCGAGCGCGATGAGATCGAGGAGGAGCGCAGGCTGCTCTATGTCGCGATGACGCGGGCAAAGGACAGCCTGCACCTGATCACGCCGCAGCGCTTCTTCGTCTACGGGCAGGCGGCGCGTGGCGACCGTCATGTCTATTCCTCGCGCACGCGCTTCATCGCCGAACACATGCTCGACCACTTTGCCCGCACCTCCTGGCCACCGCCATCGTCAGCCGCGAACGGCCGCGCCCCGCAGCCCGACATCCGCGTCGACCTCAAGGCGAAGATGCGGGGCATGTGGCGCTAGCGTCGAGACCGACAAATGGAGTCAGCGTCAGATGCGGCGGCCATCGGTCTCGAACAGGAAGCAGGCGGCCGGGTCGATGCTCATGGTGACCTGTCCGCCGCTCGCGGCGGTGGTGGATACCTTGAGTTCGGCGATCAGTGTCGCGTCGTCTCCGGGTGCAGTGCAGAGATATGGCACCGAGCCGAGGTTCTCGATGGCGGTGCAGGGCAGGCTCACGCGTTACGGGCCGTCCGCATGCTCGGCAAAGCTTTCGGGCCGGATGCCGAGCGTTGCCTCCGTCGGCCGTTTTCCGTGACCAGATGGTGGTCGTCGACAAAACGCTCCTCATCGAACAGGCGCGCGCCGGCAAAGGCCAGGCGGGTCATCAGACGGTCTCCGTCACTTTGCGCAGATTGGCGGGCTTGTCCGGGTCGTGCCCGCGCAGCTTCGCCGCCTTCTCGATGGCGCGGTACCAGGCAAGCACGAACACCAGCGTGTCGGTGATGGCATGGCCAGTGGAGGGCGTGCGGATGCCGCCGGGCAGTTCGGCCGTGGAGATCGGCAACACCACGCCACCCATTGCACGCAGCCGGTCGATCGTTTCGACCATGCCTTCGAAGGAGGCGTCTTCGGCCGCGAACACCACGACGGGAAAACCGGGCTGCACGAGCTGCAGCGGGCCGTGCATCAGTTCGGCCGACGAGAATGCCTCGGCATGAATGCCAGCCGTCTCCTTGGCCTTCAGTGCGGCTTCGAGCGCAATGCCGAATGCCGGCCCGCGTCCCGTCACGTAGAGCGATTGCGCCTTCGCCAGATGGTGCGCGAGGGCGTCGGTCGTCTCCGGCGCCAGCGCATCCAGCGCGTCGGGGAGTGCGGCCAGCCCTGCCTTCAACGCGGCGTTTCCGGTTGCGCCGGCAACGATGGCAAAAAGGGCGGCGCATGACGCGATATAGCTCTTGGTGGCCGCGACGCTTTTCTCCTCACCCGCCTGGATCGAGACGACGAGGTCTGCGGCCCGTGCCAGCGGGCTGTCGGCCACGTTGACGACGGCGATGGTCCTTGCGCCGCCGCGTGTCGCCGCGGCCTGCAAGGCCACTATATCGGGACTGGCGCCCGACTGCGAAACCGTCAGGTGCACGCCGCCGGACAATCTCAGCGCCGCATCATAGACCGATGCCACGGAGGGACCGATCGAGGCGACGGCGCGCCCCAGCATGATTTCGCAGGCATATTTGAACGCGGTCATCGCGTGGTCCGAAGAGCCGCGCGCCGCCGTGGTCAGGGGGCCGGAAGCGTCTGCGAGCAGTTTTGCGGCGGCGTCGAGCGAGCCGCGCTCCGTTTCGAGAAGACGCCGAACAGCCTCTGCTGCCTCGTCGGCTTCGATGGACATCTGGCTGGCGGTCATTTCAGGTCTCCGGCGTTGAGCCGTGCGACGAAATCATAGGCGTCGCCACGGTAGTGGGATGTCGTATATTCGATGGGTTGCCCGTCGGGCAGAAGCGCGACGCGCTCGATGAGCATTCCGGCTGTCCCTTCGGATGTCGCAAGCAGCTCGGCCTGGTGCCGGTCCAGCGATACGGCGCGCATGCGCTGCATTCCGCGTGACGGGCTCAAACCCAGACGTGCCAGTTCGGCATAAAGCGACCCGTCGCCAAGCTGCGCCTCGCCCACCAGCCGCTCCGGCAAGCAGGCTGCCTCGATGGCGAGCGGGCGCCCGTTGCCGAGCCGCAGCCGCGTCAGGCGCACCACCTGGTCGGCCTCATCCAGCGCCAGCGCCAGCGCCTTGCGCTCGCGCTCGCTGGCGGCCCCCCGCGTCAGGTCGAGCACGCGGTTGGTTGCATCGCGCCCGTGCTGCGCCATGTCTTCGGAGAAGGAGGAAAGCAGCCACAAGGGCTGCTCCAGCGCCTGCAGGCCGCCGCGCACATAATTGCCGCTGCCAGCCCTGGTCTCGACAAGCCCGTCTTCGGCCAGGGCGCGATAGGCCGCGCGCACCGTCACCCGGGAGAGGCCGGTGCTCCCCGCCAAGGCGCGTTCGGTCGGCAGCGACGCACCTTCGTTGATCTCGCCCTGCCGGATCGCCTCCGCGATGGCGCGCGCAAGCCGGCGATAGGCAGGGCCGTCGCCACCGGCGGCCAACGACGAGAACAATTCAGATTGGTCCATAATTGGTATTACTAGCGATCGGGGACCAGATCGACAAGTGGGCAGACCGGTTCACTTGATGGTTGGCCATCCTGGCCCCGCGCGTTGGCGCTGTTGCCAGAAGGAAAAATTTGCCTGCGACCGCAAGTGCGGGTAGCGGTGTGACACAAGACCAGACACGAAGGTGATGCGATGTCCCTCAACGCCGATCCCGCATTCTGGGCCTCTGCCCGCAAGCACCTGACCCGCTACGGCCCCAGCTTCGAGGACATCATCGTCGAGCGCGCCGAGGGCAGCTTCGTCCACGACGCCGACGGGCGGGCGATCCTCGACTTCACCTCCGGCCAGATGAGCGCCGTGCTGGGCCATACGCACCCTGACATCGTTGCGACCGTCAACCGCCAGATGGGGCAGGTGGCGCATCTGTTTTCCGGCATGCTGTCGCGGCCGGTGGTCGAACTGGCCGAGCGGCTGGCGGCCCTCGCGCCCGGCCTCGACCGGGTGCAACTGCTGACAACGGGCGCCGAATCCAACGAGGCAGCGATCCGCATGGCCAAGCTGGTGACCGGCGGCCACGAGGTGGTCGCCTTCGCGCAGAGCTGGCACGGCATGACCGGGGCCGCGGCGTCGGCCACCTACAGCGCGGGACGGCGCGGCTACGGACCGGCGACACCAGGCTCATTCGCCATTCCCGCACCGAATTCCTATCGTCCGCGCTTCAGCAAGCCGGACGGCTCGAACGATTGGCAGCGCGAACTCGATGACGCCTTCGAACTGATCGACCGGCAGTCGACAGGCAGCCTCGCGGCGTTCATCGCCGAGCCGATCCTGTCCAGCGGCGGCGTGCTCGAACTGCCGGTCGGCTATCTCGCGGCCCTCAAGGCGAAGTGCGTCGAGCGCGGCATGCTGCTGATCCTCGACGAGGCGCAGACCGGCGTCGGCCGCACCGGCCACATGTTCGCCTTCCAGCGCGACGGCGTGACGCCCGACATCATGACCCTGTCCAAGACGCTGGGCGCCGGCCTGCCGCTGGCCGCGGTGATGACGACGACGCAGATCGAGCAGGCCGCCCATGAGCGCGGCTTCCTGTTCTACACCACCCATGTCTCCGATCCGCTGACGGCAGCCGTCGGCGTGACCGTGCTCGACGTCGTCGAGCGCGACGGGCTGGTGGCGCAGGCGGGTGCGCGCGGCGAACGCCTGAAGGACGGGCTGCGCGATCTCCAGCAGCGCTACGAATGTATCGGCGACGTGCGGGGCAGGGGCCTGCTTCTCGGCCTCGAGGTGGTCACAGACCGGCAGGCCAAGGCTCCGGGCTTCGATCTCGGCGCGCGTATCATGGACGAGGCGATGCGGCGCGGGCTTTCCATGAACATCGTCAAGCTGCCGGGCATGGGCGGCGTGTTCCGCATCGCGCCGCCGCTCACCGTCTCGGAGGCCGAGATCGACCAGGGCCTGGAGATCATGTCGGACTCGATCGCCGCATCGCTCGAGGCGGCATGAAGGAGAAGCGCGGCTAGCCGTCGAAGGACGGGAAGTCGCTCAGCCTTGCGACTTGCCGAAGGCCTGGCCGTTCGTATCGAAGTAATGCAGATTGGACGGCTCGGCCGACAAGCCGATCCGCATGTCCGTTTCCGGCGCATCTCCGTCGACGACGACGAGGCAGGTCTCGCCGCTGTCGAGCGCGACATGAAGCAGCGATGACGCGCCCGTATACTCGGCGATCATGACCTTCCCCTCGATATGGCCTTCTCCCGGCGCGGCGATGGAGAGGTGCTCGGGCCGTATCCCGACATTCGCGGTGCCGTCCGGCTGCGCACCGAAGCCGCCTGTCGCGGCAGCCGGCAGGATGTTCATCTTGGGGCTGCCAATGAACTGCGCCACGAAGATGTTGTCGGGCCGCTCGTAGAGTTGGCGCGGGCTGCCGACCTGCTCGACGCGACCGTCACGGAGCACCACGATCTTGTCGGCAAGCGTCATCGCCTCGACCTGGTCATGCGTGACATAGATCATCGTGTTGCCGAGCCGCTTGTGCAGCGCCGCGATTTCCGCGCGCATGTGGACACGCAATTCCGCGTCCAGGTTTGAAAGCGGTTCGTCGAAGAGGAATACATCCGGATGGCCGACGATCGCGCGGCCGATGGCGACACGCTGCCGCTGCCCGCCCGACAGTTCGCGCGGGAAACGATCGAGCAATTCGCCGAGCTTCAGCAGTGCGGCTGCGTCGTTGACCCTCTGCTGGCGTTCAGCCGCCGGCACTTTGCGCACCTTCAGGCCGAAGCCCATATTGTCGCGGACGTTCAGATGCGGGTAGAGCGCATAGGACTGGAAGACCATCGCGACACCGCGCTTGGCTGGCTGCACCTCATTGACGACACGGTCGCCGATGCGCAGTTCGCCCTCGGTGACGTCCTCAAGCCCGGAGATCATCCGCAGCAACGTGGACTTGCCGCAGCCGGACGGGCCGACGAAGACGACGAACTCGCCATCCTCGACCTCGAGGTCGACGCCGCGGATGACGTCGACCCGGCCAAAACGTTTCTGAAGGTTGCGAAGGGTAAGGCTGGACATGGCTTTTCCGTTTGTTGCGTCAGCCCTTGACGCCTGACAGCGCGAAGCTCTCGACGATCTGGCGCTGCGCGATCAGATAGACGATCAGGATGGGCACGACGGCAAGCGTGGTGGCGGCAAGCTGCAGGTGCCAGAGCGGCGACCCGTAGGGATCGGTGAAGTTGGACAGCGCCAGCGGGAGCGTGAAATTCTCGAGCGACGAGATGAAGATCAACGGTTCGAGAAAGAGGTTCCACGAGTTCAGGAAGGTGATGATGGCGACGGCCGCGAGAGCCGGGCGCGACATCGGCAGCGCGATCCGCCACCACACGCCGAAGCGCGACAGCCCATCCATCTTGCCGGCTTCCTCCAGCTCCTTGGGCAGCGCCATGAAATACTGGCGCATGAGGAAGGTTCCGACGATGCCTTGCGGGCCGAAGACAGGCAGCAGGATCAGCGGCCAGTGCGTGTCGCTCAGGCCCATCCAGCGGATCAGGAAGAAGTTCGGGATGATGGTGACTTCTTCAGGCACCATCAGCGCGGAGACGAGGAAGAGCGCCACGAGCGCGGCACCCGCGAAGCGCAGACGTGCCAGTGCGTAACCCGCGAGCGACGAGATGAAGAGCGTCAGAAGGGTCACCGTGACGGCGATATAGAGCGAGTTGAAATACTGTCTCGCGAACGGCTGATAGTTGAAAACTTCGACGTAGTTGTTCCAGCGAAACGTCCGCGGGATCAGGCTCGGCTGTCCGAAGATCTCGGTCGGGCCCTTGAGGCCCGAGGTGATCATCCACAGGAAGGGAAAGACGAAGGGGATCGCCACGATGCACAGCGAAATCGTCCAGCAGATCTGCTTGATCAGCCGAAGCTGGCGCTGGGTCAGGGAACCGGTCACGTGTCCCTCCTGCGCAGCGTGAGCTGCACGACCGTCAGCGTCATGACGATGACGAACATGATCATGGCGAGTGCCGAGGCATAACCGATGTCGAAGAACTGGAAGCCCTGCTGGTAGATGTAGAAGGCCAGGACGAGCGTGCCGTTCTCCGGGCCGCCGCCCGTCATCAGGTAGATGTGGTCGAACACCTTGAACGAGCCGATGGTGGTGATGACCATGATGACGAGGGTTGTCGGGCCGAGCAGCGGCCAGATGATCATGCGGAAGATCTGCCAGTTCGAGGCCCCTTCGAGCCGGGCTGAGGCCTCGTAGTCGCGCGGGATGGCCTGCAGCGCGGCGATGTAGAGAATCATGTTGAGCCCGACCATCTTGATGACGCGGGTCACGATCACGGCCACCATCGCCCAGTCAGGATCGCGCAGCCAGTTCGGCCCCGATATGCCGACCACGGAAAGCATCTGGTTGACGAAGCCGGCCTCGCCCTGAAGCAGGAATTTCCAGACGATCGCCCAGGCGACGGCCGAGGTGACGACCGGCGCAAAGAACACCGTGCGGAAGAAGATCACCCCGGGGAAACGCCGCGACAGGGCCAGTGCCAGCACAAGGGCAAGCGCCATGTTGAGTGGCACGAGGCCGATTGCGAAAACGATCGAATTGCGCACGACAAGCCAGAAATCGGCATTGCGGAAGAGCGCATCGTCGTAATTGTCCAGGCCGACGAAGGTCGACTGTTGCGACAGGAGGTTCCACTCGGTGAGCGAGTAGAGGACCACGGCGATCAGCGGTCCGACAAAGAAGATGAGGAAGCCGATGAGCGTCGGGCTGAGGAAGAGCCATGCCTCCATCGCCTCTCGCATCTTCAGCGTTAGCCACGGCGCGCGCTCTGCGCGCGCCGTCATGCTTGAAGTCGGCTTCCCCGTCACTGCCCGATCCCCTTAAAGAAGCGGCTGGATGGCCGCGCAAACGGCTTTCAGCGACTCTTCGACATTGGCGTCGGCGCGCCACAGCGCATCGACGCGCGGCCGCATGGCGGCAACGATCTGCGGGCTGCGTTCGTGGCTCGGCAGCACATTGCCCGTCGCGATGGCCTCGCCGACCACCTCCATCTGTTCCGCGGGGATCAGATTGTTGGAGGCAGTGAAGGCCTCGCTGGACAGCACGCTGTTGCGCGCGGGCGGGAAGAACTGCGCCATCTTGGCCACGTTCTCCTCATTCGTCATGTGGGCGACGAACTCGGCGGCAAGGTCCTTCTGGCGACCAGCCGCGAAGACGACGATGGCCGCCTGGCCGATGACCGGCGATGCCCCGCCAGGACCGGTCGGCAGAGGTGCGATGCCCCAGTCGAAGCCGGCATCCGCCATCAGGGAGGCGCGCGAGATCTGGTTGATCGTCATCGCCGCGTTGCCCGAAAAGAAGTCGCCGTTCTCGCCGGGCGGCACGATCGATTCGTCGACGAAGACCATGTCATGCAGTTGCTGCACGGCGGCGATCGCCTCCGGCTTGTCGAACCCGCATTCCTGGTTGGCCCAGACATCGCCGCCATAAGCGCGGATCGGCGGCATCAAAGCGTGCATGATGCGGCTGTCGTAACCCTGGCCGTCCTTGAACTCGAAGCCCCAGGCGTCATTGGCTTCGGAGAGCGCCTTGGCGACTTCCTGGAACTTGTCCATGTCCCACTCGCCGTTTGCAGCAAGCGTCATCGGATCGTCGAGACCCGCCGCGTCGAACATCTCCTTGTTGTAGAAGATCACGAAAGGCGAGGTGGAAAAGGGCACGCCCCACACTTCGGCGTCTCCCCTCCACAGGCCCATCGCCGGCTCGGAGAAATCGGCGAGGTCATATCCTTCAGCCGCGGTCAGCGCCGGCGCCAGATCCTCCAGCACGCCGGCATTGGCGAAAGTGGAGGCGGCGTCTTCCATCATCCAGCCGGCATCGGGCGGATTGCCGCCGGCAAGCTGAAAGGTCAGGCGCTGCGTGTAGTCGCCTGCGGGGATGGTCTCGTATCTCACCGTGACGTCGGGATGCGTCTCCTTGAAGCTCTCGGCGATCTCGTTGAGCATGGTGAGATGGGCTTCATTGCCCGTCCACACGGTGAAACGAAGCTCGGCGGCGGCGAGCGCCGACGACATCATGCCAAGCGCGAGCGCCGACAGGGTTATGCTTTTCAACACGGACTTCATGACATTCTCCTCCCTTGGTGTTCACCCATCTACAGCCTGGCCGGCTCCGTCCTGGAGACGACCGGCAACTCTGTCACTGGCGGCTGAGGCCAGCCGTTGACGCCGGGCTCCACGGCAAAGAGCGATCCGGCCAGCTTTTCGCCGTCCGTTCCCATCGACATCGATGTGATGACGAGCGTCGAAAGTGTCTCGCCACAGAAGGCGAGGTTGGTGGGGCGCGAGACGGGCAGCTTTATCGCCCCGATTTCGTTTCCCTGCGGGTCGAGGCGGATGATCATTCCGGCATCGATGGCGGCGAACCAATAGCAGCCTTCGTTATCGACCGCCGCGCCGTCCGGGCGGCCATGGGCGGGGCGGTGGAAGATCCGGCGATTGGCCAGCCTGCCGCCGTCGACATCGAAATCGAAGGCCCAGATCGCGCGCACATCCGGATGGCTGTCGGCGAGGTAGAAGGTCGCCCCGTCCGGCGAGACGGCGGCGCCATTCTGGGTGCCGAGACCATCCAGCATCTCGACGGGTCCCTTTTCATCGAGGCGGTAGAACCGGCCGCGGGGTGTTTCGGTGGCTTGCAGGGGAACGGTTCCGGTCCAGAACCTTCCGGCGGGATCCACCGTGCCGTCGTTCATGCGCATCCCGGCGGGTGACCCAGGCAGTTCGGCCAGCAGCTCGAGGGCATCATCATCAGTGAGGCGATACCAGCCCGTGCCGCCCGCCACGATCAGGTTGCCCCCGGCGCCGAGCGCGATCGCGCCGGGCATGAAAGGCGTTTCGATGCTCGTCACCGAACCGGTCGAAAAACTGCGTCGGCGGATCGCGCGGCCCGCAATGTCGACCCACCACACGGCGTTTCTGGAGGCGTCCCAGAGCGGGCTTTCGCCGACCATGTCGACGCCAGCGTGGGGGATTCTGATTGCGGGCGTCTCGCTCATGTGCCCGCTCCTGGCAGAACGCCCGGCGCATCGCCGATCGTCCAGCCGCCATCCACGGGAATGTTGGCGCCGGTGATATAGGCGCCCGCATCCGAACAGAGCATCATCACGGGTCCGGCAACGTCTTCCGGTCGACCTGGGCGCGCAGCCGGAATCTTCGCCGTTACGGCCCTGCGGAATTCGGGATCGGCGTAGCGCTCGGCGAGGCGAGAGGTTTCGATGGCGCCGGGCGAGACGACGTTCATCGTCACGCCATCACGTGCCACATCGCGCGCGATGGCGCGCAAAGCGGTGAACTGCGCGGATTTTGCAGCGGCGTAGGCAACGGTTTCGGCGCGCGGCCGCGCCGCCATCACGCTGCCGATCGCAACGACACGTCCCCAACCGCGTGCGGCCATGGCCGGCACCAGCACAGACGCCAACGAGACGAGCGCCATCACGCCGGCAGCAAAATGCTCCTGAAGATGGGCGGGCGTGGCCTGCGTCCAGGGGATTCTGCGCTCGATCGCGGTGCAGGAAACAAGGATGTCGATGGCGCCGTGCTCGGCCATGACCTTGTCGGCAAACGGGGCGACCGAGGCGAGGTCGAGAAAGTCTGATTCGACAATCGCCGCGCTGCGCCCCTGCGCGCGCATCTCATCAGCCAGTCTTTCCGTTACATGGGCCGCGTCGAGATGGTGCAGAACGAGGTCCGCCCCCAGGATACCCAGGCCGCGCGCGATCGCCGCGCCGATATCGGAATTGGCACCGGTGACGAGGGCGCGACGCCCGTTGAGGGAGAATGGTGCGCTCACCGCTTCTGGTCCTCTGCGCCGCCGAGTTTCTCGGCCACCTCGAAGGAGGCGATATCGGCGGCCGCAAAATGAACCTCGATCTGTTTCTGTGCGAGGTCGGCGTCGCCTGCCACTATCGCCTCATAGATATCTCGGTGTCGCTCGATCGTTGCGTTCCAGTCGGCATCGGTGCGGTTGGAGCGACGCGAAAACAGCTCAGAGACTTCACGCTGGACGACGCGCATGCCTTCCATCTGGACACGGATCATCGTGTTGCCGGTGGCCAGCGCCATGCCGAGATGGAAGAGGATGTCGGCCTCGGTAAAACCTTCGGGCTCCTTGAGCGCGCGCCGCATCTCGTCGAGGGCACGCTCCATGACCGCGATTCCGGATTTTTCCTGGCGCCGTGCCGCGAGGCGGGCGATGCCCGTCTCGACCACGAGCCGCATTTCGTTGGCTTCCTGCAGCCGCACCAGACTGGAGCGGACCGCATAGCCATAGATGCGCTCGAGCGGTTCGCCATTGATCTCCTTCGCCCGGGCGACCTTGCCCTGCTGGGTGGAGATGAGGCCGGCAGATGTCAGCTGGCGCAACGCCTCGCGGGCAACAGGCTTGGACACTCCGAACTCTCTCGCGATCTCGCTTTCGGCTGGCAGCGCGTCGCCGGGCGAGATTCTGCCGTCGAGCAGGGCCGTGGCGATCGTGTCGAAAACGGTGTCAGCCAGCCTGGCGGGCGCGGCCGGCCTGGCGTCGAAAAAGGACTTTCTGGCGGTGTCTTCGCTCATGTTCCTCCCCTGGATTTGAGTGACCTAACATACTTCCCCTCAACCTAGCAACTAAGTTTACCAGTTGCCAAGAAATCTGTTTTGAGGCTACACAATGGCACGGCGCCGCTCGCGCCACCGTCGGAGGAGCCAAGTGACAGACACAGCAAGACCGAGCGCGGACATCCGCATCAGCGACGTGATTGCTCACCCCCTGACCCAGACGCTGCCGCAGCCGACGGTCACTTCCTGGGGCAAATATTCGGAGGTCTCGATCGTTCTGGTCGAGGTGCGCACCGATGCCGGCATCGTCGGCGTGGGCGAGACGCTCGCCCGGTTCGCGCCGAAGGCCTATGCGGAAGCCATCGAAACGCTGCTGAAGCCGCGCCTTGTGGGGCAGAACCCGACCGACATCGCGGCGCTGTGGCGCAGCATGCGGCGTGCGCTTTCCGGCCGCTCCGGCGGCATGCTGTTCGAGGCCATCGCGGGGGTCGACATCGCGCTCTGGGACATTCTGGGCAAGGTCGCGAACATGCCGATCCATAGGCTGCTCGGCGGCATGGGACGCACGGAAGTGCCCTGCTACGCGGCATCGGTGAACTGGGGCGACGACGCCTTCATGGAACGCGGGCTCGACCGCTATCTGGAGAAGGGCTTTCCGCGCATCAAGGTGAAGATCGCCAATCCGGTGAAGGATGCCTGCCGGCGGATCGCGCTAATGAGGAAGCGCGCCGGCGACGACGTCGATCTGTGTGTCGATTCCAATTGGGCCTACTCGCTGGAGGAGGCGGTGGAAGTTGGCCGCGCGCTGACCGACAACGGCTATTTCTGGTTCGAGGAACCGCTACGCCCGGAGGACGAGGCAGGCTACGAGGAACTGCATCGACGCTGCGCGACGCCCCTTGCGGCGGGCGAGAGCAACTATACGCTCGACCAGACGATGCGCCTGGTCTCCAACCGAACGCTGTCCTTCATCCAGCCGGACGTGGCACGCTCCGGCGGCATTTCGGAGACCCGCCGCATGGCCGAGTTTGCCGCCGCTCACGATGTCCAGTACGCGCCGCACATCGGCATGTCGGGCATCATCTGCGAAACGGCGAGTGTGCATCTGGCTGCCGCCATGCCGAACATCAAGGCGATGGAATGCGAAACCGACGCCAGCCCGTTCAAGACGGCCATCACGGGTGCGGCTCCCGGCGCCGACCGCCAGAAGAACGGCATGCTGCCGGTGCCGACCGGCCCGGGCCTCGGCGTCGAGGTCGACTGGGAGGCCGTCAAGCGCCTCCGCGTGTCATGACAGAACGGGGAGGAACAAGATGACGACACCACCGGCCGGAAACGAGATGGCGGAGGCATTGCGGCTTGCCCTCCTGCGCGCCGATCCGAAGCTGTCGCGGTTCGACCCGCTGCCCCGCATCATCAGCCATGACGAGTTCGCCAACGGTCATTGCGGCTGGTCGCAGCTGGTCGGCAACTACCAGGACGATCTCGACACGATGCTGCCGGGCTACGCGCAGCACACCGGCGCGATGCTGTCGACGCTCGGTCACTGGGATTCGGGTTCGCATGGCGGCATGGGTTCCTCCTACGCGCTGAAGATCGCCACCCGCCCACGCAAGGCCGCCCAGAACGTCGCGATCAAGCGCCACACCTTCCGGCACCGCGGCCGGATCCGGTTCGAGGTCTATTTCACCTTCAAGCCCGAGGCATCGGAGCTGCGGCTGAGCGAGACGGATGTGCGCTCGATCGGTTTTCTTTTCGACCTCCAGGCCGGGGACAGCGACCAGGGCGCAGAGCGGGTCATGCCGCATCTGCGCTTCCTCAATGCGCTCGACGGCGAGCACGTGCAGAAGTGGCAGTTCAAGCAGCAGAACACAGGCTTTCAGCCGGTGGGCAATGGCGACAAGACGCTGAGCCACTATCATCTCTCCCCCGATGGCTGGGAGGATCTGCCCGGCGGCGACCAGCGGCTCTGCTACAACGAGATCGCCACCAAGGTGAACTGGACCTATCTGCGCTTCGATTTCGATCTCGCCGCGATGCAGGCGTTCGATTTCCAGTGCAACGACCGAACCTTCGACATGTCCAGCTTCGAGCCCATGCGCATGCCGGCGATGAAGAACCTCTGGTGCATGCTGAACTTCTGCCTGTTTGCCGAGACGGATACCGACAAGCGGGCCTTTCTTTATGTCGATTCCGTCTGCATCTCGGGAGATTTCTGATGCTGCCCGAAAACATCACCTCGGTCGTTGCCCGCAATGAGATTTGGACGGGCAGGGCGGCCAGCGAACCGCACGAGGCCGGATGGGCACGCGAGGCCGTCATCTTCGTGCGCGCCCTGAAGGAACCGACAGGATCGCAGCCCATCGCCCGGGTCGAGATCTCGCCGGACGGCATGCACTGGATACCGGAAGGCGCCGAAGCGGCGATGCCGCCGGCGCGCAACGGGATCGCTGCCATGCGTGTCGCTCATTTCGGCAACTGGCTGCGCGTTGCGGCCGATTTCGAGGATGGATGTGAGAGCACGGTCCTTGTCACCATGCATCTGAAGGCATGATAGCCGGCATGCGAGAAACAGCTTGGATCGCGTCTCCCTGCCCCCGTTTGACCTGCAATCGGTGCAATCACCCTTGAACTCGTGCGATTTCGAGTGCACCTGAGGGGCGAATGAAACCCTCGGAAGCGCTAGAGACTTGAGCATTTACTGCAAACCCGTCCTGGCCGTGGCGCCGATGATGGACTGGACCGATCGGCATTGTCGGTTTCTCCACCGTCAGTTCACGCGCCACGCACTGCTCTTTACCGAGATGGTGGTGGCCGATGCGGCGATCCATGGCCCGCGCGACAGGTTGCTGGGCTTCGACGATGTCGAGCAGCCGGTGGCGCTGCAATTGGGGGGCTCGGATCCGGGCAAGCTCGCCGAAGCGGCCAGGATCGGTGCCGGTTTCGGCTATCGCGAGATCAATCTGAACGTCGGCTGTCCCTCCGACAGGGTGCAGAGCGGCACGTTCGGTGCCTGCCTGATGAAAACCCCGGACCTCGTCGCCCGCTGCGTGGCGGCGATAAAAGCGACGGTCGACATCCCCGTCACGGTGAAGTGCCGGATCGGCGTGGACGAGCAGGATCCCGAACCGGCCCTCGACGCGCTTGCCTCGGCGGTCTGGGGCGCCGGTGCCGACGCCTTGTGGGTACATGCGCGGAAGGCCTGGCTGCAGGGGCTCAGCCCCAAGGAAAACCGCGACATCCCCCCGCTGGACTATGATCGCGTCTATCGCCTCAAGCAGGCAAACGAGAGTCGATTCATCGGCTTGAACGGTGGTGTCCAATCCCTGGCTGAAGTCCTCGGCCACCTCGATCACGCCGACGGGGTGATGATCGGGCGTGCCGCCTATCACAATCCCGGCTTGCTCGCGGACGTCGACCGGCTTGTCTACGGCGTGGCCGGGCAGCAGGTCGATCCGTTGCAGCTCATCGAAGCGATGGCCGAGCATGCGGGCCGCCACATGGCGGCCGGCGGCCGGCTGAGCCACGTCACGCGTCACATGGTTGGTCTGTTCCACGGCCAGCCCGGCGCGCGCCGCTTCCGGCAGATACTGTCGACAGATGCGACCCGGCCAGGGGCGGGGCCGGAGGTGCTGTTGAAGGCCTATGCGGCGATCGGCGACAGCGTGGCGCAAGACGCCGCCTGACTGGCCGATTTACACAAGCGGGTGATTGCGCTAGCCAGCGCTTCTCGCCTCAGGACACAGCTTCATGGAACAGTTTTCTTCACTCGCCGGCGAAATTGCGCCGTTCGTCGTTGCCATGGCGGCTGCCGGCGTGGTGGCCGGCCTGCTGGCCGGCATCTTCGGCATTGGCGGCGGTGCCGTGCTCGTGCCCGTCTTCTACCAGGTCTTCGGATTGATCGAGATCGACGAGGTGGTACGCATGCATCTGGCGGTCGGCTCGTCGCTGGCCATCATCGTGCCGACCTCCATCCGGTCCTACACCGCGCACAAGGCGCGCGGTGCCGTCGACATGGAAGTGCTCAGGAGCTTCATCATCGCGGTGCCCGTCGGCGTGGTGCTCGCAGCGCTGACCGCCGCCTATATCTCCAGCGAGGGGCTGCGGGCGATCTTTGCCGCCATCATGATCCTGGTCGGGGTGCGTCTGCTTTTCAACCGCGAGAGCTGGCGTCTGGGCGACGACCTGCCGGGCAATCCCGCCCGCTCGCTGATAGGCGTGGTGATCGGCTATCTGTCGACGCTGATGGGCATTGGTGGCGGCATCCTGAACAACACCTTCATGACCCTGTTCGGCCGGCCGATGCACCAGGCTGTCGCCACCTCGGCAGGGGTGGGCGTGCTGATCGCCATTCCGGGCACGCTCGGCTACATCTGGGCGGGCTGGGGCAACCCGCTGCTGCCGATCGCCTCGACGGGATTCGTCAACTGGATCGCGGTCGCGCTGATCATACCGATCACGCTCGTCGTCGCGCCCTATGGCGTGCGCATCGCGCACTGGATGCAGAAGCGGCATCTGGAGATCGCATTCGGCATCTTTTGCCTGGTGATCTCGGCGCGCTTCTTCATCAGCCTGCTTTAAGGGCGCATCAGCTGGAATGTTGGGGGAGGGGCCGCAGGCGCGCGGCCCCGTTCTTCAGCGCCGGCTGATGTTGGCGCGCTCGCGCAACTCGGCCTGATACGTCTCGGAAATCTCCTGAAGGCCGCCCTCGGTCTGGTTTTCGGCCTGGAAGACCATCTGGGCCACGAGATCATCGGAGACCTCGCGGGCACTGCAGACCGCGATGAATTCGACGCCACGCTCGGTATCGCGCACGGCCGTCGCCTGGCCGGACCGGATCGCGCTGACCTGGTCCTTCCAATCCGGCGGCAGTTGTGGCTGGAGCACGCGGCCGAGATCGCGAACCGTGACGTCGACCAGACCGCGGGCGATCTCGCGGGTCGAGTCGCATCCCTGGAAGCGCGCCCGCAGCTGTTCGGCCTCGCGGCGACGCTGGGCCAGCCGGGAGCCGCGCTCGGCGGCCGGAACGACGAAGATGACCTGCTGCAGCATGTATTCCGTGGCCGAGGGCTTCTCGCCCCCCTGTTCCATCATGCGTCGCACCGCTTCCTGCTCGGTAACGCGTCCGCCGCCGCCCTGTTCGAACTGCGCGCGCGCCTGAAGTACCTGCGCCCAACCCATCTGGGCCCGGATGAACTGCCGGAAATGATCACGGGTGACGCCGGACTGGGCGAGGATATCGTTCAGCTGCGCGGTGGACAGATTGTTGGAGCGCGCGAAATTGTTGTAGGAATCGGTGATCTCATCTTCGGTGATGCGCACGTTGAGACGCTGCATCTCCTGCAGGCGCAGTGCCTGATCGATCATTTCATTGGTTGCGCGCTCGGCACCTCCGCCCTGCTGCTGCAGCGTAAGGAATGCCTGGCGTCGCTGAATGTCGTAGCTCGTGATCGGGGTGTCGTTGACCACGACCCGGATTTCGCTGGCCTGAGCGGGTTCGATGCCGGCGACGGGCACGAAGGCGGCCGCGAGCGCCAGTGCCATGGTGCCGATCAATAGGCCTTTGACGACCTTCTTCATGTCGATATTCCTCGAATTCCTGTGTCAGGCACTGGGCTACCCCAATTTTTGCCCTTTGTCAGCGCTCTCTTGGGCAAAAGGATGACACACGAGGCCGTGAGCTAGAAGCTGTCGACGCCGGTCGCGCTGCCGAAATCACCCAGCGTCCGCAGCGACAGGCGGAAACCGACACTTCGGCTGACTTCCTGGCCGCCTACCGGATGGCGTTCGGTATAGGCAAGCGTGAAGAGGAAGCACTCGTCATCATAGGTGAAACCGATCGAGCGGCTCGTGAGCCTTCTGGATTCGATATCGTAGCTGCCGGACGCGAAGACCCGCCAATATTCGGCAACCTGAGCGGATCCCGAAAGCGAGGCTTCCTGCCGGTCCTGGTCGAAGCCGTAGTTGGGCTGGGCGGCAATATAGGAGTAGCGGGCCGACAGGTTGAGGAAGGGAGTGCCATAACTCGTCGTCAGATCGGCGCGCCTTGGGGCGAAGCTCGCCTCATCGAAGCGTGCACCCGCGATGAAGTTGAGGCCGCGCGGCGAGCGAATGCCGATCTGGCCGACATAATCCGAGCGGTGCGTCTCCAGCCCCGAATAGGCGCCGACATTGACGAGATCGGGCGAGGCATAGGGATTGCGGCCGGCAAGGTGGTAGGACTGGCCGAAGATGCCGTTGGTGGTCCAGCCGCCGCCCAGGTCGCCGGAATAGCGGAAACCGATATTGGCGCGCGTGCCGCCCTCGATGCGGTCGAAGCCGGAAAACTTGTCGCGCTGGAAGAGGGTGGTGGCGTCGAAGACCAGGCTCTGGGCATCTTCGTTGGGGATGCCGAGCGAATTGCCGAAGGGCTCGTCGGGCCGCACGTAAAGCTGGCCGATGGGCTCGAGGATATGGGTCGCGCTGGCGGTCGAGAAGAGAACCGGCCAGCGGACTTCCATGCCCGCGGTCGCCATGTAGCGGTAATAGGCGGCGCGGACATCGGCTGCCGGGCTCGCTTCCGGCCGCAACGCATGGTTCGCTCCATGCCCCAAATTCGTTAAGATGGCTTCGCTGCGCCCGTGCAGCAGCGGCGTGACGACCAGGCCGCCCGGCGTAATGATGCTTCGCTTCCATTCTGCTTCCCCCGTGAAGCGCGTGGAGGAGCCATCTAGACCGCGCAGGTTCCGAGTCTGATTGGCCTCGTCGAAATTCGACTGATCCAGCGTACCGCGCTGCAGGCTCTGGGCATTGAGAGTGAGGGTCAGTTCGCCGCCGCCCACAGGTTCGTCCGGCGTCATCTGGTAGTCGAAGGACGGCAGCACCCAAGGCTGGCGCGGATTTCGCGCGAAGGGGTTTGGGGTTCCATTGGCATAACGATCCAGGGAGTCTTCCTGGACCTGGAAATGATATCCGCGCAGGTCGAAATAGTTCCGGTCGTTCAGGCCGGTCAGGTAGAGCTGGGACGTCCGGACGTAGTCGGCATTGCCCTCGACATCATAGGTACGCGCGAAGTTCTTGTCGCTCTGGGCCATCACGTCCCAGCCGAACGACCAGCGCGGATTGATGTCGAAACGGCCGGTCGTGGAGACCATGCCGCGCTCGCGCACACTCCCGTTCACCGTGGCAAAGGTGGTATTGAACGCCTCCGGCGCTTGCTGGACAATGCCGGCGATGCGCACATTGTAGCCGCCATTTTCGAAGCGCTGGCGCCATTCCGCCTCGCCGAGGAAGCCCTGGCGCGAGTAGTAGGTGCCCTGGACGGTCAGGTCGTAGGTCGGCGCGAGCGCCAAGTAGTAAGGCACCGTCGCGCTGAATCCGAGATCGGACTGATAGCCGAAATCGGGCACGAGGAAGCCCGACTTCTGCCGCACCGTCGGGTCGGGGATTTCGAAGAAGGGCAGATAGGCGATCGGCAGCCCGAAGAACTCGAAGCGTGCGCCTTCGAAGCGGATGGTTCGCGCGCGGCCGTCCCAGATGATCTTCTGCGAGCCGACGCGCCAGATCGGCGGGCGGTCGGGCCGCTCCTCGCAGGGTTCGCATGCCGTGTAGACGCCACGGTTGAAGGTCGTGACCTCGCCATCGCGACGCTCGGCGCTTTCGGCGGCGAAATAGGTGTTGTCGGCGGTCTCGACCCGCAGCGCCTCGACGAAACCGTCGCGGAAATCATCCGTGATGTCGATTTCGTCGGATAGGAAGCGATTGCCGTCGCGGTCCACGATCTCGACGCCGCCCATGGCGACCACGCGGCTGGTATTGCGATCGTAGGTGACGCGCTCGGCGACCAGCCGGATGCCGTCGTAATCAATCTGAACGCCACCCACCGCGCTGATGGTGTTGCGGTCGTTGTCGTAGACGAGAGTGTCGGCTTCGAGCAGCATCTGCGCGCCAGGTCTCGGCGTGAAGCCGAGATCGGCCTGCTGGGCATGCGCAGAACCGGGCGCGACAACGCCCCAGCCCGCGAGGCAGGCTGTTGCGGCAACCCCCGCAAGGAGAAGCTTGCGCGCGCGGTCAAACCCGCGTGCGTCTCCCGTCCCCACTAGCCGTCCTCCTTGTACAAAAGAAACGTCACCCCATAGAAGCCGGCAATGAAGACCGGAAGCCATGCCGCAACCAGCGGCGGTACGATATCCGTGCTCCCGAATGCACGCATCACGGCCGTGAGGACATAAAGCAGAAAGCCCGCCAGGATGCCACCCAGAATGATGTAGATGGGTTGCCCCATCCGCGCGAAACGCATCGTCACCGTTGCCGCGATCATGGTCATCGCCACGAGCAGGAACGGCAGTGCCAGAAGTGAGTGGAAATGCGTTGAGAAAGCGTTTCCGCTCATCCCAAACGAGCGCGAAGCGGCAATCTTGCGTGGCAGATCGTAGATGGAGATGATTTCGGGAACGGTGAAGCGCTCTTCCACGAAGGAGGGATCGAGGTTCGACGGTACCCGCATGGTGTCCATTCGTTGCGGTGTGTTGCCGCGGCGCAACAAGGTTGCGTCCTGCAACTCCCATGCACCGGGAACCAGTTCGGCCTGGCGTGCGTCGATTCGCTGGCGCACGTTTCCGTTCTCGTCGATCTCGATGAAGGTGGCGTCCGAGAGAAGCTGGCCGCGGCGTGCCGTGTGGGCAGCGCCAATGATGGTCGAGCCTTCCTCGGAGCGCTGGCGCAGCCAGGGAATCTGGTCGCCGCCGGGGCGTGCCGCGCCGCCGCCCACCAGCCTGGCCTCGATCTCCTGCGCCGCTGCCAGGGCGGTCGCCGACAACGGGTTGAAGACCAGGGTCGCGAACAGGCCGAGGGCAAAGCTGACGAACATCAGCGGGGCCAGGAACTGCCATGCCGAGACGCCCGATGCGCGCGCGATGACCAGTTCATACCGTCTGTTGAGGGCCGTCAGTGTCACCATGGCGGCGATCATCACCATGAAGGGGATCGCGGTCTGGAGGATCAGGGGGATCCGTAGCGCAGATGCCAGAAGGCCGATCTGGACCGAATATTCGGGATGGCTGGAGGTACGGCGGGCGAACTCCGTGAAGTCGACGAGAAAGATGATGAGGGTGATGCCGAGAAACAGCTGGAGCGCCGTTACCAGGAAGCGGCGCGAAAAATACCAGAAGAGCGTGCCGCCGATCAACCTGCTGCTCCTTCTCGGGGCCGCAGCCAGCCGCGAATGCCGCGCTGGCGGAGCTTGTCCAGACGGCTCGTCATGACAGCCAATCGATCGAGCCAGCGCTGCGGAATGCGTGCGCGACGTCCTGAGACGAGCAGCCATGCAAACAGGCCGATACAGGACAAGGGCAGGAAGTACAGCATGAAACTGGCGAAGCTCGACCGGCCGGCGTCATTGAGGACGATGAACCCCCCGGCTCGAAAGGCCAGCGCGACGCCGATCGCTGCCCCCAGCCCGAGCAGTTGTTCCTCACGGTTCGACCGCGCGCCGATCGAGAAATAGAGGGCAACCAGGCCGAAGGCGAGCGGATACAGCCATTCCGTCGACCGCCGATGTGCCTCGCCGTAGAAGCGGTGCGGCTGCTCCTGAAAATAGGCGTTGTTGGGATCGGGCCAGAAGATTTCAAAGCTCGAGCGTTCCTTGGCCTGGTAAAAGGGAGAGCCGCGCGAAGGCCCAAAATCGGCAAGGTCAAGCGCATAGGAAACGAAGGTGACGGTGGAGACTTCACCCGTGCTTGCATTGCGGCGATGGATCTCGCCGTTGAACATCACCAGCATTTCGTAATCGGCCTGGGCCACGATGCGGCCCCTGCTGGCGTAGTAGATGAATTCACTGTCGGGCTCGCGCATGTCGGCGATGAAGAGGCCGGAAAAATCGCCGCCGCTCTCCTGTCCGCCGAACTGCAGGTAAAGGTTCTCCTCGATGCGGTGAAAGGCACCCGAGCTCGCCGCATACTGCACGATGTTGGCGGCCGATTCATAAATCGTCGTACGAAGCTGGCGGTTGGCATAGGGCTCGACGACCAGCGAATTGAGCAGCGTCAGCGCGGACATAGCGCCAGCCAGCAACATCACGGGCCGGATCTGCAGCTTGCGCGGCGCGCCGGATGCCTCGAGCACGATGATTTCCGAATCCGTGTGCATCCTGTTGAAGGTGTGGCCGACGGCGATCAGCAGCGCGAAGGGGAGGACGATGCTGATCAGGGAAGGCATCAGCGACACCACCAGCTTCGCCAGCGTGTAGAGGGCCTCGCTGGAATTCGTCACCACGTTGAGGAAGATCAGCACCTGGGTGATCATCACCAGCACAAGGATGGTCGCCAGCGACATCCCGGAGGTGACCAGCAGATTGCGCAGTATGTATCTTTCGGCGACAGGCATACGGCGACCGTTTCCTCGTTCCGCGCGCTCTCCCTCAGGATCCAACTTCGCGACGGTAGCGACAAATTGAAAATAATTCGACCTATCGGCAAGGTTAACTTTTCGTTTCAACCGATGGTCGGGTGAAGCTCAAACGTCGTACAGGCGCCGCCACTGGGCCAAGGCGGCCAGCACTGAAAAAACCGTCAGCGTGATCGCCGCGCCCAGCACGACATCGGAGAGATAATGACCGCCGAAGGCCATTCTGAGGCTGGAGGTGGTAATTGCGAGTGAGAGTGTGACCACCCAGGCGAGAGACCTGAAACGGGCCGGAAAGAGCGGCACCAGACAGACCAGCCAGAAGCCCGTCGATGCTTCGCCTGAAACGAACGAACAGTTCGAGGCGCAGTAATCCGTAAAGCGGCCGGCTTCGACGAAGGGCAATTCACCCGCGAAGACATCCGTGTGTACGGGGCGCGGCCGGCCGACAAACTCCTTGAGGAACATGTTCACGATAAAGAGAGGCGAAATGAACATGGTAGCGACCGCGGTGAGCGCGCCACGCGAGAACAGACGCAATTTCGCCCGGGCGGAATAGGCGGCCGGGACGGCGGCGATCATGAGCGCGATGGCGATGCTGACGGGGAGGTAATGCAGCACCTCCCTTATCTGCATCAGTTGCGGATCGTTCATGGCCATGAAGCCGCCGCAGATGGGGCGCGGATGATCTTCCGGGCAGGGCCATTCGGTGAAGAACCATTCGGCAACCGCAAGGTCAATCCCCGGAAACCGGTTGAAGACGACAAGCAGGATCAACGTCGACAGGCCGAGGCCGATCGCCACGCGCTTCCTGGAAAACGGGGAGAGATACAGTTCCTGAGCGGTTCCGTCGCGTGAGAGCTTCGGCGCGTCGGCGGAGCGGTGGAGCGCTTCCTGCGTCAATGATTAAGCCCTTCAAATTGAGATTCGGCTCTCGATACACGCCTTGGCTTGCGGCTGAAAGGTCTGATCCCATCACGATCAATGCAGAACGGCGTCTGGTTTCGCGTCCTTGGTTGAGACAAGCGATGGAAAAGGCTATTTCCATGACTGCCTTGCGCCGCGGCAACTTCGCGGCCACTTGCCCACCATGACACGGAGACTTCATGTCCAACCGCCCCAGCATCAGCTTTTCCAAGATCGCAACGCCAACCAAGGGGGCTGTGATCGTGCTGTCGGCAGATGGCCTGGAAATGGGAGAAGCGGCCAGGGCTTGCGACCCGGACGGGGTGCTGCCGCGCGCCGCGAAGGTCAACGAATTCAAGGGTGCATTGGCATCCAGCCTCGATGTCGTGGCGCCCTCGGGGAAGAGCTATGACCGGCTCGTGGCCATAGGCGCCGGAAAGCCTGGCGAGTTGAAGGAAGATTCGTGGTTGCGGATTGGCGGCGCCACCTACGCGGCAGCCCGCAAGGGGGATACGGCCTCGGTGGTGCTCGACCTCCCCGAGACCGAGATTTCTGCAGCGGATGCGGCCCATGTGGCGCTCGGCATCCTGCTGCGGTCCTATTCCTTCGACAAATACAAGACGAAGAAGAAGGATGGCGAGGACGGCAAGAAGGCGTCCAAGCCGGCGCGCTTTTCGATCCTGTGTGCGGATCCTGCCGGCGCCAAACGCGCGTTCGAAGAGCTTGAAGGGGTGGGGGATGGCGTGCTGCTCGCCCGCGAACTGGTCAACGAACCGGCCAATATTCTCGGTACGATCGAATTCGCCGACAAGGCAGCCGAACTCGAAAAGCTCGGGGTGAAGATCGAGATACTCACCGAGAAGGAGATGAAGAAGCTCGGCATGGGCGCGCTGCTCGGCGTGGCCCAGGGCTCGGCCAAGCCGCCGCGCATGGTCGTCATGCAGTGGAATGGCGCCAAGGCGAAAGAGAAGCCGATCGCCTTCATCGGCAAGGGCGTGGTCTTCGATTCGGGCGGCATCTCCATCAAGCCGGCCGGCAGCATGGAGGACATGAAGGGCGACATGGCCGGAGCCGCCGCGGTGACCGGTCTCATGCACGCGCTGGCAGCGCGCAAGGCGAAGGCCAACGTCGTCGGCATCATCGGCCTCGTCGAGAACATGCTCGACGGCACCGCCCAGCGGCCGGGCGACATCGTCACCTCGATGTCCGGCCAGACGATCGAGGTCATCAATACGGACGCCGAGGGCCGGCTCGTTCTGGCCGATGCGCTCTGGTACTGCAACGACCGCTTCGAGCCGGAATTTATGATCGACCTCGCAACCCTGACCGGCGCCGTCCTGGTGGCGCTCGGCAACGTCCATGCGGGTCTGTTCTCGAATGACGACGCACTGTCCGAGAAGCTGCTGGCGTCGGGGCTTTCCACGGGCGAAAGGTTGTGGCGCCTGCCGCTCGGCACGGAATACGACAAGATGATCGATTCCAAGAATGCCGACATGAAGAATGTGGGCGGACGTCACGCGGGGTCGATCACCGCGGCGCAGTTCCTGAAGCGTTTCGTCAAGGAGACGCCGTGGGCGCATCTCGACATTGCCGGCACCGGCATGTCATCGCCGTCGAGCGAGATCAACCAGTCATGGGCCTCGGGCTTCGGCGTGCGCCTGCTCGACCGCCTGGTCGCCGACCATTTCGAGAAGTAGCGCAACATGACCGAGGTGCTGTTCTACCACCTCACGGAATCGACGCTCGAGGACGCCTTGCCGTCGCTGCTGGAGCGCAGCCTGGAGCGCGGCTGGCGTGCCGCCGTACAGACGGCGAGCGAGGAGCGCCGCGACATGCTCGACAACCATTTGTGGATCTATCGCGACGATTCCTTCCTTGCCCACGGAACCGATGGCGCGCCCCATGCCGCGCACCAGCCGATCCTGCTGACGACCGGATCGGGAAATGACAACGGCGCCCACGTGCGCTTCGTCGTCGACGGAGCATCACCTCCCGATCTGTCGGGCTATGAGCGTGGCGTCGTCATGTTCGACGGCCACGACGAGGACCAGCTTTCGGCCGCCCGCCAGCAGTGGAAGGTCCTGAAGGCGGCCGGCCATGAGGTCACCTACTGGCAGCAGGGCACGGATCGCCGCTGGCAGAAGAAGGCCTGAGGCTCACGCTTCCTCGGCAGCCGCGATGACGCCTTCGAGTTCGCCCAGATGCGGGATTTCGCGGAAGCGCGGCTCGTCGCGGGGCGGCTCGACATGCTCCAGCACCCATGTCAGTTCGTGCGGCACGAAGACGCCCCAGCCGCCGGCCTGGATCGCCGGCACGACATCGGATTTGAGCGAATTGCCGACCATCATCGCCCGTTCGGCCCCGTCGCCATGGCGCGCGAATACCCGCTCATAGGTTGCCTCGGTCTTGTCGCTGACGATTTCGACGGCATCGAAAAAGTCGCCGAGCCCCGAGGCCGCCAGCTTGCGCTCCTGGTCGAACAGATCGCCCTTGGTGACGAGCAGGATGCGGTAGCGGCCAGTCAGCCGCTCCAGCGTATCGTGAACGTGGGGCAGGGTCTCGACCGGATGGGCGAGCATCTCCTGGCCGGCCTCGAGGATCTGGCGGATGATGGCGGCCGGTACGCGGTCATCGGTGATCTCGATCGCCGTCTCGATCATCGAAAGGGTGAAGCCCTTGATGCCGAAACCGTATTTGCCGAGGTTGCGCTTCTCCGCCTCGAGCAGGCGCTGCGAGATGTGGCCGGGCTCGGCATGATCGGCGAGAAGTGCCTCGAAGCGGTCCTGCGTGATGCGGTAGAACTGCTCGTTCTGCCACAAGGTGTCGTCGGCATCGAAACCGATCGTGGTGAGGTGACTTGCCATCACGTCCCTCCGAAATTGTCTCTGCGGCCATCGCCGGCAGCGAAGCGAGCCGCGCCGGCGGTCACGCCTCGATCATCATGCCGCCGTGCCCTGTTCATACTCCGCCGAAAGCTCCAGCCAACGCTCTTCCTGCACGGCGAGGCGGTCGACCAGTTCCGATCTTTCCTTGGCCAGCTTCGTCGCCTGGGCGGCGTTGCGGTCGTAGAGCGTCGGATCGGCCAGTTCGCGGTCGATCGCCTCCATGCGCTTGCGGGTCCGCTCGACCAGCGCCTCAAGGTTCTTGATTTCCTTGGCGAGCGGTTCGAGGGCGGCTCGCCGCTGGGCGGCCTCGCGGCGACGATCGGCCTTCGAGGCCTTGTCGGCCTCGCGCTTCTCGCGGCGATCGCTCTGGCCGCCGGTCACATGGCTGCGGTAGTCGGCAAGGTCGCCATCGTAAGGCGCCACCGTGCCACCGGACACCAGCCAGAGCCGGTCCACCGTGGCCTCCAGAAGGTGACGGTCATGCGCGATGATGATGACGGCACCGGAAAAATCGTTGAGCGCGTCGATCAGCGCGCGCCGCGAATCGATGTCGAGATGGTTGGTCGGCTCATCGAGGATGAACAGGTTCGGTCCCTCGAAACTGGCCAGCCCCATCAGCAGACGCGCCTTTTCGCCACCCGAAAGGTCCTTCGCCGGCGTCATCATCTTATCGGTGCCAAGACCCATCCTTGCGACGCGCGAGCGGACCTTGGCCTCCGCTGCCTCGGGCATGAGACGCCGCACATGCTCGATGGCGTTTTCCTCGGGCCGCAGGTCGTCGAGCTGGTGCTGTGCGAAAATCGAGACCTTCAGGCCGGGGGCGATCGTCACGGTTCCCTGTTGCAGCGGCAAGCGCCCCGACAGAAGCTTGGCGAGCGTGGACTTGCCGTTGCCATTCGCACCCAGGAGCGCGATGCGGTCTTCATGGTCGATCCTCAGCGTGAGATTCTTGAGGATGGGCTTGCCGAATTCATAGCCCACCGCGACGTTGTCCAGCGCGACGATGGGTGAGGCAACCTGCTTGTCGGGGGCGGGGAAGGAGAAGGGCCGCACGTGCTCGTCGACGAGCGTGGAGACCGGCGCCATCTTTTCCAGTGCCTTGAGACGGGACTGCGCCTGGCGGGCTTTCGAGGCCGAATAGCGGAAACGATCGACAAAGGCCTGCATGTGCTTGCGCTTGGCGTCCTGCTTGGTGGCGCTCTTCTGAAGCAGTTCCATCTTCTCCGCGCGCTGGCGCTCGAACTGATCGTAGCCGCCGCGCCAGAAGGTCAGCTTGTGAGACTCCAGATGGACGATGGAATCGACGGCTCGGTTGAGCAAGTCGCGGTCATGGCTGATGAGCAGCACGGTGTGCGGGTATTTGGCGAGGTAGCTCTCCAGCCACATCGTGCCTTCGAGATCGAGATAGTTGGTCGGTTCGTCGAGCAGCAGGAGATCGGGCTCCGAAAAGAGAACCGCCGCCAGCGCCACGCGCATGCGCCAGCCGCCGGAAAAGGACGAAGCCGGCCGCTTCTGCGCCTCGACGTCGAAGCCGAGGCCGGCAAGGATGGTGGCGGCCCGGGCTTCGGCCGAATGGGCGTCGATATCGGCCAGCCGGGTCTGGATTTCCGCGATACGGTGGGCGTCGGTGGCCGTTTCCGCCTCCTGCATGAGCGAAAGCCGCTCGCGGTCGGCGGCCAGCACGATGTCGATCAGCGGGTCCTCGGTGCCGGGGGCCTCCTGCGCAACCTGGCCGATGCGGGTGCCCTTCGGCATGGAAACGCGGCCGCTCTCGGTGGCGAGGTCGCCGGTGATCGCCCGGAACAAGGTCGTCTTGCCGGTGCCATTGCGGCCGACGAGACCAGCCTTGGCGCCGGCGGGCAGGGTGAGCGAAGCGTGGTCGATCAGGAGCCTGCCGGCCACGCGGAGAGAGATGTCATCTAGGATCAGCATGGCGCCTGTTTGGCCGAGGCGCGGCCAGCGCGCAAGGGGGTGATGCGCGCCGTCTGGACTTGAATGGGCCTTTCGATGCAGGTTGTGTTGCCGGCTATTGTCTGAAGTTCCAGGGGAGGGGCGCTTTGCGGGTTGCGGTGATCGTCAACCCGGCTGCCGGTGGCGGCCGGATGCAGCGTATGTGGGCGCCTGCCGAAGCCGCCCTGTCGCGCCGGCTCGGACCGTTGGAGATCGCAGTCACGCAGCGTCGCGGCGACGGGCGCGGCCTGGCGGGAGATTTCGCGCGGGACGGCGTCGAGTTGATCATCGCTGCCGGTGGCGACGGCACGGCGAGCGAGGTTGCCGACGGCATCCTGAGCGCGGCATTTGAAAGCCAGGTCATCCCCGATCTTGCGCTCCTGCCGGTCGGGACCGGCTCGGACCTCGGGCGCTCGCTGGGTTATGCCGGCGATTTCGACGTTCTGGCCGAGGCCATCGCGACGCGTCCCCCACGCCCCCTGGACGCCGCGCTGGTGACGTACCGGCTCGATGACGGCAGCGCGGAGCAGCGCCACTTCATCAATATCGCAAGTCTCGGCATCTCGGCCGACATCGCGCGGGCGGTGAATGTGTCGTCGAAGAGATTTCTGACCGGCAAGCTGCTATTCGCGTGGCATACGCTGCGGCGACTGGCACGCTATCGCGGCGCGGGACTGACCATTCGCGTCGACGGGGAGGCGGTGTTTTCAGGGATGACGGCGCTGGTCGCGGTCGCCAACAATCACTCCTTTGCCGGGGGCATGATGATCGCCCCGGATGCCAGGACCGACGATGGGTTGCTCGACGTGACGATCGTGCGCGACGCGTCCAGACTGACGCTGATCAGCGCCCTGAGGCTGGTCTATGATGGTTCTCACCGGACCCTCGATCTCTGTTCCTTCCATCGCGGGCGCGACATCGAGATTGTGGCGACCGGCCGCCCTGTCGGCATGGAAATCGACGGGGAAACGGCCGGTTCGACGCCCGCCTCGATCAGGGTCCTGCCGCAAGCGCTCCGGCTGCGCGGCTGATCAGGCGAAGGGCCTGCCCTCGGGCGTGCGCTGGAAATAGATCAGGTCGAGGCTGACAGAGGGCTGCCCGAAGCCGGTCAGCATCCCGTGGCACTGGCCGCGGTGATGGGTCTGGTGGTTGAAGAAATGCGCCAGCGCCGGTGCCAGCCGCTGCGAAACGGCGCGCATGTCGGTCGCCGTGAGGTAGGTGAAGCGACCGCCAAAGGCCGCGTCGTCGAGGCTTTCGATCCAGGCGACGATGCGGGCGTCTTCCGCCTCGCGCGCGGTGCGCAGGTCGGCCAGGTTCCGATACAGGATGGCGTCCAGGCGGGCCGGCGCGTCGCCTTCCCCGGTGAACCGCTTCAGCCAGATGCGGTCGGCGACCAATATGTGGTTCAAGGTTGCCAGGAGCGACCCGAAAAAGGCGCCGGTGTCGCGCTCCAGATCGGCGGTGTCGAGTTGCGCCGCGCTGTCATAGACCAGCCGGTTGGCCCAACGATTATATGCAGCCATCATTGCGAAATGCTGGTTCATCGGCATTATCTGTCAGTCCCGCTCGATGGGACGGAGCACTACACCGGGGGAGGCTTCCTGCCAATGACAATCAGCTTGTACGACCTGGTCGGGCAGGACCCGCAACGCCCGTTCAGCCCGCATTGCTGGAAGGTGGCGTTCGCGCTCGCCCACAAGGGTCTCGATTTCGAGAGCGTGCCGACCGCCTTTACCGAAGTCCCGCTCGTGGAGGGTGGTGCATCACCGACCATCCCCGTGATCCGCGACGGGGAGGTCGTGGTGGCCGACAGCTTCGCCATCGCGCTCTATCTGGAGGAGACCTATCCCGAACGGCCCTCCATGTTCGGAGGCGAAGGCGGGCAGGCCATGGCGAGGTTCGTCGAGCGGTGGAGCCAGCTGACGATCCATCCCTTCGTCGGTGCGGCGGTCCTGATGGATATTCACGACCGCCTGGCGCCTGCGGATCAGGTCCATTTCCGCACCACGCGCGAGGCCCGTTTCGGCAAGCCGCTGGAAGAGGTGCCAGCCCGGCGCGACGAAGGGCTCGCCGCATTCCGGAAATCGCTTGAACCGCTGCGCTCGACACTCGGCGTGCAGCCATACCTCGGTGGCCAGCAGCCGCTGTTTGGCGACTACATCGTGGCGGGCGCCTTTCAATGGGCACGGGTGGTATCGCCCTTCCGTCTGCTGGAGGAGGACGATCGGATCGCTGACTGGTTCGAGCGCTGCCTCTCGCTGCATGGCGGGCTCGGCGCAAGCGTTGCGGCGGCATAGCCCCTTCACAGCTCAGGGACGCGCCTGTATAGACCCGCCATCCGAATTCCCATCCCAACATTCGAAGGATTTCACATGGCGATCGAGCGCACTTTTTCGATGATCAAGCCGGACGCGACCGCGCGCAACCAGACCGGCGCAATTACCAAGATGCTGGAAGATGCGGGTCTGCGCATCATTGCATCAAAGCGGGTCTGGATGAGCCAGCGCCAGGCCGAAGGCTTTTACGCCGTCCATAAGGACCGTCCCTTCTTCGGCGAACTGTGCGATTTCATGGCGTCGGGCCCGACCGTCGTACAGGTTCTGGAAGGCGAGAACGCCGTCGCCAAGAACCGTGAAGTGATGGGCGCGACCAACCCCGCTGACGCTGCTGAGGGAACCATTCGCAAGGCTTTTGCCCAGTCGATCGGCGAGAACTCGGTTCATGGTTCGGATGCCGCGGAAACCGCCGCTCAGGAGATCGCCTACTGGTTCTCCGAGACCGAAATCGTCGGCTAAAGTCGGCCTGACGATCAGGCGCTCAGGCGGTGGACGGCTTTGTTCTCCGTCTGGCGCTCCCGCCTTTCAGGCTGGGCGGCGGCGATTTCTGCGCCGTCCGCGTCGAAAAGGGCCAGGCCGTCCCGGCCACTACCCTTGATCCTGTACATCGCCAGATCCGCCTTCTTCAGGATCTCGTCGATCGAGTCCTCGGTTCCGTCGAAGACGACGATGCCGATGCTGGCCGATGCCTTGTGGTGATGTTCGCCGACGGCGTAGGGCTCTCGCAGGGCTGCCAGAAGCTGTCCGGCCAGTATCAGCGATTTCTGGGCAGCGTCGGCACGCTGCCGGCCCGCATCCTCTACCAGAACGACGAATTCGTCTCCGCCCATCCTGGAGACGACCTCCCGAGGCCCGGCACTGTCCCTGAGCCGTCGGGCCACGGTCTTCAGCAGGGTATCGCCCACATGGTGGCCATGGCTGTCATTGATTTCCTTGAAGTTGTCGAGGTCGAGGAAGAGCAGCGCGCCGTGGCGGCCGTGGCGCAGACACTTTCGACTGGCGGTACGAAGCCGTTCGAACAGCATGCGGCGGTTGGGCAGATCGGTCAGCGGATCCTTGAAGGCAAGTTTTTCGATCTCGAGCTCGTGTTTCTTGCGGAGCGAACAATCGGTCAGATAGCCATGCCAGATGGTGGATCCGTCGACCTGTTCGGCGGTCGCCGTGATGCGCAGCCATTTGCGCGCGCCTTTGGCGTCGACGGCTCGGAACTCGCAGTCCCAGCGGGCCTGCGCGCGGCCGGATCGGTTCAACGATGCCAGGAACTCCGTCCGGTCCTCCGGCGCGATCATCTCGAAGAACGCCCCGGTGGTGTGAGGGACGTCCTGGTCGTTCAGGCCGACGATCTTTCGAAAACCGGGGCTGACGAAGGGAATGGCGAATTCACCGCCGCTCTTGCGCTCGATCTGGAAGAGACCGCCCGGAACCTGGCTGATGAGCTTCTGGTAGAATTCCTCCAGTTTCAGCCGTTTCATGGTCTCGGTGATCTCCCGGACCGAACCTTCATAATAGAGCGGGCGGTTCGTCGTCGGGTCGCGGACAAGGCGCGCCGACTCCACCACCCAGATGCGTTCCCGGGTCTTGTAGCGGAAGACCTCGGAAACGAAATCTTGGATCTGCCCGTCGCGCATCAGCACGCGGCGAAACTGGCTGCGCCGGTTTGGATCGACGTACCACTGGCCACCGATATCGCTGACAATGGCGAGAAGGTCGGCCGGACTGTCACAGCCGTTGAGGCTGGCCAGCGCCGGATTTGCAGAGAGCATTCCACCATCGAGCGTAGAGCGATAGATCCCTTCCGAAAGGTTCTCGATGAGCTCTCGCGCGTTGCGGTTTTCCTCGTATGCGACGAGGTAGAGAAGCCGATATCTGATCAGGCCAAAAACGCCGAGAGTCATGGCAAGCGCCACGGCAATTGTCAGCCAATCACCGGCAAGGATCATGTCCTCTATAGTGGACAGCTCTGGTAGCATCAGCCCCGCCTGAGTTCGCGTGCATCTTGACACTAGACCCGGTCAGGTTGAAAAATCAGCTAACGATGGGGAAGCACTGTCGAAACAGTTAATTCTTCGTCACTGCCCAGTCGCTCAGCCGCGCCTCGTCGCTGTCGCGGGCTTCCACCCAGGCGCCGGTGGTGGCGTCCGCCTGATGTTCCTGTTTCCAGAAAGGGGCCCGGGACTTGAGGAAGTCCATGACGAAGCCGGCGGCTTTGAAGGCCGCGTGACGATGTCGGGAGGCCGCGATGACGAGGACGATGTTTTCGCCAGGCAGGATTTTTCCCACGCGGTGGATGACGGTGAGGCCACCCAGAGACCAGCGCTCGATCGCCTCGTGCGCGATCCGACTGATTTCGGCTTCCGCCATGCCCGGATAATGTTCGAGCTCGAGTGCCGCCAGCCGCCCGTCTTCCGCACGGCACAGGCCGCTAAAGGTCACAACCGCACCGATATCGGCGCGCCCCTGCGCGAGGAGGGCGGTTTCGGCGGCAATGTCGAAATCCGCCTGCTGGATCCGGATCGTGAGGGCGGGCTGCAAGCTCATGACCGCGTCAGCCGCCCGTCATCGGCGGGAAGAGCGCGATTTCGCGGGCATTGGCGATCTCCTGGCCATGCTCCACGTGCTCGTGGTCGATGGCGACGCGAATGACCTCAGGTCGCTCAAGCGCGTTGCGATACTCCGCGCCACGTTCCCTGAGAAAGACGAGCAGATCGGCCACGGTCCTCACTTCGGCCGGCAGGTCGAGGTCTTCCTCGGCCTTGCCGATGCGTTCCCGAACCCAGGCGAAATAGACCAGTTTCACGATCGGCTCACTTTTCGTCCATGACGTGCTTCAATCCAGCCCGGAAATAGTCGTAACCGGTGTAGAGCGTCACCACCGCCGAGATCCATAGCAGGATTATCCCGATCGCCATGGTGACCCCGACGGGCAGCACCGCGTCGCCTGCCGGTCCGACCAGCAAAAACCCGATGGCGACCATCTGGATCGTCGTCTTCCACTTGGCCAATTGTGTGACCGGGACCGAGACCTTCAGTGCGGCGAGATACTCACGCAAGCCGGAGACCAGGATTTCGCGGCACAGGATGATGATGCCGGCCCACAGCGACCAGCCGGCTATGGTCTCGTTGGCGGCCAGGAGCAGCAGGCATGTCGATACCAGCAGCTTGTCGGCGATCGGGTCGAGCATCTTGCCGATATTGGACGTCTGCTCCCAGATCCGCGCGAGATAGCCGTCGAGGTAATCGGTCACGCTGGCAGCGACAAATATGAGAAGTGCCGACCATCGCGCGAAGTCGCTGGAGCTCAGCTCTCCCTCGGTGAAGAAGCACAGCACGATCAGCGGCACCGCCAGAATGCGGGCGTAGGTCAGCAAATTCGGTAAATTGTAGGCCTGCTTTGACATCTAGACGGTCCAGTTTGGCTGCGTCGACAGAAAGCAGATTGCCCCATGCGCGGTCAACTGCCAGTGGCACGGGAAAGCGGCCAGGGACCTTCTGCTCACCCCTCGGGATGAAAGTGGTTGTAGATCGCGCGGGCCATCGCCTCGGAAACGCCCTCGACGGTCAGAAGATCCTCGACGCCGGCGCGGCTGACGGCTTTTGCCGTCCCGAAATGGTGGAGGAGGGCGCGTTTGCGGGCTGGGCCGATGCCGGCGATCTCGTCCAGCGGGTTGCGGACCAGCTCCTTCTTGCGGCGGGCCCGGTGCGAGCCGATCGCAAAACGGTGTGCCTCGTCGCGCAGGCGTTGCACGAAATAGAGGACGGGATCGCGCACGGGCAGGGTGAAGGGCTGCCGGCCCTGCATGAAGAACCGTTCGCGACCCGCTTCGCGGTCGACGCCCTTGGCAACGCCGATCGCCGTGACCCTGTCGGCGATGCCGAGTTCGGCCAGCACCGCTTGCACTGCGCCCATTTGTCCCTGCCCACCGTCGATGAGGATGAGGTCGGGCCAGGCGGGCAGGGGCGTATCGTCGTCTTCGGCCAGCTCCATGTCGGGCTGCTGTTCGCCATGGTCCTTGATCAGGCGGGAGAAGCGGCGCTGCATGACCTCGCGCATCATGGCGAGGTCGTCTCCGGGCGAGGTGCCCTCGGCGCGAATGTTGAACTTGCGGTACTGGTTTTTCACAAAACCTTCCGGCCCGGCCACGATCATGGCGCCGACGGCATTGGCGCCCATTATGTGGGAATTGTCGTAAACCTCGACCCGGCGCGGCGGCGCGGCGAGGCCAAGCGTTTCCGCGAGCCCCTGAAGCAGGCGCTTCTGCGAAGAGGTTTCCGCCAGCCGGCGGCCAAGTGCCGCGCGCGCGTTGTCGAGCGCATTGGTCACCAGTTCGCGCTTTTCCCCCCGCTGTGGACTGGTGACGGAGACCTTGCGTCCCGAGCGTGCTGAAAGCGCATCGGCCAAGAGCGCCTGATCCTCGACCTCGTGCGACAGCAAAAGCGCGCGCGGGCAGGGCTTGTCGTCGTAGAACTGGGCCAGGAAGGCACCCAGCACCTCACCGGGTTCGAGCGAGGGATCGGCCTTCGGGAAATAGGCGCGGTTGCCCCAGTTCTGACCCGTCCTGAAGAAGAAGACCTCGATGCAGTTGTGACCGCCCTCCTGGTGGATGGCGAAGACGTCGGCTTCCTCGACCCCGCGCGGGTTGATGCCCTGATGTCCCTGGACATGCGAAAGGGCGGAAAGGCGGTCGCGATGAAGGGCGGCCCGTTCGAAGTCGAGCGCGTCCGAGGCCTCCTGCATCGCGGCGGCGATGTCGGACTTCACCTTGCCTGAGCGGCCGGAGAGGAAGTCGCGGGCCTCCTTGACCAGTTCGGCGTAGTCAACCTGCGAGATCTCGCCGGTGCACGGGCCGGAGCAGCGCTTGATCTGGAACAGCAGGCAGGGGCGCGTGCGGCTTTCGAAGACCGAATCGGTACAACTGCGCAACAGGAAGGCCCGCTCGAGCGCATTGATGGTCCGTCCCACGGCGCCCGCGGAGGCGAAGGGCCCGAAATACTCGCCATCGCGCGAGCGGGCGCCGCGGTGCTTGAAGATGCCGGGTGCCGCATGGTTCTTGGTCAGGACGATGTAGGGAAAGGACTTGTCGTCGCGCAGGAGCACATTGAAGCGCGGGCGGAAGCGCTTGATCAGATTGGCTTCCAGGAGGAGAGCTTCGGTCTCCGTGCGGGTGACGACAAATTCCATGGCCGCCGTGTCGCGGATCATGCGGCCGATTCGATTGGTGTGCCCGCGCCCCTGGGCGTAGTTGGTCACGCGCTTCTTGAGGCTGCGCGCCTTGCCGACATAGAGCACGTCGCCGGCGGCGTTCATCATCCGGTAGACGCCCGGCGCGTTCGGCAGCCGCTTGACCAGCGTCTGGACAAGTTCGATGCCGGTCTTCCCCGCCACGGTGCGGCCGCCGCCGCCCCATTCGATGGCCAGCAGCTCGGATGCGGGCTCTGCGGGCGCATCCGCAACGTCGTCTTCCAGGTCGCCATCCGTCTCGGGGAGGTAACCGGCGACGTCGTCGGAAGTGTCCGTCTGCCGCGTTTCGGACGCGGTCGGCAAGGAGGGCACGCGTGCGGTCATAACGGGCCGTCTGCGGTATCCGGCGTCTCCCAGGCCAGATGCTGGCCGCCGTCGAGACAGATCATCTGGCCCGTGACGGAGCGCGCTTGCACGAGCCACCTGATGGTGGCGCCAAATTCCGAGAGGTCGGGCGAGCGCTTCAGGAGAACCGCTTCGGCCTGCCGATGGAAGGCCGCCTTGTCCTGGCGATCATTGGCGAGCGTCGGGCCCGGGCCTATGCCATTGACGCGGATGCGCGGGGCCAGCGCCTGCGCCATCGTCTGGGTGGCGGTCCAGAGGGCGGATTTGGAAAGTGTATAAGAGAAGTTCATGGGCGTGAGGGCCCACACACGCTGGTCGATCAGATTGACGACGAGGCCTTCCACTCCCGCCGGCAGTCGCTTTGCCATCTGCGCCGTCAGGATCGTTGGCGCCTTCAAATGCACGGCAAAATGGGCGTCCCAGTCCGGCCAGTCTCCCTGTTCGACCCGGTCATCCTTGAAGACCGAGGCATTGTTGACGAGCAGCGTCACCGTGCCCAGCGCCGCCTCGACCTGCCCGATCAGTCCCCGCGTTGCGGCCTCGTCGGTGAGGTCGGCCTGAACGGCAACCGCGCGTCCGCCTTGGGCCGTGATCCGCGTCGCGAGTTCGGATGCCTGGCTGATCGATTCGTTGGCGTGGATGGCGACGGCAAATCCGTGGGCGGCGAGATCCTCGACGATCGCCCGCCCGACGCGCCTTGCTCCCCCCGTCACCAGAACGGCCTGCCCCGTGGTCATGTCGCCTTCCAGCAGCCTCAGAATGTGAAGCTCGCAATATAGGCGCCAAAGCCCGCCAGCATAGCCACGCCCATCACCTTTCCTGACGTGATCCGCGCAAAGGCCAGCACGGCAAGCAGCAGGCTGGTGGCCAGCATCACCCACATGTCGACATGGATGATGCGTTCGTCGACCGTGACCGGGGCAATCAGTGCCGTCAGTCCCATGATCGCGGCCAGGTTGAAGATGTTGGACCCCACGATGTTGCCGATCGCCACCCCCCCATTTTTCCGAATCGCGGCCATCAGCGTGGTGGCGAGTTCAGGCAGTGAGGTCCCGATGGCGATGATGGTCAGTCCGATCACCGCGTCGGAGATGGCGAAATACTCCGCTATGTCGACGGCGCCGGTGATCGTCATCTGCGCGGCAAGCGGCAGGCCGACAACGCCGGCGATCAGATATGCCGCGACCTTCCATCCCGTGTGCGGCGCCTCGCCCAGTTCCTCGTGAAAGTCGTGCTCGGCGGTCTGGCCGGCTGAGACGCCCTCGTAGACCTGCCAGCCGATGAAGGCGCACAGGCCCGCAAAAAGCAGCGCGCCCTCGAGCCGGCCGATCACTCCATTCGAGAGAAGCCACAGGAACAGGACGGAGAGTGCGATCATGGCCGCCATGTTGCGCCTGATCCCTGCCTGATTCGCGAGGATGGGCGCCAACAGCGCCGGCAGCCCGATCACAAGAAGCACATTGGCGATGTTGGAGCCCACGACATTGCCGACGGCAATGCCCGATTGTCCCGCAAGGGCAGCCTGGATCGATATGAACATTTCCGGTGCCGATGTCCCGAAGGCGACGACGGTCAGTCCGATCACCAGATGCGGGATGCCGAGATTTTCAGCCAGCCCCACCGCCCCTTTGACCAGAAGGTCGCCTGTCCAGAAGAGCAGGCCCATTCCGGCAAGGAGCAACAAGACGCTGATTAACATAGAAATGGCCCAACGGCTGGAGGAGAAGAGGACGTAGAGGCGCCACATATAGGAGGCGGGCGGCTGCTGACCAAGGCCCAGTTGGATTCTCCAGTCCTGATTGCAGGTGTGGCCAGAATGCAACGTCACCTTTCCGCCTGATTTGCGACAGGAAACCTTCACCTTTCTGGTGTGTTTGGGTCTCATTCGGGCAGCATTGTCCGGAACCGCAGGCGCTCTTGACCATCAGATCCCAAGCTTGGTCTCGAGTGCTTTTTCAAGTCGGAAGCGTAAGTGTTTCCTTCGGCTCAGGAGTAAAAAGAATGAAAGCCAGCACAATTCTCGCCCGGCCCTTCGCCGCGGCTCTCGGTATCGCCGTTCTTGCGGCAATGCCTGCCTATGCAGCCGACGTGGTCTTCCAGGAGCCGCCGGCTCCGCAGCCCGCCGCACAGATGGACTTTGCACCCATCGCTACCTGGACCGGTCCCTATGCGGGTCTCCAGTTCGGTTACGGCTTCGGCGGTCGCGTGAACAGCGCGACGACCGGCGACATCGACAGCGACGGCTGGTATGGCGGCGCGTTTGCCGGCTACAACATGCAGAACGACATGTTCGTCTACGGTGTCGAGGGTGACATCAACTACAGCCGCTTCGAGGGTACGTCAGCCGGTGTTGCCGATTCGCGCACCAGCATCGACGGTTCGCTGCGCGCCCGCGCCGGTGTCGCCGTTACCGACGACATCCTGCTCTACGGCACGGGTGGTGTTGCCGCCCAGCGCCTGACGGTCAGCCCGTACGCAACGACTGGCGACCAGCAGGCTCTCATCGGCTTCACCGCCGGTGCAGGCGTCGATGCCCGCCTGACCGACCAGGTCTTCGGTCGCGTCGAGTACCGCTACACGCACTACGGCGACCGTAACTTCGACTTCGGTACCGGTACCGAGTCGGTCAGCTCGCGCGATCACCGCGTCGGCGTTGGCCTTGGCGTGAAGTTCTAAGGATCTCACGATCCAAGACGAGAAAGGCCGGGCCCAGCGCCCGGCCTTTTTTGTTTCCGGTCAGCGCGGGACAGGCGGCATGCGCGCGGTGTCCAGCGTACAGGCTCGCGACGCCACCTCGGGGCAGGGGCGGAATTCGAGGTCGGCTTCCATGCAGATGCGGATCTCCCGCAGAAATTCCCCGTCGCAGGTGACGGCCATGGCGCCTGGCTGCAGCCCATCGTTGAGCTCGATCACCGAACGCTCGAGGTCGTCGGGTGCGACGGTCGCCGATGACGGCGAGGGCAGGGTGATGCGATCGAACGCTGCCCGCGTCAGCGCGAAATAGTCCTCCTGGGACAGTCCCGAACACGAACCGTGCTTGCGCCACTGATGGCCGACCAGGCCGGGCGAAGGCATGATGTCCAGCATCTCGGATACGAGATCGTCCGCTACCCAGGCCTCGTCCCCCGGTTCGCAGAATTCGGGCCAGCCTTCCTCGTATTGAGGCCAAAGCCCGTGGACGACATAGCCGTGGCCCGGCCGCGCCTCGCATTGACCGCGATTGGCGGAATCGCCCTCGGCGGCGCAATAGCTGGGGGACCATGAAATGGCCAGGACATAGAAGTCGTGCGGCTCCTGGCCTTGCGCCGGCAAGCCGGAATCGCACGCGGCAAGAGCGATGCCCGCAAGAAGCGCGGCGACGGGTGCCGCGCGTATTCTAGCGGAGGACGCGACAGCCGCCGCCATAGACGTTCCAGCGGTCGAAACCGGCCACGCAGAACTCCACATTGCTGCCGATCCCGGCAAAGCCCATCGGAATTTCGATCAGATACCAGATGTCGCGGTGGTGACCGTCGGTGAGCGACACCTTCGCGTGGCAGTAGCGACGATCGATCGGCCGGTTCTCGAGCGCCGGCAGATAGCGGTTCTCGCGAACATTGTGGAAGGCAGCGATGCCGACCAGCGGCAGAGCGGGCACGTTTCTGACCTGGTGATCGAATCGTCTGCCGATCGTTCCCAAGACCCGCTCGTGGCCGCAGACACCTGGGTCATATGCATGGACACCCCGAATCAGATCGGCCGAAAAGGCGGAGCCGGGCCCGAAAGGCAACATGCCGAGCGAAAGCGTCAGCGCCGTCATGATCCTTGCGAGTATTTTCATCAGCGGCATCCTTGTGGCCCTGTCGACAACTTCAGCGCAGAATCCCCGAAGGCGTGGGGAAGGTCAAGCGAAAGCCTAGCGCGGGGGCGTCAGCCAGATGGCTCTGGCGCTGGCAAGTTCGTCCTGCGCGAGCGTCGCGGCCAGGAAGGGCAGCAGATCGGTCATCTCGGCTTCCAGCAGATAGGGCGGGTTGACGATGACCATGCCGCAGCCGTGCAGGCGCGGCTCGGGAGTTGGCGCGCGCACGGTAAGGCGAATGTCGAGAATGCCGGGTATGTCGAGCGCGGCAAGGCCCTTGCGGAAGCGCTCCACCTCTCCGACCTTCTTGATCGGGTACCAGATGGCGAAGGTGCCGCCGGGCCAGCGGCGATGGGCCTTCTCGATGCCGCGCAGGATGGTATCGAACTCTTCCGGTTTCTCGAAGGGCGGATCGATCAGGACCAGGCCGCGCCGTTCCTTCGGCGGAAGATGGGCGCCCAATGCCAGCCAGCCATCAAGTTCGATCACCCGGGTCTGGAAGTCGCCGGCGAAATTGGCCTTGAGCAGGGCGGCATCGGCGGGGTGCAGCTCGATCGCCGTGAGGCGGTCCTGCTTGCGCAGAAGCCGGCGCACGAGCATGGGCGATCCGAGATAGTACCTGATGCCCTCACCATTGAGTGACCTCACGACCTCGAGGTAGGGCGCGAGCAAGTCGGCGGGCCGGCCGGTGGCCTCAGCGGCGATCAGCCGGCCAATGCCGGTCTCCCATTCGCCGGTCCGGCCCGATTCGCTGGAGCCCAGATCGTAGAGGCCCACGCCGGCATGGGTGTCGATGACGCGGAAGGACCCATCCTTGCGCTTCAGATATTCGCCGATGCACGCCAGCACGGCGTGTTTCAGCACGTCGGCGAAATTGCCGGCATGGAAGGCGTGACGGTAATTCATGACCGGCCTCGTCCCGTGGGGATCGAAAGGCCTTGCGGTTGTAACAATCCAACAGGCATGCTGGTGCCTACTCCGCCGCGAAAAATTGCGCTAGTGAGATCGGCCATGAACGCACCCGCAAACATCAGGATCGGCCATTCGGCCTGCCCGCACGACTGCCCCTCCACCTGCGCGCTCAATGTCGAGATACTCGCCGACGGGCGTGTCGGCAGGTTGAGCGGTGCCAAGGACAACAGCTACACGGCCGGCGTGATCTGCGCCAAGGTCGCGCGTTACGCCGAGCGCATCCATCACCCCGACCGTCTCCTGAAGCCGCTGGTGCGGGCAGGCGCCAAGGGCGATGGCGCCTGGAAGGAATCCAGCTGGGAGGCGGCGCTCGACCTGGTCGCGGAGCGGCTGCTGCGCACCGAGGAAGAATTCGGGGCGGAGGCGATCTGGCCCTATTTCTATGCAGGCACGATGGGACTGGTCCAACGCGATTCCATCGAGCGGCTGCGCCACGCGAAGAAATATTCCGGATTCTTCGGCACGATCTGCACCAATCTGGCCTGGACCGGCTATGTGATGGGAACCGGCCGCCTTGCCGGACCCGATCCCCGCGAAATGGCCAAATCCGATTGCGTGGTCATCTGGGGCACCAACGCGGTGGCCACCCAGGTCAATGTGATGACCCATGCGATCAAGGCGCGCAAGGAACGCGGCGCCAAGATCGTGGTCATCGACATCTACGACAACGCCACGATGAAGCAGGCCGATATCGGCCTGGTGCTGCGGCCGGGGACCGATGGCGCGCTCGCCTGTGCCGTCATGCACGTGCTGTTCCGCGAGGGGCTGGCCGATCGGGTCTATCTGGAGAAGTATACCGACGACCCCGCGGGGCTCGAGGCGCATCTGGAAACCCGCACGCCGGAATGGGCATCCGCGATCACCGGGCTTTCGGTGGCCGAGATAGAGGATTTCGCGCGGCTGGTCGGCACTACAAAACGGACCTTCTTCAGGCTCGGCTACGGCTTCGCGCGCCAGCGCAACGGCGCCGTCAACATGCATGCGGCGGCGTGCATCGCGGCGGTCACCGGATGCTGGCAGTATGAAGGCGGCGGCGCCTTTCACAACAACGGCGCCGTCTACAAGCTGGACAAGGGCCTGCTCGAAGGCACGGCCTATCGCGACGGCTCGGTCCGCTTCCTCGACCAGTCGCAGATCGGACGCGTGCTGACTGGCGACCGGGAAGCGCTGCGGGGTGGGGGGCCGGTCAAGGCGCTGCTCATCCAGAACACCAATCCGGTCAATGTCTGCCCCGAGCAACGGCTGGTGAAGCAGGGCTTCCTGCGTGACGACCTGTTTTCTTGCGTGCACGAGCAGTTCATGACGGATACGGCGAAGCTGGCCGACGTGGTGCTGCCGGCGACGATGTTCCTCGAGCATGACGACATCTACAAGGGCGGGGGCCATCAGTATCTGATCCCCGGCCCGAAGCTGGTCGAGCCGCCGGAAGGCCCGCGCACCAACCTCTTCGTGATCGAGGAGCTCGCCAAACGGCTGGGCGTGGCGGAGATGCCGGGCTTCGGGCTGAGCGAGGCCGAGCATATCGACCGGATGCTTCACGAAGACGGCGGCTTCGAGCGGCTCAAGGAGGAGCGCTTCGTCGACGTGCAGCCCGATTTCGAAACGGCTCACTACATCAACGGCTTTGGCCACCGTGATGGAAAGTTCCGGTTCCGTCCGCAGTGGACGGGGACCGTGGTGCCGAACCTGCCGCCGCCATCGGTGGGCTTCCAGGGGCCGCATGAAAGCCTGCCCATCTTTCCCGATCATGTCGAACTGATCGAGGCCGCCGACGCCGAGCATCCCTTCCGGCTGGCGACGTCGCCGGCGCGGTCCTTCCTCAATTCCAGCTTCACGGAGACCGCGGGATCTCTGAAGCGCGAGCGGCGACCGGAACTGCTGCTCAACCCGCAAGACGCCGAAGCCCTGGGCCTCGTCGACGAACAGCGGGTCGAGATCGGCAATCACCGCGGCGAGGTCGTGCTGCATGTGAAATTGTCGGCTGATGTGCGGACCGGCGTGGTGATCGCCGAAGGGATCTGGCCGAATTCCGCACATGAACGTGGCGAGGGCATCAACGTGCTGACGGGCGCCGATGCCGCGGCACCCTGCGGCGGTGCGGCCTTTCACGACACCAAGGTTTGGATCCGCGCGGCCTGATCTGGAACGGTGTTCTTTGGCGCGAGGTGTCAGCTCGGCTTGGTCTACGTCGCAACCGGGCCCGCGCCGTCTATGCCGCCTCGTCCGTTCGCCGCGCCGGCGCGCGTCGGCGGGCATGATAGGTCAGCGCCAGCGCGATGCAGTGTTTCAGCTCGGTTTCCGGCAATCTTTCGCCGAGGCGAAAGTGCAGGGCGCGGTTACCTTCGAACACGAATGTGCGCGGATAGAACCCGCGGAACGTCTCCATCAGGTCGGTCTGGCAATGGAAGTACATCGCGAAGCGCTCGGTGCTGCCCTTGACGGCATCGATGCGGATCGTACTGCCGCTGCCCGTTGCCGGGGTCAGGTAGCTTGGCTGACCCCATTTCAGCGTTTCCTCGATCGGCCCGACGCCATCGGTCTCGGCCGCCGTCTGCAGTATCAGTGCGCGCAGATGCAGGAGCCCACGCCGAATGCCGGCGGAATAGCCATCGAGAATCGCAGCGACATCCGCGCTCGCCTCGCGGTCTCCCGACTTGTTGGTGTCATCCACAGCCTGCTCCATCGCGCGATTCCACGATGAGCGATCTAGCATGATCGTCCTGACAATGTCTGTCAGCAGGTCACTGCATGCCGGCTTCGGGGCAGGGTAGGCAGAGCTACGGTGTGAACCTGGCCAGGCTTTCGATGTCGGCCGGCCCGGAGATGGCGTTACGCGCCGGGGCGAAGAGGCTGGCCTCGCCTTCGTCCTCGGTCAGATATTCGTGCACGGCGCGGCCGTTCTCCATCCGCACCTTGCCTTCGATGACGAGCCGAAGCGCCAGCGGGTAGAGGGCGTGTTCGGCCCTGAGCACGCGCGCCGTCAGGGCGTCCAGATCGTCGGCGGGCAACACCGGAACGGCGGCCTGGGCGATGATCGGACCGGCATCCATCTCGGCCGTGACGAAATGCACCGTGCAGCCATGAATGCGCATGCCGGCATCGAGGCAGCGCTCGTGGCTGTCGAGACCCTTGAAGAGCGGCAGGAGCGACGGATGGATGTTGATCAGTCGGCCGGCCCATTTTTCGACGAAGGCCGGCGACAGGAGCCGCATGTAGCCGGCGAGGCAGACATAGTCGGCGCCCATATTGCCCAGGGCCGCGTCCAGCGCGGAATCGAGCGCCTGCTTGTCGGCGTGCTCCTCCCGGGTGATCGCCTGGATGGGGATGCCCAGCGCGCGGGCACGCTCGAGGCCTCTTGCCTCGGCGCGGTCGGAGATCACCCCGACGATTTCGGCGGGGAAGCCGTCATCGGTGGCGGCCTCGATCAGGGCGGCCATGTTGGATCCTCGCCCGGAGATGAGGACCGCCACGCGGTTTTTCCTGGTGATCATAGGTCGAGATGTCCCCTGTAGATGACGCCGGCATCGCGCCGTGGCAGGACGCGGCCGATCGGCGTGACAGTCTCGCCGGCCTTCTGCAGCACGGCGGCGACCTGGGCCGCCTGGCCGGCGTCGACCACGACCACCATGCCGATGCCGCAGTTGAATGTACGCAGCATTTCCGCATGCGCGATGCCGCCCGCTTCGACGAGCCAGGAGAAGACCTTTGGTACGTCGATCGCTTCCAGGTCGAGTTCGGCCGCGAAGGCTGCGGGCAGGATGCGCGGGATGTTGTCGGGATAGCCGCCGCCGGTAATGTGGGCGAGCGCCTTGATGCCGTGGGTGGCGCGGATCGCCTCGAGCAGCGGCCGCACATAGATGCGGGTGGGCTCGAGCAGAGCCTCGCCGAGTGTGCGGCCCCGGTCGAAGGGAGCAGCAGCGTCGAGCTTCGCGCCCGCATGCTCGATCACGCGCCGCACCAGCGAATAGCCGTTGGAGTGGATGCCGGACGAGGCGAGGCCCAGAAGCACGTCACCCTCGCAGATGTCGTCGGTGGGCAGCAGCTGACCGCGTTCGGCGGCACCGACCGCGAAGCCGGCGAGGTCGTAGTCGTCGCCCGAATACATGCCGGGCATCTCGGCCGTTTCGCCGCCGATCAGCGCGCAGCCGGCCTGGCGGCAGCCTTCCGCAATGCCGGAGACCACGGCGGCCGCCTGCTCCGGATCGAGCTTTCCGGTGGCGAAATAGTCGAGGAAGAAGAGCGGTTCGGCGCCCTGGACAACGAGATCGTTGACGCACATGGCGACGAGGTCGATGCCGACCGTGTCGTGGCGGCCTGCCTCGATGGCGACGCGCAGCTTGGTGCCGACGCCATCATTGGCGGCAACCAGCACCGGGTCGGTGAAGCCAGCCGCCTTCAGATCGAACAGGCCGCCGAAGCCGCCGATCTCGCCATCGGCGCCGGGACGCCGCGTGGAGCGCACCATCGGCTTGATCAGATCGACGAGGCGGTTGCCCGCGTCGATGTCGACGCCCGCCTGGGCATAGGTGAGACCGTTTCGTTCTTCGCTCATCAATGGCGTCCGCTGGCTTCGTGGCGGGCTCTTCGCATGAAGCTTCCGGCCCCGCAAGTCAAAGCGGATCGGAGCCGGCCATGCCGGGGTGCACGGCCGACTTGACCGCGGCTCGGCACGGGGCCTATCTGCCGGAAACGCTTTTCGGGGCAGGCATGACGATGGACGATCCGAGGATTGTACGACACGACCCAGCGGCGAGGGCGCCGGAGACCGGCGCGCTGCGGCGGCAGGCGCTGTTCTGGCTGCTGGCAGCCGCCATCTTCATCGGGCTGCTCCTGCTCTTCCATTCGATCCTGCTGCCCTTCGTGGCGGGCATGATCCTGGCCTATTTCCTCGACCCTGTGGCCGACCGGCTGGAGCGGCTGGGGCTGTCGCGGATGCTCGCCACCACACTGATCGTGCTGAGCTTCATTGTCGGCTTCGTGATCGCGCTGATGCTGGTCGTGCCGGTTCTCGTGTCGCAGCTTGCCGAGTTCATTCAGCGCATTCCCGCCTATATCTCACGGCTGCAGTTCATCGTGACCGATTTCGACCCGAGCTGGCTGTCGCGGACGCTGGGCGTCGAGCCTTCCGGGCTGCGCGAGGGGCTCTCGGGCCTGCTGACGCAGGCGGCGGGCTTCCTGACAGGTCTCTTCCAGTCGGCCTGGAACTCCGGTCGAGCCCTTCTCGACATCGCCGGCCTGTTCGTGATCACGCCTGTGGTTGCCTTCTACATGCTGCTCGACTGGGACCGCATGGTGGCGCGCATCGACAGCCTGATCCCCCGCGACCACCTCCACACGGTGCGCCAGATCGCCAGGGACATGGACGATTCGCTCGCCGGCTTCGTGCGCGGGCAGGGAACACTCTGCCTCGTGCTCGGCATCTACTATGCGGTGGGGCTGACGCTGACCGGGCTGAATTTCGGGCTGCTGATCGGGCTTTTCGCCGGCATCGTGTCCTTCGTGCCGTATGTCGGGGCGACGCTTGGCCTGGTGTTGGCGGTGGGCGTGGCGCTGGTTCAGTTCTGGCCCGAATGGCACATGGTCGTGCTGGTAGCGGGCATCTTCGTCTTCGGCCAGCTTGTCGAAGGCAACATCCTTCAGCCCAAGCTCGTGGGCCGCAGCGTCGGCCTGCATCCCGTGTGGCTGATGTTTGCGCTGCTTGCCTTCGGTTCGCTCTTCGGCTTCGTCGGGCTGCTGATCGCCGTGCCGGCGGCAGCCGCGGTGGCCGTGCTGGTGCGCTTCGCGCTATCGAGATACCTGATGTCGCCGCTCTATACCGGCAGGGACAGCCGCCAGGCGGATCCATGAATACGGGCCGCCCCCTTTTCCGGCAATTGCCGCTCGACCTTGCAGCGGACGGGCGCCATGCACGCGAAGACCTCGTGGTCGGCGCCTCCAACGCTGCGGCGGTGGCGCTGATCGACGGCTGGCCCGACTGGCCGGCGCCGGTCGTTGTGCTGGCGGGGCCGTCTGGCGCCGGCAAGTCCCACATGGGGGCGGTGTGGCGCGAGCGCAGCGGCGCCGCGACGGCCCAGCCGGGCCATATCGGCCAGGATGCGCTGGAGGCCGCCGCGCGCGGCCCAGTCTTCATCGATGACGCCGATTCGGCGCCGCTCGACGAACAGGGGCTCTTTCACCTCATCAACACCGTGCGTGGAGCCGGCACGCATTTGATGATGACCGCGCGGCGGTTTCCAGCATCCTGGCCGGTTGCGCTTGCCGACCTCCAGTCGCGGCTGAAGGCGGTTGCCCTGGTCGAGATTGGCGAACCGGATGACGCGCTGCTGGCCGCCATCATGGCTAAGCTCTTTGCCGACCGGCAGGTCGAGGTGGAGCCGCACGTCATCGACTTCATCGTGCGGCGCATCGAAAGATCGCTGGCCACCGCGATTGCCGTCGTGGACCGGCTCGACCGCCTGGCGCTCGAGCGCAAGAGCCGCATCTCGCGGGCGTTGGCCAGCGAGGTCGTGAACCAGCTCGACGCGGGGCAGACCGCGCTCGATCTCTAATCATACCTCGTTAACGGAAGAACCACGGAAACGCCCTGATCGCGCCGGAAAACCGTCGGACGCGCCCCCTATTCCTTGCCTTCGGGAGGAACGAACCGTGGGGACGGACATGAGCCAGAGAAACTGGGAATTCGAGATCGCGCTGCTTCTGTTCGCAGGCTTCTTCATTGCGGCCCTCTGGGTTCTGGGCGGCGGGTCGATCACCAACGCAATTGCCGGCGCGAGCCTTCCTTGACCACGGCGTGGGCTCGTGGCCAATTGCTGCGCCAGGCTGCGGAGTTAAAGATGTTTGTCAGAACGGTCTCACCACGCGATCTCGACGCCGTGCGCGAATTGCTGGTCGCCACCTGGCACGACACATATGACGCCATCTACGGAGCGGAACGGGTGGTCGCCATCACAAATGACTGGCACTCGCTCGACGCTCTCAAGGCGCGACTTGAACAACCGAATTCGGAGTTTCTCGTCGCCGATGACGGGACGTCACTGGCCGGCGTGGCTTTTGCGACCGGGTCGAGCGAAGACAAGACCGTGACGCTGCGCCAGCTCTATGTACTGCCCGGCCGGCAGGGACAGGGCATCGGCTCGCTGTTGCTCGATGAGATCGAGACGTGTTTTCCCGATGCCGACAGGCTGCGGCTGGAGGTGGAGGAGGCGAACGAAAAGGCCGTCGCCTTTTATCATCACCAAGGTTTTGCGAAGGTCGGCATGACCGACAATTGCGCACAGGCCGGTTCCGGCATTCCGGCGGCCATCTACGAGCGGCCGATCGTCTGGGCCGATTGAGGCGCTTCGTCGGCTCTTGCAATGGCTTCGGCCAGTCGCCATAAGGTCGCCAGTCAAAGGCACGCACTCCGGATGCGCCGAAAGGGACGAAAATGAAGACTCTGCTGGCCCAGATATTCACCTGGTGGAACGGGCAGAACCTCAACACGCGCTTCAACACCTGGCGCAACGGCACACGTGTCGGGGACGACGAGCTGGGCAACGTCTACTACGAAGGCGGTGTCGATTCGGAAGGCCGCACGCGGCGCTGGGTGATCTATAACGGTTATGCGGAAGCATCCTCCGTGCCACCCGGTTGGCATGGCTGGCTGCATCATCGCGTCGATGTCGCGCCGAGCGCGGAAGACTATGTCCCGCGCGAGTGGCAGAAGCCGCATGTGCCCAATCTGACCGGCACGGCGGGGGCATATCGGCCGCGCGGTTCCGTGCAGACGCCCGAGAAGCGGCCGCGCGTGACGGGCGATTACGATGCCTGGACGCCGGGCAACTGAGGCTTTCACCCTTGCTGCATCACCGTTCTCGCCACAATCGCGTCCTAGCCATGGGCGCGTGGCAACAGGTGGGGCCTGGAGAATGAAGTACATGCTGTCAGCGACGTGCCGGGGGGTCGTGCTTTTCGCGGCCATGCTGTTGATGTCGCCTGCGCTTGCCCAACAGCCGACGCAGCGCATAGAGAATCCGGTGGCCGAGTTTACCGGTCTCGACAAGATCACCGGGCGGACCATCACATTCGACGTCTATATCGGCGAGACGGTGCAGTTCGGCGCGCTGCAGGTTACGCCGCGCGTCTGCTACACCGCCGGCGAGGAAGTCGAGCCGCGGACGGACTCCTACGTTGAGGTCGACGAAATCACCCTCGACCGCACCATCCGCCGCATCTTCTCCGGCTGGATGTTCGCCGAAAGCCCGGGCCTCAACGCCGTCGAACACGCCGTCTATGATGTCTGGCTGACGGACTGCAAGGGCGATTCCGAGGTCCCTGCGCCATCAGAATCCGCCCCTTCGGAACCCGCTCCTTCGGAGTGACCGGAACGAACGTCAGGCGATGCTTGCCATGATCCGCGCGTCGGGATCGATCTGGCCGCTCAGCGCGAAATATTTGTAGAGAACCAGCAGCGAGACGAGCCGTTCGCTGGCCGTGTCCGTGAACTGGCGGAAATGCGCCTGGGCGTTGGCGATGATGCGCTGCGCCTCGTCGGGATGATTCTCGTAATGCGCCACGACCTCATCGAGGTCCGCCCCGTCAGGCCGAAGCGCCGCATAGTGCACGCCGGGCTGCAGCCGGCCCTCCATGAACCAGGTCTCGAAATTCGGCTGCGGCATGAGGCAGAGCGAGTTCGACGCAAAGATCCATTTCAGATTGGTGGCGACGTCGACGCCTTCCTCCGAGATCACGTAGCGGTATTGGAGCTGCTCGGCGACCGACATGCGCGGCTTGCGCTGCCAGTCGGGCACGGCGCCCGTGGTGAAGCCGATGTCGACGGTCGTGCTGCGCGCATGGGCAGCCACAAGCGCGTATCGCTTTTCGTTGTTGGCGTCGCCGCGCCAAAGAGCCATCGGCTTCTTGTCCTCGAAGCGGAGCCGGTCGGCCACGATGCCGAGCTTGAAGTGGCGCAGCTTGTCGAGATTCATCAGCACCGAATGGGCGTTGTCGCCGCCGATCGGCCGGCTTTTGACGATGGTCGGGCGGGGCGGGATATCTACAATGTCGCCGAACAGGAAATTCAAGCGGCAGGACCGGTCAAAGTAGCGGGCATGCTCCTTCAGGTCGTAATAATAATAGCTCTTGCGCATCGGGATCCCGCCGACCGGCCGCGCCTCCGGCGAGACGACGAACGGTGCGGCCAGCCGATTGTAGTGGCGCACGCGCGCGGCGATGCCAGACGAGGGATTCTGGGCGAAGCCTTCGAGCAAGGCCGGCAGCTGCCGGCGGAACAGCCATTGAGGCAGCCCGTCGCGCGCAACGTTGCGCGCATAATAGAAGACCCGCCTGGCCGGCCGGGCGATTTTCTGCATAAGGATGCCTCGATCGACTGAGTGAGGCCTCGTGGTGGTGAGCGCGGTGGGGCTCGAACCCACGACCTACAGATTAAAAGTCCGTTGCTCTACCAACTGAGCTACGCGCTCCCGATACGGGTAACAATGCTCCCGCGAGGAGCGGCGGAACATAGGCAGGGTCGGGGTGACGGTCAATGGCGGATTGGGCTGGCCAAGGCCTTTCTGGTGCAAGGCAATGCCTGTGCGACGCCACGCCACGGAATGGTTATTTTGCGTTGGACCCGGCCTGCCGCTATATGCGGGCGAAGAGAAGCAACGCGGTTGGACCGGACGAGCAATGGCCATTGATGTCGGTTATGCGAGCGCGATAACGGCGGGCGCGATCTCCTTTCTGTCGCCCTGCGTGCTGCCGCTCGTGCCGCCCTATCTCTGCTACATGGCCGGCGTCTCAGTGGAGGACTTTCGCGCCGAACCACGTGCGGCGGGCGGGGCCGGGGGGGCGGCCACTGTCGTGGTAAACCCCGCGAGGCTCGCCCTGATGAGCGCGGCGGTCGCCTTCGTGCTGGGCTTTACCACCGTGTTCGTGGCGCTCGGTGCCGGGGCTTCGGCTGCGGGCGCGTTCCTGCGCATGTGGCAGCAGGAACTGGCGCTCGTCGCCGGCGCCGTCATCATCCTGATGGGCCTGAATTTCCTCGGCGTCATCCGCATCCCGCTCCTCTCACGCGAGGCGCGGTTCCAGGCAAGTGGCTCGCCGGCGAGCGCGTCGGCCGCCTATGTGATGGGGCTCGCCTTCGCCTTCGGGTGGACGCCCTGCATCGGTCCGGTGCTCGGGCCGATCCTGACGCTGGCGGGCGGGCGCGAGACGGTGGCCGAAGGCGCGATGCTGCTCGGCGCCTACTCGCTGGGACTGGGCATTCCCTTCCTGATCGCGGCGATGTTTTCGGGCGCCTTCATGCGCTTCCTGTCGCGCTTCCGGGTGCATCTCGGCGTGGTGGAAAAGGTGATGGGCGCATTGCTGGTCCTTGCGGGCATCCTGTTCATGACCGGCGGTATCGAATGGGCGGCCTTCTGGCTGCTCGAGACGTTTCCGGCGCTGGGTCTGCTCGGCTAACCTCTAGACGCGCCCCCGACGCCGCAACAGTCCGATCGGCAGGGTCGCCAGGATGATGCCGGCCATGACCAGGGCGATGCCGGCGACGTGGAACGCCTCCAGGCGTTCGCCCAGGAACAGGACGGCAAGGCCGACGCCATAGGGCGGCATCAGATACATGAACAGGCCGGCCAGGGGCGCGCCGAGTTCGCGCACGCCGAACTGGAAACCTGAAAAGGCCAGCAGCGAGGCGAAGAACACGATGCCGGCAATGCCGCTCCAGGCAGCAGGCGTGGTCGGCAGGGGCAGGCCGAGGGACCGTTCGACTGCCGCGAAAGGCAACAGCAGTAACGCGCCGGCTGCCGCAACCAGGGCAAACAGCGTCATGTTGGAGACGGCGCGCAGGGGACCGGACCGGTAGAGGATCGAATAGGCGGCCCAGGCGATCGCGGCGCCGACGAAGAGCAGGTCGCCGAAATTGAAGTCGAGCGCGACGAGGGCGGCCGGGTCGCCGCGAAGGAGAATCGTCGCGACGCCGGCGAAGGCGATCAGCGCACCTGCAGCCTCCCGCCATCCGATGCGGCGGCGGAAAAACAGCGCTTCGATCACGATGATGATGACCGGGGAGGTCGTGTAGATCAGCGTGCCGTTGGTGGCGCTGGTCATGCCGAGCGCCAGATAGACGATGGCGCCGCAGACCCACATGCCAAGAAAGGCGAGCAGCAGAAGCCGGCGGGTGTTTTCCGCCAGGAGCGCGCGCACGGTTGGCCATTCCCAGAGCATGAAGGGGGCGAGCACGAGGGCGACGGCGGTCCAGCGCACGAGCGCCAGCGTGAAGGGCGCGACCTCGTCGATGACGCCCCGCCCGAAGATAAGGTTCGAGGAGAAGAACAGCGGCGTGACGACCATGACGAGGATGGCCAGCCGCGTGCGGCCGGAACGGGATGCGGACAATCGCGAAATTCCGTCTGGGGGGTGAATTTGATCGAGGTTGCGAGCGTGGTAAAGAGTCGGCGCCAGCCGATCAACCCGCAATTCCCGGACGTCTTCCCATGAGCAACAGAAGCTGCCTGTCCATCGTGCTTGCCGCAGGCGAGGGCACCCGCATGAAGAGTGCGCTGCCCAAGGTGCTGCACCCGGTCGCCGGCCTATCGATGCTGGCCCATGTGGTGCACGCGGTCGAGGCGGCGGGCGGCGACCAGGTGGCGGTGGTGATCGGCCATGGCGGCGAGGCGGTGAAGGCGGCTGCGGAAGGTTTTGCGCCACAGGCACGGTTCTTCGAGCAGACGGAGCGGCTTGGCACCGCGCATGCCGTGCTCGCCGCGCGTGATGCGATCGGCCAGGGCTTCGACGATCTGATGGTCGTCTTCGGCGACACGCCGCTTCTCGAGGCGGAGGAACTGGCAGCCGCGCGCCAGCGGCTGGCCGATGAGGGGGCAGCCGTCGTCGTGCTGGGTTTTCGCCCCGATGCGCCCGGAGCCTATGGGCGGTTGGTGGAGCGGGACGGCAAGCTGATGGCCATCCGCGAGGCCAAGGACTGCACGGCAGCCGAACTCGACATCGATTTCTGCAACAGCGGGCTGATGGTGATCGACGGGCGCCATGCGCTGGAACTGCTGGATGCGGTCGGCAATGCCAACGCCAAGGGCGAGTTCTATCTGACCGACATCGTCGAGATCGCCAATGCCAGGGGCCTGAGCGCGGTCGCCTCTGAGACCAGCGTGGAGAGCGCGCTCGGCATCAACAGCCGCGCCGAGCTGGCTGAGGCCGAACAGGTCTGGCAGCAGCGCCGGCGGCGTCAGCTGATGCTGTCTGGTGTCACGATGCTGGCGCCCGAGACCGTGCATCTCTCCCACGACACCGAGATCGGGCCGGATGCGTTGGTCGAGCCCAATGTCGTCTTCGGGCCCGGCGTGGCGGTCGAGGGCGGCGCGCGCATCCGTTCCTTCTCGCATCTGGAGGGCGCAAGGGTGGCGGCCGGTGCCGAGATCGGCCCCTATGCGCGGCTGAGGCCCGGCGCCGATGTCGGGGCGAAGGCCAAGGTCGGCAATTTCTGCGAGATCAAGAACGCGGTGCTCGACGAGGGCGCCAAGGTGAACCATCTGACCTATATCGGCGACGCGCATATCGGCGCGAAGGCCAATATCGGGGCGGGCACGATCACCTGCAATTATGACGGGGTTGCCAAGCACCATACCGAGATCGGCGCGGGCGCCTTCATCGGCTCCAACACGTCGCTGATCGCGCCGGTGACCATTGGCGAGGGTTCCTACATCGCCTCGGGCAGCGTGATCACCACCGACGTGCCGGCCGACTCGCTGGCCTTCGGGCGGGCGCGGCAGGTGACGAAGGAGGGCAGGGCCTCGCGCCTGCGCGCCTTGAAAAAGGCGGTCTCCTAGCGCTGCACTCGGCGCGACAATAATTTGGTCATTGCTGGCGCGTAGACTTGTCCGGAGCGAGGCCGGTCGCGTCACGTTGCGTAACCAAGATTTACTTCGCCTGCTTGAAGCCATTGCGTATGGGCGAACAGGCTGACGGCTTCCGGCCGGCGCGGACAGAATGCGGAGCAAAGAACATGTGCGGTATTGTCGGGATCGTGGGCAACAGGCCGGTCGCAGCCCAGATCGTTGATGCCTTGAAGAGGCTTGAATATCGCGGCTACGATTCGGCCGGCGTGGCGACCATCGAGCACGGCCATCTGGCGCGACGGCGCGCCGAGGGCAAGCTGGTCAATCTGGAAAGGCTGATCGGCGCCGAACCGCTGGACGGCACCACCGGCATCGGCCACACGCGCTGGGCAACCCACGGGGTGCCCAACGAGACCAATGCGCACCCGCATTTTTCGACCGATGTGGCGGTGGTCCATAACGGCATCATCGAGAATTTCGCCGAGCTGCGCGCCGAGCTCATCGCCGACGGCTACGCGTTTTCCTCGCAGACCGATACGGAAGTGGTGGCCCATCTGGTGTCGCGCGAGATGAAGCGGGGGGCTGCCCCCGTCGACGCCGCCTTCGCCGCGCTGAAGCGGCTGGAAGGGGCCTTTGCGCTGGCCATCATGTTCGGCGGCGAGGAGGATTTGATCGTCGGCGCCCGCCACGGCCCGCCGCTGGCCGTTGGCCACGGCACGGGCGAGATGTATCTCGGCTCAGATGCCATCGCGCTCGCGCCGTTTACCGATTCCATCACCTATCTCGAGGATGGCGACTGGGCGGTGGTGCGCCGCGACGGCATGCAGATCTTCGACATGCAGGGCGACAAGGTCGAGCGCAAGCGCCAGCAATCGGTCGGCACGAGCTTTTTGGTCGACAAGGGCAATTACCGCCACTTCATGGAAAAGGAGATCTACGAGCAGCCGGAAGTGATCTCCCATACGCTGGCCAATTATCTCGACTTCACCACCGGCACGGTGAAGGCGCTCGACATGCCCTTCGACTTCGCCTCCATCCACCGGCTGGCGATCTCGGCCTGCGGCACGGCCTATCTGGCGGGGCTGATCGGCAAATACTGGTTCGAGCGGCTGGCCGGGCTTCCCGTCGACATCGATGTCGCCTCCGAGTTCCGCTACCGCGAGATCCCGCTTTCGGACAAGGACGCGGCGATCTTCATCTCGCAATCGGGCGAGACGGCCGACACGCTGGCCTCGCTGCGTTACTGCCGCTCGGTCGGCATGCCGATCGCCTCCATCGTCAATGTGCGCGAATCGACCATGGCGCGCGAATCCGACGCGATCTTCCCGACCCTTGCCGGCCCCGAGATTGGGGTGGCCTCCACAAAAGCCTTTACCTGCCAGCTTTCCGTGCTTGCGTCGCTGGCGGTTATGGCGGCGGTGCAGCGCGGCACGATCACCAAGGAGGAGGAAAAGCGTCTGGTGCGCGAACTCTCCGAGACGCCCAAATACGTCAACCAGGCGCTGAAGCTGCAGGACCAGATCGAGAAGGTGGCGCGCGAACTCGCCCAGGTGCGCCACGTGCTCTATCTCGGCCGCGACACCAATTTCCCGCTGGCCATGGAAGGCGCGCTGAAGCTCAAGGAGATCTCCTACATCCATGCCGAGGGTTATGCGGCGGGCGAGCTCAAGCATGGGCCGATCGCGCTGATCGACGAGACCATGCCGGTGATCGTGATCGCGCCGCATGACCGCATCTTCGAGAAGACCGTCTCCAACATGCAGGAGGTGGCCGCGCGCGGCGGGCGTATCATCCTGATCACCGACGAGAAGGGGGCGGCGGCCTCGAGCGTCGACACGATGGAGACGATCGTTTTGCCCGACGTGCCCGAAATCTGTGCTCCGATCGTGCACGCGCTGCCGATCCAGATGCTCGCCTACCACACGGCCGTGGTGATGGGCACGGATGTCGACCAGCCGCGAAACCTGGCCAAGTCGGTGACCGTCGAATAGGCCACCCGGCCTCGCATTTGTGCTATTCAACCGGCGCCCGGTTTGCCCTACAAGGAGCGACCGGGCTCCCTCTGACTGTTTTCCATGACCCAGAATCCAAAACACCAATCGCTGATGCATCGGCTCAGAAACTACTTTCTGACCGGGTTCATCGTCTGCGCGCCGCTGGCCATCACCATCTGGCTGATCTGGTCCTTCGTGGGCTGGGTCGATTCCTGGGTCGTGCCCTACATCCCGGCCGCCTACAATCCCGACAACTACGTGCCGTTCCGCGTGCCGGGACTGGGCCTCATCATCGCCCTGGGGCTGATCACGCTGGTGGGATTCCTGACCGCCAACATCATCGGCCGCAAGATCGTCTCGATGGGCGAGTTCATCGTCGGGCGCATGCCGCTGGTGCGCTCCATCTATAACGGCCTGAAGCAGATTCTCGAGACGGTGCTGTCGGACAAGTCCAACACCTTCCAGAAGGTCGGGCTGATCGAATATCCGCGCCGCGGTCTCTATGCGCTGGTCTTCATGGCGACGGAGACGGGCGGCGAGGTGCAGGCCAAGGTTCACGATTCGGCCGGCCAGACGATGGCGGTGTTTTTGCCCACCACGCCAAATCCCACCTCCGGCTTCCTGCTCTTCGTGCCCAAGACCGACATCATCGAGCTGTCGATGAGCGTGGAAGAGGGCGCCAAGCTGGTCATCTCCGCGGGCTTGGTCTCGCCCGAATACAACGCCACCACGCAGCGGCTTGCCGCCGAAGCGCGCGAAAAGGCCGAGCGCGACCGCCAGGCGGCTGCGGAGTAGGGCGGGCGCCAGCTGAATTAGGGCGGATATCGCAGGCCACGCCGTACTAGGGCGGACGGCACTGCCAGGCCGGCGATGCGATGACCATGGCAGGCCATGGCGCGACTCTCCCGCCGGGCCGGCGGTTCGCCGGTGCCCCCGGAAGCAGGGCGAGGCACTCATTTGCCAATGCGGCGAGGGTGGCGGCAAGCAAGCGAAGAACCAGCGCCAGGCGAAGGGCCTCGGCTGCGCCGTCGAGAGGCCGAACCGGCGCCCGCAAGAGGGCCGCGCCCGGCGCGATTTGATCGACATAGACGCGGGCGACCACCTCGGCGGGGCCGATCAACCAGATGACCAGCAGGCAGACGGCACGGGACCTGCTGGCGGCGCGTTCCGCCAGATCGGCGAGCGCGGAAAGCAGGGTTGCGAGGCGGTGGAGCTGCTTGCCGTTTCTTGCGGTGGTCTGGTGGAAACGCATGGCCTGCTCCGTTGGTCTGGGGCGAAGTATGCGGGAGGGGCGAGGGGATGTGGATGGAATAGATGAGGCGGGAGGGGAAAGTGGCGGGGAATCAAGGGGGAGGTGGGAGAGGGAGGAGTTTTTGGTTCACGGGGGTGTGGGCTTGAAGGGGCAGCCACCTCTCTGCTTCGTCATGCTCGGGCGGAGCCGAGCGGAGCGAGGCGGAGACCCGGGTATCCAGGTCTGATCCGGAACAACTCTAGGACCGAGGCTCGCGCGCGCGACGGTGCGTCAGAGGTCTACGCCTCAAAACTTCAGCTGCTCGATTCGGGTGCTCTTCATAGGCAGCTCAAACATGGCTCCACCAGCAACGATTTGTGATTGCGTTTCAATGGCATTCCACAAGGCGAGGATGCGCTCCATCTGCTTTACCGCGGGAGCCTTATTCAGTCCGCGCGACAGAAAGAACCCAACCAGGCGAGAATTTCGAAATGCATGGTACTCGGCCCGGTTGCGAGTGATACGGCGGTCGCCAGATATGACGACCCATCGACCTTCCGCACTCAGAGCAGGTATCCAATCGGCGTCTTTGGCGCCAGCGCCAAACTTGTCGCGGATGTGGACTACCTCGTGTTCACCAACGAACAGGGCATTCAATGCTCTCGCCAGAGCAGGGGAAAGGTTCTCGTCGACGACGACCTTCACGCAGCCTTAAGAGCGCTTTCGAAGCGCACTGCGTCCCGAACATCAGAGACGACTACATCGTAAAGCGCTGCAACCTTCTCGATGGAGCCCTCTGCCTCCACAGCTTCGGCCAGCGCTATTGTAGGAACGCCCGTGGCTGCCGTGATGGGCTGCCCAAACGACCGCTCCGGATCGACCACAATCGACTGCTTACCCTTGTAAGGACGCCAACGTGCGACTGCATCGTGTTCGATATCAAGGTCTCTGAAGGTCCTCTCGATAACCTGCTTGAAGACATATTGCTTACGTTTGAGATCGAGGAGGCGGGAAGAGGATTCTGCCGCAACCCCAATGCTTTCCAGGAAAATCGTATTTCCATCCGTCCGAAAGCGTCGAGTCGAAAAAGGATGATCATCGCCTACGCATTTGCGGGCGTATTCCAGGCAGGTACGGATCGCCAGCAGTCCCATGCCTGCATCCAGAAACGCCTTCACGAAACGGAGTTCAATCAGATCACGAAATCCAATCTCCAAATGATCCCCTGTCTGCGGCCACTGTGGCTCCCAGAGCGGAGGAACGCGAGTTTTCAAATCTGCGCGACGGTAAGTGTATCCCCCCATCCAACGTGCGATGTTGCGTGGCGAAGTTCCGACAAGGCGAGCAGCTTCACGAGGCGTGTACGAACCTACGCCGAAAAGCTGAACTTCGTTGAATGGCTGGTGGACCGTCATTTAGTGAGATTTATCTACTTTGCTTGGCATGGCAAGGCTTAGCGATGAAGGGCTGACAACAGCGATGATCCTTCACCCCGCCCTGAGCAACCGCACCGCATCATCCCGCCCGAACAGATACAACAACAGCCGCAGCGCCTCCCCGCGCTTGCCCGCCAGTTCCGGGTCCTTGGCCAGCACGAGGCGGGCGTCGTCGCGGGCGGCTTCGAGGAGGTCACCGTGGGCTTCCAGGCGGGCCACGCGAAAACCGGGGGTGCCGGATTGGCGGGTGCCCAGGAGTTCGCCTTCGCCGCGCAGGCGCAAATCTTCTTCGGCGATGCGGAAACCGTCTTCGGTGTCGCGCATGACGGCGAGGCGGGCGCGGGCGATTTCGCCGAGGGGGGATTTGTAGAGGAGCACGCAGCTGGACGGCTTTTCGCCGCGCCCGACGCGGCCGCGCAGCTGGTGCAGCTGGGCGAGGCCAAAACGTTCGGCATGCTCGATGACGATGATGGTGGCGTCGGGGACGTCGACGCCGACCTCGATTACCGTCGTGCCGACGAGCAGCCGCGTCTCGCCGGCCTTGAAGGCCCGCATGGCCTCGTCCTTGTCGCGGCCCGACATGCGACCATGGACCAGGCCGATGCGCTCGCGGAACAGGGGTTTCAGCGACGAAAAGCGCTGCTCCGCCGACATCAGGCCGGCCTCCTCGGATTCCTCGACCAGCGGGCAGATCCAGTAGATCTTCTGGCCCTCGGCGACGGCCTCTTCCATGCGGGTGACGAGCTCGTCGAGCCGGTCGTCGGGCAAAGTCACGGTGCGGATGGGGCGGCGGCCGGGCGGCTTTTCGGGGAGCTTCGAGACGTCCATGTCGCCGAAGGCGGTCAGCACCAAAGTGCGCGGGATGGGCGTTGCGGTCATGACCAGCATGTCGGGGGCGGCGCCCTTGGCGGTCATGGCAAGCCGCTGGTGGACGCCGAAACGGTGCTGCTCGTCGATGATGGCGAGTGCCAGGTCGTGGAAGGAAATCGCCTGCTGGAAGAGCGCGTGGGTACCGATGACGATGTCGGTGCGGCCCTCTTCGATGGCCGCCATGATGGCGGCGCGCTCGCGGCCCTTTTCGCGGCCGGTGAGGATGGCGGCGCGAAGGCCTACGGCCTCGGCGAGCGGCGCGATGGTCGAAAAATGCTGGCGGGCCAGGATCTCGGTCGGGGCCATGAGGGCCGACTGCCGGCCGGCTTCCGCGGCGCGGGCCATGGCAAGAAGGGCGACCACCGTCTTGCCCGAACCGACATCGCCCTGGAGCAGGCGCAGCATGCGGTCGGGTGAAGCCAAATCCTCCTTGATCTCGGCAAGGGCCTGCTCCTGGGATGCGGTGAGCGACCAGGGCAGGGCGGCGCGGATTTTCTTTTCGATGGAGCCGTCGCCGAGCAAGGGGATGCCGGCGGCGCGCTTGAGCCGGGCGCGCACCAAGGCGAGCGCCAGCTGGCCGGCGAGGATCTCGTCATAGGCGAGGCGCCTTCGCGCCGGGCTTTCGAGCGCGATGTCGGTCGCGTCGCGGGGCGCGTTGAGGCGGGCGAGTGCGCCGGCGAAGGACGGGAAGGTGTTCCTGGCCATGAAGGCCGCGTCCTGCCATTCCGGCAAATCGGGGATGCGGGAAACGGCCTCGCCGACCGCGCGGCGGAGAATCTTGGGCGCGAGACCAGCGGTCAGCGGATAGACGGGGTCGATCTCCGGCAGGTCCGCGGCCTTGTCGATCGGCACGATGTGGTCGGGGTGGACCATGGAGGGGCGGCCGTTGAACCATTCCATGCGGCCGGACACGAGCATGGTCTCGCCCTCGGGCATCTGGCGCAACAACCAGTCGCCCTTGGCGCGGAAGAAGGTGAGCGCGATCTCGCCGGTCTCGTCATGGGCAAAGACGCGGTAGGGGGCGCTGGAGCCACGCGGGGCCGACTGATGGCGGTCGATGCGCACCTCCAACGTGACGATGGCGCCCTCGAGCGACAGCGCGATGCCCGGCCGGTTGCGCCGGTCGATGAGGGAGTGCGGCAGCACGAAGATCAGGTCGCCGATGCGCAGGGTCGGACCGGTGGCATCAACCGGCACGATTTTCGCCAGGAGATCGGCGAGCTTGTCGCCAATGCCGGCAAGCGTGGTGGCGGGGGCGAAGAGGGGATCGAGGAGCGATGGGCGCATGCGGGCACAATATGTCGGCAGGATCGTTCCGCAAGGCTGACAGGGGACGTTCCCCGCGCTATATGCGCGCCATCATCGAAAAGGACATTTTCTCCATGAGCGGACAGGCGGGCGACGAACTCGACCATCGCAGGCGGCGGGCACGCTTCCGCGCCTGGCATCGCGGCATGCGCGAGACCGATCTGGTGCTGGGCGGTTTTGCCGATCGCGAGATCGAGCAATTGTCGGACGCGGAGCTTGCCCAGTTCGAGGCGCTGCTCGAGGTGCAGGACCAGGAGATGCTGGACTGGCTGACGGGGCGGGTGGACGTGCCGTCCGAGCATGATACGGCGCTGTTTGGCCGCATCCTGGAAGCCTCGCGGCAGGTGGCGGGGCCACGCGACAGATGAGCCTGATCGAGAAGATCAAGCTGGCGCCCGACGTCTCGGGCCGGTTTGTCGTCGACGGGGTGGCGGACGGCCATGCCGGCTTCGTGCTGGCCTCGATCGCCGCCGACCCGGCGCGCGAGGGCCCGGTGCTGTTCGTGGCGCGCGACGGGCAGATGATCCCTATGCTGGCCGAGATTGTGCGTTTCGCCGTTCCCGGCCTGCCGATCCTCGAACTGCCGGCCTGGGACTGCCTGCCCTATGACCGCGTGTCGCCTGGCGGCGCGGTGGCGGCCAGGCGCCTGTCGGCGATGACCCGGATGGCGGCGCTGAAGGCCGCACCGCACCGCGCCCTGGTGCTGGCCAGCGCCAATGCCGTTCTGCAGCGCATGCCGTCTGCGGACGCGATCGCCGCGCAGGGGTTCTTTGCCCAGCCCGGTTCGATCGTGAACATGGAAAGCCTCGTGGCACGGCTCGAAGGCAATGGCTTCGAGCGCGTCTCGACGGTGCGCGAAGTCGGCGAATATGCGGTGCGCGGCGGCATTCTCGATCTCTTCGTGCCGGGCGCGGAGGAGCCGCTGCGGCTCGATTTCTTTGGCGACACGCTGGAGACGATCCGCGCCTTCGATCCCGCCACCCAGCGCTCCACCGGCCAGAAACATTCGGTTGAACTGCAGCCGATGAGCGAGGTGACGCTGAGCCCGGAGACGATCAGCCGGTTCCGGCGCGGCTATATCGAGCAGTTCGGCGCGCCGCTGCGCGACGACGCGCTGTATGCCGCGGTCAGCGAGGGCCGGCGGTTTGCCGGCATGGAACACTGGCTACCGCTCTTCCATGAGAAACTGGAGACGGTTTTCGACTATCTCGACGGCGTGCCGGTGGTGTTCGACCATCTGGCCAAGGAGGCGATGGCCGAGCGGCACACGCTGATCCTCGACCATTACGAGGCGCGAAAGCGCCAGTCGGAAGGCGGGGCGATCGCCGAGGCGGTGCCCTATCGCCCGATGCCGCCGGACGGTCTCTATCTGAGCCCCGACGAAGTGACGGAGCGCAGCGCGGGGCGCCAGGCGCTCAGCTTTACCGCCTTCGAGGCGCCGGAGACGGGGGCCGCGCGGGTGATCCACGCCGGCGGACGGGCGGGCCGCAGTTTCGCCGATGTGCGGGCAGATCCCGCCGCCAACGTGTTCAGCGAGGTGGTCGGCCACATCGCCGCACTGCGCAAGGCCAAGCGCCGGGTGATCCTGGCCGGCTGGACGGCGGGTTCGGCCGACCGGCTGTCGCAGATCCTGACCGAACACGGGCTCGGCAATCTGAGAACCGTCGACACGCTCGCCGACGCCGAAAAGCTGCCGGCCGAGACCGCGGCCATGGCGGTGTTGCCGCTGGAGACGGGGTTCGAGACCGAGCGGCTGGCGGTCATCGCCGAGCAGGACATATTGGGCGACCGGCTGGTGCGGCGGGCCAAGCGCAAGCGGGCGGCCGATTTCATCTCCGAGGTCGCCTCGCTGTCGGCCGGCGACATCGTGGTGCATGCCGATCACGGCATCGGGCGTTTCGCGGGGCTGAAGACCATCGAAGCGATGGGCGCGCCGCATGACTGCGTGGAAATCCGCTATGCGGGCGACGACCGGCTGTTCCTGCCGGTGGAAAACATCGAGCTATTGTCGCGCTACGGCTCGGATGCGGCGGGCGTCGTGCTCGACAAGCTGGGCGGCGTCGCCTGGCAGTCGCGCAAGGCCAAGCTGAAGCGGCGGCTCCTCGACATGGCCGGCCAGTTGATCGCGCTGGCGGCCGAGCGGCAGACGCGGCCGGCACCGCAACTGTCGCCGCCCGACGGCATCTATGGCGAGTTCGCCGCGCGTTTCCCCTATGACGAGACCGAGGACCAGCAGAACGCCATCGACGCGGTGATCGACGATCTGTCGCTGGGACGGCCGATGGACCGGCTGATCTGCGGCGATGTCGGTTTCGGCAAGACGGAAGTGGCGCTGCGGGCGGCCTTCGTGGCGGTGATGGGCGGGCTGCAGGTGGCGGTGGTGGTGCCAACGACGCTGCTGGCGCGCCAGCACTTCAAGACGTTTTCCGAGCGCTTCGCGGGCCTGCCGGTGAAAGTGCGGCAGGCCTCGCGGCTGGTCGGTACGAAGGAACTGGCCGAGACCAAGAAGGGCATCACCGACGGGACCGTCGACATCGTTGTCGGCACGCATGCGCTGCTCGGCCCCGCTGTCACCTTCCGGAATCTCGGCCTGCTGATCATCGACGAGGAGCAGCATTTCGGGGTCAAGCACAAGGAGCGGCTGAAGGAGCTGAAATCGGACGTGCATGTGCTCACCCTTTCGGCCACGCCGATCCCGCGCACGCTGCAACTGGCCCTGACGGGGGTGCGCGAACTGTCGCTGATCGCCACGCCGCCGGTCGACCGCATGGCGGTGCGCACCTTCATCGCGCCGTTCGATCCGCTGGTGATCCGCGAGACGCTTTTGCGCGAACGCTATCGCGGCGGGCAGAGCTTCTATGTCGTGCCGCGCATTTCGGACCTTGCCGAAGTGGCCCAGTTCCTGGCCGAACAGGTGCCCGAGCTGAAGGTCGCCACGGCGCATGGCCAGATGGCGGCCGGCGAACTCGACGACGTGATGAACGCCTTTTACGACGGCCGCTACGACGTGCTTCTGTCGACCACCATCGTGGAATCCGGGCTCGACATCCCGAGCGCCAACACGCTGATCGTGCACCGCGCGGACATGTTCGGGCTGGCCCAGCTCTACCAGCTGCGCGGGCGGGTCGGCCGCTCCAAGCTGCGCGCCTATGCGCTGTTCACCCTGCCGGCCAAGCGCTCGCTGACGACGCTGGCGGAAAAGCGGCTGAAGGTGCTGCAGTCGCTCGACACGCTGGGCGCCGGCTTCCAGCTGGCCAGCCACGATCTCGATCTGCGCGGCGCGGGCAATCTGCTCGGCGAGGAACAGTCGGGCCACATCAAGGAGGTCGGTTTCGAGCTCTACCAGCAGATGCTGGAGGAGGCGGTGGCCGAGATGAAGGGCTCAGGCGCTGCCGTCGACGAGGCCTGGTCGCCGCAGATCGCGGTCGGCACCTCGGTGATGATCCCCGAAAACTACGTGCCGGATCTGCAGCTGCGCCTCGGCCTTTATCGCCGGCTCGGCGACTTGCAGAGCCCGCAGGAGATCGATGCCTTCGGCGCGGAACTGATCGACCGCTTCGGCCCGCTGCCGGAAGAGGTCGACCATCTGATGAAGATCGTCTTCATCAAGTCGCTCTGCCGCACGGCGAATGTCGAGAAGCTGGACGCCGGACCCAAGGGCCTCGTTGTCTCCTTCCGTCACAAATCCTTCCCCGATCCGGCGGGGCTGGTGGGCTTCATCGCCCAGCAGGGTTCGCTGGCGAAGATCAGGACCGACCAGAGCGTGTTCTTCTCGCGCGACTGGCCGACGCCTGAGAAGCGGCTGAAGGGGGCCGCGGTGGTGATGACGCAACTGGCGAAGCTGGCAGGCGGGTAGGGCAGCCCTCGTCCTTCCAGGCTCCGCTTCGCTTCGCACCTCAGGATGAGGGCGGCGGGGGCGATGCTGCACCTCAAGGGCGGCCGGAGGCGGTGCTCCAGCTCAGGCTTGAGGCGGCCTCACTCTCAACCGGTGTGTCCAGCACGCCCTATCCTTCATGCGCCCGATCGGATCACGCGACCTCCAGCAGCCGCATTTCGCCGTCATGCAGGAAACAGGCCTTCGAGAAGACGCTCAGTTCAACAGGATTGGGCAGGCGAATGTCGGCCACGCCGGGCATGGGGTGACGGCGGGCATCGAAGGATCGGTCGATCTGGGAGATGAACCCCAAAATGTGCCGCTGGCTGCGGGCGAACTCGCGCAGCACGGCCAGTTGCTGCGGGAGGGGTGGTTTGCTGCGCTGCTGGTCGAGGATCTGCAGGTAATCTATGACGGCGACCGTGCCTCGGGGCGCGCCGGACAGGTGGCCGACGATGGTGGCGGCGCTGATGTCGTCGGCTGCCACGAGTTCCAGCCGGTCACCCAGCCCGGCATCGCCTTGTTCCAGCGCGCGAATACGATCCTTCGTCTCGCGCTCGCTGTATTCTAGCGTGAAGAAGACCGCCCGCCTGCCCAGGCGAGCCGCATCGAGCAGAAGCTGAAGTGCCAACAAGGTCTTGCCATGGCCGGGACGGGCGCCCAGCAGCAGGAGGTCGCCCTCCGAAAGCTGCGACAACAGCGTCGGGGAGGGAGAATTTGCCGCCAGCTGTGACGACAGCAGGCTCCATCGCGCAAAACCTTCCGCACGCGCAATGCGGTCGAGCGCTTCATGCAGCGGCAGGTTCTGGTCCCGTGCCATGCGCCTGGCGCGGCGTTTCAGCTCAAAGATCGGGGCGGACAATTTCATCGTGACCTCCATTGCGAGCCGGAAACGCAATCCCTCCTCATGCGATGCTCGAACAGATGGTTCGATGAGTTCACTGCCCCGTATGTGCGATACTTCCCCGGTCGGAGGGGGGAGGCGCGGGCCAAGCCTTTTCAACAGCTAGCTTAAGCGCTGAGTCGCGGCAAGGCGCGGTGAAAGGTGGAAGGGCCAGAAAGCTTAGGTGAGGCGACCGAAGCGGTTGACGGGTCGTGCCCTGGGCAGGCGAGCTTGATTGAGATCAACACTTCGGCTGGTCAAGCGCGTAGGTTGCCATACTGCACTCCGCAGGGACGCAGGATTTATCTCGAACACCAAGGAAGACACCATGAAGGGTTTCGTCGACGACATCGAGAAGCTGACGGAGGAGAATGGCGACTTCCGGCGCGTTCTCTACACGGGCAAGAACCTGCAACTGGTGCTGATGGCCATTCAGCCCGGCGACGAAATCGGGGAAGAGGTCCATGACGACCGCGACCAGTTCTTTCGTGTCGAAGCCGGATCGGGCGAAATCCTGATCGATGGCGTGGCCAGCCGGGTCGAGGCCGACATGGCCATGATCGTTCCAGCAGGTGCCCGGCATAATGTCAGGAGCACGGGAAGCGAGCCGCTGAGGCTCTATACCCTCTACGCGCCGCCGGAGCACCGCGATGGAACGGTCCACGCAACGAAGGCCGATGCCGACGCCGCCGATGAACATTTCGACGGTGTGACGAGCGAGTAGCAGTCGACCTGCGCATAGCCGCGGCGGCACCAAAGGGAGAATCGAACATGGCCAACGACACCCGTTCCCGAAACCCGATGACGGCCTGGTGGATAGGCCTGGCGGTGATCATCGCTGCCGTCGCCTATACGGCCTATCGGTTTGCCTGCATGGAATGCGCCCCGGCCGGCTTCCTGGAGTTCATGATTCTGGGCATCGTACCAGCGGTCTATCTGGGGCTGATGTACCTGACCTTGAAGAGCCAGGCCGGCAGCGAAAGAAGGTAGCCGATCGGGTGGAAAGCCCTGAGCGGCGGACTGCTTTGCGCGACAGCGCGACGAACCACCGGACGCGCGGCACCGAACCGCTTTTTGCCGTGAGACAGACCAGGAGCCGCTCGCCATGAACATCACGCAGCTGTGGCGCTCTCACCGCGTGCTGTTCCTGGTCTTTGTGGTTGCGCTGTCGCTGACGGCCTTCTTCCTCGTCCGCACCGTCGTCTTCACGCTTCACTGGGCCGATCCCGCGCATCAGGAACAGACGATCGAAGGGTGGATGCCGATCCGCTACGTCGCGCGTTCCTGGCGTGTGCCGCCCGAGGTGCTGACCGAGGCCCTCGACCTAGCAGCCGCTGATCGCCCCCGGCTCACGGTCGCCGAAATTGCGGCCGAGAGGGGCGAAAGCGTCGAGGAGATCGCGTCAAGTCTCCGCGCCGCCATCGCCGACCATCGAGCCGATCTCGATGACTGAGATCGCGTTCGGTCTCGTCTCGACCTACGGGATCGTCCTGATCCTGGTTGCAACCTACCTTTCCTGTCTCGGTCTGCCGGTCCCGACCTCCCTGATCATGCTGGCCGGCGGAGGTTTTGCGGCGTCCGGCGATCTTTCCGCCACGCATGTCCTGCTGGTCGCCCTGGCCGGCGCGGTTCTCGGCGACCAGACAGGGTACCTCATCGGACGGTTCGGTGGCGCGGCCATGACCTCGCGGCTGGAAAGCGAACCGCATCGTGCCCTCGTCTTCGCAAGGGCACGGCGCATTGTCGATCGGTGGGGCGGCGTTGGCGTGTTTTTCAGTACCTGGCTGTTCAGCCCGCTTGGGCCCTACGTCAATCTCCTGGCGGGCGCCACGCGCATGGCCTGGGCGCGCTTCACACTCTGGGACGCCGCCGGCGAGGCGATCTGGGTTAGCGTCTATGTCGGGCTCGGCTACGCATTCTCGAGCCGGATCACGCAGCTGGCGGACCTGCTCGGCAATTCGATCGCATTCCTGACCGCAGGTCTTGTCACCATCCTGCTGGGCGTGCTGCTGTTCAGGCTCGCGCGGCGCGGGCCGAAGCAATAGGACGCCTGGCACGATTGGTGCCTCTGGCATTCCCATCAGAGACCTGTTTGAGGCACGGCTTCGGTGACCCCGAGGCGCGACACCCTGACCGTTGGATGTCGTGGTGCGGTCATGACAATTCTGCTACCTTGTATTGACAGCAATCCTCTTCCGAGAAGCGGAACGTGAATCTGCAGTTCAGGCACCCCAAGGCGCATGCTTTGGCACGCGAACTTGCCGAAAGGCGCAAGATTTCCATGACGGAAGCCGTCATCTCCGCGCTGGAGGCGGAACTCGGTCGGGAGGACGGACGGACGCCGCTTGCGGAGCGTGCCAGGACTATTGCCGGCGAATTGCGGGCCCGCTCCAAGGGTGACGGTCGCGACATGACCAAGGACGAGATCGACGCGATGTGGGGCCACGGCTGATGTTCGTCGACAGTTCGGTCCTCGTCGCCATCCTCTCCGACGAAGTGGATGCGGGCGAGTGGGCCGGGCGGATCGAAAATGCCGGGACATGCACGACGTCAGCACTTGTCCTACTGGAGACGACGATGCGGCTTTCCTCATAGGTTGGCGTGGAGCCCGTCGAGGCAGGCACCGCGCTTCAACGCTTCCTCGCCGAAGCCGGAATCGCGGTGGTGGCCATCGAAGCCGTCGACGCGGATCTGGCGATCGACGCCTTTCAGCAATATGGCAAGGGCAGGGGGCATCCGGCCCGCCTCAACCTCGCCGACTGTCTTGCCTATGCCTGCGCCAAACGGCTGGGCGTGAAGCTGCTCTACAAGGGCGAGGATTTTGCGCGGACGGATTTGGCTTGAGTCGACGACCTGCCGGCAGCTTTTTGCTATCCTTCCACCTCGCCTCACCCCACTAGACGCTGCGCGTCGACCCTCCCCATCGAGGGGAGGGTAGGCGGCCTCATTCTGCAGCCGTGTCCAGTTCTCCCCGCGCCTTTGCTTCCGCGATCTGGCGGATGGCGTCGGCGAGCGTTTCAGGGTCCTGTGCGCCCATGACCGCGTAGCGGTTTTCGATGAGGTAGCAGGGCACGCCGGTGACGCCCATGCGGCGGGCGGTGTCGATCTCGGCCTTGACCTCCGCCACATCGGCGTCGGCCGCCAGAAGCGTCTCGACGAGGGCGGCGTCCATGCCGCATTCGCGAGCGGCCTCGATCAGCACGGCGCGGTCGCCGACATCGCGCCCTTCCTCGAAATAGAACTGGAAAAGACGCTTGGCCACCGCGTTCTGGACGTTGCGGCCATCGGCGCTCGCCGCCCAGCGGATCACGCGGTGCGCGTCGAGCGTATTGGGCGAGCGGGTGATGTCGCCGAAATGGAAGACGATGCCGGCATCGCGGCCGGTCTCCTCGAGCCGCGTCTGCATCTCCGCCAGCCGGCCGTCATCGCCGAACTTGGCCTTCATGTAGCTGTCACGGTCGAGACCTGCGGGCGGGATGGTCGGGTCGAGCTGGTAGGGGCGCCAGCGCAGATCGATGCCCACTTCGGGAGCAAGCGCGATCGCCTCCTCCAGCCGCTTCTGGCCGACATAACACCAGGGACAGACGACATCGGAGACGAGATCGATGGAAATGCGCAGTTCTTCGGCCATAACGGGCCTCCGGTTTTCGGGGTCGATCATTCGGCTTCGGCATGCCACCAGGTCGGAAACTGGTGGCCGTAGACCGGGGTTGTGCCGGGGTGGTGGATGTCGCGCTGGCGGGCGACCCATTGTTCGGGCTGGTGATAGAGCGGCACGACATAGGCGCCGGCCAGGAGCAGCCGGTCATAGGCGCGCACGGCGGTGACAAAATCCTCACGCGTGCGGGCGTTCAGCAGCGCATCGATCATCGCGTCGATGGCTGGGTCGGCGACGCCGGCGAAGTTGAAGGTGCCGTCGAGATCGCGCGCTTCGGATCCCCAGCGCATGATCTGCTCCGCACCCGGCGACAGGGACGAGGTGAAGGTCATCGGCATGATGTCGAAATCATAGGTGCGCTGGCGCTGCAGATATTGCGCCGAATCGACGACGCGGATCGAGACCGCGATGCCGACGCGCTCCAGCGTGCGCTGCCAGGCCATGGCGAGCGGCTGGGCGGAAGGGCCGTTGAGCATGATCTCCAGCGACATCTGCTGCCCGTCGGGGCCGAGCAGGCGGCCTCCCTCGATGCGGTAGCCGGCCTCGCCGAAGAGCTCCATGGCGGCGCGCATGAAGACGCGGTCGCGGCCCGAGCCGTCGGTGACGGGTGGCGCCCAGGTGCCGTCTAGGATTTCCTCAGGGATGTTTTCGGCATGGTCGCCCAGCAGATCGAGCTCGGCCTGGCTGGCGGGTATGCCATGCGAGGAAAGCTCGGAGCCGTCGTAATAACTCTTGGTGCGCACATAGGCGCCGGAAAACAGGTTCTGGTTGATCCATTCGAAATCGAGCAGGCCGGTCAGCGCGTGGCGGACGCGCACGTCCTTGAACTGGTCGCGGCGGGTGTTCATGACGAAGCCGTACATGCCCGACGGCAGGCCGAGCTCGAAGCTTTCCTGCACGACACGGCCATCGCGGGCGGCGGGAAAGTCGTAGCCGGTCGTCCAGCGGCTGGACGAGGTCTCCTGGAAGATGTCGGTCAGCCCGCGCTGGAAGGCCTGGAACATGGCGTTCTCGTCACGGAAATAGGTGACGCGGATCTCGTCGAAATTGTCGAAGCCGGCCTTGGAGGGGTGGTCCTTCGCCCAGTAGTCTGGATTGCGTGTGAGCTGGACGAATTCGCCCGGCCGCACCTCGGAGATCGTGTAGGGCCCCGAGCCGACCATGGGCTGCAGGGTCGAGCGGTCGAAGCGCTCAACATCGGTCGCGTGTTCGGGCAGGACGGGCAGCAGCGCAAGCAGCAGCGGAATCTCGCGGTCGGCCTCGGGCTTGAAGGTGAAGCGCACGCCGCGCTCGCCGACGATCTCCATCTCCTCCACCAGCCCGATCCAGTTGCGGTAGAGCGGGCGGCCTTTTTCCAGCAGAAGCTCCATCGTGAAGACGACGTCTTGCGGCCGGATCGGCTCGCCATCGGAAAAGCGCGCCTCGGGATCGAGCGTGAATTCGACGAAGGAGCGATCCGCGTCGGTCTCGACGCTTTCGGCAATCAGTGGATAGAGCGAAAAGGCCTCGTCGCGCGAGCGCGCCATCAGCGTCTCGAAGACATTGTAGCCGAAGAACTGGTCGAACAGGCCGCGCGCGGCATCGCCCTGGACGATGAAGGGATTGATGCTGTCGAAGGAGCCCGGCACGGCATAGTTCAGCCGCCCGCCCTGGGGCGCGTCGGGATCGGCATAGGGAAAATGGGTGAAGTCCGCGGATAGCTCCGGTTCGCCATGCATGGCGATGCCGTGGGACGGACCTTCTGCGGCGGCGCCGAGCGGAAAGGCGAGGGCGGCCATCATCGCGGCAAGGAGGAGCGCAAGGGTGCGCGGGGGCAGTCTCAGCATGTTGGCGGTTCCATCGGCGATTCGATTGGCGAGTATCATGTATCGAGACTAGCCCCGCAAACTGGCCCGAAGATGACGAAAAAGCCGTGTCCGGGTCTGGATTGCGACCTGCTTTCATTGTAACAGCGGCGACGACATGCTGTTGCCGCATTTGATCAACAGATCGGCGGCGGCATGAATTGCCGTCCCGATGACAGCACGACCAAAGGATGAAACGGACGACATGACCAAATCGATTTCCAATGCGTGCCGCGCTTCGATCGTGGCGGCCGGGGTAGCCGGGATCATGGCGAGTGGCGTGCTGGCGGCGAATGCCCAGCAACAGCAGCCGCCGGAAGGCTGGTTCAAGGCCTGCACGATGCAGGAAGAGGTGGATATCTGCAACGTGCAGAACATCATCATCGCCGAATCCGGCCAGCTGGTCACCGCGGTGAGCATGCTGACGCTGGAGGGCCAGGTGAACCAGCGCGTGTTCCAGGTGACCGTGCCTTCGGGCCGCGCCATTCCGCCCGGCATCGGCATGCAGATCGACGGCGGCCAGACGCAGCAGCTCGACTATGTCGTGTGCCTGCCCGACCGCTGCATCGCGGAAGCCCCGCTCGACGACGCCATCATCGCCGCCTTCAAGCGCGGCGAGGCGCTGACGCTGACCTCGGTCAACTTCCAGAACCAGCAGAGCCCGGTCCAGGTCCCGCTCTCCGGCTTCACGGCGGCCTTCGACGGCGAGCCCATGCAGCAGTCGGACCTCGAGGCGCGCCAGCGCCAGCTGCAGGACTATGTCAGCCGCAACACCGAGGATTTCCAGCGTCGCCTGCAGGAAGAGCAGCAGCGGTCGCTCGAAGCCGAGTGATCTCGGTTTCGCCGGCATCAATTTTTCAGGACGGGGCCCACGCGGCCCCGTTTTGCTGACGGGCGGACCCCAGCGGGGCGGACAGCGCGACAAAAACCTTTACTGGCCGGCTGGTTGTGGTAACCGGAACCCCGCGCCACGCACGGCACTGGCCGGCTTAGCTCAGTTGGTAGAGCGCGTGATTTGTAATCACGATGTCGGGGGTTCGAATCCCTCAGCCGGCACCAGTTTTTCACTTTACGACACCGAGAGATGGCAGCGCCCGTCATCCTTGTCTGAGCGGTGGCGAGATGGCGGGTCCCGCCCGGCGCCGCGCGCGGCATGAGCTGTCGAGGCATGGATCCCAGGGTCGCGCTTCGCTTCGCTGCGCTTGCCCTAGGATGACGAAGGTGTTGGGGCGGTAGGGAAGCCATTGTGCAACGCCAGTGGAGGGCGATGTCCCCTCCGCTTCGTCATACTCGGGCGAAGCGGGAGCGCAGCGGACGCGCCGACCCGGGCATCCAGGTCCGAGCGGTGATGGATTAACGGTTCCGACCGGCGCCGCGCGCGGTGTGTGCCTTCGAGACATGGATCCCAGGGTCGCGCTTCGCTGCGCTGCGCTTGCCCCAGGACGACGAAGGGTGGGGGGCCCAGGATGACGAAGGCGTGGGGTCGCCCCGTGGGCCAAGGTTAGCGCGCCGACGGGCCGATCACGACGCTCAATCGAAATAAAGAAGCAAGATGGCGGCGCCGGCGGCGAGGACGAGCGCGACCGCGATCCATTCCAACGATACGCGCAGCCAGCCCGAGGCGCGGCGCTGCGGCTGTCTGTCGGCTTTGTAGTTCGAATAGAGATTGTCGGTTCGCCTGGGCATCTCGTTCTCCGCGCGCCCCCACGTCCGGTTCCATACGCTACGCGCAATCGGGTAACGGCTACGTTGCCGAATTCGGTCCAATTTGAAGCAACAGCGACGAAACCCGATTCTTCTCAGTCAGGCTTCGGGCGCCAGCGTGATGAGAGCGACGGCTGCGATGGCCAGCACGATGCCGACGGTCTGCAGCGGCGACAGCCGCTCGCCGAACACCGCGAGCGCGATGACGTTGACCGCCACCAGCTGCACGACCGCCGAAAGGCTGAGCGCGATGCCCATGCCGAACTCCCGGATCAGGCGCAGCATGATGAGGTTGCCGAGCGTGTAGAGCGCCAGCGTCACGGCGAGCCAGAACCAGCCCGGATGGAGCGTCCACGCCTTGGCGGAACTGGCAGCGGCGAGGAAGGCTGCCGTCGATGCGCCGAGAAGCGCGAAGCTGTAAACCGTCATCAAGGATATCCGCATGTCGATCGCGGCAGCATGGCGTGGAAAAAGTGATCGCGCCAGCCGGTTGACCCGGCGAGGCATATGTTCCTATTTCGTTCTCATGACGCGCGCGATCCGAACCCTGGGGCTGGCAGCCCGCCACGACTTCCTCATCCAGGTGACATGCACCTCGTGCCGGCACGAGGCGTGTTTCATGGCGGGCGATCTCGCCGGCATCTATGGCGAGGGCCGGTCGATCGCCTCGCTCCGCTTCAAATGCAGCCAATGTTCACGGCCAGATGGCCGCGCGGTGCCATTTCGACAGGAGAGTTCACGCAAGCGCGAAATGATCGTGTGGCGGCCGATGAAGGTGAAGGCGCAGTGACGCAAGCACAACAGGCCGCGGCAATCGGCAACTCCATACGCCCGCCCGGTCTCCGTCCCGTGCGCAGCGCGTCGACCGGGATGCTGCGATGCGAAGGGCGGCGCTGACTTTCGCAGAACCGGCTGCTATAGTCTTACGGTCGAGCCCCAAGTCTCGTCCGGGGCGTGGTGCCTGGAGAGCGAAGAAGCAGATGCGCAAACAACTGGACGACAAGCTGGACTGCAAGAAGTGCGGCATGATCGCGCTCGACATTCCGGACGGCGCGCGCGAGTCCACGCCGATCCATTGCAGTAAATGCGGCGACTATCTCGGGACCTGGGGCGATCTGCAGGACAATTTCGACGATCAGACCACGGGCGGATCCTATGATCTGAAGGATGGCCAGATCATCGAGCGCTAGGACGCGCGCCCGGGCACTCCCCGGAAGGCTATCCGCCGACAGCCGGCACAACCAGCCAAGAGGCTGCGGGTGCCGCGACGCGGCCAGGCGCTTGCCACAGGCGAGGGTGCACCGCAACGGACGCACGCTTCCCGAAGACCGGAAGGCACGGATCGGCCGAAACCGATCCGATCAGCCCCAGATCAGTTCATCCCTTGCGGCGCTCTTTCTTGGCGGCCTTGCGGCTGGCGTAGCGGGCGTCGCGCGCAGCTTTCTGCTCGGCCAGGAGAGCAACCTGCTTGTCGGCCTCTTCCGCCTCGATGGCGGCGGCCAGCTTCTCTTCCTCGAGCTCGGCCAGGCGGGCGGCCTCGGCCTGGCGTGCCTTTTCCTCGGCAAGCCTGGCGTCCTTTGCCTTCTTGGCCGCGGCGCGCTCGGCGTCCCGCACTTCCCGTGCCTTGATGATCTCAGCGCGCGCCGCGCGGCGTGCCGCGATTTCCGGATCTTCCGACACGGAGCGAGCACGCTCCAGCATCGCGCGCTTGGCGGCGGCAGCGTCGGACTGACGATCAACGAAATCGGGGGTCTTACGAGATTGCATTCCTATTCCTTATGAAAAGCGGGATCAGGCCCGGCGCGACACTGCGTCGCCTGCAGCCGAATTTGGATGATTGATCGGAGAGCAAAGCTCCGGCTCTGAGCTCAGTGCTCGAAAAAGAATGGCTCCCCGGGCCGGATTCGAACCAGCGACCAACCGGTTAACAGCCGGTTGCTCTACCACTGAGCTACCGGGGAAAGCCTGCTCGCGTGAGTGCGGTGCGTATAGCAAACAGTTTTTCCCAATGCAAAGAGCATCACAGATATTTTTTGCCGCCATCCGGCAACCATCTGGCGAGTTCGAACCTATCTCCACATATAAGCAGCCTTGCCCTGCGGGGCGAGCCCGGCGAAACGCCGCATCCGGTCAGGCCGTGGAGATAGCATGAGTGCCGACATTGATCCCGAATTCGAAAAGGCGGCCGGCGAGAAACTTCGGCGGATCAATATTCTCGGGCGTGAGTTCGTACTGCCGCAATCGCGGCTGGTCAGGGTCATCATCGGTGTCGTGCTGGTGTTCCTGGGTCTTCTCGGTTTCCTGCCGATTCTCGGTTTCTGGATGGTCCCGCTCGGATTGCTGATCCTGTCATATGAATTCGCCATGATCCGCCGCTGGCGCCGGCGCTTCGTGGTGCAGTGGGGGCGGCGCAAGGGGCGGCCGGAGCGGTGAGACCAAGAGGCGGGCGAATGTGCGCGGGCCGTCTTGCCGAGCCTTCACGGCTCTGTTAACAGGTCCCGTTCCCAGATGCCGCAAGCGGCGGGGCCTCGTGGCGGAGTGGTTACGCAGAGGACTGCAAATCCTTGCACGCCGGTTCGATTCCGGCCGAGGCCTCCAACGCTTCCGGTGGACCGCACAGACCCGGATCCTGCTTCATGACAGCCGACTTCACTCTCCTGCGCGTCAAGATGATCGATGGGCAGTTGCGCACGACGGACGTGAGCGATTCGCGCCTGCTGACGGCCATGGGCACACTGCCGCGCGAGGAGTTCGTGCCGTCGCGGCGCCGCGCTCTGGCCTATCTCGACGAGGACATCGAGGTGGCGGCGGCGCATGACGGGCAGATGGCGCGCTACATCATGGAGGCGTCGCCCTTTGCCAAGATGGTGCAGCTGGCGGCCGTGCGGCCCGGTGATTTCGTGCTCGATGTGGGCTGCGCCACGGGCTATTCCTCCGCTGTCCTCTCGAAACTTGCCGGTTCCGTGATTGCGCTCGAAAGCGATCCCGACCTCGAGGCGCAGGCCACCGACATCCTGTCGCGGCTCGGCTGCGACAACGTGGCCGTGGTGGGCGGCAAGCTGGCCGAAGGCTGCGCCGACCAGGGCCCGTTCGATCTCATCATCCTCGAAGGAGCGGTGGATTTCGTGCCCGACACGCTGACGGCGCAGCTCAAGGATGGCGGCCGCCTCGTGGCGGTGATCGGACACGGCAATGCCGGCCGTGCGACGCTGTTCGTCAAGGAAGGCGGCATCGTTTCCAGCCGCGCGGCCTTCAACGCTGCGATCAAGCCGCTGCCCGAATTCATCCGGGAAACCAGCTTCGAATTCTGAGCGGGGACGTTTTGTCACCTGTGTTACTGAACTGTCACTTGCATCGGCAGAATTTACTGTAATGTTCTGCACGGTCGGAGCCGCGGGTGCGCACAGCACGGCGGAACGACCAAACAGGTCCAAGGGCGGGGACGTGCTGGGGGAGGCATGGCTTGAGGCGCCCGGTATCGTGCGAGGTATGGTATGTCGGTGTTGAAGAGGGTCGTTCCGGCCGCGTTGCTGGCCACGTCGCTGCTGTTTTCGGGACCGGCGATGGCAGAAACCCTGACCGGGGCGCTCGCCAAGGCCTATCAGAACAATGCCTCGCTCAACGCCGCCCGTGCCGGCGTGCGTGTCACGAATGAGGGCGTGCCGCTGGCCAAGTCCGGCTACCGCCCGCAGATCGTCGGCTCAGGCAGCACCAGCGTCACGAATCAGGCCGGCACCCAGATCACGACAGGCCAGTTCGGCGTGCAGATCCAGCAGGCGATCTTCGACGGTTTCCAGACCCAGAACAATGTGCGCGCCGCCGAGGCGCGCGTCCGGGCCTCCAGTGAGAGCCTGCGCAACACCGAGCAGAACGTGCTGTTCAACGCGGTGTCGGCCTTCATGGACGTGATCCGCGACCGCCGCGTGGCTGGCTTCCGCCAGCGCAATCTCGAATTCCTCGCCGAGCAGGTGCGTTCGGCCGATTCACGTTTTGAGGTGGGCGAGGGCACCCGCACCGACGTCGCGCAGGCGCAGGCCAGCCGATCGGCGGCCGAGGCGCAGCTCAGCGCGGCGCGCGCCCAGGTGCAGGTGTCGGAAGCGACCTACCGCCAGCTGGTGGGCGAGAATCCCGGCCAGCTGCAGGCGGCGAGCCCCGCAGCGAGCCTCTTGCCGCCCAGCATGGAAGACGCCTTCGTCATCGCGATGCGCCAGCATCCGGCGATCATGGCGACCCAGCATCTGGTCGACGTCGCGGGCTTCGCGGTGAACGCGGCCGAAGGCGCGCTTTTGCCGCAGGTCTCGGCACAGGCGAGCGTGCAGTCGCAGCTGCGCTACGGTCCGTCGGCGACCGGCCTGCCAGGCGTCGGCAATACCACCACGACGACCAATACGGCGACGATCGGTCTCAACCTGACGGTGCCGATCTATTCGGGCGGGCGCTCCTCGGCGCAGGTCCGCCAGTCGAAGGAATCGCTCGGCCAGGCGCGGATCGAGGTCGACGTCACGCGCGACGAGGTGCGCCAGGCCGTGGCCTCCGCCTGGACGCAGTATGTCGCCTCGCGCGAGGTGGCTGCCGCCAACCGCCAGCTGGTCTCGGCGGCAGACCTGGCGCTTTCGGGCGTCACGGAAGAGCGCAATGTCGGCCAGCGGACGACGCTCGACGTGCTCAACGCGCAGGCCGATGTCATCAACGCCCAGATCAACCTGGCCAGCTCCGAGCGTGACCAGGTCGTGGCGAGCTACGCCATCCTGTCGGCGATCGGCGCGCTGACGGTGCGCACGCTCGGGCTGCCGGTCAACGAGCACCGTCCGAGCGAGCACTACGACGCCGTCAAGGATTTGTGGTACGGAACCACCACGCCCGACGGGCGCTGAGCCAAACCCTTCATTCCTGTGTGAAAGCAAGCCATCCGGCGCCGGGGGATTCATTTGCCCCGGCGGGTGCTGTACGCTCGGCTGATTCGCAAGGCGTTCGCCGTTCGACAGGACGGCATGTTCGAGTATCGAGGTCACGGGGGCGGCAGACAGTGACGATGGCACAACCAAGCAGCATTCAGCGCGAACCGAGCATGGAGGAAATCCTGGCCTCCATCCGGCGCATCATCGAGGACAGCGATCCGGGCTCGACCAAGCAGCCGGAGAGCGAGCCCGCCGCGCAGCAGCGCGCCGAGCTGCCGATGGGCGAGGGATCGGTGATCGAGGTCGAGGCATTTCGCGATGGTCTCGCCCGCGAAGAGGCTGACGCGTCGAACAGCGAAGAGACGCAGCAGCCGGAGCCGAGCCTAGAGGTCGCACCGGACGTGAAGAGCGAGATGCAGCGCTCGATGGCCGATATCCAGGCGTCGCTGGACGTGGACGACCAGGCCGACGACTACGACATGCCCGCCATGCCGCAGGCAGAAGCCGCCGCGCCGAAAATGGGCGCGGTGACGCCGGACCGGCCGCAATCCTTCATGTCGCGGTCGCAGCCGGAACAGTTCCAGTCCCCGCAGACGGAACAGTTCCAGGCACCCAAAGGACCCCAGGCAGCGGCATCCCGGCCGGCGCCGTCGCCGGCAACCGCCGCGGCTTCCAGCGAGACGCGTCCCTCGATCATTTCCGAGCAGGCCGGCCGCCAGGTCAGCGCTGCCTTCGAGGAACTGTCGGAGGCGTTTGCCGCCAGCCGCCGGCGCAGCTTCGACGAGATGGCCGAGGAGATGATCCGGCCGATGCTGCGCGAGTGGATGGACAACAATCTGCCGGTGCTCGTGGAGCGCCTGGTACGCGAGGAAATCGAGCGGGTGGCGCGCGGCGCCTGACATGGCGATCGAGACAACGGGGTGGGACCCGCGAAAGGGCTGCCGGCGACGGTGGCCCTTTCCATTTGGCGCCTGCAGGCCAGCGCAGTTGACTTGGCCAGACCCATCCGGTTTACAGCGTGCCAACGGAACGCTGGAAATGCGGAACCTCCTCCATGCTCGAAAAGACCTATGACGCCGGCTCGGTCGAGCCGAAAATCGCGAGACGCTGGGCCGATGCGGATGCATTCCGCGCAGGGGCCGGCGCGGCGGCCGACGCCGATCCGTACACGATCGTCATCCCGCCGCCCAATGTCACCGGCTCGCTGCATATGGGCCACGCGCTCAACAACACGCTGCAGGACATCCTCATCCGCTTCGAGCGCATGCGCGGCAAGAACGTCTTGTGGCAGCCGGGCATGGATCATGCCGGCATCGCCACGCAGATGGTGGTGGAGCGCAAGCTGGCGGAACAGCAGATCCACCGCCGCGATCTGACGCGCGAGGCCTTCATCGACAAGATCTGGGAGTGGAAGGACGAATCCGGCGGAGCAATCGTCAACCAGCTGAAGCGGCTGGGCGCGTCGTGCGACTGGGATCGCGAGCGCTTCACCATGGATGACGGGCTGTCCAAGGCGGTTATCGAGGTCTTCGTCAAGCTTTACGAGGAAGGCCTGATCTACAAGGACAAGCGGCTGGTCAATTGGGATCCCAAGCTGCTGACGGCCATTTCCGACCTGGAGGTCGAGCAGATCGAGGTCGACGGCAATCTCTGGCATTTCCGCTATCCGATCGAGGGCATGACCTTCGACCCGCAAGATGCATCGACCTTCATCACCGTCGCGACGACACGGCCCGAGACGATGCTGGGTGACAGCGGTGTTGCCGTGCATCCCGAGGACGAGCGCTACACGGATCTGGTCGGCAAGCATGTCATCCTGCCGCTGGTCGGGCGGCGGCTGCCGATCGTCGCCGACGAATATTCCGATCCCGAGAAGGGGACCGGTGCGGTGAAGATGACGCCGGCGCATGATTTCAACGATTTCGAGGTCGGACGCCGTCACGATCTGCGCGCCATCAACATTCTCACCACGGAAGCGTCGATCACGCTCAAGGACAATGACGACTTCATGGAGGGGCTGGAGAGCCATCCGGAAGTGACGCGCACGATCAACGAACTGGAGGGCCTGGACCGGTTCGCCGCGCGCCAGCGGATCGTGGAGATGATGGAAGAGGGCGGTTTCCTCGCGCATATCGAGCCGCACCGCCACATGGTGCCGCATGGCGATCGCGGCGGCGTGCCGATCGAGCCCTATCTGACCGACCAGTGGTATGTGGATGCGGCGACGCTGGCCAAGCCGGCGATCGCCAGCGTGCGCGAGGGCCGGACCAAATTCGTCCCGAAGAACTGGGAGAAGACCTATTTCGACTGGATGGAGAACATCCAGCCCTGGTGCATCTCGCGCCAGCTGTGGTGGGGCCACCGCATTCCGGCGTGGTACGGCCCGGACGGCCATGTCTTCGTGGCGCGTGACGAAAAGCGCGCGCTCGACGATGCGGTCGAATATTACCTCGCCGTCGACACGCCCTGGCGCGACTGGGTCAAGGAACAGCTCGAAAACTACGAGCCGGGCAAGATACTGACCCGCGACGAGGACGTGCTGGACACCTGGTTCTCCTCGGCGCTGTGGCCGTTCTCGACGCTGGGCTGGCCCGAGCAGACCAAGGATCTGAAAACCTACTACCAGACCGACGTACTGGTCACCGGCTTCGACATCATCTTCTTCTGGGTCGCCCGCATGATGATGATGGGCCTGCACTTCATGGAGGAGGAGCCGTTCCACACGGTCTATGTGCACGCGCTGGTCCGCGACAAGAACGGCGCGAAGATGTCGAAGTCCAAGGGCAACGTCATCGACCCGCTGGAACTGATCGACGAATACGGCGCCGACGCGTTGCGCTTCACCCTGGCCATCATGGCCGCGCAGGGCCGGGACGTGAAGCTCGACCCGCAGCGGGTTGCCGGTTACCGCAATTTCGGCACCAAGCTCTGGAACGCCGCCCGCTTCGGCGAGATGAACGGCGTCAAGCGCGACCCCGGTTTCGATCCGGCCTCGGCCAAGCTGACCATCAATCGCTGGATTCTGACGGAGCTGTCGCGCACGGTCGCGGCGGTCGGCGAAGGCATCGAGCGCTACCGCTTCAACGAGGCGTCGGCCGCGGCTTACCGCTTCGTGTGGAACCTCTTCTGCGACTGGTATCTGGAACTGCTGAAGCCCGTCTTCGCGGGCGAGGACGAGGCCGCCAAGGCGGAAAGCCAGGCGGTCGCGGCCCATGTGCTCGACGAGATACTCAAGCTTCTGCACCCCTTCATGCCCTTCATGACGGAGGAGCTGTGGGAGCATACGGCCGGCGCGGCCGAGCGGCAGAGCCTGCTCTGCCATGCTGGCTGGCCCACGCGCGGGCTGGAGGACGCCGAAGCGGCGTCCGAGATCAACTGGCTGGTGGACCTCGTCAGCGGCATCCGCTCGGTGCGCTCGGAGATGAACGTGCCGGCCGGCGCCATCGCGCCGCTCGTTGTGGTGGGTGCCGATTCGACCACGCGCGAGAGGATGGCCCGCCACGAACCGGCCATCGGACGCCTGGCCCGCGTGGGCGAGATGGGCTTTGCCCACGAGGCGCCCAAGGCGTCGGCCCAGATCGTGCTCGGCGAGGCGACCGTCTGCCTGCCGCTGGGCGACCTGATCGATATCGAGGCGGAGGCGGCGCGGCTCCGGAAGGAAATCGCCAAGTCGGAGGGGGAGATGGCGCGCATCGACAAGAAGCTCGCCAACGAAAAATTCGTCGCCAATGCGCCGGACGAGATCGTCGAGGCCGAACGCGAGAAGCGGGGGGAGTATGCCGAGACGAAAGCCCGGCTGCAGACGGCGCTGGCGCGGGTCGCGGAGGCCGGCTGACGGCGACGAAAGATATGGTTGCACCGCAATGGCGGGCCATCCTCCAACGCGTTTGCGGTGATGGGCGCCGGGGCGCTGTTCTTCGTGCTGTCGGACATGATGCGGGAATCCAGAATATCTGAAGCCCGGCCTTTCGCTGGTGCTCATCCTGATCGGCGTCAAGATGCTGATCGCGCACTGGTACAAGGGGCCCTCGACGCCCGCGCTGGGGGTGACATCTGCCTGATCCTTGGGGCGGTCCTTCCGTCGGTGGCGCCGCGCCACAACGCGAGCCCAGGCATGCCAGCCGAGGGAACAATTGCCGGGTTGCCGATTGCGGGAAATGGGCAGGCGCTACGGGCTGATCTTCAAATTTCCATAGAAAGCAGCTGTTTACCAAGTTTTCCTTGAGTCCGGCATGCAGGACGTCAAGTTCGCTCCGAAGTCCAGTGGACGGTGCACTGAGCCTCAACTCTGAACCGTACCTCGGATTCTGTGGCTTTCCTGCCACAGCCTGCACAGCACCGATGCGCTATACCCTCCCTGGGGAACGGATGCCCACTTCCCGCCATAAACCCGGCGCACCTCAAAGGCTGTTCGACGGGCGCGGGTTTGGTAGGGGTCCAGTCGAAGCGGGACCGCATTTGTGCGGCAAGGATGAGTATGGACACCAGAGCGATATCCAAGTCGAAACTGCCCAGCCGCCATGTGACCGAAGGACCTTCGCGCGCGCCGCACCGCTCCTATCTCTACGCGATGGGGCTGTCGCCGGAGGAAATCGCCCAGCCGCTGGTCGGCGTCGCGTCCTGCTGGAACGAGGCCGCCCCCTGCAACATCTCGCTGATGCGCCAGGCCCAGGTGGTCAAGAAGGGCGTGGCCTCCGCGAACGGAACGCCGCGCGAATTCTGCACCATCACGGTGACCGACGGCATCGCCATGGGGCACCAGGGCATGAAGGCCTCGCTTGTGTCGCGCGACGTGATCGCCGATTCCGTCGAACTGACGATGCGCGGCCATTGCTACGATGCGCTGGTCGGCCTGGCGGGCTGCGACAAGTCGCTGCCGGGCATGATGATGGCGATGGTTCGCCTCAACGTGCCGTCGATCTTCATCTATGGCGGATCGATCCTGCCGGGTTCCTACAAGGGCCGGCAGATCACGGTCCAGGACGTTTTCGAGGCCGTGGGACAGCATTCGGTCGGCTCGATCTCCGATGAGGACCTGTTCGAGATCGAGCAGGCCGCGTGCCCGTCGGCCGGTTCCTGCGGCGCCCAGTTCACCGCCAACACCATGGCCACCGTCGCCGAGGCGATCGGCCTGGCGCTGCCCTATTCCTGCGGCGCGCCGGCCCCCTACGAGATGCGCGACCGGTTCAACTACGCCTCCGGCGAAAAGATCATGGAGCTGATCGCCAAGAACATCCGCCCGCGCGACATCGTCACGCGCAAGGCGCTGGAAAATGCCGCCGCGGTGGTCGCCGCTTCCGGCGGTTCGACCAATGCGGCGCTGCATCTGCCGGCGATCGCCCATGAATGCGGCATCGAATTCGATCTCTTCGACGTGGCCGAAATCTTCCACAAGACGCCTTACATCGCCGATTTGAAGCCCGGCGGGAAATATGTCGCCAAGGACATGTTCGAGGCCGGCGGCATTCCGCTGCTGATGAAGACGCTGCTCGACCATGGCTATCTCCACGGCGACTGCATGACGGTGACCGGACGCACCATCGCCGAGAACATGGAAAAGGTGGCCTGGAACGACGCGCAGGACGTGGTGCGTCCCGCCGACAAGCCGATCACCAAGACCGGCGGCGTGGTGGGCCTGAAGGGCAATCTGGCGCCTGAAGGGGCGATCGTGAAGGTTGCCGGCATGGCGAAGCTGGCATTCTCCGGCCCCGCGCACTGCTTCGATTCCGAGGAAGAGGCTTTCGAGGCCGTCCAGAACCGCAACTACAAGGAAGGCGAGGTTCTCGTCATCCGCTATGAAGGCCCCAAGGGCGGGCCAGGCATGCGCGAGATGCTGTCGACCACGGCGGCCATCTACGGGCAGGGCATGGGCGACAAGGTCGCGCTGATCACCGACGGGCGCTTCTCGGGCGCCACGCGCGGCTTCTGCATTGGCCATGTCGGCCCGGAAGCCGCCATCGGCGGGCCGATCGGCCTCCTGAAGGACGGCGACCTCATCTCGATCGATGCGGTGAACGGCACGATCTCGGTCGACCTCACCGAGGCCGAGCTCGAAGCCCGCCGCAAGGACTGGACCCCCCGCGAGACCGACTACCAGTCGGGCGCGATCTGGAAATATGCGCAGACCGTCGGATCCGCCCAGAAGGGCGCGGTGACACATCCCGGTGCAGCCAAGGAAACGCATTGTTATGCCGATATCTGACGCGATCAGGGCAGGGATGATGGCGGCCGCCTTCGCCGTGGCCGGGTTCGGCGCGGGTTCTCAGGCGCTGGCGGACGATCGTGTCTACGCACAGGGGCAGGATTCGCCCTGGGCGGTCTTCCGTTTCGGTTTCTCCGCCTATCAGAGCGGCGACAAGGAAGAGGCTCTCGAGGCCTATCGCTACGCGGCCGAGAACGGCCAGCTCGGCGCGCGCTGGAAGCTGGCGCGCATGTATGCCGATGGCGACGGCGTGACGCGCAACGACTACGAGGCGTTCAAGTTCTTCCAGGAGATCGTGCAGCAGGATGTGGAGCCGGGCAGCCCGGACGAGCCCTATCTGTCGGATGCGCTGGTGGCGCTCGGCGGTTACCTGCTCTACGGCATTCCCGACAGCCCGGTGCGGCCGAACCCGCCGCTGGCCCAGGACTATTTCATGCGCGCCGCAGCCAATTACGGGCATCCGACCGCACAGTTCGAGGTCGGGCGCATGTTCCTCGGCAGTCACGGCTTCCGGGCGAATGTGCAGCAGGCCGCGCGCTGGCTGCAGCTTGCGGCGGAGAAGGGCCATGCGGGCGCCCAGGCGACGCTCGGCAATCTCCTGTTCCAGTCGGGCCGGGCGGTGCGCGGGCTGGCCATGATGACGGCCGCACTGCACCGCGCGCCGGCCAGTGAGCAGGGCTGGATCCGCCAGATGCAGGAAGAGGCCTTCGCGCTTGCCGACGAGGTCGACCGGCGCACCGCCATCGCGCTCGCCGAAGACATCATCGCCCAGGGCGGCAACTGACACGGCACGTCAGCGCATTCGGTGGTCCGCGGTGAGCCCGGCAATTGCCATCATTGCGAATCGACACGCACCCAGCGCAGCATGAAGAAATTGTCCGGCCGCAGCGTGACCTCGACGCCGTCCCGTGCGGCCCAGAGAAGCGGCTCGGTGTAAAGAGGGACATAGGCGACCTCCTCCTGCAGGGTCGACGCCACTTCATCCAGCATCTCCTGCCGAGCGTCCGGCTCGAGTTCCTGCTGGATCCGCGGCAGCAACTCGTCGACGCGGGCGTTGGAGTAGCCGCCAAAATTCCACGTCCCGAGCTGATCCGTTGGCGTATGCGCCAGGAAGCGGATCGGATGCTCGGCATCGAAGGTGCCCGGGGACCAGCCAAGCAGAAACATGTCGTAATTGCCGTCGCGCAGTTCGCCCCAATATTGTGCAACGGGCATGGCTTCCAAAGACGCATCGAGACCCACCGCGGCGAGCATGGAGGTTACGGCCTGACACACGTCCGAGTCATTGAGGTATCGGTCATTCGTGCATCTGAGACCGAATGAGAAACCGTCGGGAAAGCCCGCCTCCGCCAGCAGTTGCCGCGCCGCATCGGGGTCGAAGGCCGGCCGCTCGTCATTGGCTTCGGAATATCCAGAGAGCCCGGAAGGCAGAAGCTGGCTCGCGGGCTCGGCCAGTCCGGACATCAACACCCGGATGATGGTCTCGACATCGATGGCGTGTGCGACAGCGCGGCGGACGCGCACATCCTGGAAAGGGTTTTCGCCTTCGACATCCTGCGAATAGGACAAGGCGTCCTTGGCGTGGCCGAAGCCGAGCATGATGACCCGCGTTTCGATGCCTTCGAAGGTGGAAACGCCGTCCGTCTGACGAAGCCGCTCGACATCCCTGACGGGGACCGTCTGCAGCATGTCGACTTCTCCCGAAAGCAGGGCCGCAAGGGCGGTCGGTGCATTCTCGATCGGATTGAAGATGGCTTCAGACAGATTGTGCTCGGCCTCGTCCCACCAGTCCTTATGCGGCTCCAGTCGAGTTTCCACACCAGGGTCGCGAGAGACCAGCATAAAAGGGCCCGTTCCGTTGGTCTGTCGGGTGGCGGCGGTTTCCCGGTCTCGCGCCGGCTCGGTGGCGTCATTCTCCTCGGCCCAGCCGCGATCCATGATCAGCCAGTTGGCGATGCTTTCGGGAAAGAGTGGGTTGGGCGCCGCGGTTATGAAATCGACCGTATAGTCGTCGACCACGCGGACCTCGGTAACCGGCGCGAACCAGGATTTGACGTCCGACTGCTCGGATATGCCGCGCTCGTAGGAAAACAGGACGTCGTCGGCGTCGAAATCGGCTCCGTCGTGGAAGGTGACGCCTTCACGAAGGAAGAAACGCCACCCGTCCTCGTCCGGCAACCGCTCCCAGGATGTCGCCAAAGACGGCTCGATCGACATGTCGGGCGCTCGACGCACGAGACCTTCGTAGATGTTGTTCAGAAAGGATGTGACGGGCGCCAGATTGGCCGCGTGCGGATCCATCGTCTGCGGATCGGTCGTGGCCGACCAACGGAAGCTCTCCGCATTGGCGCCGGCCGGAAGGCATAGCGAACCCGCCACAAGTGCTGACAACGCAAGAGCAATCCTATTGGTCATATGAATCTCCCAATACGGCCAGGAGCCATGAGCGGCTCCACAAGTGATTCAGCCTCGCGCCATAAGTGCGCGTTTTCAATCGCACGCGAGAACACAGATTTGTGTTCTCGCCCCGACTTGCGCTACCCGGCGGGTGTCGGGTCATCGCGCTCGCCGCGACATCCCCGCTCCAGGGCCGCAGATGGCGCGCGTCAGCCCAAGGACATGCAAACGCGACATCGCCCGAACCGCCTTACGTCAGGCCGACTTTCGTGCAACGGGAAGGTGAAGGGAATGGTGAGCAGCTATCAGCAGGACAACTTCATCGAGGACGGCGGCTGGCACAACGTTGCGGCTCTCGACGAGCAGGTGTCCGGCGCTGCCGATCTTTGTGCCGATCAGCTTGTTGCCATGGAAGACCTTCCGCCAAGCACCGTCGGATCGGATTCTTCGACCAATGTCATGCCGGCCAGCGACGGCTAGAGCGCATTGAGGTTTCTGGGCGGCGATGGCAAAAGGCCAGCCGTCCAGATTCACTAGCCCGTTGGCACGCGGATGGAAATCGGCGTAGCATCGGAATTGCGTATAGCTGTCAGTGAGGAGGTTCCGTGTCTCGACCTCACTGCCGAACCGTCATTTTCTGGGTGGAATTGAAGTGAGATTGCCTGCTGTCTGGCTTGTCTTGAGTACCGTCGGACTCGTTCCGTTCACCGCGGGCGGCGACGAACTGGCGGGTCGCGACGTGGATATCCAGGAACTCGTTGCCGCGCTGGAGGCTGACGATCTGAGCGCGAACGAGATTCGCGAGATCGATTCCTACGCGCGTCTCGATATCGTGGATATCAGGGCCTTCGAGGCCAGCGACGACTATGAAGCGCTTGAGACCGCCCTGGGGCGCACGGATGACGGTTGGGCGATGGTGCAGACAGCGATCGTCGCCAATGAACCCCTCAACGAGGAACTCAAGCGCCGGTCGATCGCCGTGAGGAATGTCGTCGCGGCGACGCTGGACGATAACGCCATCATCACCATTCTGACGGGCTAGCGGTCAACCGAAGTCCGGGGGAACAATTGCTGTTCACCGGGGCAGCCAGCGCCAGCGGACCGCAATGCGGCATTCAGATGTGTGGACATCAGGACTCCCGGTCAAGTCCCTGTTCTTGAATGGTCGGAGCGGCGGGATTCGAACCCACGACCCCTTGACCCCCAGTCAAGTGCGCTACCGGGCTGCGCTACGCTCCGAACCGAGGGGAGCCATATAGGGTGGTGGGGGGGCGCGCAAGCGCAAAAATGGCGGGGCTCGCCGGTGCCGTTCTCAACGGCGCCAGAAGACGGGCGTGAAGATCACCAGCACGGCCAGGATTTCCAGACGGCCCATCAGCATGGCGATGGTCAGGATCCATTTCGAGGCATCGGGCAGCGAGGAGAAATTGCCGGCCGGGCCGATGGTCTCGCCAAGGCCGGGGCCGACATTGGTCAGCGCGGTCAGGGCGCCCGACATGGCGGTGATAAAATCCAGCCCCGTCGCGGCAAGAAGGATGATGGTGATCAGCCAGATGACGAGGAAGGACGAGATGAACAGCACCACGGCGCGCTGCATGGTCTCGTCGACCGGGCGGTCGCCGTAGCGCACCGACAGGACCGTGTTGGGATAGACGAGGCGGCGCAGGCCGTTGGCGAGCAGCTCGAACAGGATCAGGAAGCGGTACGCCTTGATGCCGCCCGTGGTCGAGCCCGAGCAGCCGCCCATGAACATGGCCGCAAACGCGCAGGCGAAGGCAAAGGCGCCCCACTGCCCGTAATCGGAACTCGCAAAACCCGTCGTCGTGATGATCGACATGAAGTTGAAGGCCGTCTGGGTCAGTGCGTCGAAGAAGCCCATGTCCTGCGACACGCGCAGATAGATCGTCACGGCCAGGATGAAGAGCAGCACATAGGCGGCGAAGACGCGGATCTGCGGATCGAGCAACGCATCCAGCCGGCCGCGCAGGCCGAGCAGGATGAGGATCGAGAAGGGCAGGGCGCCGATGAACATGAAGATGGTGCCGATCCACAGGATGGCGGGACGATCGGCATAGAAGCCCATCGACGCGTCATGCGTGGAAAAACCGGCCGTCGAGATGGTGGTCAAAGCGTGGTTGATGGCGTTGAAGCCCGTCATGCCGGCCGCCGCATAGGCGATCGCGCAGATGATCGTGAGGGCGACATAGATGCTGATGAGGCTGATCGAATAGGTCGAGAAGCGCTCGAAGGGATTGTCGTCGATGGCCGAGGATTCGATCTTGAAGTAGGACACGCCGCCGACATTGAGCAGCGGCAGGATGAACAGGCCGAGCGCGATCACGCCCAACCCGCCGAACCATTGCAGCAGCGAGCGCCAGATCAGGAGGCCGGGCGGCAGGCCGTCGAGCCCGACCAGGACGGTGGCACCTGTGGTGGTGACGCCGGACACCGCCTCGAACACGGAATCGGTGACCGAAAGCTCCAGCGACGAGGCAAAAAGCGGTATCGCGCCGATGACGCTGGTCACCAGCCAGAGCAGATTGACGATGAAGAAGCCGAAACGCGAGGTGATCGGCGGTGCGCTGCCCTGGGTGGCGAGCATGACCGCCATGGCGAGGCCGCCCGTGAAAAAGCCCGAGAAGGCGAAGACCTGCCAGTCGTCATTGCCGAAATAGAGGTCGACCGCAGCCGGGACGAGCATCGCGACCGACAGGTAGATCGCGAAGACGGCGGCAATGTTGGCCGCGGCGCGAATGGCGGGGTATTGCACGGAAGATTACCTCGGATGCTGGCGCCTCCGCGCGGCGCCGGCTGTTATCGGCCGGTTGCTTCAAGTTGCGCGACTTTGGCCACGACGCGCCGAATATGCAACAGCCGAGGCTTGCACGCCAACAGCTTTCCCTGTGTCGCCACGCGCGCTGATATCGCGGGTGACGCAAAGGCAATTTTCACACTTGGGCGCTAGTCTCCTCCACGACAGATGGAGGTTACATATGTGGGGTGTGGCGGACGCGTTTCTGCGCTGGCTGGAGACGATGTCGCTGCTGCGGCAGGTGTCTGTCGTGGTCGGCGCGGCCTTGTTGGGCGCGAACTCGCTTTGCCTTCTCTTCTACTCCCTCTTTTTCGAAGACCGGCTGCTGCTCGACCTGTTCTTCACCACGGTCATCGTGATCGTGGTCGGTTATCCGCTGGGCCTCATATTCATTGGCCAGAATGTGCGGCTGCGGACAATGGCTTCGGAACTCGACCGGGTGTCGCGGATCGACGATCTGACCAATCTGTGCAATCGCCGCAGTTTCATGGACCGGACCGAAGAACTGATGCGCGAGGAACCGGCGGGTGGTGGGGCTCTACTTTATATCGACGTCGACAATTTCAAGCAGCTCAACGATGCGCATGGCCATGCGGCCGGCGACAGGGTGCTGCGCGGTCTCGGCTCGCTGATCGCGGCGAATGTGGACGAGGAGCAGGTGGCAGCCCGCATCGGCGGCGAGGAATTTACCGTCTACATGCCGGGCGCCGACATCCAGGATGCACAGGCACTGGCCGAGTCGATCCGGCGGCGGGTGCGCGAGATGTCGCTCGGGGATCTGCCGGATGTCGAATGTTTTACCGTCAGCATCGGCATCGCCATGCGCAAGCCCGGGGTGGGGCTCGAATCCCTGATGCTGGAAGCCGACCGGCATCTCTACAGCGCCAAGCGCGAGGGGCGAGACCGGGTGGTCCACAGCTTCTCTGGCGTAGCCTAAGGTGCCAACAGGACCGTTGCCTCCCGGAGCCGCATCGCATAAGCGTTCCGGCGTTGGCCCTGCGGCCGGCGGAACAAGAATAAGATAACCGGGACGGACAACGCCTGATGGCCGGACTCGCCGCGCTGGCGACAGCCTATGTGCTGTCGCAATTCTATCGCTCATTCCTTGCCGTGCTCACGCCCGAACTGACGGCAGAGCTCGGCATGACCAATACCGAGCTGTCGATCGCCTCGGGCGCGTGGTTCGCATCCTTCGCGCTGATGCAGTTTGCCGTCGGCGTGTCGCTCGACCGCTACGGTCCGCGGCTGACGGCGACCGTGATGCTGGCCATCGGTGGTGGCGGCGGCGCGCTCTTGTTCGCGGCGGCCAGCGAGCCCTGGATGGTGATCGCGGCCATGACGCTGATCGGCATCGGCTGCTCGCCCGTGCTGATGGCCTCGGTCTTCATCTTCGCGCGCAGCTTCAGTGCGGCCCGTCTGGCCATCCTGACCTCGTGGCTGATCGGTTTTGGCACGGCCGGCAACGTGATCGGTGCCTCGCCGCTCGCAGCGGCGGCCGAGGCGTTCGGCTGGCGCGAGGTCATGCTCGGCCTGGTGGCGATCACGCTGCTCAATGCGGTGGCGATCTTCTTCATCGTACGCGATCCGGAGAAGCTGCCCGAGAATGGAGTGGGACGAGCGGGGTTCGGCGGCTATCTCGATCTCCTGAAGATCCGCACGCTGTGGCTCCTGCTGCCGCTGATCGCGGTGAACTATGCCCCCGCCATGGGCATCCGCGGGCTCTGGGCGGGGCCATACCTCTCCGAGGTGCACGGAGCGGAAGCGCTGCTCATCGGCCATGTGACGCTGATCATGGCGCTGGCCATGGTGGTGGGCAATTTCGTCTACGGGCCGCTCGACACCTTCTTCCGGACGCGCAAATGGGTGGCGGTCGTCGGCAATCTCATCGGCCTGTCGGCACTCCTGACGCTCGCCATGATGCCCAGCGCCGACGTCTGGACGGTAACGGTGCTGTTTGCGATCATCGGCGTCTCGGGCGCTGCCTACGGCCTCTTGATGGCACATGGCCGCGCCTTCCTGCCGCCGGAACTGACGGGACGGGGCGTCACGTTGCTCAATTTCTTCTCGATCGGTGGCGTGGGCCTGATCCAGTTCGCGACCGGCGGGGTGGTGGCGTCGGCGGCCGTGCCGGGTGATCCGGTACAGGCCTATGTCGCGCTGTTCGGCTTCTATGCCGTGCTGATGGCGGGGGCGCTGCTCATCTTCCTTTTCGCCAAGGATGCGCGGCCGGAGCGAACGGCGCCAGTCTGAGCCTCAAGGCGCCGCGGCCAGCGTTTGGCTCAGCCAGGCGACCGTGTCGGCCGTCAGCCAGTCCGTGGTCGACGGCGAATAGGCATCGCCCGCCACGACATGGCTGTTCGCGTCGTCGGCATCGGTCACGATCACCGCATGCGTCGGCCCGCCCCAGCGCGCGATCACTTGATGCGTGGCGCGCGGCTCAACGATCTTGTCCGCGTTCGAAAAGACGAACAGGGCAGGGATGTCGATATCTTCCACAGGGCTCGTCCGGGTCATCGCGACGGTGGCGGCCAGCGGCATCAGGGCCGACGTGGGATAGGTGCTGGTCCAGAGGCTTGCCTGGAGTTCGTTTTCAGGCTCGAATCCCCGCTCTGGACCCAGCAGCAGTCGCGCAAGCTGCGCGCCCCAGGGGCCGGACAGGAGGCCGGCGCCGGTGCCGTTGATCCGGTAGTTGGGCGCAATCAGGACCATGGCGGCGACTCCCTCGGCCAGATCGGATCTTGTCGCCGCCCAGCTCGCCAGCGTGGCGCCCGTGGAGGTCGCCATCACCACCACGCGGTCGCCAATGGCGCGCCCGATGGCCAGGGCCTCGGCGGTGTCGGCGATCCAGTCTTCCGCGGTGGCCTGGCCCATCGCCGCGCCGTCCTGGCCGTGGCCGGTCAGACGCGTATAGAAGAGGTTGGCGCCGAGTTCGCTCGCAACCAGATCGGGCAGGGGGCGCACTTCGCCCTTCGAGGCGGAAAAGCCATGCACATAGACGATGGAGATTGGCGTGCGCTGCCGGCGATCCGGATCGGCCCACACGATCTCCTTGGCCAGCCCGGCGCGGATGTTGGCATGTTCGGCCTCGCGGGCGGCGAGATAGGCTTCCGGGTCCGGCCCGATCGAGCTCTCGTCGAAGCGCACGGTCTGGTCGACTACGGTGCGGGGGCCGAGCAGATACGCCGCGACGAGTGCGGCCAGACCCAGAACCGTCGCGTAGAGCATGTGTCTCATCCTTGCCGCCGGCGGGGACTGTCGCGCGGGACGGATGGAGGCAGAACCAACCGGCCCGGCGAAACGTAACAGGGCGACATTACCTTCAAGGCCTTTCATGTCCATCCCTGCCTCGACCCTCATCCAGTACGCCCTGCCGGCGGTGCCGCTCGCGGCGCTCACCCTGCCGCTCTACATCATCGTGCCCACCTTCTATTCGGAATCGCTCGGGCTGCCGCTGGCCAGCGTCGGGGCGGCATTGCTGGCGGTGCGGCTGGCCGATGCGGTCAGCGATCCGCTGATCGGCTGGGTGGGCGACAAGTGGCGGCCGGCCATCGGGCGGCGCAAGGCGCTGTTCATGGCCTCCATTCCCATCTGCGCGCTCGCCGCCATCATGCTGTTCTGGCCGCCGGTGACGGCGGGCATCGGCTATGTGCTCCTGTGGGGGCTGGTCCTGTCGATCGGCTATACGGCGGCGATCCTGCCCTACCAGGCGTGGGGCGCGGAGATGGCGGGAGAGTATCGCGAGCGCAGCCGGATCGCTGCCTTCAGGGAGGGATTCACGCTGCTCGGCACGCTTGTGGCGATCGCGCTGCCCTTTGCGATCGGCTTCGACGATCCCGCCAGCCTGCACGGCCTGGCCGTATTGGGGCTGACGGTGGCGGGGCTGCTGTTCGTCACCGGCGCGGTGACGGTGACCCGGGTGGCGGAACCTCGTGATCATTCGAAGACCAGCGTCGGGCTGCGGCGAGGGATCGCGGTGATGGCGGGCAACGGACCCTTCCGCCGCTTCATCGTGGCGTATCTCTTCAACGGGCTCGCCAATGCCGTGCCGGCGACGCTGTTCCTCTATTTCGTTTCCGACCGGCTGGGCGTGCCGGAAATGCGCGGGCCGCTGCTGTTTCTCTATTTCGCCTGCGGTCTGGCCGGCGTGCCGCTGGCGCTGGCGGCGGCGTCAAAGCTCGGCAAGCACCGGGCCTGGAGCATCGCGATGATCGCCACCTGCGCGGTCTTCGCCACCGCGCCGCTGATCGGCGAGGGCAATGTGATGGCCTTTGCGCTGGTGTGCGCGGCGACCGGGCTGGCGCTGGGCTTCGACCTGTCGCTGCCGGCGGCGATCCAGGCCGACATCATCGACGAGGATACGGCAGAATCATCCGAACAGCGCTCGGCGCAGTATTTCGCGGCGTGGAGCCTGACGACCAAGCTGGCGCTGGCGCTGGGGGTGGGCATCTCCTTTCCACTGCTGTCGCTGTTCGGCTTCGAGCCCGGCACGCATAACGCGGCCAGCTCGCTGATGGCGCTGGCCGTCGTCTATGGCTGGGTGCCGATCGTGCTCAAGGGCGTGGCGATCTGGCTGATGTGGGGGTTTCCGCTCGACGAGATACGGCAGAAGGCGCTGCGCGCCCGCATCGAAGGCGATGGCGGCGCGCCGGCTATTTCGGCTTCTTCTTGATCCCGAAACGTCGCTGGTCCCAGCCGGTCGCCTTGCGAATGAGCCGGTGGTAGAGCATCTGCGGCAAGTACGTGCCGGCCTTCAGCATCCAGGCGAGACGGCGCGGGAAAACGATCTCGAAGCCGCCGCGCTCGATGCCCGCGACGAAGCGCTCGGTGGCCTTGTCGACGGACATCAGGCCCGGCATGTCGAACTTGTTCTTGGCCGTCAGCGGCGTATCCACGAAGCCCGGATTGACCACCTGTATGCGGATGTTGAGCTTGTCGAGATCGTATTTCAGCGCCTGGGCCATGTTGTTCAGCGCTGCCTTGGTGGCGCCATAGGCGGCAGCCGAGGGCAGTCCAAAATAGGACGTCACTGAACCCACCATGACGACGTGGCCAAAACCGCGCTCACGCATGCGGTCGACGACGGGAACGAGGCCGAAGACCACGCCGAAGACGTTGACGCGGAAGGTGTGGATGAAATTGTCGGTCTCCAGCCTTTCGCCGTGGGTCGGCGAGTAGGTGCCGGCGTTGAAGATTGCGAGGGCGATCGGGCCTGCCTCCTTCTCGATCCATGTGACCGTGCGGTCCATCTGCTTTTCGTCGGTGACGTCGCAAGGCGCGGCGACGATGCGATGGCCGCGGGAGGCCGCTTCCTCGACGAGACTTTCCAGATTGTCGGCATCGCGCGCGGTCGCGGCAACCGTGTAGCCCCTGGCCGCGAGGTCGAGCGCCAGCTGCCGTCCGATGCCGGTACTGGCACCGGTGATCCAGGCCACGCCGTCGGCCGGTTTCGCACGATAAAGGGTCATGTCAGATGTTTTCCAGCAGGGGCAGGCCGATGGGCCGACCAGTTCATGCGCCGATAAGGTCGCTCAGGCGCTGCCGCAGGGTGCCGGTGAAACGCAGCGGCGCATCGGTAACGGCAAAGCAGATGCACGGGCGTTCGAGATCGGCCAGAGGACGGTGCTCGATCGACTCATCGGCGACCGAGATATCACCGCGCCCATAGCTGCCGGTCACGTCGGTAAATGCGCCGTCGAGCACGAGGGTCAGTTCCGACCCGTCATGCGTGTGGGTGGGGATGGGGCGGCCGGGCCGGATCCAGTACAGGCTCACGTGGCAACCGTCGACGTCGCCCATGTCGTATTCCTTGAAGCCCGGAAGCTTGGTGCGCCAGGGAACGTCGTCGACCGTAAAGCCCAGGAAATCGCGCAGCGCCGGCGGGAAAATGCCGTCGTCGCCGGGAGGCGGAGTCTGGACCGTCGCGTGGCTGCCGAATATGGTCGCCAGACGGTCATTGCGCGCCGACAGCTCGACTGCATTCATGTCTTCGAGGGTGCGGCCGGCCAGCGCCTCCATGCCGCGCACGAAACGTCGATTGTCGGGCTTCAGCGCCAAATGGGCTTGCACCAGTACATGGGCGGGCTGCGGCAGGGAGCCCGCGACGAAACGCGCCATCAGGGCGTCAATGGTATCAATCGTGTCCGCGGTCATGATGCCCCAGCTTCCCAATTGCTCGTGTCAAAGCCCGACCGACTTTCCTATCTTGCCGGCTTCTTGTCTCATATACGCCCTTGATTTCAAGCCGGATCAGTACCCACGTGCGGTTTTGCCCGGGATGCAGGCGCATTTTTTCCCGGGTTGATCAAATTTTGCGTGGTCGCGGTGGAGACGCGGAAATGCTTTCTTGCATGTCGGGGGCGCGCTTCATAGTTTCCGCGAGACATGGTCGAGGAAATGGCATGAACAATTCTGTTATCGACGTGATCGGCAACACGCCGCTCATCCGTCTCAAGCGCGTCTCGGAACTGACGGGCTGCGAGATTCTGGGCAAGGCGGAGTTCATGAACCCCGGCCAGTCGGTGAAGGACCGGGCGGCGCTGTTCATCATCCGCGATGCCGAAAAGAAGGGCCTGTTGCGGCCCGGCGGGGTGATCGTCGAAGGCACGGCCGGCAATACGGGCATCGGGCTGACGGTGGTCGGCAAGGCGCTCGGCTACCGCACCGTGATCGTGATCCCCGACACCCAAAGCCAGGAAAAGAAGGACGCGCTGCGGCTGCTCGGTGCCGAGCTGCTGGAGGTGCCGGCTGTGCCCTACCGCAACCCGAACAACTACGTGAAGCTCTCGGGCCGGCTCGCTGAAAAGCTTGCGCAAAGCGAGCCCAACGGGGCCATCTGGGCCAACCAGTTCGACAACGTCGCCAATCGCGACGGGCATGTCGGGACGACGGCAGAGGAGATCTGGCGCCAGAGCGACGGCAAGGTGGACGGATTCGTCTGCGCCGTCGGCACCGGCGGCACGCTGGCCGGCGTTTCGGCCGGGCTGAAGGCGAAAAGCAACGCCGTGAAGATCGCCATCGCCGATCCGATGGGTGCGGCGCTGCACAGCTACTACACGACGGGCGAGCTCAGGTCGGAAGGATCATCGATCACCGAAGGCATCGGGCAGGGGCGGATCACGGCCAATCTGGAAGGGTTCACGCCGGACTTCTCGTACCAGATCCCCGATGACGAGGCGTTGCCGATCGTCTTCGACCTGATCCAGGAAGAAGGGCTGTGCCTCGGCGGCTCCAGCGGCATCAACGTGGCCGGCGCGGTGCGGCTGGCACGCGAGTTGGGGCCCGGCCATACCATCGTGACCATCCTGTGCGACTACGGCACGCGCTACCAGTCCAAGATGTTCAACCCCGACTTCCTGCGCGGCAAGGATTTGCCGGTGCCGGCATGGATGGAGGGCACGCCCGATATCGCCATCCCCTTCGAGGATGTCGCGCCATGAGCACGGGCGGCGCCCTGTTCCAGGACGATGCCTATCTGAAGGAGGCGACGGCGACCGTCGTCGCAATCAACGAGCGCGGCGGCATCCTGCTCGACCGGACCATCTTCTATGCCACCTCCGGCGGCCAGCCAGGCGACACCGGGCACTTCGAGCAGTCCGACGGTTCGCATATCGACATCGCGGCGACCATTACCGGCCAGTCGAAGGACGAGATCATCCATGTGCCGGCGGCAGGCGCGGCGCTGCCGGATGTCGGCGAGACGGTGACGCTGCGCATCGACTGGGAGCGGCGGCACAGGCTGATGCGCATGCACACGGCCTGCCACCTGCTCACGGTCGTCTGCCCCTATCCCATCACCGGCGCGTCGGTCGGCGAGGAGGACAGCCGCATCGATTTCGACATGCCCGATTCCGGCCTGACCAAGGAAGACGTGACGGCAAAGCTGATGGCGCTGGTCGAAGCCGACCATCCCGTCTCCACCAATTGGATATCGGATGAGGATCTGGCGGCCAATCCTGGCCTGGTGAAGTCGAAAAACGTGCGCCCCCCGGCGGGCTCCGGCCGCATTCGGCTCGTGGCGATCGGCGCGGCGAGCGAGATCGACAGCCAGCCTTGCGGCGGCACCCATGTTGCGCGCACCGGTGAGGTGGGCGCCATCCATATCGGCAAGATCGAGAAGAAGGGCAGGGAGAACCGACGTTTCCGCCTGCGCTTCGGACCGCCGCCCGCGGCTTGAGGAGATATCGCCATGCAGCCCACCAGCCCTTTCGTGGTTTCCGCCGACTGGCTTCAGGCAAAGCTCCGCGAGCCGGGCCTCACCATCATCGACGGGTCCTGGTACCTGCCGGCCCAGGGACGCGACGCGCGCGCCGAGTTCGATGCCGGGCACATTCCGGGCGCCATCTTCTTCGACCATGACGAGGTCGTCGAGCCGGGCAGCACGCTTCCGCACGCATTGCCCAGCCCGCGCCATTTTGCGCAATATGCCGGCTCCATGGGCATTTCGAGCCGCGACACGGTCGTCGTCTATGACGGCCCCGGCTTCTTCTCGGCGCCGCGTGTGTGGTGGATGTTTCACATCATGGGGGTGGAGAACGCCTATCTGCTCGATGGCGGGCTCGACGGCTGGAAGGCCGAGGGCAGGCCGCTGAGCGACGAGACGACCAAGACGGCGGGCTGCCTCTTCGAGGTCGATTACGACAACAAGCGTGTCGCCAGCCTCGAGGACATGCGGCGCATCGTCGAAACCGGCGAAGCGCAGATCGCCGATGCCCGCTCGCCGGGACGCTTCAGCGGGTCCGAACCCGAGCCGAGGCCGGGGATGCGGTCGGGCCACATGCCGGGCGCGCGCAATTTGCCCTTCCTCAAGCTGATCGACAACGGGCATTTGCGCCCGCCCGAGGAACTGAAGCGCGTGTTCGAGGAGGCGGGCATCGATCTCGACAAGCCGGTCGTGACATCCTGCGGCTCGGGCGTGACGGCCGCGGTCATCACGCTGGCGCTGGAAACGATCGGCCATACCGACAATCGGCTTTATGACGGCTCCTGGTCGGAATGGGGCGGGTTGCAGGACACGCCGGTCGACACCGGCGAGGCTTGACCATGCAAGGCGCGCGGGAGATCGAGCCGATCGAGGTGACGGTCACCTTCCTGGAGATGACCAGGCCGCCGCTGCGCTATCCGCCTTTGCCGCTCGGCGCGCAGATCGCCGTGCTGCGGGTGAAGGAAATCCCGCTTCACTTCTACCGCTATCTGATGGACCGGGTGGGCCGCAAATGGCACTGGGTCAATTCGCTCAGGCTTGGCGACGAGGCCCTGTCCGCGGCCATTCATGCGGAAGGCCGCGACATCCGCGTCTTCTATCTCGACGGCGCACCGGCCGGGTTCTTCGACCTCAACGCCGATCGCAAGGGCGTGGTCGAACTGGTGTTCTTCGGCATGATGGAGCATGCGATCGGCCGCGGCTTCGGGCGCTGGTTCCTGGGCGCGGCGATCGAGGCGGCCTGGGCGTATCATCCCGAAAGGGTGATCGTGCAGACCTGCACGCTCGATCATCCGAGCGCGCTGGCGCTCTACCAGAAGATGGGTTTCGTCGCGATCGCCCAGTCGCAGGAAAAGGTCGTGCCGCTCGGCGAGCGCGAGCGGGCGGACATCCTGTTCCGATCCTGACAGAAGAATGGCCCGCCGGTGGTGCAGACCGGCGGGCCGTTTCCCCGCGCAGGAGGAGCAGACGCGGGGGGAAAGGATCAGGCGGCGAGTGCCGCGCGTGCCTCCGCCATCTCGTAGCCCAGCGCCTCGGCGACGGCGGCGTTGGTGACGCGGCCCTTGTGCAGATTGAGGCCGTTTCTCAGATGGACGTCGTCCATCAGCGCCTTCATGCCGCGATCGGCCAGTTGCAGGCCGAAATGCAGCGTGGCGTTGTTGAGGGCTGCAGCCGACGTGACGGGCACCGCACCCGGCATGTTGGCGACGCAATAATGCACGATGCCGTCGACCTCGTAGGTCGGCTCGGCATGGGTGGTGGCGTGGCTGGTCTCGAAACAGCCGCCCTGGTCGATGGCGACGTCGACGAGCACGGTACCGGGCTTCATGCCCGACAGCATCTCGCGGCTGACAAGCTTCGGGGCGGCGGCGCCAGGGATCAGCACCGCGCCGACGATCATGTCGGCGGAAAAACACTCTTCCTCGATGGCCTCGACGGTGGAATAGCGGGTGTGGATGCGGCCATTGAAGATGTCGTCGAGCTCGCGCAGGCGCGGGATGGAGCGGTCGATGATGGTGACGTCGGCGCCGAGGCCGACCGCCATCTTGGCTGCGTTGAGGCCGACGACACCGCCGCCGATCACCGCCACCTTGGCCGGCAGCACGCCCGGCACGCCGCCGAGCAGCACGCCGCGCCCGCCATTGGCCTTCTGCAGCGCTGTGGCGCCGGCCTGGATGGCGAGCCTGCCTGCAACCTCCGACATCGGGGCAAGCAGCGGCAGGCCGCCGCGCGGGTCGGTCACCGTCTCGTAGGCGACGGCCGTGACGCCCGACGCGATCAGGCCCTTCGTCTGTTCCGGATCGGGTGCGAGGTGGAGATAGGTGTAGAGGATCTGGCCTTCGCGCAGCTGCACCCATTCCGATGGCTGCGGCTCCTTGACCTTCACGATCATGTCCGACTTGGCGAACACTTCCTCGGCATGGCCGGCGATCCGGGCGCCGACGGCGCGATAGGCGTTGTCGTCGGCGCCGATGCCGTAACCGGCGCCGCTTTCGACCAGCACCTCATGGCCGTGCGCCACATATTCGCGCACCGCGCCCGGCGTCAGGCCGACGCGGTATTCGTGGTTCTTGATTTCCTTGGGGCACCCGACGCGCATTCTTGATCTCTCCAGCCAGAGGGCAAGAATACCGCAGCGTCACTCGAAGGACCTTGCAAAGGTGGCTGGAGGTAAGGTGCCTTTTCGTGCATTCTTGCGCCGGATGAACGTCAGACAGGGGAATTCGCCGCGTGGGACAACATGACCGCATCGATGCCGCGATTCTCGAGGTGCTGCAGGCCGATGGCCGGCTGCCGAATGCAGCGCTCGCCGAGAAGGTCGGGCTGTCGCAATCGGCCTGCTCCCGACGGCTCGACCGGCTGGAGAAGGAGGGATTCATCAAGGGCTACCACGCGCGGCTGTCCAACGCCGCGCTCGGCTACCGGATGACGGCGATCGTGCACATCTCGCTGTCGGGCCAGTTCGAAAAGACGCTGGCCGATTTCGAGGGGGCGGTGAAACGCTGCCCCAACGTTGTCTCGTGCCATCTGATGTCGGGCGAGTACGACTACATCCTGCGCATCGCGGCCAAGGATCTGCAGGACTACGAGCGCATTCACAAGGAATGGCTGACGGCGATGCCGCATGTGACGCGCATCAACTCGTCCTTCGCGCTGCGCGAGATCGTCGACAGGACAAATGTCGGCATGAAGCCCGACCTGGGGTAGACGGCCAGGCCCGATCGTTGCGCGGTGGCGTCCGGTCTCAGACCCGGTAGACCACCTGCCGCACGTCGATGTAGCGGGCGCGGAAGCCGGCCTCGCAATAGTGCAGGTAGAACTCCCACATCCGCTTGAAGCGCTCGTCGAAGCCGAGCGGCCGGATCTGGTCCCAGGAGGACCAGAAGCGCTCGCGCCATTCGGCGAGCGTGCGGGCATAGTCATGCGGGAAGATGCGGTCGCGGGCGTAGGTCAGGCCGAACTGGTCACCGAGCGATTTCAGGCGCTCGGGCGAGGGCAGCATGCCGCCGGGAAAAACGTAGCGCTGGATGAAATCCGGCCTGGCGCGGTAGGCGTCGAAGGCTTCGTTCTTGATGGTGATGATCTGCAGGCCGGCCGATCCGCCTGTCCTCATGCATTCCTTCATCTTGGAAAAGAAGACGGGCCAGTGCTTCTCACCGACCGCCTCGAACATCTCGATGGAGGCGATGCGGTCGTAGCGGCCGGTCTCGTCCCGGTAGTCCTGAAACTTGATGTCGACCTTGTCGGCCAGACCGGCCTTCTGGATACGCTCGCGGGCGAAATCATGCTGCTCGCGGCTGATGGTGAGGCCGGTGACCTTGCAGCCGATCTCCCGCGCCGCGAATTCGGCGAAACCGCCCCAGCCGCAGCCGATCTCGAGCACGTGGTCCGAGGGCCCGATGCCGGTGTCCTGCGCCAGCGCGCGGTATTTGGCGGCCTGCGCGCTTTCGAGATCGTTGGCGCCGTTGGCGTAGAGAGCCGAGGAATAGGTCATCGAAGGGTCGAGCCACTCCCGGTAGAAGGCGTTGCCCAGGTCATAATGGGCGGAGATGTTGCGCCTGGACCCCGAAGGCGTGTTATCATTCAGCCAGTGGCGCACGCGCTCGACCACCGTCAGCAGCCAGTTGGCACCGCCGGCGACCTTCTCGCCCGCGTCTTCGTTGACGACGAAGAGTTCGAGAAAGGCCGTGACGTCGGGGCTTTCCCAGTCGCCGTCCATGTAGGATTCGGCCACGCCGATGGTGGCGCCCGAGAATGCGCGGCGCGGCAGGTTCCAGTTCTTCAGGATGATCTCGGCATGCGGACCGGGCGCGTTGCCGCCGACCTCGACCACCGTGCCCTCGGGCGTGTGGACGACCAGCGTGCCCTTGGGCAGTTTCATGCCGACGGACAGCGCGAGCCTCGCCTTGGCAGGGAGGCCGCGCGTGAGTTCGGCAAAATTGCTGTCGTCGAGCCGTATCGCGGCGGCCCTGGCAGGCACGTTGGAAATTGTGTCGGTCATCTCAAAATCCCTGCTCTTCCTGCACCGTTCTGTCGACACCAGTTTGTCATTCGCCCGGACGAAACGCCGCTTCCTGGTCATGGAAACTGACGGGCTCCGGCAACGGCGGAGAAGAGTGGAAAGTTGCGCCTTTCAGCCAGATTTTCAAGGCTTGCCAGTGGATTGCGTAAATAACCTTCCACGTCATCAAAGGCGTGCGTGCCAGCGCGCGCAGCAAACCGGCGGTGGTGAAGGGTCTTTCCTCGCCGACGAAGGTGGCCGACAGGAGTGGTTCGCCGGCTTCGGTTTCGTGTATGCGCAGCCGAACCGCCTTTCCAGGCGGCAGGACGCGGAAGTGATAGCGCGCGCCCAGCGGAATGAAGGGCGAAACGTGGAAGAGCTTGGTGCGCTGCTGGCGAAGGCCGGCTTCGCTCATTTCGCCGTCCTCGATTTTGGCAACATAGGTGTGGTGTTGACCAAAAGTGTTGCGCACCCGGTAGATGACGGCGAGAGGCCGGGCATCGCGCCCGTAGGCGAAGAAGACCGAGATGGGATTGAAGACGTAGCCCAGCATGCGGGGATAGGCGAGGAGCGTGATGCGGGCGGCCGGCTCCGCCAGTCCGGCCTGCGCCAGAAGCCGGTCGGCCATGGCGCGCAGGCCTTCGCCCTCGATCTCCGCGTGATCGGTCTCGTGGAAGGAGAGAAGGCCTGCCCGGTTGACCCGGAAGAGGGGAGAGCGGCGGCCTGCTTCCTCCAGCCGATCGAGGTCGATCAGCAGCGAGAAGACCTTATAGGTAAAGCGGTGCACGAAGGGTTTCAGCCGCGCGTGCATCACCTCGCCGGGATAAAGGACGATCGCGGCGTCGGGCGGGCCACCATTGGCGGCCATGGTGGTGATGCGTCGGGCAAGAGCCATGATCGCCTATCCTACTCCGCCGCAGCCGCCAGTGCCATGTCGACCTTCGGCCGATCGCGCCACGGGATGACCGCGCCCAGACCCTCGGCCGCATCGAGGCCGGAGCGCAGCCCGTCCTCGTGGAAGCCAAAACCGGTCCAGGCGCCGGCGAACCAGGTGCGGCGGTGTCCCTGGATCTCGCCGAGGCGGGCCTGTGCGGAGATCGCGGCGGAATCGAACTGGGGATGCGAGAACGACCATTCGCCGAAGGTCAGCTCGGCACGCGGCTCGATGACCGGGTTGAGCGACACGAACAGCGGCACGGACCGGTCGATGCCCTGCAACTCGTTCATCCAATAGGTGACGCAGACCTCGGCTTCGCCGCCGGGGCGGGTGCAGCGCATATAGTTCCAGGGCGACCAGACGATCTTGCGGCGCGGCATCAGGCGCGGGTCGCGATGCAGCACGACGCGGTTCGGCCTGTACTCGACGGATGACAGGATGGCGGATTCGAGCGGGCTGGCATCGTCCAGAAGAGAAAGCATCTGGTCTGAATGGCCGGCCAGCACGATGGCGTCGAAACGCTCGGGCTCCCGGCCCTTGGCCCAGACGGTGACGCCCAGCGCATCGCGGATCACGGTCTCGACCGGCGTCGAGAGCCGGATGCGGCCGGCCAGCGGCGCCAGCAGGTGGTCGAGATAGCTGCGCGAGCCGCCGGTCACGGTCCGCCAGATCGGGCGGTCCTCGTGGATGAGGCGATGGTTCTCGAAGAAGGTGACGAAGGTCGAGGCGGGGAATTCGAGCATCTTGAGGCGCGGCGTCGACCAGATCGCGGCGGCCATGGGTATGAGGTAATTGTCGCGGAAGGCGTCGGAGAAGCCGTTTTCGGCCAGATAGCCGCCGATGGTGTGGCCAGCCAGCCGCCCGGCATCGCGATCGGCCACGCAGCTGCGGTTGAACCGCATGATCTCCGACAGCATGCGCAGGAAGGATGGCGAGAAGGCGTTGCGCGGCTGGGCGAAAACCGACCGGTAGGACTGGCCGCTCCATTCCAGGCGGCCTTCGTCGAGCGACAGGCCAAAACCCATGCGGCTTTCGTGCGTCGCCACGCCAAGATGGGCGAAGAGGCGGGTGAGATCGGGATAGTTCAGCTCGTTATAGACGATGAAGCCGGTATCGACGGGCACGGAACGGCCGTCATAATCGACATCGACCGTGGCGGTGTGGCCGCCGGGCCGCGCGTCCGCCTCGTAGAGGGTCACATCGGCCGATGACGACAGCGCCCACGCCGCGGACGCGCCCGCTATGCCCGAACCGACGACCGCGATCTTCTGCCTGCCATCTTCGGCGCGCGACAAGGGGACAATGTTCATGATGCCTCTTTTACCTTTTCATATGCAGACAGGGCGCGCTGGCGCGCCTCACCGTGATCGACGATCGGCCGGGGATAGGTCTCGCCGAGCCTGACACCGGCCTTTTCGAGGGTTTCCCGCGTCGCTTCCCAAGGCTTGTGAACGCTGGCAGCGGGAAGCTTCTCCACCTCCACGACAAAAGCGCGGACATAGTTTCCGTCGGGATCGAACTTTTCGCCCTGGAGGATGGGATTGAAGATGCGGAAATAGGGCGCGGCATCGGCGCCGGAGCCCGCCACCCATTGCCAGCTGGCGGCGTTGCTGGCCGGATCGGCGTCGACCAGCGTGTCCCAGAACCAGGCCTCGCCGACGCGCCAATTGGTCATCAAATGCTTGATGAGGAAGGAGGCGGTGACCATGCGGACGCGGTTGTGCATCCAGCCGGTGCGCCAGAGCTGGCGCATGCCGGCATCGACGATGGGGTAGCCGGTCTGCCCCTTCTGCCAGCGCTCGAGCTCATTCGCCTGTCCCTTCCAGCCGAAACTGTCGAAGTCGGGATTGAAGTTCGCGGTGCCGAGATCCGCATGGTGATAAAGCAGGTGCCACGAGAATTCCCGCCATGCCACTTCCTTGAGGAATTTTTCGGCATCGTGACCGGGAACGCCCTTCGCCTCCCTGACGGCCTGCCAGATCTGAAAGGGCGTGATCTCGCCATGGGTGAGGTGCGGCGACAGGCGCGAGGTCGAGGGCTGGTCGGGACGGTCGCGACCCTCGGCATAACCCCTGATGTCCTCGTCCAGGAAATCGCGCAGCCGGGCTTGCGCGCCGGCCTCGCCAGGTGTCCAGGCCTCGCGCAGGCCGCCGGCCCAATCAGGCCTTTGCGGCAGCAATTGCCAGTCCGAGAGGGTTTCGGAACGTGGTGTCTTGTCCGGCGCCGCCAGTCTGCCTGGGGCATCGACGGGCGGGCGCGGGTCGCCCTGAGCGGCCAGCGCCCGCCAGAACGGGCTGTAGACGCGGTAATGCCCGCCCGATCCGGTCTTCAACTGCCACGGCTCGTGCAGCAGATGGCCCTCGAAACTCTCGGCCTGGATGCCCTTGTCCCTGAGTGCCTCCTTCATGAGGCGGTCGGCTTCGATGGCAGGGGCATCGTAGCGCCGGTTCCAGAAGACGGCGGCGGCACCTGTTTCCCGGACGAGGGCGGAGACGACCGCGCCCATACGGCCCCTGCGCAGGACCAGCGGCGCCCCGAGCTCTTCCAGAGACGCCGCCAACTGTTCGAGGGAATTGTGGAGCCACCAGCGCCGGGCGCCGCCGAGCGGGCGGGTGCCGGGCGATTCCTCGTCGAACACGAAGACGGGCAACACTTTCGCATAGGAAGCGGCGGCGGCGGCAAGGGCGCGGTTGTCGGCAATGCGCAGATCGTGCCTGAAGAGCACGATTGCGATACCGTCACCGTCGGTTTTGCGCGGAGGAGTCATGAGGCGGGCGGGTCTGCTTTCGGCAGTCTCGTGGTTTTCATAAGGTCATACGCCATGGGGTGCCGGATGGATTAGCAGGAAGGAACATTCCTGGCGGTCGTGCCAGGGCGCCCAGACCGCCATGTCTTGCCACATGCCGGCGATTGGTCTAGCGAAACGACGATACCGAACAGTGCCGAGACCGCTTTTCAATGACCCTTGTCGACAGCCGCCTGCCCGATCCCAAACGCTTCATCTCCGGTGCGACCGGAGACTGGGAAATCATCATCGGCCTGGAGATCCATGCCCAGGTGACGTCCAACTCGAAGCTGTTTTCGGGCGCGTCGACCGATTTCGGCTCCGAGCCCAACGCCAATGTGAGCCTGGTCGACGCGGCGATGCCCGGCATGCTGCCGGTCATCAACGAGGAATGCGTCAAACAGGCGATCCGCACGGGCATCGGCCTGAAGGCGCAGATCAACCACCGATCGGTCTTCGACCGCAAGAACTACTTCTATCCCGATCTGCCACAGGGCTACCAGATCTCGCAGTACCAGCAGCCGATCGTGGGCGAGGGGACGGTGACCGTTTCCGTGGGACCGGACCGGCAGGGCAATTTCGAGGACATCGAGGTGGGCATCGAGCGCCTGCACCTGGAACAGGATGCGGGCAAGTCGCTGCACGACCAGCACCCGACCATGTCCTATGTCGACCTCAACCGCTCCGGCGTGGCGCTGATGGAGATCGTGTCGAAGCCCGACCTGCGCTCGGCCGACGAAGCGAGGGCCTATGTGACCAAGCTCAGGACCATCCTGCGCTATCTCGGCACCTGCGACGGCAACATGGAGGAGGGTTCGCTGCGCGCCGACGTCAACGTCTCGGTGCGCCGGCCCGGAGAGCCCTTCGGCACGCGTTGCGAGATCAAGAACGTCAATTCGATCCGCTTCATCGGCCAGGCGATCGAGCACGAGGCGCGGCGCCAGATCGCGATCCTCGAAGATGGCGGCAGAATCGACCAGGAGACGCGGCTGTTCGACCCGCACAAGGGCGAGACCCGCTCCATGCGTTCCAAGGAAGAGGCGCATGACTACCGCTATTTCCCCGATCCCGACCTGTTGCCGCTCGAATTCGACCAGGCCTATGTCGATGCGCTGGCGGAAGGCCTGCCGGAGCTGCCGGACGACAAGAAGGCACGGCTGATCGCCTCGCTCGGCCTGTCGGCCTATGACGCCTCGGTGCTGGTCTCCGACAAGGCGATCGCCGATTATTTCGAGAAGGTCGCGGAAGGCCGCGACGGCAAGATGGCCGCCAACTGGGTCATCAACGATTTGCTGGGCGCGCTGAACAAGGCGGGCCGGGACATCGAGGATTCGCCGCTGTCGCCCGACCAGCTCGGCGGCATCATCGAGCTGATCAAGGACGGCGTCATCTCGGGCAAGATCGCCAAGGATCTGTTCGAGATCGTCTGGAACGAGGGCGGCGACCCGAAGGTGCTGGTGGAAGAGCGCGGCCTCAAGCAGGTCACCGATACCGGCGCCATCGAGAAGGCTGTCGACGAAGTGATCGCCGCCAATCCCGACAAGGTGGAGCAGGCGAGGGCCAAGCCGACCATGGCGGGCTGGTTCGTCGGCCAGGTGATGAAGGCCACCGGCGGCAAGGCCAACCCGCAGGCGGTCAATGATCTCGTGAAGGCGAAGCTCGGCATCGAGGAATAGGATCGCGGGCGGCCGGCACGAATATCGGAGCATCCGCAGGCTCGGTTTCCCGCATTACGGCCGCGACGATGACCCGTGGCGCGACCCGGCCTATTGCCGCTCGGTGCACGATCATTACGGCGTGCCCTGCATCCGATCACAGCTCGGTGAGAACCGCGCCGGCTTCCCGCCAGGGAGGTCGGGGCGCGGAACATCATGCCAGGCGGCGCGTTCGTCTGGCAGGACATCCATCAATCGAGGAGCATGAACATGGCTGAACAGGGCGATATCGAACGCGTCTGGAAACTGATGCAGAAGATCGGCATCTGCATGCTGGCCACCCACGATGGCAAGCTGATCCGCGGCCGCCCCATGGCAGCGCATGGCGTCATGGAAGAAGACTGCATCTATTTCCTGACCGATGCCGCCAGCCACAAGGACGACGAGATCGAGCGCGACGGAACCGTGGCGCTGTTCTTCGCCGACACGAGTGGCCAGAACTACGTCGCGGTCACGGGCGAGGTGATCGTTTCCAACGACCGCGCGAAGATCAAGGAACTGTGGTCGACGCCCGCCAAGGCCTGGTGGGACGATCCGGAAGATCCGTCGATCCGCGTGCTGAAGGTCGTGCCGCACGACGCGCAGTACTGGGACGGACCGGGTACCGTCATGGCCTATGCCAAGATGGCGGCGGCTGCGGTTTCCTCCAGCCGGCCCGACATGGGCGACCACGCCAAGGTTCGCATGTAAGCTGCTGACGCAGCAACAAAAAGGAAGGGGCCGCGCCAGTGATGGCGCGGCCCCTTTTTCGTCCGGGTGGAGGATCAGACGGAGTAGTACATGTCGAATTCGACCGGGTGCGGCGTCATTTCGAAACGCAGGACCTCGGCCATCTTCAGCTCGATATAGGCATCGATCTGGTCGTCGTCGAACACGCCGCCGGCCTTCAGGAAGCCGCGGTCCTTGTCGAGGCTCTGAAGCGCCTCGCGCAGGCTGCCGCAGACCGTCGGGATCTTCTTGAGCTCCTTCGGCGGCAGGTCGTAGAGATCCTTGTCCATGGCAGCGCCGGGGTGGATCTTGTTCTTGATGCCGTCGAGACCGGCCATCAGCATCGCGGCAAAGCCGAGATAGGGGTTGGCGGTCGGATCGGGGAAGCGGACTTCGACGCGCTTGGCCTTCGGCGACGTGCCGAACGGAATGCGGCAGGAGGCCGAGCGGTTGCGGGCCGAATAGGCCAGCAGGACCGGAGCCTCGAAGCCGGGGACCAGACGCTTGTAGGAGTTGGTCGACGGGTTGGTGAAGGCGTTGAGTGCCTTGGCGTGCTTGATGATGCCGCCGATGTAGAACAGGCAGCTCTCCGACAGGCCGGCATATTCATTGCCCGCGAAGGTGGGCTTGCCGTCCTTCCAGATCGACTGGTGCACGTGCATGCCCGAGCCGTTGTCGCCATAGACGGGCTTGGGCATGAAGGTGGCCGTCTTGCCGTAGGCATTGGCGACCTGGTGGATGACGTATTTGTAGATCTGCATCTTGTCGGCGTTGCGGGTCAGCGAGTCGAACTTGATGCCGAGTTCGTGCTGGGCGGCCGCCACCTCGTGGTGGTGCTTCTCAACGACGACACCCATCTCGGACATGACCGAGAGCATCTCGGAACGCATGTCCTGGCCCGAATCGATCGGCGGGACCGGGAAGTAGCCGCCCTTGACGCGCGGGCGGTGGCCCATGTTGCCGGTTTCGTATTCGGCATCGTCATTCGAAGGCAGCTCGGTCGAGTCGAGCTTGAATCCGGTGTTGTAGGGATCGGCCTTGTACTTGACGTCGTCGAAGATGAAGAACTCGGCCTCGGGGCCGACATAGATGGTGTCGCCCACGCCTTCGGCCTTCATGTAGGCCTCGGCCTTCTTGGCCGTGCCGCGCGGATCGCGGTTGTAGGACTCGCCCGAGATCGGATCGAGAATGTCGCACACGATCACCATGGTCGACTGCGCGAAGAACGGGTCCATATGGGCCGTCTCGGTGTCGGGCATCAGCACCATGTCGGACTCGTTGATGGCCTTCCAGCCGGCGATCGAGGAACCGTCGAACATGACGCCGTCGGCGAACATGTCCTCGTCGACCGCGACGACGTCCATCGTGACGTGCTGCATCTTGCCCTTGGGATCGGTGAAGCGCAGGTCGACGAACTTCACGTCGTTGTCCTTGATCTGCTTCAGAATGTCGTTGGCTGTGGTCATGTGTTTTCCCTGTGCTGAAAATTGATAACTGACTGGTCAGGCCGCTCAGATGGCGTCGAGACCGGTTTCCCCCGTTCGGATGCGAACGACTTCCTCGACATTGGAGACGAAAATCTTGCCGTCGCCGATGCGGCCCGTCTGGGCTGCCTTGCGCACGGCTTCGATGGCCTGCTCGACCTGATCGTCGCCCAGCACCACCTCGATCTTCACCTTCGGCAGGAAGTCGACGACATACTCCGCTCCCCGGTAGAGTTCCGTGTGGCCCTTCTGGCGTCCGAAACCCTTGGCTTCGGTGACGGTGATACCCTGAAGACCGACCTCCTGGAGGGCCTCCTTCACCTCATCGAGCTTGAAGGGCTTTATGATCGCCTCGATCTTTTTCATGCGAGAATGGCCTCCGATGGGATAGAAATCAGGTCTTGGGACCCGTTTCAGAGAAAAAGGAAGCACGAACCGTGCCAATTCGGCCCCGGATCAGCCAAAAGGTGCCGAAAATCGTTTGCGGCGGAGCGGAGCACGGTTTCATGCATATCACGCCGCCCAACACTTCCCACCCGCGTCGGCTGCCGGGACAAGCCAATGTGAGGCCTGATGAAAAAATATGCAATCAGCGAACGAAATAGGCAGCTGACGAAGGAGAACGCCTTGCTGACGCCGGCCGACATGGTGCGGGCGGATAGGCTCGCCATCGCGTCCGGGCCCCATGACGGATACGGGCTGATTCTGAATGCGGGCCGGGCGATCGCGGACGAAATCCTGAGGCGGTTTCCAGGCGCAAGCGGCTTCGACGTCCTGTGCGGACCGGGCAACAATGGCGGCGACGGCTATGTGGTCGCCCGGCTTCTCGCGGAGCGCGTGTTGCCGGTGCGCGTCTTTGCGCTGGCCGAGCCGAAGGACGGCAGCGATGCGGCAAGAGCGCGGCTTGACTGTCCGCTGGAAGCCGCACTGCTCGAGGGGTTCGTGCCGGAAGACGGTTCCGTGGTGGTCGATGCACTGTTCGGGGCCGGGCTGGCAAAACCGCTGGCAGGCGCGGCCCTTGCGGCTGTCAACCGCGTCGCGGCGGCAGGCTGCCCGGTGGTGGCGGTCGATCTGCCGTCGGGCATTTCGGGCGAAAGCGGTCAGGTCATGGGCGCGGCCTTCAGGGCCGACGTGACGGTGACGTTCTTTCGGCTGAAGCCCGGGCATCTCCTGCTGCCGGGCCGGACCCACTGCGGCGAACTGGTGGTGGCCGATATCGGCATTTCCGCGCGGGTGCTCGAGGAGATCGGGCCCAGGACCTTTCGCAACGGGCCCGAATTGTGGGCGGTCGTCCTTCCGACACCCGAGGTCGACGCGCACAAGTACCGGCGCGGCCATGTCGGCGTGATGTCGGGCGGGCCGTCGGCGACCGGCGCCGCACGGCTGGCGGCGATGGGCGCGGCGCGTGCCGGGGCAGGGGCCGTGACGCTGCTCTCGCCATCGAATGCGATGCTGGTTAACGGCGCTCACCTGACCGCGATCATGCTGCGCCGGAGCGACAGCGTCGACGATCTTGCCGGTTTCGTGAAGGAGCGGAAGCCCGCCGCCTTCGTGCTGGGGCCGGGGGCGGGCGTGACCCACCACACGCGCACTTATGCGCTGGAACTGCTGGCCATGAAGGGTGGGCCGGTCCTGGTGCTCGACGCAGACGGGATCACTGCCTGCGCGGAAGCGCCCGACACGCTGTTTGCGGCAGCCGAAGCTTCGGCGGGGCTGGTGCTGACGCCGCATGAGGGCGAGTTCGGCCGGCTATTTCCGGACATCAATGCCGACACCGTGCCATCGAAGGTCGAACGCGCGCGCAGGGCCGCCGAACGCGCCCATGGCGTCGTGGTGCTGAAGGGGGCCGATACGGTGGTGGCGGCACCCGACGGGCGCGCCGTGATCAACAGCAATGGCGCACCGTGGCTGGCGACGGCGGGCTCCGGCGACGTGCTGGCCGGGCTGATTGCCGGGCTGATCGCGCAAGGCATGCCGGCTTTCGAGGCGGCCTGCGCGGCGGTGTGGATCCATGCAGAGGCGGGCAGCCGTTTCGGACCGGGGCTGATCGCCGAGGATCTGCCGGGGCTGGTGCCGGGCGTGCTGCGGGAATTGCTCGACAAGGATTTGAGGGTGGAAAGTGAATGATAAAGACCGAGACCGATCTTGACCAGATCGCCGGCCGGCTGCTGGCGGCGCTGGATAGAGTAGACTCGCTGGACCCCTTGAGCGATGCCGATCCGGACTTCCAGCTGGAGGAGGCCTACCGCGTCTCCGGCGGCATCATGCGCGCGCGCAATGCCCGCGGCGAGAAGACGGTCGGCTGGAAGATCGGTTTCACCAATCGCGGCATCTGGGACGAATATGACGTGCACGCGCCCATCTGGGGCCCGATCTACGATTCGACCCTGGCTATGATCGAGGACGATCCGGCTTCGTGCGGCATCGGCCATCTGGTCGAACCCCGCATCGAGCCCGAGATCGCCTTTCGACTGTCGGCCACACCCCGGCAGGGCATGGACGAGCGCGCGCTGCTTGGCTGCGTGGATGCCGTCGCTCACGGGCTCGAGATCGTCCAGTCCATCTATCCGGGCTGGCGGTTTCGCGCCGCCGACACGGTCGCCGCCTTCGCGCTGCACGGACGTTATCTCTGCGGGCAGCCGGTCGCCAGAGCGGCGCATGGCGAGGATGAATGGCTGTCGATGCTTGCCGGGTTCGAGATCGGACTTTTTCGCGGCGGGGAGGCGATCGATCACGGCGAGGGGCGGGTGGTGCTCGACGGCCCGCTCTCGGCGCTGAGGCATTTCGTCGACGGGTTCGACGAAAGGCCGTTCGGCCGCGGGCTGAAGCGGGGCGACTGGGTGACGACGGGCACAGTGACGCGTGCCTTTCCCGTCAAGGCCGGCGAGATCTGGAGGACGGAGCTGGCGGGGCTGCCGCTGCCCGGCCTGCGCGTCGAGTTCAGCTAGAGCATCTTCGATGAACGCAGAGTCGGTTTGAGGATTCACGTGGCCGGCCTTG